>Ga0102590_1000139_pt1 | contig 200391 bp, 196 predicted proteins | sample AraplaMF_Col_mMF_FD_76859 | JGI IMG/M metagenome (GOLD analysis project Ga0102590, IMG submission 76859) | Arabidopsis root microbial communities from the University of North Carolina, USA - plate scrape MF_Col_mMF | ecosystem: Host-associated > Plants > Roots > Endosphere | place: USA...
GACCAACCGTCCCGACGTGCTGGATCCCGCGCTGCTGCGTCCGGGCCGCTTCGACCGTCAGGTCGTGGTGCCTAACCCCGACGTCGTCGGCCGCGAGCAGATCCTCAAGGTTCACGTCCGCAAGGTGCCCCTGGCGCCGGACATCAACCTCAAGACCATCGCGCGCGGCACCCCGGGCTTCTCCGGCGCCGACCTGATGAACCTCGTCAACGAGGCCGCGCTGACCGCCGCCCGCCGCAACAAGCGCATGGTGACGCAGGCCGAGTTCGAGGAAGCCAAGGACAAGGTGATGATGGGCGCCGAGCGCAAATCGCTCGTCATGACCGAGGAAGAGAAGCTGCTGACGGCCTATCACGAGGGTGGCCACGCCATCGTCGGCCTCAACGTCGTCGCGACCGATCCGATCCACAAGGCCACGATCATCCCGCGCGGCCGTGCGCTCGGCATGGTGATGCAGCTGCCGGAGCGCGACAAGCTGTCGATGTCGCTGGAGCAGATGACCTCGCGTCTTGCCATCATGATGGGCGGCCGCGTCGCCGAAGAGCTGATCTTCGGCCGCGAGAAGGTGACCTCGGGTGCGGCTTCCGACATCGAGCAGGCGACGCGCCTGGCACGGATGATGGTGACGCGCTGGGGCCTGTCGGAAGAACTCGGCACCGTGTCCTATGGCGAAAACCAGGACGAGGTGTTTCTGGGCATGTCGGTGTCGCGCACGCAGAATGCGTCGGAAGCGACCGTCCAGAAGATCGACAAGGAGATCAAGCGGCTGGTCGAGGAAGGCTACAACGAGGCCACCAAGATCCTCACCGAGAAGCGCGAAGACCTCGAGACGCTCGCCAAGGGCCTGCTCGAGTTCGAGACGCTGAGCGGCGACGAGATCATCGACCTCCTGAAGGGCAAGAAGCCCAACCGCGAATCGGTGCTCGAGCCCAGCACCCCGCGCGCTTCCGCGGTGCCGCCGGCCGGCAAGCCCCGCCCGCGTCCCGATCCGGACCCGGGTCTGGAGCCGCAGCCGCAGGCGTAAGCCCGCGCAAGCCATGGCCGGCTATTCCGGCAAACCAGTTGTGCAGAAGCTCGGCCTCAAGCCGGGCTTTCGCATTTTTGTGGACGGGTTGTCCGTTGCCTATGGCGATGTGGTCGGCGAATTGCCGGCCGACCTTACGGTGGCGAAGACAGCCAAGGCCCCGCTCGATGCCGTGCATCTGTTCGCGACCGAAGCGAAGGGACTGGCCGCAAAGCTGCGCAGCTACCGGCAGGCGATCGCGCCCGATGGCATGATCTGGGTGTCCTGGCCGAAGAAGGCTTCGGGCGTCGCAACCAATCTGGCGGAGAAAGAGGTTCGCGAAACCGCGCTCGCGAACGGTTTGGTCGACATCAAGATCTGCGCCGTCGACGAGGTCTGGTCAGGGCTGAAATTCGTAATTCCCGTGAAAGAGCGCAGCAGGCGCTCGACATAGCGCAGCGGCTTTTGGTCGTCGGCGGTCATTATTATAATTGGCGTCCATCGGGACACCGTGGCATCCTCCCGGCTAACCGGATACCGGCAAGGCGCGTCTTGAGAAGCGCGGTGAAAAAATGAGGGGAGGGGAAGCCGATGCGCTTGGCGAAGGCATTTGGCGCGCTTGGCGCCGTTTCATTCCTGCTACTGCCCGCTGCGCCATTCGCCGCCGAGATGCGCGGCGTCACCGCAACCGAAATCAGGATCGGCCAGACCATGCCCTATAGCGGGCCGGTGTCGGCGTTCGGCACGCTCGGCAAGGGCGAGGTCGGCTATTTCAAGATGGTCAACGAGCGCGGCGGCATCAACGGCCGCAAGATCAACCTGATTTCGCTCGACGACAGCTATGCGCCGCCAAAGACGGTGGAGCAGACGCGCCGGCTCGTCGAAAGCGACGAGGTCGCGCTGATCTTCTCCTCGATCGGCACCGCCCATAACACCGCGATCGCCAAATATCTGCAGAGCAAGAATATCCCGCAATTGTTCCTGGCATCCGGCGCGTCGAAATTCGCCGACATCGCGCAATTCCCGCAGGCGACCGTCGGAGTGCAGGCGCCGTTCCGCTACGAGGCGCGGCTCTATGCGCGCTACGCGCTTGCGAAGAATCCGAACGCCAAATTCGCCGTCATTTCGCAGAACGACGATTACGGCCGCGACTATCTGTTGGGCCTGAAAGACGTGCTCGGCGACAAATATGATTCAGTCGTGACCGGTGCGACCTACGAAATCTCCGATCCGACCATCGACTCCCAGATCGTGAAGCTGAAGGCCTCCGGCGCCGATGTGTTCGTGATCGCGGCGACGCCGAAGTTCGCCGCGCAATCGATCCGCAAGGCGTACGAGATCGGCTGGCGGCCGATGACGTTTCTCTCCAACGTCGCCGTATGGACCTCAACCGTCATGGAGCCTGCCGGCGTCGAGGCCGGCACCGGCATTCTCTCCACCGCCTACGTCAAGGACCCGGACGATCCCGCCTGGAAGGATGATGCCGGCGTCAAGGCCTGGCGGGAATTCATGACCAAATACGTTCCCGACGGCGACCAGCACGACACCAACTACGTCAATGCCTATAATAGCGCGATGGTGCTGGAGGCGGTGCTGAAGGCCTGCGGCAACGATCTGTCGACCGAGAATATTTTAAGGCAGGCCTATTCCATCAAGGATCTGGAACTGCCGACGCTGCTGCCCGGCATCAAGGTCAACACGTCGGCGGCAGATCACGTGCCGGCGACCAGATGCAGTTCATGCGCTTCAACGGCAAGACCTGGGAGCGGTTCGGAGAATTGCAGACGGGGAATTGAGGACCGCACGCGCTGCGTTCCGCACCGTCATTGCGGGAACAGGGCGACGAAGCAATCTATCTCCACAGCGGGGGCAGAATGGATTGCTTCGCTTCGCTCGCAATGACGTGGCGTCCGCCGATGCACGTCACGCCATTCCCATCGCTCCGAAATGGCGTTCGAGGATCTGCTCCGGCGTCTCGCTCACGTCGATGGTCTGCCCATCTCCGCCGACAAAGGCGAGCACGGTGCGTTCGCCGTCACGCGACATGCTGCCGACCAGCGCGATGTTGATATGAATGGGCTTTCCCGTCTCGAACCCCGTGCATTGAATCCAGAAGCGCATCACGGTCTCCTTTGATCTCAGGTGGCAAAGCATAGGCAGTGCCGTAGGGTGGGCAAAGGCGCACTTCGCGCCGTGCCCACCATCTCTCCGAGATTTGTTGGTGTGAATGGTGGGCACGCTGCGCTTTGCCCACCCTACGTAGCTACGCAGCCAAGCCGTCTTTGCGAGGAGCGGAGCGACGAAGCAATCCATCTCTCGACTTGCGGAGCTATGGATTGCTTCGCTGCGCTCGCAATGACGGGGTTGGCGTCGTGCGACTGGCCCATCAAGTCATCGCCGCCCGCAATTCCCGTGCCGCAGCGACCATGTTGACGAGTGCGGGCCGCACCTCTTCCCATTTGCGGGTCTTCAGCCCGCAATCCGGATTGATCCAGATCTGGGTGTCGGTAAGCCGCTCTCGCGCGAGCCTGAGCAGGCCGGTCATCTCCGCAATCTCGGGCACGCGCGGCGAGTGGATGTCGTAGACGCCAGGGCCGATTTCGTTCGGATAGCGATAGTCCCTGAACGCATCGAGCAGCTCCATTTTCGAGCGCGAGGTCTCGATCGAGATCACGTCGGCATCCATCGCACCGATCGCGCCGATGATGTCGTTGAACTCCGAGTAGCACATGTGGGTGTGGATCTGCGTCTCGTCGCGCACGCCGGAGGAACAGAGGCGGAAGGCCTCGACCGCCCAGTCCAGATAGGTCCTCCATTCGGACTTGCGCAGCGGCAGGCCCTCCCGCAGCGCCGCCTCGTCGATCTGGATCATGCCGGCGCCGGCAGCCTCGAGATCGGCGACCTCGTCGCGGATCGCGAGCGCAATCTGCCGGCAGGCCTCGCTGCGCGGAATGTCGTCGCGGACGAACGACCAGTTCAGGATGGTGACCGGGCCGGTCAGCATCGCCTTGACCGGCTTGTTCGTCAGCGACTGCGCGTAACGCCACCACTCGACGGTCATCGGCTTCGGGCGCGAGACGTCGCCGAACAGAACGGGCGGGCGGACGTAGCGCGATCCGTAGGACTGCACCCAGCCATGGGCGGTGAAGGCAAAGCCCGCGAGCTGCTCGCCGAAATACTGCACCATGTCGTTACGCTCGAACTCGCCATGCACGAGCACGTCGAGACCGATGTTTTCCTGCCAGCGCACCGTGCGTGCCGTCTGGTTCTGAAGGAAGAGCTTGTAGGCCTCGTCGGAGAGGGTGCCCTTGGCGTGCGCGGCGCGCGCGTTCCTGACGTCGGCGGTCTGCGGGAACGAGCCGATGGTCGTGGTCGGAAAGGGCGGCAGGCTGAACCGCTCGCGCTGAACGGTTGCGCGTTCGGCGAAGATGCTGGCGCGGAAGCGCATCGGCTCATCGATGCCGGCGACGCGCGCCGCCACCTTCGCATCGTGGATGCGCGGCGAGGATTGGCGCGCGGCGGCCGCCTCGTCCGAGGCTTTCAGTTCGGCCTCGACGGCTGCGCGGCCGCCGGCAAGCGCTGTGCCGAGCGTTGCCAGTTCCTCGAGCTTCTGCACCGAAAACGCCAGCCAGCCCGTGATTTCGGGATCGAGCCTGGTCTCCAGCGCCAGGTCGATCGGGACGTGGAGCAGCGAGCAGGAGGGCGCGATCTGCACGCGGTGCCTGCCGAGCTTTTCGACCACGGGCTCGATCGAAGCGAGAATCCGGCTCAGATCCGCGCGCCAGATGTTGCGGCCGTCGATGATGCCGAGCGACAGCACGCGGTCCTTTGGAAAATCGACGAGGCCGTCGATCTGCTGCGGCGCGCGCACCAGATCGAGATGCATGCCGGCGACGGGCAATGCCAGTGCGGTGTCGCGGTTGCCGCCCAGCCCGCCAAAATAGGTTGCGAGCATGATCTTGAGCTGCGGCACGGCGCCCGCGATCTCCGCATAGGCGTAATGCAGCGCCTGCTGCGCGACGATATCGAGGTCAAGCACCAGGCATGGTTCGTCGATCTGCACCCATTCGGCGCCGCGATAGGCCAATTCGCGCAGCACCTCGATGTAAACCGGCAGCAACCGGTCGAGCAGGGTGAGCGGATTGAAGCCGGCATCCTTGCTCTTGGCGAGCTTGAGGAAGGTGACCGGGCCGACGAGCACGGGGCGCGTCTGATAGCCCAGCGCTTTTGCTTCCTCGTATTCCTCGATCGGCTTGCGCGAGGCGAGGGTGAACTGCTGATCCCTAGCCAGTTCGGGCACCATGTAGTGGTAGTTGGTGTCGAACCATTTTGTCATTTCCAGCGCCGGCACGCCGTGCGCCGCGTCGTGGCCGTGATGGGTGTGGCCGCAAGCCGCGTCATGCGTCTCGCCCTGCGCGCCGCGGGCCATCGCAAAATAGGTCGCGAGCGGCACCGGACCGCTATTCCAGCGATAGATTTTTGGGACGGCGCCGACCATCACGGATGTATCGAGCACCTGATCGTAGAACGAAAAATCGTTCGACGGGATCACGCTGACGCCGAGCTTTTTCTGCCGCGCCCAGTTGGCGGCGCGAAGCCCGAGGCCGGTTTCGATGAGCGTCTTCTCGTCGGACGTGCCCGACCAGAAGCTTTCGAGCGCGAATTTCAATTCGCGGCGCGGGCCGATCCGCGGCGTGCCGAGGGAAGCAACGGGAAGTGAAGTGGAGATGGTGGAAGAAGACGTAGCTTTGGAAGACATTGGCTTAACCCCAAAAGTTGGGGGCAAAGGCCGAAGTGACACGTCTGGATTCCGCGAACGGCAGCGCGCGCGGAATCGCAACCGCACCACCGGGACACCCCGCCCGAGGACGTGTATGTTGTCGAGGCAGGTCTCCTGGCTCGCGGGTCAGTGCTGCTGTCCGGCCTTCCCGAAACCTTTCGGCCTCAGTGACTTTGTTGGACAGCGGCTCGCCGCTTACAGTTGCGGGGGCAGCTCCGGCTTTGCACCGGCTTCCCTCTTAGCTTCGGGCCGAACGAGCCCGAAGAACCACGACGGGCCCACTTATCGGCAACGCGGTGCGTGCGTCAACTCGATCGCCGCTCGCTTAAGCGTTGTGGTCGTTGTTCACAGCTTCATGGGCGCGGGCCAAAATTTTCGCGCACTGACTGCACGTGGCATTGACACGTTTGCTCAAATCATACCAGATATAGTCGTCACGGTCCGTCATGGCGCAATTCATGGTGGCTAAGAGGGAAGCCGGTGATCGTGCCAAAGCGCGCGAGAATCCGGCGCTGCCCCCGCAACTGTAAGCAGTGAGTTGTTCCCGAAACTTGCGTCACTGATGCGGCATCGCATCGGGAAGACGGGGGAATGACGGTGACCTGCGAGCCAGGAGACCTGCCGCGACACCAAAAAAACGTCCACGGGCGGGGTGTCCCGGTGGCGCTTGCAGACTCATGCCGGCGTTTCCGCCCCGCGCATTTGAAGCAGCGTCCCCTCTGACATTCGGCCCCCAACAGCACTACGGGGTCTCTTGATGTCACTCTCTCTCGATCGCGAAGCTAGCGTTGCTCCCTTCATCCATTTGCGCCCCGAACAGCTCGCCGCGCCACTCGCGCAGCCGCCGATGCAGGTGATTCGCCGCAACGGCACGGTTTCCAAATTCGACGCCAGCAAGATTTCGATTGCGATGACCAAGGCGTTTCTCGCGGTCGAGGGCCATGCCGCCGCAGCTTCCCGCCGCGTGCACGAGATCGTCGAGCAGCTCACTGCGGAAGTCGTTGGCGCCCTGGCGCGGCGGATGAGCGAGGGCCGCACCTTTCACATCGAGGACGTGCAGGACCAGGTCGAACTGGCGCTGATGCGCAGCGAGCACCACAAGGTGGCGCGCGCCTATGTGCTGTATCGCGAGGAGCGCACCCGCCAGCGCGCCGGGCAGGAAGCGGCGAGGGCTGCGCAGACATCGGCGGAGCCTTTGCTGCGGGTCACGCTGGCGAGCGGCGCGCAGGTCCCGCTGGATATCGCGCGGCTGACGCTGATCGTCGCCGAAGCCTGCGCCGGCCTCGAGGGCGTCGACGCTGCTGCCGTGCTCGCCGAGACGCAGCGCAATCTCTATGACGGCATCGGCGAGGGCGAACTGGCGCTGGCCTCGGTGATGGCCGCGCGCACCCTGGTGGAGCAGGAGCCGAACTACGCCTATGTCAGCGCGCGGCTGTTGCTCGACAAGCTGCGTAGCGAGGTGTTGTCCTATGTCGAGGGATCGCCGACCAGCGCCTCGCAGGCCGACATGGCCGTGCGTTACGCGGAGTATTTCCCGGCCTATATCAAGACCGGCATCAAGGCCGAGCTGCTCGACCCCGATCTGGCGCGATTCGACCTCAAGAAGCTCGCTGCGGCGCTGAAGCCGGAGCGCGATCTCGCGTTCCAGTTCCTTGGGCTGCAGACGCTGTACGACCGCTATTTCCTGCACGAACGCGGCAACCGCATCGAGCTGCCGCAGGCGTTCTTCATGCGCGTCGCCATGGGCCTGGCGCTGCGCGAGATCGACCGCGAGGCGCGCGCAATCGAGTTCTACGATCTGCTGTCCTCGTTCGACTTCATGGCCTCGACACCCACGCTGTTCAATTCGGGCACGCTGCGGCCGCAACTGTCGTCCTGCTTCCTCACCACCATTGCCGACGATCTCGACGGCATCTTCAAGTCGGTCAAGGACAACGCGCTGCTGGCCAAATATTCCGGCGGGCTCGGCAACGACTGGACCCGCGTGCGCGGGCTCGGCGCGCATATCAAGGGCACCAATGGCGAGAGCCAGGGCGTGGTGCCGTTCCTGAAGGTCGCCAACGACACCGCGATCGCGGTCAACCAGGGCGGCAAGCGCAAGGGCGCGGTCTGCGCCTATCTCGAAACCTGGCACATCGACATCGAGGAATTCCTCGATCTGCGCAAGAACACCGGCGACGACCGCCGCCGTACCCATGACATGAACACGGCGAACTGGGTGCCCGACCTGTTCATGCAGCGCGTCGAACAGGACGGCGAGTGGACACTGTTCTCGCCGGACGAGACGCCCGATCTGCACGACCTCTACGGCAAGCCGTTCGCCGAGCGCTACGCGTTCTATGAAGCGAAGGCCGCGCGCGGCGAGATACGCGTGTTCAAGCAGCTCCGCGCCACCGATCTCTGGCGCAAGATGCTGACCATGCTGTTCGAGACCGGGCATCCCTGGATCACGTTCAAGGACCCCTGCAATCTGCGCTCGCCGCAGCGCCACGCCGGCGTCATCCATTCCTCGAATCTCTGCACCGAAATCACGCTCAACACCTCCGACGAGGAAACCGCCGTCTGCAATCTCGGCTCGATCAACCTGCTGGGCCATGTGCGGGAGGGCCGGCTGGACGAGGCGCGGCTGAAGCGCAGCGTGACGACGGCGATGCGGATGCTCGACAACGTCATCGACATCAATTTCTACACCATTCCCGAAGCGCGCCGTTCCAATCTGCGGCATCGCCCGGTCGGCCTCGGGCTGATGGGTTTTCAGGATGCGCTGCAGGCGCTGCGGATCGCGATCGCTTCCGATGCGGCGGTTGCCTTCGCCGATGTCAGCATGGAGATGATTTCCTATTACGCGATCTCCGCCTCCGTCGATCTCGCGGCCGAGCGCGGCCGCTATCCCTCGTTCGACGGCTCCTTGTGGAGTCGCGGCATTCTGCCGATCGATTCGATCGAACTGCTCGCGGAGGCGCGCGACGGCCTTTCGATGGATCGCGGCGTGACGCTCGATTGGGATCGTCTGCGCGAGCGGGTCAAATCGACCGGCATGCGCAATTCGAACGTGATGGCGATCGCGCCGACGGCGACGATCTCCAACATCTGTGGCGTGGCGCAGTCGATCGAGCCCGCCTACCAGAACCTCTACGTCAAATCCAACATGTCCGGCGACTTCACCGTGGTGAACGAATTCCTGGTGCGCGACCTCAAGGCGCGCGGGCTGTGGGACGAGGTGATGGTCAACGACCTCAAATATTTCGATGGCAGCCTGGGCGCCATCGACCGCATCCCCGATGACCTCAAGGCGCTCTATGCCACGGCCTTCGAGATCGACAGCGCCTGGCTGATCGAGGCCGCATCGCGGCGGCAGAAATGGATCGACCAGGCGCAGTCGCTCAACCTCTATATCGCCAATCCCAGCGGCAAGAAGCTCGACGCGCTTTATCGCCTGGCCTGGGCGCGCGGCCTGAAGACGACCTATTACCTGCGCTCGCGCAGCGCGACGCATGTCGAAAAGTCGACGCTGCGGGGCACCGACGGCAAGCTCAACGCCGTTGCGGCCGCGCCCGTCCTGTCGGCGGGGGCACCGATCATCGTGCCGTCAGCGGTCACGGCGCCCGATCTGTCCGCCGCGGTGGCGTGCTCCATCGACAATCCCGAATGCGAAGCCTGCCAGTAAGCAGAACAAGAAAAGGAAACGACAATGCTCGACTGGTCCGAACCTTCGGCGCCCTCGCGCCGGATGCCGCCTCTCGCGGTGTCGCCACCCCCCGTTGCGGCCGATCAGACCGGCCTCGGCGCCATCGACCGCAGCGGCGGCAGGGTGTCCGTAGACGACAAGCGGATGATCAACTGCCGCGCCGACGTCAATCAGCTGCTGCCGCTGAAATACAAATGGGCATGGGAGAAATATCTCGCCGGCTGCAACAATCACTGGATGCCGACCGAAGTCTCGATGCAGGCCGATATCGCGTTATGGAAATCGCGCGAGGGGCTGTCGGAAGACGAGCGCCGCGCCATCAAGCGCAACCTCGGCTTCTTCGCGGCCTCCGAGAGCCTCGTCGCCAACAACATCGTGCTGGCGATCTACCGCCATTTGACCAACCCGGAATGCCGGCAATATCTGCTGCGGCAATCCTTCGAGGAGGCGGTTCACACCCACACCTTCCAGTACATTGTCGAGAGCCTCGGGCTCGACGAGGGCGAGCTGTTCAACATGTATCGCGAGGTGCCCTCGATATCAGACAAGGCGGCGTGGGCGCTCAGGCACACCCAGCATCTCGACGATCCCGGTTTCAAGACCGGGACGCCGGCCGCCGACCAGGCCTTCCTGCGCGATCTCGTCGCCTTCTACGTCATCTTCGAGGGCATGTGGTTCTACACGGGCTTCGCGCAGATCCTCTCGCTCGGCCGCCGCAACAAGATGGTCGGCATCGCCGAGCAGTACCAGTACATCCTGCGCGATGAATCGATTCACCTGAATTTCGGCATCGACGTCATCAACCAGATCAAGATCGAGAACCCGCATCTGTGGACCAGCGCGTTCCAGGACGAGGTCCGCGCCATGGTGCGCGAGGCGGCCGAACTCGAGGCCGCATATGGACGGGACACCATGCCGCGCGGATTTCTCGGGCTGAACGCAGCGCTGTGCGAGACGTATATGCACTTCATCGCCAACCGCCGCTGCGCGCAGCTTGGGCTACAGCGGGTGTTCGATGAAACCGAGAATCCGTTTCCCTGGATGTCGGAGGCGATGGACCTGAAGAAGGAAAAAAACTTCTTCGAGACGCGGGTGATCGAATACCAGAACGGTGGTGCGCTGAGCTGGGAGTAGCGACCTCGCTGTCGTCCCTGCTTTCGCATGCGTTCGCAGGGACGACGATAAATAGCCGCCGCGTGGCCCCAGAACTTAAGATTTCCTCAATTCAGTCCGGCCTATTGCTTGGGGTGTGCGCCTTCGGAAGGGCGCCCCAGGCAAGGACCGCGCATGACCGCCTCTCCGAAGACCGCACGCGAGCAGGCCGCTATTCCCGAGTGGCTCGTGAAGGTGTGTCTGGCGCTGGCGGTGGCCAACGTCGCGCTTTGCCCGGCGGCCTATTTCGCCAGCTGGTGGATCTACAATCCGGACGGCCTCGGCATTCCGACCGACTTCATCAATGTCTGGGCCGCCGGCCGCCTGGTGCTCGATGGCATTCCGGCGCAGGCCTATGATTGGGACATCCAGAAGCAGCTCGAGGTCGCCAAGCTCGGCCAGGATTTCACCGGCTATTTTGCCTGGCACTATCCGCCGCCATTTCTGCTCGTCGCTTCGCTGCTCGCGATGCTGCCCTATGCGGTGGGTTATGCCGGCTGGGTCTATCTCAGCATGCTTCCCTATCTCGCCGTCATGCGCGCCATCGTCGGCCACAATCTCGGCATTCTGATCGCGCTCGCCCTGCCGACCGTGCTGATGAATACCTATGCCGGGCAGAACGGCTTCCTCACCGCGGCGCTGATCGGCGCTACGATCTATCTGATCCCGGTCCGCCCGGTCCTCGCGGGCGTCTGCCTGGGACTACTGACCTACAAGCCGCAATACGGCTTGCTGTTTCCGGTCGTGCTGGTCGCGGCCGGGCATTGGCGGGTGTTCGTCAGCGCGGCCGTGACGGCGGTCGTGCTGGCACTGGTTTCCGCGCTCGCCCTGGGCGTTGAGAGCTGGCTCGCCTTCTTCCACTGGATGCCGCGGTTCTCGCAGGCGTTCCTGACCGAGGGCAAGGCGACCTGGTGGAAGCTGCAAAGCATCTTCTCGCTGGTGCGCTATTTTGGCGGCAGCGAATTGCTCGGCTGGACGTTCCAGTGGGTTCTCACCGCATCCGTTGCCGTGGTGCTGGCGCTGATGTGGCGCAGCCGCGTGCCGTATACGCTGAAGGGGGCGGCGCTTGCCGTCGGCACGCTGCTGACCACGCCCTATCTGTTCGTCTACGACATGATGGTGCTGGCGATCCCGATCGGCTTCCTGGTCCGCATCGGCTTGAAGAGCGGCTTTCGCTCTTACGAGCTGCCTGCGTTCGGCACTGTGGTCGCCCTCATCGGCTGCTACATGTTCACGGGAATACCGACCGGCTTCGGCGCCACGCTGCTCATCGGCGCGCTGATCCTGCGCCGCGCCGGATCATGGTGGCGGCATGAGCCGGCGCCGAAGGCCGTTGCGGCGGGCGCTGCTATTTGATGTACGCTGCCCACAGGGCGGCGTTCGCAATCGTGCCGATCTCGTTCATATGGCAGCCGTCGGGGCTGCGGCCCTCATTTCCGATCGTGTCGGTATCCGGTCCCCGGTGAATGTTCAGCGCGGCGTCGACCGCAGCCAATTGCCCGGCACGGACCGCCGCGATGTTGGTCGGCTTGGCATAATCGCATTTTGCGCTGCGTGACACGTAGAAGGGCGCTTCGAAGCCGGCCGCGCGAAACCGCTTCACGAGCTGGTGCAGCAACGCCGCATATTGTTCGGCGGTCGTCGTCATCAGCGCATCCCGTTCGCCCTGCTGAAACAGAATATGTGTCGGCGTCAGGCCCGCGGCCTTCAGCTTCGCAATGCCGTTGGTCGTCAGTTCGGCACCCTCGTCGTTCAGATAGGAAAGCGAGGCGCCGCCCCGGGCGATCGGCACGAGGATCACGCGGTCGTAGCGTCCGGACTGGATCAGCATGTCGCCAAGATGCGTTGCAAAGCTGCCGCCCATGCCGTCGGTGCCCAGCAGCGGGTCGGCGGCGGCGAAGCATCGGCCCGTTCCGGGATCGAAATTGTCGACGGCTTCGCGCGCGGTGTATCGGGCGCTGCCCCAGTTGGCCGCATTGCTCTGGCCATGCACGACGATGATCGCCGTCCTGGCGGATACCGGGCTGCAGGGCCGTTCGACGCGTGGCGGCGGCGGTATTGTGGCCCAATCGGATCCGCTCGCGCGCCACTTCATGACCTCGCCGATGCTGACGCCGATCAGCAGCCCGCCGGCCAGGAATATGGCGAGGCGCGGCCATCGGCTGGTCCGCCAGGATCGCGGGAATGTCAGGTGTTCGGTCATTGCACGGAGGGGCTGTCCATCGCCCGCATGCTAGCCGGGCGGTGTTGAGAGCTTGTTAATGGTTTGAACGGGGGTTGCCGGAACAGGCGCATGGATGCGTGCCGCAAAACCGGCTTGTCATCTGCCGTGAATAGTTGTTCACTTCTTCAAAGCGATGAGCGTGCTCATTGCTCAAGGGATTGAAGATGTGCGCGTTCCGGCAGGCTCCACGGGGCTCGAGAGCGCGCCGGGGACGGAAAACGCGCCATGGTCTATCGGCGAACCCATCAGGTCGTGAAGCGGCTGGCGGCCCGGCGCAGCGCCATCCTGGCCGCGGCGCGGGACGCCGCGGCCGAGGGCGGCATGGCGGCGGTGCAGATCGCGCCGGTGGCGGTCCGCGCCAATGTCGCGGCCGGGACCGTCTACCGTTACTTTCCTTCCAAGGCCGAGCTGATTTCCGAACTGATCGCCGAAGTGTCGCGCGACGAGTTGGCGGCGATCCGGCGCGCGGCGGATGCAGCTCCAGGCCCGTCCTCGGCGCTGGCGGCCGCCGTCACCACCGTTGCCGTGCATGTGCTGTCGCAGCGCAAGCTCGCCTGGGGCATTCTGGCCGAGCCTGTCGATGTCGACGTCTCGGCGTCGCGGCTTGCCAGCCGCCGGGAAATCTCCGGCGAGATCGCCGCCCGGATCGAGGCCGCGGTGCGCGCCGGCCATTTGCCGGCGCAGGATACGGCGCTCGCCGCCACTGCGCTGCTCGGCGCGCTGCATGAATCGCTGGTCGGCCCGCTGGCGCCGGAAAATCTCGATGATTCCGCCAGGCTGCGCGATGCGGTGCAGACCGTGACGTTGCTGGCGCTGCGCGCGGTCGGCGTGATGGACGCCCGCGCCCGCGGCCTCGTGGTGCAGGCGGTGCTGCCGGCAAAGGCGCTGGTCGGCGCGTAGAACGTCGCTGCTTGCGACACGCTCCCGTCGCAACCATTTGCCACGCTTACGGCTTATCGACGGTCCAACCCGTGAGCAGGAGCATGCAATGACGACGACATCAGGATCAGCCAAGTGGCAGGGCGGCATCAAGGACGGCAAGGGCGCGATCTCGACCAAGAGCGGCGCGCTGAACGATTATCCTTACGGCTTCGCCAGCCGCTTCGAGGGCAAGGCGGGCTCCAATCCGGAAGAATTGATCGGCGCGGCGCATGCCGCCTGCTTCACCATGGCGCTCTCGCTGATCTTGGGCGAAGCCAAGCTGACCGCCGAGCACATGGAGACCAAGGCCGACGTCACGCTGGAAAAGCAGGGCGATGGTTTCGCCATCACCTCGGTTCACCTGACGCTGAAGGCGAAGATACCGGGCGCGGACAATGCGAAGTTTCAGGAACTGGCGGGCAAGGCCAAGGCCGGCTGCCCGGTGTCGAAGCTGCTGAACACGAACATCACGCTGGACGCGGCGCTGGCTTAGTTCTGCTGCACTTACTCTGCCACGTCATTCCGGGGCGATGCGCACCATAGTTCACGATGATGCGTGCCCCGGAACGACGTGATGCTCACTTCTCCGCCTCGACATTGGCGATGCGCACCATGTTGGTGGTGCCGGGGATGCCGAGCGGCACGCCGGCGACGATGATCACGCGCTGGCCGGCGTTGGCAAAACCGTCGCGGAAGGCAATCGAGCCGGCGCGGTTGACCATGTCGTCCTGGTCGTGGGCGTCTTCGGCGACCACGCAATGCACGCCCCAGACGACGGACAATTTGCGGCCGGTCACCAGATTCGGCGTGATCGCCACCACCGGCGGCTTCGGCCGCTCGCGCGCCACGCGGATCGCCGTCGAGCCCGACGAGGTCCAGCAGATGATCGCCGACAATTCCAGCGTCTCGGCGATCTGCCGCGCGGCGTCGGCAATGGCGTCGCCGACCGTATTCTCCGGGCTGGGCCGCTGCGCCGTCAGCACCGAGCGGTAGGTCGGATCCCGCTCCACTTCCTCGCCGATGCGGTTCATGGTGGAGACCGCCTCGACCGGGAATTTGCCGGCGGCGGATTCCGCCGACAGCATGATGGCGTCGGCGCCTTCATAGACGGCGGTCGCGACGTCGGAGACTTCGGCGCGCGTCGGCACCGGGGCCTGGATCATCGATTCCAGCATTTGCGTCGCGATCACCACCGGCTTGCCGGCGCGGCGCGCCATCCGCGTCATTTGTTTTTGTAAGCTGGGCACCCGCTCCAGCGGCAGTTCGACGCCGAGGTCGCCGCGCGCCACCATCAGCGCATCCGATGCATCGATGATTTCGGCGAGGCGGTCGATCGCCTGCGGCTTCTCGATCTTGGCCATCACGGCGGCGCGGCCGCGGATCATCCGCTTGGCCTCGTGGACGTCTTCGGCACGCTGCACGAAGGAGAGCGCGATCCAGTCGACCCCGGTCACCAGTGCGGCCTCGAGATCGGCGCGGTCCTTCGGCGTCATCGCCGACACCGGCAGATCGGTATCGGGAAGGCTGACGCCCTTGCGGTCCGACATCTTGCCGCCGATCACGACGCGCGTCACCGCGCGCTCGGGCGAGGTTTCCTCGGCGATCAGGCGCACCTTGCCGTCGTCGAGCAGCAGCGCATGGCCGGGGCGAAGCGCCGCGAGGATTTCCGGATGCGGCAGCTGCACGCGGTTGTTGTCGCCCGGCGCCTTGTCGGAATCGAGCACGAAGCTCTGGCCGTTCTTGAGTTGCGTCGAGCCTTCGGCAAACGCGCCGAGGCGCAGCTTCGGCCCCTGCAGGTCGACCAGGATGCCGATCGGGCGGCCATAGCTGCCCTCGACATTGCGGATGGTGGCGACCAGCTCCCGCATCTTGTCATGCGGGGTGTGGCTCATGTTGATGCGGAACACGTCCGCGCCGGCCTCGAACAGCTTCCGGATCATCGCGCTGTCCGATGATGCCGGGCCGAGGGTCGCGAGGATCTTGATGCGACGGAGGCGTCTCATTGCTTGGGCGCCGGGGCTGGCGGCAGACCCGGTCCGCCCGGCGGCGGATTGGCGAGGCCCGGAACCCCGCCGGGGCCGCCCGGTCCCATCGTTCCCGGAATTCCCGGCACGCGCTGTGCGGGCTGTTCGTTGGCTTCGGTCAGTTGCACGGTCCACGCTCGCTGTTCGCCTGTATCGACCTCGAAGAAGCCCGTGCGGTCGTAGCCGCGCGCCAGGCAGTTTTCGGTGCCCTTGATGGTGAATTCCTTGTCACGCGAACACATGAAGGCCTGTCCCGACCATTCACCGCCGCGGTCATAGTCGAGCGCGTAGATGTAATAGTAACGTGCGACAAGAGTTCCGCGCAGCAGGGTCTCGCAACTTCGCGAGGACACGTTCCACCAGCCTTCGGTGGTCCAGCCCTCGGCATCCTTATAGCCGAGCGCAATGCCGACCCTGCTGGACGTGTTGTTGCAGAGCCGAAAATCGGCCGCCGCCGAACCGCTCCAGAGGCACGTCGCCGCCAATACCAGCACCGGCGCCAGAGCGGCGGCCATGCGGGCGCGAAAGGGAGACAAGCAACGCGAATCTTTTGCAATCATGCAGCCAAGCTATATCAAATCATTGACGATTTCGCGTGAGCCGTCGGGACCTGTCAACGGCCGGGGAACGCCTTTCCCGCGCTACGGGAAACCGGGGCTTCCTGTGAAGCTGCCAATTTGGCGCGCAGATATGGCAAAATCTGTGACAAATTCCCATCTGAGATCAAATGCCCGGCACCAAGTGAGGCAGTATCCGCCATGACAATTGACGACAAAACCAGAACGGAATTGGAAGCCGCCGCGTTCCGGCGCCTGGTCGGCCATCTGCAGGCCCGGACCGATGTCCAGAACATCGATCTGATGAACCTGGCCGGCTTCTGCCGCAACTGCCTCTCCAACTGGATGAAGGAGGAGGCCGACGCCAAGGGCATCGCCATCAGCAAGGACGAGAGCCGCGAGGCGATCTACGGCATGCCCTATGAGGAGTGGAAGGCGAAACATCAGGGCACGGCCTCGGCGGAGCAGCTGGCGGCGATGAAGAAGGTCCATCCCGGGCATTGAGGTCTTGCGCCTTTAATTTTCCTCGTAACCTGGCTCGTCATTCCGGGCTGGTGCGCCAGCACCAGACCGCAGATGCGCAATTGCGCATCGGGGAATCTCGAGATTCTCAGATGCGCAATTGCGCATCATAGTTCGATGCTTTCGCATCGCCCCGGAATGACGGCGAGCCGTCATCTCCTGTGGGCGCGCTGTGGATGAGCGTGATGTCGCCTTGACGCAAGGCCTCCCGATCTTGAGGGTCATTCTGCAAAAAGCGCCGTGCGGTAACGCGTGCGGCGCTTGAACTTTCAGCATCACCATTCAGTTCCATTTCAGGAGTATCCGATGGCCACCTCCGCCGCCGCTGCCGTCCCGGACGACGCCGCGCACAGATTCGCCAAAGACCAGCTCAAGGCCATCGTCGAGCGCATCGAGCGGCTGGAAGAAGAAAAGAAGACGATCTCCGACGACATCCGCGACGTCTATGCCGAAGCCAAGGGCAACGGTTTCGACACCAAGGCGCTACGCACCATCGTTCGCATGCGCAAGCAGGACGCCAACGAGCGCGCCGAGCAGGAAACCATTTTGGAAACCTACATGCAGGCGCTCGGCATGCTGTGAGGCGTGTTTAAGGCGCGATGAGTAGCCTTAGGCTTCCGCTATCTAACCCGTCATCCCGAGGCGCGAGCGAAGCGAGCTTCGAAGGATCAACGGCCCCGCTGTGGCTGCCCGCCCTTCGAGGGCCGCGCTACGCGCGGCCACCGCAGGGTGACGGATCATATGTGTCCTCGCGTGCCGTCTGCGCTAGGGCTTCGGCCCGCCTTACTGCACGCGGTGTCGAAGCCTTACCAATTTTTATGGAAGCAGTGTGAGTTGCGCCTCAGCGCAGCGCGGCGGTCCGCATCACGAACGACTGCGTCGGCAGCTGGGTGGTCGCCGATCCCGTGAAGCGATCGGAAGTCATGCCCATCATCGGATCATCCGAGAAGGTCATGGCGACCGCGGCCTGCGGCTTGACGAAGTAGGCGCGCATCTGGGTCATTTCGGTGTCGCCGAGCACGGTCGTCGACATCGCGCTGCTTGCGCTCGGCGCCAGCATCACGACCCGCATCCAGATATCGTTGCCGCGGGCGGCGGCAAGGCGGGTTGCGGTGGCGACCACGGCATCCTGGCCCTGGCCCTGCGGTCCCTTGGCAGCCACGGTGTTGATTTCGGTCGCGGCCGCGCTGTCCCTGCGCGCCGGGCGGGCGGAGCGCGGCACGGGCGCGGAAGCCGCCACGATGTTGGCGCGGTCGACCGGCGAGGAGGCGGCCGGTGCATAGGCCATCGCGCGGTTGAAGGATTCGGCGACGCTGGCGGTCGGCTGCGGATCGGTGGCGGCGGCAAGTGCCTGGCGGGCCCGGAGCGCTGCGACCTGCGCCGGCGTGGCCTGGTTGGCCGTTTTCGGCACGTCGTCCCAGAAGCCGCGGGAATTGATGATATCGGCCGGGGTCTGCGGCTTCGGCTCGCTTGTGTCGGCGGCAGCCTGCACAACCGGCTTCGCCTCGGACCTGGAATCAGACTTGGCTTTGGGCGCCGGCACGATCTGCGCGTCGGCGGCGGCGAGCTGGATGGTCGCGCCGACCGGTTTTGCGCGCGGCGTCGGGACCGGGTCGGCGGATTTCGCGGCGGCCACGCTGGTCGGCGCCGGCTTCTCGTTCTTGATCGGAGCGCTGCCGCCCTCGTCATCCTCTTCCGCCGACTTGCTGCCGCCCTTGAACAGCGCCGCGAACAGGTTCGGCATCTTGCCGGTCGAGGTGTCGCTGCCACTGCCGCGGCGTTCGATGTCGGCGCGGGCCAGCTCATAGCCCTTCATCGGGCCGCTGGAGGACAGGTGAATGGTGCGGCCGTCCGGGAAGACCTTGGCCAGCTGGTCGTGGGTCATGCGCGGCCAGTGACGGACGCTGCCGGTATCGAGATGGACGAAGGGTGACCCCGAGGTCGGGTAGAAGCCGACGCCGCCGCGCTGCAGGCGAAGCCCGGCGGCGCGGATCTGCTCCAGCGGCACGTCCGGGATGTAGAAATCCATTGCGTGGCCGAGCATATGCTGGCTGAAGCGCGCCACGCCGGAAGAGCGGCGGCGCAGCATGGCGTTGGTGGCGGGGGAGCGGTAGGCGGAGATGATCTGGATCGGCTTCCTGCCGTCGACGTCGCGGTAGACTTCCCAGATGATATCGAACAGGTGCCGATCCATCGTCGTGGAGTCCTGGCTGCGCCAGTCGCGGAGGAAGTGATTGATCTTCTTCAGCGCTTCTTCGTCGTACCGGCCGTCGCGCTTGAAGGTAACGGTGAGGTCTTCGTCGGAATGGGTGTGGTGGAAGGAGAGGGTGCGGGTTTCGTTCAGCGCGGTCGCATCATGCACCGTGCCGGCGCCGGCGAGCAGCAATAGCGACGTCAGCCCGATCCGATATCCGGCCTTTGGCAGAGCAAGCGGATTGAATTGGCGCGCGAAACCAGCCAGCACGTATGAGCCCACCCAGTCGACGAGCGTTCACGGTGATTCTTTTGCAGACCCCGGCAAAAGACAGTGAACGCATTCTTAAAGCAGGACGGTTAACCGAGGTTTACCGTACTGCCCCCAAGCAAGCCTTAACCTAACCCGCGGACTGTGGCGAAAAAGTGCCGCGCACCTGATGCGGCAGGGATAATGGTTAACGTAAACAATCTCTCCCGGAGGGAGAGATTGTTGATTTCATTAATAAATTCTAACCGGCGGGGCTCCGGACCGTAGTCCTCCGGGATTACCGGGTGAAGCGCTGCTGCGGCCGGCGGCCAATCGGGGCGGGCGGCGTCGCCGCAGTCGACGGACCCCCGAACAGGCGCTCGAAGAAGGAGAGGCCGGACGAGGAGGTGTTGTCGCTGGCGAAGTTGACGCCCGCCGGCAGGCTCGAGCCGGACGGCCGCGAGTAGTTCGGCTGCGCATGGGCGACCATGGCTTCCAGGTCCTTGTTGCGGCTGTTCTTGAGCAAGGCGATCATGACGGAGTCGCGGCCGTAGATGTCCTTGCGGATCTGCAGCTTGCCGGCGTCGTCCACGAACGCGGTCTGGTAGGTGATGTTGACCGGGATCGGCGTCGGGAATTTCAGGTCGATCTCGCTGCGGCCGTACATGCTACGAATTCTTTCCGGGGTGTAGCGCTCGTTCGGCATCGTGATGTTGAGCAGCGTTGCGGCGTACACATCCGGGTTCTGCACGCGCATGCAGCCGTGGCTGAACGCACGCTCGTCCCTGGAGAACAGGTGCTTGTCCGGCGTGTCGTGCTGATAAACCAGGAACTTGTTCGGGAAGTTGAAGCGGACACGGCCGAGCGCATTGGCCTCGCCCGGGGGTTGCGAAATATGGATGCTGCCGTCGCGGTTGCGCTCGAGCTTCAGGCCCATGCGCTGCAGCACGGTCGGGTCCTGCTGCAGGGCCGGCAGGTATTCGTTGTAGATGATCGACGGCGGAACGTTCCAGGTCGGGTTGACGGTGATGAACTTCATCGTCTCCGTCAGCATCGGCGTGGCATGCTTGCCGGGCTTTCCGGTCACGACCCGCGTGGTCCAGACCTGCCCGCCGTTCTGCATCACCTTCAGCGTGAAGTCAGGCACGTTGAGGATGACATAGGCGTTGCCGATCGAAGAAGCGCCGAGCTGCCGCGGCAGCCAGCGCCAGCGCTCCATGTTGACGAGCACGGTGTCGATCTGCCGGTCGCGCTTCGGGCTGTTGAGCGCCTTCACGGTGCGGTCGTCGAGCACGCCGGTAACCTTGAGGTCGGCGCTCTCCTGGAATTTGCGCACGGCAGCGGCGACCTTGGCGTCGTAATGCGTGCTGTCGGGATGGTCGGCAACGCCGAGCTTGGCGCGCAGTTGCGGCACGCGCGGATCTTCCGGCGCTACCTCACCCTGCTTCTTGGTTGCCGCCTTGTAAGCCAGCGCCGGACCGTCGGGGATCTGGAGCAGCGGCCCGTCGCCCTGGCCGCGCAGCTCGGCGAGCTTGGCCCGCAGCTCCTTGTAGAGCTTGTGCGGCGGGTTGTAGCCGTCGAGCGCCGCGGAGGCGTCCTTGGCGGTCGAGATGTTGGCGAGCACTTCGGCCGGGTCGGTCGGGTGCTCGGGATACTGGATGTCGGCGGAGACCTGCGACCAGTGCATGCGGCCGCTCTGGGCCTGCCGCGCATAGTCGAGCATGCTCGCGGTCAGCTTCAGCTCGGCTTCGGCGAGCAGGTCCGGCGAAGTCGCGGCCGCAAAATCCGGCACCGGATAGTCGGTTGGATTGAGACCTTCGGCGGCGGCATCCTTCAAACGAGTGATCACGCCCTTGCCGCTGTCGGTCAATTTGCCGGCCTGCGTCCATTGCGGCGCATAGTCGCGCGCGGCGTAGAACTTCTCGACGGCCGCGCGCTCGTTCTTGCGGTCGAAATAGCGCAGCGACTTGGCGCCGAGCATGTCGCGCAGCCGCTCGGCGACCGGCTGGTCGGCGGGTGCGACGGTTGAGACCTTGACCGGCTCCTTGGCGGGTTCAGCAGTTGGCGCGGTGGCCGTCGCAGCCGGAGGTGCAGCGGTTGCGGCGTCGCTCGCGGCAGGTGCGGCAGCCGTGTCGGCCGGTTTCGGTTCGACGGCCTTTGCAGCTGTGCTCGGCTCGGCGGGCTTGTCGATCGCCTTGGTTGCGTCAGGCACCGAGGCGGTGGAATCCATCTTGAAATCGCCGGCGGTCGGCGGCGGGACGTTGGCGGGTTCGGGACGGGGGACTGCTGCGTCGATCGCGAGCTCGGCAGCGCTGGCACGCGGCGTCGTCGATTGACCGGCCAGTGCTGAGGTCGCAGACACCGTGAGGAAGGTTGCCGCGACGGCCATCAGCACGCGGTCAAATCCTGCACGATTGGTCGAACAGTCACGCATCGTCACACCCCCTTGGGCGAAACTGCCCCGGCATGGAACAGTTGGCATCGCTCGTCATAGCTTGCGCGGGAAGCGCCGGCTTCGGTTCTCAGTCGTACGCCTGCACGCCACGATTCAACGCGACGATACATGTGCCCCTATCATGCAGCCAGCGCCATGCGGGACAACTCACGACAAACTGACATCAAACTACCCGTTAAAACTCGGGTCGCGCGTTTTTGCCACGCTCCCCGCCTTTTGTCTGTCACCGCCAAGCCACGGTTCAAAAGCTTCCGAACGACGGATGTCGTTGGTTTGCCACGATCTTTGCCACGTGGGCGCCATAATCGGGCATGGTGCCGAGCGTGCCTTTCGCGGTTCAATTAGCGTCCTGTGCACCGCCTTCAGCCGGATCGCCGGCGGCGGCTTCATCGAGTTTGCGGTAGAGCGTGGAGCGGCCGATCTTGAGGCGGCGCGCGACTTCCGACATCTGGCCGCGATAATGCGAGATCGCAAAACGGATGATCTCGTTTTCCATTTCTTCGAGCGGGCGCACCTCGCCGGTGGCCGTGAGCATCGAAAGGCTGCCGGCATTGTTGAGCGGGGCAATTGGTATTTCACTACCCGACACCAGCGACGGCGCCGCCGACGGGGCGACGACCAGCGGTTCGCCGTGCGGCAGCTCGCCGTTCGGTTGGGCCTGGCCGTTGGTGTGTGGAAAATCGGACAGCGCGAGCATATCGCTCTCGCTGAGCACCACGGCGCGATACACCGTGTTCTCGAGCTGGCGGATGTTGCCGGGCCAGTCGAGCTGCGCGAGATGGGCCACGGCCTCGCCGCTGATGCCGGTGATGGTGCGGTTTTCCTCGGCGGCAAAGCGCGCCAGGAAGTGCCGGAGCAGATGCGGGATGTCTTCGCGCCGCATCCGCAACGGCGGGATCGTCAGCGGCAGCACGTGCAGGCGGTAGAACAGATCCTCGCGGAATGCGCCGCTCTTCACGAGGTCGAGCAGCTTGCGGTTGGTCGCCGAAATGATCCGGACGTCGACCTTCACCGGCTTGCGGCCGCCGACCGCCTCGACGGTGCCTTCCTGCAATGCGCGCAACAGCTTTACCTGCGCCGCCAGCGGCAACTCGCCGACCTCGTCGAGAAACAGCGTGCCGCCGGAAGCTTCGACGAACTTGCCCATGTGGCGTTCGGTGGCGCCGGTGAAGGCGCCCTTCTCGTGGCCGAACAGGATCGATTCCACGAGATTGTCGGGAATGGCGCCGCAATTGACCGCGACGAAGGGTTTTGACTTGCGTTCGCTGGAGCCATGGATGGCGCGGGCGAACAATTCCTTGCCGACGCCGGACTCGCCCTCGACCAGCACCGGAATGCTGGATGCCGCCGCCTTCTGCGCGGTGCGCAGCACGGCCGACATGGCTTCGCTGCGGGTGATGATGTCGGCGAAAGTCAGGCGTCCCTCGCGGCTGTGGCGGATGCGCTGCAATTCGCCCTTGAGCGCCGAGGTGTTGAGCGCATTGCGCAGCGACACCTGCAGCCGCTCGAAGCCGACCGGCTTGACCACGAAGTCCTGCGCGCCGGCGCGCATCGCCGAAACCACATTGTCGATGCCGCCATGGGCCGTTTGCACGATGACGGGGATGCTGACGCCCGCGTCGCGGAGTTTGGCGAGCACGCCGAGGCCGTCGAGGCCGGGCATCACGAGGTCGAGCACGACCGCGTCGATCGCCTGCGCATCGGGGGCGGTCAGCAAGGCGACGGCCGCATCGCCGCTTTCGACGACAAGGGGCTCATAGCCGCACTTTTGCACCATGTTTTCAACCAAACGGCGCTGCACGGCGTCGTCGTCGGCAATCAGAATGGTGGCAGCCATGTCTTTCCCCGCACGCTACTGGATTGTATCGAATCGGGGCACTTTCGCCGAAGCCGATTAACGACCTCTTAAGCGTTGAAAAACGGCGTTGTTGAGAAGAGCGAGGCGTGGAGGTGTGGCCACACCTCCAGCGCGCCGCGGTAGCACATGTCGAATGCCACATAGAGGATGATCAAAAGGCCGACATAGGCGACCCAGCGGTGCTTCTCCAGAAGACGCGCGATGAAACTGGCGGCAAAGCCCATCAGCGCAATGGAGAGTCCGAGGCCGAATATCAGGATGACCGGGTGCTCGCGCGCGGCGCCCGCGACCGCGAGCACGTTGTCGAGCGACATCGAGACGTCGGCGATGGTGATCTGCCAGACGGCCTGGCCCAGGGTTTTTCGGTGACCGCCCTTCAAATGATCGGCAGGGCCGGCGGCATCGATGGTCCGTGCAGCCGACAGATCGTGGAACTTCGGTTGATGTGCGTGCGAGGCCTGCAGCTCGCGCCACATCTTCCAGCACACCCAGAGCAGCAGAATGCCGCCGGCGAGCAACAGCCCGATGATCTGCAACAGTTGCACCGTCACGCTGGCAAAGCCGATGCGCAGCACCGTTGCCGCCGCGATGCCGACAAGAATGGCCTTCTTGCGCTGATCTTCCGGAAGGCCCGCGGCGGCGAGGCCGATAACGATCGCGTTATCGCCGGCGAGCACCAGGTCGATCATGATGACCTGGAAGAGTGCTGTCAGGTGTTGCGAGGAGATTAATTCCAGCATGTGGGCCACTCCGTTCAAGGTCCAATCCGACATCGCAGTTCGCTCGAACTGCCAGAGGGGCCCGGGCTTGGACGCACACAGTTGAAGGCGCAGTCAGGCTGCGCGGGAAAGTTGGTTCCTTATTCGGATTGGTCGGAAGCGCCGCACAGCCTCGTCAGTTGATCGGGCTCGATTAGCACGGAGAGGACGACGCCGATGAACGTCAGGCTGCCGGCGATCTCGAACCACGCCACGCGGAATGGGCCGGCGCGACAAAACAGCGCGAGCCCGGCGGTCGCCGCGCCAAGCGCAAACAGCAGCGTGACGATGGCTGGCGCCAGCGCGTCCGCCGGCACCAGGTTCCGGATCGCGAGGGCGATCACCAGCGCTGCCAGCAGGATGCCGGCCATCAGCTCCTTGCCATGCGCCGCCGACGCCCGGTCGGCGGTTCGTACAATCTGACTGCGGTCGAGCAAGGCCATCGATTCTTATTCGCAAGCTGGAATTGTGGTAGGAAGCATGACCTGCCATGCAATTCAATCTGGCTAGTTTAGTAAACATGAAACGTGGAAAACATCAAGATGTTTTCACTGAACGGCCGTCGGCCAAGGCCGCGCCGGATGCCAAGCAATTGCGCAAACTGGCGGGGGATTGGCTGAAGCTGCGCCGGGCGGATGCCGAATTGTCGCAGGCCGATCTCGCCGCGCGCCTCGGTCTGAAATATTACACGTTCATCTCGCAGGTCGAGAACGGCTTCAGCCGTGTTCCAACCGAAATCATGGGCGCGTGGGCGAACGAATTGGGCCTTGAACAGGCCGCCTTCGCTAGGCATCTGTTAATGTACTACGAGCCGGAACTGCACCGGCTGCTGTTCGGAGCAGAGAAAAAATGAACGTGGTTGCGTTCGCGCGCAAACAAGACACCGGCGAGTGGAGCGAGAGGGAACTTCGCGCCATTGTCACGGCGCTGGAAAAAACACTCGCGCCAAATACCGGGCGCGACTGGGAAACCGGCATGACGGAAGCAGGCGATGCCCAGTTCTACCTGCTGGGGCCGCTGCCGGACCAGGCGTGCGAACTGTGCGTGTCCCGAATCAAGGGCCGTTATATCCTGGAAAACGGATCGGGCCGGCTATTGTTCGAGCACCGCAATCTCGATCTGGTGATGCTGCACGCGAAGGCCGCGGTGCCGTCGACCTCGTGGCTGATGGTCCGCGCCATCACATTGTGGTGTGCTATACGCAATACGATCCACGAAAAGGTAGAACCGCTGCTCGTCGAGGGCGAAGAGATGTTCGTCCAGTTGGTCCCGCAACTTGCGGCGTTCGCCTGATCTCCCGTCCATTTCCTGATCACCTCCCAGTTTCGAAAGTGTCATGAGCGCAAAATCTGCGACTGCCCGTGCCGGCAAAACGTCCCGCAAGCCCGCCACGAACAGCAAGGCGACGGCGGCCAAATCCAAAACCGGCAAATTGCCGGAATGGAACCTCGCCGATCTCTATTCAGGGATCGACGCACCCGAGATTACGCGCGACCTGCAGAAGATGGATGCCGACTGCGTTGCGTTCGAGACCGACTATAAGGGCAAGCTGGCCGAAGGCGTTGCCGGCGATGACGGCGGCGTCTGGCTCGCCCAGGCGGTCAGGCGCTACGAGGCGATCGACGATCTCGCCGGCCGGCTCGGCTCCTATGCCGGCCTGGTTCACGCCGGCGACAGCGTCGATGCCGCGATCTCCAAATTTTACGGCGACGTCTCCGAGCGGCTGACGGCGGCCTCGCTGCATCTCCTGTTCTTTGCGCTCGAGCTCAACCGCATCGACGACGCCGTGATCGAACGCGCGATGCAGGCGCCGGAGCTCGCCCATTACCGGCCCTGGATCGAGGACCTGCGCAAGGACAAGCCGTATCAGCTCGAGGATCGCGTCGAGCAGCTGTTTCACGAGAAATCGCAGAGCGGCTACGCCGCCTGGAACCGGCTGTTCGACCAGACCATCTCCGGCCTGCGCTTCAAGGTCGGGGCCAAGGAGCTCGCGATCGAGCCGGTCCTCAACCTCCTGCAGGACCGCGCGCCGGAAAAGCGCAAGGCCGCGGCGCAGGCGCTGGCGAAAACCTTCAAGGACAATGAGCGGACCTTTGCGCTCATCACCAACACGCTCGCCAAGGACAAGGAAATTTCCGACCGCTGGCGCGGCTTCCAGGACGTTGCGGATTCGCGGCATCTCAACAACCGCGTCGAGCGCGAGGTGGTCGATGCGCTGGTCGGCTCGGTTCGCGCGGCCTATCCACGCCTGTCGCATCGTTACTACGCGCTGAAGGCCGGCTGGTTCAAAAAGAAGAAGCTCGCGCATTGGGACCGCAATGCGCCGCTGCCGTTTGCCGCGACCGGCACGGTCGCCTGGCCCGAGGCGCAGAAGATGGTGCTGACGGCCTATCGCGGCTTTTCCGCCGAGATGGCTGACATCGCGGAACGCTTCTTCACCGAGCGCTGGATCGATGCACCGGTGCGGCCGGGCAAGGCGCCGGGCGCGTTCTCGCACCCGACCACGCCGTCGGCGCATCCCTATGTGCTGATGAATTACCAGGGCAAGCCGCGCGACGTGATGACGCTCGCCCATGAGCTCGGCCACGGCGTGCACCAGGTGCTGGCGGCCAAGCAGGGCGCGCTGATGGCGCCGACGCCGCTGACGCTGGCGGAGACCGCGAGCGTGTTCGGCGAAATGCTGACGTTCAAGCGGCTGCTGTCGCAGACCAAAAACGCCAAGCAGCGCCAGGCGCTGCTCGCCGGCAAGGTCGAGGACATGATCAACACGGTGGTGCGGCAGATCGCGTTCTATTCGTTCGAACGCGCCGTGCATACCGAGCGCAAGGACGGGGAATTGACCGCCGAGCGGATCGGCCAGATCTGGCTCAGCGTGCAGAACGAGAGCCTGGGACCGGCGATCGACATCCGCCCCGGCTACGAGAATTTCTGGATGTACATCCCGCACTTCATCCATTCGCCGTTCTACGTCTATGCCTATGCGTTCGGCGACTGCCTGGTGAACTCGCTCTACGCGGTCTACGAGAATGCCTCCGAGGGTTTCGCCGAGCGCTATCTCGAGATGCTCGCGGCCGGCGGCACCAAGCATTATTCCGAACTGCTGAAGCCGTTCGGGCTCGACGCCAAGGATCCCAAATTCTGGGACGGCGGCCTGTCGGTGATCTCGGGCATGATCGACGAACTGGAAGAGATGGGCTGATCGGCCCGGCGCGGGCGCAAAACGGATTTGTGATGGGCGCGGACACAATTTCAGCCGCCGTCGCCCATCATGCTGGGGACGACAGGAGGGGAGGACCTCATGATCGACACCCCGACGCGGCGCATGGTGCTTGGCGCGGGCGTCTTCGCCGCCGGTTCGCTGCTCACGATCGACGCGGCCGTTGCCGAGGCGCCGCTGGCCCTTACGCCGCAATGCCATGACGGTGATGCCGTAACATTGGCGCAGACCGCAGGGCCGTACTTCAAGCCGTCCTCGCCGGAACGAATCGAACTGATCGAAGAGGGTATGGCCGGACAGCCGATCGAGCTGGCCGGCTTTGTTCTGACCCGCACCTGCAAGCCGCTCGCCGGCGCCTTGCTGGATTTCTGGCAGGCCGATGACCAGGGCCGATACGACAATTCCGGTTTCCGCCTGCGCGGCCACCAGTTCACCGATGCCGAAGGGCGTTATCGGTTGCGCAGCATCGTGCCCGGCATTTATCCCGGCCGCACGCGCCACATCCACGTAAAGGTGCAGCCGCGCGACGGCAGCGTGCTGACCACCCAGCTCTACTTCCCCGGCGAGTCAAAAAACCGCTCCGACAGCCTCTTCCGAAAAGACTTGCAGATCCGCACGGCCAAGAACGCGGGATGGCTGGCCGGGCGTTTCGATTTCGTGGTGGCTTAGGGGGCGGGTGCCACTGCAAGCCCGACGCAAAAAGGTATGGCGCGGGCCGGATTTCGAGGGCGACGGACCCGGCAAAAGTCCGGCCAGGATCGTAAAACATTTGTTGAACGGAAGGATTCGCTATGTTATACAGATGTATAACAGGGCGTTGATCTGGATTCGTCGATGCGGCCCGAATTCCTCGAACGTCTTGAGCGCGATTGTGCGCAACAGAAAAGGTACTTGCCCAATGAAAATCGAAATCAAGAAAATCGGCAATTCCGACGGCCTCCTGATCCCTCGCGAACTAATGCAGCGGCTCGATCTCAAGCGTGGCCAGCAACTGCACATCACCGAGCTTCCCGGTGGTGGCTTTCAGGCTCTTCCGTATGACCCCGACTTCGAGCGGACCATGGAGTTGGCTGAAGAAACCATGGACACATATCGCGACACACTGGCAACGCTTGCAAAGTGATGGAATTGCCAAATGAGCGAGGCCGAAGAGCCGCTCTGGATCACCTATGAGCAAGCCATAGCAATTCACAGTCGCCAGCTCCGTCGTTTCGGCGGCGCGCCTGGCTTGCGTGACGAGGGTATGCTGCGATCGGCGCTCGAGCGTCCAATCAACAAATGGCGGTATGAACGGGCGGAGCTTGCTGAACTCGCTTCGGCATACGCGTTCGGCCTGGCCAGGAATCACGCCTTTGTCGATGGAAACAAGCGCATCGCCTTCATCGCGATGAGGGTTTTCCTCTTGAAGAACGGCATTGCCTTCAATCCCAAGCCTGAACACGCCACCGCCATCATCCTCTCCCTCGCCGCGGGCGAGGTCAGCGAGCAAAGCCTGACCCGCTGGATCCGGGATAATTGGCCTTCCGAATGACCCGATAGGCAACGGGCCGTTGCCCTCCCAAACGCTTTGCGGTAATTGCACGCGAGAAACGAGAGATTTTCACTGGGGATACCGATGGCAGACCATAGCGAAGTGGCCTACACGACCGCGGACGGCAACGATTATCCGGCCCACGAGCAGACCTATGAAGGGTTCATCATGCTCGTCAAATACGGCACTGCCGCCGTCGTGCTCATCGTCGCCCTGATGGGCTATTTCCTGACCTGACCCATCGCTGCCTGCGCCGCCGCTATCTGCGGCGGCCGGAAAATTGCACGCATGCCGGTTACGAAACCGGTATCCAACTAAGCGAAAAAGACGCTAGTTTGCTTGCGCGCGCGCCCGCCGCGCCGGGGGAGGCTCCATGAAGATTGCGATTGCCAGGGAAATCGATCCGTCCGAACCGCGCGTTGCCGCTTCCCCGGACACCGTCAAGAAATTCAAGGCGCTGGGCGCCGAAGTCGCGATCGAGCCGGGCGCGGGCATCAAGTCGGGCCTGCCGGATTCCGAATTTGCTGCGGTCGGCGCCACCGTCAGCGCGGACGCGTTGAAGGATGCCGACATCGTCATCAAGGTGAAGCGGCCCGAGGCCTCGGAGCTCGCCAGCTACAAGCGCGGCGCGCTGGTGATCGCGATCATGGACCCTTACGGCAATGAAGCCGCGCTGAAGACGATCGCGGATGCCGGCGTCTCCGCCTTTGCGATGGAACTGATGCCGCGCATCACCCGTGCGCAGGTGATGGACGTTCTGTCCTCGCAGGCCAACCTTGCCGGCTATCGTGCGGTGATCGAGGCCGCCGAAGCGTTCGGCCGCGCGTTCCCGATGATGATGACCGCGGCCGGCACCGTTCCGGCGGCAAAAGTGTTCGTGATGGGCGTTGGTGTCGCCGGCCTGCAGGCGATCGCGACCGCGCGGCGGCTTGGGGCCGTCGTCACCGCAACCGATGTGCGCCCGGCGACGAAAGAGCAGGTCGAATCGCTCGGCGCAAAGTTCCTCGCGGTCGAGGACGAGGAGTTCAAGAACGCGCAGACCGCCGGCGGCTATGCCAAGGAAATGTCGAAAGAGTATCAGGCCAAGCAGGCCGCGCTGACGGCCGAGCACGTCAAGAAGCAGGACATCGTCATCACCACCGCGCTGATCCCGGGCCGCCCGGCGCCGAAACTCGTCAGCGCCGAGATGGTGAAATCGATGAAGCCCGGTTCGGTGCTGGTGGATCTTGCCGTCGAGCGCGGCGGCAATGTCGAGGGCGCGAAGGCCGGCGAAGTCGTCGATATCGATGGCATCAAGATCGTCGGCTACACCAACGTCGCCGGCCGCGTGGCGCAATCGGCCTCCAGCCTCTATGCCCGCAACCTGTTCTCGTTCATCGAAACGCTGGTCGACAAGGCGAACAAGGCCTTGGCCGTCAACTGGGACGATGAGCTCGTGAAGGCGACCGCCTTGACCAAGGACGGCGCCGTCATCCATCCGAACTTCCAGCCGAAAGCCTAAAGGAGAGAAGCCATGGAGCACATCGCTCAAGCCGTCGATCCGTTCGTATTCCGGCTGTCGATCTTCGTCCTCGCCGTGTTCGTCGGCTATTTCGTGGTCTGGTCGGTGACCCCGGCGCTGCACACGCCGCTGATGTCGGTGACCAACGCGATCTCCTCGGTGATCGTGGTCGGCGCGCTGCTCGCGGTCGGCGTCGGCATGATTTCCAGCGGCTCGGGCTGGGCGCGCGGCTTCGGCTTCATCGCGCTGATCTTCGCCTGCGTGAACATTTTCGGCGGCTTCCTTGTCACCCAGCGCATGCTGGCGATGTACAAGAAGAAGGCCAAGTAAATGACGTGTGAGCGGCAAGCGCCTCGGGGTGTCGACGGGGAAAATGGGGACCTGAGATGAACGCCAATCTCTCTGCACTGTTGTACCTCGTGGCAGGTGTGCTGTTCATCCTGTCGCTGCGCGGGCTGTCGAGCCCGGCATCGTCCCGCCAGGGCAATCTGTTCGGCATGATCGGCATGGCGATCGCAGTCGCCACGACGCTCGCCAGCCATCCGCCGGCGGACGGTGTCGCCTGGGTGCTGGTCATCCTCGGCATCGCCATCGGCGGCGGCGTCGGCGCCGTCATTGCGCGGCGGGTGCCGATGACTTCGATGCCCGAACTGGTCGCGGCCTTCCACTCGCTGGTCGGCATGGCAGCGGTGCTGGTCGCCGCAGGTGCGTTCTACGCGCCCGAGGCCTTCGATATCGGCAAGCCCGGCGCCATCCACGCCTCGAGCCTGGTCGAGATGTCGCTCGGCGTCGCCATCGGCGCGCTGACCTTTACCGGCTCGGTGATCGCGTTCCTGAAGCTCTCCGCGCGCATGAGCGGTGCGCCGATCATCCTGCCGTTCCGCCACGTCATCAACATCGCGCTCGCGGTTGCGCTGGTCTTTTTCATCTTCGGCCTCGTCCGCTCCGGCAGCGCGATCGACTTCTGGCTGATCACCATCATCGCGCTGGTGCTCGGCGTGCTCATGATCATCCCGATCGGCGGCGCCGACATGCCGGTCGTGATCTCGATGCTGAACTCCTATTCGGGCTGGGCAGCCGCCGGCATCGGCTTCACGCTCGGCAACTCCGCGCTGATCATCACCGGCGCGCTGGTCGGCTCCTCGGGCGCGATCCTGTCCTACATCATGTGCCACGCGATGAACCGCTCGTTCATCTCGGTCATCCTCGGCGGCTTCGGCGGCGAGACCGCGGCCGCAGGCGGCGGCTCCGGCGAACAGAAGCCGGCCAAGCTCGGCTCGGCCGACGACGCCGCCTTCATCATGAAGAACGCCTCCAAGGTCATCATCGTCCCCGGCTACGGCATGGCGGTGGCGCAGGCCCAGCACGCGCTGCGCGAAATGGGCGACCTTCTGAAGAAGGAAGGCGTCGAGGTGAAATACGCGATCCACCCGGTCGCGGGGCGCATGCCCGGCCACATGAACGTGCTGCTGGCCGAGGCCAACGTGCCCTATGACGAGGTGTTCGAGCTCGAGGACATCAACTCCGAATTCGCGCAGGCCGATATCGCCTTCGTGATCGGCGCCAATGACGTCACCAATCCGGCCGCCGAGGAAGACAAGACCTCGCCGATCTACGGCATGCCGGTGCTGCAGGTGTGGAAGGCCGGCACTGTGATGTTCATCAAGCGCTCGCTGGCTTCCGGCTATGCCGGCATCGACAATCCACTGTTCTATCGCGACAACACCATGATGCTCCTTGGTGATGCCAAGAAGGTGACCGAGAATATCGTCAAGGGGATGTAACGCGCTCACAGGAAATTCATGACTGCGCTGAAATGGCTGCTGATCACCGCCTCAGCCGGTTATGTCCTGGGCCTGTTCGCGCTGCTCCTCGGACAGCGCGCCGTCCTGTTTCCGGCACCGACAAGCGCGCGCACGCCGCCGGACGCGGCGGGCTTTCCGGAAGCCGAGGAACATGTCCTGGCGACGGCGGATGGTGAGAAAGTCATCGTCTGGCACGTTCCAGCCAAGCCCGGACGCCCGGTCGTCCTCTATTTTCACGGCAATGGCGATTATCTCGCCGGCTTCTTCGGCCGCTTTCGCGGCCTGATCGCCGACGGGATCGGCGTCGTCGCACTGTCCTATCGCGGCTACGCCGGCTCGAGCGGAAGCCCGAGCGAGCAGGGATTGCTGCAAGATGCCGCAGCCGCCTACGCCTTCACGGCAACACGCTACAAGACCGACAGGATCGTCACCTGGGGATTCTCGCTCGGCACCGGCGTCGCCGTGGCGCTGGCGGCCGCGCAGCCGGTCGGCAAGCTGATCCTGGAAGCGCCCTATACGTCCATCGTTGATGTGGCCGCATCAGCGTTCTGGTTCGCGCCGGTGCGGCTGTTGATGCGCGATCACTTCTACTCCGACCGTCAGATCGGCCAGATCAGGGTTCCGCTGCTCGTGATGCATGGCGCGCTCGATCAAACCATACCGGTTGCCTTCGGCGAACGGCTGTTTGCGCTGGCGAACGAGCCGAAACGGTTTGTCCGCCTGGCGCGGGGCGGCCATAACGATCTCGACAATTTCGGCGCGATTGAAATCGCTCGCAATTTCATCAACCTTGCGAAGAGGTGATGGCTGCCCGGGTGGGCTGCTGCCTCGGCCCACGAACCAACGGGAACCTGACCGGATGAGCGCACATGGACCGATGCCGCGATCGGCCTGGATATTTCCCGCGCTGGGGATGCTGCTGTTTGGCGTGGGAACCGGCCTCGGCCTCAACTTTACGCCATCGGTCGGCGGCGTGCTTTTCGCGGTGGTGCTGCTCGCGGTCCTGTTCGGCACCGTGTTCGCGGCCGTGCACCATGCCGAGGTGATCGCCGAGCGGATCGGTGAGCCCTACGGCACGCTGCTGCTGACGCTTGCGGTCACCATCATCGAGGTGGCGCTGATCGCCACCATCATGCTCGGCGACAAGCCGCAGCCGGCGCTGGCGCGCGACACCGTGTTCGCGGTGGTGATGATCGTGTGCAACGGCCTCGTCGGCCTCTGCATCTTCATCGGCGGGCTGCGCTACCGCGAGCAGGATTTTCAGGTCTCGGGCTCCAACCTCTATCTCAGCGTCCTGTTCGTGCTGGCCACCATCACGCTGGTGATGCCGAACTATACGCTGACGGCGCCCGGGCCGATCTATTCGGCGGCCCAGCTCGGCTTCGTCAGTATCGTCACCCTCGTCCTCTACGCGATGTTTCTCTACACCCAGACCATCCGGCACCGCGATTATTTCATCAACCAGGGCGGCGGACTGACCTCTGCCGAATCCCGGCTGTCCAACCGCATGCTGGCGGTCAGCCTCGCGCTGCTGCTGATATCGCTGCTGGCGGTGGTGCTGCTGGCAAAGAAATTCTCGGCGACCGTCGATGCCGTGACGGTGATGATCGGCGCGCCGCCTGCGTTCGCGGGCGTGGTGGTGGCGCTGTTGATCCTGATGCCGGAGACCGTTGCGGCTGTCGGCGCCGCCCGCCGGAACGACCTGCAGAAGAGCATCAATCTCGCGCTCGGCTCCTCGCTCGCCACGATCGGGCTGACGGTGCCGGCGGTCGCGGTGGTCGCCTACACGCTCGACAAGCAGCTGGTGCTGGGGCTCAATGCGCCGGAGATGGTGCTGCTGCTGCTGACCTTCGTCATCAGCATGCTCACCTTCGGCACCGGGCGCACCAACATCCTGTTCGGGCTCGTGCATATGCTGGTTTTCGCCGTGTACCTGTTCATGGTATTCGTGCCGTAAATCCGCAGGAGTGAATCGAAGATGCTTGCCGCCAAGTCCGACGTTCAGGTCGATACGCCCGAAGTCCGCGTCACCGAATGGCGGCTGGCGCCAGGCAGCGCCACCGGCCACCATACGCACGAGATGGACTACGTGATCGTGCCGGTGACCGCGGGCGAGATGACCATCGTGGCGCCGGGCGGCGAACGCACCAAGGCGCAGCTTGGGGCCGGCAAATCCTATTTCCGGAAGGCCGGCGTCCAGCACGACGTGCTCAACGAGACGGCGAGCGAAATCGTGTTCCTGGAGGTGGAGCTGAAACCCTGAGCATCCAGGTCGGGTTCGAGGCCGCCCAGCGGGCGTGCAGTGCAGCGGCGATGCCTTCAGCGGTGCGTGGAACCCGCGGCGGATTTTCGATCGCCCGCGGCTGGCGGCGCGTGGTCTGCACAGGAACTGCTGAATTGCCATCGATCCGTCGCAGTTGATCCCTCAATGCGCCTCAAAGTTCCGGCATTTGAAGGACCGTGGGGAGTGCCCTGAATGCTGAATTACCTCAAGAAATTTGCGGTGGACATCTTCCCCTCGGTGGCTGCGACCGTCATCGGGGCGTACATCGTCAATCACTACATTGTGGCGAAGCCGGCGGACGCTCCTCCCTCCGCGGCGGTCTCTACCGCCACCCCCAAGGCGGACGGCAAGGCGGAAGCAAATGCCGACGGCAAGTCGGCTGAGGGCACCGCCGGCGTCAGCAATCTCCCGGCCGCAGGCGTCAAGGCGCGCGGAATATCCGAGAAGGCCATGATGGAGAAGACCGCGGCCGAACGGCCGACGGTGGTCGAAAAGACCCAGAAGACGGATGAAAAGGCCGAAGCCAAATCCGATGCGAACAAGGCTGACGCGAACAAGGGCGACGTGAAATCGGCCGAAAGCCCGGCCGACGCTGATCGCCGTCATGCCGCCGCGCCGCGCGAAAAGGAAAAGATCCGCGTCGTGCTGCCGTCGCCGATCCAGGTGGCGAATCCTCCGGCGGCTTCGGCTGCGGTGGCTGCACCGGCCAACCCGCCTGCACCAGCCGCTGCCCCGCCTGCGCCGGCGGCTGCACCGGCCGAGACTGCGGCTGCGCCGGAAGAGCGCCGCGACGCCAACGATCTGGCGCGCGCCGCGATCGAGCGCCTGCGCGCCAACGGCGAATCCTCGCCGCGCGTGGCCGAACCGGCCCGTGCCCCTGAGACGCCGAAGGTTGTGAATGCGCCCGCCGTGGCGACGGCGCCCGCTGCCACCAATGGCCCCGCGCTTCGTCCGCTGCCGCCGCCGATCATGGTGTCCGGCTCGCCGGCCGGCGAGCCCTTCGGCCAGGCCCCATCATCGCCGGCGCGTCCGCCTTACGCCGAGGCCAACCCGAACCGCCCGGTCCCGCCGGCCGATATTCCGCTCTCGCGCCCGCTCGATCTGCGCGCCGAGATGGCCGAACCCTCGGTGCGTGATCGCGCTACCGCCGCCGCCGAGGATGCGCTGTCGACCGCCAAGTCGATCTTCCACGCGGTGCTGCCGAAATAGCCGACAGGTCTTTGAACGAAGCGAGCCCCGGATCTGATCCGGGGCTTTTTGTTTGGTGTGCGAAAGCGCGTCGATCCGGATAGCGGCGAGATATCAATCCCGCGAAAGTCAGCCGCCGGTGCGCGCAAGGCCGCTTCGCGCGGCTTCATCCCTCGGCCGCAGCGCCAGCGCCCGGCCATAGGATGCGAACGCCTTGGCCTTGTCGCCGAGCCGCTCATAGGTGGCGCCGCGCGCCGACCAGGCTTGCGCGCTGTTGGGATCGGCCTGCACCGCTTCGTCGAGATCGGAGGCGGCTTCCTTTGTCTTGTCGATGGCGAGGTAGCTGGTCGCACGCGCCAGCAGCGGCTCGACGCGCTGTGGTGTCAGGCCGTTGGCCGCGGTGAAATCCGCGATCGCCTGCTCATGCTGCTTTTCGGCCTGGTAGATCAGGCCGCGTCCGTACAGCGCCGGCACGTTGTAGGGATCGAGCGCGAGGGCGCGGTCGAATTCCGCCAGCGCTTCTTCGCTCTTGCCGGATTTGGCGAGCGCCTGGCCGCGCGCCGCGTAGCCCTGGGCGTCGCTGACGTTTTGTCCGCTGATCGTGCCGGTCGGCTTCTGGTCGGCCACCTGGGGCTTGTCCTTGTCCGGTCCCCATGAGCCCAGATCGAACGAACAGCCGCAAAGGGGAAGTACAAGAACGGTTGCAAGCAGCGCCACGGGCATAGCCGGAAAGCGCGATGCGGCGGGGAAAGCATTGCAATCCGTAACGGCCATGCAGCGGAGTACTCTCGCGTTCAACGCGATAATTGGTAACCCGCCGGGACGCAAAATGCATCGATCAAAATGGCGGAGACGATTGCCGTTCGACTACTTTTGGATCGCCGCCGATGGTCACGGCTCGCGCAAGTGAGGTTGGCGAAGGCACGATGGTGTTTCCGGCCGATGCGCCGACCCGCAAAAACAAAAACGCGGACCCGAGGCCCGCGCTTCAGTTCATATCTCTGGCAGGACGCTCAGCGCGGTCCGCGCGGACCAGCGCCCGGGCCGCCACGGCCGCCAGCGCCACCACGGTCGCCACCGGGACCGGCGCCGAACACCGGCTTCGGCTTCATCGGCAGCAGGCCTTCGCGCTGCAGCTTCTTGCGGGCCAGCTTGCGCGCGCGGCGCACGGCTTCGGCCTTTTCACGGGCCTTCTTCTCGGACGGCTTTTCGTAGTGGCCGCGGAGCTTCATCTCGCGGAAGATACCCTCGCGCTGCATCTTCTTCTTCAGCGCCTTGAGGGCTTGATCGACATTGTTATCGCGAACGAGAACCTGCACGCGGCATCCTCTTTCAATTGATCGGATAGGAATTCTGATGAAGCGAAGGGCCGGCGAAACGCCTGGCTCTTAACCCTGAGCGCGGGCATGTAGCAGACAAAACCGCCGATGTCCACCTGAGAAGGCGGTTTGGGGCCCGAAAAAGCCCCGGAAATCGGCAGGATTTGGCCGGGATGCCCCCGATTCCCTCAAAATAACGAGCCCCTCACGGCGCCTGGCTAGCCTCAAGCCACGCAAAAACATGCGGGAGGTGCGTATGAGTACCAAAAAATATGCCGCCGAAGCGATCGGCACGTTTTGGCTCACTTTTGCGGGATGCGGCAGTGCTGTCATCGCGGCCGGCTTCCCCCAGGTCGGGATCGGCCTGGTCGGGGTGTCGCTGGCGTTCGGCCTGAGCGTCGTGACCATGGCCTATGCCATCGGCCATATCTCCGGCTGCCATCTCAACCCCGCGGTGACGGTGGGCCTCGCGGCGGGCGGACGGTTTCCGGCGCAGCAGATCCTGCCTTACGTGATCGCCCAGGTGATCGGCGCCATCGTTGCCGCAACGCTGCTCTACGCGATCGCCACCGGCGCGCCGGGCTTCGATCTCGGCAAGGGCTTTGCCGCCAACGGCTATGATGCGCATTCGCCCGGCCAATACGGCTTGGTGGCCTGCTTCATCACCGAGGTGGTGATGACGATGATGTTCCTGTTCATCATCATGGGCGCCACCCACGGCAAGGCGCCGGCGGGCTTCGCACCGCTGGCGATCGGGCTGGCGCTGGTGATGATTCATCTCGTCAGCATCCCCGTCACCAATACGTCGGTGAATCCGGCGCGCAGCACCGGGCCTGCGCTGTTCGTCGGCGGCTGGGCGATGATGCAGCTCTGGCTGTTCTGGGTTGCGCCGCTGATTGGCGGCGTGCTCGGCGGCGTCGTCTATCGCTGGCTCAGTGAGGAGCCGGCCGGCGTCGTTGAAGGCTTGAAGACGGCCTGATCTGCGATCGCGCGGCGCGAGCGCGACCCAAGCGTTATTTCCTGCTCGCCGGGGCCACCTCGGTGACATGCCCCATCTTGCGGCCCGGCCGCGGCGCGCCCTTGCCGTAGAGGTGAACCGTGGCGCCGGGAACCGCCAGCCAGCGCTCATAGGTCAGGATATCGTCGCCGATCAGGTTGGTCATCGTGACCTCGCCGTGGCGAACCGGCTTGCCGAGCGGCCAGCCGGCGATCGCGCGGATGTGCTGCTCGAACTGCGAGATCGAGGCGCCGTCGAGCGTCCAGTGCCCGGAATTATGCACCCGGGGCGCAATCTCGTTGACCAGCACCTTCGGCCCGCCATTCTCGCCAACCACGAACAATTCGACCGCGAGCACGCCGACATAGTCGAGCGCAGTCGCGATCTTCTCGGCCACACTGCGCGCTTCCGCCGCCAGCGTGTCCGAGATCGCGGCGGGCACACGCGAGAATTTCAGGATGTGATCGCGGTGCTCGTTCTCGGTGACGTCGTAGCATTCGACCTGGCCGTCGGCTGAGCGCGCGGCGATCACGGAGATCTCGCGCTCGAACGGCACGAAGGCTTCGAGGATCGCGGATTTGGTGCCGAGCTCTTCCCAGACGCGGGCGGGATCGTCGCCCTCGCGGATGATCGCCTGACCCTTGCCGTCATAGCCGAAGCGGCGGGTCTTGATCACGGCGGGAAGGCCGATGCGCGCGATGGCGCTCTGCAGGGTTTCGACCGACGACACGTCGGCGTAGTCGGCGGTGCCGATGCCGAGCCGCTTGACAAAATCCTTTTCGATCAGCCGGTCCTGGGTGGTCTCGAGGATCTTCTGCGCGGGCAGCACGGGACGGCGCGCGGCCAGCACCATGGCGGTGGCGGCCGGCACATTCTCGAACTCATAGGTGATGACGTCGACATCGTTGGCGAACAGCTCGAGCGCCTCGACATCGGCATATTCGGCGCAGGTCGCGTTCAGCACCACGTCGAAGGCGGGCGAATCCGGGTCCGGCGAGAACACCTGGCATTTGAGGCCAAGGCGCGCCGCCGCCATCGCCAGCATCCGGCCCAATTGTCCGCCGCCGAGAATTCCGATGGTGTCGCCCGGCTTCAGCTTCACCTTGCCTGAAGCCGTCACGCCGATCCCTCCGGGCGCTCCTTGACCGCGTCCGTCTGCTGCTGGCGCCAGGCGGCAAGCCGGCTCGCCAGCGCGGTATCGTTCAGCGCGAGCACGCTGGCGGCGAGGAGGGCGGCGTTGATGGCACCGGCCTTGCCGATCGCCAGCGTGCCGACGGGAATGCCGGCCGGCATCTGCACGATCGAGTAGAGCGAATCGAGCCCCGACAGCGCCTTGGACTCGACGGGAACGCCGAATACCGGCAGTTCCGTCAGCGCCGCTGCCATGCCCGGCAGATGCGCCGCCCCGCCGGCGCCGGCGATGATGACCTTGAAGCCCGCCGCTTTGGCGCCCTTGGCGAAGGTGAACAGCCGGTCGGGGGTCCGGTGGGCCGAGACGATGCGCTTTTCGCAGTCGATCCCGAGCGCCACCAGGGTTTCGGCGGCGTGGCGCATGGTCTCCCAGTCGGACTGGCTGCCCATAATGATGGCGATCGGTGCGGTCATGTCGTCAATTCTGTGCGGGAATCCAGAAACATAGGCCGATTATAGGGTCGGCCCGGGGCTCATCCAAGGCGTGGCAAGGGATCAGGAATGGACTATCCTGTCTAGGTGAATCCCGGCAAGCCTTGATAAGCGAGCCTGCACAGGGAAGGCCATGAAGAAAAAGACCAGGGCGACCGTCCGAAAGGCCGGAAAACGCCCCAAAGGCGCGGCTTCCGGGGGAAAAGTCGCTTCAAGGCGGTCGGCTGCAGCCGGGTCCCGGCCGCCGGTGATGTCCAACGGGACCAAGGCAACGATTCGCCGGCTCAAGGCCGAACTGGCCCGGACCCAGGCGCAGATCGAGGAACTTCAGGCCTCCGCCGATACCGACTACCTGCTCGGCATCGCGAACCGGCGCGGCTTCGAGCGCGAGCTCAATCGCGCCATTGCCTACATGAAGCGTTATCGCGCCTTCGGCGCCCTGGTCGTGCTCGATGTCGATCGCCTGAAGCCGATCAACGACGCCTTCGGCCATGCCGCCGGCGATCAGGTGCTCAAGGCCATCGTGGCGGAGCTGACGGCGCATGTGCGCGCCTCCGACGTGGTCGGCCGTCTCGGCGGCGATGAGTTTGCGCTGCTGCTGTGGAATCTCAGCGAGACCGACGCCAGGGCCAAGGCCGCCACCCTGGAGGAGGCGATCGATAACCTCAGCTTCATGTTCGATGGCCGCACCATCAATGCCGGCGCCTCCGCGGGCGTTGCCGTTCTCGACACCCATTCCGAAGCCGGCCGGGCGCTGGAAGCGGCCGACAGCGCCATGTATGTGCGCAAGGCGCTGCGGCGGCACGAGAGCTGAAATCGCGCCGCGCAAAAACATGCGTTGCGCGGCGATGGAGTGCGATGATGGTGATTGCAGTTTCCGAGCGTCCGCCGTCGGCTGCAGAGTACGTCGACCTTCGCGCGCGTACGGGCTGGGGCGCGATCGATCAGGAAACTGCGACCAGAACAATTCAGGCCGCGTCGTTCACGGCCTGCCTGCGTGACGATGACCGGTTGATCGGGCTCGTCCGCGTGATGGGGGACGGCGTGCTCTATTTCTTTCTCGCCGATTTGATCGTCGATCCCGCGTATCGGGGCGGCGGGCACGGCGACACTTTGATGCGGCTTGTCACTGACTATTTCGATCGCAACGCCAAACCGGGCGCGTCGATTACCCTCGTGGCCCTGGATGGTCGCGAGACGTTCTACGAGCGCTTTGGCTTTGTGCGTTGCCCGAACGGCCCATTCGGCATGGGCATGCATTACGCGCCGGCATAGCGGCGCGGCGTCGCATAGAATGCGACGTCTTACAGCTCGCCGAGATCATCCGGCACATTGCCGAACTTGCGCAACAGTTTCGCATCGCTGAACTCGCCGAGCATGGGATCGCCGCTGCGGCTGAAGGCGATGGCGCCGATGCTGCCGGCCATTCGCGACATCATCTCGGCGCGCCGCAACGCTGTCGTCGGGCTCTGGCATTCTTCCGCGGCGCCCGCGACGGGCGAGCCGCTATCGTCCTGCAGGAATGGCATTGCGACGTAATAGGTGACATCGGCCATTGTCGTGCTCCAGGTTTGCTCTTGCTCCGGATCGATCAGGCGGCATCGCTCTTCGCCTCAGATCGTCGCGCCGGCACGCAGCCGGCGGCAATCGCCGCCTGCAATTCCTCCAGCTCGGTTTCCAGATACTCGTTTGCCATGATCAGCGCCTTGATGGTCGAGCGCAGATTGCCGTCGCACATCGCGATGGCCTGATCGCAGGCCTGCTCGTAGCGGCTGTTGTCGGACAGGGGCGACGTGGCGGACATGGCGTTACTCCCGAGGCTGGCGGCAGGACGATATGTTCTCTTTTTGTTCTCATAAAGTCAAGTCCGCATGCGCCCGCGTCACGCCTGTTTTTTCGGCGGTCCGCCCGGCGTGATAGCCGCGCATGTGAATGTCGGGGAAAGAGACCGCCAACACACGCGAGCACTTTCGGCGAACCAGATGGCCGAACGAGGCGGCGCAACAATCAGGCGATGATGTCGGGCGTGATCTGGTCTTCGATGAAGGCGATGCGGTCGCGCAATTGCAGCTTGCGCTTTTTTAGTCGCTGCAGCCGCAGCAGGTCCGGTGCAGGCGACTGATGCAACGCGTCGATCGCCGCATCGAGATCGCGATGCTCCTGCTGCAGCCGGGCGAGCTCGTTTTCAAGCTCGCGCTCATCATCGTCGGTCATGGTGTATGTTAGCTGAAAACGCGATGAGGTTGTGAACGGTTTCTAGTTTGGCCGGTCGTGAATATCGGGCTTGCGAGGCCGCGGCGCAAGCTACCTGGTTCCATACTCACGATTGGTTACAGATAAATCCGAAAATATGAGAAGCGCGATTTTCGGATACCCATCGACAGATTCGTCGGCTGGTGTACACTCCTGCGTCCGGATCGAATCTGAGGTTCACCCACCGAGGAGATTTCGAATGGCACTACAGGCGCATCTTGTTGAACTTGAACGTAAACACAAGATCCTCGAGAGCGAGTTACACGAAGCACTCCTGCACCTATCCACAGACGACCTGCAAATTGTCGAGTTGAAGCGCCGCAAGTTGATGGTCAAGGATCAGATCGAGCGGTTGAGGCATACCGCCGACGAAACTCTCCACTAACCAGTCCCACAGAGTATCGAAAAATCCCACACGGCCGGATGGGCGTCGGTGCGCTCATCCGCCTGTAGGTAGAATTTGTGGCCCGGTCATAGCCCCACGAGGTTGCCGACGTGATCGGCGATCGCGAGTGAGGACGTTAGTCCCGGTGATTCAATACCGAACAGATTGATCAGTCCGACAACGCCGTGATCGGCGGGGCCTTGAATCAGAAAATCCTGCGTGGCGACAGCCGGCGGCACGATCTTCGGCCGAATTCCCGAATAGCTCGGCATCAATGCGCCGTCCGGCAGCGTCGGCCAGTAGCGCCGGATCGCCGGGTAGAAGCGTTCGGCGCGCGCCGGATCCACCGCGTAATCGATGCTCTCGACCCATTCGACGTCGGGGCCGAAGCGGGCCTGTCCGGCCATGTCGAGTGTCAGGTGCACGCCCAGCCCGCCGGGCTCCGGCACCGGATAGATCAGGCGTGAAAACGGCGCCCGCGCGCTGCAGCTGAAGTAATTGCCCTTGGCGAGATAGGCGCAGGGGATCATGCCGACCGGCATGCCGTCGATGCCGCGCGCTACCGCAGGCGCGCTGAGGCCCGCCGCGTTGACGAACAGGTCGCAGGCCAGCGTCATCGGCGCCTCGCCGCCGGTTTCGATTTCGATCCGGCCGCCGCCGGCGCGCGCATGCAGCAGCGGCGTGTGGAAGGCGTAGGCCGCGCCGGCCTCTTCCGCATCGCCGCGCAGCGCCAGCATGTAGGCATGGCTGTCGATGATGCCGGTGGACGGCGAGAGCAGGGCGGCATCGCAGTTCAATGCCGGCTCCAGCGCGCGCGCCGCCTCGCCCGTCAGCAGTTGCAGATCGTCGACGCCGTTGGCTTCGGCATGCGCCCGGATCGACTGCAGCTTTTCGGTTTCGCTCGGTGTCGTCGCCACGATCAGCTTGCCGCAGTTGCGATGCGGGATGCCGTGGTCGCGGCAATAACGGTAGAGCGCGTGCTTGCCGCTGACGCACATCTGCGCCATCAGGCTGCCGGCGCGGTAATAGATGCCGGCATGGATCACCTCGCTGTTGCGGGAGGAGGTGACGGTACCGATGCCCTCGGCGGCCTCGATCACGATGACTTCGCGGCCCGCCTGGGCCAGACGCCGCGCGATCGCGAGCCCGATCACTCCCGCTCCGACGACGACGCAATCAACCTTTTCCATGTCAGCTTCAGGTCCGGGAACAGGGCGCGGTACTTGGCTCTTGCCCCGCGCCGCGATGATCGTTTCGTTCGGTCGCGCCGCAGGCCAACCCGTTGGTTTGCCTCGAAATACGTCGCGTGGGCGGTCCCGTTAGTGAAGCATTAATCATGTCAGGGCAATTGCCGTAATTTGGGTCGTATTTTAGAATTGTGCGGGTAGTCGTTTACCCGATCCAAACCCGTCAAGCCAGACACTCCGCCCGCAAACCTCGGGTGGGTAATGGCTGATAGCAACCGGCAGGCAGGACGGAAGAATTCGATTCCGGCGCAGGCCCTCGTCTGCGTGCTCGCCATTGCCGCGGGTTGCGGATTCGCGTGGGCCGCGCCTGCCGCGGACGCTGCGCCGGCCGGCGCTGTCGGCGAATTCGATCCTAATCTGCTGTGGGAGATCCTGCTTGGCGGGATCGCAGGCGTCTCTTTCCTGATCGCGATCGGCGTCTGGATACTCGCCGCCTTGCGAAGGGCCAGGGACGCCCAGGCACAGCGCAGCGCATTCATCAGCTCGGCGCTCAACACGCTCAACCAGGGCGTGATGATGACCAATGCGCAAAACCGCGTGGTCTTCTGCAACGACCGCTTCCTCGAAATGTACGGGCTCGACCGGGCCGAGATTTCGAGCAAGATGACCGGCCGTGAACTGCTCGAATTGCGGCGTTCGCGGGGGCTGCTCAACCTCACCGTCGAGGAGTTCAGCAAGCTGGCCCGCCGTCCCGAAGGCGTCGTCGCCGAGCTGCCGGACGGCCGGTCGGTGCTGTCGAAGATCTTTCGCCTGCCCAATGGCGGGACGATCGGAACGCACGAGGATTGTACCGAGCAGCGCCAGCTGTCGCGCAAGCTGGCATCGACCACCAAATTCCTGGAATCGGTGCTCGATAACGTCCCGGTCTGCGTCGCCGCCAAGAACATCGAGGACGGCCGCTATATCTTCGTCAACCGCGCGTTCGAGCGCTTTTCGCGTTTCTCGCGCGATCACATCGTCGGCAAGCGCGCCGACGAGATGTTCCGGCCCGAAACCGCAGCAAGCATCGAGGCCGCGGATCAGGCGGCGCTGACGGCGCCCGAAGGCAATCATCGCAGCGAATACACCGTCGAACGCGGCGATGAGCGACGCGTTCTCTCCGCCAACCGCGTGGTCGCCCGCAACGAGAACGGTGCGCCGGAATTCCTCATCACGCTGTTCGATGACGTCACCGACCGCCGGTCGCTGTCGCGCGAGCTGGAGAACACCAAGAAATTCCTCGAGCTGGTGGTCGACAACATTCCGGTGTCGCTGATCGTCGAGCGCGTCAGCGACGGGCGCTACCTGCTCGCCAACCGCAGCGCCGAAACCATTCTCAATCGCCGCCGCGAGGATGCCACCGGCCTGACGGCGGCCGACATCTTCAATCCGCGCGAAGCCAAATTGATCATCGCGCGCGACGAAGCGGCGATCAAGAAGCGCAGCCTGCTCACCGAAGAGCACCCGATCTCGACCAAGGACGGCCTGCGGCTGTTCCTGACCCGCCGCATGACCGTGCTCGACGAGGCCGGCGAGCCGCAATACCTGATCAAGACCCACGAGGACGTCACCGACCGCCGCCAGACCGAGTCGCGGATGGCGCACATGGCCTATCATGACGGCCTGACCGACCTGCCGAACCGCGCCGCCTTCCTGCAGGCGCTGGCGCAGATGATCGAGGCCTGTGCCGGCACCGACGAGGAATTCGCGGTGCTGTGCGTCGACCTCGACGGCCTCAAGGAAATCAACGACGTGTTCGGCCATGCGATGGGCGACAAGCTGCTGATCGAGGTCGCCGGCCGCATCCAGGCCTGCGCCCGTGGCGGCGTGGTGGCGCGCCTCTCCGGCGACGAATTCGGCCTGATCATCGACGGCAAGCAGCCGGAGGCGGGCAGGGCGCTCGCCGAAAAGCTCGCGCAAACCCTGTCGGACGAGTTCGTGATCGACGGCAAGTCGGTGCGGACGGGTGTCACCACCGGCATTTCGGTGTTCCCGCACAACGGTTCCGACGCCGCTTCCCTGCTCGCCAATTCCGGCGCGGCGCTGTTCCGCGCCAAGCAGAAGTCGCGTGGCTCGATCAGCGTTTTCGAGCCGGAGATGGACCAGCAGATCCGCGATCGCCGCGTGCTGCACCAGGACCTCTCGATGGCGATCCGGAACGGCGAATTGTCGCTGTATTACCAGCCGCAGGCCGCGGCGGGGCCGACGATCGGCACCAGCAAGGTCATCGGCTTCGAGGCGCTGGCGCGCTGGAGCCATCCGGTGCGCGGCTTCGTCTCGCCCGGCGAATTCATTCCGCTGGCGGAAGAAAGCGGCCTGATCGTCGAAATGGGCGTCTGGATCCTGCGCGAAGCCTGCCGGGAGGCCGCCTCCTGGCCGGAGCCGATGCAGATCGCCGTCAACCTGTCGCCGGCGCAGTTCATGCATGGCGACGTGGTCAGCCTGGTGCATTCGATCCTGCTCGAAACCGGTCTTGCGCCCGGCCGGCTCGAGCTCGAAATCACCGAAGGCGTGCTGATCGAGGATTTCGACCGTGGTCTCGCCTTGCTACGGCGGCTCAAGTCGCTCGGCGTGCGGATCTCGATGGACGATTTCGGTTCCGGCTACTCCTCGCTGAGCTATCTGCAGGCGTTCCCGTTCGACAAGATCAAGATCGATCGCGCCTTCGTCATGAATCTCGGCCGCAATCCGCAGTCAGCGGCGATCGTCCGGGCCGTCATCGATCTCGGCCACGGCCTCGAAATGTCGATCGTTGCCGAAGGCGTGGAAACCCAGGAACAGCTCGGCTTCCTCTCCGACGAGGGCTGCGACTCGGTGCAGGGCTATCTGCTCGGCAGGCCCCAGCCGATCGGGCATTACGCCGCGCTGGTCGGCCGCAGCGCCGCCAACGACGTCGAGACCGAACGCAAGCTCGCCAGCGCCTGATTCTCCAGCGACATCTATTTTTGGCCATCATGGCCTAGTGTAGTGAATCTTCGATTCTCTGCAGTAGCCCTTGCGTATGGCGGACTACGATCTCGCGATCATTGGCGGCGGGTTAAACGGCGTCAGCATCGCGCGGGACGCTGCCGGACGCGGCTTGCGTGTCATCCTGCTGGAGCAGGGCGATCTCGGCGCCGGCGCTTCCTCGGCCTCGCCGCGGCTGGTCCATGGCGATCTCGCCGGGCTTGAGCGGCGGCATTTTCTTCGCGTCCGCTCCGCGCTTGCCGAGCGCGGCATCTGGCTCCGCATCGCGCCGCATCTGGTGCGCCCGGTGCGCTTTGCCATCCCCGCCCATTCGGACGAGCGTCCGATCTGGCAGTTGCGCTCGTGGCTCCTGCTCTATGACCGCCTGGCTGCGCGCAGCGGGCTTCCGGTCTCCGCCACCATCGACGTCACCCATCATCCGCTCGGCAATGCGCTGAAACGGCCGTTCGGAACCGCCTTCGAATATTCCGACTGCGTCGTCGACGATTCGCGCCTGGTGGTGCTCACGGCCATGGATGCCGCCGCGCGCGGCGCCGTGATCCGCACCGGCGCACGCTGCACCCGCGCCGAACGCGGCAGGGAATGGCGGCTGGTGACGAAAGACCGCGGCTTTCGCCAGGTGGTCACGGCGAGGGCTGTCGCCAACGCCACCGGGGCCTGGACGCCGTCCGTTGCCGAGACGGTGTTGCGCGTGCCGCCGCCGAAGCTGGCCGCCGTTCAGATGGGCCAGATCGTCGTGCGCCGCCTGTTCGAGGGCGACAACATCTACGTATTCCAGAACAGCGACGGACGGCTGATCTTCGCAAGCCCCTATGAGCGCGATTTCACCCTGATCGGCACCGCCAGCCATCCCTTCAAGGGCGATCCGGCCATCGTTGCGATGGGGGCCGGCGAAGTCGCCTATCTCTGCGACGCGGCGAACCGCTATTTCCGCGAGCGGATCGAGACCGTCGACGTGGTGCGCACGCTTTCCGGCGCCAACATGGCGCGCAATCCCGCCGATGGAAGTGATGGCGCGCTGACGCTCGACCATGGGCGCAGCAAGGCACCGCTGCTGACGGTGTTCGGCGGCGACGTCACCACCTCGCGGCGGCGCGCGGAGCAGGCCGTTTCGAAGCTGACGCCGTTCTATCCGATGTCGCCGTGCTGGACGGCGAGCGCGCCGCTGCCCGGCGGCGATTTTGCCTGGAGCGATTTCGACAATGAGGTCGAGGACGTGCGGGAGCGCTGGCGGTTTCTCGGCGAGGATCAGGCCAGGCGTCTGGTCGCCGCCTACGGAACGAACGTCAAGGAGATCCTCGGCGAGGCCAAGGCGCGCAGCGACCTCGGCCCGGCGTTCGGGCCGGAATTGACGGGCGCCGAAGTAAGCTATCTCATGCAAAGGGAATGGGCGCGCTTTCCGGACGACATCCTGTGGCGGCGCTCCAAGCTCGGCCTCGCCATGCAGCCGGCGGATCGCGAGGCGCTGACGGCGTTCATGGCGGCGTCGTGACGAGGAATGTTCGGACATGCGGCACGCGATCATGCCGACGTTCTGGGTGGCGATGGGCGGCCTGCTCGGTGGAATAGCCTATCGCTATTTCGTCAATGATCCGATGGAATCCACGCTGCCATACTATCTCCGGAGCACCCTCCACGGGACGGGCATGGCGCTGGCCGGCTGGGGCGTTCATCTCTACTTCACGTCGCGGCGAAGCGAATGGGTCAGCAGATGGCCGCTGCTGGCGGACCTGGCGGTGCGCTCCGCGGCGATGGTCATCGTCGTCGCGAGCGTGACGCTGGTCTTGCAGGTCGTGCTGTACGGGGAATGGATCGAGACGAAGTGGCTGATTGAACAGTTTCCCTTGATCCTCGCGATCGGCTTTCTCGGCGCCATGTTCTTCGGATCAATCTTCGAGCTGACCCGGCTGATCGGCAACCGCGTGCTGTTCAACGTGGCGCTCGGGCGGTACCGCAGCCCGGTGCGGGAAGCGCGCGTGCTGATGTTCCTTGATCTGGCGGGTTCGACCTCACTCGCGGAATCGATGGGAGAGTTGCGCGTGCAGGGCCTGCTCACCCGCTTCTTCTTCGACATCGACGGCGCGATCGTCGCGCATGGCGGCGAGGTCCACGCCTATGTCGGCGACGAGGTCATCGTGACCTGGCCGCTCGATGAGCGGATGTCGCAGGGACGCTGCATCGACTGTTTCTTTGCGATTGCCGACAGCATCGCGGAAAGAGCGGAGTCCTACCGGCAGGAGTTCGGCACGGTGCCGAGCTTCCGTGCGGGCCTGCACGCCGGTCACGTGGTCATCAGCGAGTGCGGCAGCTCGCGCCGCCAGCTGGCCTATTTCGGCGATACCGTGAATGTGACCGCGCGGCTGCAGGAGCACTGCAAGGAGGCAGGCCGAAACCTGCTGGTATCGGCCGACCTGCTGCGTCTTATCAAGCTGAGGCCGGCCTTCGCCACTGAGGCGCTGGGCGAGGTCCGCTTGCGCGGCCGCCATTGAGGCGTTTGCGGTCGAGCGCCGCGTCTGATCGCTGTGTCCTTGGGCAGCGAGAGGTAACTGGCGCGTCGGGCAGGCGAAAGCCGACTTGCTTCCTTGAACGGCCGAACGAGGCGCCCCGGAGAGGAGGTCCCACGCGATTGTTACGGCGGCGAGATTGACAGGGGAGGCCCCCGCTGGTGTCATCCTCGCCATGGGGAAGCGATCTCCCCATGAGGCGACATGCCGAAGAATCGCGTCCCGGTTTTGAAAGCCATCCAAGGACGCAGTGTGTCAGCCGCCAACCCGATCTCAATTTACGCTTTTTCTCGTGCCGTCGCGACGACGATGCGCCCGTGGCGCATCAAAGACGCGATGAGCACCGCGACGAATCTGGGGCAAGGGCAAACCCGGAGAATGAACGATGGCAGAAAACATGGAACGTCGGGACTTCATCAGGAGCGCCGGGCTGGTCGCCGGGATCGCAGCGGCTTCGACGCTCGGTCAGCGATCCGCGAATGCAGAGATCGTGCAGCAACCAGGGGCAAAGCGCATGGCCTATGAGATCAAGCCGTTTTCGCTCGATCCGAAGTCGGTGAAGGGAATTTCCGAGAAAATTCTCGTAAGCCACTATGAGAACAATTATGTCGGCGCGGTGAAGCGCTTGAACGCAATCGCCGGCCAACTGGCGGAACTGGACTTCGCGAAGGCGCCGAATTTTCTGATCAATGGCCTCAAGCGCGAAGAACTGGTTGCGATGAACTCGATGATTTTGCACGAGGCCTATTTCGACAGTCTCGGTGGGGGCGGTGCGGCACGAGGCTCGCTGGGAGACGCGATTGCGCGTGATTTCGGCAGCGTTGATCGCTGGCGCGCCGAATTCTCCGCGATGGGCAAGGCGGAAGGTGGCGGTTCGGGTTGGGTGCTGCTGTCTTATTCGCCTCACGACAAGCGACTGGTCAATCAATGGGCGGCCGACCACACGAACGCCATCGCCGGCGGCCGGCCGGTGATTGCACTCGACATGTACGAACACGCCTATCACATGGACTATGGCGCCAAGGCTGGTGCGTATGTCGATGCCTTCATGGAGGCCATCAATTGGGATAACGCAGCGAAGCTTTACGACCGGCTCAGCCGCGAGGGCTGATGTAGGGGCAGTAAAAGGCAGAGCGGTAAGTTACGCCTTCGATGTCTAGAAATCGAGCTTGTCGCGTACGGCGTCGATGCCCGCCTTGGCGCAGGCTTCGTCGGCGTCGCCGCCGGGAGCTCCGGAGACGCCGACAGCTCCGAGCAGCGAGCCTGCCGCTTCGACCGTCAACCCGCCGGCGATGATGACGGCGCCGGGCAGGCTACGGATTCCGGCCTGCATCATCCCGGGCTGGCTGATGGCGTTGAGTTCGGCCGTGCTGGTGCGAAAGCTGGCCGCGGTCCATGCCTTGCCCGAAGCGGTCGACACCGTGTGAGGGCCCGCGAAGCGGTCGCGCAGCAAGACTTGCGTGACACCGAAGCGGTCGACGACGGCCACCGTCACCTGAAAGCCGCGCTTTCTGCAATCCGCCAGCGTCGCGCGCGCCAGGTCGAGCGCCAGTTCGGGGCTCAACGATTTGTAGGTTACGAGGGCTTCCTGTGCCGCGGCCGAACCGGCGAGCAGGGAAGCAATCGCCGTCGCAACCAGTAGAATCCGAACGGTCATCAAGTCCCTCCCGATCCTTCGTGTCGCACGCGGCGCGGCTTTCCGTGAGCTCCGAACCTTACCAGAGACAGCACCTGCATCCAGAATATTGTGGCTGCTTCCTCCGGGCCGGTTGAGTGGATGCCGATCCGCCGCTAGCGTGCGCTGCACGATGGGGCCGGCAGACCACATGACCGAGGAATCGCCTGATATCGGCAGGCCGAAGATCGACGTATCGGCGGCACCCGCCGAGGCGCCGGCCGACATGCCGTTGCTCCGGATCGAGGGGGTTGCCAAGACATTCGGCGCCTTCCGCGCGGTGGACCGGCTCTCGCTCGACATCAGGGCCGGCGAGTTCTTTGCACTGCTCGGCCCGAGCGGCTGCGGCAAGACCACGCTGCTGCGGATGCTCGCCGGCTTCGAGACGCCCGACGAGGGCCGCATCCTGCTCGGGGGCCGCGACATCGCGCCGGTGCTGCCGCACGAGCGGCCCGTCAACATGATGTTCCAGAACTATGCGCTGTTTCCGCATCTGTCGGTTCGCGACAACATCGCCTTCGGCCTGAGGCGCGCGGGCATGGCGCGCGCCGCGATCGATACCCGCGTAGGCGAGATGGTAGCGCTGGTCAAGCTCGAGGGCATGGAGAAGCGCAAGCCGGACCAGCTTTCCGGCGGCCAGCGGCAGCGCGTGGCGCTGGCGCGCTCGCTGGCGCGGCGGCCAAAAGTTCTCCTGCTCGACGAGCCGTTGGCCGCGCTCGACAAGAAGCTGCGCGAGAGCACGCAGCAGGAATTGATGGAGCTTCAGCGCAGCCTCGGCATGACCTTCATCGTCGTCACCCACGACCAGGAAGAGGCGATGACGATGGCCAACCGGATCGGCGTGATGAATGCCGGCCGGCTCGAACAGGTCGCCACCCCGCGCGATCTCTACGAGGCGCCAGCCTCGCGCTGGATTGCCGAGTTCGTCGGCGACGTCAATCTGTTTGGCGGCGAAGTTGCTTCCCACGAGCATCATCGCCTGACCATCGCGACCGCGGATGCTGGCAACATCGTGGTCGCGGAGCCGCGCCAGATGGTGACCGCCGCCGTCTCGGTCGCGATCCGCCCCGAGAAGATAAAACTGTCGCGCCGCGGCCCGGCGCAGGACGAAGGCCATTCGCAGGCGATCAACCGCCTCGCCGGCGTGGTCACCGATGTCAATTATCTCGGCGGCTCGACCGTCTACAAGGTCAAGCTGGATTCCGGCGCGGTCGTGCGTTCGTCGATGGCCAACACGGCCCGCCTCGATATCGATACCTTGGTCGCCGGCCAGCGCGTGGTGGCGTGGTTCACGCCCGACGATTGCGTGGTGCTGGAACGATGAGCGCGCGCCGCATCTTCGCGCAGCCGGCGCGCTATGCCGCCATCGCGCCCTATCTGTGGATGGTGCTGTTCTTCCTGGTGCCGTTCGGCTTCGTGCTGAAGATCAGCCTGTCGCAGACCGCGATCGCGCAGCCGCCCTACGTGCCGGTGTTCGATTTCACGGAAGGCTGGACGGCGATCAGGGAAGCTCTTGGACAGCTCTCATTCGACAATTTCAAGCTGTTGACCTCCGACAGTCTCTACATCAGCTCCTATCTGCGCAGCCTCGTCGTTGCGGTGACGTCAACGCTGATCCTGTTCCTGATCGGCTATCCCATCGCCTACGGCATGGCGCGGCTGCCAGAGCGCTGGCAGCCGATCGCGATGATGCTGGTGATCGTGCCGTTCTGGACTTCGTTCCTGATCCGCATCTATGCCTGGGTCAACATCCTGCAGCATGACGGCCTGCTCAACCAGGTGCTGCTGGCGCTGCATCTGGTCTCGGCGCCGGTGGTATGGCTCTCGACCGATACCGCGATGTATGTCGGCATCGTCTATTCCTATCTGCCGTTCATGATCCTGCCGCTCTATGCGACGCTGTCCAGGATGGACGCTTCGCTGCTGGAAGCCGCTGCCGATCTCGGCGCGTCTCCGCGGCACGCGTTCTGGCTGGTGACGTTTCCGCTGTCCCTGCCAGGCGTGGGCGCCGGCGCGCTGCTCTGCTTCATTCCGATCGTCGGCGAGTTCGTCATCCCCGATTTGTTGGCGGGCTCCGGCTCGATGATGATCGGCCAGACGCTGTGGCTGGAATTCTTTACCAACAAGGACTGGCCGGTCGCCGCCGCGGCCGCGGTTGCATTGCTGATCCTGCTGGTGCCGCCGCTATTGCTGTATGACCGGCTGCAGCGCCGCACGCTGGCGGGAGGCGGCTGATGGCGAGCAGGGTCAACCGGCTGTCGCGCTTCAACATCACCGCGCTCGCGCTCGGGATGGCGTTCCTGTACCTGCCGATCGTGATCCTCGTGATCTATTCCTTCAACGCCTCGCGGCTGGTCACGGTGTGGGGCGGCTGGTCGCTGCGCTGGTATTACGAGTTCTTCAATGACCGCGCGATGCTGGATGCGGCCTGGATGAGCCTGCGGGTCGCCGCGCTCTCGGCCACCTCGGCAACGCTGCTCGGCACGCTCGCCGCTGTCGGGCTGGTGCGCGGCGAACGTTTCCGTGGCCGGGCGCTGTTTTCCGGCATGCTCTATGCGCCGCTGGTGATGCCGGAGGTGATCTCCGGCCTCTCGCTGCTGTTATTGTTCGTGGCGCTGAATGCCGAACGCGGCTTCTGGACGGTGACGATCGCCCATACCACGCTGACCATGTGCTTCGTCACGGTGGTGGTGCAGTCGCGCCTCGCCTCGCTCGACCGTAGCCTGGAAGAGGCGGCGATGGATCTCGGCTGCGATCCGGTGCAGGCGTTTCTTCGCGTCACGCTGCCGCTGATCGTTCCGGCGATCGTCGCGGGGTGGATGCTGGCGTTCACCCTCTCGCTCGACGATGTCGTGATCGCCAGCTTCACCACCGGCCCGGGTTCGGCGACGCTGCCGATCCGGATCTATTCCGAGGTGCGGCTCGGGGTAAAACCAGAGATCAACGCGATCTGCACCATGGTGATCGCGCTGATCGCCGTGGTGATCGTGATCGCCTCGCTCGCGTCGAAACTGTCGAGCTCGGAAGCCAAGAGCGCGGCCCCGCTGTAGTAACCGCCGTCATTGTGAGGAGCGCAAGCGACGAAGCAATCCATCTCTCCGCTTGTGGCGGCATGGATTGCTTCGCTTCGCTCGCAATGACGGAGAGACAGCAGAGACTACGACTTCACCGCTCCCGCGGTGAGCCCGCCCACCATGTACCGCTTGAACGCGTAATAGATCGCGGCCGGCGGCAGGGCGTAGATGAAGCCTGTCGTCATCAGCAGTTCCCACGGCGAGTCGTCCGCGGCCAGGAAGTTGCCGAGCGCGACGGGAAGCGTGATCTCGGTGTCCTTGGACAGCAGCAGGAACGCGTAGAGATATTCGTTCCAGGCGAGCAGGATCGCATAGGTGCCGATCGCGACCAGCGAAGGCATCATCAGCGGCACGTAGACCAGGCGGAACAGTTGCAGCGTGGTGGCGCCGTCCATGGTGGCGGCTTCATCGAGCTCGACCGGCAGCTTGTCGGAGGCCTGCTTCAACACCCAGATCGCGTAAGGCGAGGCGATCGTCACCATCGCCAGGATCAGCGACCAGTGATTGTTGAGCAGGCCGTAATTGCCCATGGTGCGGTACATCGGCACGGCAAGGAACGCCGCGGGGATGAAGTAGGTGAACAGCGCGAGATTCATCACCCAGCGCCCTCCGGGCACGCGCAGCCGCGAGATCGAGAAGGCGGCAGCGGTCGCGATCACCAGCGTCAGTGCGCCGGCGGACAGCGCGATCACCACCGAATTGAAGAACTGGATCCAGAAATCGCGCAGGAAGTAGTGCTCCTGGTAGAACACGATCTTGAAATTGTTCAGCGTCGGATGCGCGGGCCACAGCTTGCCGGAGAACGCGTCCTCCTTCGGCGAGATCGCGAACAGGAACATGTGGTAGATCGGCACCATCGTCCAGATCAGCACGGGAATGCCGATCAGGAGCAGCTTGGCCTCGGTGCCGATTTCTCTGAGAGAGGGCAGCTTCATCGCGACAACCGTTTCATCATGAAATAGACCAGCGGCAGCACGAACGGCAGCGCGCAGACGATGGATGCCATCGCCAGCGAGAGCTGGTCGAGCCTGAGATAGCGGATGCCGAGGGTGGCCAGCACGTGGGTGAGGTCGGCGGGGCCGCCGCCGGTGAGCAGATAGACGCTGTTGAAGTCGCCGAGCGTCCAGATCATCGAGAGCAGCGTGCAGGTGATGTAGAGCGTCTGCATCGACGGCCAGGTGATGAAGCGGAATTTCTGCGACCAGCTCGCGCCGTCGACCTCGGCCGCCTCATAGAGGTCGTGCGGGATCGCGAGCCGTCCGGTCATCAGGATCAGCGTCCAGAACGGCAGCGATTTCCAGATGTGCACGCCGATCGCCATGGTGAGCGCCACCGCCGGATCGTTCAGCCAGTTCGGGCCGTCCTCGCCGGTGAACTTGAAGATCAGCTGGTTGACCACGCCCCATTCCGGATTGAACATGAAGCGCACGGAGAGAATGGTCGGGATCGACGGCACCGCCCAGGGCAGGATGAACAGCACCGACAGCCATTTGATCCAGGTGCGCTGCTGGGCGAAGAAGCCGGACAAAAACAGCGCGATCGCCATTTTGACGTTGATGCCGACCAGGAGGAAGATCAGCGTGTTGACGGCGGCGCGCGCAAAGATCGGGTCGTGCCAGAGCGCGACATAGCTCGCCGGATGGCGCGCCAGCCACAGGCCGTAGCCCACGGGATAGACCACGAAGGCCAGGAACACGAGGATATAGGGCGCCAGCAGCAGGATGCCCCAGATCTGCGGCGGCGTCAGACGGGCTGACAGAGGCGGGCTTGGGATCGCGTGATCGCCCGAAAGCGTGATTGCCATACGTTAAACTCGTGACATGCGAACTTCTTGAACCTCGCCCCGCTTGCGGGGAGAGGTCGGATCGCGCTTGCGATCCGGGTGAGGGGGTACAGGGCTTTCCGCGAGTTGCGCTCGCGGAGAGAGCCCCTCACCCCGACCCTCTCCCCGCGGAAGGGCGGGGAGAGGGAGGGCTAACACCTTACCCAGCGACCTGCTTGATGCGGGCGATCAGTTCGTCGACGGCCTTGTCGACCGGCACCTTCTCGCTCACCACGCGGTTCATCGCCTTGGCCCAGACGTTCTCGTTGTTGAGGATCGTGAACTTCCAGTTCTTGGTGAAGTCGAACGGCGTGGTGCCGCCGGTGAACTGATTGTACACCGCCTTGCGATGACGGTCAGCCTGCCAGAACGGGCTCTGCTGGCTGGCGGTGGTCACCGGGAACCAGCGGCCGAGCGCGCCTTCGATATAGGGCCGAAGGTTTTCCTCCTGCAGCAGGAACTTGATGAATTCCTTGCCCTCGGCCTTGTTCTTGGCGACCGTGAACATCAGGCCGGTCTTGACGTCCGAGCGATACTTGATCGGGGTGCCGTCCGGCTTGTTGGGGAAGGACGCGGTGATGATGGTCTCGTCGTAGTTCTTCTTGCCCAGCGCCCGCTGTTCCGGCGTCAGTGCGGCATTGTTGGAGTCGTCGAGCCATTTCGCCGCGATCGAGATCGTGAAGTTGTGCGTCATCACGATCGTCTTGTTGTGGAACGCGACGTTGTTGTCCGGGTCTTTCCAGGTGGTGGAGGAGGGCGGCGTGCAGCCACGGACGTAGGTATCGGTGTAATCCTTCATCGCCTTGATCAGGTTTTCCCGGACCTTGGGATCGTCGACCGTCAGCTTGCCGTCGTCGTCGACCAGCTTGACGTTGTAGGCGTCCATGAAGGTGTAGAACGACTGGAAGCTATCGGTGGATTCCACGCCCATCGGCTGGCCGACGGCGTAGACGCGCTGGCCGGTGGCCTTGCGGCTGGCGGTCTGCACCTTGTCGCACCAGAACGACCAGTAATCCTCCCACTTGGTCGGGATGTCGCTCTGCTTGAAGCCGGCCTGCTCCAGCATGTCGCTCCAGATCTGGACGTGCATGCTCTGCTGCTTCAGCGGAAAGCCGTAATAGGCCTTCTTCTTGGCGACGTCGTTGTAGAGCAGCGCGGTTTCCAGCGTGTTCGGCGCGAACGCCGATTTCATCGGCGTCAGGATGTCGCCGAGGTCTTCGAGCTTGCCTTCGAACGCCCACTTGCCCTGCGCCTGCACGTCATAGCTGTCGGAATAGGCGACGTCGGGCACGGTGCCGGAATCCAGCGCCGCCACCGTCTTCGGAATCATGTCCTGGATGGCGTATTGCGACAATTCGACCTTGATGCCGGTCTTGGCTTCGAATTTCTTGATCGCTTCGAGCAGCGCATCGTCCTCGGACTTGTAGAAGCCTTTGCCAAACCAGACGGTGATGGTCTTCTGCTGGGCGAGCGCGGGTGCCGTGGCATAAAACAGCCCGACGGCAGCAACGGCGAGCGAAAATGACTTTGGTCTCCTGGATATCACGTTGTTCTCCCTGAAAACGCCGGGCTTTTTTAACCGGTTGGATAATGATAGCGCAACCATGCGGCGTTATCCAGATGGCAAATCCCAGACTTCTGTAGGGGAGGCGCCGTTTGTGGCGTCATTGCGGGCGGGGCGGGTCGTTCGCTAAAGCTTTGATGAAGCGGAACCAATCGGCCTCTGAGCTGGCCGGATTGTTGGCGAAAGTCCGGATTGCGGCTGATGCTAATCCGCCTTGCGCCGCGCTTTCCGTTTTGGCGTCGCGCGCTCCCTGAGCGCAGCAACGCGGTGCGCCGCCGCCAGCGCGGCGCGCGCCCAGGCGACAAATTCCTCGGGCTCGTCGAACAGCCGCTCGGGGATGCGCCAGAAAGAGAGATCGATGGTGCCGCCGCCCTTCGCGTAGTTGAGCGGCGGATGGCGCTCCGCCTCCTTGAACGTTTCCTTGTTCTCGTCGTCGACCCGGAGATAGAGCGTGTTCTCCGTCACCATGCCGAACATCACGCCGTCGCAGAACACGCCGGTCTTGCCGAACATGCGCCGCATGGTGATGCCGCCGAGCGGGGCGAACTGCTCGCGGAGGAATTCAGCAAAGGTGTCGCTCGCAACCATTTCCGGTCCATCGCCAGATACGTAGCCCACATGAACGCAGCGATATGCGGGATCTTCAAAACGAATTCGCCAGCTCGATCTCCGCCTTCAGCGCCGCGATGCGCCGGTCGGCTTCCTGCGCCGTCAAATTCTTCGCGAACAGTTTGGGCTGGTAGGCCTCGGCGCTGAGCGTGCGGAGCATCGCCGTTTGGCGGGGCGTCATCGGGGCGTCCACCTGGTCGGGGAGGCGGGACATCGGGAACTCCAAGGGCATGCAATGTAAGAATTTTTAATTCGACATGGACTCTTAACTTGAAATTTGTTCTTTATTTGTTCTTATAGAGTTCTACCCCCAGTGAGGTGGCCCATGAATAACAAACTTAATGAAATTCGTAGAAAAATCAGGATGTTGCGGACGGAGATGCTGAGCGCGGAGGATAACATCCGCAAACAGGTCAACCGGGAAGAGGATTGCTCGGTGGCCGCCACGCATCTCATGGCCATGCGGGTTGCGATGGTCGGCCTGATCGGCGAGCGGAATCGGCTCGGCGGCGAAGAACGGCTGCTCAATGTCGATGAGCGGCTGAAGCTGGAGGTTCGTGCGGCCAGCAGGAAGCCCTCGGCAGGGGCGGTCAGCCGTCTTGGGCGATGACACTGCCGAGGCCCTGCGCCGGCGGATTATCGAGCTGGACCAGCTTGCGCGCCAGCTCGATCAATCCGGCCTGAACAATGCAAGGGCGCAGCTCCTGCTCTCGCGCAAGCGGGCGGAGCTGGAAGATTTCATCAACAGAGGCCGGCGATGTCAGGACCGCTCCGATGGTACGAGCACGACGCGGACAACCCGCCGTGGATAAACGCGCTGGCGGAAGTGCGCATCATGGCGACACGCGAAGGCTGGTGCCACGCCCACGTCCAGGCGATCATCGTCGCGATCGATCAATATGCCGAAGCAGCGCTGGGCAATCGCAGTTATTTTCTGAACAAGCCGTACGGTGTCGGGGGCGGCCGGGGCAATGACGTGCCGTGATTGCGGGCGTTCCGGCGCATGACTTCGATGCACGGGCGTGAAGTTTGGAGGGGGAAATTACATGCTTGAGTGGGGTAGCTACCGGACCGCGCTTTATCTTTCAGCCTTGATAGTGGCCGTGAATGCCAGCGCTTTCCTCTATTCGCGCTGGTATCTGCCTCGCCTTGAGGATGGCACCGCGCTTCACGCGATAGCGGCGCTGGCCATTTTGGTGGGTCTCTGGCTGTTCAGCAGAATTGCCCGCTATGCAGGTGCGGTGTTTTATCTCCTTTCTGCGGGAGCCGCCGCCCTTGCGCTTTGGGGATTTGCCGGACCGTTGCATTTCGGCGCCGTATGGGCTGTTGCAATGGCTATTCCGTGTCTGGCGGGCGCGGCGATTCTCGTTTTCTCAAAGCCGTTCGCAAGAGAGTTCGCGGCCGAGCGCGAAAGGCGGCCTGCATATAAGAAGTATCTCCTTCACGCGTTCACCTTGGTGATCGTCGTGGCTGCGGTGCGCGCAGCATTGATCGACGTCCTCGCTTTCGTTCAGAGATGATCAGCAGGTAGCTTTGCGTGAACGCAACCATCCACGGACAATGAAAGACGCCGGAACGTCCGAGACCTCAGCCCTGGTTTTCACGATGCAAGTTAGGAAGCAGCAATATTAGCGGAAGTGCCAGCGGTCCGATAACGGCGGCGATCCATGCCCATGCCGTGAAGCCTCGTCCTCGGCGCGCGGCCATTCGGCCCGCAAGATAGATCGAACCGATCGAAATGGCGGCCAGCGATGCAAAGAGGATATAGCCGTCGACGTTGGCACTCATCTCAGGGAGCTCCAATTCTGTATCACGCCAAACGTAGTATGGAACCGGCCGTCTGGCGACCACCGCTCAAGCTGCTCTCGTTTAGTTGAGATCACCGGCAGGCAGGTACGGGAAGGCAGAGGCGTTCGGTACCGCTACAAATGTCGCGGTCAATTCGCCTTCGCGCCGTCAGCGGTCTCCGGCGCCGCCGGCTTTGCCCCGCCGCCCGTGAACCGCTCGATCACCGAGCGCACCGCGTCGCGCGTCTTGCGGTCTTTCACGGCGTCAAGCAGCGGGGCGGCGCCGGGCGAGCGGCGGATCAGGCTTTCGGGATCGGGGAATACCAACGGATCGTCCCACGGGCCCTGCACCACGAAGGGCAGCTCAAACCCCTTGTCGCCGCCGGTCGCGGCCGCCGTCAGGCTGGCGACGCCCTTGAGGTCGTATTCGCGGCTCGGCACCGAGGCGGTGCCGGTGAGCGTCAGGCGCGTGGTTGGCCCGTCGACGCGGATATCCTCCACGGTGGCGATGCCGTCGGTGAAGCGCACGGAAACGTTGAGACTGTCGTAGGGCGTCGATCCGCTGCGCAGATTGCCGCCGCCGGACAGCGGCCGCCGCTCCAGCCGCTTCAGCAGCTGTTCGATATTGAAGCCCGCGATCGCGCCGTCATGGCCGACCAGGGTCGCGGTGCCGTCGAGCGAGGAGGCGAGGCCGAACGGGCTCGCGCCGGATGCCACCAGCGAAACACCGAGATTGCCGCGGCCGGACAGCTTCGTGATGCCGAACAATTCATTGGCGCAGGCCTGCAGGTCGACGTCGGTAAACTGCAACTGCGCCTTGACGTCGGCGACCGCGTCCGAGCGCGCGATCCCGAACGAGCCCTTGGCAATGCCGCCATACATCTGCGCCTCGCCGACCGAGAGCGCCAGCGCGCCGTTGCGCAAATTGGCGCCGAGCGCGGTGCGGCCGAGCCGGGTCCCGCCGACCGTCACCCGCGCCGCCGACAGGCGCATGTCGAGATCGGTGGCGGAAAGCGACGACAGGTCGAACAACTGCCTGTTCCAGTCGCGCGCGCCGCTCGCCAAAAGGCGGAAGGTCGAGATGTACGGCGTGAAATCAAGGTTGCCGGCGGCGAGCGTCGCCTGCAGCGTCTGGCGCCCGTTATTGGCGACCGTCATCACGCCTTCGGCGACGTTGCCGTCGAGCTCGACATTGACATTGGTCAGCGCAACCGAGGCGCCGACGACATTGGCGCGGGCCTTCAGCGCGAAACGGCCGAAGCCGCCGCTGCCGGGCACCTGTCCTCCCATCCAGCGCAGCGCGTTGCGCAGCGACACGCTGTCGACGGTCACCGTGCCTTCCATCATCAGGCTGGTGCGGTTGGCGACCGAGCCGTCGAAGGCGAGCTTCAAGGGCGCGCTGACCAGCCGCGCCTTCAGGCCCGAGCGGTCGCCGGAGAGCATCGCGACGAAGTCGCTGGCCGAGATCGAGCCGTCGACGCGCTCGCCGCGAAAGTCGAACTGTCCCGTCGCCGCGAACGAGCGCGAGATCGACGGCCAGGCCAGCGACAGGTCGATGTCGCCGAGCTGTTCCTTGAGGTTGTTGGCGGCGTCCTCGTATTTCAGCACGCCGTCCTGAATCCTGATTTCGGAAAACGACACCTGGTTTTCCGCGCCGGGCTTCATCGTGTGCGCGATCCGTTCGACGAACGGCGTCCAGTTGCTGTCGCCGCCCACTTCCCGGACGACGCGGATATGCGGCCGCAGCATCATGACGTCGGCGATCTCGAAGCGGCGCAGCAGCAGTGGCAGCAGGCGCAGGTTCGCGGTCAGGACGTCGACCTGCAGCGCGGGATCGGTGGTGTTGCCGCCCTTCAGCCCGACATTGTGAAAGGAGACGTAGCTGCCCGGAAATACCGACACGTCGATCGCGCCCGAGACGACCAGATCGAGCCCGGTGACGGAGCGGATCTGCGCCTCGACCGCCTGCCGGAGTGCATCGCGGTTGAGGAACCAGGAGGTTCCGATCAGCGCGAGCACGGCCACGGCGAACAGCGCCGCAATCGGCATCCCGAGGCGCTTCATTCCTTGGGCCATCGTCAATGACATATCCGGATCTGGTTAAACCGAAGTCGGGTTACTGTCTTTAGGGTCTTGCTGATTAAGGGGCGCTGATCAGGGCAGGCGCCGCATCGGTCAGCCCGTGCCAACCCACGCAACTTGAAGGGTTTTCTTGACGCTTTCAAGGCCGACATGGCGCCGTGCCGGCACTTCGGTGGCATAATCCCCGCGTCATTGACGCACCGCGAAGAATTCGCCTAATAATCCTGATAATGCAGGCTTTCGGCCGGTCCCTCCATCAGGTCTTATTTCCATGAACAAGGTTTATCCCGACGCCAAATCGGCACTCGATGGCGTTCTCAAGGACGGCATGATGATCATGTCGGGCGGCTTCGGCCTGTGCGGTATCGCCGAAACCCTGTCGGATGCGATCCGCGATTCCGGCGTTAAGGGTTTGACGGTCGTCTCCAACAATGCGGGCGTCGACGGCATCGGCCTCTCCAGGCTGCTGGAAACCCGGCAGATCAAGAAGATGATCTCGTCCTATGTCGGCGAAAACAAGCTGTTCGCGCAGCAATACCTCGCCGGCGAGCTGGAACTCGAATTCAACCCGCAGGGCACGCTGGCCGAGCGTATCCGCGCCGGCGGCGCCGGTATCCCGGCCTTCTACACCAAGACCGGGGTCGGCACGTTGATCGCCGAAGGCAAGGAAGTGAAGGAATTCGACGGCGAGAAATACATCATGGAACGCGGCCTGTTCGCCGATCTCGCGATCGTTCACGCCTGGAAGGGCGACACCGCCGGTAACCTGATCTACCGCAAGACCGCGCGCAACTTTAACCCGATGATGGCGACCGCCGCGAAGATCACCGTGGCCGAGGTCGAGCATCTGGTTCCGGCCGGCGAGCTCAATCCCGACCACATCCATACGCCCGGTATTTTCGTCAAACGCATCATCGAAGTGGGCACCGGCAAGAAGCGGATCGAGTTCCGCAACACCCGCCCGCGCCCCGCGGCATAAGCGGGCGCATGACCCGGAAAAGTGGGCACCGGTTTTCCGACAAGGTCATGCGCAAACTAACGATCACAGGAGAAACGATATGGCCTGGACCCGTGAACAGATGGCTGCGCGTGCCGCGAAGGAACTGCGCGACGGCTATTACGTCAATCTCGGCATCGGCATTCCGACGCTGGTCTCGAATTACATCCCCGAAGGCATCGACGTGAACCTGCAGAGCGAGAACGGCATGCTCGGCATGGGCCCGTTCCCGTACGAGGGCGAGGAAGACGCCGACCTCATCAACGCCGGCAAGCAGACGGTGAGCGAACTGCCGTCGACCAGCTATTTCTCCTCGGCCGATTCCTTCGGCATGGTGCGCGGCGGGCATATCGATCTGTCGATCCTAGGGGCGATGCAGGTGGCGCAGAATGGCGACCTCGCCAACTGGATGATCCCCGGCAAGATGGTGAAGGGCATGGGCGGCGCGATGGACCTCGTCGCCGGCGTCAAGCGCGTCGTCGTCGTCATGGAGCATTCCGCCAAGGACGGCCCGAAGCTGTTGAAGAATTGCAACCTGCCGCTGACCGGCGAGAAAGTCGTCGACATGGTGGTGACCGATCTTGCCGTCTTCACCATCGACAAGCACGGCAAGGACGGCATGGCGCTGATCGAGCTTGCCGACGGCGTCACGCTGGACGAGGTAAAGGCGAAGACCGAAGCCGAATTCCGCGTCGCGCTGAAGAACGCCTGATGGCGGCGGGGCGGTCGCCATCTGCGATCCGTCCCGCGCGCACCGACGACGCAAGCTTCATTGCCCGCAATATCCTGGCCTCGCAGCGCGGCCCGCTGCCGCAGGGCTGGTTCGACATCGCGCTCGGCTGGGATGAGCCGCAATGCCTCTCGTTTGTCGAACGGATTGCCACGGCGCGGGCGCCGTCGTGGTGGCACGTCTCCCACTTCATCATCGCCGAAGTCGAGGGAACGCCGGCGGCATCGCTGTGCGCCTTGCCGGCTTCCGGCACTGGCCTCGCTGCGAAGGCAGCCATTGAGGCGGCAGCCGCCGAGAGCGGGCTCGGCGCAACAGAGGTGGACGCGATCTTCAAGCGCGGCGCCTACGCCAGGAATTGCTGGGTGCAGGGCGGCGAGGGCGATTGGCTGATCGAGCACGTCGCCACGCGGCCTGAGTATCGCGGGCGAGGGCTGGTGCAGGCGCTGATCGATCACGCACTTGCTGCCGGCGAGCAGGCGGGATTTGCGCGGGCGTCGATCTCGTTCCTGATCGGCAACGAGGCGGCCGAGCGATGCTATGCCAAGGCCGGCTTTGCCTTTACTGAGGAGAAGCGCGATCCGGCTTTCGAGGCGCTAACGGGTTCGCCGGGCTTCCGCCGCTTTACGCGCGCGATTCCGTAACGCCCGCTCGAAAATTTGCGCTTGCCACTCAATGATCGACAGGTCTTCCCGGTCCGAGATGATAGCGGCTGGAGAAGAACACCAGCGGAAGGCTGTCGCAGTAGTCGCAGGTGGATACTTCGGCGATGAACAGCGTGTGGTCGCTGACGTCGATCGTCCTGGTCACCTCGCAGGCGAAGAAGGCGAGGCAGTTCGACAGCCGTGGCAGGCCATCGACGATTTCGTAGCCGGGACAGGCTTCGCGCGATCGATCCGCAAAATGCTTCGACAGCGCCTTGGCATGTTCCGGCAGCACGTTGACGCCGTAGCGCCGGCTCGCCGACACCGCCTCATGCGTCCGGCCTGATTTGACCGACACCAGTACGGTCGGCGGCGCCAGGCTGATCGTGACAAAACTGTTGGCCGTCATGCCGCAGGCTTCGCCGCGCCGGTCGAGCGCGGTCAGTACCGCAACCCCCGTCGCAAAGCGCGACGCAGCCTGGCGGAAGGCGAGCGGGTCGGCGCGCTGCATCGCCTGCGCTCTCACGCAGTGGCCCGCACGGGTGCCGCCGGCGCCGTCTTGCGCTCGATCCAGGCATGGATGCGATCGGGCGATGCGACGCGGTCCCACTGAATGTCCGGATAGTTGAAATTCTCGGTGAACTCGTCGGCGAGCGCCTGGTTCTGGCTCATCGTGCCGATCAGCATGCCGAGCGCTTCCGAGGGCGGCTGCAGCATGATGTTGGTCCAGCGCGCGGCGGCCAGCACGCGGTCCTGTCGCTTGAGATCGACCTTCTCGCAGAACCGCGCGTCGAGAACGTCGGCGCCGACGATCTCCTCGCCGAGCACGAAGGCGGCGTAGGAGGCGACATTGGCGCCCTGTCCCATCATGGGATCGACGACCGAATGGACATCGCCCAGCGCAATCGCGCATTTGCCGCCGTCAAATTCCACCACGGTGTTGCGAACCGTCGGCACAACGCCGCCCTGCAAGAGATCGAGCGGCTGCGCCAGATCGAAGCGCGCGGTGTCGATGCGGTCATAGGTGGTCGGATGATGCTTCTCGAGCTTGTCAAGCACGGTGCGCAGGAAAACCGTGCGGTCTGCGTCGTAGCTGAGCGTCGCCAACTCTTCCATGTCGCCGCCCGGAACATTCTCCATCAACAGCGCGCTGGCGATGCCGCTGAAGGTGATGGTGGGAATCACGATCATCTCGCCATGCCCCGGGGAGACCGACAGCGTCACGTTCATCGGATCGGGCTCGCGAACGCCGGTGTAAAGCCCGACGCAGAGGCGCCGCTGCGGCTGGGAATAGGGCGAGTGCTCTGGCCGGTAGGCGAAGAGCTGGCCGAGCGGACCCTTGCCGCTGGCGACGACGAGCAGGTCGAAGCGATTGACCAGCGGCGCGATGTCGTCTTCCTCGATGCGGCGGTATTCGATCCTGCCGCCGCGATCGGCAAAATCCTTCATCAGCACCGGCAGGTAGATCCGGTAATCGACCGCGCGGCTCGGCCGCGAGAAGTAGCCGCGAAAACTGATCGGCTGCGGGAAGTTGAAGAAGTGATCGTGGTAGTAATAGTGATGCTTCGGGTCGCGCCAGTGATCGACGCCGAGATAATCCTCGCGGGCGATCGTCACATGGTGATGCGCGACCGTGTTGAGCAGGCGGATGCCGCGATAGTCGTCCGGCGCGCGGTCGGTGATCAGCGTCGCGTCGACACCGTGCTTCTGAAGATAGAGGGCCAGATGCAGGCCCGCGATGCCGGCCCCGACGATTCCGATGCGCCGTCTCATGTCTGCCTCCCCAAAAGATTGTCCAAGGATTGCCGGGAGTTCGCGCTCCCGTTGTTGGCTGCAGCCTAGCTGCGAACTTGCCCGGGAAGAATGGAATGGATAGGATATGATCCATTCCTGATGGGAATGATTGGATGGACCGGATCGACTGCCTGCGCGCCTTTGTCCGCTCCCTCGAAGGCGGCAGCTTTTCCGTCGCAGCCCATGAACTCGGCATCGGCCAGCCGGCGGTGAGCAAGCGGATCGCGCTGCTCGAAAGCGAGTTCGGCACGCAACTGTTCTTCCGCACCACGCGCAAGCTCAAGCCGACGCCGGAAGGTCAGCGCATCTACGATCTGGCGCGGCAGATTCTCGGCAATTTCGATCTGGCGCGGGCGAACGTCGAGGAGAATTCGCTGCGGCCGAGCGGCACGCTGCGGGTGAGCCTGCCGTCATCGTTCGGCCGGCGCTACCTGATGCCTGTCATCGCCGAATATATCAGCACCTATCAGGGCGTTCGCCTCGACGTCCGCTTCAGCGAGCGTTTCGTCAATCTGGTGGAAGAAGGAATCGAGCTGGCGCTGCGGATCGGGCAGCTCGAGTCGAGCACGCTGGTCGCGCGGCGGCTCGGCACGGTGCGGCGCTATCTGGTCGCGACGCCCACCTACCTCAAGGGACGCGCCGTGCCGCGCGCGCCCGACGATCTCAATGCGCATCAATGCATCGTCTATTCGCGCCTGCCGTCGGCGGGCGACTGGATCTTCGAATCCGAACATGGCCGCCACGTCGTTTCGATCGGCGGGCCGCTTCTGGTCGACGATGCCGATGCGATGGAGCAGGCGGTGAAGCATCATCTCGGCATTGCGATCCTTCCGGAATGGAGCGCGCTGGCCGGCATCCGCGGCGGCCAGTTGCAGAACCTTCTGCCGGATTTTTCGATCGCCGCGCTGCCGCTGCACGCGGTCTATCCCGAAACGCACTGGATGTCGCTCAGGGCGCGAAGCTTCCTCGATCTCCTGATCAAGCGCGCCGGGCAGTTCTCGACGCCGTAAGGCGTACGGGTTCAGGAGCGGCCTATGCCGGCCCGCTCGGAACGTCGGAGAACCGGGTCAGCCATGCCACCGGGCCGATGCTGGCGGCGACGATCAAGAGCGCCGCGAGCGCGCCTTCCTCAAAGCTGCCGCGGCTGGCGTATTGGTAGATCGAGGTCGCCAGCGTGTCGACGTTGAGCGGCCGCAGCAGCAGCGTCGCCGGCAACTCCTTCAGGCAGTCCACGAACACGACAATGACCGCGCCGAGCATGGCCGGGCGCAATAGCGGCAGATGGACCAGCCGCATCGTCGTGGCATGGCCGGCGCCGACAGCGCGCGCGCTGTCGTCGTAATCGCGCGGGATCCGCTCGAATCCCGCCTTGATGAATCCGGTCGGCACCGCCAGAAACCGGATCACATAGGCGATGACGACGGCGGCGCCGGAGCCGACCACGATCAGGCCCGGCGAGGGGTGCCCGAGCCATCCGGCGATCGCGTTGAGCGAATTGTCGATCGCGAGCACCGGCCCGAGCAGGCCGATCGCCAGCACCAGGCCCGGAAGGGTGTAGCCGGTCTGCGCGACGTTCATGGCAATGAGGCGCAACGCATTCGGCCGCCAGCGCCAGGCCAGAATGGTGGCAAAGCCGAGCAGCAGCGCCGTCAGCGCGGCGATGGTCGCGAACGCGATCGAGTTGAAGGCGTCATGCCACAGCGCCGTATCGAAATTCGCAAACAGCCCGCGCTTGAAGCTCTGATGCGCGAGATACGATAGCGGCACGAGGAAGCCGAGCGCCACCGGCAGCAGGCAGGCCGCGAGGGCACAGGCGCCCTTGAGGCCGGCAAGCTCAGTCCGCTGCGTCAGCCGCGGGCTCTCGGCGGAGAATTCCACGTTGATGTTGCGGCGGCCGTAGCGCTCGATCGCGATCAGCCCGGCGACGATCGCGAGCATGAAGCAGGACAGCTGCGCCGCGCCGGCCAGGCTGCCGCGGTTGAGCCAGGTCGTGAACACCGAGACGGTGAGGGTGCGGACGCCGAGATATTCGCTGGCGCCGATGTCGTTCAGCGTCTCCAGCGACACCAGCGCCACGCCGACCGCCAGCGCCGGCCGCGCCATCGGCAGCGAGACGCGCCGGAAGATGGTCCAGCGTCCGGCTCCTAACGTCCGCGCGGCTTCCGCGAATTCGGCGCTCTGCAGCTGAAACATCGGTCGCGCCGAGAAGTAGACGTAAGGATACAGCACCAGCGCGATCACGACGATGGCGCCGGGCAGCGAGCGCAGGCTGGGGAGCAGGCGCACCGCGTCCTGCATCGGGAGCCACAGCGCCAGCGTCTGGTGGACGAGGCCGAGCGGCTCGAACAGGTCGACATAGACGTAGGCCGCCAGATAGGTCGGGATCGCCAGTGGCAGCGGCACCAGCCACAGCAGAATCCCGCGGCCGCGGAATTCATGCAGCGAGATCAGCCACGCGGTGCCCGCGCCCATCGCCAGCGACAAGGCGGCGACGCCAAGGAGCAGCAGCGCGGTATCGAGAATGGTCGCCGGCAGCACATATTTGATCAGATGCTGCCAGACGTCAGGCGCCGGCTGCAGCGCCAGCGCGATGATCGAGATAACGGGGGCGGCGACGAGGATCGCGGTCGCAACCGCAATCGCTGCCGCGATGCGGCCGGCATGGGCGGTCCGGTTCACGCCAGGTCACGGCGGCAGAAGGCCGCAAGCCCATGCAGCATTATGCCCCCTCCCGGCAAGGGAGAGGGCATGTTGGCAGGAATGCTGTCGCGGTCCGGTGCGATCAATTATCGAACCCGACCTTGTCGACCAGCGTCGAGGCCGCCTTGCGGTTGGCGACGATCTTGGCGATCGGCGTCGGATCGGCGGTCAGCTTGCCGTAGCCCGCAATCGTCGGGTTGACGGCGACGCCGGCGCGGATCGGGTATTCGTAGTTGGCATCGGCGTAGATGTGCTGCGCCTTGTCGCCGGCGAGCCACTCGATCAGCTTGACGGCGTTGGCCTTGTTGGGCGCGTGCTTGGCCAGGATGACGCCGGAGAGATTGACGTGGGTGCCGCCGCCCTCGAAGGTCGGCAGGATCACCTTGGTGGCTTCGGCCCACGGCTTCTTCTCGGGGTCGTTGTTCATCATCAGCGCCCAGTAATAGGTGTTGCCGATGCCGATATCGCACTTGCCGGCCGCGACGTCGCGCGCGGCTTCGCGGTCGCCGCCGGAGGGTTTTTGCGCCAGGTTGGCCTTCACGCCCTTCAGCCATTCCTCGGCCTTGGCTTCGCCGTACTTGGCGACATAGGCCGCGAACAGGCCGTTGTTGTAGATGTGCTGGCCGGAGCGGATGCAGATCTTGCCCTTCCACTTGGGATCGGCGAGCTCTTCATAGGTGATCTTGTCCTGCTTGACGCGGTCCTTCGAGGCGTAGATCACGCGTGCGCGCATCGAGATGCCGGCCCACTGGCCGTCCGGATCGCGGTACTGCGCCGGCACGATCTCGTCGATCACCACCGACTTGATCGGCTGGGTGACGCCGGCCTGCACGGCGTCGTCGAGGCGGCCGAGGTCGACCGTCAGCAGCACGTCGGCCGGGCTCGATGCACCTTCCGCCTTCATCCGCTGCTCGAGGCCTGAGCTGGCCGAGACCACGTTGACCTTGATGCCGGTGTCCTTGGTGAAGGCATCGAACAACGGCTGGACCAGCTTGGTTTCACGATAGGTGTAGACATTGACCTCGCCGTCGGCGGACGCCGGCGCGGCGCCGAACGCGGTGAAACAAAGCAACGCGGCGGTTGCGGCGGTAGCGCGAAATTTCGTCATGAAAGCTGCCCGACAAAGCTGGTGAAGATGCCGGTCTCAGTAGCGCAGCCTCCGTCATGCCGTCAGCGACGGGATGTCGCGAATGCCTCGATTTAGAGCGATTCCAGCGAGATGATTTAGAGTGATTCCAAATATGGCGGGGCTCAACTGCCCACCGGGCCGGAAGCAAGCATGCCAGCCCGGATTGGATGGCCGTCCCGCGGCCTGACGGCGATCAACGGTTGCGGTCGAAATCAACAACGTCGGTGTTGCCGCCGCAGATGAGGACCGCAACCCGCTCGCCCGCAGCGGGCCGGTAGGCGCCCGACAGGATCGCGGCGAGCGCCGCCGCGCCACCTGGCTCTGCCACGATGCGCAAGGCGCGCCAGAGCGTCGCCTGCGTCTCGGCAATCGCGGCGTCGGTAACCAGCACCGTCTGTCGTGCATATTTCCAGACGATCGGAAAAACCCGTTCACCCACGCGTCGCGGCGCCAGTGAATCCGCGGCCAGTCCGCCGGCCTCCGCATCGACCGGATGGCCGGCCTCAAAGGCTCTCGTCAGCGTCGGCGCGGCAAACGGCTCGACGCCGATCACCTTGATGCGGCCGGCGTACCAGGCGGCCAGCCCGGAGATCAGCCCGCCGCCGCCGACCGAGACAAGCAGCGTATCGATTTCCGGCGCCTGGCCCGCAAGCTCGAGGCCGAGCGTTCCCTGTCCCATGATGGTCTCGTGCTGATCGAACGCGTGCACCGGCAATGCACCGGTCTGTTGCACCCATGTCTCGCTGGCCGCGAGCGCATCGGCATAGCGGTCACCCCCGATCGTGAGGTCGGCGCCGTAGCCCCTGATATGCTCAACCTTCGCCGGCGAACAGATGCCTGGCACGAAGATCTTGGCCGGCTTGCCGAGCTTCATCGCGGCATAGGCGACGGCCACGCCATGATTGCCGCCGGACGCCGCCACCACGCCGGCCGGCGGCACGTCGCGGGTCAACAGATTGGCGAACGCGCCGCGTGCCTTGAACGAGCCGGAATGCTGAAGCAGCTCGAGCTTGAGCGTCAGCATATGGCCGGGAAGACCGAACTCGGCGCCATCGACCTCAACGACCGGCGTCCGCCGGATGAAGGGCCGGATCAGCCCCTCGCATTGTGCGATCATGTCCGAAGTCACGGTATCCTCTGCTGCGCCCATTGGAAAACCCTCCATGCTGGTTTGACAGGGATTAGGCATTTAGCTAATTAGCAATATGGCTTCTTTGGAGGATGACGTCGAGTCTGCTTTTCGCGCGCTCGCCAGCGATCGCCGGCTCTTGATCCTTGAGTGGTTGAAACGTCCCCGGGCGCATTTTCGCGAGCAGGTCGACGGCGACTTGGTCAAGGACGGGGTCTGCGGGGTGCTGATTGCCGAAAAGCTCGGCGTCAGTCAGCCTACCGTCAGCGAGCACTTGAAAATACTGTCGCAAGCCGGACTGCTGAGCGCCAAGCGCGTCAAGCAGTGGACGTTCTACAAGCGCGATGAAGCGCGCATCGCGAAGCTGAAGGCGGCGATGCTCGCAAGGATCTGACGCCCCGCCTTGCGCGCGCGGACGCCGGACCCGCCTTCGGGACGAGAGGTAACTATCGGCAGCGGAGGTTGTCTCCGCTGCCGATGATGACGACCATGCCGTCAGGTCGCCTGTTTCACCAGCGCCGGCGCCGTCTCGTCGCGCTTGAGTTCTTCCAGGCTGCGGTGCCGCGGCTCGATGCCGAGCGCCCAGACCGTGACGATCTGCACCACCAGCAGCCCGATCATCAGCGCCATCACCCCGGCGACGCCGCGGGCCTCGAACAGCATCACGACCAGGAACGGCGTGACGATGGTGGCGCCGCGACCGAGCGTGTTGACGATTCCGGAGGCGCGCAAGCGAACTTCGGTCGGGAACAGTTCGGGGATGTAGATTCCGAACAGCAGCGCCACCAGCACATATATGGGTACCGTCAGCGCGAACCCGACCGCCGGCAGCAGCATGGGATCCGATATCATCGGGTAGATGATGCCGAGCACGACCGAGATCAGCGATGCGCCGATGATGGTCGGCTTGCGGCCCCAGCGGTCCGCGGTCAGCGCGCCGATGGCCGAGCCGATCGGCGCGCCGAGCGCCATTACCAGCGAATATCCGAACGACGTTGCAACGGTCAGCCCCTGCTTGATGAAGAACACCGGCAGCCAGGTCACGAAGCCATAGAGCAGCGTATTGATCGTGATCAGGCAGACCGAGCCGACGATCATGCGGGACAGCAGCGGCGCCGTGAACAGCGTGGCGAGATCGGGCGATGCCGGAATGGTGGCCGCGGCAGCGGGGGTGGGCAGCGGTTGCCCCTGGGCGGCTTCCTTCTCGATCGACTGCATCAGCGCTTCGGCCTCTTCGGTGCGGCCGACCGCTTCCAGCCAGCGCGGCGATTCCGGCAGCGACTTGCGCAAATACCAGACGACAAGCGCGCCGACGCCGCCAAGGACGAACATCGCCCGCCAGCCGAACTCGGGAACCACGAGAGACGCGACCAGCAGCGACACCGGCAGGCCGGTCACGACGCAAACCGCCATCAGGCCGAGCCATTTGCCGCGCGTTTTTGCCGGCACGAATTCGGTCATGGTCGAATAGCCGACCACGTTCTCGGCGCCCAAGCCAAAACCCATCACGAAGCGGCAGGCGATCAGGATGGTCATGTTCGGCGCGAAGGCGGCCGCCAGCGACGCCAGGCCGAACACCAGCAGGTTGAACTGATAGGTGAACCGCCGCCCGTAGCGGTCGCCGAGAAAGCCGGTCGCAAACGAGCCCAGCATCATGCCGACGAAGGTCGCCGAGATGAACATGGCGTTCTGCGGCAGCGTGGAAAATCCGGTCTTCAAGGTCACGCCGAGCACGGTGCCGGCAAGATAGATATCGAAGCCGTCGAAGAACATCCCGATGCCGATCAGGAACATGATGCGGCGGTGGAAGGGCCCGATCGGCAGCCGATCCAGCCGGCTGCCCGCGTTTACCGATGTCGACATGTACTCGCTCCCCTTTTGTTTGTTCGTTGCTGCCGCCTGCCGTCTTCTCTGGACGGTTCGCCGCTTGTTGTTTGCTAGTTCAATCGTCGCTGGGTCGCCGTGTCGCGATACCAGTCGAACGGCTGGTCGTGCGTCGCGACCATCACGCTCTTGGTGTTGAAATGATCGTCGAAACTTTCGGTGCCGAACTCGCGGCCGATGCCTGAATCATCGACACCGCCCCAGGGCGAGGCCGGGTCGAGCCGGTGATGGTCGTTGATCCAGACGATGCCGGCCTTGACGCCGGATGCCACGCGATGCGCGCGGCCGACGTCGCGGGTGCGGATCGCCGCCGCCAGCCCGAACGGGGAATCATTGGCGAGCCTGAGTGCGTCGGCTTCGTCCTTGAACGGCGTCACCGATGTGAAGGGGCCGAATACTTCTTCCTGGAAAATGCGCATGTCCGACGTCACGTCCGCGAATACGGTTGGCTGGACGAAGAAGCCGTTCTCGTGGCCGGGCACTTTTGCCGCGATACCGCCGGTCACGAGGCGTGCGCCATCTTCATGGCCGAACCGCGAATAGGTCAGCACGCGATCGCGCTGCCGCGCCGAGATCACCGGTCCGAGCTGGGTTGCGGGATCGAAGGGATCGCCGATGCGGATGGTTTGCGTCTTGGCCCTCAGCTTCTCGACGAACTCGTCGTAGATCGACGCCTGCACGATGTGGCGCGAGGCGCAGACGCAGGTCTGACCTGCGCCGATGAAGGCGCCGAACGCCGCGTAGTTGACGGCCTGATCGATGTCGTAATCGTCGAACACCATCACAGGCGTCTTGCCGCCGAGCTCCATGGTCTGGTGCGCGAACACTTTTGCCGCCGCGCCGCCGGCGATGCGGCCGGCCTCGGTGCCGCCGGTCAGCACCAGCTTGTTGATGTCGCCGTGCTCAGCGAGCATCTTGCCGGCGCTTTGGCCGAGGCCGAGGACGATGTTGAACACGCCGGGCGGCAGGCCGGCTTCGGTGAAGATCTGTGCCAGTTTCAAGGTCGTCAGCGGCGTGTATTCCGAAGGCTTGACGACGGTGACGCATCCGCTCGCCAGCACCGCGGCGAGCGACTTGCACAGGATCATCAGCGGATGGTTGAACGGCGTGCAGTTGGCGACGATGCCGATCGGCGTGCGCAAAGTGTAGTTCAGGTACGAGCCTTCGACGGGGATGACCGAGTCGCGGCGCGCCAGCGCCAATCCCGCAAAGTAGCGAAAGAAGTCCGGCAACCGGGAGAGCTGCGCGCGGGTTTCGTTGACCGGGCGTCCGTTGTTCAGCGTTTCCAGCCGGTACAGCGTATCCAGATTGGCTTCAAAAGCGTCGGCGAGGCGATTGACGAGCCGCGCCCGTGCGCGGGTGTCCATGCCGCCCCACGCCTTGCCTTCGAACGCGGCGCGGGCGCTCTTCATCGCGCGGTCGATGTCATCGGCGGTCGAATTCGGAATCCGCGCGATCACGTCGCCGGTGGCGGGATTGCGGACATCGAGCATTTGGCCGGCACCGGCCTCGATCTCCCGACCGTCGACAAAGTTGCCGTGGACCTCGACTTCGATGGCGGAATGTTTGGCGGGGATATTCATAGGTCTCTTCCTTCGACGATGACGGCGTTGCGCTTCAGCGCCGGCAGCACGCGTTTTTCGGTCTGCGCGATATGCGCCTTGATGAGGCGGACGGCCGTGCGCCCGTCGCGCCGCTGCATCGCCTCGATCAGCGCGACGTGTTCGGCGACGAGTTTTGCCGGATCGTGGCCCTTCAAATTGGCGACGCTGACGCGCACCAGGCGATCGGCCTGTCCGATCAGGTCGCACAGCGCGGCGGCCATCCGGCGGTTGCCGGAGGCATGGGCGAGCGCCGAGTGGAAGGCACGGTTGTAGGCGATGAAGTCTTCGTGGTTGCCGGAGAAGCGGCGGAATTTGTTCAGCGACTTCAGCGTGTCGTCGCTCGCGCTCTCGATCGCCTCCATCACGCAGGCGGGCTCCAGCGCAAAGCGGAACCGCAGCAAGTCGCGCGCATCGGCCAGCGAGATCGGGTTGACCCGGTAGCCCTGGCGCGGCGTCACCGTGACGAGATGCTCGCGTTCGAGCCGCAACAACGCCTCGCGCACCGGCTGGCGGCTCACGGCATAGCGCTCGGCCAGATCCTGTTCGCGCATATCATCACCCGGCGCGAAGTGACATGTTAGGATATCAGACCGCAGACTTTCATAGACATTATCGCGTAAAAGCATGGATAGTCCTTGAGGTTTATCCATTAGATAGGCATCTGTGAAATATCACGTCAAGCCAGAAAGCCCTTCGTGACACGGAATTTAATCTGGCAATCGGCGGCTCGATGCGCCAAAAGAGGCGCTCGAGGACATGCGAAAGAGAGACCGGGATGGATCGGCTATTTGCGGCAGGAACCGTCAACGCAGCGCAGTCGGGCGATGGGCCGCCGTTGTTTCTGTTCCATTCGCTGCTGTCGGACCGCGCCAGCTTCGATGCCATCGTTCCCGAATTGTCGAAGTCGTTTCGCGTGATCGTTCCGGAATTGCCGGGGTTCGGCCGGTCGCAGGCCGTGACCGGCGGTCTGGCCGCGGTGGCTGACCGGATGGCCGAGGCGGTCAGGCATGCCGCCGATGGTGAAGACGCGATCGTGCTCGGCAACGGCTATGGCGGGTTCGTGGCGCTGCAGATGGCCATTCGGCACCCCGGCATCGCGACCAAGCTCGTGCTGGCCGATTGCGGCGCGGCGTTCTCGGAGCCGGGGCGGGAGGCCTTCCGCAACATGGCGACGGCGTCCATGGCCAAGGGGCTGTCGGCGATCACGGATGTTGCGATGCGCCGGCTGTTTGCGCCGGAATTTCAGGCCGCGCATCCGGACCTGATGCAGGATCGCCGCGAGGCTTTCCTGCGCACCGATCCGGAGGTGTTTCGCGCCGCCTGCGATGCGCTGGCCGCGCTCGATCTGCGGCCGGAGCTTGGCAAGGTGAGAGTGCCGGTCCTGGTGTTAGTGGGCGAGCATGATGAGGCGACGCCGCCGCCGATGTCGCACGAACTGGCCGCCGCCCTGCCGCAGGCCCATCTGGAGATCATCCCGGGCTGTGCCCATGTGCCGCAATTGCAGTCGCCCCGGCTGTTTCTCGACGTCATCGGTGACTTCCTGCCGGTGACCAACGCCGCGCCGGCCTGAGAGCTTTCGCAGCCAGCCGTCCAACTGCCGACAATTTGAGCAGAGAGCCTCCGCTTACCATTCGACCTAGGCACCTTCCGTGCCTAGGCTTGGCCGATGCGGAGATCATGCTGATGCGCGCGGTACTCGATTATTGCAGCGGAGCCACCAAGCGAGAGGTGCCGGCAGGCACGCTCGTGCTCCATGAGGGCAGCCGGACCGGGCATCTGTTCGTGCTGCTCGAAGGACGGCTGGAGGTCATCAAGGGCGATAGCGTCGTCGCCGTCCTGACCGAGCCCGGAGCGATGCTGGGCGAAATGTCGGTACTGCTCGAGCAACCCCACACCGCGACCGTGCGCGCCGCCGCCGATTCCGTCGTCTACGAGTTCGACGATGCCGCGGCGTTCCTGCGCGACCAGCCCGCGGTGGCGCTGTTGATCGCGCGCCTGCTGGCGCAACGCCTCAACGTCGCCAACACCTATCTGGCCGACCTGATGCATCAATATGCCGGCCAGGGCAATCATCTGTCGATGGTCGGCGAACTCCTGCAGAGCATGATCAACCTGCCGCCGACAGAGGTCTCGCCAGGCTCGGATCGGCAATCCGATTCGAGACTCTAGCCGCCTCCCTCTAGCGGATTTGCCTCAGCAGCTTCTTTGCTTGCTCGATTTCAGGGAGGTCTTGCCCGGTATCAAGATCGATCAGGGCTCGCGTCAGCACGTCGGAGCCGGCCGTTTGGCGGCCGTTGTTGATGAAGAGATGTGCAAGCGCAAGCGCGCCGCGCAATTCAAAAGTTTTCGTGCGCTGGCCTCGGGCGATCTCGAGGGCCTTCTTGAAAGCGCCCTCCGCCTCCCAGACGTTGGTTGGGTCGCGGCGCAACAGGAGTCCACCCTGAACGCGGTACAGTTCGGCGTCCAGCCAATGTTGACCTGACTGTTCCGTCGTTGCGATCAGCTCGCGTAAGATCTCCAACCCGGCGGCTGTTTGCCCCGCCGCTGCGTTCGCTATGGCGACCTGCATTCCCCAGAAAGGTTCGCAAAGGTAACAGTCATTCTCGTGCAGCAAGGTCCAGCCTCGGCGCATTTCGTCAAGCCCGGCCTCCCGGTCGCCGGCGCGCCACCTTGCAAGGCCGGTCAGGTATGTGCCGGCGGCTACATACAACGGCATCGTATGATCGCGGGCGAGAGCGAGCGCCAGGATTGTCTCTGTTTGCTGTAACGGCCCGCCGCAGAGTCCGTCGAAAACCGCCTTGTGCACCAGCGCATTGGCCTGGGACAGCGCGCGCTTTTCGCCTGCGCAACGCACCGCCTCGGCGGCGAGCCGGCGGGCGCGGTCAATCTCCCCGATCGGCAAGAGCACCAGGGCGAGAAATCTCATGATCACGAACGGCAGGTCCAGCGTTGAAGTCCTGAAGATCTCAAGGTCCGGCTCGGAATTATAGGTCGCGAGCGCGTGCTCAAGATGCGCTTTCGCGTTCAGATAGTCGCCGCCAAACCAGCAGGTCGCCCCGTTCGTCCAATGTGCGACAACCGCGGCCATCGGCGAATCCGGTCGTCTATTGGCGGCGCTCATGGTTGCACTCGCCACCTCCCACATTGGCGCGATCTCGCCATGGGTCAGACAGGCATTGAACAATCCCGAATAGATCGGCGCCAGTTCATCCGGATCATTGATATCGGCCGCGAACTGCCGGGCGCGCGTCCATGCGGCGATCGTTTGGGGGGCGCTGTGCCCGAGGTTGCCGCGCAATGCGCGGCTATATGTGATTTGAAGATGCAGCCGGTCCATGGTTCGGCCCGGCTCATCCGCCAGCCCATCGGCAATCGCAACCGCCTTGCCGAGATGCGCAACCGCCTCGGCATAGGCCGAGCGCTTGAGCGCCTGCTGGCCTGCCTTGCGCCACCAATCGATCGCAACCGCGTCCAGTCCCGCTTCGGTGAAGTGATAGGCCACGACTTCCGGCTCGGTCTCGGCGATGGCCGGGAACTGGTCACGCAGGACATCTCCGATATGTTTGTGAAGCACCTGGCGCCGGCTCTTGAGCAGACTTTCATATGCCGCTTCCTGGACGAGCGCGTGCTTGAAGCTGTAGCTCGCTTCCGGCGGCGTCCCGCGGCGCAACAGCAGTTCGGCCTCTTCCAACTGCCTCAGCGCGGTGTTCAGCGTCAGATCATCGCGCCCCGCCAAGCAGCGCAGCAACGTGTATGAGAAGTCGCGGCCAATGGCAGCCCCGATCTGCGCGACTTCCTTGACCGGTGCCAGCCGGTCAAGGCGGGCCATCAGCGAGTCCTGCAGCGTCGCGGGAATGGCGAGTGGCGGCAGCGGACGATCGAGGCGAAAGCGACCGGCATCCTCCACCAGCAGCCCGGATTCCAGGATCGTCTTGGTCAATTCTTCGATAAACAGCGGAATGCCATCCGTCCTGTCGATGATCTGCCTCATCATTTCCCGGGGCAGATGTCGACCGACAGTCACCTGTTCGACCAGCGCGCGCGTGTCTTGCCGGTCAAGCCGATCGAGCCGCAGCTGGCTGATATTGGCGAGTCCCGCCCAGGGCGGTTCGAACTCGGGGCGAAAGGTCATGAGCGCCAGGATCGGCAAGCTCCTGATCCGGTCGACCGCCAGATCAAACAGCTCAAGAGTGGTGGCGTCGGCCCAATGCAGGTCCTCGCAGACGATCAGCACCGGTTGCTGCCGGGCCAAACCTTCAAGCTGATCGAGCAGGGCGGCGAATGTCTGTCGCCGCTGTTGCACCGGGTTGAGGCCGAGCGGCGGATAGCGCTCGCCCGTTGCGATCGAAAGAAGTGCAGCGACTAACGGCGCTGCATTGGCCACCTGCTGCGTACCAAATGCGAGCATCGCCTCGAGCTTGTCGAGCTTTTGCTCTGATGTGTCCTGTGACCTGATACCTGCGGCACGCTCGAATTGCGCGATAAAGGGATGAAGCGCGCTGTTGATGTGATAAGGCGAGCACTGATACCTCACCCGGCAATGTGCACCCAACGCGGGATTCTCGCAGAGCATTGCGACCAGGCGCGATTTGCCGATTCCGGCCTCGCCGGAAATCAAGACCGCCTGGCCTTGGCCTTGCCACGCCAATTCCTGGCGCGAGAGCGCGAATTGGATTTCGGCCTTGCGGCCGACAAAGCCCATCGAGCGCGCTGTGCGCACCGCCTCGAAGCGGCTTTCCGATGCTGCTCCGCCCTCGACCGCCCACACCGCGAGAGGTTCGGAGATACCCTTGACCTGCCGAAGGCCGAGATCACGGAACGTGAACAGATCGCCAAGCAGTTCGCGCGTCGATGCAGCAACGATAACCGCACCGGGCTCGGCAAGGCTCTGGAGCCGGGCCGCGATGTTCGGTGTATCGCCGATCATCGCCTGTTGTTCCGACGCGCATCCGCTGACGAGGTCGCCTATCACCACAAGCCCGGTCGCGATCGCGATCCGCACCTCCATCCGTTCGGCGCGCGTTTCGAGCGGCTTTAGTGCGGCTATCATCTCGAGCCCGGCCCGTACGGCGCGTTCGGCATCGTCTTCGTGCGCACGGGGATAGCCAAAATAGACAAGCACTCCATCGCCCACGAACCTGGCGATGCTGCCTTCGTAATGGGCGACGACGTTAGCGCAGGTGGCCCGATAGGCGCGGATCACCTCCCACATGTCTTCCGGATCGAGGCGGGCGGAGAGCTCGGTCGATCCTACCAGATCGCAGAACATCACCGTGAGGTGACGTCGCTCGGCGTCGCGCTGAAGAGCTTGCTCGCCAACCGGATCGGATTGCTTGAGTTCGACGATCGCGCGCAGCATCTTGCGGCGATGGCCGAGCAGGACTCCGAGTCTGTCGAAGTCGTGGTCCGTCAGTTCAGGAAGAACGCTTAGATCAATGCCGTTCTCGGCAAAACGCAGCGCGTATTGCCCGAGCCCCAGTTTCTCCAGCCAGTCCGCAATCTCTGGCATTGGCTTCACCGACGTTGGGGTAGCGGCTTGCCGAACTTTGACTACTACGGCCGGGATGCTATGCCACTTTTTCCCGAATGGCACGCGTCGTTTGTTGCGACAATTCTTCTGCGGTTTCGAGATACCCACCCACCTGCTGCGCAACCATGCCGACACGACCGGTAGCGTTGGCAAATTGCACGGGAATCGATGACAAGAATATCAGTTCGTCCGAGCGACCGACAACGCGTTGCGGAATATCGGGTTTACGCAGCTTACGTCCGATAAGGGACAAATCCGATGCTGTTGCGGAGCCGTAGAGAACGACCGTCGCCGACGTGAACCTGCTAACGCGCTTCTTCAGAATTCTTCATTCACTTCTCGATGAAGCGAATTGCGGATCGGCGATCTGTCCCAGAGATACAAGCCATGGCGGCGCGATTTCGACTGGCGCCGCCGGCCGCAGCAGCGGTGCGCGCATGTCGATCCATTGCGTTTCGCCGGCGGCAATCCAGAACGCCGCGCTCTCGTCGAGGTCGAGCACGATGCAGACCGGCGGACGGCCGTGCTGCAGGCCGGCGTTGAACACCCAGGTCGGGCCGAGCCGGTCGTACCACGAGCCGTCGGGGATGAAGGGCGACTGATGCACGTGGCCCGAGATCACCATCGACGGCTGATATTGCGCGATCCACTGCACCAGTTCGACATCGCCGAAGAACCGCTTGCCTCCCCAGCTCGTCGGCGAGTTCGCCGGCGGCGCATGATGCACCCAGATCCAGCGCTCCGCGCGTTCCTGTGCGGCATCGCGAAGCTGGGCTTCGATGCGGCCCTTGACCAGCGGCCCGTCCCACCACGGACACACCGTGAAACGGACGTCGCCCACGGTCAGGCTGTCGCCGTCGCAGGCAATGCCGAGTTCGCTGACGTCGCCGACCCAGCGTGCGATCTTTTCACCTTCCGTGCTGCGTTCGTCGAGGTCGTGATTGCCCGAGCAGAGAATCACCCGCGTCAGGCCCGACAGCAGCGACAGATACTTTTTCACGACCAGGATCTGCGCGCGGAAATCCACGAACGATCCGATGTCGAGGGCGTCGCCGGCGAAAATGACGACGTCGAATTCCGGTGCCGCCGCCAGCAGCCAGTCAAATTGCGGCAATGAATAATGCAAATCGGCAACGACAAGGCAGCGCATAAAAATCAAATCCGAAAATGCCCATGAAACAGGCGATCCGCCGGCAGTGCATTCAGGCAGACTGGATTCGAGCAAGAATTGTGCCGATTCGTGGCTTCGAAGAAGATATATCGGCCGCTGCTACCCCGCGAAGTTCACCTTTGCCCGGCCGGGCAGCACGGGAGGCGGGTTTGGAAGGCTCGACGGCGTCTCCGTTTTCGGACGCCGTCCGAAGTTTGCGGCGATGTCCCTCAGCAGCCGCCTGATGGCGGGCTCGACCTTCGCACAGATGAACCAGCAGACCGGAACAAGCATGGCCAGGCTGGCCCATACAGCCAGGGAGGCATCCAGGCCGGCATCGGTCAGGACACGGATGATCGCAGTACCGGTGACGTTGTGGGTCAGATAGAGCGGATAGGTGATCAGCCCGAGCGTCCTCAGATAAGCCGGCGCTTCAGGAGACGTGGTGCCGGCAGCCTGCCTGTTCTTGTGCGCGGCGAAGCCAATGAGCAGCACCGCCGCAGCCCAGACGAGGACCGGCAAGAAGACCGGTTCATCCGAAATGGCGGGCATAGCTTTCACAAGGAAATCGGAGAAGTAGTAGACTTCGGCACACCCGGAGAGGCATGTCACCGCCACGGCAACCCATTCGAGCGCCGTCAACGTTCTATTCGCGGACATGAACAGCCAAATCCCGAGCGCGAAGAAGCAGCCATGGTTCAACATCCATGTTGCACCCGGCACGCGGAACATCAGGACCATCCAATAGAGCATGTTGGATTCGAACGCACCCGATAGCACCACCATGGAGAAGGCGTTGAAAGCGGCGCTGTAGATGGTGAGCCCCCAGGCCAGATGCCGCAGCGTGACTTTCTTCGTGAGCAGCGTGCAAAACACCAGCCCGTAAAAGGCCATTTCCGCCGCCAACGTCCAATAGACGGCGTCAAGCCACTTACCGTTGATCCCCTTGGGAATGAGCAGCATCGACTGCAAGTAGGGAAGGATGAGCTCGGATGCCTTCTCACGCAGAAAGATGAGCAGAATGAGCAAGCTCAAGGTGGAGGCAATCCAGACCGCCGGATAAAGCCGCAGCGCACGCCCGAACAGAAACTCGTTCGGGGAGGACTTGCTCGCGGAGTTCGCGATGACGAAGCCGGAAATGACAAAGAATATTTCAACGCCCACCCAGCCGAACCACGTGTAAGGCGCTGCGTTCGGAAATTGAACGTCGGCGGCGAAGTAATGCTCGAAGCCTTGAGGGGCGCCGATCGAGGCCCCGGCCCAGGAGTAGAACATCAGGTGAAAAATCGCGACGCCGAGGGCGGCCCCGAAGCGCAGCGGATCCAGCAATGAGAAGTAGTTCTTCACGGGAATTCACCAAGTTCATGGAGCAATCCCGTTGCAGATATTGGATCCGTTCAACACGCTCTTTGACGAACGTCACACAGCCCTCGCCCTGGCTTTTGAAGGCACAGGCTGAGCAGCCAGGCGAGGCGCCGCGTTAGTCTTCGCTTGCCTTGAACCGGTTCATCCCCTTCAGCACGAAAGGCGCCAATAGCGCGATCAGCGCAATGGCGAGCAGCGTCGCCGACATCGGGCTTTGCAGCAGCACGATGGGATCGCCGAGGCTGATGGCGAGCGCGCGGCGCAACTGGCTTTCGGCGATCGGTCCGAGGATCAGGCCGACGACGACAGGCGCGATCGGGAAATCGAACCGCCGCATCAGGAAGCCGAGCACGCCAAAGCCCGCCAGCATCGAGAGCTCCACCACCGACGGTTTTGCCGCGATGGTGCCCATGGTCGCGAAGACGAGAATGCCGGCGTAGAGCCATGGCTGCGGGATCGCCAGCAGTTTTACCCAGAGGCCGACCAGCGGCAGGTTGAGCACCAGCAGCATGACGTTGGCGATGAAGAGGCTGGCGATCAGGCCCCAGACGAGGTCGGGCCGTTCCGCGAACAACAGCGGGCCCGGGTTCAGGCCATATTGCTGAAAGCCCGCCAGCATCATCGCGGCGGTTGCCGAGGTCGGCAGCCCGAGCGTCAGGAGCGGCACGAGCGTGCCGGCGGCGGAGGCGTTGTTGGCGGCCTCCGGCCCGGCGACGCCTTCGATCGCGCCCTTGCCGAATTCCTCCGGATGCTTCGTCAGCCGCTTCTCGGTCGAATACGACAGGAAGGTCGGAATCTCCGCGCCGCCGGCGGGGAGGGCGCCGATCGGAAAGCCGAACATCGTGCCGCGCAGCCACGGCTTCCACGACCGCTTCCAGTCTTCCTTCGTCATCCACAGCGAGCCGCGCACCGGCTCGATCTGCTCCTCGGCGTGATGGCGGCGCGAGGCGACGTAGAGCGCTTCGCCGACCGCGAACAGGCCGACCGCCAGCGTCGTCACCTCGACGCCGTCGAGCAGCTCCGGCACGCCGAACGCAAGCCGCGCCTGCCCGGTGAGCTTGTCGATGCCGATCAGGCCGAGCGTCAGCCCGACGAACAGGCTGGTCAGCCCGCGGATCGGCGAATCGCCGAAGGTCGCGGATACCGTGACGAAGGCGACGCACATCAGCGCGAAATAATCCTCGGGCCCAAAGCGCACTGCGAAATCCACCAGCCACGGCGCCAGAAAGGCGAGGCCGATGGTGGCGATGGTGCCGGCGACGAACGAGCCGATCGCCGAGGTCGCCAGCGCCGGCCCGCCGCGGCCGGCCTTCGCCATCTTGTTGCCTTCGAGCGCGGTCGCCATCGATGCGCTCTCACCGGGTGTGTTGATGAGAATGGCGGTGGTCGATCCGCCATACATGCCGCCGTAATAGATCCCCGCAAACATGATCAGAGAGCCGCCGGGATCGAGCTTGTAGGTCACCGGCAGCAGCAACGCGACGGTGAGCGCCGGACCGATGCCGGGCAGCACGCCGACGGCCGTGCCGAGAAACACGCCGATCAGCGCGTAGAGCAGGTTCATCGGCTGCACGGCGACCGCCATGCCATGCGCGAGGGCGGCAAAGGTTTCCATTACAGCAGTCTTTCCAGAGGGCCGGTGGGAAGGCTGAGCGTCAGCAGCCGATCGAAAGCCAGATAGATCAGGGTGCTCATCACGAGCGCGATGACGAGATCGGTCAGGATGGCGCGCCGTCCGAACGCCGTCGATGTCGCGACGAACAGCGCCGCGGTCGCGAGGATGAAGCCGCCGCCAAAGCCGATGATGGCGATCAGCAGCGCGAGCCCGCCGAGAATCAGCAGCACCGCCTTCGGATCGGCGCTCTCGCGCGGCGGCAGATTGCCGCGCAAGGCATCGACCAGGTTGCCGATCGCGAGCAGGCCGAGACCTGTGGCGACGACGACCGGCATCGCCTCGGGCCCCATGCCGTACATCGATGTCGACGGCAGGTGGCTGGCGTCCCACACCAGCACGGCGGCGAGCACCGCCAGCGCCAGCGCAATGACGACGCCGGCGGGATCGATGCGCCGCGGGGCCGGAGCGTCGTTGGAAGCGTTGTCGGTCATGATTTGACGAGGCCGACCGACTTCAGCACATCGGTGACGCGTGTCGTTTCCTTCTTCAGGAAATCGGTGAACGCATCACCGCTGAGATAGGCGTCCTCCCAGCCCTTCTGCTTGAGGATCTCCTTCCAGGCGTCGGACTGGACCATCTTCTCCACGGCATCGCTCAGCACCTTGCGCTGCTCCGGCGTGATGCCGGGAGGCGCGACCACCGAGCGCCAGTTGGCGATCACGAGGTCGATCCCCTGTTCCTTGAAGGTCGGAATATCGCTGCCGGGGATGCGCTTCTCCGAGGTCACGCCGAGCGCGCGCAATTTGCCGGACTTGATCTGTCCTTCGTATTCGCTCATTCCCGAAATGCCCGCGGTGACCTTGCCGCCGAGAATGGCCGCCAGCGACTCGCCGCCGCCGGAGAACGGAATGTAGTTGACCTTCTTGGCGTCGGCGCCGATCGCCCCTGCAAACAGCGCCGCCATCACGTGGTCGACGCCGCCGGCCGAGCCGCCGGCAAAGGTGACCTTGGCGATATCGGCCTTCACGGCGTTAGCAAGGTCCTGCGCGGTCTTGAGCGGCGAATTCGCCGGCACCACGATGACCTGGATTTCCTCGGTCAGCCGCGCAATCGGCGTCACCTGCTCGAGCGTCACCGGCGACTTGTTCATGGCGAGCGCGCCGACCATGACGAAGCCGTTCACCATCATCTGGTTGCCGTCGCCCTTGGCGCCGTTGACGAACTGCGCGATGCCGACGCTGCCGCCGGCGCCTGCGACGTTGGTGACCTGGACGCTGCGGGCGATCTTGGCGGCGACGAGGGCCTGCTGCATCGAGCGCGCGGTCTGATCCCATCCGCCGCCGGGGGCCGCGGGCGCCATGATCTTGAGCTCGAGCTGCTGCGAAAGGGCAGGGCTGGCTGCAAGCGCCAACGCGACGACCGCGCCGAACAGGCGCGTTTGAAACGGAATCATGCGGTTTCCTCCAGGCTCACACAGTGCATCTGTGTGTCAATTCGCCGCATATCATCCGGAAATGCCGCCGCTGTCCAGACGGACCTTTGCGCTTCTGAACCGTGGCCGGGAATTTCGTTAGGACTTTGAAGCGCGTGCGCCTTTGGCCTTCGGCGCCTGCCTCGACCGAAAGTGAAGCGACAATTGCGCGGCGCACGCCCGAAGAGGAGCCGTATTTTGCTGTGCCTTGGCCTGGGCGATGGCGCCTGAATAGGACGCAATGACGAAGGTGGCCAAGGCCTCGGCGTCGAAAGCGCCAGCGCAATCTGCGCGCAGCCTATCCGCGATCACTTTGCGCCAATTGTCGTAGATCTTCTCGATCGCCTCTCGAAAGTCGGGATCTGCCGCGCAAAGCTCCAGCGCCAGATTGTTGAGCGGGCATCCCAGAATGGTCCTCGACCGGTCCAGGGCGGAGGCGATCTGCTCGAACGCCGTGCGTATGCCGGCCTCCGCGCCGCGTGCCGACCGGACTGGCTCGAGCCAATGCTTGTCGACGGTGGGCGCGACGCGCTCCTGGATCACGTGGAGCGCAAGAACCTTCTTGGTCGGGAAATGATGGTGCAGGGCACCCGCGGTCACGCCGGCCGCGCGAACGATGTCGTGGGTGCTGGTCGCATGATAGCCGCGCTTCTGAAAGGCGTCCGCCGTCGCATCCAGGATGCGTTTTCTGACGCCGGCGGGATCGTTGGTCCGCAGGCGCCCGCCGGCTGGCTTCTTGGTCATGAACAGCTCCCGCCGCTGTCGGCATCGTGAGCGGTCTATCGGATTGACAAAAACAGGGCAACCTGTTTGTTTTTGTGTCATTTGATGAGTGAGGGCGCGATCGATGCAGGAAAATGTTCACTCCGGTCGAGAGGCGGATCGAAATGGCGGCCGGAAGATGCGGCTGTTCTCCGGCCCTCTGAGCATGTTCGGCGCCAAGGTCCAGATCGCCGCGCACGAGAAGAGCATCGATTTCGAGCTGATCATGGTGCCCTTCACCATGAAGGAGGGATACGCGCCGAAACATCCGGAAGTCCTGCGCATCAATCCGAAGCGTCAGGTGCCGGTGCTGATTGACGGTGAACTTGAGTTGTTCGATTCCACCCAGATCTTCGAGTATCTGGAGGACATCGAACCGGAGCCGCCGCTATGGCCTGCGACCGCTGCCGCGCGGGCGTGGTGTCGCCGGCTGGAGCATGAATCGGACGAGATCTATTTCCCGCACATCATCAAATTGATGCAGCTCTGGAAAACGCCTGACGATCCCGTGGCGGAGCTGGCGCGCGCGGCCGCTGTCGCCTGTTACCGAACGATGGAAGGCGTGCTAGGCGACCGCGAGTTTCTCGGCGGCGACTATTCCTTTGCCGATATCGCATTCTATATGGCCCAGCTCTTCGGCGCCCGCTGGGGCGCCGACATGACCAGCGAAACGCCGAGGCTGTTGCAATGGCGGCAGCGCATGACGGCACGACCGGCCGTTCTCAGGGTCGTCGGACCGATGGCCGATTATTTGCGCAGCCAGCGGCTCAGCGTTCCCGCGTTCCTTCCACAACAAGCGGCGTGATCAACGCCGCGCCTGCGCGTGCCGGTCTTGTCAGGCGCGCGCCACCGCGTGGGGAAACACGATCTCGATCAGCGTGCCGGTGCGGCCGCCGGTCTTGATCTGGAATTTGGCGCGGTTGGCTTCGACCAGCGCCTTGGTCAGCGACAGGCTGACCGCCGAACTCTCCGACTGATCGGATGGCGCCCGGGTGCGGAACGGCTCGAGCGCCGCGGCCACCTCGTTGTCGTTGAGGCCGTTGCCGGTGTCGCGGACCCGCAGCATCACCTCGCCGAAATCGGACAGGGCGGTGGAGACGATGACCTGTCCGCCGGCATTGGCGAGATGGATCGAATTGCCGATCAGGTTGAGCGTGATCTGGCGCAGCGCCCGCGCATCCGCGACGACCGGCGGCAGCGAATGCCCGAGTGAGGTGCGGATGATGATACGCTCGCGGTTGGCCTGCGGCTGCATCACCGTCACGCAGCTCTCGACCATCTCGTTGAGGTTCTGGTGGGTGAAGGCGAGATCGAGCTTGCCGGTTTCGATCCTGGAGATATCGAGCAGGTCGTTGATGATGGCGATCACGCGCTCGCCGGAGGCGCGGATGTCCTTCATGTATTCGCGGTAGCGCTCGTTGCCGAGCGCGCCGAAACGCTCGCCGATCATCACCTCGGAGAAGCCGATGATCGCGTTCAGCGGCGTCCGCACCTCGTGGCTGATCCGCGCCAGCACGTCGGCCTTGGCGTTGGCGGCGCGTTCGGCGAGCCGCCGCGCCTCGCGCAATTCGCTCTCGGTCTTCCTGGCCTGCGACAGATCGCGGAACACCGCGAAAAAGTTCGGACCGGCGGCCCGCGTGCGGCCCATCGTCATCGACAGCGCGATGAGGCCGCCCTTGGCTTCGCGTCCGAGCACCTCGCGGCCCTGCTCCAGGAGGCTCTCGACGCCGGACGCCTTGATGCCGGCGAGATATTCGAACACCGTATGCTGGCTTTCGGGCGCAAACAGATCGGCGAGGTTGCGCTGCACGAGCTCGCTGCCGTCGCGGCCGAACAGCGCTTCGGCGCTGCGGTTGGCGGCGTTGATGTTGCCCTCGGCGTCGAACATCACGATGCCTTCGGCCGTGGTGTCGAGGATGGCGGCGAGTTCTTCGGCATTGGCGTGGCCGACATCGGACGGCACGGAGATTTCGGGCCCGGCTGCCGGCTCGCCTTGTGCGAGCGCGGCCGCGACCGCCGCGGCTTCATGGCGCGTGCCCGAGAAGATCAGCGCGAGCGCGGAATCGCCGTCCCATGAAATCGTGTAAAGGCGGGCCTCCGCCGCCGATGACGGCGCATCGGCGTCCGCAGGCGCGCTTGCGGAAATCGTCACGGGACGGCCGGTGTCCGACGTCGAGGGCGCATTCGATGCGCCGGGTTCGACATAGAGCGCGTCGAGCCCGCCGGCCTCTTCCAGCGCATGCAGGCTTGGATAGCCCATCTGCGTCAGGAAGGCGGGATTGGCATAGAGCAGGCGGTCGAGCCGGTAGATCAGGATGCCGACCGGCAGGAGATCGAGCAGCGCCTTGTCGCGCGCGGTCTCGCCATGTGCCGGCGGCTCGGGCGGCGCCAGCCATTCCGGCGGCGCGTTGGCCGCTTCACGCATGGGCAGCGCGGCCAGCGGTTCGAAGATGGCTTCCTTGCCGGCGTCCGGCGTGGTCGTCTCATGGCCGTTCTCGGTGTCGAGCCGCGCCGACAATTGGCGCGCCAGTTCGTCGAACGCGTTATTTTCGACCGGCGACAGCGATTTCGGATCGCCCGGCGCGCGGAACGGCAGGATGTTTCCGGCGGCGTCTGCCGGCAATTCGGCCGCGGTTTCGGTCGAAATGTTCATGACGCTTCCCTTGACGTCTTCCTCGACACTTTCCCTGACGCTGTCCTTGGGAGGTTCCACGGGCGTCTCCAGATCTTGCTGGTGTGAAGTCTCGTCAGCAATCGGTTCGGGCAATTGGTTTTGCGATGGTGCTTCGATGGGCTCCGCGGATGTAGCAGCGGGCGCTTCCTGCGGCGTCATCAACTCGCCGGACAATTCCGCAAGGCGCCGGGCGGCAAGCCGCGCCAGCGCATCGAAATCGCGGCAGACGCCGAAGCCCCGATAGCCGACGAAGTTTCGCAGCCCGTCGAAGACAGGCAATCCCGACAGTTCGACCGGCAGCGTGCCGCCGCCGTCGACCGGCCAGTTCAGCGTGATGCCGCTCCAGGTCGCCCCCGTCGCGAATGCCTTCATCATCCGCCCCTCCGGATCGAAACCGAAGGTCTCGGCGATGTCGCGCCAGGGACGGCCGAACACCGCCGTGGTGCGCGGACCGATCAGTCCGGTGAATTCGTCGGTGCCGAGCGTGAAGCGGCCTTCCTTGTCCATCTGCCAGGTGAAGCGCAGCGGCAGGCGGCGCCCTTGCGCGGTGTGGCCGGCAAAGGCTTCGAGCTTGAATGTTTCGAGCGCAGGCGAGGGCAAGGGTGCGACGGTTTCGGCCGCAGGTGGCGCCTCGGTTGCGGCCGGCTTCACGGCAGCCGAAGATTCCTCGGCCGCGTCAGGCTCGGCCAACGCGTCGAACAGCGTAAATGCGGCGGGCGTCTCGCCCGTTGGCGCCGGCTGCTGGTCATCGGGAGCCGGTGGCGGCACGGCCGGTTGCTCGGCGACGGGCATGGTCGGCGCGCTTGTCTGCAGGCTTGCCTCCGATGATGCGGCCGCAGGCGGCATTTCGTCGTCGGGCAGTTGATACGTCTGCGCCAGCCGCGGCGCCGTCAACGCGATATGGCCGGCGGCGATGAGGACGCCGTGGCTGCCATTCGGAAAATCGAACCGCGAACAGCCGCAGGTCGCGAGCATGCCGGGGGCTGCGCCAAATCCCTGCAGGCGCTCCAGCCGGATGGCGCCGCTGGCGAGCAGCCGGCCCGCGAGCCGCGCGATCTGCCGCCGGTGCGGGTCAGCCGGCCCGAAGTTTCGCTCGGTGAGGGCCGCCGCGCTGGTGGCGCCGAACACGCGGACGCCAGCCGGGTTGGCCCAGAGGATTCGCCGGCCGTCGGCGCTCCACAGCCATGCGGGCAGGCGGCTCGCCGCATAGGCCGCCAATCGGGGGTCGCTTTGCGCCCGCCACTGAAATTCCGCATCCATCATCGCGAGCTACATGACCATCCGGCATCACATCGGCAGCCAGAACGCCGACAGGGTTAAGGCATCGTTAGTATCGCAAGCTGGCCGCGGCAGGTCCACGGGCCCGGCTAGCTGGCGGTAACCTTAGCCGAGGATAACCTTAACCCGGCCGCATCAGCCTCAACCACTAGCCCCTTCCGCGGGGTATTGCGTTGGGTGGGTTGCACGCCAGCGCCAGGGATGATGATCGAGGAACCTCTCCGGCGCCGCATCGATCCGGAGCGGCCCCTCGGCGATAGTGGTCGCAATCGAGAAGGAGCACGCCATGAGTGACGCTATGCGAGGCCGTTTCGAGATACCCAGGGAGATGCGGGCAATGGCGGAAGCGAGCTTCGAGCAGGCCCGCCAGACCTTCGAGAAATTCGCCGCCTCCGCCCAGGCCGTGGCCGGCTCCATCGAAGAGCGCAACGCCACCGTCCGCACCGGCGCCCAGGATGTCGGCCAGAAGGCGATCGTCAATGCCGAGAGGAACGTGCGGGCTTCGCTGGACTATGCGCAGTCGCTGCTCAAGGCCAAGGACCTGACCGAGGTGATGCGGCTGCAGGGCGAGTATGTGCAGACTCAAATGCGCTCGCTGACGGAGCAGGCGGCCGAAATGGGCCAACTCATCGGCAAGGCTGCACTCGACGCAGCGAAGCCAAAAAATTGACCCGGCCGCATCGGCAGGGCTACAACCATTGGGCATCTCGAATGGAACCAGCATCCATAGCGAGAAAAAATATTGCGGCGCGCCACAAACCGCATTGCGTTGCACAAATTTGACATGATAAGGGTGCTTATTAGGCAAGCCCGTGGATGGGCACTTCCGTGAATGCGTGTGTACGTGACCCTTTCGGCCGCTTGTCTGCCCGCGTCCGTAAGGGGGTAAATCGTTTAACCCCGTTGTGAAGGATGCAAGCCGTGACCAGCTCCACCGATCCCTTCTCTGCCTCCATCATCCCCTTCGAAGTGCCCGAGCAGATGCGCGCGCTCGCTGAGAAGGGCGTCTCGCAGGCCCGCGACAGCTATGCCAAGTTCAAGGATGCGGCCGAAACCCACAACGGCACCATCGAGGCCGTGTTCACCTCGGCCAGCAAGGGCGCCAGCGAGTACAACGCCAAGCTGATCGAGTTCTTCAAGGCCAACACCTCGTCCTCGCTCGATTTTGCGCAGGAGCTGTTCGGCGTGAAGACACCGGCCGCGGCGCTCGAGCTGTGGACCGCCCACACCAAGAAGCAGTATGAGACCTTCACCGCCCAGGCCAAGGAGCTCGCCGAGCTCGGCCAGAAGGTCGCGAGCGAGACCGTCGAGCCGATCAAGGCCTCCGCCGCGAAGTACTACAAGCCCGCCGCCTGATCGCTTGGGATTTGAATTTGGAAAGCCCGGGCGAAGCAGCCCGGGCTTTTTGCTTGCCCGGGGCCGGTCGCCGCCATGCCGGGCCGTTCGCAAAAATGAACGCAAAATGCCTCGCCGGCGACCATTATGTGTGACGTGGCGCACTTGCCAAAGCGAGGCGTTGCACCTAGTTTCCGGCCCATTCGCGGCGGGCCTTTTCGGACCCCCGCATAGGATGCAGTTGTAGCTCAGTTGGTTAGAGCGCCTGTCTGTGGAACAGGAGGTCGGTGGTTCGAGCCCACCCAACTGTACCAACAAGATCAGATAGTTAGAAAGCACCTTCGAAAGACGGGACCCTTCTTAGCTACCACGTAGCTACCATCAGGCACGCCAAGGTTTGTCTTCGGTCGAGACGATTCAAGTGATCGCTGGCTTACTTCGCCTGCCTTCGCTGTTCACCCCTACTCTTAATCAGCGGGTCCCAGTCGAGCCCTGGTGCGCCCACCAAGCCTTTCAAGAGCTCTATAGTTTGCCTGACGATACGCTGACGATCGTCAGCCGAGGCACGAAAGAAGATAGCGCGGCCGGTTAGCGACCTCAAAGGTCGTCTTCATCCGGCCTCATGCCGTCCCGCCAAGAGCTGACATCGACGGCGTAATTGGTCTCACTGAATGCCATGTTAAGAGGGTCGTCCAGCGAGACTTGGATGTCGCAATGAAATGGAAACGATAAATCGGCCTCGGCCCCGTCACCGCGGCGCAAATCCGAGTTTGATCCCCATTGCAGGCCGATCGCGATTGTTCCCTTGAGTCGCCGAGCAGGCGCGTATCTTCCTAAATGCGCTGGTCCGGGTTGTGGCCGTATTGACCGGCAAAGCTGAGCTGGTAGACGCGCAATGGCTTGAGCCATTCGGCCAGCAGGTAACGGGTGATCCATTCGCGCAGCCTGAATTTCAGGCGTTCCTGGAGAAAGGTGTTTGCGACTGTGAGGGCCAACAGAACGGCAATGATGACAAGGAACGTCCAGAGATCATGGACGAAGCCCGACAGGTCCTTGCGGCCCACGGCGTCAAAGAATCGACCGTTCCAGTCATTCAGTTCGACTTGTCCAAACATATTGGCAATGGTGACGGCAGTCGAGGCAGCGAAGATCGCCAACACGCGCCGGCCGCCCTCGGCACGCACGCGCGCGAACAAGGTGAGGTCGCGGATGCGATTGAAGTCCTGCGTCGAGGCGGCCCTGATGAGTGCGTCCGCCAGAGATGGTCTGGCCACCGCGCCCGGTACTACTGGTATTACAGAAGCGGGAGGCCAAAAGAGCGCTTGAAAGCCGATTAATCACACTCGCGCCGTGCCAACAGAGAAGCCGGCCGCTCATCGCGTCAACAGCCGTCGTCATCCGTGCTGCGATTGTCGCTTCCGCATTGACCTTCGGCCGTAGAACCATGCCTTGGCTACTTCCGTTGCGGCAATGTAGCCAATGACGATCGCGAGGACTGTGCTCATTTGGAGAGCTGAAAGAGGTACAAAACCAAAAATCGAACTCAGGGGTCCGAGGAACGGAATCGCGAGTGTTCCGGCGGCAATTACAATCGTCGTCCCTAACAGCAAGCGACTGGGTCTGCTGCGGAAAGCTGGTCTGTGTGTTCGCAGGATAAGCACGACAGCAAGTTCGGTCAGCAGCGAGACTATGAACCAAAACGTTTGAAATGTCGGCTGGTCGGCACGAAAGACCAATAGCAATGCTGCAAATGTTACGAGATCGAAGACCGAGCTGATCAATCCAAAGACGATCATGAAGCGCCTGATGTCCTTGATGTTCCAGCGCTGAGGCCGACGCAGGCGGTCAGGATCGACATTGTCGCTTGAGATCGCAATCGACGGCATGTCGGAAAGAAAATTGTTCAGCAGGATCTGCTTGGCCACCAGCGGCAGGAACGGTAGCAGCGGCGCCGCCAGCGCCATGCTCAGCATGTTCCCGAAGTTCGCGCTGGTGGTGATCGAGATATATTTGAGCGTGTTGGCGAAGGTTCGCCGTCCATCCTCGACGCCGCTGCGCAGGCAGTCGAGATCGCGGCTCAGGAGTATAATGTCGGCACTCTCGCGCGCGACATCCACGGCCTGCTCAACCGAGATGCCGACATCGGCCGCATGCAGGGCCGGTGCGTCGTTGATGCCGTCGCCGAGATACCCGACCGAGTGCCCGGTCTTCTGCAAGGCGCGTACGACCCGCTCCTTCTGTTGCGGATCGATTTCAACGAAAAGGTCGGTGCGTGGCGCGAGGTGCCATAACGCCTCATCTCTGAGTTTTCCCAAGTCGTCGCCGGTCAGCATCGACTTCGGATTGAGGCCGACGGCCTTGGCCAAATGTGCCGTTACATGGCGGTTGTCTCCGCTGATTACTTTGATGCGGATACCGAGCTGGGCGAGATCGTGGATCGTTCGCTGCGCGTCCGCTTTGGGTGGGTCGGAGAAGATCAGAAAGCCGCGAAACGTCATGTCCTGCTCTTGATCTCGTCCATAGTGCGACTTGGCCGCGACTTTGCGCGTAGCCAGAGCCAGGACCCGAAACCCCTCGCTCCCCTTCGCCTCAAAAACCCTATCGAGTTCGGTACGCAATGCCGGCGTAAGGGGGATATCGGCGGTGTTTCGTCGGAACGACGAGCAGATATCGAGCACATTGGAAAATGCGCCCTTCGTAACGATGAGATGCTCTGTCTGATTGCCGTCTTCGGCTACGACGATGGTCAGCCGGCGGCGAAGAAAATCGTACGGAATTTCGTCGATCTTGGTGAAGCCGTGCGTCGTCAAGCCGGCGCTGCTGCCCGCGGCCATGATCGCGGCATCGAGCGGATTTTCGATGCCATTCTCGAACGCCGCGTTGAGGAAGGCGAGCTGGCTGATTTCGGCGGATGGCCGATTGTCGGCATCCAACGCAGCATTGAGAACGATGGTACCCTCGGTCAAGGTACCGGTCTTGTCGGTGCACAGAATATCCATGCTGCCAAGGTTCTCGATGGCTTCCAGGCGGCGGACGAGGACGCCCCGCCGGCCCATATCCCGGGCGCCCGCGGCCAGGGTCACACTGACGATCGCTGGCAACAGCTCCGGCGATAGGCCGACGGCAAGCGCCACGGCAAACAGGAGAGACTCGATCGCCGGACGACCGAGAAGCAGATTCATTGTCAGGACGAACAGAACGATGATGACCATCGCGCGAAGTAGAAGATATCCGAACTGACGCACGCCGCGCCCGAAATCCGTCTCGGGCTCACGGGCTCCAAGCCGAGCCGCGATTGTGCCAAAGACGGTCCGCAGACCGGTCTTGACGACAAGGATCCTCGCCGTGCCGCTTTGGACCGAGGCACCGAGAAAGACTGCATTTGTCCGGGCAGAAACTGCCGCCTCCGCCTTTATGATCCCAGGCTGTTTCTCGACCGGAAAGGATTCGCCTGTCATGCTCGCTTCGCTGACCAGGAAGTCCACGGCTTCGATGACAAGGCCATCTGCCGGGATCAAATTCCCCGCCGACAGCTGGATGATATCGCCGGGCACGATTGTGCTGACAGGCACGACCCGTTCGACGCCGTCGCGCACGACGCGGCATGTCAGTGCCAAGCTGCGTTTCAGCTCCTCGACCGCCGCCGACGCGCGGTACTCCTGAAAAAAGCCGAGTAGTGTGCTTCCCAGCACAATCGCCAGAACGATGGTCGAGTCCATCCACTGTTGCAGCACCAGGGAGATCGCCGCCGCGAATATCAGAATGAGAACGAGGGGGCTTTCGAATTGCCGCAGAAGCAAACGAAGTGCGCTCAGGCGCGATGAGTCTTCGACGACGTTGGGACCCACCAGACGAAGCAACGCGGCGGCTTTCTCCGAGGAAAGGCCGCCGGGACCGGATCCCAACGTGGTCATCAGCGCAGCTGCGTCCTGGCTCCAGTAGGGAGTATCAAGGCATGGATCGCTCATTTACTTCAGTCCGGGGTGCGCAAGATCAAGTTTCGGGAATTTGGAAATGCGACAAAAATCAGCGTTGCTTGTCTTCCGCGCCAACCAGCGCATAGCGGATTGGGTTACGAGCATCCCGCGACAATGGCGGCCGTCACACCTTTGTCTTTGCGGCATTGGCTTCCGCCTCGATCACCGCAGCCATGGTGCGAAACACGCTGGAGGGATTGACGCTGATCGAATCGATACCAAGGTGGGTCAGATAGCGCGCGATCTCCGGGTAATTGGCCGGAGCTTCTCCGCAGATGCCGACGTGACGTCCGTTTCGCTTGGCGCCCGTCACGGCCTGCCGAAACATCTCCAGCATTCCCGGATCGCGCTCATCGAAATCAAAGGCGACGATATCGGAATCGCGGTCTACTCCGAGGGTAAGCTGGGTGAGATCGTTCGAGCCGATCGAGAAGCCATCGAACAGTTCCGAGAACGCGTCGATCTGGATGACATTGTTCGGAATCTCGCACATCACGTAGATCTCAAGCCCGCCTTCGCCGCGCTTGAGCCCGTTCGCCGCCATCGTCGCGATTACACGTCGGCCTTCCTCGACGGTTCGGCAGAACGGCACCATGACGCGCAAATTGGAAAGACCCATTTCCTCGCGCACCCGGCGCAGCGCGGCACACTCCAGCTTGAAACCCTCGGCATAGGCAGGGTGGCTGTAACGCGAAGCCCCGCGGAATCCCAGCATCGGATTCTCCTCATTCGGCTCGAACGCCTCGCCGCCGAGCAGGCTGGCGTATTCGTTGGTCTTGAAGTCGGAAAGCCGGACAATCACCGGTTTGGGATAGAATGCTGCGGCAATCGTGCCGACGCCTTCCGCCAGTGTCTGGATGAAGAAATCGGAAGGGCTCTTGTAGCCTTTGACCAGACGAGCGATGGCAGCTTTCGCTTTGGCCGAGGCGATCATCTGCGGCTTGAGAAGCGCCATCGGGTGGATGCCGATGTGTTCGCTGATGATGAACTCCATACGTGCGAGGCCGACCCCGGCTTGCGGTTGCATCGCCACCCGGAAGGCCATTTCAGGCGTGCCGACATTGACCATGATCGCGGTGTGCGGTTGCCGGAGTTCGCTTATAGGCGTCCGGGTGACGTCGAAGGCGACCTTTCCTTGATAGACGTTTCCGATCTCGCCTTCGGCGCAGGAGATCGTGACATTTGTCCCCGTCTTGAGCTTCTCTGTCGCATGCGTCGCACCCACCACGGCGGGTATGCCTAGTTCCCGAGCCACAATCGCCGCATGGCAGGTCCGGCCGCCCTTGTCGGTGATGACCCCGGCCGCGATCTTCATGACCGGCTCCCAATCCGGGCTGGTCGACGGCGCCACCAGAATTTCGCCTGGCTTGAAGGCGGCGAGGTCTCTCGACGTCGCAATCCGCCGGGTGGGTCCCGATACGATCTTTTCCCCCACCGCGCGACCGGCAACGATCACGGTCCCGCTTCCCTTGAGATCGTAGGTTTCGTAGACGTCCGGCGAGCGCTGCGAAGCAACCGTCTCGGGCCGCGCCTGAATGATGTAGAGCTTGCCGTCGGAGCCGTCCTTGGCCCATTCGATGTCCATCGGCATGGCAATGCCGGCATGTTTCGAGTAGTGCTCCTCGATGTGCACGGCAATGTCCGCAAGGCTCAACACTTCCCGGTCGGAAATGCAGAACCTTTGCCGCTCGGCGCTTGGCACCGTTCGAATAAGGGTCGCGCGGCTGCCGCCACCCTTGCCGTAGACCATACGAATTTGCTTGCCACCGAGCCGCCGCCGCAGGACGCAGCGAAATCCTTGCTTCAGCGTCGGCTTGTGAACGTAGAACTCGTCAGGATCGACCTTGCCCTGGACGATGGTTTCGCCGAGGCCGTAGCAGCCCGTGATGAAAACAACATCGCGAAACCCGGATTCGGTATCGAGCGTGAAGATGACGCCACTGGCGCCAATATCCGAACGAACCATTTTCATCACGGCGACGGAGAGCGCGACCTTGAAGTGGTCGAAACCCTTGTCGAGGCGGTAGGAAATAGCGCGATCGGTGAAGATCGAGGCAAAGCAGCGCCGGCAGGCTTCGAACAAGTCCTTGGCGCCGCGCACATTGAGGAAGCTTTCGTGCTGGCCGGCAAAGCTTGCGGTCGGCAAATCCTCTGCCGTCGCGGAACTTCGCACCGCAACGGCAACGCCGGTCCCGGCTTCCCGCTCAAGCTGCCGATAAGCTTCCACTATCTGTTCGCGGAGAAGCGGCGTGTCCATCGCCCTGTATATGATTTCGCGGGCCTTGGCGGCTTTGCTGGCAAGCTGCTTGATCCTGCGTTTGTCGAGACCGTCCAGAAGCCGGTGAAGTTCGTCCGCGACATCGCCCTTGGACAGCGCATCGCGATAAGCCTCTGCCGTGATGGCAAAACCATTGGGGACAGCAACCCCTTGCGACGACAAAACGGAATACAATTCGCCAAGCGACGCGGTCTTGCCGCCGACAAGTCCGACGTCGTTCAATCCGAGTTCGAGGAACGATCTGATGTATTTTGCCATTCGAGCAATAGATCAGGCTGGATTCAGCCGGTATTGACGAAGGTCAATCCTCTCGCACGTCCGCAGCGGTGTGCCTGACCTGAAGGGGCGAAACTTAGCCGTTAACCAGGTCGTGCTCAGGCTATCGGGAAGGTGGAGAAGAATCGTACTTGACGCACATCAATCAGTGGTGCGGCGCATCATGGTAATTAAGACATGATTAATCGCCTGGAAACCTGCGGAGATGCGCAAATGCCTATGCAAAGCAACATCCACTTCTACGTAAATTGGGCTAAAGAGCGCCTCGATGAAATGGACGCCACGCTGACGTCATTTGAGAACAAAGTCGCTGAAGTGCAGGCCGACGCGCGCGACAGGGCAAACGAGGTTCTCTCGGTAATGCGCGAGAAACGCGATGAATTTCGAAACGTCGTCAAGAAACAGACGGAAGTAAATGAGGCCGGCTGGATCGCTGCTCAGGCGCAATTGGAGTCTGAATGGGGTTCCTTCGAGACCGAAGCAAAAAAATATGTCGATAGCTTCGTCAAGCAGGTCGAGCAACAGCAGGCAACGTTTAAACTTCAGGCCGCCGCCCAAATGAACGCGTGGCGCGAAGCGGCCGACAAACTTGGCTCCGCTGCAAACGATTTCGCAGCTGAGCGTCGGAGCGAAATCGATGCGGCGCTGAAGCGTATGAACGCTGATGCGGTCGCAGCGGAGGCGAAGCTCCTGAAGCTGAGTGAGGCGGGAACCCAATCCTGGTCGGTGCTGACGGCCGCTCTAGCGGAAACACGCGCTACCTTCGATCGTGCGAATCAGGCGTTGCGGGAGCAGTTCAAGCGATCTGCCTGATCAAGACAGCTGGCTTTTCTAGCCTGGTGCCCTTTGGTGGGATCAGTCGCAGTGGCGAAAAGCGCCACTGCGTTACGATGTAGGGTCGATCCGTGCGGTTGGCCAATCGAGAGCCATATTACAGGATCGCAGCGGCGATAGTCGTATGGCTCTGCCTTGACACGCACGTCAGGATCGCGAACGCCCAAGCAGATAATCCGCCTGCAATTGTTGAGGTATGTACGCCCTGTCATGGTGTTGATGGCACCGGAGGCGATGTTGAAAAGCCAAATCTGGCCGGACAAAAGAGCATCTACATTCGCGAGCAACTCTTGGCCTTCCGATCCGGCAAGCGCAAACACCCCGATATGAAATCGATCGCCCGGGATTTGTCAGACCGGGAGATCGATCAACTGGTGATCTATTACTCTACGTTGTCACCCAACTGACACCATTCCGCTGGAACGATCGCTCTCGATTACACTTTCATGCGGCCTGTCTTGCGCGAAGCATGGCTGGGCATCAGAGAGTCATGCTACGATCCGCCTCGTCTTTCTCGTGATTACTCGTAGCGTAACGCTTCGATCGGGTCGAGCCGGGCGGCCTTCCGTGCAGGGTAGTAGCCGAAGAAAATGCCAACGGCTGCCGAGAACAGGAACCCGCCTGCAATGGCGGCGAGCGATATCGGCGCCGGCCAGCCGGTGAGGGCAGAAATGGCGAGGGAAAGTGCTGCGCCGATGATTATTCCTACGATGCCGCCGGTCACGCTGATGAATATTGCCTCGGCAAGAAACTGCAGCAGGACATGCAGCCTTCGCGCGCCGATCGCCATCCGCAATCCGATCTCTCGTGTCCGTTCGGTCACGGAGACGAGCAGGATGTTCATGATGCCGATGCCGCCGACCACTAGCGATATCGACGCCACAGCGGCCAACAGAAGCGCCATGATGCGGCTGCTTCCCTCCGCCGTCTCCGCGATCTGACTGAGATTTCGCACTGAAAAATCGTTGACGCTGCCCGGCCTGATGCGGTGACGGCGTGCCAGGATTTCATTCGCCTGGCCGATCGCGGTCTGGATACTGGTCTGATCTACCGCCTGCACATAAATCTGGTTCACGAACCCGACCATGCGCGGTTGAAGGCCGTAGGGGTTCGGCGGCGCCGGATAGATCCAGTTGATGGCCGTTTGCTGCTGGCTCGGGGACGCAACGCCGAGAATTTTGCGCTCGGCCGTTGAAAAAGGAACCATGATCAGATCATCCTGGTCCTGTCCGAAGGATGTCTGTCCCTTGGTGTCGAGGATTCCGACCACCCGCAACGAGACGCCCCTCGCTTGTACCGTGGCGCCGATCGGATTCTGAAAAGTGCCGAACAATTGCCGGCGCACGGTCTCGCCGAGAACCGCGACAAGTGCTGCGCTTCGCTCATCCTCAGGCGTGATCGCCCGCCCGGCGGCGATCTGCCAGTTCGTCATCGGCGGGTAATTGGAACTTACGCCCTGAATGCCAGTGGTCCAGTTCTGGTTGGAAAACCGAATCTGCCCGGACTGGCGGATGAGGTAACTCACCTCGCCAGCGGCAGGCGCCTCTCGTCGGATCGCATGGACATCGGCGACGGTCAGCGTCGAGGCGCTTCCGGACCCACCGCGGGCGCCCCCGCTGGTGGCGGCCCCGGGCAGTATGACAATGAGGTTGGTTCCCAGCCTTGCGATCTCCTTGCGAACCGCCTCGTTGGCCCCCTGGCCGATGGATACCATGACGATCAAGGCGGCGACGCCAATGAAGACGCCGAGCATCGTCAGTACCGAGCGCATCTTGTTACGCCAGATTGCCTCTGCCGCCGCGGTCATGACCATCCAGGCAAACGGCCATGAGGCGCCCGACAATCCGACATAACGCTGAGGCGCTGCCGGTTTGGAGATAGAGGCCGTGTCGATCGTCGTCTGGCTTGCAGAGTCTGCGGTCCGGGGCGCCCGATCGCGCGAGGTGTTCTTCACATCCGAGATAATCTGACCGTCGCGCATGGTCAGCACGCGATCGGCAAAGGCCGCAATATCGGGCTCGTGCGTAACCACGATGATGGTGACGCCTTGTTGCCGATTGAGCGAACTGAGCGTCTGCATAATCTCGTTCGAATTTCGGGTGTCGAGATTGCCGGTTGGTTCGTCCGCCAGCAACAGGCTCGGCTGGTTGATCAGGGCGCGGGCGATCGCAACCCGCTGCTGCTGCCCGCCCGACAGCTGGCTAGGGGTGTTGCGTTCACGGTCGCGTAGCCCGAGCTTGTCCAGAACCGCGCGTGCCCGATCGAAGCGTACGCGCGCATGGCCCTGACCGGACATCGCGTACAGAAGGGGCAAGGCAACATTGTCGATCGCGCTGGTGCGCGGCAGCAGATTGAAGCTTTGGAACACGAATCCAAGCCGCTCGCTTCGCAGGCCGGCGAGATCCGGCTCGGCAAGCTGGGCGACTTCGATGCCATCGAACCAGTAACGACCGCTTGTCGGCCGGTCGAGGCAGCCAAGGACCGACATCAGCGTCGACTTGCCCGACCCTGACGCCCCCATGATGGCGATGAACTCGCCGTGTTCGACGGTCAGGCTGACGTCCCGGAGCGCAAAAACGTCGATGTCGCCGACATGATATGTCCGCGACACCTTCTCAATTTTGATGACCGGCTGCGCCATTGTGTCAATCGCTGCTTCGTGGGCCGCACGATCAGAGTCGCGGTCGAGGCACCCCGGAGCGCCCGTTCGCCGAATTCTGCTGTTCGGCAATGATTACCTTGTCGTCGACCTTCAGATCGCCCTGGACTATTTCCGTGAACTCGTCGTCGTCGAGTCCGCCCGTCACGTGAACCGGCGTCGGCGTTCCGTCGCGAAGCACCCAGACCCGTGGTTGCTTGGTTTCGTGAGGCACGGTTCCGGTCGGGGTATAGCGCAAGGCCTGGTTCGGCACGCGAAGCACCGCGCTGCGCTGATCGACGATGATCCGGGTGGCGGCCGTCAGGCCCGGCCTGAGCGCCAGATCGGAGTTGTCGACGCTGACGACGACATCGTAGGTGACGACGTTTTGTACCGTTTGGGGGGACTGGCGGACCTGGGTGACCCGGCCTTCGAAGGCGCGCCTGGAATATGCATCGACGGTAAATGTCGCCTTGTTGCCGTTCCTGATACCGCCGATGTCGCTTTCGCTGACATTGGCGTCGACCTGCATCTTGGTAAGGTCGGTCGCGATCAGGAACAGGGTAGGGGTCTGGAAGCTCGCCGCAACGGTCTGCCCCATGGTCACGTTGCGTGAAACAACCGTGCCATCGACCGGCGAGATAATGTTGGTGTAGTCGAGATTGACCTGCGCTGCGTCGAGCACCGCCTGGCGCTGCTGAATGGTGGCTTCGTCGAATGTGATTTGCGCCAGAGCCTGATCGTACACGCTTTTTGCGTTGTCGTAGGCGTCCCTCGACACGGCGTTGGTCTGGACGAGAGTTGCGTGGCGTTCCAGCGTGAGCCTGGCATAGACCAGCGATGCCTTGTCCTTCTCCAGCTGGGCTTTCGCGACGGCGAGGTTCGCCTTTCCCTGATCGACCATGCTCTGATACGGGCGCGGATCGATCTTGGCGCAGGACTGGCCGCGCTTGACCTGCGTATTGTAATCGCAGCTCAGTTCCTGGATGACCCCGGATACGTAGGTCCCGACAATGATCGTCAGTTCGGGGTTGACGGTTCCTGTTGCGCTAATGCTGCGGGCGATTGGCCCAATCGTGGCGGGCGCGGTCGCATAGCGAATTCCCGAACCGCTGCCAACGGACCACCAGACGGAAATGGCCGCAACGGCAAGCATGAGCGCTACCACGGCACCGATGGTCCAATACCGGGCCGTTCCGCGTTTCTGTGCAGCCGGCGCCTGAGCTGCGCGCTCGGCCGCCGGGAAAAATACAATTTGCGGCGCATCCTTGCTGCCGGTTTCGCCGGGGCCCGATTGCTTGTTCATCTCGCTAACCTCACGGGAATGGCTTCAAATTTAGCCCGCTGGCGGCCAAGGCAGTTGATCAGCATCAAAATTGATCGCGTCCGAAAGCTAAGTGAAAGCCGCCATGCACGAACGCCCGGGCCCCTAATTGTCGAGGCCGCACTCGTGCGAACGTTTCAAGCCAACCAGACCGTTTCAGAAGGCTCAGGGCGTCGGTGACGCAAATGCCAGCCTTCTGTCCTCAAGCTGCGCCTTGGCCTTGATGATCTGGGCAGTCTGCGAATATTCGTTGCCGGTGTTGACCCGGACCGCGATCCCGAAGCCCGCGACTCCGATGCCCGCCACCAGTGCAGCGACCACAATTTTCATGTGGGTCGAGCGATCGGCGCTATAGATCGAGTGGTTCATCGCGGACCTCCAAAAAGCTTCGTTTCTTGAAGTCGTGTATTTGCTTTCCCGCCTTATGTGCCTGCGATCGGGTGAACGAGAGAGGTGCCCTCACGCATCCATATTGTGCAGGCGCTGCCGGTTGCGAAGCACGATTTGACGGGCGCCAGAAAAGGCAAGCACGCCGTCATTGTGAAGTTGTGAGAGGGCGCGCGAGACTGTCTCAAGCGTGAGCCCCAGATAGTCTCCGATGTCCCTGCGGCACATCGGAAGCGCCATCATGCCAGTCCCGGCCAGACGGCGGTCCATCTCAAGCAGGAAGCTTGCTACGCGCTCCATCGCGTTCTTGCGGCCCAGAAGCAGCATATGGTCTTCGGCACGCCGAAGCTCGCCGGCTGTCATGGTCCAGAGGCTGCGTGCAACCTGGGCGGTCATGCTGGCCGCCTGTTCGAGGCTGCGGCGCTTCACCAGGCGAACCGTGGTGTCAACAATCGCTTCGGCGGTCAACCGATGGACCGGTCCGGACTCCAGCCCGAAGACATCGCCCGGAAGGTGGAACGCGCCAATCTGTCGCCGGCCGTCGGATAGCAGTTTGTAACTCCGGACCGAGCCGCTGATGACCTGATAGACGTAGTCCGAGGGCTCATCCTCCCCATAGATTTCCTCGTCCTTCTTGTAGGAGAATTCCGTGGCGACCAGGCCCGCATGACCGGTGATCGAATGAAATTGGTCGGGACGGCCGGCAGCGGCGACTTTGGGATTTGTGACGGGAGCGCTGATCGATTGGGTGAGCATGTGCCATCTCCTGAACGGGCTGATGGCCAATTGTTAGTCTAGGTCCCTGCGTCGCGAAATTTCGTTTCTTTTCTTAGGGGCGGCTCCCTAAGTAGTTTACCGGAGGTCTCTGGGTCTTCGAAAACCCGCTCGGTACGCCCTCTAGCGTGTGCGTTAGCCTCCATTCCGAAACGAATGCAGTTAAGGTTGGTCGCTCCCAGCAACGTCACTGCCCGGCGACATCGCAGCGACAATGGCCGCTTGAATGGTCTTGTCCTGTAACGTTACGGCATGGGTCAGCGACAACAAGCGCTGGCGGGTGTCGTAGAGCTGATCGAGCAGGGACAGCACCACCGGGAGCGCGCCGCTATCAATCTCGAGTTCGTACGTCAGGGTGCAGATGAGGCGGATCCGGGCGCATTCCATGTCCGAGAACGACAAACCTGCGTCCTGCTTTGGAACGACCAGTTCGTCGCGGATCCAGCCTTCAAGATCGCTGCGTTGCAGCGACGGTATGGTTGCCAGCAGGTCATCGATTGCCATCATTGCTCCATCTCCCTGCGCGGATCCTGCTCGTTTTTGGGCTGCCATGTTTCCAGAAACTCGAGCAGTTCGGGTTCTTCGGCTGTCGGAAGCACCACCTTGAGGGTGATCAGTTGATGCCCGCGCTGCCCGGTTTTGCGGTTGCGAATGCCTCTTTCACGCAGCCGCAACGTCGTGCCGGTATTCGATCCCTTCGGGACGGTCACCGTCACTGGTTGACCAATGGTCGGCACCTGGATCCGGCCGCCGAGCATGGCTTCCCTCAGGGTTACGGGAACCTCGACATGGATGTTCTCGTCCTTGCGGCGAAAGAACGGATGCGGCTGGATATGCAGCTCGACATAGGCATCACCCGGCGGTCCGCCGCCATAGCCGGGCATTCCCTGTTCTTTCAGCCGCAGCATCTGCCGGTCCTCGGCGCCCTCGGGAACGGTCACCTGCAGGGTCTTGCCCTCGGGCAAGGTGATGGTGTGGGTGGCGCCGTTGGCGGCGTCCAGGAAGGCTACAGGAAGCTCGTAGCTTACGTCCTGCCCGCGCGCCCGAAACGTCCTCTGTTGCCCTCTGCCGGCAAATGCCTTTGCCAGGAATTCTTCCAGCTCCTCGTTGCTGTCGAAACCGTCCTGCGTCGCATGCGAACCGTAGACGGGTCCGTCGGCGAAGTCCCGATAGAAGCGTTCTTGCGGCCGCTCCGCGCCGCTGGCGTCGATCTCACCCGCATCAAACCTCCGCCGTTTCTCCGTGTCCTTGAGCAGATCGTTGGCGGCCGAGATGTTCTTGAACTTCGCCTCAGCCTCCTTGTCGCCCGGGTGGAGATCAGGATGAAATTTGCGCGCCAGTTTCTTGAAGGCGTCCTTGATCTCCTTGTCGGTCGCAGATCGGGCTACGCCGAGGGTCTCGTAGGGGTCTTTCATTCTTCCGATCCCTTCAAATCAGTTCGCGCGCGATCGATCTGATCCAGCCCAAGCAGCAGCGATGCGACGCGATTGGCGGAGGAGGCCCATTCCGCAAGGCGGACATAATTGTCGGTGAACCAATTGAACGCGCTCGTCACGATGACGAAGGCGGCTGCGGCCTGAACCACTTCCCCGAGACTCATCGCACCTGCAAGATATTTCGGGGTACACAGCAGCAAGCCGACGATGGGTGTCATCAGGACGCTGGCATGCGTAATCAGTGTCAACCGCATCAGCTGCCAGCAATAGGTTCGCCAAATGGCGATCACCGCCTTCAAAGCCAAGCCTACAGCCTGACGACCGTCCTTCTTGTCATCCTTGAGCGCGGTACCTTCGCCGGTTTCACGCAGATGGGTCCCGATCGATCTCAGTTCGGCCTCGCTGCGCTTGTTCTCTTCCAGCACGTGGACCAGATGTCGGGCAATCAGCAACGTCGCGGTCGAAAGCAGGAGGGAATAGACGACGACCGCCACGACAAGGTAGCCGGGAATGTTGAGTGTAAGGCTGGTGAAGCTTACGGCGAGGCCATCTCCAACAGACCAGAGCACGCCGATAAACGTAATCGCCGTGAGGAACGACGAGAGCAGTCCGATCGTGAGGTCTATGGGAAGATCGGTCGCAATCCTCACGTCCTCGGCGATCCGAAACTCGGGAGCTTGATGGTTGCCGGGCACGAATCTCAGCCGGACATAGTGATCCTTTTCCAGCCAATAATCGTAGAGATGGTTGCTCAACCACTCGCGCCATGTGCGCTGCATGGTCATCCGGCCCCAGACCGAAATGATGGCGAGAAAAATACTGGCGGCGGCCAACGGGACGAACCGCAGGGCCTGCTCCCAGAGGCCCGCCGCGTCCCTGCGGCCGATTGCATCGAAGAAATCGCGATTCCAGAAATTCAGTCCGTATTGCGTCCATAGCTGCAGGAGCACCGTGGCGATCAATAGGACGACCAGCAGCCAGGCGCGCCATGCGGAACGGCCTTTCCAGAAGCCGGAAGCACTTTGCCAGAAGCGAGAGAGCAACTGGCCTTCATCCGGGGCAACGTAAGTCTGATCCGGCATTTCACTTCGTGTTGATGGCGGCGGATCCTGCTGCGCGGATGGTACGATACCATTGGTGGACATCTGGCGTACCTACCTCAAAAAGGCGAACGCCATCATGGCAACGCAAGTCGCAAATCCGACCGCCGGAACGAGAACCGGGATGGTTACATGTGGCGTTTTGGACTGCACACCCCGATAGCGAAGCCGTAGTAATGATAGATTGACAAGAGCAAAGACTACAAGTGTCGCCAAAGAAGTGCCTTCGGCAAGAGATGCCAGCGGTACGAACAGCGTAAGGGGGACGACCATCGCTACAATCAGCACCGTCGCGACCCAGGGAGTTCCGGTCCGCCGGCTCACCTGCGCGAGGACGGCCGGCAACTGGCGTTCCCGCGCGACGCCGTAGATAACCCGAGCGGCCATCGTCATCTGCGCAAGGATCGTGTTCAGCGTTGCGACAATGGCGATCGCGCTGATTGTGGTTGGGCTGGCACCGGCGACTTCACGAAAGACCAGACTCAGCGGTGCCGACGAGGACGACAGGCGTTCAACCGGCACAGCGGTCACCGCGACCGCTGCGACAACGACATACAGGATTGTCGAGATAAGCAACGTCAGTATCATGGCACGCGGGATGTCGCGGTGAGGAACCTTCGCTTCCTCGACAACGTTTGCAAGGTCCTCGAAGCCGATAAAAGCAAAAAATGCGAGCAAGCTACCGAAGGCGATTCCTGACAGCCCGGCCGCATTCAGCGGTGGCACCTGTGCGGTCGTTGCGACAACGGGAAGGTCTGTGTAAACGGCCGCGACGATAACGATAACCAAGCCGCCGACCTCGATCAGCGTAAAGATACTCGCCAGGACGACGGATTCCAGAATTCCCCAGCATGCCACGCCTCCCAGAATCGCCAGAACCGCGATCACGATTATGGATTTGGGCAGACCCACGAATTGCTGGATATAGCCGGCGGATCCAAGCGTTACGGCCGCCGAGGAAACCACACCAATAGCAACGGTCAGCAGACCGACGGTCGTCGAGAGTGCACGCGATCGGAAGGCGGCCCCGACGTAAGCCGCCTCGCCGGCACTGACCGGAAAGCGTGTTGATAATTCCGCATAGGAGGCAACGGTCAGACCCATCACCGCCGCTGCAACGACGAATGACCACGGAGCATAAATGCCTGCATGGCCGGCAACCGCGCCGATCAGTACATAGATGCCGGCGCCGACCGTGATTCCTGTGCCGTACAATACAAGTAGCGGCAATCCGAGACGGCGGCGCAACGGTACGGAGGCTTCGGTCGCTCGCTCACTCATCATTTGAAACCTCAGGGCCGCGATTGCCCCCGCTAGCGCCAGTTCTTCCGCGGAGCGGTTGGTATCCGGTGTGTCCTCTTTTGAAGATCATGACTGCGCGGATCGTTCTCGCTTTCTCAAAGAAACGGCTTGGGTCCGTGAGTGTCAGGTCGGCTCCTGAGCGTCGGGGTAGACGCGCTCTCGATGTACCACCGCACCCGATTCGTTGATGACAACGATCGAAAGAGCGGGGTCTTTACGCGACGGCTCGTTGCTTAACCGCCGGGCAAGCTCTTTGCTGTGCTCAATTGCATCCGCGACCCCGGGAAATTCCAGTCCAGCTCTATCCCTGATCGGAATGCCGTCTTTCCTGTCAAAGTAAAATGTCGGCATAAATGGTTCCGGTAAAATCCGTCACACAGTTGAGGATGCTCTTGAAGGCCAGTCAGGTCCCAAGAGCATCCGCGAATTTGACGTCGAGGGAGGCGAGCTCCGTATCGCATCGGCCGCGAGCTTCCCTCACGCCTGCTTCCAATATGTCAATGCGAAGGCAGCGACCATGCGATAGATCAAACACCGCATAGCGTTGACGGTCTCGCGTTCCTGACAATCATTTGAGAAAATCCAACCATGCGAACAGCCGGGCACGATAGATGGGGAATCCGGGCGGGGACGCAAAAAACGCGCGATGCCTTATTCCAGCGACTTCAGGAAACTGATGAAGTCGCCGACCTGACCGGGATCCAGCCGAAACTCCGGCATCCTTGGGTGACCGGTCGACAACCCTTCGCCGAGTGCGTCTTCCAGCGTTTCGACCGGATATCGCTTATGGAGAGTTCGAAATGGAGGCGCGGCGGCGCGAGGGCTTCGGGTCGTTCTGTCGATCGAATGACACCGCGAACAATTGGATTGCGCAAAGGCCTTTCCGCGTCGGACGCCTTCCATGTCGGCAAGTGCGGGAAAGCTCGTGGCGATGTTGGAAATAATCAATATTGAAAGAATATTGGGCGTAAATGCGCGTCGCTGCGTGCTCATCTAAATGGTTCTTTCAACCTGTTGAATCACTATCATCCCATTCGTTCCTGTCTCGTTTGATGCAGATCAAGCCCGATAATTCCGCTCCGACCGGCGGGTCGTTCTTGATCTGCGTCAATGGGAGGGCACCCAGCGTGAATAGCCTCTCGTCTAAAATTGGAGGCTTGAATGCGCGCACATCAAATCATGACCCGCAAGGTGATCACGGTGAAAGCCGATACATCAGTACGGGACGCTGCAAATCTAATGCTGGAAAACCATATCAGCGGACTCCCCGTGGTCAATGAGGCTGGCAGGCTGATCGGCATTGTCTCGGAAGGCGACTTTCTTTGCCGTAGCGAGATCGGCACGCAAACACCTCGCATCCGATGGCTCGACTTTCTCATGGGGCCCGGTAAATCGGCCGTGGACTTCGTACGTGAGCACGGTCGCAAGGTCAGCGAAATTATGACGCAGGACGATCTCTGCACCGTGACGGAGGACACGCCGCTGGATGATCTCGTGCGATTGATGGAACGGAGGAATGTCAAGCGTGTGCCTGTGGTGCGCGAAGCTGCTTTAGTTGGAATTGTGACGCGGACTGACCTGCTTCGCGCCGTCGCAAGCCTTGCGCGCGACATTCCGGATCCGACTGCCGACGATGACCATATTCGCAGCCGCGTGATCGCATCGATTGAGAAGAATGAATGGCGGCCGGCGCAACTTGGTGTCGCGGTGCGAGACGGGATCGTGCATTTGAGCGGTATGATCACGGATGAGCGCTTTCGGCAGGCGACCATCGTCGCCGCTGAAAATGTGGACGGCGTCAAGCTGGTCCACGATCACCTTTACCTGTTCGACGCGATGTCCGGGCTTTGGTTCCGGTCACCGGAAGATGAGGGATGGGCAAAGGCCGGATAGCGGGCTGGCTGCCGATGCTCCGGGGAGGTCGGTTTGCTTGTCTCTCAGCCGTGGGCACGAATCCTCGGGACATGGTGTGGACGCGCCGTCGATTGATGACGCGCGAGAACGGCGGATCAGCAGGTGACGAGATCGGTATGTCCGAAGCCCTTGGAGTAATCTAATACCGAAATAACTGTCGGCGTTACGCGAAACAGGCGGATCTCGTCCGGGCTCGGCATTTTCATCGGTAGCGGAGGCGCGTCGGAATATTTCAGCGGCAGCATCCGCAAGATCTTTTCCGCTTCGGTCCGGTCAGTCACCGCATGCGCATACCCTGCCATCGACAGGCCCGTAATCGCCATCAGATTGGCGGTGTCGTGGTCGATGGTTAGCGAAACGCGGTTGTCGCGCGCCAGGTTCTTTGCCTTCTGACTGTCCAAGCCGCAGAGAAAGTAGAGAGTTAGGGCTTCGTTCACATAGCCGACGGTCGTCGCCTGCGGCCAACCGTCGGGCCGCAATGTCGCGATCGTCATGATGCGATGCTGGTCCAGCAGCGTCAGGATCTTTCTTCTGATTTCGTCATCCATGGTGAGCCTCCGTCAACATGTCGGCAGTAAAGCTGCCTTTGGACGGGACGGCTTTGAGGAAGGTCAACCACAGGCGGTCTAGGTTCTGGCGTCAGAAAGCTGCATGGCGGTCTATCCAGTCATGATGATGCTTCTCGACCGCGCCGTCGTGACGAGGTCTTCCACATCGTTTCCAGACGATCCAGAAATGGTCCTTGGCTAGCCAGAATCTTCTTGCGGGCGAGGGGGAGCGCGAACCATGCGGCGCGGTCGATCTCGGGAAAGTGTATGACCCGGCCACTGCGAGGGGGCCATTCAATCGCTACGTCGTTGCTGCGGATGTCATTGACGTCAAAATCACCTTCCATCGCATAGCCCCGAACTATCTTGCCGGCGCGCTGGCGTACTTCACCAAGGGACCGTAGCGGGCCAAGGGCCTCTACGCCGAGTTCTTCCTTGAATTCGCGGCGGGCCGCAGCTTCGGCGTCCTCGTCGGCGTCGTGTTCTCCCTTCGGCAATGACCAGGCACCCAGGTCCCGGGTCTGCCAGAAGGGTCCGCCCGGGTGGACGAGGAGAACATCGATGCCGTCTTCACTGCGGCGATACAACAAAATGCCTGCGCTCGTCTTGGCCATGCTAACCGTCCGGAATGCCGATCGACTTGTGCGCTCGCGAGTCTTCGTCGCTTTGGCGAGCTGGGATCGAGGCCCAAGAGCGCATCTCAACTTGACCAACGAAGGCTGCCGAGGCGTGCCCCGCGCATTCGCGAGGGTGCTGGGCATCATCGCGCAGGGCGCGATGTGTTTGGCCGCCAGCCTTCGCCTCATTCGGCAGCGGCGCTAGCAGTGCTGGCCGTCTTCTCCAGAACGGCAGAGATCGCATCGTCCACCCGCTCGAGCCAGACGAATTCCAGCCTATCGCGGGCTCCCTGCGGTATCTCGTCAAAGTCACGCCGATTGCGCGCCGGCAGCATGACGCGGGTCAAACCGGCTGCGGCCGCGGCAACGACCTTTTCCTTGATGCCGCCAACCGGAAGCACCAAGCCCCGCAGTGAAATCTCGCCGGTCATGGCGGTGTCGCTCCTGACGGTGCGATTCGTCAGCAAAGAGGCGAGCGCGGTGAACATCGCGACTCCCGCGCTCGGTCCGTCCTTCGGCGTGGCGCCCGCCGGGACATGGACGTGGATGTCGCTCTTTTCGAACACCGACGGATCGATACCAAGCTGAGTGGCGCGGCCCTTCACCAGGGTCAGCGCAGCCTGCGCGCTTTCGCGCATCACTTCGCCAAGCTGGCCGGTCAGGATCAGCGTTCCCTTTCCGGACGTGCGCGAGGCTTCAATAAAAAGAATATCGCCGCCCACCGGCGTCCAGGCGAGGCCCGTTGCCACGCCGGGAACGCTGGTGCGCATCGCGATCTCGTTTTCGAAGCGGGGCTGGCCAAGCACAGGCCCGATATCCTTCGTCGTGAGAACAACTCGAGTTGTGCTGCCTTCGGCAATCTGGACGGCCACGTTGCGGAAAACCTTGCCAATCTCCCGCTCCAGATTGCGAACGCCTGCTTCACGGGTATAGCCTTTGATGATGAGCCTCAGCGCGTCCGCATCGATCTCAACCTGCTCGGCCTTCAGTCCGTTTGCCTCGAGTTGGCGGCGGACCAGGTAGCGCCGCGCGATTTCCAGCTTCTCATCCTCGGTGTAGCCGGCGAGACTGATGATCTCCATCCGGTCCAGCAACGGCCCCGGGACCGTGTCGAGCATGTTGGCGGTGGCCACGAATACGACCCGTGAGAGGTCGAATGGCACCCCGAGGTAGTTGTCGCGGAAGGTCCCGTTCTGCTCGGGATCGAGCACCTCGAGCATCGCTGCCGATGGATCGCCCTGAATTCCGCGCCCCATCTTGTCGATCTCGTCGAGCATCATCACGCAGTTGCGCGCGCCCGCTTTCTTGATTGCCTGAATGATGTTGCCAGGCAGCGCGCCGATATAGGTGCGCCGGTGGCCACGGATCTCCGCTTCGTCATGTACGCCACCCAGGCTGACCCGGACAAATGGCCGCCCCATCGCGCGCGCAATGGATTGACCCAACGAAGTCTTGCCTACCCCGGGCGGACCGACAAAACAGAGAATAGGCGCCTTGCCATGCGGCGCCAGCTTCCGGACTGCCAGATATTCAATGATGCGGCTCTTGATCTTCTCCAGACCATAGTGATCGTCATCGAGAATTCGCCTCGCCTCGGCAATGTCGATCGGTTTCTCCTCCGGCAGGCTCCAGGGCAGATCAATCAGCCAATCGAGATAGCTGCGGACCATGCCAGCCTCGGCGGCTGCCTCTGGCATGCGTTCATAGCGGCGAACTTCCTTTCGCGCCTGGCTTTCCGCTTCGGCCGGCATCCCGGCCTTGGCGATGGCTTCGTTCAGCTCAGCAACCTCCTGTGCCTTGCCGTCCCCCTCTCCAAGCTGGCGCTGAATGGTCGCCATCTGCTCTCGAAGAATCGCTTCCCGCTGACGCTCATCGAAAGTCGCCTTTGTCTGCTGTCCGATTTCGTGGCTGAGCCGAAGCACTTCGATGCGCTCGGCCAGATGGCGCGAAACTTTGTCCATACGGAGCGTAAGATCAATCGTCTCCAGGATTTCCTGCTTCTCCTGAGGTTTAATGTCCATGTAGGACGTTGCAAGGTCGGCCAGGTTCGAGGGCGAGGTGGTGCCTTGCAGTACGGCGATCAGTTCCTGCGGGGCTTGTGGAAGCAGTCCGGCTGCCTCAATGGCTTGCCGCTGCAAGTTCAGGAAGCGAGCTTCGATTTCCGGAGAAGTCGCTGTCGGTTCCGGAATGTGAAGAACGCGCGCTGTCAGAAACGGAGTGCCCGGAAGATAGTCGAGCACCCGCATGCGCTGCACGCCCTGACAGACCAGGTGGTGACTGTCATCAGGCCCGGTGATGTAGCGCACGATATTGGCGAGGGTGCCGACGCGGTATAGATCGTCAGGTCCGGGTTCGCTCAACTCGGCATCGCGTTGAAGCAAGATGCCGATCTGCCGCTGTTCGCGCACGGCCTGTTGTGCCGCAGCGATCGACTTCGCTCGCCCTATGGTGATGGGGATGACGACGCCCGGAAACAAAACAGTGTTGCGCACCGGCACGATAATAAGGGCGTCGCCCGGAATCTGAACCGATGGATCAGAAGAGTAGGCAGCAGCGGGGCTCGATCCGGGTGCTGCATTGTCCGATGACATGGCCATCTCCTCAATTGGACTTGGCGAGCCGCAAGCCGATGCAACCGTTCGCGGCGAAGCGGCTAATGGCGTAGCGTCCAGACGGTAGAGCAATGCGACGCTCGAAACGGCCTTGCGGCAGTTCGAGGCGGAGGATGCGCGCGTCGCGGAGTTCGGCGGGCAACGTGCGGCGTCCACTGACCACAAGCGCTCCCGCTTCGAGTTTGGCTTCGACCTCATTGGGATCGACGCCCGGCAGGGCGACGAAGATGAGTATCTCCCGCTCCGTCTCCAGCACGTCGATGGGCGGCTCCCAGCTCGGCTCGCGCGTTCCGGCCGACGGCTGCAGATTCAGGAATTGCTGGTGCAAGCGCTCCGCTCGGGCGAGCGTTTCGATGGCATCGGAAAGCATCCAGTTGATGGGGTTCTTCGGCGGCATTGCGCTCCTCCGTCACATCGATCCGGCACGAAGTTACCGATATTGCTTGAGCCGGCTCGCGCTCCCCGAGCCGGGTCAAGGCCCGCATTTTACGACTGGGGGTATTGGTAACGCAAATGGGATAGCCGTTGTTCTCACAAACCGGCGACTGGTTCGTTGCAGTTCATGATCGTCGCCAACTCGATGGGATGCCTTCGTGATCTCGCCTCCTGGGTGATTTGGTGACATCGTTCCGACAGGCTGATGTTGATCGAGATCAATCGAACCGGCGCTACCGACCACTGCTTGATCCAGAGCAAACTACGTCACTTCGGGTTCACTACAATTAATTAGACTGGCCCTTGTTCGCCCGGTCATTCCACGTTGGACATCCCGATTTACCTGGAAAGTGAAATGGCTTCTGATCAACCGTCGCGGAAACAAAACATCCTAATGGGCATCATGGCCGCCGCCGCCCTTGGTTCGCTTGTCCTGCAATGGGCGCTGGTATCCTATAGTCAGGTCGACACTATTCCCTTCAGCCAGTTCGAGCAGCTGGTCGCCGAAGGCAGCGTTACCGAGGTCACCGTAGGTCAGGATATCATCCAGGGCAGAGTGAAGGATAAGCTTCCGAGCGGAAAATCGGCCTTTGTGACCGCCCGTGTCGAGGCGGCGCTCGCCGATAAACTGGCGGCTAAAGGCGTGGTAGTCACCGGTACGCCGTCGAACGGGCTGTTTCAAACCATTCTGTCGTGGGTCATTCCCATCGGGTTATTCTATGTGGTCTGGATATTCATAAGTCGTCGTCTGGATCGGCAGGGGGGCCTCGGCGGGTTCATGTCGATCGGCAAGTCGCGAGCCAAGGTCTATGTCGAAAAGGACATCAAGGTCACGTTTGCCGATGTGGCCGGCGTCGATGAAGCAAAATTCGAGCTTCAGGAGGTCGTATCCTTTCTCAAGGACCCCACGAGCTACGGCCGGCTCGGAGCTCATGTTCCCAAGGGCATCCTGCTGGTAGGCCCGCCGGGCACCGGCAAGACCTTGCTCGCACGGGCCGTGGCGGGTGAAGCCGGGGTCGCGTTCTTCTCCATTTCCGGCTCGGAATTCGTCGAAATGTTCGTTGGGGTCGGCGCGGCCCGGGTCCGCGATCTCTTCGAACAGGCACGCAAGGCGGCGCCCTGCATCATCTTCATCGACGAACTTGATGCGCTTGGACGCAGCCGAACTCCCGGCCCGCTTGGCGGCTACGATGAAAAGGAGCAGACCTTGAACCAGCTGCTCGCCGAACTTGATGGCTTCGATCCCAGGGTAGGCGTGATCTTGCTGGCGGCCACCAACCGGCCCGAAATTCTCGATCCCGCGCTGCTGCGCGCAGGGCGGTTTGATCGCCAGGTGCTGGTGGATCGGCCGGATAAGAACGGCCGTGTTGCGATCCTGAAGGTGCACATCCGCAAGATTCGGGTCGGCAACGATGTTGATCTGGACAAGGTCGCGGGCCTCACCACCGGCTTCACCGGCGCCGATATTGCCAATCTGATCAACGAGGCGGCCATCGCTGCAACCAGGCGGAACGCAGACGAGGTTTCTTTCGACGATTTCACGCTAGCGATCGAGCGGATCGTGGCCGGAATCGAAAAGAAGAGCAGGGTGCTCAGCAAGGAAGAGCGCCGCAGGGTCGCCTATCACGAGATGGGCCATGCCTTGGTCGCTGCGAGTCTGCCCGGCGTCGATCCCGTCCAGAAAGTATCCATCATTCCTCGCGGCGTTGGTGCGCTCGGCTACACCATGCAGCGGCCGACGGAGGATCGGTTTCTGCTTTCCAGCAGCGAATTGAAGAACCGGATCGCTGTGTTGATGGGAGGCCGCGCCTCCGAACGGCTAATCTTCGACGGCGACGTATCGACAGGCGCCGCTGATGACCTGCAGCGGGCTACCGAAATCGCGGTCGAAATGGTGACAAAATACGGCATGGATCCCGGCGTCGGGCAGCGAACCTATGCACCCCGGCCACAGGCCTTTTTGCCTGCCATGCAGGACACGCTGGTTAGCGCCGCCGAAGCGACAGGGCGGGAGATCGACCTCGCCGTACGCCAGTTGGTTGAAGCGGGGGACGCTTGTGCACGGCAGATTCTGGAGAAGCGGCGGGCGGATCTTGAGGCCGGGGTCGAGTTTCTGATCGCGCATGAATCCCTGACGGCAGAGCAATTCGCGCCCTTGCGCTCTTCAGGCGCCGCCGGCAGCGGGCAGGCGGCAGCCTGAGGCGCCATTACGTTGGGTCAGTAGACAAACGTTGAACTGACGGCGAGGTGGTCATTGACCAGCGTGACCCCCGGAATAGCCTCGGCAATCACGCGGATCGCTTTCCGCTCCTCCCCGGACTCGGCACACCCCCAGAGGTCGACAATTCCATTGGTTACCGTCACGCTTAAATTAAGGGTGTGCGCCCAGGAATGTTTTTTCAGTTCGTCAAGCAACTGCTGTCGAATGGTCGAATCGGGAAGGGTGACCTCGAGCTTTGGACTGGCGCTGGCGACTGCCTGAATCAGGTTGGCGCGGCTCACGATGCCGACGAGATTGCCGTCCTTGTTGACAATCGGAACGTGCTTGATCTGGCGTTCCTCGAGCAAGGTCGCGATTTCATTTAGGGGCGTTTCCGGGGCGGCCGTTACAACGTCGGATGTCATGACGTCCTGAACCTTTGCCGCGTGCGACTTGACATAGTCTGCCGCGATCGTCGCGTCATCAGTGAGGAAATGCAGCCACCACGAATAGGCCCGCTCGGTTCCGGCTTCCGCGCGATGCATCAAATCGCCTTCAGTTACAATGCCGACCACCTTGTCGGCATTGTCCACCACGGGAACCGCACTTATGCGATTCTTGAGCAAGATATTTGCTACTTCTCGAACAGTCGTATGTTTCCCGACGGTAATGACGGGGGAAACCATTACATCGCGCGCTTGCATGACTAAGACTCCTTGTTGGTTTGACAGTTTCCAGTTCGGGATTTGCGCATGATTCAGAAATGATCTTCCTCAAGCGCGCACTCACGGTGCGTCGAGGCGTGCGGCGCTCAGTCCAGCGTAATGATCGCGAGGATCCATCGGAAAATCTCCCATCCGGCCGTGACCAGCAACGAGCTGATGATCAAGAGCGTGCCGTACCAGGAAACGGTGGTGGTTTTTCGCGGGCCTTGCCGTTTGGAAGTCGTCGCGTCCTTCGTCGGCTGTGGCGATGATATGCCATGCGCCTTGGTCGCATGCAGAGGTTCTGGCGATGCTATTGTCATGCGGTGACTGCTCCTGAAAACCACAGCTCCTACGAAATCCAATCGATCCTCGGAGGTTTCCTCGAAACCGCGGGAGGAACTGACCTCGGATGCCCAACGATAATTGGGGCAACCGGGACGTCGGTCTCCGGCAGCTTCAGAATCGATTTACCTTCAGGGGTTCCGAGCCAACCTTGCGCAAACCCAATCCAGCACGTTCCGAGCCCTGCCGCGTGCGCCGCGAGCATCAGGTTCTCTGCCGCGAGCGAACAATCTGCGACGGCCCAGGGACCTGCGGCTGCGGAGATTACGATCAGCGCGGGAGCGCCGTAGAAGATATCGAACTTCGGATCGTTCAGGATGTGCAGGAAGTGGTGCGAGGCCAGCGCCGCCTGAGAAGTCTTGAGCATGTGGGCTTTGGCTTTATTCGAAATGCGCGCCAGCAACTCTCTGTCCCTGACGACCGTAAACAGCCATGGCTGCTGATTCACCGCGCTGGGAGCCTGGACCGCTGCGTCGATCAGCCCGCGCAATGCCGCTTCTTCCACCGGCTGCATCGTGAACTCGCGCACGGCTCGCCGACCGTAGATTGCTTCGCTGACGTCCATTTCTGTTTCCAATCAAGCCTGGCGACATTTGTAGTCGAGCCCGATATGCCGGCCTCGCCATTGATCTCGATCAAAACTGTGCGGGCAGCGATGTGGATACCTTCAACTCCAATGGAGGATATGATGACGCACATGCTTGGCAGGATGCGAACGGCAGCCGCCGCGATGATTATTGTCGTATTGGCGGGCGGCGCTGTTTCGGCGGCTCCGTTGCTGCCGGCGACCATCTCGACCATGTCCAGAACCGCTCCTGACGTAGCGCCGGTCCGCTGGCGCGGTCATCGCGGCGGAGGTGCTGGAGTGGCTGCCGGACTGGCAGCGGGTCTGATTATCGGTGGGTTGCTTACGGCACCGCCGTACTACGATGAGCCGTATCCCTACTACGGCTATTATCCTCCGCGATACGTCGGGCCAATCGGCTACGGCGCACCGGGCTGGGAGGCCTATTGTTTCTCACGCTATCGCTCTTTCGATCCTGCCAGTGGAACATATTTGGGGCGTGACGGTCGTAGGCACTATTGCCGATAGTCGGGGATTCCAGCCTCGATGCGCGGCTATCTGAGGAGCGTACGAACATGGTAAAAATTCCGCATAACGCCTTGGTGTTTGTCGGCGACGGCCGGAAGGCTCTGTTTCTGCGAAATGACGGCGATGCCAAATTTCCGAATCTCAAAACTGAAAAGGTGTTTGAAGCGGAAAATCCACCGACCCACGAGCAGGGTAGCGATCGGCCAGGACGGGTCAGCGAAGCTGCCGTGGCCGGCCGCAGAAGCGCTGTCGAGCCGACCGATTGGCATGACATCGAAGAGCACAGGTTCGCGCGAACGGTCGCCGCGGCTTTGGAGCAGATGGTCCGAGCGAGCAAGGTGGAGGCCGTTATCGTGGTGGCGCCGCCAAAGACGTTGGCTGAGTTGCGGAGCGCATTCCACTCCGATGTAAAGGCGTGCATTGTCGCCGAGATAAACAAGGACCTGACCAAGCACCCGATCGGAGAAATTGAAAAGCATCTTACGAGCGAGTCTTGAAGGCTGGTTATGCGGCCCGGGCATAAGCTCGCGCCGCACCAGGATTTGATATGGCTCAAGATGCCGCGCCGGGACACGGACGTAATGCAGGTGTGATCACCGAGAATGGAGACTGCCATGTCCTATGCAACGCTGATGGTTTGGGTCAATGTCGACCACGTCTCGAAACAGCTGGTCGGCGTCGCTGCGGGGCTGGCAGACAAGTTCGCGGCCAAGTTGCTCGGGGTATCGGCGCTTGCGATCATGCCGCCGTTTGTCGCCGATGGTGTCGTGATCGTCGACAACGCGACGGAGTTTGATATCGCCAAAATGAAGGCCAGTCTGGCGGAAGCTGGCAGCAAGTTTCAGGCAGCCGCCGGGGCTGATCGCCAGATCGAATGGCGGTCAGCTCTTGAGTCTCCCACGCAGACGTTGATCGACGAAGCGCGACGCGCTGATTTGATCCTGGTCGAGAATGCAAGATCGCACGATATCTATCGGACTGTCGACGTTGGCGCCGCTATCCTGGGAGCCGGCCGTCCTTTCCTGGTGGTGTCTGCAGCAGTGAAGTCCCTGACCGCTGACCATGTCGTGGTCGGATGGAAGGATACGCGGGAGGCGCGGCGAGCAGTTCAGGATGCGTTGCCGTTCCTTCACGAGGCGAAACGCGTAACCGTCATGGAGATATGCGGGAAGGACCAGATGGATACCGCGCGCCATCATGTTGATGACGTCGTTCGCTATCTGGCGCAGCACAGGATAAAGGCAGAACGCCGGGTCGAGATACAGGCCCATGGCTCTGGTGCGGATCAGATCATTGGCTTGGCCGAGGACGAAGGGGCGGATTTACTCGTGACCGGGGCCTACGGCCATAGCCGGCTCAACGAATGGGTCTTTGGGGGGATGACGCGCGATCTGCTAAACTCGAGCCCGATCTGCTGCCTGATGTCCCATTGAGGCGACTAGTTGCGAGGGCGCATGAAATACTCAGATCTAGCGACCGTTTTCGGAACAGCGTCGCCCCCACGGAAAAGGCGTGTGCCTCCCGCTGAACAGACCGACGAAGCCTCGGGCCTGATCGAGCGGGAACAGGTCGATGTCGAACGCGAGATCCCCACAGAACACAACCAGGAGATCGAGCCAGCCGAGCGCGGCGACCAGCCGGACCCACCGCTGTTTGAAGACTGAAAGATTCCAAGCCGTTGGCTGTAAGCATCACGGCAATAAGGCTTCCTGACTGACCTTTATCGCGGCTTTTGAAGATCGTCATCGCGCGCCAAGCCTTTAAATCCGGAAAAGGGTATGCCAGACTAGATCTCTGGAGCCGATCCTTGGCTTGGGGGCGGCCCCGTCTCCCCAAGTTGCATCACGGGAGAAGGCCATCACCAGCGGCCTTGATACGACCTCCGTAGACGATCGGCACGCTTAGTGTTGCGATCGCAGACGAGAATTCTTTCCGAAATTACTTGCTTCCCTCAATCGGCTTCGCGGCGTTCTCAAGGGTCTCGCCGTCAAAGCACCCGCCAGCAAGCTCCTGGCGTTATCCTTGCTCTTCTTCATCTCGGCGCCGGCGAGCGCCGAGATATTTACCAGTGCATTGCCAAGTAGGCTGCCGGGCACCTCGATCTTGACGTCGGCGGCAAACGCGGCGATCCGGCAATTCATCAACTCTGCGAACGACACAGCCCACCTGATTGCGTCGATATTCGATGATTTCGGATAAGTGGTCAGACCCAAAAGAACATCTTTGATATTCATGACTGGCTCATGGCGGGTGTGGCGGTCGGCCGCTCGCGGCAGGGCATTTCAGGCGACTGTCTGCGGCGTCTCCGGTCGGGACGCCGCAAGCATGGACTTGTTCAAGCAATCTTCAGGCGATCCTCGACGGATACGACACTTGGCGCCGACCACGCCGCGTTCTCGACGGCCCGGCGTTCGTCCCAGTTGTCAACGTTTCCTTCAAGCACGACCTTATTGCCGTCCTTCACAGTGACGCGGATCGCCTTGGCTTCAACCTCGGCGTGGCGTTTGAGAGCGGATTCGATCTTGCTTTTTACGCTCGAAGCGTCGACGTCGGGCTGCCTGATCGTGATCTTGTTTGTTACGCCGCGCACTCCGGACAGCTTGCGGATATCGTCTTCGGCGGCGGTCCTGCTATAATTCCATTCGACGCGGCCGGTTAAGGTGACCCAGCCATCTTGAACCAGGACATTTATCGCGTCCTTGGGAAGGAGGTCGTCCCAATTCAGAATATCGGCGGCACGCTTGGCAAGCTGATCGTCTGCCGTCTGTTTCTGAAACGGATAGCGCACCTCGATGTTCTCGGCGATCGCGTGGACACCTTTGACACGTTGCACGGCGGCGATGGCCGCGGCTTTTTGAGCGTAGCTGTTGACGTGCCCACTAAGGCTGACGACATTCTTGTCGACGGCAACGCCAATGTGCTCGCCGTCGAAACTCGGATCAAATTCCAACTCATCGATAATGTCTTGCCGGAGTTCAGAGTCTGTCACCTTTGCCTCCATCGGTAGGTTGGGAGGAAACATAGTCTGCTCATCCGCGGGGATGGACTTTGATCGGGGTCAAGGCGTCGGCATCGCAGCGATCCCTCTCGTCCTTCGAGCCGATCGCTGTTTCAGGGAGGCATTGGGGCGAACGCCAAGGTCTCGTCCTTCGCCAGTCGGCCGTCCACCACGTGGACCCGTCGATGCATCTGCGAAGCGAGGCTAAGGTCGTGTGTGACTGCGACCACCGTCTTGCCGCGAAGCGTTACCAAATCCCGAAGGATTCCAAATACCTGAGAGGTTGCGAGAGTGTCGAGGCTGCCAGTTGGCTCGTCGGCAAGAATTACCGGAGGGTCGTTGGCCAGCGCACGTGCCACGGCGACACGTTGCCGCTGTCCGCCGGACAACTGATCGGGCGTCTTGTGGCGATGATCGCCAAGCCCGAACGAGGCCAGCAGTTCCTCGGCGCGTGCGCTGGCGCCGCGGGGCGACAGTCTGCCGAGCGCGCGTATCGGCAATGCGACATTCTCGGTGATGCTGAATTCAGGTAGCAAGAAGTGAAACTGGAAGACGAACCCGATGCGGGTAAGCCGCACTTCCGCTCGCTCGTCCTCCGTCATGAGGGTCGTCGACCGCCCATCGATCAAGATGTCGCCGGCGGTCGGCAGGTCGAGTAATCCCAACAGATACAGCAGTGATGATTTGCCCGAACCGGATGGGCCGGTTATTGCGACGAACTCGCGCGGCATAATAGCGAGGTTGATATCCTGTACCAAGGAGACCGGCACGATTCCGCCGAGAACCTTGGTCACCTGGCGGGCCTCGATCAGGGCGTTCATGTTGCCCCCCTGATGATGTCCACGGGGTGCAGCCGTGCCGCTGCGCGCGCTGGAAAGTAACCGGCTATCAGGCTGGAGACCAGGGCAACGACGGTTGCGAGAAAGTAGTGTTTCGCCGAGTAGAGCACCGGCAGATGGTTGTAGTCGGAGAACGGTGTCTTGAATTCCAGCGATGCCAGCCCCCGCGTCAGGAGATATCCGAGGATCCAGCCGAGCATGGCTCCGACAAGCCCGACCAGCATCGCTTCAACAATGAAGATCGCCCGAATGGTCTTGTCCCGGAACCCGAGCGATTTCAGGATCGCGATATCACGCGTCTTCTCGTGCGTGATGGTGGAAATGATGTTGTAGGTGCCGAAGCTCGCGACCAGCAGGATGGCCCCGACAATAGTATACATCAGCACGTTGCGCAGGGTGATCGCCGCCAGCAGATCTTCCTGCGCCTCCTGCCAGGAAATCGACTTATAGCCGGTCTGCTCGCCGATCCGCTCGCTGATCAACCGGGCTTCCATCGGATCGCGGGTACGCACGCGGATCTCGTTGACGACGCTGGTCTGTCTTTCGAGGATCTGTGCGGTCTTGAGCAGGACATAACCGGTGGTCTCGTCGGTGGCGCGGAAACCGGAGTGGAAGGTGCCGACCACGGTGGCGCTCATGTTGGCGCCCTCAGCGGACACCAGCGTGATGCTGGAATTTACCCGGGCGCCGATCTTGTCTGCCAGCCGATCGCCCAGCAGGATTGCATTCGAGGAGCGATAGAGCGATTCCAGCGTCCCGTGGCGCATGTGGGTCGCCAGGTTGGATACATTGGCTTCGGTGTGTGGATCTATTCCAACCACCGAGATCGTGAGGTTGCGGCCTGCGAAGCGCAGCACCGCTTTCGACTGGACGGAGGGAGTCAACGCGCCGGGGACCCAGGACCTCAGCGAGGCGATTGTCGCCATGGGATTTTTGATGCCGGGGCGGCGTACCTCTGGGATCAGGCCGTGAAACTCGGCGGCGCGATAAATGATGTCGGCGGGTTGACGGGTCGGCGCGCGCAGTTCGTCTGTCACGGAAATATGCGGCAGTGCGTCGACCAAGGTTTTGATGAAGTCGTCCTGCGACCCCTCCATCATGGCTGCCATCATGATCGAAAAGCCAACACCGGTGGTTACCCCCGCGATGGCCACCAATGTCTGGCGAGCTCGGTGACGGACATGAGTCCAGGCCATCGCGAGAATCAGCATCATGGTGTCACCGGTTCTGCGACCAGCGAACGTATCCTCGATCCAATCTTGATGTTTGTTGTGGCGGGGGAGGCAACCAGTTCGCCTTCGCTCGCGCCCTCAAGAACCTCCACGAACCCGGTGCCCCGTATACCAATTGCGACTTTGCGCAATCGGGCGCGCTCGTTTTCGATCACCAGCAGGCTGCTGTTGATGACGGCATTTGCCGGGACGAGGACGACGTCTGGTTTCTCACGGCTGACGATATTCGCCTCGACGCTCATCCCGACCCGGAGCGGTGTGTCCTCGGGCAGACCGATCCTGACCCGGAAGGTCTTTGCAACGGGATCGCCAGCCGGCGTGATCTGCTTGACGATGCCGGGCAGTACCTGACCGGCGAACGCATCGGTGCGCAGCAATGCGGTCTGTCCGATTTGAACGCGGGGGATGTCCTCCTCATTGACTTCCGCGACGACCCATAGCGGCTTCTCGAGGCCGATCCGGTACAAGATTGTGCCGGGCTCGACCATATCGCCCACTTCACCGTCTTCCTTCAGGACGGTTCCGTCCATCGGCGCAACCAGCTTGTAATAATCCAGCCGTTGCGCCTGCGCTGCGATTTGCGCCCGGATGCGTGCCAAATCGCTTTCCGCCTTCTGATAGGCCTGCGAGGTCGCAACACCGCGGGCGAGCAACTGGGCCTGACGATCGAATTCGCGCTGCTGGAAGTCTTCCAGCGCCCGCAGGTCATTCAGCGTGGCAATCGCTTCTTTATCGTCGAGACGGGCAAGCAGATCCCCTTTGCGAACGGTTTTACCTTCGCATCTGCAACGTTCGATGATGCGGCCCCGGACAAGGGGGCTCGAGCGTGACCAGGTCTCGGGTTCAACCGCTCCCGTTGCGTAGACGATTTCCGCCGCCGAGCCACGCGTCACTCGAACGGCGGTAACCGTCGGTCCGCGCCACAGCCACCACGCTGTTGCCGCCAGTCCGACGCTGAAGACGATCGCGACGCCCAACTTCCACGGATATCGACGCGTGGTGTCTTCTGCTTGCCCGACTGCGGCTTTCGTCGCTTCGGTTGGTTGAACCCTCATATCCATGATGGCTTAGGCCGCGTTATGACGGTGAAGCATTAACCGGTGATGGATCCGCGTGTTGTGCCGGCCCGCGGAGCCTTCATGCCAAAGTACTGCCTGGCATGTGCGATTATTTCGCCGTCGCTCGGATGATCCGCCGCTTCGACAGCAACGATGCGGTCGCCGATTTTCGAATCCTGATGGCGGAGATATTTGGCAAGTTCCGTCTTGGCGGTGGAGGGGCCGATGATCAGGATTTGGCCCGCATCGCGGACAGCGTCCATAACCTGCGCCAGAAATGTCAGGTCCGGTTCGGCGTGGCCGCTGCCGATCGTGTTGGCCTTGTGATGGAGATGGCGCGTCGGCAGGTGCGGATGCAAAACAATTTCGTCTTCGCCCGAGAGCCCGAAGTGGAATATCCTGGCCTGCAAATGGTCGATCCAGACAATCGCGCGGAAGTGGGTGGGCATGGTTGGTGTCCTTCTTTCAGCCTCGCGGGCTTGGTCTGAAGCATCCTGATATGCCTACTCCGACAAGGTCTTGATCCAGATCAGTTTGAAGCAGCAATGGCACGAAGGGGAGCGGGCGTGCCTGGCCCGCGCCGATATCGTATCGTTCCTGAAGCATTGCGATCTCGGGGCGTGACGTCGGAAGCGTCGGCGCTGCGGTGACCGATGCGGCGAGTTTTTCGCAAGGCCGGTCTGGAGATAGAGCCTGGTGTACCCAACGCCTAACTTGCGCCCGATATTGCGGGTCGCGGGGAGGCGCGAGCGTTCCTGTGAGGACAGAGTTTCCAGCGGCGGAGCCGATCGCGCCCAGCATTGGCGAAGCAGGCTCGATCAATTGTGCCGGTGATTGACAACGCCTTGAAGTTCGCAAACAGGCTACAAAAGTGAACTTCTGCCCGGCCTGATAGTTCTTGGGCGGAGCAATGGCTATTTTAATCGGCAGGGGTAGCTATTGCGGTCAGATGCGCTCGACGGGACGTTCGCAGGTCGATATTCCCAACATGCTGTAGGCCGGGGGGCGGCCCGGTAAATCGCTGTTGCTTGAGGAGTCAGCCGTTCGGAACCCTGGCTACGTCGATTCCGTCACCCGCAGGATCGCGGTGGGCGGCGCATAGCGCATTTTGATGAATGGCATCATTTTTTTTGACCGAATTCGAAATATCGCCGGCCGGGTTGATGGGGAGAGTGACGATCCGGGGCGATGGACCCTCAGCCAATGCCTTCGGCTTCCGCCAGGGCGCGGAGGCCGACGAATGCGACGTTCTCGTCCAGAATCAGGTAGGCCGGTATCGCTTCGAGATACTTGCTAAACCGCCCTTTTTCCTCAAAGCGCGCGCGAAATCGGGAACGGGCGAGATATTCGGGTATGTGACGCAGAATGCCTCCGCCAATAAATACACCGCCTTTCGCGCCGAGCGTGAGCGCGAGATTGCCGGCGACGGATCCGAGCATCGCGCAAAACATATCGATGACGGCGCGACTGGTCGAACAGGTACCCTCGACTCCGGTCCGGGCAATATCGCACGCGCGACGTCTTGACGGAATGATGTCGTCCAGCACAGCGATCGCGTCGTAGAGATTTTGCAGCCCGCCGCCTGACAGAACGCGTTCCGCCGAGACGTGCCCAAATCGCCGCCGCAGAGTTTCGATGACGGCATCCTCCCGCGACGAACTGCCGGCGATGGTGGAATGGCCGCCCTCGCTCGAAAGCACGACCCGGCCGGTGGCGTGCGGGATGTTGACCGCCATCCCAAGGCCCGTGCCGGGGCCAATCGCAGCGAGCGGTGCTCCCGCGACCGGCTGTCGGCCGCCCAGCGCAAGCAGACTGTCGCGGGGGAGGAAGGGCAGGGCCCACGCCACCGCTTCAAAATCATTAATGAGACGCACCGTGGAAAATCCGCGAGCGGTGCGCAGTTCTGCGGCATCGATCACCCAGGAATTGTTCGTCAGTGTGCAGCGGTTATCTTGGATCGGACCGGAAGCGGCCAGAACTGCGGAACAGATTGTGCCCGCTTCCGACACGCCGCCGAGATAGGCGCCGAGCGCCTCGCCGAAGTTGCCGTGGTCGTTGACAGCCATATGGGTCACGGCGCCGACCGCTCCGTTAGCCATTAACGCAAAGCGTGCGTTGGTCCCGCCGATGTCTGCAAGCAGCAGCTTTCCGTTGCTCCTTGGCGATGAGGTTGTCGTCATCGTTGATGCACCGCCTTGATCAGCCCTGAATACCAACCAAAGGAGGATTTCGGAATTCGCCGAAGTGACGTGTAATCGATATAGCTTAGACCGAACCGGATACTGTACCCAGAGTCCCATTCGAAATTGTCCAGCAGCGACCAGATGAAATAGCCGCGGACATCGACACCGTCGAAAGCGGCTGTATCCATGGCCCCGATATAGGCACGCAGAAACTCAATCCGACCCGTATCGATCACGGCTCCCGCCTGGTCGAGCTCCTCGGAATTGCCATATCCGTTTTCCGTGACGTAGATCGGCAAAGCGTAACGTGCGTGCACCATCCGCAGCGTTTCGCCGAAGGCTTCGGGATCGATCGGCCATCCAATCGGCGTCAGCGGAACATCGGCGGGTTTCTCACCGAAGTCGTAACCCAGCATCGAATCCGCCCGCGCTTTCACATAGACCGGGCTGTAGTGGTTCAGTCCAAACCAGTCGAGTGGACGCCAAATCCGCGCCAGATCGCCCGGCTGCACATGCGGTTCGATCGCTGCCCGCATCGAGGAGGGATACTCGCCGCGGCATTGCGGATCGGGGAAGGCGTAGTTCCAGTAGACACCCAGGCGCGCGGCCGCCGCGGCGTCGGCTTCACTCGCGCTGGATGGCCGGCAGGGTTGAAGATTGTGAATGCACCCGATTGAGGCGCGGGCTACTTGCTCACGAAGTATATCCACCGCTGCACCGTGCGCCAGATTGACGTGGTGGATCATGCGGTGGAGATTGTCCTCGCTGGTTTGATCGCGCTTGCCGAGCGAACGGCTGAACAGACTGAAGATCGACGGTTCGTTGAAAGTAGCGAAACGCTTGACCCGATCTCCAAAACGCGTGGCGACGAGCGTCGTATAGTCGGCAAACCATGCCGCCGAATCTCGGTTTATCCATCCGCCCGCATCCTCAATGGCCTGCGGCAGATCCCAATGATATAGGCATAGCCACGGCTCGATGCCGGCGGCCAACAACTCGTCGACCAACCGGTCATAAAATTCAAGCCCCGCTTCATTGGCTGATCCTCGACCCCGCGGCAGTACGCGCGGCCACGCCACCGAGAATCGATAGGCCTGGACGCCCAGCGTCTTCATCAAGGCAACATCCTCGCGGTAGCGATGGTAGTGGTCGCAGGCGACGTCGCCGGTGTCGTGGTTCTTGATCTCGCCGTTGTGACAATAGACGTCCCAGATACTTGGTCCACGGCCATCTTCCGTGGTTGCGCCTTCGATCTGGAAACTGGAGGTGGAGACCCCCCAGATGAAATCCGGGCGCAGGCTGGCGGTGGCAGGCAGCTCCGATGTCGGCATGAAACTGGTTCTCGCTCACACTCTCGGCCGGAGTTGATACGCAGCGCTTCCGTCCAGGCGAATTACTCAACGCTACATCCATAGTCAGGCCGATGAAGCGCACCCTTGAGCTAGGTCAAGAACTCGTGGCCGGACCAATGCGATGAATAATAATAGCTCATTGCTCAGGCATTGGAGTCTCCGGTTGCAAAGAACCAAATGGGGTGGAATCGCCGACGACTGCTTCCGCTCGAGCGGGTTCTTTCGTGTGGCCGAGCGTAACGGTGTGTTCTGGCTTGTCGACCCCGATGGCGGTCGCTTCATTTCCAAGGGCGTCAATACTGTTCGCTTCGATCAGGACCACGTCGGGAATACCGATCGGATACCCTACGCCGACGCCTGCCGGGCAAAATACGGCAGTCCGCATATCTGGCGCGCGGCGGCAGCGGATCGACTGGCGAACTGGAGATTCAACACGCTCGGCTGCTGGTCTGATGAACTTGTCGCCAGTGCAGGATCGTCGGTGCTTGCGACCACTCCTATGGCTGCAGTTGGGGCTTCTTTCCGGCTACACCGGCGCGACGAGATCTTTCCGGATGTCTTTGATCCCGCGTTTTCGGGGCACATCCGCTTAAGCGCGGAAAATCATTGCATCCGGCTGCGCAACGAGCCCGAATTGATCGGCTGGTTTATCGACAACGAACTGTACTGGTCGCCGGATTGGCGAGGGGCTGACGAACTTCTGACTCTGTTTCTGAACTTGCCGGCCCACCGCCCTGGCCGCGTCGCGGCCATCATAAGGCTGGAAGAGCGTTATCGGGAATTCTCCCAATTCAACGCGGTCTGGCGCACGTCGGCGCGATCATGGGAGGAATTCGTCACGATCGGAAGGGTCGAGGCGCCGTTCTTCAGAATGCCGCCCGGCGGTCTGAACAACGGGCTCGAGACCAAAGCGAACCTCGCCAATCCCGCGCGCGCGGCATTTTTTGCGGATTGCGATGCCTTTGCTGCGGTTGTCGCCGAGGCATATTTCGAATTATGCGCCGCGGCCATTAGGGCCGCCGACCCCAATCATCTCGTGATTGGTTCCCGGTTCGGTTATCAGCCGCATCCCAACGTGATTGCCGCGGCCGGCCGCTACCTCGATGTGATCTCGTTTAATCACTATGACTTTGACCCAGGTGCAGCTATCGACGCGTATTCGGCAGGCGGTAAGCCCTGCCTGATTTCCGAATTTTCCTTCCGCGGTGACGATTCCGGCCTGCCCAATAGCCGTGGTGCCGGACCAAGGGTGGAAAGCCAGCTGGAGCGCGCCCAGTGTTTCGAACGCTACGTCACAGCAGCGCTGAAGAAGCCGGCTGTCGTTGGCTATCACTGGTTCGAGCATGCCGACCAGCCAGCTGAAGGGCGCTTTGACGGCGAAAATTCCAATTTCGGCGCGGTGACGATCGACGATGAGGTCTATGCGGAGCTGACCGAAACCATGACGAGGGTCAATGCCGCCGCAGAGCAAATTCACGCGAAAGCCGTCCCGACCGGTTAGCGGCGGTCATTAACGGCGTCATCTGTTTTGGCTGTGCGGCACCCAAAATTTCGGCCGGGATGTAGAGACATTGCGGCTCACGTCCGTCTTCAACACAGGTCAAGATGAAGTTTGTAGGGCTGCGCTCTTTCGGATCGACGCGCGTGCCTTTTGGTATGATGCGGCATTGAGCTGTGTTTGGCTCAACGGCGACTGGCTTGAGGCAGCCCTCGATGTCAAGTGTGAGCGCGAATACGTATGAACCTGAGAATATCCGTTCGTCAACAGCAACAGCGGGTAATAGCAGCAACCCAAGGAGGGCGAAGGCGGCAATTGAGATATTGGTCATTATGGTCATTGCTGGCACCAAGGTCCGCCAAGCACGCGAGCAGGCATCGAGCTAGGCGCAAACAAACTCACCGCACAAGCTCAGAACGCTGCCGAGATCATACACAGGACCACCGTATTGCTCAAAATGATGACAGCGGTTCCGGCGCATTCGAGGTGCTGCAGCTTTTCCTTCTGACACGATAACGTAAAGTATACGCTCCATCGCGGCTGGAACGCATTGTGCTAGATCAAATAAATGACCCAATCCAAGCCCCGCACACATCGCGCCTCGCGCAAAGGCTTAGTCGATTTTTCCTTCAGCGGCCTCGCTTCGCTATACTGGCGCGCGCCGGCTTCCGACGCGCCTTGGGTTCCGATTAAACCCAATTGGATGCGCGGTCTCTGCGTCGGCGTTGAGATGGATGCACAATCGTAATTGCGGCCTTCGACGAGTTCGTGGAACTTCTCGATGTCGATGAAGCGGGGTTCGATCACGTCATTTTCGATGCCGCATGACAAGCTATGCGCTGCGACCGCCTTGCCTGCCAATGGCCCAAGCCTGGCTCTGGCGGGACACTGACCGAGGCGCGTCCTGTCTCGGTTCGCATTTAGGTTTGAAGATGCAGAAGGACCGCTTTCGTCCGACCTACTCAAAAAAACATCGGCACGTCTCGCAGGCGGTTAAGTTGGGTCGCGAATTGACGGCCTCTTGAAATACTCTTGGCAGCCGCCGGCTCGGAAGCGTGACTTGTACCATCGTCTTTCGACGGCAACTGACGAGCTTGATCCACATCAATGAACCTCAGCCGGGTCGGGAACATATTTTCAAAGAGGATTCCGGCATGCAGCTATTTAACTCAACCAAGGACTACGGCGCTATTCCGCAGGCGTTGCATTGGCTGACGGTCATCCTCGTTGCTCTCGCTTGGGCGCTTGGGACTTTCGACGACGCGCTGCCCAAAGGTGGGACGCGTGATTCCGGCCTGTTCGTTCACATCTCCGCAGGGATAGCGATTCTCTCCCTTCTTGTAGCGCGCGTCGTCTGGCGGGCGGTCGATCCGGCTCCGTCACCGGAGGCGACCGAATTTGGTGCCTGGATGGGAAAGTGGATGGATCACGCCGCTCGGATCGCGCACTTTAGCCTTTACGTGTTGTTGGTTGCGGTTCCTGTCGTCGGCGTCGTGCTTCAGTTTGCGCGTGGCGACGCACTGCCGCTATTTGGTCTGTCCGAGATTCCATCGCCATGGCTCAAGGACCGTGCCTTCGCCCATAATGTGAAAGAGGTGCATGAAATCCTCGCCCATGCCCTGGTGGTTCTCGCGGCTTTCCACGCTGCCGCCGCGCTTATTCATCACTGGGTATTTCGAGATCGCACGCTCGTCCGAATGCTCCCTCACTCCAACAAATAGTGCGGACGGCATTCCGACAATAGCGTCTTGATATTTGGCTTCATACCAATCCGATTTAGCGCGAGCGAACGCCTGCCGAAAGAACAACTTACACAGCGACTTCCTGGCTTGGCGGCTAGGTGAGCGAACGTTAGCAGCGGGTGCCCCGTTCTGCAGAGGGAAAAACCGGGGCTGTTTATGTTGTGAGGGACGGACGGGCCGAGATCAAGGACGTCAAGTTGCTGCGCCGGTCCGGCTGTTGCTGCGATTGTTTCAGGTTTGGCGAAGGGCGAGTCCGTTGTTGCTTATCCGGGCGATCCGCGTTGCCTCGGGAGTGCGGGTCGAAGTGCGTCAGGCCAACGATTCGCGTTAGAGAAGTTTGACCTGAATCAAACCCCGCAGGCGCCGGGCTGCGCAAATGGGCGGATGGACCACCCTCAGGGTCGAGATTGAAAGAAGCGCCAATGCTGGAGTATCGCGTCAACGCCCGACGCCTAGACGCGCATGGAAGCGTCGCAAGTTGCAAGGCTGCCACCTTGTCTCTCGATACAGATGTGGATGGCCGGCAGGACGCGTTCAATCCTGCAGAGCTGTTTCTTGCGGCGATCGCCGCCTGCATGATCAAGGGAATCGAACGTGTGACGCCAATACTCAAATTCGAGCTTCGCGGTGTCGAAGTTCACGTGCGTGGCGTTCGTCAGGACAGCCCACCGAAAATGACGTCAATCGATTACGAACTGATCGTCGATACCGATGAAGACAACCATCGTCTCGACCTGCTGCATCAGAATGTCCGGAAATACGGCACAATTTCCAATACGGTGGCGACCGCCACGCGGCTTCAGGGCGTTATCAGGAGAAAGGTATGAGCCGGCTTCCCGTGCACCCCGAGAACCACCTCGTTGATCGGATCGGATGGCTCAGGGCCGCCGTCCTGGGAGCAAATGATGGGATCATCTCGACCGCGAGCTTGATCGTCGGCGTTGCGGCCGCGGCTGCGACGCGAAACGATGTCCTGATCGCCGGTATCGCAGGCTTGGTGGCTGGAGCGATGTCGATGGCGGCCGGTGAATATGTTTCCGTCAGTTCGCAGTCGGATACCGAGCAGGCTGATCTTGCACGGGAGCGCAAGGAACTGAACGAAAGCCCTGCGTTTGAACTCGACGAGCTTGCCGAAATCTACGTCAAGCGAGGTGTCGACAAGTCGCTGGCGCGGCAGGTGGCGGAGCAGTTGATGGCGAAGGACGCGTTGACGGCTCACGCGCGCGACGAACTGGGAATCTCGGAAATCACTTCAGCGCGTCCCGTCCAGGCTGCGCTAACCTCGGCTGCAATGTTTTCGGTGGGCGCCGCGATGCCGTTGCTGATGGTCATCGTATCGCCTGGCACTGCGCTGGTGCCGATTGTGTCCGCCGCATCACTGGCGTTTCTCGCCGTTCTGGGAGCGATCGGAGCAAAGGCAGGTGGCGCGAACATTCTGAGAGCCACCATCCGTGTGACGTTTTGGGGCGCGTTTGCCTTGGCGCTCACCGCCGGCATTGGAAAGCTGTTCGGGACGGTGGTCTGAAAATTTCAGCTAAGCCGGCTCCCGCGTGCAACCTTGCTTGGCTGGGGTCGGGCAGTGGCGCGCTTCTGTGAGGGCGTTTGAGATGCTTGCCGGCTTCCTCGTGCGGACGCTGTTGGTGTTGCTGCCGGCTTTCGGTCTTGCCCTCGGCTTTGCCATGCCGCTGCTCGGACAGTCGGCGTGGCAGCATCGTGTCTGGGCGGTGTTCACGATTCCGGTTTTGATCGTCCTTGTTTACGACATTGTTGCAAGTCTGCGACGCGGTGAAGTCGGCCTCGATATCGTTGCGGTCCTGTCGATGGCAGCAGCACTCCTCGTCGGGGAGGAACTGGCCGCGGTCGTCGTTGCGCTGATGTATGCCGGCGGGCAATTCCTCGAAGCGTTTGCCGAACGTCACGCGCGCCGCGAGATGACGGCGCTGCTGGCGCGGGTACCTCGAACCGCCGTCCGACATCGCGCCGGTGGCCTGGAAGAAGTCGCGTTGGACCTGATCCTGCCCGGCGATCGTCTGCTGATCCGGCAGGGTGATGTGGTCCCGGTCGATGGAGTGGTAGCGAGCGGGCTTGCGATCCTGGATCAATCCGCGCTCACAGGTGAGCCGATCCCTGTCCAGCAGCACGCTGGCGAAGAGGTAATGAGTGGATCCACTAACGCCGGCGAGGCATTCGATCTCACCGCATCGCACCGCGCCGACGAAAGCACTTACGCCGGCATCGTGCGGCTGGTCGACGGCGCGCAGCGCTCCAAGGCGCCAATGTCGCGCCTCGCCGATCGGTTCGCGATAGTCTTTCTCGTTATCACCGTGCTGATCGCCGCCGTCGCCTGGTTCTTCACCGGCGATCCGGTCCGCGCGGTCGCCGTTCTCGTCATTGCTACGCCGTGCCCGCTTATTCTCGCGGTGCCGGTCGCCATCGTTTCCGGCCTTTCTCGCGCGGCGCGACATGGCATTCTGATCAAGGGAGGCAAGGCAATCGAGGCGCTCGCGCGCGTCAATTCGCTGGTCCTTGACAAGACCGGCACGCTCACCGACGGCAGGGCGAAGGTCGTGGCCGTCAACGTATCGGCCGATGCCGATCCCGCCGAAGTCTTGCGGCTTGCAGCCTCGCTCGATCAGGCGTCCAAGCATATCATCGCCCAGACCATCGTTGCCGAAGCGCAGGCCCGCCAGCTTAAACTGGCGATCCCGTCCGACGTTGTCGAAACGCCCGGCGAAGGAGTCCACGGCTTCATTGAAGGGCGATGCGTCGCGGTTGGCGGGCTCCAGTTCGTGATGTCCAAATTGCCGCAGGGGACGCAAAATCCCCTCCAGCCAGCAAGGGTTGCCGGCGCGGTCATTGTCGCCGTTGCCATCGACGGCCGTCTGGCGGGCGAGATAAGGCTCGCTGATGGACTGCGGTCGGGCACACATTCTCTCCTGCAGCGGTTGAGAATACTGGGCGTACAACGGATCGTTCTCGCAACGGGGGACCGGAGCGAGGTTGCGGAAGCCGTTACCGCCGGCTTGGGAATCGACGCGGTACGTTCGGGGCTGACGCCGGATCAAAAGGTCCTGGTCGTGCTGTCCGAGCGGAAAAACGGTCCCGTCATGATGGTCGGCGACGGCGTCAACGATGCACCGGCGCTGGCCGCCGCCGATGTCGGCGTGGCAATGGGCGCAAGAGGTACGGCCGCCTCCGCCGAGGCCGCCGACGTTGTCATTCTGGTCGACCACCTGGATCTCATCGTGCCCGCCATGGGGATTGCGCGACGTTCCCGCTTCATCGCGCTCGAAGGTGTCTTTGCGGGGATGGGGCTTTCGCTGGTCGGAATGGTAGCCGCCGCATTGGGCTACCTGACCCCGGTGCAGGGGGCGCTGATCCAGGAAGCAATCGACGTCGCGGTAATCCTGAATGCTCTGAGAGCTCTGGGCGATGGAAATTTTCTTGGTCACTGCGCCTATGGAGCGCGAGACCAAGCATGAACGAACAGTTTTTGGAGCGAAGCGGAATCCGCCAGATCGGCGTTATCCGCAGAATGCCAATGATAGCCGAGTCAGGGACTCAGAGCCATCCGCCACCCAATCGTCGGGACAGAGCTTGTGCAGCAGGGGGCGCGTAAAGCGGTCATTCGATTAGACCCTGGCCTCTGCAAAGCCCCAGGAGCGGACTTCGAAGGCAGCATACCCGCCGCCGAGATGTCGGGATTCGTCCCGCTCCAGGAATGCTGGGTCGGGGCCATCTCCTTGAACTAGGGATGGTCCCCGGCAGCTCCGTAGGAGAGACCGGGATGAGAGAAGCCGGCGCCCCCTATCACAATGCCGACCTGTCCCATTTTTGGGGCTGGCAAGGCCGCAACGTATTCTGCCCAACGTTCGAGCGCCTCGCGCATTTCGGCCGCGTACCGGGCGCGGTTATATACGCCGGCAACGCGAGCCCGGTGGCCGCTGACGTGGTTTAGGATCGCCTCCACGATGTGTGGCAACACGCCAAGCCGGTCGGCCATCACCGTGGATGCCGACCTCCGAAGATCGTGAACTGTCCAATGGGGCAGGGGTTCGCCAAGGGCCTGGGCGATGCGCTCATCAAGCGCTGCCTTCGACTTTGACCAGCCGGAGAACCCACGATGCGGGTCACCGCTGCGTCGGGGTCCGTCACCAAAGAGGAAGTCTCGGCCTTCTCGGCGGGGCGGGAGTAGGGCCAAGGCGGCGGGAACCAATGGCAGTAAGTGCTCGCGATGGTTCTTGGTTCGCGCACCTGGCAGCGTCCAGAGCCCCGAAATAGTATCGAGTTCGGCCCATTGCATACTGCCTACTTCATCACGGCGTTGGGCTGTGAGCAGCAACAAACGCACAATGTGTCCGTAATCGTCATCGCCACAGGCCCACCAGATGGCTGATAGCTCCGTCTCCGTAAGGACCCGTTCGCGACTTCCCGGCTGCGCGGGTCGGTTAGTGCCGAGAACCGGGTTTGCAGCAATGTCGAGGCCCTCGCGTATCGCCCAGTTGAACATTGAGGACAGGGCTGTGCGGGCGCGGGCGCCCGATACCGCTCCGTGAGCTGATGCGATGTCAGCGAGACGAGCCGAGATATGACGGCGGGTAATCTGGAAGACCGAGACGGGATGAAGGGGTTTCCAGCTGACCAACAAGTAGCGTTCTATTTCCGAATAGGTCCGGGGCTTCAGCCTTTGTTTGGCGTTCCGGAGATACTGATCCGCGATCACCCGGAGGGTGTCGGCCGCCGGCAGGCGCGCCTTGGCTTTCTCGTCCGCCGGGTCTTTGCCATTGGCAACCAACCCCAAAAGCCGCTTGGCCTCCCTGCGTGCCAGTTCGGGCGTCCAGGGGGCGCCGTGAGGACCGATGGTGACGAAGCGCTGCCGACCGAACACGCGGTACTTGAGGACGTAGGTCGCCTGGTCACGTTGACGCCGAACGCCAAAGCCCCGCACCGCTTCGCGGTGGTCTGCGTCCCAAATAGTCTCGCCCGGCTTCAGTGCTTGCACTGCGCGGATCGTTATATTTGAGACAGTCATCGATCACCTCTGTAGCTACCACGTAGCTACCACGATAACGCCAATTGCAGCGCAGGTAAGACGGGAGGCGGCGAGCTTATTTATTGATAATATTGCCATTTTCGTAGCGGCGGCGGGAATAGCGTAGCACCGGCGGACCTCTCGCGGTGCCTGTGGAACAGGAGGTCGGTGGTTCGAGCCCACCCAACTGTACCACCTTTCACCCCACTGAATGGCCGCTCGGATACGGACTGCCGCGACACTTGTGCCGTGGCGCGCCGTCCACCCGTGCTTGCGAATCCTCCGGCGTTCACCCACAATTCTGCCAAACTTTGGGCCGGGGGGATTCGATGACGATTTTTCAGGCAAGGATTTTCCAATTCGGATTGCTTTTGGCCGCCGTATTGTCGGTCTTGGTCGGGCCCGCCGCGGCGCAGTCCTATACCGCCGAGCAGCAGCAGGCCTGCACCGGCGATGCGTTCCGCCTGTGCAGTTCGGACATTCCCGATATCGATCGCGTCACCGCCTGCATGATCCGCAACAAGTCGCAGCTCTCGCCGCCCTGCCGCGCGCAGTTCAGGTCCGGCCCGGAGCCGGGTGAGGTTTCGGCCAGATCAGCGGGCCGGCCGACGGTGATCCGCCCAGTAGCGGCGCGCAAGGCCGTGAGCGCCAAGCCGCGCAAGAAGAAGCCGGCGAAATCGGCGGCGTGATGGAGATCACGCGGTTTCACGGTTTCGTTCGCGCCGTCGCCTGACGTCTTGTTTGCTGCCTCCGCAATGAACATCTCCTCGAGCAAGAGGAGAGGGTGTTCATTGAGCAAGCATCAAGAGGAACTCGACCGGCATTTTGCCTGGTTCGAGACGAAGCTGCCGCCGCGGCCGGCGAAGTTCGTCGGCTGGGTGCGCAAGCCGTCGTCGTTCTATGTGCGTGTTCCGCTGGCGTTTCTGCTCGTCGCCGGCGGCTTTCTCAGCTTTCTGCCGGTGCTCGGGCTCTGGATGCTGCCGCTCGGACTCCTTTTGTTCGCGCAGGATGTGCCGCCGCTGCAGAAGCCGCTGGCGCAGGGACTGGGCTGGGTCGAGCGCAAATGGCTACAGCGTCAGCGCGCGAAGTTCGAACGCGAGCGCGCAAACGGCGCGTAGTGAGCCGGGCAGAAGCAGGCTTTGCCGATTTCCGTTTCACCTAACCCGTGATTGCGCGGTGTGACTCAAAAACCAGCCTTATTGGCAATTAAGTGGCTGCATCGCGGCGGTCGATAAATTTTTCTTTCACGAATCAGCGCGGTGATTCATTTTCAGCTTCTGGGGTCAACTGGAGGCCAAGGTATGAACGTAATTGTTTTTGCATCACGTAAAGGGGGCTCGGGAAAAAGTACCCTGGCTGCTCACCTCGCTGCTCATGTTCACAAGGCGACTAAACCGATCCTGCTCGTCGATGCCGATCCGCAGGGATCGCTGACGCTGTGGCACAAATTGCGTGGCACCAATGAACCGCCGATCAAGGCTGCGGTGAATTCCGTCAGCGGCATCGTCGCTGCCGCCAAGCGCGACGGCGTCGAATGGGTTTTCATCGATACGCCGCCGAACCTGTCGGCCGTGGTCGACGATGCGATCCGCAATGCAACGATGGTGATCATCCCGGCGCGGCCCGGCGTGTTCGACGTCAATGCGGTGCAGGAAACGATTCAGACCTGTCGCTCGGCGCGCAAGCCCTATGCGGTCGTGATCAACGGCGCCCCCGCCGAGCGTGACGGCGTCGAGAGCCGCATCGTCACCATCGCGCGCGAAGCGCTGGCGAAATTCCGCGCTCCGGTCTGGAGCGGCCAGATCACCAACCGCGCCGATCTGTTGATGGCGCTGAGCCAGGGCGAAGGTGCCCGTGAATATTACGCCGAAGGCCGTGCTGCGGCGGAGATCTCCAGGCTGTGGGGCGCGATCGAGCGTTCGATCAAGGCGATCCGCGGAACGGCGTCGGCATCGGGCGCCATGCACAAGCAGGCGGCGTAACAACGCCGCTTTGTTTTTTCGGACTGATAAAGACGCGCGGCGCTCCGCGCGTTTTTCTTTTGGGAAGTTATTGTTTTGCTGTCATTCCGGGATGGTGCGCCAGCACCAGACCTCAGGTGCGCAATTGCGCACCGGGGAATCTCGAGATTCTCAGGGGCGCAAGGGGCGCCCCGTAGTTCGATGCTCCGCATCGCCCCGGAATGACGGTTGGCGCTTACGCTCGCAATGACGATGAAGAGCGCGAAGGCCCTTACGCCACCATCAGCACGTAGAACACGACGACCGGCGACAGCGTCAGGATCACCGACCAGATGCCGACGGCCCAGACGATGTCCTCGGTGGAGAAGCCCTGTTCGGCCAGCCTGTTGTTTTCGAAATGCACGACGCGCCCCAGCGTTTCTTGTTGCTCCGGCCAGTTTGATACGCGATCTATTTTAAAAACCTGGTTGCGATTTCGCTTGCAATTGAATCCACCTGCTACTGCGGATTAACCACCGCCGGCGCTGGTTAACATCCGGTGACCGTGCGGCGTCAAAGTCGAGCGAAGCCGCGTCCGCAACGTTAGAATTTTACGCGTATGGATTCTTCCTCAGAAAAGCTTCGGGGGGATTCCATATGACCTTTCATCGCAAGAAATTTCCGTTCGCCGATTACGCCCAGAACATGCACGACGTCCTCCTGGTGTCGTCATTCGCCGTCTGGGCAATGCTGCTCGGCTTCGCGCCCGTCATGACCTATCGGCTGCTCTTCAGCTGACGCGCATTGCTCCCGCTCTCCATCGGGGGGCGGGAGTTGATTTCTTGCGCGGCCGTTCAGGCCCGCAGCTTCAGCGGCGGGCTGCGCCGCGCGATCTCCTCGTCCAGCAACGCCGCCAGCTCAGCGCTCACCTCGACCATCGGCAGGCGGACTTCTGCGCTGTCGATCAATCCGCTATGTGCGAGCCAATACTTGGCGGGCGCCGGACTCGGCTCGCTGAACAACAGCCGGGTCAGAACGGAAACCGACTTCCAGCACGCCTGCGCGGCCTCGCGCTCGCCCTGCATCAGAAGCGTCCGCACCGATGCAAAGGCCTCGGTCTCAAGATGCGCCGACAGCAGGATCGCGCCGTCGGCGCCGTCGCTGAGCCCTTCGTGGTATTGCGCGTCTTCGCCGGTCAGCACGCGAAAACCCGGCGGCCGCCGGCTCAGGAAGTCGATCGACTGCGCTCGATCGGCACTGCAATCCTTCATGCCGACGATGTTGGGATGCGCGGCCAGCTGCAGCAGCGTCTCGTTGGTGATGTTGACCGCGGTCCGGTAGGGGATGTTGTAGAGCACGAGGGGGCGCGCGGCGCGGTCGGCGAGCGTGGTGAAGTGCTGCAGGATGCCGCGCTGCGACGGCCTGATGTAATAGGGGCTGGCGATCAGGTAGCCGTCGATCGGCCAGCCGGCCGTCTCGTCCAGCGCAGCCAGCATCCTGGCAGTCGAGGCGCCGGACAGGCCGAGCAGGATCGGCAAATGGCGCCGGCCGGCGGTGGCGAGTTCGCTGCGCGTCACTCGCACCAGGCGCTCGAGCTCGTCGGTGCGCAGCGACATGCCTTCACCCGACGTCGCCGCCAGAATGAAGCCGTCGATAGGGCCGGCCGCATAGTGCCTGACGAGCCGGCGCAGCGACGCCTCGTCGAGTTCGCCGTTTCGAAACGGCGTGATCAGCGGCAGCCACAGGCCCTGCAGGCGGCTCGTCAAATCGCTGATCGAAGGTTCAGTCATCGTTCCATCTCCTCTTAGGGTAAGCCGGAGACGGGACCAATAAAAAAACCCCGTCCAGACGGCGGGGCTTTTCGGATCGCGGGTTGCGGCAGTTCAGCGCGCGCGTCGATCTCCAGTCCCCAGGTGGGGACCTTTTTTCGACGACAGAGCTGCACACGAACGCGTGATCATGTGCGCATGATGGTTGTGAAAGGTTTCAATGTCAATCGGCGCACCGATACGGCGCGGCCAAGAAAAAAAGCCGGGCCCAAGAGAGCCCGGCTTGAGGTATTGGCCACGTGAGGCCGACACAATCACCTTCCAAGAGGGATTACTGAACCGCCGCGTCACTGGAGGAGGGGGACATATGCGCGACACGACCGATCAGCGTTCAAGTACTATGATCCTCATCAGTGGCTTGCAGCAACCGCCCAGACAGCATGTCAGACATGCGGTGGGCGGGCCCTCTATTAAATAGCCTAATCCGCACTGCGGGCCTCAAGGTGACTAGGACGGCCAGCGCTGCGCCTTGCTCACCACGAAGTCGCGGAACACCTGCACGCGTGCGACCGTCTTCAGTTCCTCGGGGTACACGAAATAGGTGTCGAGCTGGATCGAATCGGACTCGCCGAACAGCTGCACCAGGCGGTTGTTTTCCTCGACCAGATAGTCGGGCAGCGCGGCGATGCCGAGGCCCTGCTGGCAGGCGCGGACCAATCCTAAGATGTTGTTCACCTTGAAATAGGCCTCGCGCGGGCCGGAGCCGTTGCGGCCGGCGTCGATCAGCCAGCTGCGGTTCTGCAGGTGTGTCGGAACCTGTGCATCGCCGAGCATGATGATGCGGTGCGAGTCGAGGTCGTCGAGGGTGCGCGGCGTGCCGAAGCGCTTGATGTATTCCGGCGAGCAATAGGCGTGGAAGCCGATCGAGAACAGCTTGCGCTGGATCAGGTCCGGCTGCGTCGGCTTGCGGGTCCGGATCGCAACATCGGCCTCGCGCATCGACAGGTCGAGATCCTCGTCGGTGACGATCAGCGAGATGCGGATATCGGGATAGAGCGCGGTGAATTCGTCGAGCCGCGGGATCAGCCAATTGATGCCGAGTGCCGGCGGGGTGGTGATCTTGAGATCGCCGCTCGGCCGCTCGCGGCTGTCGGTCAGCTTGGCGCGCGCCGCCTGCAACTGCATGAACACGTCATGCGCGGTGCGGAACAAGAGATCGCCCTGCTCGGTGAGGATGAGCCCGCGCGCATGGCGGTGGAACAGCGATACCGAGAGCTCCTGCTCGAGCGCACTGACCTGCCGCGACACCGCCGATTGCGAGAGCCCAAGTTGCTCGCCGGCATGGGTGAAGCTTCCCGCTTCCGCAGCCGCGTGAAACACCTTCAGCTTGTCCCAATCCATGTCTGTAAATCCGTCCCGCGTTCGAGCCATGATTATTCTGCCGCCGCGCGATCGCTCGCGCGCAAAGCCAGGAAACGTTCGGCCTCAAGGGCCGCCATGCAGCCGAGGCCGGCAGCCGTGACCGCCTGCCTATAGGTTTCGTCGGCGACGTCGCCGGCGGCAAACAGGCCGGGTACGGACGTGGCGGTCGAGTTCGGCGCCACCTCGACATAGCCGGAGGATTTCAGCTTGATCTGGTCCTTGACGAGGTCGGTCGCCGGTGCGTGGCCGATCGCGATGAAGACGCCGTCGGCCGGCAGTTCCGTCAGCGTGCCGGTCTTGACGTTCTTCAGCCGCACATGGGTGACCTTGCTCGGGTTCTCGGCGCCGAGAATTTCGTCGATCGCCGAGTCCCACACCACCTTGATCTTCGGATGCTTGAACAGGCGGTCCTGCAGGATGCGCTCGGCACGGAAATGATCGCGGCGATGCACGATCGTCACGGTCGATGCAAAGTTGGTCAGGAACAGCGCTTCCTCGACCGCGGTGTTGCCGCCGCCGACCACGATCACTTCCTTACCGCGATAGAAGAAGCCGTCGCAGGTCGCGCAGGCCGAGACGCCAAAGCCCTTGAATTTTTCTTCCGAGGGAATGCCGAGCCAGCGCGCCTGCGCGCCGGTGGCGAGGATCACCGTCTCTGCCAGATAGACGTCGCCGCTATCGCAGGTCAGGCGGAACGGGCGCTGCGCCAGTTCGAGCTTGCTGACGAGGTCGGTGACGATCTTGGTGCCGACATGCGCCGCCTGCTTCTCCATCTGCTCCATCAGCCAGGGGCCCTGGATGACGTCGGCGAAGCCGGGATAGTTCTCCACGTCGGTGGTGATGGTGAGTTGTCCGCCTGGCTGGATGCCCTGGATCAGCACCGGCTCCAGCATCGCGCGCGCCGCGTAGATCGCCGCGGTGTACCCGGCGGGGCCGGAACCGATAATGACGACCTTGGCATGGATAGGCGCAGGCATCGGCGGATCCCTCTCTTATTCGGGGGTTGTTTTGACTGAATAGAAAGCGCCCGGGAAGGAGGTCGCGGCGGCGCTGAAAGTGTCAAATCCAAGTCTAAGATATCTGGGTAGCTATGCAAGATTTGCAATTCATCCCAGCGAATTTTCCCCGGAACCGAATTCACAATCGCGAAATTTGGCGCTGCACGCGCAATAAAATTGCGCAACCGGCGCGGGCTGGGCTAAGAGATTGCCAGCAAAGCTGCCCGGGCGCAGCGGAAATTAGGGAACCCGACGCGCGTGTCGAAGAATCTGGACGAAATCGACCTCAAGATCCTTGCCGAAATCCAGGCCGATGGCCGAATCACCAATGTGGAACTGGCCAAGCGCGTCGGCATTTCGCCGCCGCCCTGCCTGCGCCGGGTCCGCACCCTGGAGGAAGAGGGCTACATCCAGGGCTACCGGGGTCTGCTCGACCCGCGCCGGCTCGGCTTCGACGTCACCGTGTTTGCCTCCGTCCACCTGTCCAGCCAGGCGGACGCCGATTTGCGCGCCTTCGAGGAGTTCGTGCGCGCCGAGCCCTTGGTGCGCGAATGCTGGATGCTGTCGGGCGAGGTGGACTTCATCCTCAAATGCGTCGCGCCCGACATGGCGACGTTCCAGGATTTCGTCACCCACCTGACGGCGGCGCCGCATGTCCGCAACGTCCGGACGTCGCTGGTGCTGCACAATTCGAAATATGAGGCGGCCGTGCCGCTCGATGTGAAGGTGGCGGGGTGAGGCCACCAGCCCATCCCCGTCATTGCGAGGAGCGAAGCGACGAAGCAATCCATCTATCCCTGTGTTGAGATGTGGATTGCTTCGCTACGCTCGCAATGACGGATCAGAACGCCTTTACGACTTCTTCCGCATCATCGCGTCGGCGCTGATCGGTCCGCCGCCGGCGGTCGCCAGATAGAGACAGGCGAAGCAGAACAGGATCGCCGCCGTGCCGTTATTGAGGATCGGGTGAAACACCGGTGCGGCCGGGGTCTTGAACATGTGGCCGAGGAAGTAGGCGAACGCCATCTGGCCGGACAGGATGAAGGCGCTGAGCCGCGTGAACAGGCCGATCATCAGCAGCCCGCCAACCACCAGTTCGATCGTGCCGGCGACCACGATCAACGGCGGTAACTTTGCGAACATCGGCACGGCCGGAAAGCCGAGAATCTTGGCGACGCCGTACTGAAACAGCAAAAGCCCGGTGATGAAGCGAAACAGGCTCAGCGCCTGCGGCTGATATTTCGCGAGCATCTTGTCGAATTGGTCCATCTCATCGTCCCCCTTGTTTGGCACGCTAAAAACTAGCGTGACGAGATTACACGGTGTTGGCAGATTGCGTGTGATGCCGACACAACACCTCCGGGATTGAATCATTCCCGTGGCAGGTCGCCGCCTTGCGACATCGCTGCGATTGCCGCGCAGCAAGAGGTCGCCCGACAGGGCGCAGTCTGCCGCTTCAACCGCATTCCCTGCGGAATGTTTTGAAGGCCGGCAGAAGGCGTCGTCGGACTTGGTTATGATTTATAAGCATCGTCCCGCGCGTCGGATATTATGGATTCCGCCGCATCACCATTCACAATACTGTCAGCCAAAAAGCCGCGTCGTCATGCGCGGCTTTGTCGCAACAGTTACTCGCAGGTGACCATCGCCGCGCGATCCCGATGATTTGCCGCGGTTTACTGCTTGGCAGAGGGAGCCTTGCTCAGGCAGGCGATCGCCTTGGGCTGGCAGGCGATGCCGATGTTGGAGCAGACCGGTTCGGCGGCCTTGTCGTCACGCGAGCAGTTCACGCAGCCGTCGGTCCACCGGCTGCAATTCGGCGGCCCTTTCTGAATCGAAACATCGTCGTGCGAACGGCGCGGCGGGATTTCGATCTCGGCGGCGAACGCGGCCGATCCGCCGAGCGCGAGGAGGGCGACGACGAGAGGGTAGTGCCGCATTCCGTTCTCCGCGCCTGGATGATGATCCGGAAAAGCGAGGACCGGTTTTCCGAAAAGATCATGTTCAGATCAAAAGACGATGGAGCGGGATGACTTTCGGAGAAAGGCCATCACGCTCCGAGAGGCCCCGTCGCCGCACGGGCTCACCGACGGGAGTGCAGCGAGCGGCCAAATAGAATTTACCGCCACTCGACCTTGGTGATCTCGTAGGCCTTGGCGCCGCCGGGCGCCATCACTTCGACGGTCGCGCCCTTCTTCTTGCCGATCAGCGCGCGGGCGAGCGGCGAGGTGATGGAGATGCGGCCCTTCTTGGCGTCGGCCTCGACCTCGCCGACGATCTGCCACACCGCCTTCTTCTCGGTGTCCTCGTCGACCAGCGTGACGGTGGCGCCGAACTTGATGGTGTCGCCGGAGAGCTTCGAGATGTCGATGATGTCGGCGCGCGCGAGCTTGTCCTCGATCTCGGCAATGCGGCCTTCATTGTGCGACTGCTCTTCCTTGGCCGCGTGATATTCCGCGTTCTCGGAGAGGTCGCCATGCGAGCGCGCCTCGGCGATATGCTCGATGATGCGTGGACGATCCACCGACTGGCGCTGCTTCAATTCGAGCTCCAAGGCGGCGTAGCCGCCGGCGGTCATCGGAACCTTGTCCATCATCTCTTCCGTCCTTGCATCGCGCGAGGCGCCATTGGCGCGGCACGCACGAGGTACTTTCTAGATTTCGATTCGGGCCTTCGTGGCTCCGACAGGAGCCGCCAGCCCTATTAATTTTCGGCCCCTTCCGGGGCCGATTCAACATCCAACCGAGCGGTGAGTTCCAGCCATACGGCTGTATTGCCAATCGCTTAGCGGGCATTCGCCCTGCCAAGGATCAGTTTTCGGAAAAGTAACTCTGCAGCGTGCGGACCTCAAGGTCCCCGCCCAGATAGGCGCGGATGCCCTGGGCGGCCGCAACAGCACCCGAAAGAGTGGTGTAATACGGCACTTTATGCAAGAGGGCAGCCCGACGGAGCGAACGGCTGTCGGCCAGCGCCTGCGGCCCCTCGGTGGTGTTGAAGACGAGCTGGATATCGCCATTGGTGATGGCGTCGACGATATGCGGCCGTCCCTCCAGCACCTTGTTAACCTTCTCGGTCGGAATACCCTTGTCGGTGAGGAAGCGCTGGGTGCCCGACGTGCCCATCACCTTGAAGCCGAGCGAATGCAGCAGCCGGACCGCTTCCGCGATTCGGTTCTTGTCGGTTTCGCGTACCGAGACGAAAACGGTGCCCTTGCGCGGCACGCGGGTGCCACCGCCGAGCTGGCTCTTGGCAAAGGCGACCTCGAACGAGCGGTCGATGCCCATGACCTCGCCGGTCGAGCGCATTTCCGGGCCGAGCACGGTATCGACGCCGGGGAAGCGGGCGAACGGGAAGACGGATTCCTTCACGCCGACATGGCCGAGCTGCTTCTTCTTCAGCTTGAAGTCGGCGAGCTTCTCGCCGGCCATGATCCGCGCGGCGATCTTGGCCACCGGCGTGCCGACCACCTTGGCGACGAACGGCACGGTGCGCGAGGCCCGCGGATTGACCTCGAGCACGTAGATATCGCCGTCCTTGATCGCATATTGCACGTTCATCAGGCCGACGACGTCGAGGCCGAGCGCGAGCTCGCGGGTCTGCCGCTCGAGCTCCTCGATCATCTTCGCATCCAGCGAATGCGGCGGCAGCGAGCAGGCGGAATCGCCGGAGTGAATGCCGGCTTCCTCGATATGCTCCATGATCCCGACGATGAAGGTGTCCTTGCCGTCGCACAGGCAGTCGACGTCGATTTCGGTGGCGTCGGACAGATAGCGGTCGAACAGCAGCGGGTTCTTGCCGAGCACCGTGTTGATCTGCCCGGTCTTGTCGTTCGGGTAGCGCGCCTTGACGTCGGCGGGGACGAGCTCAGGCAGCGTGCCGAGCAGGTAGTCGTCGAGCTGCGTCTCCTCGCGGATGATCTGCATGGCGCGGCCGCCCAGCACGTAGGACGGGCGCACCACCAGCGGCAGGCCGAGATCCGACGTCACCAGCCGCGCCTGCTCGACCGAATAGGCGATGCCGTTCTTGGGCTGCTTGAGCCGCAGCCTGTCGAGCACGCGCTTGAAGCGGTCGCGGTCCTCGGCGAGGTCGATGGCGTCGGGCGAGGTGCCGAGGATCGGCACGTCGGCGGCTTCCAGCGCACGCGCGAGCTTGAGCGGGGTCTGGCCGCCGAACTGCACGATGACGCCGTGCAGCGTGCCGTTCTGCCGCTCGGTGGCGATGATCTCCAGCACGTCCTCGGCGGTGAGCGGCTCGAAATAAAGCCGGTCGGCGGTGTCGTAGTCGGTCGATACCGTCTCCGGATTGCAGTTGACCATGATGGTCTCGTAGCCGGCGTCGGCCAGCGCGAAGCAGGCGTGGCAGCAGCAATAGTCGAACTCGATGCCCTGGCCGATCCGGTTCGGGCCGCCGCCGAGGATGATGACCTTCTTGCGGTCGGAGGGCGCGCTCTCGTCGGCGAGGGCGCCGGCAAACGGCGTTTCATAGCTCGAATACATATAGGCGGTGGGGGAGGCGAATTCGGCGGCGCAGGTGTCGATGCGCTTGTACGCCGGGCGGACGCCGAGCGCGTGCCGCTTTTCCTTCACCTCGGCCTCGGTGCTCTCCGTCAGCACGGCAAGGCGCGCATCGGAGAAGCCCATCGCCTTCAGCATGCGCATGCCGTAGCCGTTCGGCGGCAACCCGTTCGCCCTGACCTTGGCTTCCATGTCGACGATGCCGCGCATCTCGCTGAGGAACCACGGATCGATCTTGCAGGAGTTGAAGATCTCCTCGTTCGTCCAGCCGAGCCGCATCGCCTGCGCCACCTGCAGGATGCGGTTCGGCGTCGGCGTGCCGAGCGCAGCGCGGATCGCGTTCTTGTCGTCGCCGCGGCCCAGCCCGTCGATCTCGATCTCATCGAGCCCGGTCAGCCCGGTCTCGAGCCCGCGCAGCGCCTTCTGCAGGCTCTCCTGGAAGGTGCGGCCGATCGCCATCACCTCGCCGACCGACTTCATCGACGTCGTCAGCGTGGTGGAGGCGCCGGGGAATTTCTCGAACGCAAAGCGGGGCACCTTGGTGACGACGTAATCGATCGTCGGCTCGAACGAGGCCGGCGTCGCGCCGCCGGTGATGTCGTTGGCGATTTCATCGAGCGTGTAGCCGATCGCGAGCTTGGCGGCGACTTTTGCGATCGGGAAGCCGGTCGCCTTCGAGGCCAGCGCCGAGGAGCGCGACACGCGCGGGTTCATCTCGATCACGACCATGCGGCCGTCGGCCGGGTTGACGCCGAACTGCACGTTGGAGCCGCCGGTCTCGACCCCGATCTCGCGCAGCACCGCCAGCGAGGCGTCGCGCATGATCTGGTATTCCTTGTCGGTCAGCGTCAGCGCCGGCGCCACCGTGATGGAATCGCCGGTGTGCACGCCCATCGGATCGAGGTTCTCGATCGAGCAGACGATGATGCAATTGTCCTTCTTGTCGCGCACCACCTCCATCTCGAACTCTTTCCAGCCGAGCACGGATTCCTCGATCAGGACTTCGTTGGTCGGGGAGGCGTCGAGGCCGCGTTCGATGATGTCGAGAAACTCTTCCTTGTTGTAGGCGATGCCGCCGCCGGTGCCGCCCATGGTGAAGGAGGGGCGGATGATCGCCGGCAGCCCGATCTCGGACAGCGCCATCAGCGCCTGGCCGAGCGCGTGCTCCTGGTAGCGCTTGCGGCGCTCGCTTTCGCCCAGCGTCCATTGCCGTTCGAGCTCTTCGAGCGCGGCACCGGACAGCTTCTCGCGTTCGGCGAGGTATTTGTCGCGATAGGATTTCTTCAGGGCGGAGGCATTGGCAAGCCGCGACTTCGGCGTTTCAAGCCCGATCTTGGTCATGGCCTCGCGAAAGAGCTGGCGATCCTCGGCCTTGTCGATGGCGTCGGCCGTGGCGCCGATCATCTCGACGTCGAACTTGTCGAGCGTGCCCTGGCGGCGCAGCGACAGCGCGCAGTTCAGCGCGGTCTGGCCGCCCATAGTCGGCAGCAGCGCAAAGCCGCCCGGGATGACGTGGCGTTCCTTCTCGATGATCTTGGCGACGATTTCGGGGGTGATCGGCTCGATATAGGTCGCATCCGCCAGTTCCGGATCGGTCATGATGGTGGCCGGATTGGAATTGACGAGGACGATGCGGTAGCCCTCTTCCTTCAGCGTCTTCACCGCCTGGGTGCCGGAATAGTCGAATTCGCAGGCCTGGCCGATCACGATGGGACCGGCGCCGATGATCAGGATGGTGGAGATGTCTGTTCTTTTGGGCATCAGCTCTCAAACGGGAAATTGGGCACAAAAAAAGGGCGCGCAGCCGCGCGTCCCCTAAGCCAAGAGCGCGGGTCACCCTCGCGCGCGGGTGGTCTTTAGACCAGATTTTGCACCCGCGAAACCCCCAAAAACGGGCCATCAACGGGGAAATTCAGGGATTTGGCACTTGGTCTGCTCGGTCCGCCTTCGCTCTGCGAGCTCCCGCCTACGCTCTTCGAGCTACGGCGAGGCAGGCCTGCCTCCTGGCGGATCCGCGCAGCGAGATGTGGGGAACGCTGGCTTGCCGAGCCGTAGCTGGCGAAGCCAGCGAAGGCTGGAGGCCCGGCCTGGATTTGAACCAGGATAAAGAGCATTGCACTGCTCCCGCGTCGACGCTTCCGCCACCGGGCCGCGGCAATCATGGCCGATCACGGCGCGGTGAACCATGCTTACCGTGCTTTAGGGTTAACAACCTCAGGACGCGACATGACCTAGCTAAGCTTGAGAGCGTGCCGGGCCACGAAGGTCATCCGCCAGGGGTTGTGGCCGATGTTCTGGTGCGCGCGCGAGGTGGAGAAGCCGGCACGCGCGAGCTTCCCGATCATTTCATTCTCGGTGTAGCGCTGCAGTCCGATGCGGGTGCGCAGCTGCCGGTAATCCGACAGCGCCGTGCTCGCAAGGCCGTACAATGCATCCTTCAGGAAGCCGTGCGAGGAGGCGAATTTCAGCAGCGCCAGCACGTCCCTGAACATGCCGACCTCGGGCCGCAGGATGTCGCCGATCACCAGGCGGCCGTTGGGCTTCAACAGGCGGCGAACCACGGCAAAGGCCGAATCCAGCTCCTCCGGCGTCATGTATTGCGCGACCGAATTCATCACGACGAGATCGACCGAGCCTTCCGCCATCCGCGAGAGGTCCTCGAGCGAGCGGACCCGGATTTTGGTGTTCGGCGCAAACCGCGCGATCAGCCGGCCGCGCACGCCGGGCGCCGGCTCGGCCAGATAAAGCTGGGCGCAGGCGTCCGCCACCTTGGCCGCCGACAGCGCCTCGCCGCAGGCATAATCGAGCACGACGGAATCCGGCGTGGCGATGTAGCCGATGATGTCGCGCGCGATGAGCTGGAAATGCAGGTCGCGATGCAGCTTGCTCGCATAAATCGTATGCGTGGAATCGTAATAGTCGATCCATTCATCCATGCGTGCACGCCCGGCAAAAGTCGCCGGTTCCGAACCCGGAACCAGCCTGAAAGTGATGCGTTAGGTCGTCCAGCGGCCAATGTCCACCGCCGCCCGAATCCGGTTCCTAACAGGAAGGTGCAACGTGAGCAAAACCAACAACAAGCCCGGCAAGGTATCCCCCGATCTCGACACCCCCACCGACCTGGCCCCGGCCGCCGTCGAGAAGATTTCGGCATCGCTCAACGTCCTGTTGGCGGACGCCTTCGCGCTTTACCTGAAGACCAAGAACTTCCACTGGCACGTCAGCGGCCGGCATTTCCGCGACTATCATTTGCTGCTGGACGAGCAGTCGGAAGCGATCTTCGCCACCACGGACCAGCTCGCCGAGCGGGTGCGCAAGCTCGGCGGTATCACGCTGCGCTCGATCGGCCAGATCGCCAAGCTGCAGACCATCCAGGACAACAACGAGGCCTATGTGCCGCCGCGCGAAATGCTGCGCGAATTGATGGAAGACAACAAGAAGATGGCGGCGGCGATGCGCAAGGCGCACAAGCTCGCCGACGATAATGAGGACACGGGCACCGCCCAGCTGCTCGAACTGTTCATCGACGAGACCGAGCGCCGCACCTGGTTCCTGTTCGAGGCGAGCCGGCAGGAAGGCGCCAACGCCGCCTGACGCGGCGACGGATGGCGATGGCGGCGGGTTGTCGGCGCGCGACCCGCCCCGAAGGCTCACTGCAACCAATGCGAGCAGGCAAAGTGTCGCATGCAAATGACATGCACACTAAGAAAATGCTGCGGGATTCCGATAGCCAATTTAAGCGTGTTTGCGCGAGATTGCCGATACCATGCAACCCGGCCGGGTGAGCTGATTGCGCGGTAAAACAATAGCAACTTTCAAGTGCGTAAATCTTTTGAGTTTGGAAATCCTGCGATGCAGAAAATTATCGAATTCCGCGACGTCGCTTCGTCCGGCCATCGGGCCGGCCCATCCGATCAGGCGGCCAACGGCGCGCCGGGCTCACCGGCGGCGGTGCCGTCGATTGAGCCAATCTATGCGGTGGTCGATTCGCTGTCTCGCACGCTGGAATGCATCAAGACGCTGTGCGCGACGGCTCCGAACGGGCCGGACCGCGACAAGTTGGAGATCGAGCGCACCAATCTCGTCATCGGGCTGTTCGTTGCGCGGATCGCGGCGATGCGGGTCTCTCCGGCCGATGCGGCGCCGGCGGTGCTGGCCGAGCCGAAATTCCCGCTCGCCCGGAGCGGATGACGGTGCCCGTCTCATCGCACGTGGCGGCTCCATAGCTGCACCAGTGGCCCATCTTCGCCGCGCACGGGATCGGTCTTCGGCACTTTCACTTGCGGGATCGTCTTTAACGCCTTGGCGTGGTTTTCCGGCGTCGGCCGCGTGATCTGCATCGGCGGGCCCGGCGGATAGGCGCCGACGACGCAGAAATCCGGGCTGGCGAACAGGCATTGATGCCCGGTGCCGGCCGGCAGGATCGCGACGTCGCCGGGTGATATTTCGAGCTCCTCGCCGCTGTCGCCGCCGAAGCGGACGCGCGCGCGGCCGCGGGCGACGCCGAGCGCTTCATGCACGGTGGCGTGGTAGTGAACGTAATCATAAACGCCGTTGCGCCACATCGCGCCCCAGCCATTGGCGCCGAACAATCCCTCGATGGTCTTTTCCGGATGGTCGTTCGCAACATCCACCGCGCCCTTGTAGACCAGGAACGGCAGCGGATTGTTGGGCACGAGGCCGTCATCCTCGAAGACGAAGGTGAGCGGTTCGATATCGGCGTTGACGACGGACATGGTGGCTCTCCGCGTGTCGTATGCCGTAGGGTGGGCAAAGGAGCGTCAGCGACGTGCCCACCATTGCCGATGTGACGGCGTGTGCAAGATGGTGGGCACGCTTCGCTCTGCCCACCCTACGAGATCTTACACTTCAAACCGCCGTTAGTGCCTCCCGTTCCCTTCGGGTTCTCGAACACCAGGCACGTCGTCGTCGCCCTTACGCCCGCTTCCTCTGCCGCATCAGATCCGCGAACCGCTTGAACAGGTAATGCGAGTCGCGCGGGCCGGGCGAGGCTTCCGGGTGGTACTGCACCGAGAACACCGGTTTGCCCTTCAGCTCGATGCCGCAATTGGAGCCGTCGAACAGCGAGATGTGGGTCTGCGTCGCGCCTTCGGGCAGGGTGTCCTGATCCACGGCAAAACCGTGGTTCATCGAGGTGATCTCGACCTTGCCGGTGGTCTCGTCCTTCACCGGATGGTTGGCGCCGTGATGGCCCTGATGCATCTTCTTGGTCTTGGCGCCGACAGCGAGGCCCAGCATCTGGTGACCGAGGCAGATGCCGAAGGTCGGCGTGCCCGAATTGATCACGTCGCGGATGACGGGCACCGCGTATTTGCCGGTCGCGGCCGGGTCGCCCGGGCCGTTGCTCAGGAAAACGCCGTCCGGCTTCATCGCCAGAATGTCTTCGGCCGATGTCGTCGCCGGCACCACCGTGACCTTGCAGCCCTCGGCGGCGAGCAGGCGCAGAATGTTGCGCTTGATGCCGTAGTCGATCGCGACCACGTTGAATTCAGGGTCGCTCTGGCGGCCAAAGCCCTGCTGCCAGACCCACGGCGTCTCGTCCCAGGTGAAGCGCTGGCCTGACGTGACCATCGGCACCAGGTCCATGCCCTCGAGGCCCGGCCATTCGCGCGCCTCTTCCTTCATCCCATGCAGGTCGAATTCGCCGCTCCTCGAATGCGCGATCACGGCGTTCGGCATGCCCTTGGAGCGGATCAGTGCGGTGAGCGCGCGGGTATCGATGCCGGAAAGGCCGATGATGCCGCGGGCCTTGAGCCACTGGTCGAGATGCTTTGTGGCGCGGTAGTTCGAGGGATCGGTGATCGCGGTGCGCAGGATCACGCCGCGCGCGCCGGGCGTTGCCGCCATGTTCACCGTCTCGATGTCTTCCTCGTTGGTGCCGACATTGCCGATATGCGGGAAGGTGAAGGTGATGAGCTGGCCGGCATAGGAGGGATCGGTGAGGATCTCCTCATAGCCGGTCATCGCGGTGTTGAAGCAGACCTCGCCGACGGCGTGGCCTTCCGCGCCGAGGCCAAAACCCTCCAGCACGGTACCATCGGCGAGCACGAGGAGCGCGGTCGGCTTGTGGTCCGGCCAGGCTGAAGCGTTTTCAGGTGTTGTCATGAGCGCACTTCATAGTCGCAAGCGCCCCCGCGCGTCAAAGCCGGAAGGCCAGAAAAGGGCGCGATTCACATGCGTTTGCTGCATATTTGGCAGCCAGTTCCGTCAGTCCGGCCGCTTTGGGCCGAATCCGCCGGAATTGGACCGCCCGGCTTGACCAATTCGCGCCAAAACCGCTCGTTCCTGTCCCGGCGGCCGACATCCCGGCAGTGGCGCGGCCCGCGCGGCCACTATATAGACGCGCAATCTTCCGATAGACCCAAGGGCCTTCCAGCGGCGCCATTTTCAGTGAGGCAACCATGCTGCGCGACGACATCAACAACGCGGTCAAGGAGGCCATGAAGGCCAAGGACGAGCGAAAACTCTCCACGCTGCGCATGGTCAATTCGACCGTCAAGAACGCCGACATCGAAGCGCGCGGGCAGGGCAAGCCGCCGCTCGCCGACGCCGACATCCTTGGCGTGCTGCAGAAGATGATCAAGCAGCGCCAGGAATCGGTCGAGCTCTACGACAAGGGCGGCCGCGCCGAGCTCGCCGCGCAGGAGCGCGAGGAGATCGCGATCATCTCCGCCTATCTGCCCAAGCAGATGTCCGAGGACGAGGTGAAGGCCGCGATCTCAGCCGCGATCGCCGAGACCGGCGCCGCAGGGATGAAGGACATGGGCAAGGTGATCGGCGTGCTGCGCGCGAAGTTCGCGGGGCAAATGGATTTCGGCAAGGCCAGCGGCCTGGTGAAGGCCGCGCTCGCCGGATAGTTTTGCCTGGGGCACTTAAAACTGGCCGGATGGGAGTCTGCTTCCGCGAGGCCCGGCAGACGAATTGTTCGGCCCCTAACGGACATGCCGTCTTGGTCGGCGAATGTCTGCAAATGACTTAGCGGACGGTGCGGCGCGCTTCCACGGCAAAGGCTGCGACACTTGCAGCCCAAGTGAACGCAAATACGGGCAGCACCCATTTAAAGTCCGAGTTTCTCGGGAACCTTTCCGCCGACGCCGCATCCAACGGGTTCAAAGCTCCCGAATGCACGCGTCGTGGAAAGGCATCTCGATGAATCCGAATGTACATGCACTGGATCGCGCAAGAGCGTCGCAGTCCGATATCCAAAGACCCGGCAGGGCCGAGGTCGAACAGGCCGTGCGCACCATCATCCGATGGACAGGCGAAGACCCTGACAGAGACGGTCTGCGCGAGACGCCGGCGCGGGTCACGCGCGCGTTCGAGGAATTCTTCTCCGGCTATGCTCAGGACCCCGTCGAAATCCTGAGAAAGACCTTTGAGGAGATCGAAGGCTATGACGAGATGATCGTGCTGCGCGGCATCCGTTTCGAGAGCCATTGCGAGCACCACATGGCGCCGATCATCGGCCAGGCCTGGGTGGCCTACATTCCAAACGGCCGCGTGGTCGGTATCAGCAAGCTGGCGCGCGTCGTCGATGTCTATGCCAGACGTCTGCAAATCCAGGAAAAGATGACCGCGCAGATCGCCAATACCATCAACGACGTGCTGGAACCGCAGGGCGTCGGCGTCATTATCAAGGCATCGCACCACTGCATGACGACGCGCGGCGTGCACAAGCCGGACACCGATCTCGTCACCAGCCGGATGCTCGGCTGCTTTCGCGACAACGCGCTGACCCGTCAGGAATTTCTGGGAATGGCGACGTAGTTCTACTGCGTCGTAAGACCCTCATGGTGAGGAGCGCGAAGCGCGTCTCGAACCATGAGGCCCCGTCCGTGGCCTGCATCCTTCGAGACGCCCGCTTCTCGCGGGCTCCTCAGGATGAGGGTTTGAGCGGCCATGACGGAGTAAGAATAACGCACCGAGAGCGGAGGACAACATGGCCGATCAGCAAGCGCCACCCGCCGGTCCCGATCTGTCAAAGGGCGTCACGCCGTCCGAATTCGCAGGTTCGACGCTACTTGGCCATGTCGGCGACGACGAAGTCCTCTTGGTCCGGTCCGGATCGGAGATCTTTGCGATCGGTGCACATTGCACCCACTATCACGGGCCGCTCGCCGAAGGCCTCGTGACCGGGGAGGGCATTCGCTGTCCCTGGCATCACGCCTGTTTCGACCTGCGCACCGGCGAAGCCATACGGGCGCCGGCGCTCAGTCCGGTCGCTGTCTGGAAAGTCGAGCTGCAAGGTGACCGCGTCTTCGTCCGGGAGAAGTGCGAACAACCCAAGCCGCAGATCAAGCCCCAGCTCGCGACCGACATGCCCCGCCAGATCGTGATCGTCGGCGGCGGTGCGGCAGGCTTTGCCGCCGCCGAGATGCTGCGGCGCCAGGACTACGGCGGCAACATCGTGATGCTGAGCGACGATGGCGCGGCGCCGGTCGACCGGCCGAACCTGTCAAAAGATTATCTCGCCGGCAGCGCGCCGGAGGATTGGCTGCCGCTGCGTCCGGATGATTTCTATACTGACGCGAAGATCGACCTCCGGCTCAACACCGAGGTGACCTCGATCGACACCAAGGCACGCCATGTTGTGACGTCAGGCGGCGAGGCGATCCCCTATGACCGTTTACTGCTGGCAACCGGCGCGGAGCCGGTGCGCCTGCCGATACCGGGCATGGATCAACCCCATGTCCATGTGCTGCGCTCGCTGGCGGATTCCCGTGCGATCATTGCATTGGCCGATGGCGCGCGGCGCGCCGTCGTGATCGGCGCGAGCTTTATCGGCCTTGAGGCCGCGGCGTCGCTACGCGCCAGAAATGTCGAAGTCCATGTCGTCGGGCTGGAGCAGCGGCCGATGGAGCGCGTGCTTGGCCCCGAGCTGGGCGATTTCGTCCGCGCCCTGCATGAAGAGCACGGCGTCATCTTCCATCTCGGCGACACCGTCACCGCCGTTGACGGCAAGCGCGCGACCTTGAAAAGCGGCGGCGTGATCGAGGCCGATATCGTCGTGGTCGGCGTCGGCGTGCGCCCGCGCCTTGGACTGGCCGAAAAGGCGGGTCTGGCGGTCGATCGCGGCGTCACCGTGGACATCTATCTGGAAACCAGCGTCCCCGGCGTCTACGCCGCCGGCGATATTGCGCGCTGGCCCGATCCGCATTCCGGCGAAAACATCCGCGTCGAGCATTGGGTCGTGGCCGAACGCCAGGGCCAGACCGCAGCGCGCAACATGCTCGGGCAACAGGAACGCTTCGACGCCGTGCCGTTCTTCTGGAGCCAGCATTACGACGTGCCGATCAACTATGTCGGCCATGCCGAGAAATGGGACGAAATCACCGTGGACGGCGATATCGCGGCTAAGGATTGCCTCGTCCAGTACAAGCGGGGCGGCCGCGTGCTCGCCGTCGCCTCGATCTATCGCGACGTCGCAAGCCTCGAGGCCGAGCTTGCGATGGAAGAAGAGCTGTTGTTCTAGGTCGCCATTGTTCCAAGCGGGGGCCAAAAATATCAGCCGTCGTCATGCCCGGGCTTGTCCCGGGCATCCACGTCTTTAAAACTATCGGTAAGCAAGAACGTGGATGGCCGGGACGAGCCCGGCCATGACGGGAAACGTTGCCAAGGCCGCCACCATGCTCACCGAAGCCGCAACCTACGACGAGCTCTACCGCAACTTCCGCTGGGACATCCCCGCGCGCTTCAACATGGCGACCGCGTGCTGCGACCGCCATGCCGACGGCTCCGGCCGCCTGGCGCTGGTCTATGTCGACGAGAGCGGCGCCGTCACGCGCACCTCGTTCGACGAGGTGGCGCAAGCCTCGCGCCGCTTTGCCAATGTGCTGAAGGCCGACGGCCTTGTCCGCGGCGACCGGGTCGCGGTGTTCCTGTCGCAATCCTTGGAGCTGCCGATCGCGCATCTGGCGGCGTTCCGCTCCGGCATGATCTCGATCCCGCTGTTTGCGCTGTTCGGCGAGGACGCGCTGGAATTCCGCCTGTCGAATTCCGAGGCGAAGGCCGTCGTCACCGACGAAAGCGGCTGGGACAAGCTGAAGAAAATCCGCGGCCGTCTGCCGGCGCTGAAGAACATCTACGTGATCGGCGACAGCGCGCCCGCCGGCACAAAATCGTTCTGGTCGGCGATCGAGGCGGCATCGCCGGATTTTACGACCGTCGATACCTCATGCGACGATCCTGCGCTGATCATCTACACCTCGGGCACGACGGGCAACCCGAAGGGCGCGCTGCACGCCCACCGCGTCGTGCTCGGCCATCTGCCGAATGTCGAGATGTGCCACAACTTCCTTCCCAAGCCGGGCGACCTGATGTGGACGCCGGCCGACTGGGCCTGGATCGGCGGGCTGATCAACGGCTTGCTCGCGTTCTGGTATCACGGCATTCCGCTGGTCGGTCACCGCGCGCGAAAATTCGAGCCGCAGGCGGCGATGGCGATGATGGCTGAGCTCGGCATCCGCAATACGTTCCTGCCGCCGACCGCGCTGAAGCTGATGCGGCAGGCGGACGTGAAGAATCCCGGATTGAGCCTGCGCAGCATCTTCACCGGCGGCGAATCGCTCGGCGGCGAATTGCACGGCTGGGTGCGCGAGACGTTTGGCATCGACGCACATGAAGTGTTCGGCCAGACCGAATGCAATCTCGTGATCGGCAGCAATTCGAACCTGTTTCCGATCCGCCCGGGATCGATGGGCAAGGCTACGCCGGGCTTCGACGTCCGCATCGTCAACGATCACGGCGAGGAGCTGCCGCGCGGCGAGCGCGGCATCATCGGCGTGCGCCAGCCGTGCCCCTGCACCATGATCGAATACTGGAAGAACCCCGAGGCGACCGCGAAGAAATATGCCGGCGAATTTCTCCTGACCGGCGATCTCGGCGTGCAGGATGAAGACGGCTATTTCTGGTACGTCAGCCGCGAGGACGACGTCATCACCACCGCCGGCTATCGTGTCGGCCCGTCCGAAATCGAGCATACGCTGATGAAGCATCCGGCGGTGGCGATGTCGGCCGTGGTCGGCATTCCCGATCCGATCCGCACCGAATCGATCAAGGCCTGGATCGTGCTGCGCCCGGGCTTTGCCGCCAGCGACGAATTGGCGCGCGAGATCCAGGAATTCGTCAAGGTGCAGCTTGCCGCCCATGAGTATCCGCGCTTTGTACAGTTCGCCGAGACGCTGCCGATGACGGCGACGGGCAAGGTGCTGCGCCGCGAATTGCGGGCGCTGGGATGATTTTCGTTTCGAGGGACGAATGAAGAAGGCTGCCAAGCGCGCCGCGGGCCTGCACCGCGCCTCGCTGACCAAGCTCGACGATCTGGATGCCGCGCTCGAGCTGATGTATTACGGCTGGCGCGGCATGACGCTCACGGCCGACCAGTATCTGGCGACGCTCGGCCTGTCGCGCCCGCACCACCGCATTCTCTATGTCGTGGCGCGGCAGCCCGACATCTCGATCGGCGCGCTGATCGACGTGCTCGGCATATCCAAGCAGGCCGCGAACCGGCCGCTCAACCTGCTGCTGGAACGCAAGCTCCTGACATCGACGCGGTCGCCCGAGCAGCACCGCACCAAGCTGCTGCGTCTGACGGCGGAGGGGCAACGGATCGAACAGCGGGCATCGGGTTACGAGCGCAAGGTGCTGCGCGCGGCGTTCGACCATGTCGGCGAGACCGGGGCTGCCGCGTGGATGGCCGTGATGGGAGCCATCGCCGACAGCCAATGACACCCTCATGTCAACATAGTTGACTTGAGAATGGCTCTGTGCCATCTCTTCCCGGCCGTTGCACGAAGGAGAGGGCGCGAGCATGAGCGAACAGTCAATGGACCGGGCGAGCATGGGGCGCTTTGTCGAGACATGGTGCGCCAACTGGTGCAAGGTCGATATCGACGCGGTCGTCGCGCACTTTGCCGATAACGCCGAGATGCGCAGCCCGCTGGCGGTCAAATTGACCGGCTCTCCCGTGGTCGCGGGCGCCGAGAACATCCGCGCCTATTGGCGGAAGGCGTATGGCCACATCGCGAGCGCTGACCTGAAAATCCTGAACTGGAGCTGGGACGAGACGATCTCGCGCCTGACCGTGTGGTGGCAATTGGGCGAGGCGCGCGCCAGCGAATTCATGGATTTCGACAGCACCGGCCGCGTGGTGCGCAGCGAGGCATTTTACGGAAAGTAGCCATGTGGTTTGCGGATCTCGTCCTGCTGCTCAATGCGCTCTGGTTCGGCGGCGCCTTCATCCAGTTCAGCATCGCCCAGGGCAATACGCTGAAGATACTGGTGCCGCGCGAGGAACGCGGAAATCCGATCGCGCCGACCCTGTCGGCCAGCGTGGCATTTCTCGGCGGCATGAATCTGCCGATCGGCCTCTTGTCCGTATATCTGCTGCTGTTCCGGCCGTCGTTCTTTCAGGCGCATGACGCGCAGCTTGCGCTGTTCCTGTTCTTCTCGGCGTGCCACTTCAGCCAGTTTGCCTACAACCTTCCGATTCTGATGCGCGGCGGGCGCGTCGGGGCGGCGTACTGGCCGGTCCTGAAGGGCCCGATGCTTCGGATCTTCGTCATCGATGCGGCGCTGTTCGCGGCGAATCTTGCCGTGGCGCTCCTGCTGATGTCTCGTTCCTGACGGCTTGTTGCCGTTGCCGGCTTGACGAAGATCAATACGCCGTGCGCATGGACCGGCTCCAATACCCCGATCGGGGAGGAGGAGCGCGATGTCGATTTCCGGCAAGGCCGATCCGGTGGTGCGGCGCATTGCAGCGGCCGATATCGCGGAGGCGCTGGGGCAGGGCCTGCGGGATTTGCAGGCGGTGCCGCTCTACGGGCTCGCCTTCGGTGCGTTCTATGCGGCCGGCGGCATCGCGATTCTGCTCTGCCTGACCGCGTTCGGCATGGTCTATCTCGCCTATCCGCTCGCCGCCGGCTTCGCACTGCTCGGCCCGTTCGTCGCGATCGGGCTCTATGAGGTCAGCCGCCGTCGCGAACTGGGGCTGCCGATCTCGGTCGGCGCGATCTGGGCCACGGTGCGGACCCGCAGCGAGATCGGCTGGATGGCGTTCGTCACGCTGTTCGTGTTCGTGGTCTGGATGTACCAGGTGCGGCTCCTGATCGCGCTGCTGCTCGGCCTCCATGCGTCCTTCTCCAGCCTGCACGACTTCATCACGGTGGTGCTCACCACCAATGAGGGCCTGCTGTTCCTCGCCATCGGCAACGCCGTCGGCGCCGCGCTGTCGCTGATCCTGTTCTCGCTCACGGTCGTCTCGTTTCCGCTGCTGCTCGACCGCGATGTCGATTTCGTCACCGCGATGATCACCAGCGTGCGCGCGGTGGTGACCAGCCCGCTGCCGATGATCTCGTGGGCGGCGCTGATCGTGATCCTGCTGGCGGTCTCGGCGATGCCGTATTTTCTCGGCCTCGTCGTCACGCTGCCGGTGCTCGGCCACACCACCTGGCACCTCTATCGCCGGCTCATCGCGCCCGCGCAGCCATAGGCCGCCGCTCAATTCGCATTCAACACCGAGCGCAGCATCGCCGCCAGATCGTGCCGGCGGTAGGGCTTGTTGAGGATCCGCACCTCGCGGCCGTCCCCGTCGGTGGTGTCGAGTGGATGTTCGGTATGGCCTGATGTCAGCAGGATCTTGAGCGCCGGCCGCAGGCGGGCCGCTTCCTTCGCGAGTTCGGTGCCGAACATGCCGCCGGGCATCACGACATCCGTGAACAGAAGATGGATGTTCTCGGGTCCTCTCAATATTTCGAGCGCCGCTGGCGCGTCGCGCGTGACGATGACGCGGTAGCCGAGCGCCTTCAGTTCGCCTTCGACATAGGAGCGCACCATGTCGTCGTCCTCGACCACGAGAATGGTTTCGTTGCCGGTCGGCGTGGTCCGCTGCGGGGTGGCTGGTGCGGCGCCGGCGCGGGGCGTGCCGACACGGGGGAAGTACAGCCTGACGGCGGTGCCGTGTCCCGGATCGGAGCGTATCTGCATCAAACCGCCGGATTGCCGGGCGAATCCATAAACCATGCTGAGGCCGAGACCGGTGCCTTTGCCGACCTCCTTGGTGGTGAAGAACGGCTCGAAGGCGCGGCGTGCGACTTCGGCGGTCATGCCGGTGCCGGTATCCGAGACGGCGACCATGACGTAGTCGCCGGGGCGCGCCTCGCCGTTGACGTCGACGTCGGATTCACCGAGCGAAATATTTTGCACCTCGACTGTCAGCTTGCCACCGGACGGCATGGCGTCGCGCGCATTGAGCACGAGGTTGAGCAGCGCCGAGGCCAGCTGGCCGGGATCGACGCTGGCCTGCAACGGCTCCGGATCGAGGTAGAATGTGCACTCGATGTGCTCGCCCAGCGTCCGGCGCAGCAACGGCTCCATGCCGACGACCTTCTGGCCGATGTCGATATCCTTCGGCATCAACGGCTGCTTGCGCGCGAATGCCAACAGGCTTCGCGTGAGATCCGATCCGCGTTCGGCGGCGGTCGCGATGCTCTCGGCGATGGCGCTCAGCTCCTTGTGCGGGGCCAGCCGCTCGGCAAGATGCTCCGCGTTGCCGAGGATCACGGTCAAGAGATTGTTGAAATCATGGGCCACGCCGCCGGTGAGCTGGCCCATCGCCTCCATCTTCTGCGATTGGGTGAGCTTCTGATTGAGCTCGTCGATGGCCGAGCGCTGGTGCTGCAGCGATTCGGCGGTGCGGTTCAGCAACGACATCAGCCCGCCCAGCTCGCCGCTCGGATGCGGCGGGCCGATCCGTGCGCTGAGGTCGCCGAGCCCGAGCTTGGTCGCCATCGCCGCCAGCCGTCCGACCTGGCGGCCGATGCTGATGGTCGCGAGGAGCCAGACGCCGGCGAGCAGCAGCAGCGAGGCGACCGCGAGAATGGCGAGGTCCTCGTACAGGCGGCGGTTGGCCGCGGCCACTAGGCTGTCCTTGGGCCGTCCGACCAGAATGTAAAGCCCGGCATCGCGCGCCGAGGGCGAGCGCGCGGCGGCCCAGACGCGGGTGCGGCCATTGCGCCCGGTCAGCTCCTGGAACGGCTCGCGGTTCGGCGACTCCGCAAAGCGGAACAACTCCGAATTTGCCATCGACGTGCCGACCGGCTTGGTCCAGTCCTTGCCGTCGGGCGCGACGAGGACCGTGCCTTTCCTGTCGACGAGCAGAATCTCGCTATCATCGGACAGGCGCCTGTCGTGGTCCTCGGCGAATTTCTTCAGGTTGAACGAGGCGAGCAGGATGAACTTCAGCTCGCCGGATTCGGAGCGAACGGGATAGGCGATCTGCAGCACGGAGATTCCCGTCAGCCGGCCGAACACCGGCTCGAGCGTGACGACGCCGTGGGCCTTCAACGCCTGCCTGAAATACTCGCGGTCCCGCAAGTCCAGCGTCCGGTTGGTTCGCAGCGAGTCGCAGAACAGGCTGCCGTCCGGATTGATGGTCAATATGCCGGTGTAGCGGGTGTATTCCTCGCGTACGGCGGACAGGAAATCCGAGCATGCCGCCTTGTCGCGCGTATCGAGATCGCTGGCGCGGGCGAGGCCGTAATGGAGCTGGGCGGTGCCCTGAATTTTCTCGTCGAGATCGGCTAGGATGTTGTTGGCGCTCGCCGACAGGCTGGCCAGCGCGGCATCAATGTCGTTGGTCCGGTTCTGGACGAAGCGCAATCCGACCAGGGTGGCCGGCACCAGCATCGCGGCGATAACCAGGATCAATAGCCGGGTGCGGAGGCTCATCTTTGTGCGTTTCCGCGTTCAAGTCAGCGGTTCTCGGTGCGATAAGATAGCGCCCGGTATCAGCATGCGGGGTGCCGTCTTTTCTACTGATGCTGGAATATCCCTTGGCCGGGCCCAAGTCCACTCGTGGCGGGCAGGTCTGGCGCGCCTTCCCGGCCCGCCTTTACGAGATATGACGGTCGGCGAAGATCGCTGCATTTGGTTTATGGCACCGGTCGTTGTCCGGGCTTTCCATGACCGGCAGCTGGATTCATGCAATCAGGTTGTGGATCACGTCGGAGAGCGGACGCTCATCGCCATCGAAGCTGGCGATCATGGCCTTCAGCATTTCTTCGGGATTCAGCCTCTCGATCTTGAGGGGGTAGTCCGCCAGGTCGGCCAGCAGGGCGAAGAAGGTAAGCTGCGAACGACCATTTCCTTCGCGAAAGGCATGAATGGCGTTTAGCTCAGCCAGAAAATGCGCCGCCCGATCCGCGAATGTCTGCGTATCGAGATTCCGTAGATAATCCGCCGCGCGCAAGTCATCGAACAGGAGGCGCGCCTGGTCTTCGATATTTTCGGGAAAGCAGAATGGATTGCCGCCCTTCGCAATTCGAAGTCCATCGCTCCGTTTGGCAGTGGTTCTTCCGCCCGGGCATTGGAAATTTCTGCCTCGAATGCGTCAAGCTCGGCCTGGCTCCGCAGGCCGAGCTTGTTCACCAGTACAGTCGAGTTCTTATAGGTATAGGGATCTTCGATCGCATCATACATGCGGTCGGTCAGCCCTTGCGATGGCTGCTGATTATTGCCCGGCGACGCTGTTCTGCCGTGAGGTTCCTGCTTCGCGCATCGCTGGCGCGCTTTTCCATTGCTGGTGTGAGCTTGATACCTTCGACCTCGCTTATCTTGGCAAAGCGGTCACTTCCGAGCACGAAATGGCCGGACTTCGCACCTTTTGTTGGGTCGTTTTTCTGTTTGGTCATAGCTGCAGGATACCACGAGTCGTCGTTCAAGGCACGCACGGCATGTTCCCGGAAGGGACCCCCTACGGCGTCCCAATCCCCATTTCCTTCAGCGCCGCCAGCATCCGCTCCGGCGGCTGCATCTTGATCGCCAGCGCATGGCCGGTTTCCAGCAGGCTCTTCAGGCTGGACAGGATCGCCGGCCAGCCGGCGCGGCCGCCGGACAGGATGTCGTCGCTGATGTCCCGGTCGTGCGACTGCAGCATCGTCAGCTTGACGACGTCGCCAGCCTCCTCGATTTCATAGGTAACGAGCGTCGGGCCGAGCTTTTCCACCAGCCCCGGCCAGTTCACGTTCCAGGTGACGGTCAGCTTTTTCGGCGGATCGCATTCGATCACCTCGCCGGAGATGTGCTCGGAGCCGTCGGGCGCGCGGGCGATGAAGGCGCCGCCGACCTTGAGGTCGGCCTCGATCGCAAAGCCGGAAAAATAGTTGCGGCTGAAGTCGGCCGTCGTCAGCGCCTTCCATATCTGTTCAGGCGTGGCGGCGATGTAGATCGTGTAGACGATCGCCGGCTTGAATTTCTTGACGTCAATGTCGCTACGCTTACTCATCACGCTTCTCCAACTGCCGTTTCAACTCAGAGAGCGCGGCGAGCTTCCCGCGCTCGAATTTCCTGATCCAGCGTTCGCCGATCTGATGGATCGGCACGGGGTTGATGTAGTGCAGCTTCTCGCGGCCGTGCTTCATCGTGCCGACGAGGTTGGCCGCTTCGAGAATGTCAAGGTGCTTGGTGACAGCCTGCCGCGTCATCTCGAGGCCGTCGCAGAGTTCGTTCAGCGTCTGTCCGTTTCTGGCGTGAAGCCGATCCAGCAGCGCGCGCCGTGAACCATCGGCAAGCGCTTTGAAGACTTCATCCATGTTTGGGATAATAGGCAACCAAAAGGTTGCATGTCAAGAGCGTGTGTTGGGCACCGCCGCAGGCCTGTGTTATCTTGTTCGCAGCCAACGCAGATTGGCCTTGAACAGTCGGGGGTGGAAGATGAGCGCTCGCCTCAAGCTCGCAGCTTTTTTCTCGGTTCACCTCGTGGCATGCGGAAGTCCTGCTTGTGCGCAGCAGCAAGTGATTGGCGCGCCGCCCGAAGCGCTCAACATGAAGCTGGTCGGAACCAGCGACCTGCAGGCGCGCAGCGGCTATCAGCCGACCATCCATCATCAGGGCGACCGCTGGATCGCCTATATCGGCCATCACGGCGGCAGCGACGAGATTCCGTCACCCGTCAATCCGCAGACCGGAAAGGCCGAGCCGAACGGCACCTCGATCGTCGATGTCACCGACCCCTCGCAGCCGAAATATCTGCGCCATCTGCCGGGCCAGGAAGGCAAGTATGAAGCGGGCGGCGCGCAAATGGTGCGGATTTGCGACGGCAAGTCGTTGCCGAAAGGCGATCGCAACGCGGTCTACATGCTCAGGACCTTTGGCGGCGAGGCGCATGAAATCTGGAACGTCGCCGATCCCGCAAACCCCGTGCTGGTGACGCGGATTGCCGGGTTGAAGGATACGCACAAGAACTGGTGGGAGTGCGACACCGGCATTGCCTTCCTGGTGTCGGGCGCGCCCGACTGGCGCACGCGCCGGATGACTCAGGTTTATGATCTCTCCGATCCCGCGCATCCGCAGAAGATCCGGGATTTCGGCCTTCCCGGCCAGGAGCCCGGCTCGACGGGAGCGGTACCGACCGAGCTGCATGGCCCGATCTCGACCGGGCCGTCCGGCAACCGGGTCTATTTCGGCTACGGCACCAACAAGGGCGGCATTTTGCAGATCGTCGACCGCGACAAGCTGCTCAACGGCCCGAAGGAGCCGACGCCGGACAATCTGCGCCTGCCGGAGATCGCACGGCTGCCGATGTCGGCCTTCAACGGCGCCCACACGGTATTTCCGATGCAGGGCATGCCGATTGCGGAATTCGCCAAGGACAAGGACGGCAAGAGCCGCGATATCGTCATGATCGTCGATGAGGCGATCCTGAACGAATGCAACGAGCCCAGGCAGATGGTGTGGTTCGCCGACGTCACAGTCGAGAAGGCGCCGATGATCGTCTCGAACTACACGGTGCCGGAGGCGAGCGGATCGTTCTGCGAGCGGGGAGGGCGGTTCGGCGCGCATTCCTCGAACGAGAGCATGGCACCGGTGTTCTACAGGAAGATGGCGTTCATCGCCTTCTTCAATGCCGGCGTGCGCGCGCTCGACATCCGCGATCCCTATCATCCCAAAGAGGTCGGCCATTTCATTCCGGCGATCACGGCGGCGACCGACAAGCGCTGCGTCAAGATCGGCGAGCAGGACCGCTGCAAGGTCGCGATCCAGACCAACAATGTCGAGACCGACGAGCGCGGCTACATCTACATCGTCGACCGTGCCAACACCGGCCTGCATATTCTGGAATTGACCGGCCCGGCGCGCGCCGTCGCCGGTCTGCCGTGAGGATGCGGGCGATGCGCCGATGGCCGCTGATTGCGTTCGTGCTTGTGGCGCTCGGGGCGCTGTCGGGCGCCGCGGCCTATCAGCATGCGGGGTTGCATCAGGCGGACGCGTGGCGGGAAATCGCCTGGCCATTTCCGCGCGATGGCTGGCCTGCGGGCAAGGCCTTTCGATGCGGGGCAGCGGCGTGTGGTGGCGAGATCGCGCTCTATCTGCGGCCGAAGATGGGTTTTTGCAATTGCGACCGCGGCGTCGCTGACGACGATGAGGTCGATCGCGTCGCCGATCTCGATCTGATGAGCGAGCATTTTGCGCCGCTCGCCCCGGGCGATGTGGTGCAGCTCGCCGACATGCCCGGGCGGATCAGGGCCTATGACCTCAAAATGCCCGATCGCTCGCCGCACACCGCCATCGGCATCGCCGTCGCGCGCCGCTGCGATCTCCTCGTCGCGGTGGCGCACGGCAAAGGTGATACGCCCGAATTGCGGCGCGCGGCGCTGGCGTTTCTGGCGAGGAATGAAATGAAGCGCTGGATGATTGCGGCGATGGATGGACAATAGCTTCGCTGTCTTCTTCAACCTCGCCCCGCTTGCGGGGAGAGGTCGCCGCGCTCTTCGCGCGGCGGGTGAGGGGGTACAGGTCTTTCGGCAAACACCGCCTCGCGGAGAGAGCCCCTCACCCCGACCCTCTTCCCGTGAAGGACGGGGAGAGGGAGGAAGAAGCAGCAGCGTGTCGACATCGCTTCCATCTCCATCCCCCACATGCATAATGGCCCACTCACTCTCCCCTCGGAGCCCCCGCATGTCTCTCCAAGTCTATCTCGCCTTCGTCGCCGCCTGCATCGGGCTTGCGCTATTGCCGGGTCCGGTGGTGACGCTTCTTATCGCCAACGGCCTGCGGCACGGCACCCGCGCGGCGATGATCAATTGCGCCGGGGTGCAAACCGGTATGGCGATCGTGATCGGCACCGTCGCGATCGGCCTGACCACGTTGATGGCGACCATGGGGTACTGGTTCGACTGGGTGCGCTTTGCCGGCGCGGCCTACCTGATCTGGCTCGGCATCAAGCTGATCCGATCCCCTGTCGAGGGCGTCAATACCGACGAGCCGCCACCGCCGCCGCGCGGCGGCTTCTTCCTGCAGGGCTTTCTGGTGCTGCTGTCAAATCCGAAGGTGCTGGTGTTCTTCGGCGCGTTCATTCCGCAGTTCATGGACATGGACAAGCCGCATTTGCCGCAGGTGGCATTGCTCGGCGTCACCTTCATGGTGATTGCCGCCTCGACCGACGCGGTCTACGCGCTGCTCGCCGGCCGGGCGCGGCTGTTCTTCTCCGAGCAGCGGACCCGGCTGGTCTCGCGCGTCTCCGGCGGCTTCATGATCGGCGGCGGTATCTGGCTGGCGCTGACGCGGGCGCGCTGACCTCGCGCGTTGAACCGGGGGCGGCGGCACGGCGTCTAACCGCCAGCCGCCTTTGGGGGAACAAGCCGTGCTGCCCGACCTGCCGTGGTTCGTCTATCTGATCCTGCTCGGCCCGCTCGGGCTGCTGCTTGGCGCCGCCGTCTACAAGACGCTCGAGGTGCGCGCTGCGCGCGAATGGCCTGCGACCGCCGGCAAGGTGGTGGTCTCGCATGCCGAAGTGCGCGAGGTCAAGGTCATGGACGGCGATCGCGAAGGCGGCTCTCGCATGGAGCCGCGCAACTTCGCCAACGTGGTTTACGAATATTCCGTCGCCGGCAAGAAGCTGCGCAACAACCGCGTCAGCATCGGCGAAGACCGCGGCGATTTCCAGCTTGCCGAGACGCTGGCGAAATATCCGGTCGGCACCGTCGTCACCGTCTACTACAACCCGCTTCACCCGAACCAGGCGGTGCTGGAGCGCGACCTGCCGAAGGGCCTGTGGGGCTGCCTCGGCATCGGCACGGCCATCGTGCTGGCCATCGTGTTCGGCTCGGCGATCGGGCTGCACAAGATCACCGAATATGTCGCGACGCAGATTCCCGCCTCCGGAAATCCGGCCGCCGCCGTTGCCTTCGCCGCGTTCGGCACCGTCGTGGCGCTGTTTGCGCTCGTGCTGCACCGCCAGGCGTCGCTGGCGATGCAATGGCCGGTCGTATCAGGCACGATCAAGCTCTCCGATATCGAGCAGTACCGCGCCGCGGCGCAGGACGGCCGCTCGCGCGGACAGATCATGTATCAGCGGCGGGTGTCCTATACCTACAAGTACAACAATCTCACCTACACCAACACGCATGCGACGCTGGCGAGCAGGGTGGCGTCGACCTCGAGCTGGCTGGTGAAGAAATCGACGACCGACTACAAGAACGGCGCCAGCGTAAAAGTCTTCGTCAATCCCGACAATCCGTCGCAGGCGACGCTCGAGCCGCGCGCCGGCTTTGTGTGGGTGCTATGGCTCGTCGCTGCGGCGATCTGGGGTGTGGCGTATTACGCGGCGGTGCATGGCTAGGCCATCGGGTATTGACGCCATTCGCTGATCCGGATTCGAAGGGAGCGCTGTACGGGTCTCAGCGCCGACGCTTGCCGTAATACGGATTGGCAATGCATTGCGCCGAGCGGCCGGATGCTACCGCCCTGCACTGGGCCATCGACGCAAAGCGGCATGAAATGCCGCTTTGAAGCCCGTATGACTGCAGGCAGACCGGATAGGCCGGATCGTACGCCTGCGCTTGCGCCGGCAACGTCGTTAGACCGAGCACAACCGAAATGGTCAATGCACGGACCTCAAGTCTGCCTTGTATGCGCATGGGTAGAGCTCGGCTGGCAACTGCGTCATCGCCAGATTTTCGACTCGGGTGACACCTGCGTTTGATCCAGATCAAGGGCCGCGATCGGTAAGGTCGGATGACCGAAACCTGCACGTTAGATCAATAGCGATCGGCGCCGCTTTTGCGCTTGGATGCGATTTGCGGCCGCAGCTTGTCGCGACCCACCCGTCAAGCATGGCCGCGCGCCGGCGAGACGCCGCCTCAGGCTCACCCCCAAGCGAGCGAGGCGGCCTTGCCGGCAAGTTGCGTTGCGTCAGTCAAAAGGGGCTGCACTTGGAGACGGCACATCAGAACTGTCCGCGATGCGGACGGAGAATGATTTTTGTCACGACGAGCGACGGCAAGATCCCGGTGACCATGCAGTGTCTGACCTGCGACCGTCCCGACCCGCTGGAATCCGAAAGTGTCAAGGGCTGGATCAGTTCGCTTCGGCCGCCGGCGTGATCTGCGGCTCGTCGCTGCAATCGTGACTTCACCGCGATTCGCTGGCGGATGTCGCCACGAACCAGAGGCGAAACGCATGCCGTACGGGCGGTGGCTTCCTCAGCGCAAGAGGGTAGGGAACGTACCGTGATGGCGGCAAATTCAAAGGCACACGACTGGCGCGGCGGCGCTCAAACCAGCCCCCGCGCCCGCAGCATCACCTCGATCTCGCCGAGAATACGCGCCAGCCGCTCCGCCCAGGCCTGCTCGCCCGCCTGGTCCGAAATCAAATCCTGGCGGATTTCGATCCCCGTATTCATCAGCCCGCGCGCCTCGCCATGCACGGGGATGGTGTAGTCGGTCTCGTCGCTGACCTTGTAGGGCTCGTTGTCGCCGACCACGAGATCGCCCTCGGCGCGCAGCAGCTCCAGCATCAGCGGCGGCAGATGGGTGTCGCGGTGATACAGCGTGCCGATGTGCCAGGGCCGCGCGATCCCCGCATAAACCGGCGTAAAGCTGTGCAGCGACAGCAACACCGTCGGCATGCCGGCGCTGCCGCGCTGGTCGATGATCTCGCCGATGCGCCGGTGGTAGGGATCGAAGATCTGCGCCCGCCGGATCGCGGCGGCCTCGTGCGAAAGGCCTTCATTGCCGGGGATCGTCGTCGCCTCGCTGATGCGCGGGATCGAGCTTGCGACGTGGGGTGGGCGGTTGCAGTCGATGACGAGCCGCGAATAGCGCTGCACGATCAGATGGGCATCGAGATGTTTCGACAGCGCCTCGGCGACGCCGGCAATGCCGATGTCCCAGCCGATGTGGCGCTTCAGTTCGCTCTCGGGCAGGCCAAGGTCGCCGAGCATGCGCGGGATCAGCCGTCCGTAATGGTCGCAGGTCAGCAGAAACGGCGAGCGCCCGGCAGCGTTGAATTCGTGGACCGGAGGAACATCTTCGGTGCTCAGGAGTAGTGTTGTGCGACCGGCGTCGTTCAAAGCGTTTTCCTTGGAAGTATTGCCTATTCGAGCGGCATATCGATCTGGAATTGAGCAGGGTTTGGACTAGATCATGTGTATCAGAATCGATGATTATCCAACGATGCCGCGCCTGACCATCCATCACAAGACCGTTTATCGCTATACGCGCCCGGTCGCGTTCGGCGAACATCGCATCATGCTGCGTCCGCTGCCGGGCCATGATTTGCGGATACGCGCAAGCCAGCTCGAGATCGAGCCGAAACCGATGCAGTTGCGCTGGATCCACGACGTGTTCGGCAACACCGTTGCGATTGCGACCTTCGACGAGCGTGCCGAGGAATTGTCGTTCACGGCGACGGCGACCGTCGAGCACACCCCGGCGGAAGAGTTCGCGCTGACGCCGGACGATCCCGCCTATTTCTATCCCTTCCGTTATGACGACGAGGAATATCCCGACCTTCTGCAGTTCGTCACGCCGCAATATGGCGATCCCAACGGGGAGCTGTCGGCGTGGGCGCGGCAGTTTCTCGACGCCGAGGCGCCGACGCCGACCTTCAAGATCCTGAGCGGCATGACCCATGGCATCCGCAAGGCCTTTAGCTACCGCAAGCGCCACGAGCAGGGCACGCAGCATCCGCTCGACACGCTGCGCACCCGTTCCGGCAGCTGCCGCGACTATGCGCTGTTCATGATCGAGGCGCTCCGCCGGCTCGGCATCGCCGCGCGCTTCGTGTCCGGCTACATCTTCGTTCCCGACGATGGCGACGGCCATGTCGGCGGCGGCTCCACGCATGCCTGGGTGCAGGTCTACCTGCCGAGCGCCGGCTGGATCGAGTTCGATCCGACCAACGGCATCGTCGGCACCCGCGACCTGATCCGCGTCGCCGTCGCCCGCGATCCACGGCAGGCGATCCCGCTGCACGGTACCTATCTCGGTTCGCCGGACGCTTTCGCCGAAATGGAAGTCAGTATCGCCGTCTCGGTCGATGACGAACAGGCGGAAGCACCGCAAGTGGAGCAGGTCTGATGGAGATCCGGGTCGGCTTCGAGATTTCCTACGCGGCGGCGCAGCCGACGCCGATGGTGACCATGCTGTCGATCCATCCGTCGCGCTTCGCCGACATCGTCGGCACCGAGCGGATCACAGCCGAGCCGGATGTGCCGATCGGCTTCTATCGCGACAGCTTCGGCAATGTCTGCGGCCGCCTCGTCGCGCCGGCGGGCGGCGTGACGCTTCGTGGCGACGCGCTGGTGCGCGATTCCGGCCTGCCTGATCCGTTCGTGCCGACCGCGCAGCAATTGCCGATCGACCAGTTGCCCGACGATGTCCTGCTCTATCTGATGCCGAGCCGCTATTGCGAGACGGACAAGCTTACCGACATCGCCTGGTCGCTGTTCGGCAATACGCCGCCCGGCTGGCCGCGCGTGCAGGCGATCGTCGACTTCGTGCACAATCACGTCACCTTCGGCTACCAGCACGCCCACCACATGAAATCCGCGCATGACGTCTACGAGCAGCGCGCCGGCGTCTGCCGCGACTTTGCGCATCTGGCGCTGACCTTCTGCCGCTGCATGAACATCCCGGCGCGCTACTGCACCGGCTATCTCGGCGATATCGGCGTGCCCCGCGATCCCGCACCGATGGATTTTTCCGGCTGGTTTCAGGTCTATCTGTCCGGCCAGTGGCACACTTTCGACGCGCGCCACAATGTCCCCCGCATCGGCCGCATCCTGATGGCCACCGGCCGGGATGCCGCCGACGTCGCGCTGACGACAAGCTTCGGCCGGATGGATCTGGTGAAGTTTCTCGTCATCAGCGACGAGGTCGTGCCGGCGTAGGTCATGCTGTCATTGCGAGGCGCGCCAGCGACGAATGGATTGCCTCGTCTTGCGCGCGATGACATAGAACGTCGATGATTTCAGATCGTCTCTTCGTCTACGGCACGCTGATGCGCGGCTTCGACCATCCGATGGCGCAGCTTCTGTCGCGTAGCGCGGATTTTTTGGGCACGGCCACCTGCCGCGGCCGGCTCTATCTGATCAAGCATTATCCCGGGCTGGTGCTGTCGGACGATCCTGTTGATGTCGTGTTCGGCGAGCTCTATCGCCTGCGCGAGCGCGACGCGCTGCTCGCCGAGTTCGACATGTATGAAGCCTGCGGCGCCGGCTTTCCGGAGCCGACCGAATATGTCCGCCGCATGCTGGAAGTGACGCACGAGGACGGTACGGCCGGCGAGGCGTGGACCTATGTCTACAACTGGCCCGTCACCAACCTGCCGCAGATCGCCTCGGGGAAGTTCTTGGAGCGCTAATCGCCCGCGTCCAGCCGCTCGCGCTCCATCCTGATATCCACCTCGCGCTCGACATACTTCCATTCCTCGCTGGCGCGCAGCGTGCGGACCAGTTCCTCGAACGCGTCGGCATGCTCGGGCGCGTATTCGAACCAGGTCAGGAAGTCGAAGGGCTGGCCGAGATCGCGGCTGTGATAGAGCTGACGGGCGATCGCCGGCAGGTATTTCAGGCTTGCCGCGATGTGCTGCGACTTGTCCTCGAAAATCTCGCGCCGCTCCTCCTGCGTCAAATCCCACCACGCCGCCGATTTCTTGATCGGGATCAGCGCGGCATGGGTCGCCTCCACCCGGCCGATTTCGGCGCGCACGGCGTCGAGCTCGCTTTTCTCGGGCCGCTCGGTATAGCGCAGATGGCTGGCGACGCCGGCCAGCCGCCAGGAGGTCAGCGAGGGCAGGATCGGCAGCGCGATGGTCAGCGAATGGACGACCGACAGCGCCGGCGTCGGCGCCAGCGATGCGCCCTTTACCGGCGCAAACCGCGTCACCCGCCACGCCCCGCTCCTGCCACCCCGGAACACCGTGAACATGCGGGCATGGAAGCGCGGAACCGGCGGGGATTCAAGCTTGCACGAAGCGTATGCCGCCCGTCATGCCCGGCTTGACCCGGGCATCCACGGCTTTCTTGTGCCGGCGGCCCCGACGATGAGGGGGAAGCCGATTCCCGTCCTGTGAATAGCGGCGAGAAGTCCGGCGGCCTTCGCCTTTTAACGGCCCGGGCCTATACCCATGGTCGGTTGGCACGGCCCCCTGATTCGGCAAAAAACCACTTATGCGCTTTACGCCCCAATTCCTCGAAGAGCTTCGCGCCCGGCTTCTGGTTTCGGAAGTCGTGGGCCGGCGCGTCAAGCTGAAGAAGGCGGGCAGGGAGTTCAAGGGACTGTCGCCGTTCCAGCAGGAGAAGACGCCTTCCTTCACGGTCAACGACCAGAAGCAGTTTTACCACGACTTCTCGACCGGCAAGCACGGCAACATCTTTGACTTCGTCATGGAGACGGAGGGCGTTTCGTTTCCGGAAGCCGTCGAGCGCCTCGCCGCGATGGCCGGCCTGCCGCTGCCGGCGGTGACCCCTGACGCCGCGCGGCACGAGCAGCGCCGCAAGACGCTGCATGACGTGATGGATCTCGCGGCAAAGTTCTTTGCCGATACGCTCGCCTCGCGCAACGGCGCCAAGGCGCGCGGCTATCTCGGCGACCGCGCGATTACGCCGGCGACGCAGCTCCAGTTCCGCCTGGGCTACGCGCCGCCCGATCGCTTTGCGCTGAAGGAGCATCTCGGCGCGCAGGGCATCTCGACCGACGACATGGTGGAAGCGGGGCTGCTGATCGGCGGTGACGACATTCCCGTGCCTTACGACCGCTTCCGCGACCGCGTGATGTTTCCGATCGCCGACGCCAGGGGCCGCGTCATCGCCTTCGGCGGCCGTGCGCTGGAAAAGGACGTGCCGGCCAAATATCTGAACTCGCCGGAAACGCCGCTGTTTCACAAGGGCGACAATCTCTACAACCTCGCCACCGCCCGGCAGGCCGCGCATGACGGCGCGCCGCTGATCGTGGTCGAAGGCTATGTCGACGTCATCGCCATGGTCACCGCGGGCTTTGCCGGCGCAGTGGCGCCGCTCGGAACGGCCTTGACCGAAAACCAGCTCGCGCTGCTGTGGCGGATGGCGGACGAGCCGATCCTGTGCTTCGACGGCGACCGCGCCGGGCAGAAGGCGGCGTATCGCGCCGCCGATCTGGCGCTGCCGCTGCTCACGCCCGGCAAGAGCCTGCGCTTTGCGCTGCTGCCGGAAGGACAGGACCCTGACGATCTCGCGCGCGCCGGCGGCCGCATGGCGATCGAGGAAGTGATTTCCGCGGCGCGCCCGCTCGCCGACATGATCTGGTCGCGCGAGATCGAGGGCGGCACGTTCGCAACGCCCGAGCGGCGCGCGGCGCTGGAAGCCAAGATCAACGAACTCTCCAACGGCATCCGCGACGAGGTGGTGCGCCGCTATTACCGCCAGGATCTCGCCGAGCGCCTGCAGCGCACCTTTGCCCCCGATGCTTCCCGCGGCGGCTATGGCCGGGGCGGCTTCCCCGCCCGCCGCGGCGAATCACCCCGCGCCTTTACCCCGCGCGCCGCCGGTCCGGCCGGCCGATTCGCCCCCCGCGGCGGCGGCCGTCCGGGGGGAACGGCGTCGGGAATCGCCCCCGGCCCCTACCAGGCGGCGAGCCCGCAGATGGCGACCAGCCCGATCATGCGCGGCCAGCGCAGCGCCATGTCCCGCCGCGAGGCCCTGATTCTGCAATCCCTGATTAACCATCCCTGGCTGCTGCACGACCACCTCGAGGAGGTGGCCGCCCTGGAACTGGCGCATGGCGAGGCCAACAAGCTCCGCGCCGGTATCATAGCCGCCTTCGCCAACGACCATCACCATTCCCCCGATGTCGAGGAGCAGGCCGAGAAGATGCGCGCCGACCTCGAAGCGCGCGGATTAGGCGAGATTCTTCAACGGGTTGAGCGGGCGATCACGACCGCGGCGGTGTGGGGCGCAAGGCCCGGCGCGGCGCGGGAAGATGTTTTGGCCACCTGGCAGCAACTCGTTGTCTTGCATCAGAAAACACACGCCCTACTTAGGGAGAAGCGGGATGCCGAGTTGGCGTTGGGCGAGGAGCCCAGCGAGGCCAATCTGGCATGGTTGAAGGACGTCAGCGCCCGGCTGGAGTCGCTGGACGGCACGGAGGCCCTGATCGAGGGGTTTGGCGAGCTTTCGGGCCGGTTCCGGAAGAGCGTTTAGGATACAAAAAACAATTGCGGACGGCGGCGGCCATGCCCGCAAAAAGACTCGCCAAATCCATGGTTTGGCGGCAAAAACAGGGTTAAGCGAAGCTTAATAGTCCGAAGGTACTTAACCAGCGAGGCGCCTTTCGGGCTATGGCATAACACCGGCGATGGCGGGTTTAAGGGGTGGCGACAGTCTGCGCCGCCCTTTGCGCGTCGCAAGCATGCGAATACTCAGGGGCACGGGCGTGATCCGGAAAAGCGGTAACCGGTTTTCGATATGGATCGCGCGAGCAAGGATCTAGCGGGTTGGCTTTTCAAACAAAAGACATCCTGCTGTCGACTTCAGTAATTCAGGAGTGGATGACGCTTCGCGTCATTCCGCACGAGCGCGTTTCGGGAGCTTCATGAATGGCCACCAAGGCAAAGACGCTGCAGGTTAAGGACAAGGAAAAAGACGACAAGGCAGCGGACGCCCCGGAGAAGGACTCGGCCGACGCGCCGTCGCCGTTGCTCGACCTCTCCGACGCAGCCGTCAAGAAGATGATCAAGCAGGCCAAGAAGCGCGGCTTCGTGACCTTCGATCAGCTCAACGAAGTCTTGCCCTCCGACACCACCTCGCCCGAGCAGATCGAGGACATCATGTCGATGCTCTCGGACATGGGCATCAACGTGTCCGAGGCGGAGGAAGCCGACGACGAGGCCGAGAAGGAAGACGACGACGACACCGACAACGAGCTTGTCGAGGTCACGCAGAAGGCCGTCACCGAGGTCAAGAAGTCCGAGCCCGGCGAGCGCACCGACGATCCCGTCCGCATGTATCTGCGCGAAATGGGCACGGTCGAGCTTTTGTCGCGCGAGGGCGAAATCGCGATCGCGAAACGCATCGAGGCCGGCCGCGAGGCGATGATCGCGGGCCTCTGCGAGAGCCCGCTGACCTTCCAGGCCATCATCATCTGGCGCGACGAATTGAACGAAGGAAAGATCTTCCTTCGCGACATCATCGATCTCGAAGCCACCTATGCCGGCCCCGACGCCAAGAACAACATGAACCCGGCGCTGATCACAGCGCCCGCCGACGGCCAGCCCGCCAATGGCGAGGCCGCGCCCGCCCATGTCGCGCCGCCCGCCGCGCCGCCGTCGCCGACCCCGTTCCGCGCACCGGGCGCCGATGCGGATACGGAGGAAAAGGATCCGGCCGAGGCCGCCGCCGAAGGCGACATGGAGGAGGACGAGTTCGAGAACCAGATGTCGCTCGCCGCCATCGAGGCCGAGCTCAAGCCGAAGGTGGTCGAGACCTTCGACAAGATCGCGTCCGAATACAAGAAGCTGCGCCGCCTGCAGGAGCAGGACATCGCCAACCAGCTGCAGAGCGAGTCGCTGTCGCCCTCGCAGGAGCGCAAGTACAAGAAGCTGAAGGACGAAATCATCGTCGAGGTGAAGTCGCTGCGCCTCAACCAGGCCCGCATCGACTCGCTCGTCGAGCAGCTCTACGACATCAACAAGAAGCTGGTCTCGTTCGAAGGCCGCCTGCTGCGTCTCGGCGACAGCCACGGCGTTGCGCGCGAGGACTTTCTGCGCAACTACCAGGGCTCGGAGCTCGATCCGCGCTGGCTCAACCGCGTCTCGAAGCTTTCGGCAAAAGGCTGGAAGAATTTCGTCCACCACGAGAAGGATCGCATCAAGGAGCTGCGCGGCGAGATCCAGCAGCTCGCGGCGCTGACCGGGCTCGAGATCGGCGAATTCCGCAAGATCGTGCACGGCGTGCAGAAGGGCGAGCGTGAGGCACGCCAGGCCAAGAAGGAAATGGTCGAGGCCAACCTCCGCCTCGTGATCTCGATCGCCAAGAAGTACACCAACCGCGGCCTGCAGTTCCTCGACCTGATCCAGGAAGGCAATATCGGGTTGATGAAGGCGGTCGACAAGTTCGAGTACCGCCGCGGCTACAAGTTCTCGACCTACGCGACATGGTGGATCCGGCAGGCGATCACGCGCTCGATCGCCGACCAGGCCCGCACCATCCGCATCCCCGTGCACATGATCGAGACGATCAACAAGATCGTGCGCACCTCGCGCCAGATGCTCAACGAGATCGGCCGCGAGCCGACCCCGGAAGAGCTCGCCGAAAAGCTCGGCATGCCGCTGGAGAAGGTGCGAAAAGTTCTCAAGATCGCCAAGGAGCCGCTGTCGCTGGAGACGCCGGTCGGTGACGAGGAAGACTCGCATCTCGGCGATTTCATCGAGGACAAGAACGCGATCCTGCCGATCGACGCGGCGATCCAGTCCAACCTGCGCGAGACCACCACGCGCGTGCTGGCCTCGCTCACCCCGCGCGAAGAGCGCGTGCTGCGCATGCGCTTCGGCATCGGCATGAACACCGACCACACGCTGGAAGAAGTCGGCCAGCAGTTCTCGGTCACCCGCGAGCGCATCCGCCAGATCGAAGCCAAGGCGCTGCGCAAGCTGAAGCACCCGTCACGGTCGCGGAAGCTGCGGAGCTTTTTGGATAACTGATCTCTTCCGCCTCGCCCCGAGGAGCGCCCGAAGGGGCGCGTCTCGAAGGGCCCGGCATCTACCGAAAAAGCGGCGGGCGAAAGCCCGCCGTTTTCATGTCAGCCGCTGCGCCTCGACGCGGCTGTGATTGGCCTCTACCATCGCGGCCGATGACAGGCCCGCACCTCACCGTCTGGTACAACACCCGCTGCCCCGTCTGCGATGCCGGCATCGACTGGCAGCGCAACAAGCTGCTTGCCGCGGTCCGCGCCGGCCGCCTGTCCTTCAAGGACATCAACGAGCAGCCCGACGCGCTCGCATCATACGGTGCATCGCTCGACGACGTGCGTCGCCGCCTGCATGCGACGGAGGAGACCGGCCGCCTGGTCGTCGGCGCTGACGTCGCGATCGCGATATGGCGGATGACGCCCGGCGAGGGATGGCTGGCCGCGCTGTTCGGCAATCGCCTGATGCTGCCGGTCACGCGCTTCGTCTATGACCGGTTCGCCGACCTGCTGTTTGCCTGGAACAGGCGGAAGGGACGCTGGTGAGCGCCGCCGCTGCGGCCAGGTGCCCGGGCCGCGATCCCGCTATTTCTTCTTCGCCCCGACCCGGCTGATGCTCTTGATCTCGAGCTGCGGGCGGCCGGATTTTTCGGCGATCTCGCGGTCCTGCTCGCGGATGAACGCGCGCGCCGGCTCGTCGCCATCCAGCCCGCCGAGCAGCTCGGCCGGCACCCGGCGGTTCGAACGCTGCGAGTCGTCTTCATAGATGACGTTGAAAAAGGCGAATTCGCCCTTGGGATTGGTTCCGGGTTTTTTTGCCATGGCGGGCTTGTCCCCGATCAGCGCGCCGCTGTCAAAGAAAAATAGCGGATCTTGGCGGCTTCGCGCAGGCGTTACCTTGCCGGCGAAGTGCGAAACTCAGCAAAATCTGCAAATCTCCGCCCAGCTTTGATCGCGATTGCACCCCACGCTTCGCCGCGTGCATCACATCCCCGGACCGCCTCCCACCCCCAGCGCCGCATCCACCTGGCCGCCGCTCCGCCGCTTCATCGCCGCCGAATATCGCCTCGGCCGCGTCATGGCGCGGCGCGGCTGGACCTCGGTGCTTTACGAGTTCCTCCGCTTCGGCGCCAAGCAGGCCTGGGCCTGCCTGTTCGGCGGCATCGCCGTGTTCCTGATGATCGCCACCTGGCGCTTCTATCCGGCGGATGCGGCGCTGGCGCGCTACGATTTTCTGTTTCTCTGCATGATCGCCATCCAGATCGCGCTGCTCGCAGGCAGGCTGGAAACGCTGGAAGAAGCCAAGGTGATCCTGATCTATCACCTCGTCGGCACCGCGATGGAGCTGTTCAAGACGCAGGTCGGCTCCTGGATCTATCCCGAGCCGAATTTCTTCCGCATCGGCGGCGTGCCGCTGTTCTCCGGCTTCATGTATTCCTGCATCGGCAGCTACATCTGCCGCGCCTGGCGCCTGTTCGATTTCGAGTTCACCGCCCATCCGCGCCGCCTTTCGCTCGCCGTGCTCAGCCTCGCGATCTACGTCAACTTCTTCAGCCATCACTATATGCTCGACCTGCGCTGGCTCTTGTTCGCGTGGGCGGCCTGGCTGTTCTCCGGCACCCGCGTCCATTTCAAGGTCTGGCGCGAGTATCGCGCGATGCCGCTCCTGCTCGGGCTCTTGCTGGTGTCGGTGTTCATCTGGTTCTCGGAGAACATCGGCACCTTCACCAGGACCTGGCTCTATCCGTCGCAGCGGCAGGGCTGGTCGATGGTATCCTTCGACAAGCTCGGCTCGTGGTTTCTGCTGCTGATCATCAGCTACACGCTGGTGAGTCTGGTCAATGCGCCCAGGGAGCGGCGAGGGGAGGAGCGCGCGGCCGGCATCCGCGAGAAGCTCAGTCGCAGGCCGAGTTTCCTGCATTCGCGATCGTGAGGAATGTCATCGTGGCCGGCGGCAGCCCGATCGCATCAGGCGGCGATGCCACGCCGGCAAGCTCCGGCAGATCGCCATTCGGCCCGAGCGCCAGGACCGTTCCATTCAGCTTCACGTCGGCGCCTTGCAGATCATCGGCCGACAGCGTGTAGCGTTCGCTCGCCGCGGGTAAGCGCAGCGCCGCGGCCTCCGTCCTGCTCGTATTGATCGCCAGCAGCGTAACGCCCCCGCGCACGCCGCGCCGGCAATGCGCGTAGACATGCACCTCCTTGTGCACGCCGGCATCGAGAACGACCGTGCCCATCAGGGCGCGCCACATCAGCGCCGCCCAATAGTTCGGCCGCGGCCGGAACGTCGTTTCGTCGAGCAGGCCGTAATCGCTGGCGGCCAGCGTGTTGTGCGCCACCATCTGGACGCCGGCCCGGGCGAGCCGGCCGAGCTGATCGAGATAGCGGAACGTGTCGAGGAAGGTCGAAGCCCAGGGATTGCCGCCGCACGCCGCCTCGGCAGTTTCGGTCAACCACATCGGCTTGCCTCGCGCAAACTCATCGCGCAGCGATTGATAGAACGCGCGCGTGCGGTCGGTGCGCGCGAGCCAGTCTTCCGACAGCGCGGCCTCCGGCGTGGTCTGGCCCGGAATGCCCGAGCATCGCTGCGACAGCGCGCCATAATGATGATAGGAAAACGCATCGATGCCGGGCCGCGATGCCGCCAGCAGGTCGCGCGTGCCGATGAACCCGCCGCTGGATGGCGCCGCCGCCGTCTCGCCGGCCGAGCCGGGGCCGAGCACGATCGCGTCAGGCGCGCCGGCTTTCATGAACGCAACAAACGCCTTGAAGTCCCGCCCGTAAGCCGCCGCGTCATAGCCGCTGGGCGCGCCGCCCATCGCCGCCAGGTTCGGCTCGTTCATGAACTCCGCGGCGGCAATCCGGCCACCGACGGATTTTGTGTAGGCGAACAGCCGCCGCGCCTGGTCGCTTTGCCACAAGCCCGTCGCGTCCCGCGCACCGGGCCCCGTCGCCATCGAGGTCACGATCTCAGCGTTCACCGCGCGGGCAAAATCGACGACAGCTTTCCAGCGTTCGCGGCTCAGCACCGCGCGGAAGCCATCGGGCGGCGTTGAAGGCGTCTGATCGCTGTCGGCAAAGTACGTGGTGTTGGCCCAGGTGCCGCTGACACGCACGTAGGCCGGGGCGAGGGCGGCGGCCAACATGCGCAGCCGCTCGTTCGCGAGATCGATGGGCTCGCGATATTCATAGAGGTCGGGATTGCCACCCGCCGGGACATTCTCGGCATTTACCGTCCCCGCCGCCGCCGAAGCGCTCGCCTTGTAAGGCTTCCAGAACCGCCCGCCGGTGACCTCGACCATCTCGACGTTGTAGGATTGAAAGCGCGCGTCGATGGTGCCGAGACGCGGCAATCGCGAAGGATCGACGGAAAGCGCCGGCGTCTGCGCGAGAGTCTGCTGGCTTCCCGCCAGCGCGGCGATGGCAATTCCCATTCCGACTTTGAAACCGTTGGACCTGGTCATGGCCATTGTCCTTGGCAGTCAAAGCGGGCGTCGGCCCTTAAGTCGAAGTTACGGCGCCACCAGCTCCACCCGCCGGTTCAGCGCCCGTCCGCCCTCATTAGCATTAGAGCCGACAGGCGCCAGGAATCCGACGCCCGCCGTCTTCAACCGTGCCTGCGCAATCCGGAAATTCTTCACCAGCTCCGCGGCCACCGCCTCGGCGCGGCGGCGCGACAGGTCGAGATTGTAGTCGTAGGCGCCCTGGTTGTCGGTGTGGCCGACGATGAAGACGTTGAGCTGCGGCTGGCCGGCCAGGAGTTTTGCGATCTGTTCGAGCGTCGGGCGGCTTTCGGGTTTCACCACCGCCTTGTCGGTGTCGAAATAGATGCCATAGAGCGCGATGTGGCCGGCCTCGCCGAGGCCTTTTGCCATCGCCGCCGCATCCACCATCTTGTTTTCGATTGCGCCGAGTTCGGCGACGACGAGCTGCGCATAGATATCGCGGTTATTCTCGCTGACGATGATGCTGGCATAGGTCTCGCGGCCGGCGTCCACCTTGCGTCCGGCAAAATAGCGGTAGTTGAACCCGTCCACCCACATCTGCGGGATCGGCAGCGCGTCGACGGCTTCCGAGAAGGGAATGCCGCCGCAGGCATCGACGTCGCAGGCGAGCAGCGTTTCGAATCCGGCCTTCGCCAGTTGCGTCTCGAAATTGCGCGACACCTCCAGGATCGAGGGACCGGGATTGGTGCGATAGGCGATGCGGGTGATGCGGCCTTCCAGCCGCCGCGCGTCCGTCGGCTGCCCGTCCTTGAACGCCGCGCCTTGCATCCGCGCCGCGTCAAAATCCTTCACCTGATAGCCCGTGATCACGCTGCCGCCGAAGCGGCCGATGCCGGGATAATCTTTGGAGCCGGCCACGTCGCGGGTCTGCGCGGCGGCGTTCGTCATCGCGCCAAGCGACAAGGCGAGCAGCAGGAGGAACGGCCTGAACGGTGTGCGCGAGGGCTTCATGGGAAATCCATTCGTTCGAGAAACGATCGAGGCGAGGGCGGAACGGAGTATGACTTGTAAAGGTCGCGGCGGCAGACCAGCCGGTTCAAATGAGCCGCAATGATGGCCGTTTTCGGGGAGATTCTGCCCAGGCGCTTTGCCGCGACCCTCGAAGCGCGGCCTGGGACGTGCTAGAAGCCGATGCCTATTTGCAGTGCTCACTCAGGAACGGCTTTTTCATGCTCCGCACCGCCTTTGCTCTCAGTGTCACCCTGGCCATGTTCGCATGCTTCAACGCCGGGGCCCACGCCGCCACCTGCGGAAATTCCGCCGCCGGCTACGCCGCCTGGAAGCAGGAATTCGCCGGCGAAGCGCGCGCCAAGGGTATCAGCGCGGGCACCATTCAGGCGCTGATGGCGACGAATTATGCGCAGGCGACGATCAATGCCGATCGCGGCCAGCGCAGTTTCAATCTCTCGCTCGACCAGTTTCTCGCCAAGCGCGGGGCGACGACCATCGTCGCGAAGGGGCGGCAGCTCAAGAATTCGCAAGGGGCGCTGTTTTCTTCGATCCGGGAGCGTTACGGCGTGCCGCCGGGGCCGCTGCTGGCGATCTGGGGCATGGAGACGGGCTTTGGCACCCAGCGCGGCAACCAGAACATGCTCGCCTCGATCGCGACGCTGTCCTATGACTGCCGTCGCTCGGCCTATTTCACCGAGCATCTCTACGCCGCGCTGCAATTGATCGATCGCGGCGCGCTGTCTCCGAGCCAGCGCGGCTCGATGCATGGCGAGGTCGGGCAGACCCAGTTCATGCCGAAGGCGATCCTCGCCTACGGCACCGGCAATCTCGAGAACTCGGCGAATGCGCTGATGTCGACCGCAGCGTTCCTGAAGGCGCATGGCTGGAAGGCCGGCGCCGGCTATCAGCCGGGCGAGCCGAACTTTGCGGCGATCCAGGCCTGGAACGCCGCCGGCGTCTATCAGAAGGCGATTGCGCTGATGGGCCGCCAGATCGACGGCGGCAGCGAGTAGGGGCTTTGCCGCGCGCTCGCGCCGGTGACCGCGGTGCCGTTGGCCCATCTCCCTCCACCGTCATGCCCGGGCTCGTCCCGGGCATCCACGTCTTCCTTCTTGCCGCACCCAAAGACGTGGATGGCCGGGACAAGCCCGGCCATGACGAGAGTGCGAGAAGACGTGTAGCAGCTCACGCCGCCGGTTTCACATCCGCGTTCCCGCGCCACTCCTTTTGGCTCGCAAGGATGCTCTGCCACAGCGCCGCGACGCTGCGCTGCGTCTCCGGCGCGATCAGGCAGTGGCCCTGATTGTCGAAGCCGCAGAATCTTGCGGAGGCGTCGCCGCGGACGTGTGAAAAGGCCGCGTTGATGGCTTCAAGGCATTCGATCACCTGTTCGATATCCTGCAGGCGCGTGTGATAGAGGATGTCGGTCAGGCGGAACGCCATCACCGGCGGCTGCCCGAACGAAATGCCGGGACGGGCGAATTCGAAGAACACGTTGAACGCCGGCATCAGCCCCTTGATCTCTGCCAGCACCGCGGCCGCTTGCTCTGTCGTACAGGCGACCAGATGGGCGGCCTGGGGATGCTCCGCGTGCGTTTCGGCGGCGAGGCCGAGCGAGGCGATCACCTGCTGCTCGATCCACTGCCGCACCGGCGTAGGGGCGTTGCGGATCTGGTCCGTGGTCAGGGTAATTCCGATCATCGCGGCTCTCCGTTTCGACTGATCCTAGGAGAGCCGGCGCACGGCAATATTGATGCGGATCAATTGCGTGAAAGGAGGCAGGGCCTCGCCGCTCAGCGAAGCCGTTTTGCGGGAACCGTCGCGGGAGCCGGCCGCGCCGGCGGGCCGCGGCGCGCGTTGTCGTCGGCAGTCCGGCCCATCGCCATGATGGCACTGCCCATCGCGGCTGAGCCTAGCGTCACGACGAAGCCGAACAGCAATAGCCCGAGCGCGGTGCCGGGCGAGGCGTCGGCGAAGATCAGGTGCCGCAAGCCGCCGGGATTAAGCGCGAGCAGCCCGCCGACCAGCCCAGCCGCCAGCACCACGCCGATGGCCAGGTTGATCGCGAGCAGGCGGAACAGCGGCACGCGCAACAGGCGAGGCCGGAGGAGTATTCGTTTTGTGCCGGACATGTCCTGTCTGCCGTCTTCGCATATCAAATCCGCAACGCCTCGCAGAAGCGTCCACCGGATCGGGGTTAGCTTAGCGGCTTTTAGCCGGGCGATCCAATTTGGTCATGCCGGATGGGATTCCCTGAGTAGGCTTCCTAGCAAAAATCTAGCCACATCTTAAACCTCGCCCCGCTTGCGGGGAGAGGTCGGCGCGTAGCGCCGGGTGAGGGGGTACAGGTCTAACCTCGTTCGGAACTCGTGGAGGGAGCCCCTCACCCCAACCCTCTCAGCGCGAGCTTCGCTAGTCGCGGCCCCGTGAAGAACGGGGAGAGGAGCGGAGAGAGCGAGGCCGGCCCGTTTGTACATGAGCCACCGTCAAGCCTCGAACACTGAAAACGGACGTGGTAGAAGAGCCCTGGTTTTCCCGCCTCCGAAAAATGGCCCCCCATGCTTTGGTTTCGTTCTGCCTTTGCCGTCTGCGCGTCGGCGCTTGCCGTTCTCGCTTTTGCCACCCCCTCCCACGCCGCCCGCTGCGGCGGCGATTTCAACGCCTTCATCGCGGCGATGTCGCAGGAGGCGGCGGCGGCCGGAATCTCGCAAGGCGTGATTGCCCAAGCCTTCGCCGGCATCACGCAGGACCCGGCGGTGCTCGCCTTCGACCGCCGCCAGCGCGGCACCTTCAACAAGTCGTTCGAGCAATATGTCTCGACCCGCGTCGGCCCCGGCCGCATCAATATCGGACGGCAGATGCTGCTGAAGCACGGCTCACTGCTCTCGCGCATCGAGCAGAAGTTCGGCGTGCCGCCGGAGATCGTGGTCGCGATCTGGGGGCTGGAGAGCGATTTCGGCAAGGGCGATGTCGGCAAGCTGCCGGTGATCCGCACGCTCGCCACCATGGCGCATGATTGCCGGCGCACCGAATTGTTCCAGGGCGAGCTGCTGGCCGCGCTCAAGATCGTGCAGCGCGGCGACCTGCCGCTGCGCGATCTGATCGGCGCCTTCGCCGGCGAAATCGGCCAGACGCAGTTTCTGCCGTCGTCCTACATCAAGTACGGCGTCGACTTCGACGGCAACGGCCATGTCGACCTCCGCCACAGCGTCCCCGACGTGCTCGCCTCCACCGCGAATTTGCTGCACACCGCCGGCTTCAAGCCCGGCGCCCCCTATGACGAGGGCAGCGCGAATTTCGAAGCGATGCGCGAGTGGAACAGGGCCACCATCTACCGCAAGACCATCGGCTATTTCGCGGACAGGCTGGCAGGGCGGTAGCCCGGCTTGACCGGGCGACCCAGTATTGCAGAGACCTCAGTGATCGAACCGAGAAGCCGCGGCGTACTGGATCCCCGCCTTCGCGGGGATGACATGGCGTGTAGGGTTGCTGTATCCAACGTCATTGCGAGCGGAGCGAAGCAATCCATTGTCACCTCACGTGCTGAAGGATGGATTGCTTCGCTCCGCTCCACTGGCAATGACGGGGATAGAGTCCGACCTACTCACTTCCCCTTCGCCCCCATCTTCTCGATCCGCCGCGCCAGCACGCTCCAATAGGTCGCCGGGCGAAACCGCTGCAACAGGTCCATGAACTTGGCGTCGTTGCCGATCAGGATTCGCGGCTGGTTCTTCTCGATGCCGGCGACGATGCGCTGCGCGGCGATCGGCGGCGTCGTCTTCGCGATCGCATCGAAGCGGTCGATCGATTCCGCGCGGCGCGCATTGTCTGAGATGCCGCTGCCGGTGCGCGAGTTGCGCACGATGTTGGTGAGCACGCCGCCGGGATGCACCACCGACAGCTTCACCGGGCTGTTCGCCATCGCCAGCTCGTGCCGCAGGCTTTCCGAAAAACCGCGCACCGCGAACTTGGCCGCGCAATAGGCGGTCTGGCCGGGCGGGGCGATGATGCCGAAGATCGAGGACAGGTTGACGATATGCGCTTCGCCCCGCGTCGACAGATGCGGCAGGAAGGCGCGCGTGCCGTGCACCACGCCCCAGAAATTGATGTTGATCAGCCACTCCATCTGCGCCTGGTCGACTTCATGGAAGGCGCCGAGCAGGGCGACGCCGGCATTGTTGATGACGATGTTCAGCCCCGGATGCGCGGCGATGGCCGCGTTCGCGAAGTCCTGGATCTCCGCGGGCACGCCGACATCGACGCGGTGCGTGGTGACCTTGCGCTTATGCGCCTTGCCGATCTCGGCGGCCACCTCGAGCAGCCCGGCCTCGTCGCGGTCGGCCAGCGCCAGATCGCAGCCGCGCGCGGCCAGCTCCAGCGCGAGCGCGCGGCCGATGCCGCTGGCGGCGCCGGTCACGGCGGCCGCGCTTCCGGATATCGCAGTCATGTCGGGCATGCTCCCTGGCAAGGATTGGAAATAGGCAGGTTCCCGCCAACTTTCGCAAATTGGAACCGAACCATAAAGCAGTTTCATGGCTTAAGTCACATACCGAACAAAAACGGCATCGCCCGACCGGCGCGAATTTCGAGGAGGCTCACATGGGACAATCAACACCCCTTCGCGCAACGGCCCTCATCGTCGAAGACGATCCGATGCAGCGGGACATGATCTGCCTGTTGCTGGAGGAAAGCGATGTCGATGTCATCGAATGCGAGAGTGCGGAGGCCGCCGAGCTGGTGCTGGAGCGCGCAGCCGACAATCTGGTCCTGCTGATGACCGACGTGCAGCTCGCCGGCAACATGGACGGCGTCGAGCTCGCGCATATCGCGCGAAGATACAATCCCGACATGGGCGTGATCGTCACCTCGGGCAAGCCGCTGCACCAGGAATTGCCCGATGGCGTCAAATTCTGGGCAAAACCCTGGGCGCCGCTCGACGTGATCCGCGAGGCCGAGCGGATGGTCTATGAGCACCGCCACGATCACGGGCGCGAGGCGCGTTAGCGGAGACGCCGGCCTGCTTCCGCAGGCGCGGCCGGCGTGATAAAGGCGGGGGATGACGCTGTCGTTCCTGCTGACCTCGCTGATCGTGGTCGCGTCCCCCGGCACCGGCGTGCTCTACACGCTGGCGGTGGCGCTGACGCTGGGCGCGCGGCCCTCGGTCGCCGCGGCCTTCGGCTGCACGCTCGGCATCGTGCCGCACATGCTGGCGGCGATGCTCGGGCTCGCGGCGGTGCTGCACACCAGCGCTCTGGCCTTTGCCGCGCTGAAATGGTGCGGCGTGATCTATCTGCTCTACATGGCCTGGCAGGCGCTGCGCGAGACCGGCGCGCTGTCGGTCGATACCCGCCCCGCCGCCACCGCCCGCTCCAGCCGGCGCGTCATCGTGACCGCCGTCCTGATCAACATCCTCAATCCAAAACTCTCGATCTTCTTCCTCGCCTTCCTGCCGCAATTCGTCGCCGCCGACGAGCCGCATCCGCTGGCCCGCATGCTGGAACTGAGCGCCGCGTTCATGGCGATGACCTTTGCGGTGTTCGCGGTCTACGGCCTGTTCGCGGCCGGCCTGCGCGACCGCGTCATCACGCGGCCGAAGGCGATGGCCTGGCTGCGCCGCAGCTTCGCCGCCGGTTTTGCCGCACTGGGGGCCAAGCTCGCGCTCTCGGAGCGGTGAATTAGATCGGTGCTTGTGTCCGTCATTGCGAGGAGCGAAGCGACGCGGCAATCCATCTATCCGTTATGCCGCGCGATGGATTGCTTCGCTGCGCTCGCAATGACGTGGCGAGACCGGAAATAAAAAGGCGGACCCACGGCCCGCCATTTCTCCAAAACATATCCCGGAGGTTGGGAGCCCGGGCGGAGCTGAGCACTCCACCCGGGCGAAAATTCACTTCTTCTTCGACTTCTTGGCCTTCTTCGCCTTGGCCTTCTTCGCCTTCTTCGCTTTCTTAGCCATAGTATCCTCTCAAGGTTTTCATGGATTGAAACGCGACACCGAGGCATGCTTGGCGGAGGGCCAGCCTCGCAACATCCTCGTGCATGATCCCAGCAGATTCGCAGGCCGCTGCCGTGGGCCGTCATGGCGTTGTCATCACGTTATCCACAGTTGTTATGCATTTTGACGCGATTTTTCGCCGAAACGCGCCTCGCCGGCGCCGTTCGCATGCGCGCGCGTCATGCTTAACGATCCCCCAACGCGCGCGATCTTCATCAATTCAAAACCAAGGATTGGATTGGCCGGCCGCGCTCAGAGTCCGTTAAGCGGCGCGGATGCACCTTATTCCGCAAGACGACGGGGATCGTCGCGGGAGAAAATTCAGCGGCACGCGCGTGCGCGCGGCCGCACGAGGTCGTTAGACGAGAGGGGAGACGGGACATTGCTGTCCCGGTTCGCGATGCTGAGCGTTCCGACGCTATGGACGGTGTTCGTCATCAATTTCCTGGCGCTGGGCCTGATCTGGGCCTACGTCATGCGCTGCTATCCGTCGTTCGCGGCCGCGCGGTTCTGGACGGCTTCCGCATTCACGGCGGCGGCCGGCGCGGCGCTGGCGATGCTGCGCGTCGTCCTCCCGGATTCGATGCTGCCGCTGCTGTTTGCCGGCACCGCGCTGGTCCTGGCGATCTGCCTCGCCACCATGGGGGTGCGGAAATTCTTCGGCCACCCGGTGGGGTGGCTCGGCGCCGCGCTGACCACCGGCTTCGGCTTCGTTGGCCTGTCCTTTTTCATCTTCGTCCATGACAGCACCCCGGCGCGCATGACCATCTTCACGCTCGCCCAGATGCTGCCGATGGCGCTGAGCCTGAAGCTGCTGCTGAGCCCGCATGAGGGCCGCGTCAATCCCGGCGCGCGGCTTGCCGGCATCGTCACCATCATCCTGATGGTGATCCTCGCCGCCCGCCTGTTCGGCGCGGTCACCAGCATCGGCGGCGGCTTCTCCTATGTGCAATTCAGCCCGGTGCAGTCGGTCGTCATCCTGGTGCTGGTGTTCCTGTCGATGGCGCTGAATTTCGGCTTCCTGCTGATGGCGATGGACCGCCTGCGCAACGAGGTCGCCGACCTTGCGCTGCTCGACGACCTCACCGGTGTCGGCAACCGCCGCTATCTGCTGCAGCGCCTCACCGAGGAATGCGCCCGCTCCGAGCGCGGCGGGGAGCCCTTTGCGCTGCTCGTGATCGATCTCGACGGCTTCAAGGGCATCAACGACACCTACGGCCACGCCGCGGGCGACGCCTGCCTGCAGCATTTTACGCTGATGGCGCAGACCCGCCTCCGGCCCGGCGACATGCTGGCGCGCACCGGCGGCGACGAATTCTGCATCGTGCTGCCGTCCTCGACGCTGCGCGAGGGCGCCATGATCGCGCGCCGCGTGCTGGAGGTCTGCCGTGCCGACGCCGAGCAGTGCACCGGCAACGACATTCCGGTCGCGGTCTCGATCGGCGTCGCGCAATGGACGGCCGAGATGGGCCTCTATCCCGACCGCCTGATCGCGGCCGCCGACCACGCGCTCTACGACGCCAAGAAGGCCGGCCGCAACGGCTTTGCGACCTACGTGCCGCCGCTGGCGCCGGCGGCCAAGGCGCAAATCGCCGACAAGGCCCTGCGCAAGCGCGCCTGAAGCGTGCTACCAAGGTCCGTCACCGGACCCCGCGTGCATGAAGCTCCGCCACGTCGCGACCGCACTGTTCGTCCTCGCCTTTCCCGCGCTCGCTTGTGCGCAGGCGCCCGACCTCGCCGCGCTCGCGCGCACCTCGGGCACGCCTGATATTCCCGGCCTGAAGATGGTCTGGCTCGCGCCATGGGGCGACCTCGCCAAAGCCCATCCGTGGCGCAACATCATCGTGCACCAGACCGAAGGGCCGGCGGGCTCGGCGCGCGGCGGCGCGCTGGCGCAGTCGAACAACCCGACGCGGCGCGGCGTCATGGTGTGGGTCGAAACCGACGGCACGGTGTACTGGGCGGTGGCTGAGCATCTCGTCCCGACCCATGGCGACGGCGCCAACCGCAACGACAACAAATATATCGACAACAAGGCGACCTACCGCCAGGTGGTCGGCCACAATTCGGTCGGCGTCGAGTTCGCCGGCAACTATCCCGACGTGACGCGCGGGCCGACCGAGGCGCAGATCGCGGCGTGGAAGATCCTGGTGAAGGTGCTGCGCGCCCGCTACGGCATTCCGCTCGAGCGCGTCTATGCGCATAACTGGATCGACTACAAGGACGCGCGGTATTGCGAGGGCTGCCAGCTTGCGACGATGGCGCGGGAGTGGGGGGAGTAGGCCGGTCGCGACACCCTCAGCTGTCGTCGCCCGGCTTGACCGGGCGATCCAGTATTCCAGAGGCCGTCGTTAGATACTCGGTCTCACGACCGCCGCGGCGTACTGGGTCCTCCGCCTTCGCGGAGGACGACGGAGAGGTTGTTGCAACGGCATTCCCCAAAAACAAAAAGCCGGCGTTGCCGCCGGCTTTCGTCGATTGATACCTCGTCCCCGCTTAGTGCGCGGCTTCGAGCTCGGCTTCCTGCCGGGCGATCGTGCCCTTGACGGCCGATTGCACCTTCTCGAACGCGCGGACCTCGATCTGCCGCACGCGTTCGCGGGAGACGCCGAATTCGGCGGCGAGGTCTTCGAGCGTCATCGGCTCTTCCGCCAGGCGCCGCGCCTCGAAGATGCGGCGTTCGCGCGGGTTGAGCACGCCGATGGCGCCGTTCAGCGCCTGCCGGCGGTGATCGAACTCCTCGTGCTCGGCCATCACGGCTTCCTGGTTGGGCGAGTTGTCGACCAGCCAGTCCTGCCATTCGCCGGCTTCACCGTCGTCGCGGATCGGCGCGTTGAGCGAGGCATCGCCGCCGAGACGGCGGTTCATGTCGATCACGTCCTGATCCGTCACGCCGAGGCGCTTGGCAATCAGCTTCACCTGGTCGGGGTGGAGATCACCCTCGTCCAGCGCGGAGATCTTGCTCTTCGCCTTGCGCAGGTTGAAGAACAGCTTCTTCTGGTTCGCCGTGGTTCCCATTTTCACGAGCGACCAGGAACGCAGGATGTACTCTTGAATCGACGCCTTGATCCACCACATGGCGTAGGTGGCGAGACGAAAACCCTTCTCGGGCTCGAACCGCTTGACCGCCTGCATCAGGCCGACATTGCCTTCCGAGACGACCTCGGAGATCGGCAGGCCGTAGCCGCGATAGCCCATGGCGATCTTGGCCACGAGCCGGAGATGGCTGGTGACAAGGTGATGTGCCGCGTCGCGATCGTCATGCTCGCGCCAGCGCTTGGCGAGCATGTATTCCTGCTGGGGTTCCAGCATCGGGAATTTGCGGATCTCGGCGAGGTATCTTGAAAGACCGGATTCTCCATTGAGAACCGGTAACGTAGCTGTACGGGCCATTGAGCGCCCTCCAGTGGTTCAGGCCCCCGATAGCGGCGGGCCCGGCAGATGATCGCTGTGTTAAAGCCGACCAGACTGCGATGTTCCGCGCTGGATATTCAGCGCAGGTGCAACATAGCAAAAAACGAACAAATAGGGAAGGAATGCTGACGTCACGTCCCCGTGTGTCTGCTATAACCTGTTGTCATACCTAAACTTTTCCAAAAGGCCTGCGTCATAGCGCCGCTTCCAGGGCGCGCTTCAGGAGGCGCAAATCCTCCGGCAGGCCGGTCTCCCAGTGCAGAAGTTCTCCGGTTCGGGGGTGTTCCAGGACCAGCAGATAAGCGTGCAGGGCCTGCCGGCCGAGGGCGGTGAGCGCCTCCTTACCTTGCTCGCCCAAGTGGCCGGCCTTGGTCTTGAAGTGCGGGCCGTAAACGGCATCGCCCATCAGGGGGTGGCCGATATGGGCGAGGTGGACGCGGATCTGATGGGTCCGCCCGGTCTCGAGCTGGCAGGCGAGCAGCGCGGCGACCGGCTTGCCGCTCGGCCCCTGATAGGCCGCCTGCAATTCCCAATGGGTGACCGCTTCGCGTCCGCCCGGGCGCACCGCCATTTTCTCGCGGGCAAAAGGATGCCGGTCGATCGGCGCATCGACCGTGCCGCGCTGGCGGCCGGGCACGCCCCAGACGAAGGCCATGTAGCCGCGCTGCATCGGCCCGGTGCGGCCGTGATCGGCGAATTGCGCGGTCAGCGATTGATGGGCGTGGTCGTTCTTGGCGACCACCATCAGCCCGGTGGTGTCCTTGTCCAGCCGGTGCACGATGCCGGGCCGGCGGACGCCGCCGATCCCGGAAAGGCTGGCGCCGCAATGGGCGATCAGCGCGTTCACCAGCGTGCCGGTCTCGTGCCCCGCGGCCGGGTGGACGACCAGGCCCCTGGGCTTGTCGATGACGATGATGTCGTCGTCCTCATAGACAATATGAAGTGCGATATCCTCGCCCTTCGGCTCCGGCGCCACCGCTTCGGGGACGTCGATTGTGATCGTATCGCCGGCGGCGACATGATAAGCGGGGTCGCGGATGGGGGCGCCCCCGGCGGTGACGGAACCGGCCAGGATCAGCGCCTTCAGCCGCGAGCGCGACAGTTCCGGGCGAAGCACCGCGAGCACGCGGTCGAGCCGGGGCGATCCCTCGTCGCCGCCGACGGTCACCTCCAGCCTTTGTCCGCCGTTCGATAATCCCTGTTCCAAGCAAGAAGCCTTTAATGACCGATACCGTTGCGCCCGAACCGACCCCCGAGCAGGCCGCGCTGATCGCGCGTGTCAGGCGGATGATGCTGATCGCGGGCCTGACCTCGGCGCTCGCGGTCGCCGTGGTCCTGATCGCCGTCGGGTACCGCCTTTACCGCGGCGAGGGAAGCCCCGGCGCGGCCACGATGGACATCACCGCGACCCTGCCCAAGGGCGCCAGGATCGTCTCAGTCGCGGTCGCCGGCGAGCGGCTGGTGCTGACGCTGGATATCGGCGGCACGACCGAAATCCGCACGTTCGACGCCAAGACGCTGAAACCGGCCGGAAAGCTGCGATTCGTCAACGAGCCCTGATTAACCTTCCCTGCCGTCATTCCGGGGCAGCCCGCAGGGCTGAACCCGGAATCCATCTTGCGGCTGGTAACGGTGGCACGTTGAATTGCGCTCCGGAGCCCGACAAATCGAAAGCTTCCGCCTTGCCCGCCGCACATTTCGCGGCTATTCCCTGAGGCCAACGCTCCCTTCGTCTAGCGGTTAGGACGCGGCCCTCTCAAGGCTGAAACAGGGGTTCGATTCCCCTAGGGAGCGCCATTACTGCATCAACATCTTGATTTCGTTGTAAGTCGTGGTCAAACGCCGGCTTACGTCGCCTGTTGCTACATGAGCCTCGTGGTTCCTGAAGGAAGGGCCGGCGCGATCGATGCCCCACGATGTGATTGGCTGCGATGCGTTGATGGGAAATTGCGCCTGAGGTCGTCCGGATTGGCGGGCGAGTGGTCGATAAGCTGTGAACGGCAAGATTGCGCCGTGTCGGAGCTAAGCCCATGTCCAGTCTTGAACAACTTCATGCCGAGCTAGTTTCAGGCGACCTGCGAGCCGCCTCGAAAATTGTGGCTTGTGCCCTCGCGCCAATGATTCGCTTGGTTTCGCAGCTGGTCCCGAAGCTCCATCATGATCACGAGGATGCCTGTTTGGACGCTTTGCTGGACTATCTCCAGGTGCCGGCCGCATACGATCCAACACGCGCAAAATTGTTGACCTACCTGACCAATAAAGCGGTCTCGAAAGCTCGTACGGCCGTCCGTACCCAAACTCGTCGGCAATCATATGAGCACCGTTACGCCGTCACGCGCGAAGTAACGGTTGGTGACAGTGGGGGCGGGGAGCAGGATCTGCTCGAGAAGTTACACTTGCAAGAATTGCTTGATGCGCACGGCGACGCGATTTGTTGCGACGCCGGCGACGGCGAAATATTGCTGCTAATGGCCGCGGGCGAACGCCACTGCGAGCCCTATCTCGAAGCGCTCGACTTGGAGGATACGTTAGCAAACCGCGCCGATGTTGATCGTCGTCGGGATCGAATTCGGGGACGGCTGCGCCGCCTTCAACCTCAACTTCAAGACTGACCGGAGGATGATGCTATGTCGTACGCCAACTTGGAAGACACCGAGCGCCTGGGCCGAGCTTTGGCTCTTAAGGCTGAGGGACGAGATGAATTCATTGGCTCTGCATTCGCGTTGTGGAGGAAGCATTATGATCGTGCTGTGGAGGAGCAATTAAAGTGCTCTTCAGACGCCGTTTGGCGTTTGGCTGTTACGCCTAAGCCCGCTGCTGACGATCGGTTTGTCGAGAGGGTGATGAGCTTGGCCGTTAGCCACGGTGCCAATCCGACCGAGCTGGTGCGGCTACTCCGATGGGCTCAGTCGGTAGGTGCTATGTGGGGGGCAGGCCAAGGCGAGGGATTGTTAAAGGCCGCTCTTGACGCGGATGCAGACGAGTCAAAATGAGCAGCACTTTCGACGTGCGAGAAGTCGCGGCCCGAATCATATCAAGTTCGGGCCGAAACGCTCGTGCCCTTCCGAGAGACATAGAATATGCCGCTCTGGAGCTACCAGTGCATGTGGAGCACATCGCCGATCTATCGCCGAGCAAGGTGGATGCATGGCTTCATAGGAAACTAAACTGGCCGATGCCGGCCGTCCTTGACCGGCGCCATTTGCGCGGCTGTCTAGTTGCGCACCGCGGTCATGGCCTCATTTTCCTTGATTCGTTTGAAACGGACGACGAGCGCCGGTTCACACTTAGCCACGAGCTAGCCCATTTCATTGGGCACTACTTAGCTGCCCGAAACCTCGCAATCGCGCGGTTAGGCCCATCGATCATTCCGGTGCTTGACGGGGAGCGCGCCCCGACTCCCTCGGAGCGCCTCTCGGGTGTGCTCGCTCGCTGCCCATTAGGGGTCTTCCGAGACGTTATGGGCCGGGACCGCGCGGAGGTCCTAACTGCGACGGCCGAACGAATAGAGAGTGAGGCCGACGCTGCAGCATTTCTCGCCCTAGCGCCGGCGCCAGATGTTGCCGCGCGATGTAGGGTTGCTGGTCGTTCTCTCGAACGCGATGGCCTCCTGCACACACTGCAAGCCGAGTTTGGCTTGGCGCGCAATGACGCTATTCACCACCTTCCGGTTGTGCTTCAATATGTCCGCCGACAGACACCGACGCTGGTGGAAAGCCTCAGAGCTGCAGCAATCGAATCCGGAAAGGGCGGCGACCGGTCGATATAGTGCTGGAGAGCATCAATGGTGAGCGCAAGCGACCCTGGCGAGCAAGGTAGTGATGTGCCGGGAGCGGCGCAGGCACCCTCATCTCGTGGCCGAACTTACTACGATATGACGGGGGAATCGATAGAGGAGACGCTCAATCTCGCGTCGTGGCACCCTGCTGATCGCCTAGCGGAGCAGTTCGAGCGCATAAAGCGAGAAATTGAAGCGGCCCTCAGCAGCGAAACAGAAAAGCGTGCAGTTATCCGTGAGCATGCCTTTCCTCTGTTGCAGACCCGGCCAGGAGCTCCGCCAAACGCGGGTGTTCACCGGATATCCTTAGATGCACTACGCAGCATTCAAGGTGCACTGCTATTCAGCGGCCACGTTCAGGCCGCGGATGGCGCTTCGGTGGTTCACCAGACATTGCCTATCACGATCGTGCAAACGGCGGTTGTAATGGCGAATTACCTCGGAGAAACCGGAGCCTGGGGTCACAGAATTTTTCAAAAGGATGTGCGCGTTCATCCACGAAACGGGCTGGACGAAGCACTCGCCGTTTTGGAGGGGCGGGCACAAAGTGGCGATAATGAAAGCGGCGGATTAACCGACATGTTCCGTCGGGGCCTTATGATGCACGGAGAACTCAACGTCCTTGCGACCGTTGCGACTGCGCCTTGGCGAATTGGGCACGGACATCCGCTGCCGAAGGAACTGTTGACGGGCACGGGCATGCCCGAATTGATCGAGCTGTCAGTCCCACTTTTCCGGCAGCTCTTTCTGGAGCACCAGCAATTCGTATATGTGCCGCGCGGGGCCGAGGACAAGCTGCTTCAGACCATCGGCGGAGCACTGCTCCCGCTCGAATACGCCATCGTTCAAGATATCAGCGCGTATCTGGAGGAGGTAATCAAAGGCGGCCACTATGGTAAAGGTCGATTCTTGAACGCCAAGGCAATGCTGGACGCTTTTCAGCTAGATGCTGAACACAAGATTGTCGCCGGTGTTTTTCGTGTGTCGCCGCATGCTCCGGCCCAAATCTTCTATGCTCATGCCGAACATGCAGCTGAAGCTGCTTTAGTTGCCATGGCAGACTCAATACTTGTCGAGACTCGTGGCTTTCCGATGTTGCTAGAAGTGGCCGGTATGCTGTGCCGCCAGCTTTTTCCCTCTGACGCAGTGCTGCAGCCCGCTGCCGCGGCGTACGCTACGTCTCCGCATTTTCATGGCCTTGGGGCCACGTGAAAAGGACCTCAATATGAGCAAGCCTGAGGAAGACAAGAGCAGCAAAATAGTCGACATCGATGTCGCGATGCGCGCAGGTGGTGCGCGAAAAGACGTAACCGATGATTCCTCGCCGGTTTCACTTGAGGCTGTTCGGCGCTTGGAAAAAGTAGGCGATCAGCATGGAAGGCGCGAACTGCCCCCGATATACAAGGGGGCATTCGGCCGAACGCTCTTCGATACTCCCGGCAGCGCGGACGGCGAGCTTACTGTCGTTATGCATGCTGAAGAGATAGAGAAGGTTACATCGCAGGCTTTGCTGCGCATCGTCAGCTATCCGGACGAGCGAAGGTATGTAGCAACTGTCACCGCCGGCCCTTTCTACGATCCGGACGGGATCCGTGCTGATTCTACGGCCCTTGTAATATCCGCAGTCAATGGCGCCATCGGGATGCCCGGACACCACGGCCGGGTTGAGGTGACGTTGCTCGGAGCGGAAATCGACGGTCGCATTGGGCCGGCAAACCGTCGACCGATGCCGAATTCTCCGGTGTTCACCGTACGAGATGACGAGATGGCGAACATCTTGGGCTTGGATGGTGACTTTCCGTTAGGAGTCGTCATGGGGCATCAGGCGGTTGAGGTGCCTGTGCCAGTGCACAAGAAATCTGTGCTCTACCGCCACACGGCCGTCTTGGGTACCACCGGTGGAGGTAAATCGACGACCGTTACAAACTACATCGGAGGTCTTTCTCGCCATGGCGCAGCGGTAATCCTTCTGGATACCGAGGGCGAATACACGACCATCCACGAGGTGACAGACAATGCTGACATGCTAGCGATGCTACCTGGGCGCAAGATCAAGAAGGAAGGAATGGCCAATACGCACGTCTATACTCTCGTCGGCCGCGAGGCATCAAATCCCGACCACCCCGATTCGAGCGAGTTTTCCTTAGACTTTACTGTCTTGTCGCCGTGGGCGCTCATCGAAATTCTTGACTTGAATGAGGCGCAGCAAAGTCGCTTTCTCACGGCTTACGATATCGCGCGTAAGCTCTTGCTGGACGCAGGCATTTTCCCTGAGAAGAAGAATCAGGCGCAGGAGCGAGCTGCGCTTGAATATGACGAACTAGAGGGCGGCTATCCAAAGTTGGATTTAGCCCTACTCATTGATGTTGTTTCGTATTGTTTGAACAGCGTCTCAAAGCAGGAGCCCGGCTTTTCCATTAGTGGGACCCTTAATCGGAAAGGTGTTGCTGAGAAGCTTAGCCAGATTGTCGAGAATACAAACCTTGAAGGTAACAAGTTTAGTTGGATGAAGATTTCCGGGCTGCTGTGGCGGCTTCAGCGTTTGAAGATATTCGATCGTCAGGACGCCCCGAAGCTCAATACGAAGTCGATGCTGCGGCCTGGTCGAGTCAACATCATTGATTTATCCGGATTGGACAGCCCAGTTCTCCGAAACTTAGCGATTGCGCAAATTCTCCGTGAAGCGCAGTCGGTTCAAGAGGAGGCGTACACCATCGCAGCGGCTGAGGGCAAGACGCCTACACCGGTGAACATCGTGATAGAAGAGGCCCATGAGTTTCTCTCTTCATCGCGAATTCGTCAAATGCCCATTCTATATGAGCAGGTGGCGAAAATCGCGAAGCGAGGTCGCAAGCGCTGGCTCGGCCTGACCTTTGTCACGCAGCTGCCGCAGAATTTGCCGGACGAAGTGCTTGCGCTTGTCAACAATTGGATCTTGCACAAGATTCAAGATGAAAGTGTTGTGGGTCGTCTTCGCCGAACAATTCCGTCCATCGACACGGCACTTTGGAGAATGCTAGCTAGCCTTCAGCCAGGGCAGGCTGTGGTCAGCTTTTCGCACATGCGTCGTCCAATTCTGACCGTAATGGACCCGTCGCCTTATCGGCTTCGCATGGAAATTTAAGTGCCGGCTCGTTCACATAAACATTCAGTAAACAGGCCGATTAATGGGTTGGCGGTGGTGACATACTAAAGATCGCGCTATGCTTGCCTCAACAGGTGGGGCGCAGCGATGATTGGTAGGTCTATTCATCCATTTCCGGCTCGTATGGCTCCGGAGCTTGCTCTGGCGCATCTTGCTGATTTGCCGAAAGGCAAGGTAGTGCTAGATCCTATGTCCGGATCGGGCACGGTACTCCGTCAAGCGGTGGCTCTTGGCCACCAGGCATTTGGCTTCGACGTTGATCCGCTTGCAGTGTTGATGAGCCGGGTGTGGACAACCAAGGTCGATCATTCGTTGGTCGAGAGGTTGCTGCAAGAGGTGTTGGTCGAAGCAAAGAGAGCAAGGGGTATCGCGTTGCCTTGGATTGACGATGACCCTGAAACAAAGGCTTTTGCAAAGTACTGGTTTGCAGAGAAGCAACGCAGGCAGCTCAGGAAGCTTGCGTTTGTGCTCTCCCAGTACAGTGTCGAGGCTAGAAGAGGAAGGGAGAGGGCGGCAGTTGATCTCCTGCGCCTCGCTATGAGTCGGATTATCATAACGAAAGACAGCGGCGCATCGTTAGGGCGCGATATTTCTCATAGTAGGCCGCATAAGGTCATGGAAGAGAACGACTATGACGTCCCTCTTGGTTTTCAGCAGTCGGTTCGAGCAATTTGTAGGCGTTTGGCTGATGATGCGCCGACCGAATCGTTGGCTAAAGTGAGACTTGGAGACGCTCGGCGGCTATCGAGCGTGCGGGATCAAAGCGTGGATGCTGTGCTAACGTCACCCCCATATCTGAATGCAATTGACTATATGAGGGGGCATCGCCTGTCTTTGATATGGCTGGGCCACAAGGTAAGCGATTTGCGGGCAATAAGGACTGAAAGCATCGGAAGCGAAAGGCGGCCTAATGAGCACATCGAATTGGAAGAACTCGCATTGATGAAGGTCGCAATGGGAAGTTTGGATGCGCTTCCGAGGCGCTTTGATCGGATGATAGATAGATACGTGCAGGATCTTTATAGAATGATGAAGGAGCTTGTTCGCGTTTTGAGGAAGGGGGGTAGTGCGACTTTTGTTGTAGGAAATTCCTGCCTTCGCGATGTTTTCATTAATAATGCTGAGGCGTTGACCAAGGCAGCGATTCTCTGCGGGCTGTCGATCAGCAATCGTGTTGAGCGGGAGCTGCCGACGCAGAGTCGGTACTTGCCTCTGACAGCAAGTGGCGCGCTTGGTAAGCGTATGCGGACGGAAACGATAGTGTCCTTCGCCAAATAGCAACAATTGCGGAAGGCTGTCGAGAACCGCTTTCACCAAGCTGCTCAGCAACGGCGGCCCGACCATGTGGCTGCAGGCCGCCTATGAGAAGGTGATGGCGAAGAGGGCCAGAGGCTGACGTCAGCGAGGCGCAGCCCGCGATTGCCCTGACGAATGTCGCGGGACAAGCGGCCTCATGCATCCGCAAAACGGCAACTGTCTCCTTCCCAGCAAACCTATTGAGCCGCCGTCACTCGCAACGATTTCCTCAGAGCCCGTTTGGGGCTCGATTCCGGATCCGCGATCGGGCGGTAGGTCGCGACGCGGCGCAGCCAGCCGGTCTCGAAGACACGGTTGGATGGCAGGTTGCGAACCCTCTGCTGCAGGACGAACTGCGCCGCATCGGCGAATTCGGCGCGCGCGGCCTTC
>Ga0102590_1000140_pt1 | contig 195737 bp, 168 predicted proteins | sample AraplaMF_Col_mMF_FD_76859 | JGI IMG/M metagenome (GOLD analysis project Ga0102590, IMG submission 76859) | Arabidopsis root microbial communities from the University of North Carolina, USA - plate scrape MF_Col_mMF | ecosystem: Host-associated > Plants > Roots > Endosphere | place: USA...
AACTCAAACTCTTTAAAACATAGGGGGCTTTATTTTTCAGAAATAACAAATATCCTTGATCCTATTGCATTGTCGCCCGGGGAATCCTTGTTTTTAAATTTCCCCGGACAACAATGATTTTACATTTATGATTTTACATTCTTTTTAGCCCCATTCATCAACTCACTCCATTCACCACCGCCTCTTTATGGATCTTAAGGATCAGGCCCTGTAATACTTTACCCGGGCCTACTTCGGTAAATTCTGTACCGCCGTCAGTTACCATTGCCTGTACGGATTGTGTCCATCTTACGGCGCCGGTCAGCTGGTCGATCAGGTTTTGTTTGATCTGCGCCGGGTCGATGATGGCTTTGGCTACCACATTCTGGTACACCGGACAGGAGGGCGTGTTAAAAGTTGTACCCTCAATAGCCGCCTGCAGCTCTTCTTTGGCAGGGGCCATTAACGGGGAGTGGAAAGCGCCGCCCACGGGTAATACCAGCGCTCTTTTGGCGCCGGCCGCCTTCATTCTTTCGCAGGCAACATTCACCGCATTCACAGTGCCGGATATCACCAGCTGCCCCGGGCAGTTATAGTTGGCAGGTACTACTACCTCACCGGTTTCTTTGGTAACTGCCGCGCAGATCTCCTCTACCTTAGCATCATCCAGCGACAGTACGGCAGCCATGGTAGAAGGCTGTTTTGCACAGGCCTTTTGCATAGCTGTAGCGCGTATGAACACCAGGCGCAGCGCATCTTCAAAAGACAGGGTGCCATTGGCTACCAGGGCAGAGAACTCGCCCAGGGAGTGGCCTGCCACCATATCCGGTTTTGCATTTTCAATACCCATGAAAGCTACTACGGCGTGCAGGAAAACAGCCGGCTGGGTAACATTGGTTTGTTTCAGGTCTTCATCGGTACCGGTGAACATAGTATCGGAAATGCGGAATCCCAGTATGTCGTTAGCCTGCTCAAATAATGCTTTTGCTTTGGGGCTGGCATCATACAGTGGTTTTCCCATTCCGGGGAATTGTGATCCCTGACCGGGAAATACGTAAGCGTGCTTCATTACTCGTTGTAGTTTAGATTGAAATAGCTCTGCAAAGAAAACAAAAAAATCAGTTACTTAAACATTAACCAATAATATAATAAAAGAACCTTCCAGGAATGTGATCCCGGAAGGTTACGTATGATACTTACTACCCTGTTATTTTCCAATGAGGCGCATGAATTCAGAGCGCGTACGGCCATCCTCAAACTGGCCTGAGAAGCCAGATGTGGTGGTAACGGAGTTCTGTTTCTGCACGCCGCGCATCATCATACACAGGTGCTGCGCTTCAATTACCACGGCCACACCCAGCGGTTCCAGCGTTTCCTGGATGGCATCCAGCACCTGGTGCGTTAACCGCTCCTGCACCTGCAGGCGGCGGGCAAACACATCTACCACACGCGCTATTTTGCTTAGCCCGGTGATGTAACCATTAGGTATATACGCTACATGGGCTTTGCCAAAAAAAGGCAGCATATGGTGCTCACATAAAGAATACAGCTCTATATCCTTTACGATCACCATTTCGCTATATGCCTCTGTGAATTTAGCGCCACGCAGAATGGCCTTGGCATCCAGCTGGTATCCCTGTGTAAGGTACTGCATGGCTTTTGCCAGTCGTTCCGGCGTTTTCTGTAAGCCTTCCCGGTCCGCATCTTCTCCTATCAGCTGCAAACATTCCCTGTAATTATCCATCAAACCGGAGGTCACATGCTCATCAAATGTCTCAGTCTTTTTGTATGCCATTTTGTTGTGCGATTTCTGATTTCGAAAGCCGGCGTCCTGTCTTTGGTTCAAATGCTTATTGACCGCCGTAATACTCTACATAAATGCGGGGCGTTTCATATAACTTAATGCAATGCAGCTGCGCTGCAGGAGGTAAGTTCTTAGCCAGCTCGTCCCAGATGGCAATGGCCAGGTTTTCGGCAGAGGTGAATTTACCTGCCATAAAATCCACGTCCATATTCAGGTTGCGGTGATCCACCTTTTCCACGATCACGTCTTTGATCACATCGCCCAAAGTTTTGGCATTAAATACAAACCCGGTTTCCGGATCAGGTGTGCCCTTTATTGTTACATGTAACTCATAGTTATGCCCATGCCAATTATCATTGGCACATTTACCAAACACTTCCTGGTTCTTTTCCTTGCTCCATGCGGGATTGGATAATTTATGCGCAGCATTGAAATTCTCCACACGCGTTAAATAGATCATTATTGAAATAAAATTTTCGCAAAAATACCATTAATCCGCGAGCCAGCCGTAAGTTTACAGGATGAATCTACTGGTAGTAGCCGCTACAGCACTGGAAATCAAACCGTTCAGTGAATATTTATCCCAGGCCAGCCTGCCGCAAACTTGTCAGGTAGAGGTATTGATCGGGGGAATAGGCCTCACGCATACCGCCTGGCACCTGGGCAAATACCTGGCTGCTAAACGGCCGGATGTAGCCATACAGGCGGGTATAGCCGGCAGCTTTAACCATAGCTGGCCTTTAGGACAGGTAGTTATGATCGGTAAAGAGCAGTTTGGCGACCTGGGCGTGGATGACGCCGGTACCTTCAAAGATCTTTTTGAGATCGGGCTCTGGAACAGCGGGCAAACACCTTTTGCAGGCACCAGCCTGGTAAACACCTTTGCCGGCCTGCCTTTTACCCCGGATTTGCCAATAGGCAGCAGCGTAAGCATTAACACGGTAACGGGCAGCCTGCCTTCCATTGAGCGCCTGCAGCAGAAATATACGCCCGATATAGAAAGTATGGAAGGCGCCGCTTTTCATTTTGCCTGCTTACAGGAAAATATCCCCTTTTTGCAGCTGCGCTGTATCTCCAATTATGTGGAAGTACGGGATAAAAGCAAGTGGAACATTCCGCTGGCAGTTAAGAACCTGAACCAGGCGCTGGTGGGGGTAGTGGAGGCTATGGCCCATGGACTAAAAAATTAAAAAATAATACAATGGACTTATCATTAGGTTTTTCACCATGCCCAAATGACACTTTTATTTTTGATGCCATGGTGAACAACAAGATCGAAACGGACGGATTAAGATTCAACACAGACCTGCAGGATGTGGAAACCCTGAACAAATGGGCGTTACAGGGCAAGCTGGCTATTACCAAGCTCAGTTTTGCAGTGTACCGGAAAGTAAAAGATCAGTACAACCTGCTGAACAGTGGCAGCGCCCTGGGCAGAGGCTGCGGCCCTTTGCTGATCGCTAAAAAACCTATTGCTTTAGAAGATGTGAAGGATTGCCGCATTGCCATTCCGGGTGATAATACCACCGCCAACCTGCTGTTCTCCATCGCTTTTCCGGAAGCCAAACAAAAGCAGGTAATGGTATTTTCGGAAATTGAGGCTGCGGTGCTGGATGGCCGTGCAGACGTAGGCGTTATTATTCACGAAAACCGTTTCACCTACCAGCAAAAAGGCCTGGTAAAGATCATAGACCTGGGCGAGTACTGGGAAAGCACCACTGGCAGCCCCATTCCGCTGGGCGGCATTTTTATCCGTAAAGATGTGCCGCTGGAAATACAGCAGCAGGTAGATGCGCTGATCCACAAAAGCCTGCAATATTCTTATCAGCATTACCCGCAATTATCTGAATATGTAACACAGCACGCGCAGGAAATGGACGAGAACGTAATGCGCCAGCATATTGATCTGTATGTAAATGATTTTAGCCTGAACCTGGGCCAGGAAGGCCATGCAGCGGTAGACCTGCTGATGCGGAAAGCCAGTGAAGCTTAGATCTTAGATCACTCCTTCAAATAGTACCTCGTGTAAAATAGTGGCGGCAGCATTGCCGTAGCGGTTATTACGGAAACGCCCCACCCAGCGAATGCCATAAATGGCATTGGTGAGGAAGATCTCATCGGCCTTTTCCAGGTCGGTGATGGAAAGGGGATATTCTTCCAGCTTAAACGGCAGCTCTGTTCTTAATAAATGTTTACGCATTACCCCGCATACGCCGCCCTCTGATAAGGGAGGGGTCATGATCTGCCCATCGCGTACCACAAATAAATTAGCAATGGTAGTATCTGCTATGCGGTTGTGATGGTTCAGCAAAATGGCCTCATCCAGCTGGTTCTGGCGGGCATACATGCTGGCCATTACATAGGCCAGGCAGTTATTGGATTTAATGCTGGAAAGCTTATCACAGCTCTTGCGGGCATCGGGGAACACATCTATCGTAAGCCCGTCCTCATTCAGCTCAAAAATGCGCCGGGTCAGCTCTGTAGATTGTATAATAAAATTAGGCGTATTATCTACCGGGTCATAGAAACCGCCGTTGGAGCGGAATACGGTTAACCTTACCCTTGCCAGGCGGGATAAGCCGTTGCGGGCGCATAATTCTGTTATAAGTCCGGTAAAATAGTCTTTGGTAAAGTTCAGTGGAACATCAAAGTGCAGGCGGTTCATGCTGGTGGCCAGGCGCTCAAAATGCAGGTCCGACAGCAGCACCTGTCCCTGGTACACTTTCATGGTTTCAAAACAGCCGTCTCCATAGCGGAAGGAACGGTTATCTGCCGTAAAAATAGGTTCTGATCCGGGAAGAAATCTTCCGTTGTAACAAATGAGACCAACTTGCACTTCGAACGCTTTTTGGTGACAGGTTTTTAACAGGGTAGTTAAGTTACGAAAATTTAAGGGATACTCCTCCGGAGAATTAATAATTAACAATTAAGAATTAATAATTGTGTGGGCAGGCAGAGCGATTAAAATACCTATGTATTGTTTTGCGCATCGCAGGCTGCGGCCCGCTCTCAGTGGCGGCCGGCCGGGGGTTATAAGTTGCCTGAGGGCTACTTCTTCTTCCTATATCCTCATTTCAGGTATCTCTCCCTCAACGACTAACCGGCCGGCGGTTTTGGCTTTAATCTCCTCCACACTAACACCGGGCGCGCGTTCCAGCAGCTTAAAGCCCTGCGGGGTAACGGCTAATACGGCCAGGTCGCTTACTATTTTTTTTACGCAGCGTACGCCAGTGAGCGGCAGGCTGCACTGTTGCAGCAGCTTGCTTTCTCCCTTGGGGTTAGTATGCATCATGGCCACAATAATATTTTGGGCTGCCGCAACAAGGTCCATAGCGCCGCCCATGCCTTTAACCATTTTGCCGGGTATTTTCCAGTTGGCAATATCCCCGTTGTCAGCCACTTCCATAGCGCCCAATACCGTGAGGTTCACCTTACCGGCACGTATCATACCAAAGCTTTCGGCAGAATCAAAAAAGCAGCCGCCAGGTAATACGGTTACCGTTTCCTTACCGGCATTGATCAGGTCGGGGTCTATATCTTCTTCGGCAGGATAAGGCCCCATGCCCAGCATCCCATTTTCAGACTGTAACATGATGGAAATACCTGCCGGCACATAGTTGGATACCAGCGTAGGAATGCCAATGCCCAGGTTCACATACATACCATCCTGCAGCTCCTGCGCTATTCTTTTTGCGATACCATATTTATCTAAAGCCATGATTCAATTTTAGATTTACGATTTATAACAGCACCAGCACATCTGCACATTTGCATATCTGCACATCTTACATTTTAACCGTTTTCCGCTCTATCCTCTTCTCATAATCCTTACCCTGGAAAATGCGGTGCACATAAATGCCCGGCACATGTACCTGGTCGGGATCCAGCTCCCCGGGCTGCACCAGCTGCTCTACTTCCACAATAGTGATATTGCCTGCCTTGGCCATAGAAGTGCTGAAATTGCGCGTGGTTTTACGGAACACCAGGTTGCCCATGGTATCGCCTTTCCAGGCTTTTATAATAGCGAAATCCGCATGCAGGGCCAGCTCCATCAGGTATTGCTTGCCATTGAACTCGCGCACTTCTTTGCCTTCAGCTATCTCGGTACCATAACCGGCCGGCGTAAAAAAGGCGGGAATGCCCATGCCGGCCATTTGTATGCGGGTAGCCAGCGTGCCCTGGGGAATAAGGTCTACTTCCAGCTCTCCGCTAAGCAGCTGCCGTTCAAATTCTGCATTCTCGCCTACATAAGATGATAACATCTTTTTGATCTGCCGGGTTTTTAGCAGCAGGCCCAGGCCAAAATCATCCACCCCCGCGTTATTGGAAATACAGGTAAGCTGTTTAACGCCCTTGCGTACCAGGGCTGCAATAGAATTTTCGGGAATACCACTTAATCCAAATCCTCCCAGCATTAATACCGCGCCATCGGGTATATCATGCAGGGCTTCATCAGCATTAGCCACTACTTTGTTCATGTTTTGGTGTTTTACAGGGTTAGTGTTTCCTTTTCAGGAAAGGCAAGATGGTATCTTGTTTTTTTGAAATTACAGTATTCTTGGGATATGGAAAAAAGCTGCCAGGATTCTCGGCATACTGCTGCCTTCTCTCTTCGCCTTCCTGGATCTTGCGCTCGTCTGCAATAGCGGCCTGCATCATGTCATACACTTCTTTCAGGCGGTCGGCATGCGATTCATAGTAACGGTAGCTGAACATAAAATCCTTTACGGATATATGATGCAGGTCCAGGATCTGCCGGTAATATTCCTTTACTTTTAATTGCCGCATAGAATCCGGCAGGGGTACACCTCTCATGGGCGAAATATCATAGCTGTAGGCATCTGCCATGTTCATATCCAGCAGTATATCGCGCATTTTTTCCTTAGACAGTATGTTGGAAGGCACTTTATCGGCATTACCGCAGGCCACAGCGCCCAGCAGCAGCACAGCTATTACTATCTTTCGTATAATCGTCATCGTTTGGTTCGTGATCACTTGCTTTACTTCATTTGCTGATACTTGTTCGCATTCGTTATATCCATCTGCGCCAGCATTTGCGCAGCACGGCTTTTGTCCTGTGGCGGCGCTTTGGAAAATATTTTCAGCAGCTCGTCCGACTTGGCAGTGAAGAAGGTTTGCAGCAGCATAGAATTGGGAATATCCTGCTGAATGGCGTACAGCATGTTCAGGCTGTTCATTACAGCGGCGCGGCCCTTGTTCATGTCATCATACATCACATCCAGGCCCTGGCGGTGATACTGGTACATTACATCGTGAAAGCGGCTGAACTTTGCATTCAGCAGATTATCCTGCAGCCAGTAACGGTTACGGTTACCCTCAAATGCTTTCCAGCCGGCAATATCTTTACCATCCGGCGCATTGCTTACTATGTTCAGCGCTTTTTTGAAAAAGTCATCACCACCGCGGGGCGAAAAAGAATCGTAATCCAGTCCCAGTATAATGTACACGTAATAGGCTAAGGTAGCGGTGAGGTTAGATACCATGGGATCATTGGCCACTACCCGGTTATCACTGAATTCCAGCGGCTGAAATTCCACATAACGGAAAGCCACATTATTATCCTGCGTGTTCAGCAAACTGGTTACATAACCGGAGTTAAATACCGGGCGGGTAGCCTGTATGGTAAGCGCAGCCTTGTAGGCATTGGAGCCCAGATCTTGCTGCACATTCAGCATAAAGTTGCACTCAATACGTTCGCCTACAGTATAGGAATCGTTTGTCCAGCGGCGGTTATTTAAGAATTCCTTGATGGCGTTCTGCAAAGTGGTGAACACTTTTTTATCTACCCCGGTCACCTGGCCGGCCACTACGGTTACATTGGCGCGGATCTCCTGTGCATGGGCAGAGCTAAAAGCTAAAAGCCAGAAGCTAAAAGCTAAGAAAATATATCTCATAGGGCGGGGCCGTGAACCGTGGTTCGCAGGCCGGGGACTATTTGTTTTCATGTTGCAATTCAATTATAGCCGAAACAATATCCTTTGCTACATCCTGCTTGGATTTCAGCGGCAGGGCAGTTTCCTTGCCGTCGCGGTCAAACAGGGTCACTTTATTGGTATCATGGTTAAACCCGGCGCCTTCATCTTTCAGAGAGTTCAGCACTACCAGATCCAGGTTCTTGTCCTGCAATTTTTTCAGCGCGTATTCCTTTTCGTTGTTCGTTTCCAGGGAAAAGCCCACCAGCAGCTGGTCCTGGCCTTTGTTATTACCCAGGGTACGCAGTATATCATGTGTTTTTTCCAGCTCCAGCGTCATACCTTCATCTCCCTTCTTGATCTTTTTATCCACCACGGTTTTGGGCCGGTAATCTGCTACAGCAGCGGCCATTACCACAATATCCGACATGGGATAGTTGGCAATACAGCTATTGAACATTTCAGCCGCAGTAGTAACGTGAATAGTTTCCACACTGGGATCAGCGGGGGTATAACGTGTAGGCCCCAGCACCAGCTTTACGGTAGCGCCGGCAGCTGCCAATGCATCGGCAATGGCAATACCCATTTTACCGCTGGAATGGTTGCTGATAAAACGCACGGGATCAATAGGCTCCACAGTAGGACCTGCTGTTACCAATGCCAGCTTGCCTTTTAAAGGCTGCTGTACAGGAATATTGGTTTGCGGGGTGTTGAAGTACTGGCGCAGGAAGGCAATGATACTTTCCGGCTCCGACATGCGGCCTTCGCCAAAAAGGCCGCTGGCCAGCTCACCGCTTTCCACGGGCAGCTGCCGGTGGCCGTAAGACAATAATTTCTCTATGTTATGGCGGGTGGCAGGGTGGTGCCACATATCCTCATCCATAGCCGGGGCAAACAATACCGGGCAGGTGGCCGACAGGTATACTGCCTGCAGCAGGTTATCGCACAGGCCCTGCGCCATTTTAGCAATGGTGTTGGCAGATGCGGGCGCTATCAGCATCACATCGGCCCAGCGGCCCAGCGTTACGTGGTTATTCCAGCTTTGATCGTTCTTAAGGGCTACCAGCACTTCATTTTTGGATAAAGTGGAGAGCGTTAGGGGAGTAATAAAATCACAGGCGGCAGCGGTCATCACTACTTTTACCTGGGCGCCTTCTTTTACCAGCAATCTTATAAGGGTAGCTGCTTTGTAGGCAGCAATACTACCGGATACGCCCAAGAGGATCTTTTTTCCTTGTAACATGGTCTTTCAGAGTTTGCAGGCAACAGCCTGCCGTGGGCAAGCTACAAAAAATAGTTGGCAGTTTGCAGTTGCCAGTCAGCAGTCTTTGACTGCAACCTGATCACCACAAACTGCCAACCAGTTTAGTAAAGTATAATAAACAGCTTGCATGATCAACTGCAAACTGCTAACTATTTAACTGTACAGATCATCATCGTTCCGGCGGAAGTAGATCTTATCATCCAGGAACTCTGCAGTAGCCTGGATAGCCGGGTTAGCCATTCTTTCATAGAAGCGGGATATTTCTATCTGCTCCTTGTTCTCATGCACTTCCTCCAGGTTGTCGGTATGGCTGGCAAATTCTTCCAGCTTGGAGTGCAGCTCTTCCTTTACAGATATGTTGATCTGATTGGCACGCTTAGCAATAACGGCAATAGACTCGTATAAATTGCCTGTTTTGCCTTTTATCTCCGTCGTGTTCTTGGTTTCTACCCAGGGATTTAAACTACTGGTTAGATTTCTCTTTATTTTGCTCATTCTCCAAGGGTTTATTGGTGTTAGAAGAATTGTTATAGTTGTTAATTGTATTCGTGTTAATAAGATTGTTCATGTCAGCCTTTGCTGCTTTGGCCCTGCGTGCACGCTCCTTCTCTATCTTTTCGGTTTCATTGTCCAGGGTTTTGATGTTACCCTGTGCCATGGCGTAGTACTTTTCCGCTTCCGGCTTCATTTTGCTGCTGGGGAAGTGGTCGGCAAAGTCCATGTATTCCGTTACCACATCCTCATAACGCTCTTTCTGCTTTTCCAGGATGCTGTTCCTGGCGTACTGGAAATAAGCTTTGATAGCCATATACTTATAACCATCGCTCTTATCAGAATCCGGGTAGTTACGCTGCAGGTTCTTGAAAGCGATAGCGGCAGACTTATAATACCCTAAGTTATAATATAATTCGGCGCTGTTGTACTCTTTTTGTTCCAGCTTGCGGCGGCACAGCTCAATTACCAGGTTAGCCTCTGCCACTTTCTCCGATGTAGGGTAGTTATTAATGTAGGTTTGCATGGCAGATATAGCCTTCACCGTATTGGTCTGGTCCAGGTTTACCTTGGGCGATTGTTTATAATAACAATAAGCCTGCATATAATCTACTTCCGTAGCATGCGGGCTGTTCGGGAACGCGTCCAGGTAGTTCTTGAAGTGAAAGGCCGCCTGCACATAATCCTTTACATAATACGAGCAGTAGGCATATTTGTAATAGATGGGCTCAAATTTATCGGTGCCTTTATATACCGGGAACAGCTCTTCGTACAGCATCTGTGCCTGGGTATACTTTTTCTTCTTGTACAACTTATCCGCATAGGCCAGCTTCTTACCGAAGTCCTTGCTTTTCTCTATCCGGCGCAGTTCCATATTACAGGCGGAAGCCGCCACCAGTGCAAACAGTGTGATGTATAAAAAGATTTTCCTCATAAAAAAGAAGGGCAAAGGTACAAATTAAATGTAAATGTAGGGCTGGACAATATTTGCCGCTGTTAAAATTTTGCCAAAAGGCATAAATCATCGGCCGGGCTGGTACTGCTGAAATTGGCTGATCTTTTAAAAAAGTTCCGGGATCTCCCCGGGGCGGCCGGTTACTGTAAGCCTTAAACAGGATTAATTAACCAGGGTGTAAACCTTTTCCAGGATGATGGCCGGCTGCCGGAAAGCTTTCAAGCGGTTATAATCAGCACGTAATCAATACTAAAGACAGCGCGGATCACTACCGCTGGCATAACAGCCTCCATTGCCAATTGTTCCCTCACACTTTTTACCACCAGGCTACTAGCATTTCAGGATTAACAGCCTACCAGCTACTAAAAAGCTTCAAATCATTTCACAATCAGTGGTAAGTAAATATCTGAGCAAAATCGGCCGCATCTGTCGTATCCTGGTCCGCCGATTGTCAGATAAGCCATATATGAGCCATATTTAAGCCATATCAAAGCCATATATGTCCCATCCCTTATAAGAGATGGCTTATGTACGGTTTATTAATAGTTAAATTCCAGCTTATAGTTGGTAGGCTCTTCTCCGGTAAAGCTTATTTCTATGGCATATTGATGGGCAGGGTTAGGCCTGCTATCGATAGACATCTACACAGTGCAGCTTATCACCATGGCATATTGGTGGGCGAGGTTAGGCCTGTTCCCGGCAGGCTCCTACCCGGCGCAACCTATTCGTGCGCCTTAGTAATAGATGAATGGAAATTTACCACTTGCTTACCCTGGCTAAGATCTGCCATCAGGGCACAAAAAAAGGGGCCGCGCCCCTTATTAACAATAATATCACATGTACTCACACGTTATTAACATATACGCCACCACTATCCACACTCACAGGGGTATAAATCCCCGGCAAGCCCAATAGAAAGGACAGTTCTCCCCTGTGGAAAAAATTTAGAATGCATTTTTTCGTTAAAAAGTGGGAAAAAGTGTTATTTTGTGTTAGAAAATGGATTTCAAGGATTTTCGCCCCCCAATATGACAGGTTTTCTCGGTGAATATGAGGCTACGCTGGACGCAAAAGGGCGCTTTCTACTACCTGCTGGTTTCAAAAAGCAGTTAGCGGAAGGGGCCGGCGAGCAGTTTGTGCTGAACCGGGGGTTTGAAAAGTGTTTGACCTTGTATCCCATGAATGAATGGCAGCCCATCTTTGAACGCATCAGTAAGCTGAACGATTTTGATCCGAAAGTTAGGGAATTTCGCCGCTACTTTTTGAACGGCGCCACCATTCTGGACCTGGATAGCGCAGGCAGGTTATTGATTCCCAAGAATTTAATGACATATGCCAGCCTGGAGAAAGACATTATACTGGCAGCAGCCACTAATAAAATCGAGATCTGGGATATAAGTAAGTACCAGGAGTTCTTTGAAAATTTCTCACCAGGAGCCTTCAGTGATCTGGCGCAACAGGTGATGACCGGAGACGGGAATGCCTAATTACGAATTATTCAATTACGAATTACGAATGGTGTTGAACACGTTTTCAGGTGAACCACTTATAGTTCGTACTACATAATTCGTAATTGACCAATTCGTAATTCGTAATTAAACATGGAAGCATCTCAATATCATTTACCAGTACTGCTGCAGGAAGTTATAGACAACCTGCAGATACGCCCGGACGGCACTTATGTGGATGCCACCTTTGGTGGTGGCGGGCATTCCAGGGCCATCCTTTCGCAGTTAGGCCCCAATGGCCGACTGCTGGTATTTGACCAGGATGAAGATGCTTACCGCAACCGCATTGAAGACGAGCGCGTAACCTTTGTACAGCACAACTTCCGCCATTTGCAGCGGTTCCTGAAACTGTACAAGGCTACTGAGGCAGATGGTATCCTGGCAGACCTGGGCGTGTCCAGCTACCAGTTTGATACTGCTGAAAGAGGCTTCAGCACCCGCTTTGAAGGTAATATGGATATGCGCATGGATACCCGCTCCCCCCTTACCGCAGCACAGGTGCTCCAGACCTATTCAGAAAAGGCGCTGCACCTGCTGTTCCAGGAATACGGGGAGGTTACCAACGCCCGCACTTTGGCCAAAACCATTGTAACGCAGCGTAAAACGCATCCACTGCGTACCATCAGCGAATTTAAATCACTGATACAGCCCATTGTAAAAGGCAACCCGCAAAAGTACCTGGCACAGGTGTTCCAGGCATTGCGTATAGTCGTGAACGATGAGCTGGGCGCACTGAAAGAGCTGCTGCAGCAATCAGCGCAGGTATTAAAGCCGGGGGGCCGGCTGGCCGTTATCACCTTCCACTCGCTGGAAGACAGGCTGGTGAAAAATTTCATGAAAACTGGACAGTTCGAGATCCAGGACTCGTCTTACGATTTCACTACTGCCCCTCCCCCTAAGACCTTCCAACTGATTACCAAGAAACCCATCACCGCAGGCGACGCAGAATTGAAGCAGAACACAAGAGCAAGAAGCGCAAAACTGAGGGTGGCGGAGAAAATCACCTAAAAATTTATCAACGTGTTGCAGGAAGAGTTATTGGAAGAAGAAATAGAACAGGAAGAAGAAAGTCCGGAAGTACCGGAGGCGCCGGAACAGAAAAAGGAATGGCGCCTGCGCATCAACTACCGGGCCCTTACGCAAAATATGCCCTTCATCCTGTTCCTGAGCTGCCTGGCGCTGGTATACATAGCCAACAGCCATTTTGCGGAAAAAAAGATCCGCAGGATCAACAAGCTGGGAAAGGAAATAAAAGAGCTGCGCTGGGAATACCTGAATGTGAAAAGTGAGCTGATGTTCCGCAGCAAAATGAGTGAGGTGAGCAAAGCCGTAGAACCGCTGGGATTGAAAACGCTCAACAATCCACCACAGAAAATTGAGATTAAAAAGAAAGAGAAGTAAGAAATACCGCTTACTTCATTTCATCATATATGGAAGTAAAGAAAGACATACTATGGCGCGTTTACCTCTGCTTTATCGGCATGGTGCTGTTTGGCGTGGTAATACTGGCTAAGGTGTTCATGCTGCAGAATGTAGAAGGCAACTACTGGCGCAGCATGGCCGATAGCCTGCACACAAGCTATGTCTCGCTGGATGCGGAAAGAGGGACCATTTATTCAGAGGAAGGGAGAATGCTCTCTACCTCTATTCCCTATTTTGATCTGAGGATAGATTTTGCGGCCGATGGCCTGCGCGATAAGAACGGACAGGTGTTTAAAGAGAACGTGGATTCTTTGTCAGGCTACCTTTCCCGCCTGTTTGGCGACCGCACCACAGCGGAATATAAACAGCTGCTGCGGGAAGGGTATAAAAGCAAGGACCGTTACTTTCTGCTGAAACGTAACGTACCCTTTAACCAGTACCAGGAGCTGCGCACCTTTCCCATGTTCCGGCTGGGGCCCAACAAAGGCGGGCTGATAGCAGAAACCCGCAACAAACGCATTAATCCCTTTAAGCTGCTGGCTAACAGAACCATTGGCCTTTCAAGGGAAAATGCACAGAACGTAGGCCTGGAAAGAACCTACGATGCTTACCTGAAAGGGGTGACCGGTAAAAGACTGATGCGCCGCATTGCCGGCGGCACCTTTGTACCGGTAGAAGGATATGATATTGAGCCGGAAGATGGCCATGATGTGAACACCACGCTGGATGTGAACATGCAGGACATTGTAGAGAATGCCCTCATGAATATGATGGTAGAGAACGAAGCAGAACACGGCACCTGTATATTAATGGAAGTAAAAACCGGCAAAATAAAAGCCATTGCCAACTTAGGCAGGCAGCCGGACGGCAGCTACTTCGAGGACATGAACTATGCCCTGCAGGTAGCTGAGCCGGGATCTACTTTCAAGCTGGCCACCGTGATCTCAGTGCTGGAAGACAGGTACACCACCATGAATGGTATGGTAGACCTGAACTACGGACGCTGGCAGGTAGGCCGCAGAACAGTATATGATTCTGAGCCGCACCACCGCACCAACGTAACCGTTAAACAGGCCTTTGAGCTGAGCTCTAATGTAGGTATGGCCAAGCTGGCCTATCAGTATTACAGTAAACAGCCCAACAATTTTGTAGCACATTTAAAAAAGCTGCACCTGGATAAACATACCGGTATTGACCTGGAAGGGGAAGGATGGCCGGTGATAAAAAGCACCGCATCCAAAACATGGAGCGCTACTTCCCTGCCCTGGATGGCGTTCGGCTACGAGGTGCTAATAAGCCCGCTGCAAACCTGCATGTTATATAATGCAGTAGCCAACAACGGTAAAATGATGAAGCCGTACCTGGTGAACAACATCATGGAGTACGGGCAGGTGCAGAAACAGTTTGAGCCAACCGTAGTAATGGACAGCATTTGCTCACGCAGCACGCTGAAGCAGGTGAAGAAAATGCTGGAAGGCGTAGTGCTGGAAGGCACCGCAAAAAAATTATGGACACCGTATTACTCCTTTGCCGGTAAAACCGGTACTGCGCTGGTAGCCAATGGCAAAAGAGGATATGCAGATAAAATTTACCAATCCTCATTTGCAGGTTATTTCCCGGCAAATGATCCGCAGTATACCTGTGTGGTAGTGATCAAGAATAAAGCGCATGCCGCAAGGTTCTACGGCGCATCTGTAGCAGGCCCGGTGTTCCGCGAAGTGGCAGATAAATTATATGCCATTGCAGTGGAAAAACAAAAACCGTTAAAAACCACCATGCGCCTGGATTCTATGCTGGCGCTGAAGAACGGGAAAGGCACTGAGCTGAAGGAGATCTTAACTACCCTGCACCTGCCCTGGCAGGGCCCGGCGGTAACCAATACCAATTGGGTAAGCGCAACAGTAAATGAGCAGCAGGTAGCGCTGGAACCGGTAAAACAGCTGAAAGGCGCAGTGCCGGATGTAAAAGGAATGGGATTAAAAGATGCATTGTATTTGCTGGAAAATGCAGGACTGCGTGTAGAGATCAGGGGCTCGGGTAAAGTGATCACACAATCCATACCCGGCGGCAGCAAGATAGGCAGGGATCAAACGATCGTAATTGAATTGAACACTTAAAAAATTACAGACCTGGCCGGTTTCTGAACCGGCCAGGTCTTAGAAGTATAAACGCAGCATGCAGTTATTAAGAGACATATTATACAGTGTAAGCATCCAGGCGGTGCACGGGAATAATAATATTTCCGTGAACGAGCTGCGCATAGATTCCAGGGCTGTACAACCCGGCGATGCGTTCATTGCCATAAAAGGGGTGCATACGGATGGCCATACTTTTATTGCAAAAGCTATTGAGCTGGGCGCCGCTGCTGTGATCTGCGAAGTGCTGCCGGACGCGCTGCCGGAACAGGTATGTTTTATACAGGTAGCCGACAGTACGCATGCCTGCGGTGTAATGGCCGATAACTTTTATCAGCACCCCTCCCGCAACCTGCAGCTGGTAGGCGTTACAGGCACCAATGGTAAAACCACCATTGCCACCCTGCTTTTTAAATTGTTTGCCAAGATGGGTTACCATTGCGGATTGCTATCTACCGTACAAAACCAGATAGGCGATACCGTTATACCCGCTACACATACCACCCCGGATGCCATTAGCCTCAACGCGCTGCTGGCGAAAATGGTGGAAGATGGCTGCCAGTATGCATTCATGGAAGTAAGCTCCCATGCCATACACCAGCAAAGAATAGCCGGTTTAAAGTTTGCCGGTGGTATTTTCAGCAACATCACACACGATCACCTGGATTATCATAAAACCTTTGATGAATACATACGCGTGAAGAAGGCATTCTTTGACGGCCTGCCCAACACCGCGTTTGCGCTCACCAACCTGGATGATAAGCGCGGCAACGTAATGCTGCAAAATACCAAAGCCCGCAAAGCCACGTATAGCCTGCGCACCATGGCCGATTTTAAAGGCAGGATCCTGGAGAATAACCTTACAGGACTGATCATGCAGGTAGGTGAGCAGGAAGTACACTTCCGCCTTATCGGGGAATTTAATGCCTATAACCTGCTGGCAGTATATGGTGCCGGCGTATTGCTGAACCAGGATAAACATGCGGTGCTGCAGGCGCTCAGCAACCTGCAGGGTGCAGAAGGCCGCTTTGATTATATAGTATCAGACAATCAGCGCATTATTGGCATCGTGGATTATGCCCATACCCCGGATGCTTTACTGAATGTGCTGGCCACCATCAAGAACCTGCGCAAAGGGAATGAGCAGGTGATTACCGTGGTAGGCTGCGGGGGCGACCGTGATACCGCCAAGCGCCCCATAATGGCGCAGGTAGCGGCAGAGCATAGTGATAAGGTGATACTCACCTCCGACAACCCGCGCTCTGAAGATCCGGCAGCTATTATACAAGCTATGGAAGCAGGCGTGCCGGTGCACCAGAAGAAAAAAGTATTGTCCATAACCGACCGGAAGGAAGCGATCAAAACCGCTATCAGCCTGGCTAACCCGGAAGATATTGTTTTGGTGGCGGGAAAAGGACATGAAAAATATCAGGACATCAAGGGCGTAAAACACCCGTTTGACGATAAAGCCGTGCTGCTGGAAATGATGCGGATGATGGAAAAATAGAATGTACGAGGACTAACTAACTTATGCTATATTATTTATTCAACTACCTGAAAACTGAGTTCAACATCAGTGGTAGCGGCATTTTCCAGTTTATCACCTTCCGGGTGACCATGGCATTGCTGCTTTCCCTGGTTATTTCCCTGCTGTTAGGGAAACGCATTGTGCGCTTCCTGCAACGCAAGCAGATCGGTGAAGTGATCCGGGAGCTGGGCCTGCAGGGCGAGAACACGAAGAAGGGCACTCCTACCATGGGTGGGCTCATCATCCTGTCGGCCATTGTGATCCCTACCCTGCTGTTTGCCCGGGTGTTGAATGTGTACATCCTGCTGATCATACTCTGCACCATCTGGCTGGGGCTGATCGGTTTTATAGATGATTACATCAAGGTATTTAAAAAGAATAAGGAAGGCTTAGCCGGTAAGTTCAAAGTGCTGGGGCAAATAGGCCTGGGCCTGATAGTAGGTACTACCTTATACTTTAATGATAATGTAGTGATCTCCCGTGAAGTGCAGAATGCAAAGCCTATACCGTCGTATGAAAGAGTGATCAGCAAAACAGAAAGGACCACCAAGGAAGGAAAACGTTTTGTGGATGTAAAAACTCCCATCACTACTATTCCCTTTGTAAAAACGCATGAGTTCAACTACTCTAAACTGATCTCCTGGATACCGGGGGCAGAGAAATATACTTTCGTGCTGTACATTCTGATCGTGATCTTCATTATCACGGCCGTATCCAACGGAGCTAATATAACCGACGGGCTGGATGGGCTGGCCACAGGGGTTTCAGCGGTCATAGGTATTTGTTTGGGTGTGTTTGCCTACGTATCCGGTAACATACAGTTTGCGGAGTACCTGAATATTATGTACATCCCCAACCTGGGCGAGCTGGCCATTTTCATAGCGGCCTTTGTAGGCGCCTGTGTGGGCTTTCTCTGGTACAATGCTTACCCGGCGCAGGTATTCATGGGCGATACGGGCAGCCTGGCATTGGGGGGCATTATTGCATCCCTGGCGATTATTGTGCGGAAAGAATTGTTGATCCCTATTTTCTGCGGCGTGTTCTTGGTAGAGAACCTGAGTGTAATGATACAGGTAAGCTATTTCAAGTATACCAAGAAGAAGTATGGCGAAGGACGGCGCATTTTTAAAATGTCGCCCCTGCACCACCACTACCAGAAAATAGGATACCATGAAAGTAAAATAGCCGTACGCTTCTGGATAGTAGCCATTATGTGCGCGGTAGTAGCCATTGCAACTTTGAAAATGAGATAATAATTGAATAAGAACATACAATATCATCCAACAGCAGCAGACAGCACCGGCAGTATCAAACGGCTGGTGATCCTGGGCGCCGGTGAAAGTGGTATTGGCGCAGCGTTGCTGGGCAAACAGCAGGGCTACGAGGTATTTGTATCTGACGGAGGACTGATCAAAGACATCTACAAACAGGAAATGGCCGTGAACCACATCCCGTTTGAAGAAGGCCAGCACTCCTGGGATGTGATCCTGGGTGCAGACGAGATCGTGAAAAGCCCGGGCATACCGGAAAAGTCGGAGCTGATGAAAAAGGTGCGTGAAAAGCAGGTACCGGTAATTTCAGAAATAGAGCTGGCTTACCGCTTCAGCAAAGATGCAAAGATCATAGCCATTACCGGCAGCAACGGCAAAAGCACCACCACTGCGCTCACCTACCACATCTTTAAAACGGCCGGCTACAACGCCGCCATGGTAGGTAATATTGGTATCAGCTATGCCAGGCAGGTAGCCACTGCACCGGCTGAATATTACATAATTGAGATCAGCAGCTTTCAGCTGGACGATATTACCACATTCAGGCCCCATGTAGCCATTTTACTGAACATAACACCCGACCACCTGGACCGTTATGACTATAAAATGGAGAACTACGTAGCCTCTAAGTTCAGGATAGCCATGAACCAGACAAGTGAAGATTATTTCATTTACTGCATGGATGACCCGGAGATCAGGAATTATATGAACGAAAAAACTATTTACTCAACAACAATACCTTTTACTATCATGGAACCATTGAAGAAAGAAGGCGGATTTATAGCAAACGACCAGGTGAATATAAAATTGAATGACGATCCGGTGATCGTGTCGATCTATGATCTTGCCCTCAAAGGCAAACATAACTTATACAACTCAATGGCAGCAGGTATTGCAGGCAAAACCATGGACATACGGAAAGAGAAGATCCGCGAAAGCCTTACCTCTTTCAAAAGCCTCGAGCACCGTATGGAATATGTAGCCACCGTGCGTGGAGTAGACTTTATTAATGACAGCAAGGCTACCAATGTAAACTCATTGTGGTTTGCGCTGGAAAGCATGGAGCAGCCCGTAGTGCTGATCATGGGCGGGGTAGATAAGGGTAATGACTACAGCGCCATCAAAGACCTGGTACAGGAAAAGGTAAAAGGGATTGTTTGCATGGGAGTAGATAACAAGCCGATCCAGGACGCGCTAAGCAGCGCCACCCCTGCCATGGTAAATACCAGCAGCATGAAAGATGCGGTGCAGGAAGCGTTTAAGCTGGCTGCCAAAGGAGATGTGGTATTGCTTTCCCCGGCCTGTGCCAGCTTTGACCTGTTCAAGAATTACGAGGACAGAGGCAAGCAGTTTAAAGAAGCAGTAAGAGAACTGTAATAATGTGCAAATGTGCTGATATGAAAATGTGCAAATGGATTGAAGCATAAGACCCACATTTGCACACCTGCAAATCTGCACATCAAGATTAGACTATGGGTGATTTTCTTTATAGGACAAAAGGTGACAAGGTGATATGGGCGATCGTGGTCTTCCTTTCGCTGGTGAGCTTGTTGGCAGTGTATAGCGCCACAGGCTCACTGGCGTATAGGGAAAGAGGCGGCCACACCGAGTATTACCTGTTAAAGCAGCTAACCGTACTGGTAATGGGTTTGCTGATCATCTATTTTGCGCACCGGGTGAACTATACTATTTACTCCCGCGTAGCGCAGATAGGGTTCATCATTTCCATACCGCTGCTCATTTACACCCTGGCCTTTGGATCGCATATTAATGATGCCAGCCGCTGGATACGGCTGCCCATTATTAACCTTACGTTCCAGACATCGGATGTGGCCAAGCTGGCAATTTTCATGTATGTAAGCCGGCAGCTGTCCAAACGCCAGCATGTGATCACCGACCTGAAAAAAGGATTTTTGCCCATCATTATCCCGGTAGGCATTATCTGTGTGCTTATTATGCCGGCCAACATGAGCACCGCTTTATTGCTGGGCGCCAGCTGCATGCTGCTATGTTTCATTGGCCGCATACCGGTAAAATACCTGGCCGCCATGATGGCCATGGGCGCGGGGTTGGTGTTACTGATGTTTGTGGTGGCAAAGGTTTCCGGCATGGAAGGCCGTACCAAAACCTGGTTAAAAAGGATCGAGCATTTTACCAATAAAGAAAATTCAGAAACGCCTTACCAGGTGCAGCAGGCCAACATTGCCATTGCGGGCGGCGGCTTTTTAGGTAAAGGTCCCGGTAACAGTACGCAGCGGAATTTTTTACCGCATGCGTATTCTGATTATATATATGCAACAATTATCGAGGAGTATGGTATCTTTGGCGCCTTTTTGATCTTAATGGCTTATATGCTGCTGCTGTTACGCTGCATCCGCATCTACCGGAAATGCCCCTACGCGTTTGGGGCCTTCCTGGCATTAGGGTTGAGCGTAACGCTGGTGATACAGGCGCTCACCAATATGGCAGTAAACGTAGGCGTATTCCCGGTTACAGGGGTTACGCTGCCCATGGTAAGTATGGGTGGCTCGTCTGTAATATTTACCAGCCTGGCCATTGGCATCATATTAAGTGTGGCCCGTAACGTAGAGGAAATGGAAGGTAAAAAAGCAGAGCAGGAGCGGTTGGCAAGGGTGCTTGCTGAACAGGAAGAACAAGAGGAAGAGGAGTATGCCTGATCAAGGCAAAGAACAAAACGTAATTAGTTTAATCATTCATTATTAATTGTAAATGGCAAAGGTAATAATAGCAGGTGGTGGTACCGGAGGACATATCTTCCCGGCAATTGCTATTGCCAATGCATTGAAAAAGATACAGCCCAACATAGAGATCTTGTTTGTGGGCGCCAAGGGCAAAATGGAAATGGAGAAGGTGCCGCAGGCCGGTTACCAGATAGAGGGTTTGGATATTGCAGCATTTAACCGCAGCAATATGCTCAAAAACCTGGCGCTGCCCTTTAAGATCATAAAAAGCTTAAACCAGGCCAGTAGTATATTAAAAAGCTTTCAGCCGAATGTGGTGGTGGGTGTAGGCGGTTACGCCAGCTTTCCCATGTTGCGGAAAGCGCAGCGCAAAGGCATTCCAACCTTGATACAGGAACAGAACTCCTTTGCCGGCAAAACCAATAAGATCCTGGGCCGTAAAGCCAGCCGTATTTGTGTGGCGTATGATGGCATGGAAAAATTTTTCCCGGCAGCTAAGCTGATCCTCACCGGCAACCCGGTAAGAAGCAGCATCACACAATCGGCCGTAACCCGGCAGGAAGCGTTGAAACAGTTCGGCCTGCAGGAAGGTAAGAAAACAGTGTTTGCTTTTGGCGGCAGCTTAGGTGCCAAATCCATAAGCGAAGCATTGAAAGCATTGCAGCCTGAGTTTGTGGAAAAAGATGTGCAGCTGATCTGGCAAACAGGTAAGCTGTATTATGAAACAGCAAAGGCAGCCGCCGTGCCCTACGCATCGCACATAAAGGTATTTGAGTTCATTAACCTGATGGATTTTGCGTACAAGGCAGCCGATGTGGTTATTTCCCGCGCAGGCGCTATGACCATTGCGGAAGAATGTGTAGCTAAAAAGCCTGTGATCTTTGTGCCGTATCCGTATGCCGCAGAAGACCACCAAACGTTTAATGCGCAGGCGCTGGTAAGCAAACAGGCCGGGCTGCTGATCAAAGACAGCGAGGTAGGCAAAGAGCTGGGTATTACCCTCTTTAGCCTGTTGCAGAACAAAGCGCTTACGGAGCAGCTGGAACAAAATATTGCGAAGCTGGGCAACAGCAATGCAGATATGACCATAGCACAGGAAGTGCTGAAACTTATTTGAGATATAGGATTTACGAAATCAGCAAGATGGATCTGAACAACATACAAAGGGTGTATTTCATTGGCATAGGCGGCATAGGCATGAGCGCCATTGCACGGTTCTTTAATGAGAACGGCGTGCAGGTAAGCGGTTATGACCGAACGGAAACCGCCCTTACCAGGCAGCTGGCAGAAGAAGGTATGCAGATCCATTATACAGATGATGTGAACTTAGTGGATAAGCAGGCCACCCTGGTGGTGTATACGCCCGCTATTCCTGTTATACATTCAGAGCTGAAGTGGTATCGTGAAAATAATTTTGAGGTGGTAAAGCGCAGTGACGTGCTGCAGGAAATTACCCGGGAGCTGTTTGCCATTACCGTAGCCGGCACCCATGGTAAAACCACCATCTCAACCATGATAGCGCATATCCTGCGGCATAGCGGGTATGGCTGTAACGCATTCCTGGGCGGCATTAGCGTGAACTATAACCGCAATTTCTGGAGCAGTGATAAGCGGGTAGCTGTAATTGAGGCCGATGAATATGACCGCTCTTTCCTGAAGCTAAGCCCTGACATTGCCGTGCTTACCGCCATGGACCCGGACCACCTGGACATTTACGGCACAGAAGCGGATATGCAGGAAGCGTTTATTCAGTACACAAAGAATATAAAGCCCAACGGTACGTTAATAGCGCGGGAGGGCCTGCAACGCGCAGCAGACCTGCAGGCAGACAATAAGCTGTGGTACCGCCTGAATAGCAGCACGGCCAATGCGTATGCCAGGAATATCCGCAACCAGAACGGCGGTTACCAGTATGATGTAGTGCAGCAGGACTGGACCATTGAAAATGTAACGCTGCCAATTGGCGGCCTGCATAATGTGGAGAACAGCGTAGCCGCCATTACGGTGGCGCACCTGCTGGGCATTGACGAAGCAGCCATAAAAGCCGCAGTAGCGGATTTTAAAGGTATACGCCGCCGCTTTGAGTATGTGATCAATAACGATTACCAGGTGTTCATAGACGACTATGCGCATCACCCGGAAGAGCTGCGGGCATTAATAAGCAGCGCGCGCGACCTGTTCCCGGATAAAAAGTGCGTAGTGGTATTTCAGCCGCACCTGTATACCCGCACCCGCGACCTGGCAGATGGCTTTGCAGAAAGTCTGGCCCTGGCAGATGAGGTGATCTTATTACCCATTTACCCGGCGCGGGAGCTGCCCATAGAAGGCGTAAGCAGTGAAATGATCGCTGGTAAAATAAGCGGCAAGCCGGTGCAGATATTACAGCAGGCAGAAGTGCTGGAATGGTTGAAAGCCAATACAGCGCCCCTGTTCATTACTGCAGGCGCAGGTGATATAGACCTGATGAAAGAGCCGGCTAAAAAAATATTGGAAGGTGAAAAGAGTGAGAAATAGTGCAGAGTGAGGAGCGAACTGTGAAAACAGGCAAGCGTTTTCACATTTCACCTTTCACGTTTAATAACAAATAAAAAGTAACAAGAGTGCAACCTAAAACACGCAAGGCATTAAAACGTATGGGTACCGCCCTTTTATGGATGGCAGTACTTGTTGGCTTTGTGGTATTGGTAAGCGCCGCGGTGAAAGTGAAAGATACCACCCAATGCAAAGGCATAGTGGTAAAGCTTTCCGGTGACGATGAGAATTTCTTTATAGAAGAAAAGGATATCAAGGCGCTGATCGTAAAAAATAAAGACCTGAACCCGGTAGGCAAACCTGTAAGCAGCATTAATATAGCCACGCTGGAAAAAGTGGTAGCGCAGGATCCCTGGGTAAAGCAGGCAGACCTGTTCATTGACAACAACCGTGTGCTGAACATTAAGGTAGTACAGCGTGAGCCGGTAGCCCGCGTGTTCACCACCACCGGCAACAGCTTTTACCTGGATGCGCAGCGCGACCGCATACCGGTATCCGAACGTTATACCGCACGGGTGCCTGTATTCACTGGCTTCCCTACAGATGCACCGCAGCTGCAAAAGGCCGACAGCGCGCTTACCGCAGGCATCGTAGACTTCAGCACCTATGTGCTGAACGATCCTTTCTGGATGGCGCAGGTAGAGCAGGTGAATATTAACGGCGAACGCAAATTTGAGATCACCCCTAAGCTGGGCGATCATATTATTGACTTTGGAGAAGGAACAGATGTGGAGAAAAAATTTACCAAGTTATTAGCCTTCTACAAAGAAGGCCTCAGCCGGGTAGGCTGGAACAATTATACCCGTATTAACGTGGCGTTTGAAAATGAAGTAGTATGTACCCGTAAAGATGGTACGCCGCCGCCCAAACCCACCCCGCCACATCTGGATAGTGTGGATGTGGATATGGCCGGCACAGGCGACATAGCTGCCGTAACAGCAGCAGCGGCGCCTGCAAAAGAAACAGCCAGGCATGCTGAACACACGGAGAAGCCGGCCGCAAAACCGGCTCCGAAAACAACAGTAAAGCCTTCATCCAATAACAAAACACCAAAACCACCGGCCAAAACGCAGCGGACACCCAAAGCAGTATATAAACCGGCGGACAAACCAATTAACGCAACAAAAAAACATAAAACGCCATGAATCAGGAAGCTCCCATCATTGTAGGCCTTGATATAGGAACTACGAAGATTGCTGCCATTGCAGGAAGGAAGAATGAATACGGGAAACTGGAAATCCTGGGATTCGGTAAAGCCCCATCTTTTGGTGTGCAGCACGGAATGGTGCTGAACATCGATCAAACGATCAAAGCCATACGGCAGGCACTGGAAAACTGCTACGCTTCAAATCCCGATCTGGAGATCAATGAAGTGTATGTAGGCATTGCCGGCCATCATATAAAAAGTTTGCAAACCCGCGGGGATATTGTACGTAGCGATACGGACGCAGAAATTTCCCAGAAAGACATTGATCAGCTGATCAACGATCAGTATAAAACGGTGATACCCGCCAGTGACCAGATCATTGACGTGATACCGCAGCAATATATTGTGGATAGCCTGCAGAACATCACCTACCCTATTGGTATGTCGGGTGTGAAGGTGGGCGCTAACTTCCACATTATTACGGGCGATAAGAATGCGATCCGTAACATAAACCGCAGTGTGGAAAAATCCGGCCTGCGCATCCATGACCTGGTGCTGCAGCCCTTAGCTTCCGCTGCCGCCGTTATGTGCGACCTGGATTTTGAAGCCGGTGTAGCGATTGTGGATATAGGCGGTGGTACTACGGACCTGGCCGTGTTTTACGAAGGTATTCTTAAACATACAGCGGTAATTCCTTATGGCGGGGAAAACATTACCAATGATATTAAGAATGGCCTGGGCGTGCTGAAAACACAGGCAGAGCAAATGAAAGTGCAGTTCGGCTACGCGCTGGCAGATGAAGCCAAGAACAATGCCTACATCACTATTCCCGGCCTGCGCGGACAGAACCCGAAGGAAATATCTGTAAAGAACCTGGCGCACATTATTCAGGCGCGTATGAGCGAGATCCTGGACTTTGTAGTGTACCACCTGAAACAGATAGGCATGGATAATAAAATGCTGAATGGCGGTATTATCCTTACCGGCGGGGGCTCCCAGCTGAAACATCTGATACAGCTAACCGAATATACTACGGGTGTGAATGCACGTATCGGTTACCCGAACGAGCACCTGGCCAGCGGCCATATTGATGAGCTGACCAAACCCATGTACGCTACCTGCGTAGGCTTGATATTGAAAGGTTATAACGATTATGAGAATGACCGCAGGGCGCTGGAAGAAAATTATGTAAAGATCAACACCAGCTTTATAGCCAAGGAAAAAGCTTCCAATAAGGCAGCCACTGGCGATGAGGACTGGATGCAGGAAGAAGAAGGACCGGCAGAAGATACAGCAGCTATACAGGCAAGGAAGGCAAGCGAAAGGAATGCATCTTTGAAAAGCTTCCTGGACAGGATGAAGACAAAGATCATAGATATGTTCACAGAAGAAGAGGACGCAAAACTATAAGAATTGATAATTAAGAATTAATAATTGGATGTAATTGAAAGACTGGCCTTAATATTGTTAATTCTTCATTATTCATTATTAATTACTTAGGCAACTAACCCATAAAAGAGATAGAGTCATGATACATTTTGATCTTCCAAAGGAGAAATCCTCCATCATCAAGGTAATAGGCATTGGTGGTGGTGGAAGCAATGCGGTGAACCACATGTTCAACCAACGCATTGATGGGGTGAATTTTATTATCTGCAATACCGATGCGCAGGCAATCGCTAACAGCCCCGTTCCAAATAAAGTGCAGTTAGGACCGCACTTAACACAAGGACTGGGCGCTGGCGCCAATCCTAAGATCGGTGAGCAGGCAACGGAGGAATCCTTTGAAGAGCTCAAAAAGATACTGGAGGTAAATACCAAGATGGCCTTTATTACGGCAGGCATGGGCGGCGGTACCGGTACCGGTGGCGCGCCTATTATTGCACGTATCTGTAAGGAGCTGGGTATTTTAACCGTAGGTATTGTAACCACTCCCTTCTCCTATGAAGGGAAGAAACGTATGATGCAGGCAGATGAAGGTGTGAACCGCCTGAAAGAATACGTGGATACGCTGCTGATCATTTCCAATGATAAGCTGCGGCAGAAATACGGCGATCTTAAATTCAAGGCTGCTTTTGAAAAAGCAGATAACGTACTGGCCACAGCTGCCAAATGTATCACAGATGTGATCAACAGCACCGGCCAGATAAACGTGGACTTTGCGGATGTTTGCACCGTAATGCGTAACGGCGGCGTAGCCATACTGGGCGCTGCTACCGCAGAAGGTGAAAGCCGCGCGCAAAGGGCCATTGAAGAAGCCTTAACATCTCCCCTGCTGAATGATAACGACATCAGCGGCGCTAAATGGATCCTGATCAACATTTCATCTGCCGAAGGCGAATTTGAGCACACGCTGGATGAAATGGATACCATACAGGCCTATGTACAAAGCATGGCCGGTGAGGATTGTGACGTGATCCTGGGTGTGGGCTACGATCAAACCCTGGAACGCAAATTAGGCGTAACTATTATTGCCACCGGTTTTGAGCAGAAGCCTATACAGCGCCTGCCCATGAACCCGGAAGCAGCGCCTAAAGCAGCGGAGCCAAAGATCGTAATGCAGCTGGGACAGGATGGTGATGAAAAGAAAATGACCAATCCCAAAGGCCAGGGCAACCTGTTTGTGGAACCCACTGACCATATGGCGCCCCGGCTGGTGGAACCGGTAGTAACACACCCGCAGCAGGCAGCTAATTATACACCGCCGCCCGCACCGGAAAAACAAAATTTTGTATTAAACATTGAGCCTGACCCGGATTATGTGCCGCCGGTAATACCCGCACAGCCGGCGCCACCGGCCAACAACAATACCGGTGCAGGAATTAACGTTATACGTCAGCAAACACCGCCGCCGGCCACTTTCATTCATATAGAACCGCTGAGCAATACGCCGCCGCCGGCCAATGACCAGCCGGAAATGAAAATGGTATTTAAGGAAGAGGATGAGCCGGCAACGCCGCCGCCTGCTCCAACGCCTACGCCTGCACCTCCCACATCTGCAGTAGATGAGCAGTTTGAAGAGCAGAAACGTAAGCAGGCAGAAAGGATAGCCAAGCTGCGGAGCATTAGCTTTAATGTGAAAACGATGGATAATAATACGGAGATTGAGAACGTGCCCGCTTACCTGCGCCGCAATGTTGATCTGGACAATGGCGCCGGATCCGCAGAACGTTTTTACTCCAATTATACCGTGAGTGAGAATGGACAAAACCAGGCAGAGATCAATACTATCAATACTTTTTTAGATGGGAAAAAACCCGATTAATGAGGAGCGATCTCTCATGGGTTAGTTCTCTGCATTTTTTCGTTTGATTGTTTTTTAGTTGTGTTAAAGAAAGTCCTCCGGTTCTCCGGAGGACTTTTCATTTTAAGGCCTTTTATTGCAGGCTGCACAACCCGTCAGACCCAATACCCAGGGCCAGGTTCATTGTGTTATAATAGCCCTCGGAAGCGCACAGGAAGGTAATGTAGATGATCTGTTCATCGGTAAAGTGCTGCTGCAGGTTTTTAAACACCTCATCCGGAACCTGTTTGTGCAGTGTTACTTCTTTTACATAGTGCAGGCAGGCACGCTCAGCCGGTGTAAATAACGGATCGGTTTCAAAGGCATGTAATGCGCCCAGCTTTTGCATACCCTGGCCCTGCTTCATGGCAAAGGCCTGCGCAATATCCAGGCAAAAAGAGCACTGGTTAATATCAGATACCAGCATGTGGCAAAGGATCTTCAGCTCTTCCGGCAGCGGCGCCTGCTGCTGGATCTTATAGAACAGGGAAGCAATTTTCATCATCCGCGGCACGCGGGCATAAATAACTTTGGCAGGCGTAATTACCTTGCCTATCATCTTTTTAAAATACTGGTAGCTCAGCTTCAGGTACAGCCCCTGCGGTTTTTCAATGGGCGCTAGTCTTAATGAATGTTCCATGGCAGAATGTGTTTTTTACCTCTAAGACAAGCGCGTACCTGTTTTGTGACAACTTTTTTAAAGAGAATACCGGATATTTTTCAACTTATCAGGATTGCGGATAAAGTAAAAGCTGTCAATGCCCTCCTGACTGGCTTCAAAACAAATACACAGGATAGGCTGGCGGGTGGCGGCATCAAATATGCCAATGGCCTGCTGACCATTCACCCACAGCTGTTGGAATAAGGGCTGCACTGTTGGCCGGTGTTTGAATATACCCAGTATAAAGCGGGCCACGGTATCCGGTCCGAACAGTGGGTTTATAGCAGCAGAAGCTTTGCCGCCGCCATCGGAGTAAAAGGCAATATCTTTCCGCAGCAGGGATACCAGTTTGGTTTGATCCATGTTCAGGCAGGCGTCTATAAAGGCTTTCATCAGCTGCTGATGCTGGGCGGTATCTGTATTAAAACGTTTTTTATCCTGCTGCAGCTTTTCTTTTGCGCGGTGAAGGTGTTGCCGGCAGCTGGCTTCGGGAATGTCCAGGATGGTTTCCAGCTCTTTGTAAGCTACATCAAAACTTTCTCTTAACAGGAAAACCGCCCTTTCCAGCGGGTTTAACTTTTCCAGTAAAAAAAGAAAGCCAATGGAAAGATGGTCGCTTTCTGCTGCGGGCGGCTCCGGTGTGGCGGTGACCGGCTCGGGCAGCCAGGGACCGGAGTAGAGCTTCCGTTGCTGCTGTAATGTTTTAAGGCGGTTAATGCTGCGGTTGGTAACGGCCCGCAGCAAATAATGCCGGGGTTGTTGTATGTGCTGCACATCCATTTCCAGCCAGCGGGCATAAATATCCTGCACAATATCTTCCGCCTCCTGCCGCTCCCCTAACATACGGTAGGCAACAGATAACAACAGGGGGCGGTATTTAAATACATCCGCGTGCATGCTGCTAACGGGCTTTAATGATCTTCATACGTGTAATTATTGCTTTAATGCTTCCTGCTGACGTACACTTTCTGCATGCACATCCTCATACAGTTTTTTAATAAATTCTTCTGAAAGGCCCAGCTGCTTGCCTTCGGCAATGGCCCTTTGCAGCACTTCGTTAAACCGGTTGCTTTGCACTACGCCAATCTTGTGCGCCATCTTATAAGTACCTATTGCGCGGGCAGCTTCCATTCTTTCTCCCAGCAGCTGCACGATCTGTTTATCCAGCTGATCAATTTTCTCGCGGTAAACGGTCATGGTATCTACCTTGCCGCCTTGTGTTTGCGCCTGTGCTTTGCCGCCGCGTTCTACGCTCTTAATATCTTCTTCCCGGTTCTTTTTAAAGTCGAAATGTTCATAATCGCTGGTGGCAGGCACCTGCACGTTGTAGCTATCCAGCACATCTATTTCAATTTGTATATGGTCTGTTAAAAGGTCTATCATATGCCCGCCTTCATTCTTTTGTGCAGACAGGAAATGGAAATGATAACCGGATATATTAGTGTTATCCATAAACACCGGCAGGCGGTAGCCTACCAGGTCGCCCTGTGCACTGTTATAAGTAAAGAAGTGCTGCAGGCTTAGCATATCTGCCAGCGGGGTATGCTGATGCTCTTTTACCGGCGGAAAGGCACGGGTTTTTAACATGCTGAAGTTACCGCTGATGTGAATAGCGTACATGCCATTTACGTTCGTAAGCACACTATCCAGTAAATGAAAAAGCGCGGCTTTATCCATTGCTTTATTGGGTGTGATCTTTATTGAAGGATGAAAATAATTGACCATGGCAAAAGAGGCCAGCTGCTGATCATTCACCTCAAAAGTTTTTCCGGTGTATTGCGTTTGATAGATCTTACCGTTAAAGATGATCAGCTCACCATCCAGCAGGGCCGGCGCGCCCAGGCCAAAGTTGCCGTGTTGCTTCAGGGTGCCGTATGGGTAAATACCATCGTACAACCCGCCGATCAATGCACCGCCAATACCAGCGGTATATAAATTATGGCGTAAAGTATCTGCTTTGCTGTGCGTATAGCTTTGGCCGGCCGGGCGTGCAGAGAGTATTATTAAAGCCAGTACAGGGAATGTTAAGATATGGATAAGGCGCATGGTAAATGAAGTTTAATCTTACAATGGCATCAAAATTACAGCGCCGGGCTGTATGGTGCAAATGAAATTATGAGGCAACCTTCTTACAGCCTGGTACGTATTCATTTCAGACATTGATCTAAACTACAGCCTACATATCCTATGGTAATGTTACTGGCAAAAGATATGGCCTTGTTCATGCGCCTTGCTGAAGAAGCAGGGCAACTAGTAACACGTTGTGATGTAGATAGCCTGGTGATGATAAATTGCCAGGCTATACTTTCTAATTATGGTGGCGTAACAACCGCAGTGAAGGGGAGAATACCGAAAACAGGCTGGTGAGCAAATGTACCAGCTCTTTAAAATCGTCTGGTTTTACTACAAACAAATTAGCACCGTTATCATAAGCCAGCGCTATATCAAACTTTGAGTTGGAAGTAGACATGATCACCACCGGAATGCGTTTGAACTGATCCTGGTTCTTTAATTCCTTCAATGTACTTCTGCCATCTTTAACAGGCATATTAAAATCAAGGATAATGAGGTCGGGCTTTTCGCTGGCGCCGGACAGGTAAGAAAAAACCTGCTCTCCGTTCTCCACTTCGTTAATGGTATATGTAATACCGGTATGGCTAATGCCTTCAATAAATAACTCCCGGTCAATCGCGTCGTCATCCGCCAACAGAATGTTCAGGGGAGAGTGCTTGTTCACAATCGGCTTCACAGTTTTAAATAAGTTTATTGCAGGGAAAATAGTCCGGAGACAAGTATCATTAATCTGAGTTGATTTTGGTAAATTTATTAATTACTTGCCAATTAACAACAATAATTTACCGCTATGGCCATAGAAGATACCACCCACGATGCGGGCGAGCTCCAAACCTATCCTATACTGGAACTGCTGCTGGAATCAGCCAAAGCAATTAACTCGGAGGTGGAGCTGGAGAAGCTGGTACAGCGTATCACTGATATTGGCACCTCCCTTAGCGGTGCACAGTTTGGCGCATTTTTTTATAATGAAGAAAATCCTAGCGGCGAAAAGTATTTATTGTACACTATTTCCGGGGTGCCTAAAGAAGCCTTCTCTAAATTTCCCATGCCCCGGAATACCAAAATATTTGGTCCAACCTTTTCAGGTAAAGGCGTAGTGCGGTATGACGATGTTACCCAGCAGCCGCATTATGGACAGAACGCCCCTTACCATGGTATGCCCCGCGGACATCTGCCGGTAAGGAGTTACCTGGCAGCGCCTGTGGTAGCGCCTATTACGAATGAGGTAATTGGCGGCTTGTTCTTTGGCCATTCTACCCCGGGCGTATTTACAGAAACCAGTGAGCAGCTGATAGAAGGCATTGCGGCACAGGCTGCTATTGCCATGGGTAATGCACGCCTGTTTGAAGAAAAGAAAAAAACAGAGAAACGGTTACTGGAACAAAAGGAGCAGTATTCCAGTATTTTCAACGCTACCTCCGACGCCATTCTTATTTATGATGAAAAGGGTGTAATAGCAGAAGCCAATCCTGCTGCAGAAAAAATGTACGGCTATGCAAATACGGAAATGGTGGGCCTGCACGGCAGCACGCTGATGCAGCAATTCCCGGAAGAATTTGAAGGCATCCGCGAAATTGTGAAAACCGGTAAATCTTATTCCGGCACAGGCGTGCATGTAAGAAAAGACGGTACAGTGATCCACACGGATATGGTGCTCACGAATTTCATCTTTAAGGAAAAGCAGCATTACCTGGCCGTAATACGCGACGTAACCGACGATAAACGTACTGCTGAAGCCCTGCGAAAAAGCGAAGCGCTTACGCAAGTAATTGCCCAAACATCGCCGGTAGCGCTATGGATAACCAATAGCAAAGGAGAGAATACCTTTGTAAACCAAACCTGGGTTGACTGGACCGGCAAGCCCCAGGAAATGCACCTGGGCTATAAATGGCTGGCGGATATTGATGAGGATGACAGGGAAAGTATGCAGGCTCGTTTTATGGAAGACTTTCAGCTACGTAAAAATTTTGAGTTTGAGTTCCGCTTAAAAAGACGGGATGGCGAGGTAAGATGGTGTGTATCCAACGCCAGCCCCTATTACAGCCCGGCAGGCGTGTTTGAAGGTTATACCGGATCCTGCATGGATATTACGGAAAGAAAAACAACCCTGCAGCATTTGCAAAGCCGCAACGTGCTTATTAATACCATTACCAATAATACCATGCAGGCGTTGTTTATGCTGAATGAACACCGCATATGCACCTTCATGAACCCTGCCGCAGAAAAAATGACCGGGTTTAAGATCCATGAGCTGCAGGAAAAACCATTACACTATTATGTGCACCATACTCACCCCGATGGCCGGCATTTTCCCATAGAAGAATGCCCTATTGACAAGGCAACCAGCACCCGCCACCAAACCAGCGGGGAAGAAATATTCATACACCGGGACGGATATTTTTATCCCGTAGCATTTGTATCCAGCCCCATTGTGGAGAATGGCGTATTAAAAGGCACGGTGCTGGAAGTGCGCGATATTACCGAAGAAAAAAGGATCCAGGAAGCCCTCCACAACCAGGAAGCTGCCACCAAACATATACTGGAAGAAAAAGTAAAAGAACGTACCGCTGACCTGGAAAAGCTGAACTATGAGCTGATGCAGTTCACCAGCGTAGCCTCTCATGATCTGAAAGAACCTTTGCGCAAGATCTCCCTGTTCAGCAGAATGCTGAAGGATAAAGCCGGCAACACGCTGGAGCCTGCAGCCAATAAATACATTGATAATATCATTAACTCCTCTACCCGCATGTCGTCGCTGATAGATGACCTGTTGGCTTTTTCCCGCCTTTCGCAGGATAACCTGCAGTTTGAACCTGTAGATCTGAACGCCCTGCTGCAACAGATCTGGCAGGACCTTGAAATATCCGTAAAGGAAAAAGATGCCGTGCTGCATTATTCCGGCTTGTCTGAAATTACAGGCGTGCCTTTGTTATTAGGGCAGCTGTTTCAAAACCTGATCAGCAACTCCCTGAAATTTGCGCATAGTGAGCGTACGCCTGTTATTACTATCCAGGTTGTTAAAGCCGGCAATGTAACCCGGATTATTTATTCCGATAATGGTATTGGATTTAAGAATGAGTATGCGGCTAAGATCTTCGAAGTGTTTCAACGGCTGCATACGAAGGACCAGTATGAAGGTACGGGGATAGGGCTAGCGATTGTGAAGAAGATCGTATCGTTGCATAAGGGGGAGATCAGGGCGTATGGGAAGGAAGGGGAAGGCGCCAGGTTTGAGATGGAGTTGGGGGAATGATTTATTACACATCTGTCACGTTGCACAATACATCTGTCATATTACAACTCCCATCTGTTTACTGACAAACTCAGTTTACCATCTTACAATGCATACCTGTCACTTTACAACATCTATCTGTTCACTGACAATGCCACCCTGTCATTTTACAACACTCCTTTAATAACTGACAATCTCCACTAAAGCCTTTACAACACCAGCTAAACCGGTGAAAAAATATTTCAAACCGCTTGTTGGTTTTATTTTTTTTATTAAGTTGCGCATCTCAAAATAATCTCCTCATTTTCATAACCTGCCACCCCAAAGAGTAAAACCATATCATTTAAAAATACTTATTACTTATAACCATTGGGTAAAATCACAAGACATTGTTAAATCCAATAATTATCAACCTTAAAAATTGAAGTTCTATGAATCGAAGGCAATTAAACATGCTGGCCATGTATCAATCCGTATTATCTCACCTGGATCAGTTTCCCGCTACATGGAATCAGCTCGCGCCCGTTACCCCTATTGTTGAAAACCTGCGTAAAACGGTAACAGATCTGCTGACCCAATCACAGCTGCAGGAACAAAATCAAACCGCCGGACATACCAAGAACAAGGATGCGCATTTTTACAAAATGCTGGAACACGCTTACCAGTTAAGTCTTAAAATACGGGCATATGCCAAGCTAACTCAGAATAATGTGCTGCTGCATGATGTAAACTACTCTTACTCCGCTATGGAAGCAGGTGCAGAGCAGCTGGTATTACAGCGTTGTGAAAGGATTGCACAACATGCCCGCGCTAAGCTGAGCGAGCTGACTGCTTACCAGGTAACCGAAGCAGATGTTGCCACACTGGAACAGTTGCTTAAAGAGGCACAGCCACTTACATCCGCACGTAACGTAATTGCCGGCGCCCGTAAAACCGCCACCAGCAGCATTCCGGAATTAATTGCCTTTGCACGGCAACAGCTGGATGTACTGGATGACCTGGTAGAAGGTCTGATAACAGACCAGACCTTTACCAGCACTTACTTTAATTTAAGGCAGGTATATGACCGGGTAGGACGTAGCGCGCAGCCTAAAACGCAGGGACAGTGAACAATTCATAGTTGGGTTTACAGCCTTCTGCAGATGATGCTGCAGAAGGCTGTGTTTTTCTATTACTCCTGTTGGCGGTATTATTTTTTTGCGGGATAGGTCCTTTATAGAAACCAGTTAACATTAATGGATACCCGACTGCTTATGCCAATGCAGGCTCTTTTATTTGTGGCGCCTCTGCAAGCGCTTGTGTTAATACATTGCGCATTATTCTGTTGATCTTTTGCTGTTCCTCTTTCTTTAAATGGCCGGGATTGTGAAGGTGAAAGTAAAATGTGGAAGTAAACCAGCGGCATTTCTCACAGACCTCTGCACAGAATACATCGCCTAACAGGGAGAGTATTTCGTGCAGGGTTTGGAGAGAATGGGAGGATGTGGAATTGGATTGCATGGTGGTGGGTGTTTGGTGGGTAATGGATAAATTATAACAATTGCCTTAACTACCGCTATTATGCGGCCATTTGAGCACTTCAAAATTTCAGCAAGAACATTCACTACTCTATCTCACAACGATTATCTTTCTCTTATAAAGATACGAAGAAAAATTGAATTGTGGCACTACAGTGCCACAATATTTTTAAAAATATCTGTGAACTTCCTTTTAATGGATGATACAAAAGAACATAGCGCCCTGGAAGATTTTGGTAAGCATTTACAACAGCTAAGAACTGATCGGAACTTAAGTTTGCGGGAGTTAGCAGCTATTGCCGATGTAGAGTATGCGTTGATACATAGAGTAGAGAAAGGAAAAGTTAATCCGAAGTTAACGACTATATTGACGTTGGCGAAGGCGTTGGATGTGCATCCGAAAGAGTTATTTAAGTATATTAAGTAAATTAATCTACTTAAGAGATCACTATAAATGGAGTTATCAATTTCACGACCTTTAAGGATAGCATTATTTTTTTCAAATCTATGATAGCTCGCTGCTAATCAATAGCTTTGTTTCTTAGCCCTCCTTACTTTCAAAAGCATTGGTTCCATTTTCGAGAATTTCATTAACTTGAAAATAAGCAACTCAAAGCAATATGGACCAGAAACCTTTAATTCTTGATTACAAACAATATCCCACTAACCCAACATTAACAGCTTATCGATATGATAATAAAGAGCAGATGAATGTTGTCGAAATTAATGGAAAGAAAATCCCATTTATTGAATTAAGTAATAGTATCGTTGAGCTAGAAACAAAGTCTTTCATAAAAGACGAGCAGGATGAAGAAAAGGTCTCTTCAGAAATAGAAATAAGTAAATTTTCAAGGCAAAGAAGGTCCGACCAAAACATATTTCTTGAACTTGAAACTAAAACAAAAGTTAAGGAAGAAAGTGACGACTTTCATAATCCTCTCATTGAACTTGAAACAAAATCCAGAATAAAGAATGAAGGCGATGACCAAGAAAATCCTTATTTTAACTAATGGACGTGATGTCACCTCTGACTTTATTGTCAAAAAACTTAAAAACTCACAAACAGAATTTTATAGGCTAAATACAGATCAACTTGGTAAAACCCTGCAATTAACTTTTAATGTTTCTGAAGGCATTTATAATCTTATTGACAAAGTAACAGGAGAAACCATAGATTTTCGAATTTTTGCTTCAGTGTACTTTCGACGGCCTGAAATAAGGTCAAGTATTGAAGGATTATCGCGAGGGGAGGAGAACTTTGTACGCACGGAAATATACTATGCTTTAGAAGGCTTGTATAAAATACTTGATAATGCATTTTGGCTAAATAAGGTTCAAGCAATAAGAAATGCAGAAAATAAGATTTATCAACTTTTGCTTGCAAAAAAAATAGGGTTTAGGATACCTGAAAGTCTCATTACCAATCAAGTAGATGATGCTCTAAACTTTTATCGTAACCAAAAGGAATGTATTATTAAGCCCATCAAAACTGGGTTAGTAACGGCAGATGGCGACGATGAAGCGATTATTTTTACAAGTAAGGTTGATATAACTGAGGAAAATGCGCAGCGAATTAAAACTTGTCCAGTATACCTGCAGAAACTCGTCAAGAAAAAAGGAGATGTAAGGGTCACCGTGGTGGGTAACAAACTCTTTGCTGCGCTTATACATTCTCAAGATTTCGAACAATCAAAAACGGACTGGAGAAGAGCTGACCATCCGCTCCCACATTCGCAAATCGTATTACCTCACTTTATAGAATCGATGTGTCTCGAACTGACTAGTGAATTATCGCTAAATTTTGCAGCAATTGATTTTATTCTTGACGAAAACGATGATTTTATTTTCCTTGAAATTAATCCCAATGGCCAGTGGGCATGGATCGAGAGAAAACTAGGCTATGACATTTCTGGCGAAATAACTAAGTTGCTCATACAAAACATCCACCCAAATGACAAGAAAATGTCTTTCTTATTGTTAGCCAAAGGAAAGCTTACTAGTATACGTGAATTTTTCTGGCCTTTACTTGAGAGGAGTGCTGGGAAAAACAAAATAAAGGAAAATATCGAATTGAAAATTGCAGACGAAAGTCTCGAAATTGCATTCCAGCAGAAGATCAAGATACTTGAGGCGGAGGAAGACAGACGAAAAGGAATCGAATCTAAAGCAACTCTATTTATTAGTACACTCAGCGTTGCATCTTCATTAGTAGTCACTGCTAGCACACTTATTCTTAATAATAACTTCGATTCAAATAAACTCCTTATAAAGACATCCGTCACGATTTCGTTTATTCTTACCGTGTACACTGCTACAACCATTTGGTATGCTGTAAAAGCATTGGAGAGGGGAGCCTATTCAGTTTTAAGTATTAATGACCTCAATCAAATCGGTAGTAAAAATGAATATTTAAGAAAGCTAATACAACGTTTCATTAAGATAAAAATGGACAACCAGGATATTATTAATTCTAAAGTCAATAACGTTACAATGGCACAGGAGTACTACAAGCGGGCAATTGTCATTATATGCATATACGCTTTCTTTATATTACTGTTCTGCCTATTTAAGTAGCCCAATACCAACTCTTTATTATATCGTCAATATCTCTACATTTTTTTAACTAAAAGGCCTAACATCTGATAATCTAGTTGGAATACCATGTTTTTCAAAAGGGCTATAGAGTTGAATTTCTATATATGTTCCTTCCTCTAGAAAATTCAGTTCAAGATCAACAAAAATACCTGTATAAACCGATTTCTTTAAGTCAATATTAGGATAAGTATTTTCAAGAGATTTTCTTAACTCCTCGTCTTGATTTAAGTCAACCATTGTCAAATAGGTATTATACTCTGGCAATAGAGTATTCAACTCATTTTCCTTTGGTTGTGATTTCTCTATAGTCCTGTAAACAAAAGTAGGTAGGTGCTTCTTGTGCATCACCACCAAAAATTGACCGGTCAATGCAAAATTAGCCTCTGGAAAATAGTGACACCGAATGCTCTTTAAGCTTTCATCTTTACTCTGAGAAATCATGTTTGAGATATCGATACCAAAACAAATAATTACATAGTTATAATCAATTTTTAGATTTCTAAGTGCTGGCATTATTTCTTCTTTTTTAAGCAAATGTCGATGCGTCGATATACGTACAAATATTTCAGACATCGCTTGTTTATATTTATCCAGAAATGGGCGTAGAAGATAGCCTTCGTAGTTAAGATGCTCTGCTTCCTGATTGTCTGCAAAGGTTGACTTATCTACCACCATTGACAATCCTCTGATATAATACTTTTTTGTTTTTACCTTTGGCAAATCTTTAGCATCGATTACAGAATACTGCTCATATAGCGCCTTAACACCACCTATTGTAGTTTGAATGAGATTTGCCTTCTTGGTAGGTGAAACTGGTTGGATAACTAATGTCAACTTCATATCTTCTTCCAGTTGTCGTTTTACTTCGGGAATATATATTAAGGGAGGTAACACTTTCTCTTCAGCACATTTCTCCTCAGAAATTGTATTGAAATGAACCGCTTCCAGTAGATCTGGAGTTGACATTATTTCTTCAACCATTGCTTGAAAGTAATCAATACTGTCTAACCAATTCCTTTTTTCGCGTTGCGTACTGGGAAAGTTCGGCATATCGAGAGGTCGTTGTATTATCAGGTAGGGCACGATTGTATATTGTCTGATGAAAAGCAAGGCAATATATTTGCAAATGAATGTTCTGATAAAATCACCGGCATTAAGTCCGTCAAATTCGGGGAAAGGATAAGTATGCTCAATAAACGGTCGTCTGAAATGATATGGGTCTATAAAATCAAAGAATAGTAAAAACACATCATTCATAGTCTGAGGTAAAAGCACATAATCAGGTGGGTGGCTCAGTGTGTAATTAAAGGCTTTATAAAGTAAATCATACTTTTTTTTGTAAAGCAACATCCCTCCCAATGCGTAATGAAATTCAAGAAATTGTTTACGCTCTTCTTTTCGACTATTAATTTCATTCTGGTTGATTATTGTATCCGTGTCTTCATTATATTGAAAAGGAATATTATTAAGGGAATTTCTATAATAATTGTAGGCTGTTTTCCAGTGAACCATTACAAAATCCTCTCTTTCATAACTCAGACTTAACAGTATTGTATGCCACATCCAATTATAAGTTTCTCTTGATATTTTACAATTACTGGAGTCTCCCAAGAGCCATATGCTGCCAGCCGCCCTATCACCAATGAATTGAAGACGTCTATTTTTTACAATAGCCATTTCCTCAGCCGTCTTATAGATTACATCATAATGCGCCCTCGGAAATACCGCCTCTTTGTCTCGTTGGATATCTCTTTGTTGATTGAATACGTTATAAAAATGACTTGAGATGGTTTGTGCCAATATCTCGTTCTGAGTACGTATTGCATAAAAAAGTACATCTGCTATTGCATAGAAGTAATCACTATTATCATTTTTTATTTGTGTGTCACATTTGATTAAATAAGGAGTAAACCGGTTAGGCGTATAATAAATCATCACTTTGTTTATAAAAAAATACAGACTGGAGGCTAGTAAAAAAGCAGACACCACCATTAACATCTCTGCACTACCATCAAGCCAACGCAGTACTCTTTCATCTGTAAAAATCAGGTCAGGTGGCATTTTGAGCATCACCAGCAACGTCGAAAGCAAGGAGGTGACTAGGAAACGATTAAACCATTTTCTTTCCCATTCTTTATCAAACAGTCCTATTATGACTTGGGATACATACTTATCATCAAGTCGGGAAACAACTTCAAGTAAAATAGGATAAGCAATACCAAAGATAGCTGCAATAAAAGTAACGCAGATTGAAACGTTATCCATTGATTAAGATTTGTAAGTATCTTTTTAGTGGAACTTTAAGATTTACTGACAAGTCTCAATTTAGGAATTTTATTACTTAAAAACATAAGTTCCCGTAGCTGATGGTAGCCATCCGAGCAAATAGCCTTCTAGTATAATAGAATGACCACTAAGGTGGGGCGTATAACGTTTAGTAAAAGCTATTAACCACTCACAATTTCTATTATTTTTATATCCCTATCAAACCCACACCCATGCACACTACCAACTACATCAACACCTTCATAGAAATCGCCGACGACTCTCCTATCTCCATCGCCGAAATCCCACCCCTGAAAGGCGAAAACAAAACCGCCGCCAATATCCAGTTCGAAATGATCATCGATCATCCTTACAAATACACTTCCGACGATGTACTCTTTAATGTCTTCGCCATAAAAAACAACATCCACAAAAGTGATCTCAAAGAAGAAAGAGAAAAATTCTTTTCAAAGGGCCAGCCTTGCATGCGTGCATCTGCTCTTACTAAAAGATACGGCTGGGGCGTACACGCTAATGAAGAAGGGAAAATAGCATTGTACGGCGCAGGTTCAGAAGAGTATAAAAAGTTCGTAAAAGATAAAAAGCTACAGCACGTGAAAGCTATACGTTCAAAGAAAGCATAGGTACAAAACTTAAGCTTCCCGTTCCAACTTTGCTACGCTAAATGTTTTCTGAGCAGACTGGAAATCTTTTCTCAGCGATAAAAAGGATACAAAGTAAAACCTGCTGTATAAAGAAATAAAAGCAGTATCCTCCGGTACGTAAGTAAGGTACGTGTATTTTTGAGCTACCCCCGCATCAATGAACGTTTTGTACCAACTTTTCGGAACCCATACAATTCTATTTTTTGGCTCATTACCTTCCAATTGTACCTTCTCAGGGTTGAATTTCTTAAACTCGATCTGATAATTAACGTCCTTACTACCTTTCACTATTGGTGCATCTTTTTCCAATATTAGAACATCTAAAAAAAATTCTTTTATCCAATGTCTCACCTGCCCTTTATTGGAGACAATGGCAATAGCTTCTATTAGTATTTTTGAATCCTGCCTGCCGATAACCCTTAAATCAACATCAAATTGGATCTTAGGTTTTCCATCGCCATTCAGGATAAATCGCCAAAACGTCCAGGCAGCACCAATTATAATAGCAAGACAGGTAAGAATATTTTTAAAGAATTCAGGACTCGTGCACAGCATCCATAGATGTGGGATTTTAAACTGAATTAATTTTGGGGAATTAGAATCATTAAATAAATATAAAGATAATACCCCAAATTTCCCTCACTCCACCTTCTCCGCTCTCCCCGTTCTCCCATCATTATTAATCACCATTGCGTTTACCTCCCCTTTCCCATCCACTTCAAAATCCACCCTGAAATCATCTTCTCCCTTCAAATAAAAATGTTGTTCATCCAACGCCAGCAATACAGACCGCGGGCCTCTTTCCGGGTAAGCAGCCAGCTCGCCGTTCTCCAGTTTTACCGCTATCTTCAAATTCTTCTCCGTCAGATTATATGCACCCTCATACCGCTTCAAAACAGCTTCACGCAGCTTCACAGGTGTTCGCTTTACCGGCAGTGTATAAGGTTGATGATATAATACAGCCAGGATCTTATGCGTAATATGATCCCGTGCAGCCGTTTCCATATTGCTTAGTAAAACAATACACACATCATCTGCCACAATCCTCACAAAGTTGCTGCGGAAGCCCCAGATGCCACCGCTGTGCGATACCATCTTTCGCCCATACACAGAATCTACGATCCAGCCATAACCATAGTTATTTTTAAACGGCGTATAAGCCTGTTCCAGTAATCCATTCCGGATAAAAGTATGATGCTGCAATCCTTCATGCCACTTGTACATGTCACCTACCGTAGAATAAACAGCACCGGCAGCAAAACAAACCGATGAATCTATGATGCGCGCAATAGTGGAATCTGTTGCATAGCCAACAGCTTTCTCTGCACTTTGTAAATGCGTAAAATCAAAACCGCTATGGTCCATGTGCAAAGGCGTAAAAATATACTTCCGTATAGCCTGTTCATAAGTAAGCCCGGTAACCATGGGCACAATGTATCCCAGCAAAGAGTAAGCGGGGTTACTGTAGCTCCAGCCGGTGCCGGGTGAAAAATCAAACGGTTTATCCTTAAACAACGCTAGCATGGTTGCCTCGCTGGCAGGTTTATCGCCTGCTGAATCCAGAAAATTACCGCCCGTATAATCCGGGATGCCGGAAGTATGGGTCAATAAATTTTCAATGGTAATACTATCAGCTTTGGGAAAATCCGGATAAAATTTACTGAGCTTGTCCTGCAATGAAAGCAGCTTTTGTTCCACCAGTTTTAAGATCAGGGAGGATGTAAATGTTTTGGTAACAGATGCTATCTGGAAAACAGTATTCGTATCGTTCAGCTGGTGAGTAGTCAGGTTGCTGTAACCATATCCCTTTTCTAACAGGATACGGTTATCCTGCGCCACCAGTATTGTGCCGTTAAAATTATACGCACGTAGTAAAGTATCCAGCTGCTGCTGAACATTTTGGGCCAAACAAACAGTTGAACATACGCAAGCAAATAAAACCAGGAAAAGCGGCCGGAGCATACAGATATTTTTATCAAGATTACTACACAGGTGCAGGCTCTTTTTTGAAATGTGACGAAACCATTTAAATATGGTGTAAACCGGCAGGAATTAATTCCACACAAAAGCCGTATCTTATCAAAAATCGTCAGCATGCCCAATCCGCCATTCCGCACGCTGTGGATAGATTACCTGCGCTCTTTTATCACTGCGCTGGTAGTAGCACACCACGCATCCCTTGCCTATACTACCTTTGCCAGCTTTAATAAAGATGCCTACATCCTTTCCACCCATCCTATTGTTGATGCCCGACGCTGGATAGGGCTGGATATCTTTGAGAATTTTAACGATGTGTTTTTTATGTCGTTAATGTTTTTTATCAGCGGGCTATTTGTATTAACCAGTCTTGATAAAAAAGGTGTAACGGCTTTTATCCGCGACCGTTTTTACCGGTTATTCATTCCCTTTGCCATAGGCGTTACCCTGCTGATGTTAATTGCCTATTACCCCGCTTATTATGTTGCACATGGGCAGCATGATCTTAAAGCGTATGTAGTAGATTACTTTACTACCGAAGGCTGGCCGGTAGGGCCGCCCTGGTTTATATGGGAGTTGTTTTTCTTTAACATAGTAATAGCGCTGCTTTTCCCTTTTCTTAAGAATGGCTTGTATAAATTAAGCAACAAACTGGCTTCCTTAAAAAATAAAGCAGGTGTATTATTCCTCACCTGGTTACTAATAACCTGGATCTTATACGTACCACTGGCATTTTTATTTGGCCCATATAGCTGGACAGGCTTCGGCCCTTTTGACTTCCAGAAAAGCCGTGTACTGCTGTATGGCGGTTACTTCATATTCGGCGCCCTTGCTGGGAATGCGGGCATCTTTACAGATGATACTTCCTTTGTTATAAAATGGCCGTTGTGGATAATATTATGCCTGTTAACGTATGCAGTGTTAACCATTATACCACCGCAGCTGCGCAGCATGGTAGCCGCGCATACTTTACCGGAAGTAGCTGCATGGCTTATTTATTTCACCCTGTATGTTGCATCCTGCGCCTTAAGCTGCATAGCCTTTCTTACCACCTTTAAAGCATGCATCCATCGCTCCCGTAGCTGGTGGAACTCGCTTTCCGCCAACGCATACGGCATTTACCTGGTACATTATATTCTTATAGTTTGGTGCCAGTACTTTTTATTAAGCAGCCAGCTACCGGCATTCATCAAGTTTGTGATCACCTTCGGGGTAGCGCTTTCAGGCAGCTGGCTGCTGGTGTCTTTACTGCGCAAACAATCGCTGATCAGAAAGTACCTGTAGCGTGTGCATAATGCTGGCGCTGGGTTTTATCATGCCTGCATGAAAGGCAATCGTATTTTCTCCACGCTGTGTACGTAATGGCCAGTCGGGGTTTGCTAAGGCAGCTTTGCCCAGGGCCAGCAGATCGGCATGCCCTTCTTCCAGCACCTTATTCGCACGCGCCGGTTCGTGTAATCCGCCATTGGCAATTACCGGTACCTCCACTATCTGTTTGGCAAGGCTGGTAAATGAGCTGCCATCAGCATACATACAATCCCGCTCCCAGTTACCGCTTTCCGCGGCAATGTGCACATAATCCGGTTTTACTTTTGCAACTTCCTGCAATAGTGCGCTTGCGGTAGCTGCCCCTTCCGGCCAGCGGTAGCGCAAGTTATTCACCTTGCCTTCCGACAAACGTAACCCAATGAGAAACTTCGCCGGTACCACGGCTCTTATTTCAGCTATAATTTCCGCTATTAAACGAAAACGGTTCGTAATGCTGCCGCCATAATCATCCTGCCGCAGGTTGGTATAATCAGTAATAAACTGGTCCAGCAAATACCCATTGGCTGCATGTATTTCCACCCCGTTAAAACCAGCTGCCAATGCCTGTTGTGCGGATTTTATAAAACCTTGTTTTACGGTAACAATATCTTCCAGTGTCATAGTACGGGGGAAATTAAAAGGTCCATCTCCGCCGCCATACTCCGGCATACGCAGGCCTAAGGGTTGTACCGCAGACGGCGCCCAGGTATGGGTAAGGTGTTGCGATAAAGCACCGGCATGCATGAGCTGCGCAATGATGAATGCGCCCTGCTGTTTTACTTTGTGGGCGATGGCCTGCCAACCCTGCACCTGCTGCGGCGTTACTATGCCAGGTTGCAAAGGGTATCCCCGGCTGGCAATGTTATCGGTATAAATGCCTTCCGTAATGATCATTCCAAAACCACCTGCTGCAAATGCTTCGTAATAATCTTCCATAACCGGTGTGGGCACACCCGCTGCCGTAGCGCTTACACGCGACATAGGCGCTACTACCAGGCGGTTACGTAATACATGCTGCTGTAAAGCATAAGGGTCAAATGTTTTATGTGTATGCATCATCTAAGATTTATGCATACAAAGTTGAGGTACAGGAGGGTCAACAGCCGTTAAAGTAATTTAATAAAGCATGTTAAACTATTTTAATGCCGGTGCCCCAGCTTAGCCCGGATCTGGCTCAGAAATACCGGCGTAATACCCAGGTAAGAGGCAATATACTTTTGGGGTACACGCTGCAGCAGGTCAGGGTATTGTTTAAGAAGCTCCACATAACGCTGCTCCCCGTTCATGCTAATGTTGTTTAAGATGCGCCGGTTCTGCGCCAGGTAAGCATGCTGATGCAGAATGCGAAAGAAACGTTCCATGGCAGGTACTGCGCTGTATAAATGTTCCAGAGAAGGTTTGTCTATCTGCATCACCGTTACCGGTGTTAATGCTTCAATGTGTACCAATGCCGGTGTCTGGTGTAAAAAGCTTTCCAGATCAGTGATCCACCAGCCTTCCATGGCAAAATGTAAGGTATGCTCGTCACCCTTATCATCTACATAAAAAGACCGTAAACAGCCTTCCAGCACAAAATTATCATACTTACACACATCACCTGCCTGTAATAAATACTGCCTGCGCAGTAATTGTTTTTCATGAAACAAAGAGAGGAGCAATTGCTGCTCCTCTCCTGTTAATAAAACAAATTTCTGAATATGCTGAATGATCGGATGTTGATGCAGCTCCATACTGCAATATTACTAATACCCCAGTAACTTCTCGGTGCCCAGCATCTTTTTATTCTTCTCGTCATAAATATTCAGCAAATAAATATTGCCGCTGGTCACCGGCACCTGCAGCTGCACCTGCGTATTGTTCACAATCCGTTGCTGCTTCAGCAGTCTGCCCTGTGCATTATACAGGGATATAACGTATGTACCTGTTGGCTGGAATCCTTTCAGGGTCAGCTGTCCGCGGAAGGGGTTCGGGTAAATATGGATCATCCTGCCCGGTGCATTTACATCAACAATAGCCGTAATGTTGGTTTTATTGATCTTAATGCTATCCGTAGCTGTAGATGTAGTAGTACAGTTATCGCTGCTGCGCATACGTACATACACCCAGTTATCGCCCAGCTTAAATTCCGATGGCTGCACCGTAGCTTTATCATTGGTGCTTTCCATTTGTATCTGGTCCGTGAAATTGCGGTCCCATGCAAAGGTGTACAACGGCAGCTTGCCGCCACCGGCTGCATTTGCAGCAGTGATCACTACCGGTATGGTATCTGACGTAATGGGATTCACATTTACCGTAACATTTACATCCGGTGTTGCCGCCGCGGTAATAGTAAACTCGCGGGTCAGCTGTTTTTGTGTGGTATCGTGCTCAAAAGTAACCGTGATGGTATGTGTGCCCGCAGCAAGGCTATCCGGTAAAATAGTGAAGGTACTATCAGCAGCTACCGGCAAATTGACGGTACTATCCAGCAGCACACTTACTGCAATACCGGAAGTGATTGCCGGCAGGTTCAGGATCTTCACCGACTGCGCGCCTGCTGCACCGCAATAGGCGCTGGCTAAGCCGCTAATAACGGGTTGCGGTACCGGTACGGTTATTACGCTATCTGTTACATTAATAAATACACTCGCTGTATCTGCCGTATATTCCAGGCCATTGCCGGCTACCCAGCGCAGGGTATCCACCCCCTTGTAGGCACTGTCGGGTGTGTAGGTGAGCTTACTGATGTCGCCTGCTGAAATCGTGTAATAGATATTTACAACCTGGTTATTCAATTTAAGCACACCATGTTTGGGCAGACCGGGAAATTTAATATCTACCAGCCCACCGGGACCGGAGAAATGAGAGGTAAAATCTTCCGTTTTAAAGGTCAGCGTGCTATCTGGTTTGGTTTGCTTTTCAAAGCTGCTGATATGGTTAACCGGGAGGCTATCCACCGCTACCTTAAAGAGGGTATTCCCGATCACTACAAACCATTCACCATTATCGTAAAAAGAGCGGCTTAATAATACGGCATTATTACCTGGATCTTGAATAAATGGTGTCCTGGTAACAAGTTTTCTCATCCCAGCCCTGTTCAGATAAAAGCGGCCGCTATCGCTCAGGGATACCATCAGGTTACCCTCTGTATTCAACCGGTCCAGCCGCGGCCTGCTGTTGGCATCACCGGGGATGTAATTAAAGCTGCTTAGCTGCCGTATGGTTCCGGCAGTATCCCGCAGGTTCACCTGCCCATCCCTTATAAAGGCAGCATAGTTACTGTTTATCTGGTAATCCCAGCCAGAGCGGATACTACCGGTACCTGGTGCTCCCAGGAGTATATTATTTTGCCCGTTATACAGGTACAGTCCATCTCCCTGATAGATCACGTTCTTCCCATCTGTTACCGGATCATAATTTATAGATCCGGTGCTTAACTGAGAAAACTGACCGTTCTCTAACTTAAATACATCGTATAAGGTGCGGAAGGTTTCTATGTCCAAAGCTACCACTCCATTATCTCCTACACTTATGTTACCGAGAAAATAACCGAGTGTATCGGCGGATATGTCGGTGTAAGTAGTATCACCTGTAGCCAGGTTTTTCAATCCAACCTGGTTATGACTAGACCAGGCTATATAATTATTGGATACATCAAAAGCAGTACTGTAAGGCACGTCCGCTGTAAAAATGATCTGCCCGTTCTTCCATTCTTTTAAGCTGGTCCCTTCCATCCACACGGCTCCCTGGGCGGTTACAAAGCCCTTTTGTGTAAGGCGGGTATCCAGCACCGTAGTGGACAAGGCAGTACGCTGCCCGGTAATCGCATCTGCCAGCATAGGATGGCCAGTGGCTTTATCAATGTACAATGCCTTATTATATCTGTAATCCAGTATCTGCCCGCTCACCTGCAGGTGGGGTGTTATGTAAGGACTGCTTTCAACAAACACTGTAACAGTTCGCTGGGCGGTTCTTCCCAGGCTATCGGTAGCCACCAGTTTCACACTCATCCTTCTGCCATTATAATAGGTCAGATCCAGCCGGGGAAGGCTATCCCTGCCGGTGCCCAGCACCTGGTTACCGCCGCCGAAGCTGGCATCATATGCTGTGATAGTGCAGCTGCCTCCCGCCGTTGTGCAGCGTGCGCCCAGCCGGTATATAGGCCGCGCTACCGAAGAATCGGCCAGGCTGTCTATTGTTAAAGTTATACTGGGATCGTTCAGCGGGCGGTAAATAAATTTTATCGTAGTATCGGCCGCATTGTTATTGGCATCTTTTGCGGCAATCACTAAACGGAGCGTGTCGCCGGGTAAACCCGCTAAAGACAATCGCCCGCGGTACACGCTGGAGCTATTACCGGTAAGATTGATCTGCCGTCCGCCGGCAGCTGCGGTTGCAGAAACAACTGCCGCAGGGGCGTTTATTACTACGCTTACGCTAATGCCTGTATCCTGCCACACACTATTATTCCGTGGCATGCTGTTCGGATCAGGTAAATACAGGCTAAGAGACTGGGCATGCGCAAAAAAATGGCAGCTCAGAAAGGCAAACAACAGTAAAATTTTGTTCATGGGAAAAGAGGTTTTACAATATGAGGTCGTACCCAATTATACTAATATTAAAAGAAATAAGGTATACTTGAACAAGTATACCTTATCACATAATTTATCTAGTATTACTATGTTATTAGTAAGCGTGGTTAATTTTAAGACGGTATGATACGCTTTAATTGCAGGTTTGTAATAGGCGCTACCACCAACGGATATTTCTCTATGGTTACGTAGCTGGAATCCAGGCCAAAACCCCGCTCTTCTGAAAGGCTGATCTTTTTCAGGAAAAAGTACATCCTCATCACCATCCTTTCATACAACGGCAGGTCATTATCATGGGACAGGAATTTTTCCATTACTATAAACTGGAAGTCCCCTACCACGTTGTTCTTGCTTAAAGATTCGTAACGGCTGGTGATGTTCACCTCCTTGTTACGCACCATATCTTCCACCACCATGCGGAACATGAGGTTAATGCGTTGCTCGACTTTAAATCCAAGGCGGAACTCAACCCGTATCACTTCATTTGGAATAATAGTTTGTACGGAATACTCGCTCAGGTAAGGTTCATCCACCACATCCACGTGTACAAACCAGTAAATATCCGCCCGTTTGGGTTTTTTATTGAGGATGGAGTAAATAACCTTATGCTCAATCTCTTTCGGATTATCGGCACTGCTCATGTACACCAGGTGGGTCGCATATTTCGGGATGGAGGTATCATTACTCAGCTCCTGTAAAATCGGCAGGTAATCTTCCAGCCGCACAAACTCCACGTAACGGTTCTTGATCTTCCTGGATTTAAACCAAACGATCATTACCACAAACAGGCCGCCGGCTACCACCACGGTTACATAACCGCCGTGCATAAATTTCACCAGGTTGGCAAACAGGAAAGAGAATTCAATGGTCAGGTATATGATCAGGTATATTAATACCCAGGCCACCCGCACCCGTCGCGTGTATAGGTAAAAGGCAAACAGGCAGGAGGTCATGAGCATACAAATGGTAATGGATAAACCATATGCCGCCTCCATTGCGCTGGATTCCCGGAAGATCAATACAATGGCGGTACAGCCTACAAACAGCATTACGTTAATGCCGGGTATAAACAGCTGTCCACGCATTTCTGTAGGGTAGTTCACCTTCAGCTTAGGCCACAGGTTCAGGCGCATAGCTTCAGAGATCAGGGTGAATGAGCCCGTGATCAATGCCTGGCTGGCAATGATAGAGGCCATGGTGGCTATCAATACGCCGAAGATCACAAACCACTCCGGCATAATGGTAAAGAACGGATTCTGATCTTTTGGCAGGATCTGACCGCGCTGGGTAAGCAGCCAGGCGCCCTGTCCCAGGTAGTTCAGGATCAAACAAAGCTTTACAAAAACCCAGGATACACGGATGTTACCGCGGCCGCAGTGGCCAAGATCAGAGTACAGCGCTTCCGCGCCTGTAGTACACAGGAACACCGCGCCCAGTATTAAAAATCCTTTAGGGTAAGTTGTTAACAGCTCAATGGCATAATGCGGGCTGAATGCCTTTAATACTGACAGGTCATCTGCCACATGTACAGAACCTAATATGCCCAGCATGGCAAACCATACCATCATAATAGGTCCAAACATTTTACCAATGGTTATGGTGCCAAATTGCTGCATGAAGAACATGCCGGCAATAATGGCCAGTACAATCTTTACAATAGTGAACTCACTCAGGTCTTTAAACACTTCCAGGGTTCGCAAACCTTCAATGGCAGAAGTAACGGTAATGGGGGGAGTAATAATACCGTCTGCCAGCAGGGCAGCGCCGCCTATCATCCCAAAAATAACGGCCCACTTGGCGTGCCGCCGTACCAGGGCATAGAGAGAGAAGATACCGCCTTCCCCCTTGTTATCGGCCTGCAGGGTTAAGATTACATATTTAATGGTGGTTTGTAATGTCAGGGTCCATATTATACAGGAAATACCGCCAATTACCAGTAGATCGCTGATAGGGTTAGTGCCCATAATAGCCTTGAACACATATAGCGGAGAAGTCCCGATGTCGCCGTATATAATTCCTAATGCAACTACAAAACCGGCAAGGCTAATCTTATTTATGTCAACTTTCACGAGTGAAAATAATTAATTAAAAAAGCCAACAAAATTACAGCAATATATTGACAATAGTGATTATTCCCCCAAATAAGAAAATCCCCCGCTACAGCATTACACCGTAACGGGGGACTCTTGTAATATCTCTACGTGTGATACACCACCGTATTAGTTAGCAGGAGCTAAATCTACAGTGCTGGACTCACCAGGAGTATTTTGTTTGATGAAACGACCGCGGTCAATACCTTGCTTGTCAGCCAGGTAGTCGATCACAGCGTCAACACGGCGGCTGCTCAGGTCAACACCACCTTTTTTGCCTTTGGCACCAGCGTGGCCGGTAACCAGTACATTACACTCAGGGCTGGTTCTCAGCGTATTAGCTACGCTAGACAGGATAGCTTCGTTGTCAGAAGATATCTTAGTAGAGCTACCTTTGAATGCAACGCTAGGCAGAACGATGCTTGCGCAAGCAGGTTTCTGAGTCATGTTTTTGCAGCACTCAGGATCCGGGCACTTACCAACACCATCAGCGTCAACCGGCTGGCAGTAAGTCGGAGTGATCAGTTGTTTATCCTTGAAGTCAGGTACACCGTCACCATCAGTATCTTTAGCTACACCGTGTACATCTACAGGAGCACCTGCAGGTGTGTTAGGCTCGCGGTCGAACTGGTCGGTTACACCATCACCATCAGCATCAGGCAGTACCGGAGTAGGCAGCTTCATGTGACGGGGAGAGCTCAGCTCATTGTAGGCATAATCCAGCGGGTTGATCCACCACAGCGGCTCAACACGTTTGTTGGGGTTACCCAGGTTGAAGTTCAGGCGAACGCTGGTGTAGGAGAAGAAATCCTTGCTAGCGTCAAAAGCACCTGAATTGTAACCGTCTAAGTAGTCATCAAACGGCATGGTCAGTTTTTCTTCTATACCGATGTTGAAACGCTTAGATACTTTGAAGGCAACACCAGTACCGAAGTCAACAGCATGACGCCACAGCTGGTTGTTGCTTTTACGGCCGATCTGAGCTCTGTTGCCCTGAGAAGGAGCATTAGATTCATAATCACCGTCTAAGATGTTTTTAACCTGATCTTTAATGTCTTTACGTTTTCCAGAGAAGTTAACGCTGGAGAAATCGTAACCTGCACCGTTAGCGCCTACTGCGTCTACGTCAACATCAACCAGCATTAAGCTATAACCACCGAATACATACCAGTTAGTTTTAGGCTGAGATTTGTAGAACAGGATGTTGCTCAGGGAAGCCATCATGTCCAGAGACAGTTGGTGTGTCTGAGTTTTATAGTTAGGCACGATCCTACCACCGTTTAAAGCGGCTGTCGGCTGCCAGGACAAAGTACCACCAGCGTAGTTAGCCGGACGTAACTGGTAATCCAGGCCTTTATCGATAGAACCGGTATACTCAGCTCTTACAGAGAAAGTATGACCTAATGCTTTTCTCAAAGAGAGACCGCCACCGAAGCCCGGTTTAGCGTCCACGTCACCTCTGATGAAATGGTAACCACCATGAAAACCTAATTCCCACATGCTACGGGGTTTAGCAGGGTAATCATACTGATGGTTAACGAAGTTGTTTTGCTGTGCAGCTCTGGATGCAGGAACCTTGGAGGAGTCAAGTGCATCGTAGTTAGGCTGAACTTGTGCAAAACCAGTAGACGCCGCTAGTAAACTCATAGCGCCTGCTAGTAATAAGTACTTTTTGCTTGCCATAATTGTTTTCTATTTAAAAACTGTTAAAGATTTACTAATAACCCGTTTTTTACCAGGCAAAGGTAAAAATCAAAAATGAATATACAAATTTTTCTTACAATATTATTTTCATTGATAACTCGCTCAATATTAGAGCTTAGGTAAAACAATTGTTATACCTTAATTTGCCTATTTGTTATCGTAATATTAATGCGATGTTAAAGCAATGTTATTCCGATATCTACAAATTAGGGGCCAAATTGTTAAAACTTTGATATTTTAGGCATAGCTTAGCAATCTTTTTTATTGATACATGGACGATATTAAACACCTGATCGGCAAGGAATTACAGGATTTTGAGAGTAAATTTTCAGACGCGGTAAAAAGTCATGTGCCGCTGCTGGACAGGATCATGCACTATATAGTAAAGCGTAAAGGGAAGCAGATCAGGCCCATGTTCGTACTCCTTTCTGCCCGGCTTTTCAGCACGGATATACAGGAAAGCACCTACCGCGCCGCAGCCCTGGTAGAGTTGCTGCATACCGCTACCCTGGTGCACGATGATGTAGTGGATGATTCCAATGAACGCCGGGGCTTTTTTTCCATTAACGCCCTGTGGAAGAACAAGATAGCCGTACTGGTAGGAGATTACTTATTATCTAAGGGACTACTGCTGTCGCTTGACAACCATGATTTCAGAACTTTACAGATACTAACTACTGCCGTAAAGGAAATGAGCGAAGGGGAGCTGCTCCAAATGGAGAAGACCCGCAAGCTGAATATAAAGGAAGACATCTACTTTGAAATTATACGCCGCAAAACAGCCTCCCTGTTAGGCGCTGCCTGTGCAGCCGGCGCCTGGAGCACCAGCGGCCACGATGAAACCACCGCTCAAATGCGGCTTTTCGGGGAAAAGGTGGGGGTGGCCTTCCAGATCAAGGACGACCTGTTCGACTACGGCGCCGATAAAATAGGCAAACCTACCGGCATAGATATCAGGGAAAAAAAATTAACCCTGCCACTGATCTATACTTTAGAACATGCCACACCCGATGTTCGCCGCCGTATAATAAATATAGTGAAAAACTATAATACAGACAAAGAGAAAGTAGCCACCGTAATAGAAATGGTAAAAGCTTCCGGTGGTATTGCCTATGCGCAGGAAAAAATGTTCCAGTACCGGGATGAGGCCATGGCCATCCTGCATAGCTTCCCGGAAAATGATATCCGGAACGGGCTGGAACAATTAGTACGTTTTACTACAGACAGAACATTTTAATTATTTACGATCTTAGATTTTAAATTTTAGATTGAAGCCAACCCACTCCGATCCGGATCGTAAATCGTAAATCTGAGATCTGATATCGTAAATACACCTAAATTAACGCATGCAAAAACGCTGGACCGTTCGATCATATCAACCAAAAGAGGAAGGGTTACTGCAACAGGTTTTGCGTATACATCCCCTGTTATGCAGGCTGCTGGCACAACGCGGCATTCATACCTATGAAGCTGCACGCCAGTTCTTTCGCCCTACCATGGATGATCTGCATGATCCGTGGAGCATGAAGGATATGGACAAAGCCGTTACCCGTATTGAACAGGCTTTTTACAGCAAAGAAAAAATACTGGTGTATGGCGATTATGATGTAGATGGCACCACGGCCGTTGCCACCGTGTATGATTTTCTGCAACGCATCTATCCCAATATTGAGTTTTATATTCCACACCGCTACCGGGAAGGATACGGCATATCCACCGCCGGTATCACCTACGCCATAGAAAACGATTTTACCCTTATTATAGCATTAGACTGTGGTATAAAATCAGTGACGCATATTGCAGAAGCCAAAGCGCATGGCATTGATTTTATTATCTGCGACCACCACCTGCCGGATGCGATATTGCCACCCGCAGTAGCCATCCTGAATCCAAAACAATACGACTGCCCCTACCCTTACAAAGAGCTAAGCGGTTGTGGTATTGGTTTTAAGCTCATTACCGCCCTGGCGCAAAAGCTGGGCGAACCGGAACAAAAAGTATGGCGCTACCTGGACCTGGTGGCCACCAGCATAGCGGCGGATATTGTGCCCATGACCGGCGAGAACCGCATTCTGGCCTTTCATGGCCTGCTGAAAGTGAATGATGATCCGCTGCCGGGTATTAAAGCGCTTATTACGCTCAGCGAGCTAAAAGAACAGCTCACCATCTCCAACCTGGTTTTTGTAATAGCGCCCCGCGTAAATGCGGCCGGCAGAATGGATGATGCCCGCAAAGCCGTGAACCTGTTCGTGGAGAATGATTTTGAGAAGGCCATGGAAATTGCCTCCATCCTGCATTCTGACAATTCGGACCGTAAAGAGGTAGATAATAACATTACCAAAGAGGCCGTAGCCCTGATCCAGAATGATGCTTCCCTGGCTTCCCGCAAAAGCACCGTGCTATTTAAGGCCGACTGGCATAAAGGGGTGGTGGGCATTGTAGCCTCCCGCCTGATCGATAAATATTTTTACCGCCCTACCATCATCCTTACACAAAGTAACGACCAGGTGGCCGGATCCGCCCGTTCTGTAATGGGTTTTAATGTGTATGAGGCTATTCACCAGTGCAAAGACCTGCTGGAAAATTATGGCGGTCACTTTTATGCTGCAGGCCTTACGCTGAAACCGGAGAATGTAGAAGCTTTCCGGAAAAAGTTTGAGGAAGTGGTAGCCACCACAATTGACCCGGAGCTGCTGATCCCGGAAATTGTAGTGGATTCGGAGATCAGCTTTCACCACATTGACAATAAGTTTTATAAGATCCTTCACCAGTTCGAGCCCCTGGGCCCCGATAACCTGCGCCCCGTATTCCTGGCCCGTAATGTAGTAGACACGGGCTTTTCCCGGATTGTTAAAGACGAGCATATCAAGTTTTCCATTAAACAGGGAAATTATGGCAGCTCTTTTTCCGGCATTGGTTTTTTTATGGCGGAAAAATTTGAGGTGCTTAGTAACCGCCAGCCTTTTGATATGGTATTTACGATTGATGAAAATGAGTGGAACGGGAAAACAATGTTGCAGCTGAAAGTAATTGATATAAGAAAAGCGGCAGGCTACTAACTACAGATGGCTTAAAGGTTTAATGCAGATAACGTGTTGTGGTATTGCGCTGTAGCCGGCTGCCTGCCGCTGTTTAATTATTTATGCTTGGCCAGCATCCATGTATACAGGTTAGGATCTGCATAAGCCTTGGTCCAGGCATTGTGCCCGCCCGTAGCATTTTCAGTGTACTTAATAACGGTGCTGCCGCAGGCTTTTATAGCCTTAACCATATCGCGGGAGTTGTTTACGCTCACGGTAGGGTCATCGGCATTGTGGAAAGCCCATACAGGCATGGTTTTCAGGTTGCAGGCCTTACTCAGGTTGCCGCCGCCGCAAATAGGCACAACAGCTGCAAACCGTGCAGGATAGGTTTCCGCCCAATCCCAGGTTCCATATCCGCCCATGCTCATACCGGTCAGATAGATCCTTTTAGGGTCTATATGAAATTTCGGGATGATCTGGCTCAGGAACTGGTCCAGCGCAGCAGTGTTCCACCAGCCGCTCAGGCACTGAGGTGCAACCATCACAAATTGTTTACCTTTTACCACCTGGCATAATCCTACTCCTCTTACTTTGTTGATATCGGTTCCCATTTCCCCGATACCGTGCAGGAAAATTACCAGCGGCCATTTGTTGTAATTAGCATTATACGTTTGCGGTACGTATAAAACGTAATTCTTGGATACATTACCAACGTTTGCGGTGAGTGTTTTGTTGATCAGGCTGTTCACAGGTGTTTGAGCCCAGTAGAATTCCGCCGTTGATGCTGTTACGGATGATTCCGATCCCGTTTTTATAGGATCAATGCTCTGATCTTCTTGTTTAGAGCAGGACGCTACTGCGAATAGTGCAGCAATAGTTAAGACATGGTGCAGGTTTTTCAATAAAGCTCTCATAAAATTCCCCCATTTTTAATGGCAATAAGAAACCAGACAATTCGGCCTTTTGCCTGCTGTGTCTGGTTTCTCCGATGATAAAATATGTTATCTGCGTTTTAAACCTATTTCCTCAAACGACAGACCGGGGGAATTATTGTAAAATGATCTTACTCTTTTTTTCGCCGCCCAGCAGCTCCACACTGCGGTTCACAAAAGCGGTAAGATCAGCGCCTGTTAACAGGTTCTGGGAAAGCAGGGCCAGATCGGCCAGGTTGCGTACCAGCTTCTGTTGCTTGTTTTCGTCGTTCTCCTCCAATATTTGCTGATAAATGGGGTGATTGGCGTTCACCGTCATGCTGATCTCATCGGGCATATTGGCATACCAGTTCATACCGCCACCGCCTACTGCAGCCATATCTTTCATGCGGCGCATAAATTCGGAACGGGTTACGATCACCGGCTGCGCCTCTGCGCTCAGGCCTTTCAGCTCCACCTTAATATTGGGTTGCGGCACCTGCTGGGTAAAAATTTCTTTCAGCTTGCTTTCCTGGTCCTGGGTAAGTACATGCTCTGTTTTTTCATCCTTATCTATCAGGCTATCGGCAATGTCGGCATCTACGCGGGTGAATTGTACATTCTCCCATTTCATTTCCATATTGTTAATGAAAGCCGCATCCACAATGGTTTCCAGCTTCACTACCTTATACCCCTTGGCTTTGGCCGCCTGTATGTAGCTATCCTGCTGTACCGGATTGGTGGCATACAGGATCACCAGCTTATTTTCCTTATTGGTTTGCAGGGCCTGCGCTTCCTGGCGGTATTCTTCCAGCGTGTAGAATTTACCTCCCTCCACATCTTCCATTACATGGAATTTGTTGGCTTTTTCCAGGAACTTGTCGTCCGTCATCATGCCGTATTTCACAAACAGGCCTATGGATTCCCATTTCTCTTCAAAGCTCTTACGGTCGGTACGGAACATTTCATCCAGCTTATCGGCCACTTTTTTAGTGATATGGGCATTGATCTTTTTCACATTCGGATCACCCTGCAGATAGCTGCGGCTCACATTCAGCGGAATATCCGGGCTGTCTATTACGCCATGCAGCAGCATCAGGAACTCCGGTACAATATCCTTCACTTCATCCGTTACATATACCTGGTTAGAGTACAGGTTGATCTTATCTTTCTGGATCTCGTAGCTCTTGGATATTTTCGGGAAGTACAGGATACCAGTGAGGTTGAAGGGGTAGTCCACATTCAGGTGGATCCAGAAAAGCGGCGCTTCTGCAAAAGGATACAGCTCTTTATAAAAATCCTGGTAGTCCTGGGCCGTTAACTCAGAAGGCTTGCGGGTCCAGGCAGGTGTTGGATTATTGATCTGCTTATCTTCAAACTTAATGGGTACGGGCAGGAACTTACAGAATTTTTCCAGGATGCTGCGAATGCGGTTCTCATCCAGGAATTCTTCGCTTTCCTCGTTAATGTGCATTACTATATCCGTACCCCGGTCTTCTTTGGTAACAGTATCCAGCTGGTATTCCGGGCTGCCATCGCACTCCCAGCGCACGGCTTCGGCATCGGGCCTCCAGGAGCGGGTGATGATCTCCACCTGGTTACTTACCATGAAGGAGGAATAAAAGCCCAGGCCAAAATGACCGATAATGTTGGTACCCTCATTCTGCCCCTTGTATTTTTTCAGAAACTCTTCCGCACCGGAAAAAGCCACCTGGTTAATGTATTTGTCCACTTCCTCCGCTGTCATGCCAATACCGCGGTCGGAGATGGTAAGGGTTTTGTTCTCTTTGTCCAGCTTAACTGTTATTTCAAGGGTTCCCAGCTCTCCTTTAAACTCGCCTACACTGGCCAGGGTTTTGAGCTTTTGCGTGGCATCCACGGCGTTGCTCACCAGTTCGCGGATAAAGATCTCGTGATCAGAATAGAGGAATTTTTTGATGATGGGGAAAATGTTTTCTGTTTGTACGCGTATGGCACCTTTCTGCATGGGAATTCAGATTTTTACATAATTTTTTCAAAGGCCGTGCCAGCGAATTGCAGGCTGACAAGTTGACGTAATCAATAAATTTCATAACTTAACAAATAGATCATGCAACGGACCTGTGAAGCCACCCAAAGAATTGTATTTTGCATGCACCTGTTTAATCCCGTACAAACCTGTTTTAAATAATCATTCTAAACATCTCTTAACTCAGAAAACCTGGATTGCGTATGCATAAAACGTTACCCGCATTCTTATTTATTGCCCTTTTTGTAAGCGCCGCAGCCTGGGCGCAAACCCAACCGGCCCCGCAAACGCTGCCTTACCAGCAGAACTTTGATGCCCTGGCGCCCGCCGCCACCACGTATCCTGCAGGCTGGCAGGGCTGGGCTTTAAGCGGATCCCCTTCCGGCAGCTTTAATACCGCTGCACCGGCAGGTGATAAAGCGCTGCTAACCGGTACCGCCTCCTCCACCGCCAACGGCGTTTATAACTACAATGGCAAGCTGGGATTCCTGAACAGCGGATCCGCTGATAACAGCCTGGCGCTTGGCCTTAACACCAGCGGACAGCTGAACATTGCTTTCCGGTACGATGTAATGACGCTGCGCAACCCTTACGACGGCAGCAGCAATACCCGCTTTAACGAGGTTACGCTGCAGTACCGCATTGGCAGCACCGGCGCCTTTACCAATATACCGGGCACCCTGTACCAGAACGATACTACTACCCAAACCACCTCCGGTGTTACCACCCCGCAAAACCCGGCCACTATATCGGTAGTATTACCACCGGATTGTAACAACCAGCCCCTGGTGCAGCTGCGCTGGGTAAACCGGCAGATCAGCGGGGCAGGCTCACGGCCCAGCTTTGCAATAGATAATATAGTGGCTGGCGGCGGCAGCAGCGGCGATACTACCGCACCGGCCATCAGCGCACTGTTACCGGTAAATGGTGATACTGCCGCAGCACTCGATGTGCACCCGCAGATCACCTTTACAGAAAATATAAAACCAGCTACCGGCTACCTGGTTTTGCATAACACAAGCGCCGGCACCCAGCAAATGCTGGATGTTAACGGCGCCCTGGTGCTTATTTCCAATACTACCCTTGCGGTGAACAATATATTTCTGCAGCCCCGCAGCTCCTATTACATTACCCTGGATAGCGGCGCTGTAACAGACCTTTCCGGCAATGCTTTTGCCGGTATCACCGACAGCAGCACCTGGCATTTTACCACCGGCGAGCAGCTACAGAGCTTTAACTTTAACGATTGTACGCCCAGCGGCAGCTCCCTGCTTTCCGGCGGTTTTATACAATACAGTGTAAGCGGCGCCCAGCTGTGGGGTTGTACCACGTTTGGGCAAAACAGCAGCAACGGCGTACAGATCAACGGCTTTAGCGGCGGCGCGGTTGAAAATGAGGATTGGCTGATCTCGCCTACTTTTGACATTAGCAGCTTCACCTATCCCCTGCTGCGTTTTGCTAGCCGTACCGCGTTTAGCGGACCAGCTTTACAGCTGATGGTAAGTACCAATTATGATGGTCACAGCAACCCGCATACCGCCACCTGGACACTGCTGAACGGGCAGTTCCCCGCACAGGGCTCCGATGCCTGGCAGCTCTCTGACAGCATTAACCTGGCCAGCTTTAAGCAGGATAGCGTGCACATTGCATTTGTGTACACCTCCTCTCCCAGTCTGAATGCTGCCCGCTGGACACTGGACGATATTAACCTGTATAACAGTGTAGTAGCGCCCGCACCCAGCATTACCAGCAGCCCGGCTGCGCTGGACTTTGATTATGTGCAGGCCGGCCAAAGCGCTGCCCCGCAAAAGATCACTTTCTGGGGTAATAATATTACAGACACTTTACTGGTTACCGCACCTGCGGCTTTCAGCCTTTCCAGGGACAGCTCAGGCAGCTATGGCCCGGTACTTACCTACGATGCAGCCACTATTAGCGCAGGCCCGCAAACAGCCTGGGTAAAATTCAGCCCCACCACGGCCGATCAGAACTACAGCGGTACCCTTACTTTTAGCGCGCCTGGTTTCAGCACCAGCCGCATACAGCTCACCGGTACATCCTTACGTTCCCTGAAAGTGGTGAACTGGAATATAGAATGGTTTGGCAGCCCGGCGCAAAATCCGGCTAACGACAGCCTGCAGCAGGCCAACGTAACCACCATTCTCCAAAAGCTGAATGCAGACGTTTTTGCACTGGCAGAAGTAGTGGATACTGCCCGCTTTAAACAGGTGGTAAGCCAGCTGCCGGGTTACAGCTATGTACTGTCCGACTTTGGTTCCTATGCAGATAATGTGAATGACCCGGATTATGTAAGCGCACAAAAACTGGCCTTTGTATATAAAACATCTGTTGTAAGAAGCTTGCGCACTTACGGTGTATTGCGCCAGGGTGGCAGCGATAGCGCTTATTACAACTGGTCGTCCGGCCGCTTCCCGTATTTGATGGAAGCTGTAGCCAACCTGAATGGCGATAGCGCCCGCATAAATTTTGTACTGCTGCATGCCAAGGCTAATACCGGCAGCGCGTCAGAAAAAATTGAAGCGTACTACCGCCGTAAAAGAGGCAACATTGAGCTGAAAGATTCGCTGGATACGCAATACCCATACAGCAACATCCTGATGCTCGGCGATTTTAACGATGCGCTGGATAAGACCATTACCACAGAGCTGGCGCCGGATACCACCACCTCCTACATCAACTTTGTATCCGATACTGCGGATTATGACCCGCTTACATTGCCGCTAAGCCTGGCCGGGCAGCAATCTACCGTATCGTTCCCCACGGTGATCGATAATGTGATCGCCTCCAATGAAATGGGACAGGCCTACCTGCCCGGATCCGCCATGGTGTTTACGCAAGCAGCGCAGCTTGTAAGCAGCTATAGCAGCACCACTACGGACCATTACCCGGTTATTACCCGCTATAACCTGCATGCCCTGGCACACCAGAACAGCATACCGGCCTTTACTGCTACTGTAGATACCGGCCGTGTAAGACTGAACTGGCGTACAGATACAGAAACCAATTTAGCACGTTTTGTGGTAGAGCGCTCTAAAGACCAGCGCGGCTGGAATGCTATTGATACGGTAGCTGCACACGGTACTACTACCTTCCCTAACAATTACCAGGCTTATGATAACAGCCCCTGGTTAGGCCGGAACTACTACCGCTTAAGGCTGGAAAACCTGGCTGGCAACATTCAGTACAGCGCAGTACAATCTGTGAACATACAGATCAAAGACATCATCTGGCGCTTTATCTGGTGCTTACTGGGCCACAAGCTGCAGGTATGGCTGGATATTGATAAGAACTCCGGCGGCCCTGCCCAGCTGCAGCTCATAGACCTGTTCGGACGCATTCGCTACCAGGGCCCTGTAACACTGGTACCTGGCCGCAATTACAAAGAGCTGGATGTAAGCAAGCTGCCCAACGGCATTTACTTCCTGCGGGTACAAACACCTCATAAATCACAGGTAAGCCAAATATTTATTGCCCAATAATTTTTGTTGAGAAACCATGCTAAAAAGGCTGTCCTCGTAAGGACAGCCTTTTTCTTGTGGAGATTACAACCAGTATACGTGGAATAGCTAGTTCAGTTTTGCATTGATGTTTAGCTCAATGGTATCTTCCTGCGGGGGCAGGCACCTGTCATCATTACAAGTTTGGAACGCTATTTTACACTTTACTTTATACACGCCCCTTTTCAGAAATATAGGCGCCAGTATTTTTTGATTGATGATGATATCTTTTCCTTTATAAACTTCCGTTAGTCCCTTAACCGTGGATTTCGGCAACTCCAGCGGCCCCATGGTATACCACAGGCGGGGCAGCTCAAAAGTTACGCTGGTTACTATCATGCCCTGCCCGTTGTCAATAGAAGCAGGTGCATAAATATGCCAGCCTTCTTCTATGTTAAAGTGGATGGTCACATCAAAAAGTTGTGATGCTCTTACTGCTGCAGGCGCTGTAACATTGTATTGTACCACCGGGTTATCATCTTTTGTAATGTTCAGCATTTGAGGCTGCACTGCTATTACCTCTGAAGTATCTGCCGGTACTGCTTTCTTCGTGTTCTTTTGCCCCAGGAATACATACACATATCCCTGATGACGCAGGCTTAGGTATTCCAGCTTGCCTTCCTTACCCAGGTAGTGCTCTCTTAAAAGAGAATCTTTTTTAATCTGCTCCAGTATCTTTGCCCGGTCTTTTTCAGCTACCCGGCCCGGGTCTTTACCCGCAGCTTCTATACCGGTGATCTCTTCATAGGTCCAGGCAAGATGTTCGTTAAAAATGCCGTTGTTCAAAGTAGGTACGCTGGCGCCTATCAGCAGATCATCAATACCATCATTATTCCAGTCGCCTGCAAATATACGCGGGCCGCTGCCCGGAAATGCTTTGGAGCCATCCTTTGCCTTAAATAAAGGCACACCGCGCTCAAAGCGGGTATTACCATGTACTTTTACGCCTCTGAAAAATGTAACCGCCGGCAGGTTCGTATAATGGTAACTGTTAGTTACCAAAAGATCCAGCACTCCATCGTGATCCCAGTCTGTTACAAAAGGGCTGGTTTTACTATCACCGGAAGGATCCCGTTTACCATACTTTTGAATGAGCGCACTATCTTCTTTAGTGTATTGCGCTACGTCCAGCGGATCGCCGTAAATATCCAGCAGCCACTGGCGGTAACCAAATTTAGGCGCGGTACGGGTACCAATATTCCAGCTTACACGCAAGCCGTTACTACCGCCTACGATCAGGTCCTGCAGGCCATCGCCATTCAGATCGCCAAAGCTGGCGGAGGAATAGGACCAGTAACTAAAATTGCTGTTCTCCTCTTTGGTCATACCGGCCTGCACCAGGTGTATGCCGGGTAAAAAACCCTGTTTGCTGCCGCGGAACCAGGTGATCTCCCCCGGATGATACTGGCCGGTGATCAGGTCTTTAAAGCCATCATTATCCAGATCTGCAAACTGCGGTGTAAATCCTATACAACACCATTGCGGCACTGCTATGTTAGTGCCTTTAGTATCTTTAGCGTATTCAAATTTATCTGTGAATTGTGGTTTGGCCGCGGTACCCACATTGCGATACACCCGCACGGTAGATGCCGTATCACTGGTTTCAAACTCTCCAATTAACAGGTCCTTCTTACCATCGCCATCCCAGTCCCACAGCGCTGGTGCAGCCAGGCCATGCCGCTCTGCCATTACCGGCCGGGTACTGCCCTTTACCAGGAAAGGCATGTGCAGCTTGGACGCACCGGGTATATCTGCAAAGATGAGCTCCGGAAATTTCTCCTGTGCCTGTAAGATCTGCACAATGCTCATGAATAATATAATTGCAAAAACTATTTGCTTTTTCATTGTTAAAGATCGTCTGGTTTAAATTAATTTTTAGTACCTGGTATGGCTGTTACCTGTATGTAGTTTTGGCGGCGCCATACCTGCCGGGCAGCCTGTTGTACGGTTTGTGCAGTGGCCAGGCGGTAGTTATAAGGATAGCTGGCAATTATATCCGGATCCTCCTCCAGGTAACATTGCCCAGGCAAATAATCCGTCCAGAAGCCATTGTTTACGAAATTCCTTTTAAGATCCTGTTTGGCACGGTCTGTATAATCTTTTATCTCATCTGCGGCAATGCTATCCTGCATACTTTTCATAACAGCCTGCATTACCTGTTCCATACGCGCAGCCTGTTGTACAGTACATTCATAGCTTAACTGCCAGTTATATTGCTGCAGGGGAAATTTATAAAACTGTAAACTATAGGAAAGGCTGTTCAGGGTAAGGCCCGCCAAGCGCCGTTCATGCACCAGGCGTTTGTAAAAGAGCCTGGCAGCTATTTTCAGCTGCAGGTTGGCAGAATCGCTGAAGGCATAATTGTTACGGAATACCCAGGTGTTGGTTATTAAAGAATCCTGGTCGGCCTTTACGGTTTTCACCGTTTTAGCAGCAGGGATCAGCAGGGATCTCACGGCTGGTTTGTGCGCCGTACCCCCTGATGGCAGTGTACCTAAATATTTTGCAATAAGCGGGGTAAGCCGGCTGTTGTTCATACCATTGGCATCCAGATCGCCGGTTATAACAAAAGTAAAACCGCTGGCATTACCAAAACATTGCTGAAAGGCATGATAGGCTTTATCAAGATCAATACTACGTATAGTAGCTGGCGTTATTTCATTAACATGTTCGCTTAACAGGTTATTGAGTGTAAGCTGGTATGGTGGTGTTGGCGGAAGGTTTTTCAGCTGCTGTATATATTGGTTGTACACAACACTGTTCTTCTGCGGCGCAGTGCAATACAGGTATACCAGCTGCAACAGGTTTTCCAGCGTAGCTTTTTCGCAGCTGGCATTGATCACAGAGCGGTTGTTTTCAATACCGAACTGCAGCTGTAAATGGTTGCTTCGTAAAAAGGCAGCCAGGGTATCCTTATCATATTTGCCTGCGCCGCTTTGCCCTATGATGGCGCCGGCGTGCATGGCTGAATAATAATCAACTGCCGGCATGCCTGCGGCGCCACCCTTACAAAAGCCGCGCAGCTGCACATCTTTTACGGTTTCATCCGGCCTTACCACCAGGGTTACGCCATTGGGCAGATTAAATTTCCAGGTTCGGATCTCTGCGTACTTGTATGCTTTATCTACATTAATATCTGTAGCCGGCCTTTCCATTAACTGCTGCGCCTTTACCATGGGAAGGGCCAGCAGCAGCCACAAGCAGCCTGTTATAAGTAGTTTCATCTATGCTTTTATTTGATCAGTTTTTCCAATTCCTTTTCCACATTCTCACCACGCAGGTTGCGGGCTATTACTTTGCCGGATGGATCGATAAGCCAGTTCTGCGGCACAAACTGCACGTTATACACGGTTACTACCGGATCCTTATAACCTTTTAGTGCAGACAGCTGGATCCAGGGCGTATCATCATTTTCCACAGCAGATACCCAGAGGCGTTCCTTATCATCCAGCGAGTAACCCAGTATTTCAAAACCCTTATCCTTAAAGCGGGCATATGCTTTTTTCAAAAAAGGAAATTCTTTGCGGCAGGGTATACACCAGGATGCCCAAAAATCTACGAGCACATATTTACCACGCAGGCTGGCCAGGCTCACCGCTTCTTTGTTCACATTATTCGCCGTAAAATCCGGCAGGGTTGCGCCAACCACCAGGTGCTGCGCATTGTTTAGCAGCGTGTTCAATGCCTTTCCTCTTTCGGTTGTTCTTACATGATCAGACAACAGGTTATAACCGGCTGCAAGCTGCGCCAGCTCAGTGGCAGACGATGCACGGTCATTCATCATTTTTGAATACAGCACCCCCAGCCCCTGTAAGGAATCGGGATAGGTTTTTATTAACTGCTCCAGCTCCTGCGGTGAAGCTGCCAGCATTTTATTAAACAGGCTGTCTTGCGCACACAGGCACAAAGGGTACAGGAGCATAAGCCCCAGGATCAATTTTTTCATTGGTTGTTTTTTAGTTTCCGGAATGGTAAAAGAGTAACCTGCCGTGCATCACTACACAGCAGGCGCCCATATTGGCATAGATTGGATTAGTATCCCTGATGCTGTTCCAGGTTTGGGTTGGCCAGCAAAAGGGTAGTAGCATAAGGTAATACGGTATCCCTGGGCTGCCAGGTTGGTTTTTGCGGTTGCAGCCAGTAAGTGGTGCGGCCGGTGCGGTTCAGATCAAACCAGCGGTTACCATTTTCCAGCATCAGCTCTATCCTTCTTTCCTGCTCAATTTTCAGCAGGGCATCCTGTATGCTGGCAGCGCTTATTTCCGGCAGGCCGGCGCGGGCGCGTATTACATTTACATCTTCCATGGCGCCGGTTATATTATCCTGGTGGGCCCGGGCTTCTGCACGTACCAGGTATTCCTCTGCCAAACGGAATTGCACCAGGTATTCAATATCACCACCGGTGGCGGTGGTTTGTTTATACTTGTAAGGATAAAAAAGACCTGCGCTGTTGCCCGTACCTTCCCGGGTCCAGGCATCCCTGCGTTTATCACCGGGTTCAAATGCATTCAGCAAACCGGTGCGCAGCGTGTATACCACCTGGGTAGGATCGGATGCAACGTAGGTAGCTCCCTGTGTGGTATACCCATTCTGTGACCATAGCTGCCAAATGGTTTCCGGGCTGTCCTTCAGGAAAATAATATTCAGGTCCCGCGGCATTGAATAGCCGCCATTCGTGATCTGGCGGGTGGCTTCTGTTTCAGCATTTTGCCATTGCTGCATGTACAGGTACACTTTTGCCAGCATAGCGCTTACCGTTGCTTTATTAGCCCTTGCACGGTCAGCAGAAGGATAGTCTGTGCCTATCAGCTCATACGCATCTTTCAGATCGCTTACAATAGCGGCATATAATTTCTCGCGGGAAGTATTGCCTACATAAGCGGATACGCTTACCTCCGTAGTTGTGATCAGTGGCGGATCACCATACAGGTTCATTAACATGAAATGGCAGAAGGCACGCAGGAACTTGCTCTCTCCTTTGATCTGCCGGGCCGTGGCGGCGCTTATAGTGTTATGCGTTTCCACGCCTTCTAATAAACTGTTGGCTAAAAATATAGCCCTGTAATAATCATCAAAGAACTGGAAGTTGCTGGTTTCCGTATAGGTATTTTCCTGTGCTTCCTGTGTAAGGCCGCCGGCATTGGGCATAAAAATATCATCTCCAAAAAGATCGGTAGTGGTGGCCAGGCCGCCGGAGCTGTTCTGCACTGCCTGGTAAGCGCCCAGCAGGGCGGATGTGGCAGTAGCATCGTTGGTAAATACCTGATCCGGTACAATGCTGTTGGTTGGAATAGGCGTGTCTACAAATTTCTCACAGCCGCTTGCTGTTACCAATAAGGCAGCTACCGTAAAACTTACTATATATGTTAGCTTCATTGTTTTCTTTTTTACAGTGTACAATTAATCCCGAAGGTGAATGTGCGCAGCGGCGGCATGTTCAGGTTGCCGGATTCAGGATCATACCTATACTTATTACCATCTGCCACCCATAGGTTTTGCGCGTGCATGTAAATCTGGGTTCTGCGCAGGTGCGCCTTCCGTAGCCACTTTGCCGGCAGATCATATGAAAGACTTACGTTGCGCAGGCGTACAATGTTATAATTGGTCCAGAAAATATCTGATTGTGAATAGACGCGTGCATTGTAGGTGGCTGCTGCTGTAGTGAAGCGCGGTCTTATAGTAAAGACCTCATCACCAGGCTTCTGCCACCTGTCCAGCACCTGCGTTAACGGGTTTACCCCAATAGCACCTACCCGCGAAGCGCTGATGGTATTGTCAAATGCGCTGATGTGGGTGTACTCTACAAAAAAACTGAGGCCAATACCTTTGTAGCTAAGCTCATTGGAAATGCCGCCAAATAAAGGGTTGTTGCTGCCTACAATAGAGCGGTCGTCAGATGAAACACTACCGTTCTTATTTTTATCTTCCAGTATAGGCACTCCTTTATCACTCAGCCCCTGGAAATGATAAGCCTGCCTAACGGTTAAGGGCTGTCCTACAAAGTACTGGCTGGAGTAAGCCGTTTGCTCAATATTCGGAAAACTGAGCAGCTTGTTGCGGCTAATAGAAAAGTTGAACATAGTGCGCCAGCCGAATTTTTTGCCGCTGATATTATTGCTGGTTGCCTGGAACTCCCAACCTGTATTTTGTAACAACGCCGGGAAGTTAGCAGGATAGCTGCCGTAGCCGGACTGTGGTGAGATCACAAAATTTATCAGCTGGTTATTAGTACGGTTACGGAACCAGGAAACGCTGAACAAAAAGCGGTCCTGCATAAAACCTGTTTCCAGCGCCGTTTCCAGCTTGCGGTTCTCTTCCCAGCGGTAATCCGGGTTAGCCAGGTTGGTAGGAAAAAGTGTGTTGGATTGGTAAGGCGTACCGCTTGCATAGGTAGTAATATAACCGTAATCGCCTATCTGATCGTTACCGTTAATACCATAGCTGGCGCGGATCTTACCAAAGCTCAGAAAAGGCAGCGTTTTTTTTACCGCATCATTTTGTGTAAAGATCCAGCCGGCGCTGACAGCGCCAAAATTCCCGAAACGTTTACCCGGGCCAAAGCGGGAAGATCCATCACGGCGAAAGCTCAGGTTAACCAGGTATTCCCGGTTCCAGTTATAGGTAATGCGGCTGAAGAATGAATTATAGGCATACTTGCTGCTGTTGCTGTAAGTGTATATAGTAGCAGCAGAAGCTATATTATCCAGCAGTGCATCATTGGTAAAACCGGAACCATTGGCGCCAAGCGCCTTTGTGGTGGTTTGCTGCCAGGTACCACCCACCAGCACATTCAGGCTATGCCGGCCGGTATAAATGGCGTAGTTCAGCTGCGGTTCCGCAATCCATGTTTTAATATTATTATTCCGGATGTTCAGCTTTGCATCTGCATTATTGGCCTGCGAAGCAGATGGTTGTTTCAACGTTTGATCGCTGATAGCATTATCCGCCCCGGCTGTTAATTTCAGGTTTAGGTTCCTGATGGGTGAATAACGGATGGCTACATTACCATTGTAAGTATTGGTGCTGTTATCATAAGGCTGCATCAGGTAAGCCAGCGGATAACCGGAAGGCGCATCAAAATTAGGACTGCCGTCTTCCTTATACATGGGGTAGCTGGGTGGCAGGGAAACGTAGGGGATCAGGTTAGCTGATAACAGCCCCAGGTGATTGTTGGTTGCTGCAACAGATGCGGTTACACCCAGCTTACCGTTTGGCGAATGGTGGTCAATGCTCATGCGCAGGGATTTGCGGTTGTCGCCAAAATCACCGGGGAACACTGTTCCCTCCTTATGATAGCTGCCATTTACTAAAAAGGTGGTATTATTATTACCGCCGGATATGGAAGCATTAATATCATGTGTTACAGCTGTGCCGCCGATCATCTCCTCCTGCCAATCCTTTGTATGCACCGTATCCCATGTAAACAGGTCCGGTGCTGCGCCGGCAGTAGGTACGCGGCCGTCATTGGCAAAAGCTTCACGGCGCATAGCGTTGTACTGGTGCACATCCATAAAAGGCAGGCGGCGCGCAACGCTGGCTACACCGGTATATGCATTCACAGAAAAATTAGTTCTGCCGGCTTTGCCTTTTTTGGTAGTGATGAGCACTACGCCATTGGCGCCGCGAGATCCGTAGATGGCGGTGGCTTCCGCATCTTTTAGCACTTCAATGCTTTCTACATCTGCCGGGTTAATATTCAGCAATGCGCTGATAGCCTGCACAGGACCACCCAACGCAGCTTCAGATTGCTGTAAGGGAATGCCATTCAGAATGTATAAGGGAGCAGTGCCTGCGTTAATGGAATTAATACCGCGGATGGTTACCTCCGGCACTGCACCGGGTAAGGAGCCGGCGCTGGTGTTGATCTGCATACCGGTTACACGCCCCTGCAGGGCCAGCAGCACATTATTTACCGGCTGCTTTTCTATTTCTTCCGCGCGGATGGTGGTTACATTACCCAGCCCCATACGGCGCGTAGTTTGCCCGTAGGCAATCACCTGCACTTCGTCCAGCGGGGATACAGACTTGCCCAGCTGCACTACAATATCCCCATTATTGCCGGTAGAAAATGTGCCGTGTATGGGCAGGTTAGTAGTATATATTTTACCGTTATTTACACGTAATGTCATGGTAGCAAAACCAACGGCTGATACTTCAAATACAAATGGCTCTTCAATACCGTTCAGGGAAAAGTAACCTTCATCATCTGCCAGTATCACTTTGCCCGTGTTCTTTACGGAAATGGTAGCGCGGGGAATAGCTTCATTATTGTCATTCATTACCCGTCCTGAAAAATTAGTGCGGGCAGCAGGCGCCGTATTATTATCAACTGCAGCCTGTGCGGCTGGTTTTAGCGAGAGTACGATGGTTTTCCCTTCTATCAGATAATTCAAAGGCTGGTCTTTCATCACTACATCCAGCAAGGCTACCAGCGGTATATCCTGCACATCCAGGCTTACTGGTTTGGTAGCTTCCAGATCGCCACGGTTTGAGAATATTACATACCCCGTTTGCTGCTCAATGACGGTAAATACCTGCTTCAGGCTCAGGTGCCTACCGGAAAGCGTTACCGACTGCGACCAGCCCCTGGCGTGCACGCCCATCAGCACAACGGTTAATAAAAGGAAAGTCAATTTCATGACTAACAAGATTTTGGCTAGTACCCGGTTCCCCTCCTGCCTGCTTTTGTACATAGGTATAGCAAGCCCGGGCCAATTAGCAGTTTTTTGCATAATTTGCATTGGTTTGGTTGATAATAAATGAATGTCTAAGCAACGATCATTGAGATAGACCAAACTACCGCCGGGAGTGGGTCTAAGCACTCCCGGTTTCGTTTTTTCTAATGGTCAATCCTCCATCTTTTATTTTCACAGATGCATATGCATCCGGATCCCTTTTTGTCCCCTTTTAGTGTATGTAACTCTTTTGTATTATGGCATAACAACCAGCTTACGGCCCTGTTCTATCCTGAAATGCACGCGGGTGGCTTCCAGTACTTTTAATAAGCCGGAAAGCGGCAGGTCCTTGCTTACTTTACCGTAGAAATATTTGTCCGGCACGCCTTTCTCATACACTACTTCAATATCGTACCAGCGCGCTAACTGGCGCATTACTTCCTGCAGGCTGGCATCGTTGAAATTAAAGATGCCATTCTTCCAGGCCATTACTTTATCTATATCTGCATTATGTATATTGATGGGAGCAGCCGGCTGCAGCTGCCCCTGCTGGCCGGGCTGCAGCACTACCGGCGTTTCAGATGCATTGCCCCGCAGGCGTATGCTGCCCTGCAGCAAAGTGGCATTAATAGTCGCTTCATCCGTATAGGCATTTACGTTAAAATGTGTGCCTAATACCTCTATGGCGGCCCGGCCCGGTACGCTTACCTTAAAAGGCTGTGCTGCATTTTTTGCTATTTCAAAATAAGCTTCGCCGGTAAGCTCCACTGCACGTTCCCTCCCGGTAAATGCAGTAGGGTATTTCAGGGAGCTGGCGGCATTTAACCATACCTTTGAGCCATCCGGCAGCACCAGGTTAAACTGCCTGCCTTTAGGGGTGGTCATTATGTTGTAAGCAATATGCCCACCGGTTTTACCCACAGGGTTATAAGACAGCTGCCCGTTCCGCATAACCACCTGTGCGCCTTGCTGGGCGGCAATCAAGCCATTGTTCAGGCTATCCAATACCATCTGGCTTCCATCTGCCAAGGTTAATACTGCACCATTCTTACCAGGCGCCACATCTATATGCGATACATTTGCCAGCTGCCCTTGCTGCTGCTGACGGGGCCAGAAGTACACAGCGCCTGCCACCAGCAATACCAATGCTACTGCTGCTGCCCAGCCCCAGCGGCGCAGGAAGTGTACCCGATTCGCCACCCGCATAGGTGTACTATTAATACGGTTTAATATTTCCTTAAAATTCGCTTCCTGGTGCTGGTTACGTTGCGCATAGCGGGCCAGCTTAGGCGTAAGCGCTTCGCCGGAAGTTAGCTGCCGGTACTTTTCCCTGTTGGCTTCCGCTGCCTGCAGGTATTGGGTAAGCAAAGCCTGTTCCTCCTGCGTAAGTGCAGTTACCACTGATTTTAAGATGATCCTGGCCAGTTCCTGGTCCCGTTCCATAAACCCCGCTTTGTATATACTACAACTCCGGAAATGGTTTTAACCACAACCGGGAAAAATTATTTTAAAAATATCAGGAGCCACAGCAGGGAGCGGACTTTAAGCTGTTTGCGGATGAAGGCAATGGCGCGGCTGCGCTGGTTTCTTACAGTTTGTACATTCAGGTGTAAAAGGTTAGCTACCTCCTGGTAGGTGAGCTGCTGCTTATACAGCAGGTCAAATATTTTTTTGCATTCGCCGGGCAGGTCTTCCGCTATCTGAAAAATAAGCTCCAGCGCGGCTGTTTCCAATTGTTCATTTTCAAAGTTGGCGATGTTCAGATCGATCATATCGCCATACTGCCGCAGGTGTTTGGCATAACGGCCCTCACGCTTCAATACATTGAGGCTTTCATTCTTTACGGCTTCAAAAAGGTAAGCCCGCAAATGGGCATAAGTTGTAAAGGGTGTGTGCGACTTCCAGATCTTAACAAATACATCGATCACTATTTCTTCGGCCGCCTGCCGGTTTAATACCAGCTTCTCCGCGAAATAGCATAGCTGCCCGTACAAACGCGCGTGTAGCTGCTCAAGCGCCTTTTCTTCCTTATTAAGAAACCCCGCCAGTAGATCCGTATCGCTGTATGAGACCTGATTATCCAATTGGTTGATTTTCAAACATTGATCATGACACTCAAAAGTAAATGTAAAATCATGAATGTAAAATTTCAAATGTAAAAGTTAAAGGACGTTATGCGCTGCCCTTAACTTTTACATTTGAAATGTTTTTATGAAAGCCCGGAAAGCACCGCTACATCAATGCTTCACCACTTTTTTGGTAAATATTTTATTGCCGGTTCTTACCTGCAAAATGTACACACCAGCGGGGAGGCCCGCCAGGTCGGCCTGCTGGCCATTTTCTATAAACTGCAAAGATTTTACCGGTGCGCCGCCCAGGTTATATACCTGTACCTGCAGGCGGGCAGCTGTACCGGCATTGGCTACCTGGATGCGCACCCGGTCGCTCAGCGGGTTGGGGCTGGCAGTGAGCAGCATATTGCCATCCTTATCATTTGCTGTAATAATTGCAGGTGCGGCTTTGCGGGCAGCTGCGGGCGGCGTGTAAAAACGGCTGGCCGGTATCACCTCCCTTGTTTGTGAAGGGCTGGACCATTCCAGCTTACAGGCGGCCCCGCCATTGTGCTCAAAGTATTCGAGGCGTATATCATATAGTTGATCTGCCGTCAGCGTAATAGTGGCGGTGTACTCCACATTCCAGTTATCGATCCATTGGTCAATTACCAGCTGGTTATTGATCCACAGGCGGCGGCCATTGTCGCTGTTCAGGTAAAAAGTATAGGTTTCCGTATAACGTGGTTTAATGCGCCCGGTCCAGCGGGCAGAGAAGCTATCCGGGCGGATGGTGTAATCCGGGGAACCGTTGCCCCAGTTAAAATTGATATTCTCATCATTGCGGCTGAGCTTAAAGGTATTGAAGTTCAGGCCCTGGTAATACTCGCCCTTTAGCCCATCTCCACCGGTGCGGTTCACACGCAGGGAAGAGGTGAGATCGTTCCAGCTAGCGCCCACCCAGGGCGTATTTGCGGTAAAGGTGGCATTAGCCCCGGCATAGTTATCATCCTGGTATAAGGTAATGGAATAACCTTCCTGCAGGGTAAAGGAGGTAATGTCGTCATTCAGCGCGCCCCTGGCAATAATATCATTATACGTATAGCTGCCGGGCGTAAAACCGGCGGAGTAACCACCGTAGTTCAGGTCTTTGTAAACGAAGGCCTGATCCAGCGTAGCGGCGGCTTCCAGCATCATTACCCCGCTTAGCTGGGTGGAGTAATCTGTAGAAGCGCCGGGTTGGGTGGTCCACACAGGATTTACCAAGCCATTGGCCGGGTTAATGCCCTGGCCGTTAAGCGCCTGGGCGCTGGTTTTAAGCGCATTGGTATACCGCTGCCGGGTAGCGGCCGGTAAATTGCCTTCCCGCGCCAGCAAAGTAAAGTAGCGGATAAAGATGCCTTTGAACAGGCCACCATCGCCACCACCGGTTTCATTGGTAAAAAAAACGCCATTATACAAACGGGTGTTCATGGCGTATTCCGCAGTTCTTACAGCATCGTCCATATAGGTGCTATTGCCTGTAACCTGGTATAGCTCCAGCGCAGCGCCTATCCAGGTGCCTACATTATAGGAAAATACCCAGTCGGGATTGGTATTTACCGTATTGGTGCCTGCATCATAGCTATCGTACACCGCACCGGTGGTTGGGTTTACGAGCACGCTTTTCGTCCAGTTATAAATATTCTGGGCAGCAGTAAGCGTAGCGGCATTGCCATTTTGCTGGTACAGGCGGGCGGCAAAGATCACGGCAGGCGCATTGGCGCAGGCGTTAAAGGAATTGGGCGTACCCTTGTTCCATTGAATGGCGCCGCCTCTTTCCGGGTGAATGCCGGTTTGAATGTCAGCCCACAGGATGTTGGCGGCGTTCATATAAGCTGTATCGCCGGTATGCTGGTAGGCCCGCAGGGTGGAAATAGCCATCCACTCCATATCATCATAAAAATAATTGAGGTAGGTATTGCCATTGGTGGCCTTAATACCGTACAGCAGGTTTTTCATGCGGGTGGTGTAGGTGCTGCTGCGGCTGCGCAGGTAACCATCTACCAGCGCATCTAAACCATTGGCATTCCACCAGTAGTTAAAACCGGTATTGCCGCCGTTGGTCTGAATGTAATACCGGCCGTTGGACGAAATAAACAGGTTGTGCATACTGTTTTGCAGCATTTCTGCCGGGCCATTAAAAAGAGACGATTGGGACCAGGCCGGCAGGGCATAGCCGCACAACGCCAGCAGCAGGGCATACAGCGCCCTGCAAAAGTTGGGTAAAGACCTTTTCATGCTTCAGTGGAATTTTAAGGTGATTAATATGGGAGGCCATAGGTTAAAAAGAGGGTCTTAGGATAAATTGTATGGGTTTTCGGGCTTTCCTTATAAAGATAATCAACCCGGAAGATAATTTATAATAGCGGCAGGCCGCCGGGTAAACATAATTAACCAGCTAATTATCATACTTTTACACTCCCTTTTAAAACCCCATCCTTTCCCTGGCCGCCGGGAAAAGGGCTTTCCGGCCACGGGCAGGCCAAAAACCCCGGAAAGTGCGGCTATTTAAGCTTGGGAATTGGAAATAGTATTGTATCTTTGCCGTCCCAATTTTATTGGGTATTTGAAGTAAATTTTTAAACAACATTTAAAAACAGGGAAATGAACAATTACGAATTGATGGTGATCTTTACCCCTGTGCTTTCTGAGGAAGACTACAAAGTCGCCCAAAAGAAGTTCGCTGATCTTATAAAAGAGACCGGTGGAACTGTAACGCACGAAAATCCCTGGGGATTAAGATCACTGGCGTACCCTATCCAGAAGAAAACCACGGGCATGTACCTGGTTCTGGAGTACAGTGCGCCATCCGACCTCAATGAGAAGCTGAAGATTCAGCTGAACCGCGATGAAAATGTATTACGCCACATGATCACAGCGCTGGACAAGTATGCCGTTGAATATAATGGCAGAAAGAGACATGGCGTTAGTGCTGATTCTAAAACCGTAGAAGCTTAAAATTATGGCAGTAAAACAAGAAATTAAGTACTTAACCGCCGTTAAAACCGAGAAGCGCCAGAAGAAATACTGCCGCTTCAAGAAAATGGGCATCAAGTATGTGGATTACAAAGACGCGGAATTCCTGAAAAAGTTCCTCAATGACCAGGGTAAAATGCTGCCCCGCCGTATTACGGGTAACTCTCTGAAATTTCAGCGTAAAGTAGCCCAGGCTATTAAGAAAGCTCGTCAAATGGCTTTATTGCCTTATGTTACTGACCTTTTAAAGTAAGAAAAAGTTATGCAAATTATCTTAATACAAGACGTTGATAACCTGGGCCAGAAAAATGAGCTGGTAAACGTGAGAAACGGTTATGCCAGGAACTTTCTGATCCCTCAGAAAGTTGCAGTAGAAGCCAGCCCTTCTAACATGAAGCAGTTACAGGAACGCCTGAAAGTGCAGAAAGTGAAAGAAGAAAAGCTTCTGTCTGAAATTGCCAAGGTGGTAGAAGTACTGAAAGCAGGCCCGGTGAAAATTGGCGCCAAAACAGGTACTTCCGGTAAAATATTCGGTAGCGTAACCGGTGTGCAAATTGCACGTGCTATTAAAGAGCAGAAAGGTTACGAAATTGACCGCCGCCGCATCCACATCCTGGACGACGTGAAAGAACTGGGCACTTACAAAGCAAAGATCGATTTCGGTAAAGGCAATGAAGCTGAGCTGGAATTTGAAGTAGTAGCTGAGTAATCCTACGGTTTAATATTTTTACAGATCCCGTTCGCTGCAAGTGAACGGGATCTTTTTTTATCAGCCGGCCGGCAGATATTTATTTATAAATGCCAACACCTTACTCCAGGCATCTGCTGCATAAGCCGGCGGTATTCCATGTTCTGAGGGATAGCTTACCTGCTCATAGGTTACGCCCTGCGCCTTTAGCTTTTCTATAAATGCGGTGGCCTGCGCCGGCGGCGCAATAGGATCCTGAGTGCCGTACATCACCAATACCGGTACGCTCTGAGGTGTTACATAGTTAATAGGGCTGGCATCATGGTAAGCCTGCGGCTTAACAGCAGGAATGCCTCCCATTACATTTGTGAGTATTACCTGTACGGCTGTTTCTGTCTGATCAAAGAGCTTAGTAAGATCATACACGCCATACAGGCTTACCACTCCTTTTATATTACCGTTATTATGCTTGTAAGCCTGCAGTACCGATAAGTGTGCGCCCGCGCTGGTACCCAGCAGGATACAACTGGCAGACACGCCAAAACGCTCCCGGTTCTTACTAATATAATCCAGCGCACTTTGTACATCATTTTCTGCTGTGGGATACTGGTTCTTACCTGCTTCTGCAAGCCGGTAATTAATATTAAAGCAGGCATAAGGTGTATTCAAACGCCGCAGGGAATCAATGGCAGCGGTAAATTCTGATTTGTCGCCAAAGGTCCATGCACCACCGTGTATGAATATCAGGCAATGTGTAGCTGCCTGGCTTCTGCCCGGTGGTAAATAAATATCCATTGTTTGCTGCGCATCAGTACCATACGCCTGGTTCAGATAAGTGGCGGCTGTATCGGTAGCCGGTGGATTGTTCACCTCATTAATGTCATCATTTTTAGAGCAGCTAACAGTGGCTACTGCCATGCCCAGCAGTAAGCACCAGGCACTAAGGTTTGCTTTAAGGGAAAAAGATATGGCCATAACCTGTGCTTTTATTTGCAATCATTTTTACAAATAACATGCCGCCAGGGTATGGCCAGTTCCGGTATTACTTATTATTCCGTTGTTTTACTTCCAGGCATTGCGTAAAAAACGCAGCCAGTTCCCGTGCATTACGTTTTCAATATCCGCTGCGGAGTAACCGCGTTTTTCCAGCAGCGCCGGCACGGTTTGCAGGTCGGCAATGGTTTCCAGGTCATAGGGGCATTGCTCTTTACCAAAAGCGCCATCCAGGTCGGAACCAATGCCAATGTGCAGCGCATTACCTGCTATCTGGCAAATATGATCCAGGTGATCTACCATCACTTCCAGTGAGCAGTTCATAGCTTTGGGATCTGATACGCCCCTTTGCCAGTTGGGCACCATCATCCACGCATCCAGCGCACCGCCTATTACAGCATTACGTGCCACCAGCTCTCTGATCTGCTCATCACTGAACTGGCGGTTATGATCCACCAACGCACGGCAGTTATTATGGCTGGCCCATACATGCCCGTTAAAGTGATCCATGGCATCCCAGAAACTATCATCACATAAATGCGTAGCATCTAAAATAATGTTCAGGCGCTCCATTTCTTTCAGCAGCTCATGCCCCATAGGAGTCATTTTACCGGTGGCATCCGTGCCCTGCGCATAGCGCCCGGGGCCATAGTGCGCGGGGCCTACAGCGCGTAAGCCATATTCGTATGCCCATTGCAGGTAGTAAGTATCTACAATAGAATCTGCACCTTCCAGGCTCAGAATATAACCTACCGGCTTTTGCTCATTGGATTTTTTGCTGTTGTTCCACAACGCTAAATGCCTTTCCAGCGATGCCAGATCTGTAATAGCCACCATCTCCCCTGCTTCTTCCATGGCCTGGTACCAGGCCAGCTGCCCCTGGGTTTGCGCCCAGGCCTGCTCCGGCGAAAACCAGCCGGGCAGCGGGTTATCCGGCGCTACAAAACGGGCTATCTGCGTAGCTACCACCAGGCCTATATTGCCCTTACGCAGCTCGGGCAGGGCTACTACGCCTTTGGCGCGGTCCGGCTTATCCGTTAAGCCCTGCTCTCTTGCTCTGATCTCGTTTACAGGTAACCGCAGGTTACGGTTCCATTCCATGGCATTCATGCTCAGGTCCAGGTGTGCATCTATTACAAACACAGTTAAATGTTTTGATATGCAAATATGCAGATGTGCAAATGATCTGCACATCCGCACATTTGCACATTATTAAACTAATATGGTTCTATTCCTTGCTATTACCGGCCACTGGCTTTCACCATTATGGTGGGCAATGATGTAAGCTTTATCATACAGGGCTACGGTAGGGCATATATGATAGGGTACACCATACAATACCGTGCCTACCGGGTAAGCCGCTGTATCTGCTACTTTAATCACCAGGTGCTCCTCGCTTTGCGATACCGGGGTTGCTTCCGGTGCATTCAGGAAGTGCACACGGTTGGCCAGCGTGTTTTCGGCAGCCACGGATTTATGTCCAAGATCCAGGCACAGCAGCCCTTCTGCGGGATGCGATACTACCCTTGTCATAACCAATGCAGCATGATTGTACGTTTGATCCGGCAAATGCTGCTGGTATCCCCAGTCCCAGAAAGCAAAAGTGCCGGGGCTGCATTCTATGCCGCTGCGCTGCGCATGAATGGGAAAGGTAGGCGTACCGCCTGCTATAATTTTTGGAGCCGGCAATCCCTTATCTGTAATAGCCTGCGCCAGCGCAGCTACCGGCTCATATGCCGTATTACAGCGCTGGGTACGGATCTCAATTGCTTCGTCGTGCAGGTGACCGTCATATGCGTGCAGCCCTGCGGGTGTAATACCTTTTAATGTGAACAGCTGTGTATATAGCTCCAGCGCTGATGCACCAGGTATAATGCCCGTTCTTTGCTGGCCTACATTCAGGTCCAGGTACACCGGCAGGTTTAATTTTTGCGCATCAAAATACTCAGCAATGGCTGTTGCAGCCATCATATTATCTACCAGACAGGAGAAGGCGGTTTGCGGATACTTTTGCACCAATGCGGCCAGCCTTGCTACTTTGGGACCTACCGGCTGGTAAGCTAACAGCACATCAGCTGCATTTACCAGGCCTAACATTTCTGCTTCGGCAATGGTAGCGCATTTGAATTTCTGTATACCGGCGGCCTGCATCAGCTGCACTACCTCTGCTATCTTAACGGTTTTTACGTGGGGGCGTAACCGTTGTACATCATCTATCCTGCTTTTCAGCAGCTCAATATTCTCCTTTACTCTGCCGGTATATACCAGCAGGGCCGGGGAGTCTATCTGGGCTTCATTTTCAAGAGAATACCACATTATAATTAAGAATGAATAATTAATAATGAATAATCGTTGTGCCAGTACTGTTGCTGTAGGTTAATACTGCGGATTATTGTGAATGAATAATAGTTATGAGAATTTTATTTGCTCACCGCTCACTAAACTATTCATTGTTCTATACTGTATTGAATGAACAATTGTTGTGCAGGTACACCACAAAGAGCTTGCCTGCTTTATTATTAATTATTCATTCTTAATTATTAACTAGCCGTGCAGCTCAAAGAGCGCCTCTATTTCCACGGGAATATTATCCGGCAGGGAACCCATGCCCACTGCGCTGCGTACACCAATGCCGTTATCCTCTCCCCATATTTTGGCAAACAGCTCGCTGCAGCCATTGATCACATAAGGGTGGCGTGCAAAATCCGGCGTACCGTTCACCATTCCTAATACTTTGATCACTCTTTTAATTTTATCCAGGCTGCCCAGGTTAGCTACCAGTGTAGACAGAATAGTCAATCCCACCTGCCTTGCAGCCAGCTTGCCCTGCTCAATATCCAGGTCTGCGCCTATGCGGCCAATGATCAGGCTTTTATCGTCCTGTACGGGGCCGTGGCCGGATACATATACGTGCTTACCATCTATTAAAAAAGGCTTGTACACTCCTAATGGTGTTGGCGCCGGCGGCAGGCTTAAACCTAATGCCTTGAAATTTTCTGTTGGAGATCCCACGGTTAGATAATTTTAATGGTTTACCGATGCGATAAAGCTATGAATAAAATAAATTTCCTGCCCGGTTAATTTTGCATTACCGGGCTGATAATAATAAGCTTGTAAACGGTTATTCGTAGCGTAACGCTACTATAGGATCCAGGCGGGAGGCCTTGATGGCAGGGTAAATGCCGGATATGAGCCCTACAGTGGCACACAAGGCTATACCCAATGTGATCCACAACCAGGGTACTACAAAACTGGTTTTTAACAACAGGGAAGTTATATTGCCCACGATCATGCCCAGGAACACACCCAGCAAACCGCCGGCCACGCTAATAATGATGGCTTCGTAAATAAACTGTTTGCGGATGGTAGGTGCAGTGGCACCCAGGGCTTTGTTCACCCCAATCTCACGGGTACGCTCTGCCACCGATACCAGCATGATGTTCATGAGCCCAATGGCAGAACCGAACAAGGTAATAAAGCCTATAACAGCGGCAGCAATGGTTACCTTGCTTAAGCTGCTGAACAGCATTTCTGCCAGGCTATCACTTTTGCTGATGTAAAAATTATCGCTTTCATTGAGGTCCAGGTGGCGTATGATCCGGAAAAGGCCGGTTGCCTCCCCTACCGCTGCATCCATTTGCTGCACGGCATTTACCGCCACGCCGATCTGGTAAGAGGCGGTAGGCCGGTTAAATACACGGCGTGTATTGTTCACCGTAGTAAGCACAATATTATCTGCGCTCATAATATTGCTGCTGCCTTTGGAGCCCAGCAGTCCAATGATGCGGTAACGTACATCGCCTACGCGCACGGTATTGTTCACCACATTTTTCAGGTTACGGCCAAAAAGCTTTACAGCCACATCATGCCCCAGCAGCGCTACATTCTGGCCGGAGGTCACATCCTGTTCGTTAAAGTTACGGCCCTGTTCCAGTGTGTAGTTGGAGAACTGTATATAATTTTCATCCCCGCCAATTACCTGCACATTGGGGTTGGTTTTCTTATCATCTTTATACACCGTGGCTATGCCGGTGGCGTTAAAAGAAATACTTACCATGGATGGGAAGCTAAAACGCTGTTTGAAATCCATGGCTTCCTCGTAGGAGATACGTTTATTGCGGTTGGAGGCCCTTACCTTTTTCTTTTGCTTATTGCTGCCTTTGGTGGCATTATCGCCACCACCCATACGGATCATCATTTCCCGGTTGCGGATAGAAAAACTATTGGCGCCCATACTGGCAAAACTGCTGTATAAGCTGCCCTTAATGCTGTCAATCGCAGTCAGGATACCCACCAGGGCCATAATACCAAAAGCAATGATGGCTACTGTAAGACCGGTTCGCAAACGGTTGGCGCTAACCGAGCGGTACGCCAGGGAAAAAATGTCACGGAATTGCATAGTAAAGGGTTCCAGCTAAAGTTAATGTAAAAAGGTGAAAGCTGAAAGCCGAAAGGTGAAGGGTGCGCCGGATCAGCGATGAACGGCGAAGGAAAAGCGTGGAAAACAAGCGGTTATATGGGAAAGGGGTAAAAGAAAAGGTGAAAAGCGGCCGGGCGTTATTTCACGCATCTGCTTTTCACCTTTTTACTTATTCAGTTATTTATGCCCACTGTAACAGCACACCGGGATAAACACCCAGTACAATTACAATGATGATAGCAATGATCAGCACTGTTCTGAAAGCGGGAGTGATCACCGCTACTTCCGGTTCACCGGCCTTGAAGTACATGGCCATAATAACGCGGAAATAGTAGTACACGCTGATAGCGGCGCAGATCACAGCCAGTATTACCAGCCAAAGCAGGTTACCCTGCTGCACTACGGCCGACAGCACAAAATATTTAGCAAAGAAACCGGCTGTTAAAGGAATACCTGCCAGTGAAAACAGGAAGATAGTAGCAGCCAGCGCCAGCAAGGGCTGTTTGCGGGCCAGGCCGTTAAATCCTTCAAAGGTGTAGTCCTTTACTTTCATTAACACGCCAAACATACCTATGGTGGCCACGCTGTAGGCAGCAGCATATAAAATAATACCCTGGGTAGCTGTTTCATTGAGCGCAATTACAGCCAGCAGCATAAAACCTGCCTGCGCAATACTGGAATAGGCCAGCATACGCTTTACACTTTGCTGAAATACAGCAGTAAGGTTACCCATTACCAGCGTAGCTGCGGCAATAATGGCTAACACCAGCAGCCAGTGCTGGCTGATAGCGCCACCGGTAAAGCTTACATGGAACAGGCGCAGGAAAGCAATAAAACCACCCGCCTTTACCACGGTAGCCATAAAGGCCGTAAATACGGTGGGTGAGCCATCATATACATCCGGTGTCCAGAAGTGGAAGGGCACGGCAGATACTTTAAAGGCCAGCGCAAAGATCAGCAGCATAATACCACCGATGGTTAAGGGATGCAGCTCGCCGGTACCCAGCGCCAGCTCATTAATATTAAAAGTACCGGAGGCGCCGTAAATGAGCGCAATACCCATTAACAGGATACCGGTAGAAAAGGAGCCCATTAAAAAGTATTTCAGGGATGCCTCATTACTTTTCAGGTTCTTTTTATCAGCGCCGGCCAGTATGTATTGCGGAATAGAAATGATCTCAATGGCCAGGAACAGCATGAGCAGGCTGCTAAAGCCGGATGCCAGCATAATCCCTGAGAGGATAAAGAATACCAACGCAAAATAATCCGCTACATGCTCTCCAACTTTTTCAAACTCACTGCCGCACAGCAAAAAATATAATAAGGTAGCGCCCAGCATCACTGCATTGAACAGGAGGCCGAATTTGCTTACCTCCAGCATGCCAAACAGGGTTTGGCTGCCGCCCTGCAGGGTGGAGAGCTCCAGCAGGTTAGCCACAAAGGCCACCAGCACCAGTGCGATAGCAAAATATTTTATGCGCTGCCTATTGCTGACAAATAAACCAACAAACATCAGCACAACACCCGATAAAGCAGTAGAAATTAATGCGTTCATATTGTTCCGTTACAAAAAAGTTTATAGTCCATAGTCGATGGTCCATCGTCCATTGCCTACTACGTAATACTTTTACCAAAAGCATATGCCATGGACCATGGACTATGGACCATGGACTCTGTTAAAATACTTTATTTACCAGTTCTGTAGTGCTGCTTACCAGGTCCAGCATGGGTTTGGGATATACGCCCAATACTAGTATCACTCCCACAATAAGGCTTAGCGCCAGCAGCTCTGAATTTTGCAGGTCGGTAGTAGTTGCGGTTAAAGCATTGCTTTCCCCGAAAATTACTTTCTGCAGCATATTCAGTGTGTACACAGCGGCCAGGATAATGCCTAAACCGGCAACACCCATTAACCACATGTTATACTGGAACAAGCCGCTGAACATCAGGAACTCGCCCACAAAACCATTGGTAAGCGGTAATGCAATATTAGCCAGTGAAATAATTACCAGGAAAATAGACAGGCGCGGCGCCACCTGTGCAATACCACCCAGCTCGTCCAGGTTTTTCACATTCAGCCTTGACTGGATGATCTCCACCACTATCCACAACCCGATGATGTTAATACCGTGGTTGAACATCTGCACCTGTATGCCCTGCAGGCTTTGCTCATTATTGGCAAAGATGGCGGCACACATTAAACCGATGTGCGCAATAGAAGAATAAGCGATCAGGCGTTTAAAATCCGTTTGCACGATGGCTATGCAGGAAGCGTAGATGATACCGATCACAGACAGCACCATTACCACATCGGCCCACATAAAAGCGCCCTGTGGCAACACCGGCAACAGCCAGCGGATAACGCCAAACAAACCCATTTTAACCATTACACCGGAAAGGATCATGGTTACCGGCGTAGGCGACTGCTCGTACGTATCCGGCTGCCAGGTATGGAAAGGGAAGATGGGCATTTTAATAGCAAAGGCTACAAACAGCAGCCAGAAGAGCCAGGACTGCTCCTTCACCGGCAGATTAAGGCTGGTGAATGCAGCATAGCTGAATGACTTATCAGGTGATTGCAGGTACAGGTAAATGATACCTACCAGCATGAGCAAGGACCCTGCAAAGGTGTAAACAAAGAACTTAAACGTAACGGGTACACGCTTTTCCCCGCCCCACATGGAGCACAGGAAGTATACCGGTATTAAGGCCAGCTCCCAGAAAACATAGAACAGCAAAGCATCGTAAGCGGTAAATACGCCTACCAGCCCGGCCTGCGACAGCAGCATTAAACCGTAAAAGCTGCTTTGGTTCTCATACGTACGGTTAAAGATGGTTATAAAAACCAGCAGGAACGCAATAGCGGTAAGCAGGCAAAGCATTACTCCCATACCATCCAGGCCTACATTGAACTGGCTGCCCAGCTGGGGGATCCAGTTAACGGCAAAATGCAAGGTATCCGGAGCTGCCCGGAACTGGAACAAAGCGCCTAACACTACGGCTAAAGAAGCCAGGGATGATATCAGGCCCAGCACTTTAGGTCCTGACCCCTTCAGGCCAAACGTTAGCAGGCCTGTTACCAAAGGGATCAATATCAGTAAAACTGTTAACATAATTTTTCGTTCGCTTGTCTATTATAACAACAATCCTATCACAAATAATACGATAATTCCTATTACCATGGCAAATACGTAGAAGCCTACCTGCCCGTTCTGCAGGCGGCGTGCCTGCTGACTGCCCCAGGTAATGCTGCGGCCAACACCATTCACCAAACGGTCTATACCGGCTTTTTCCAGCGCATCCTGGAAGAAGCGGGACAGCATGCCCAATGGTTTTACGATCACCGCATCATACAGCTCATCCACATACCACTTGTTCTCCAGCACTTTGGCCAGGCCGGTATTCTCACGGCCGGTATCTGCATACTTCACATATTTGCTGCGGGCAATGAAAATAAAGATGATCACCAGCACAGAGCTCAGGCCCATTAACAGCCATTCCATACTATGTTCCAGGTGATGTGCTTCTATGAACGGAGCCGAAGGCGCAAAGATGGGCGACAGGTATTCTGCCAGCCAGTGTTTTACACCAAATACTTCCGGCAGGCCAATATAACCGCCTACTATGGAAAGTATGGCCAGCACTACCAGCGGAAAGGTAATAGCTGCCGGGCTTTCGTGCAGGTGATGTTCCTGCTCATGTGTGCCGCGGAAGCTACCGGTAAAAGTAATGTAGTATAAACGGAACATGTAAAATGCCGTCATCAGCGCACCGGCTAAAGCCAACACATACATGATCTTGTTATGTTCAAAGGTGTGCGCCAGGATCTCGTCTTTAGAGAAGAAGCCGGAAAGGCCCGGTATACCGGCTATTGCCAGACAGCCTACCAGGAAGGTCCAGTTGGTGGTGGGCATAAATTTCTTAAGGCCGCCCATTTTGCGGATGTCCTGCTCACCGCCCATAGCATGTATCACAGAGCCGGAGCCCAGGAACAGCAGGGCTTTGAAGAAAGCGTGCGTCATTACGTGGAATACCGCGGCAGTATAAGCGCCTACGCCCAATGCCAGGAACATATAACCCAGCTGGCTTACGGTGGAGTAGGCCAGCACTTTCTTAATATCATTCTGCACCATTGCAATGGAGGCTGCCAGCAGCGCAGTAGCCAAACCAATTACCGCTACAACGGTTTGTATTTGCGGCGCCAGCGTGTATAACACGTTGCTGCGGGCCACCATATAGATACCTGCGGTTACCATGGTAGCAGCATGAATGAGGGCAGATACCGGTGTAGGACCGGCCATCGCATCCGGCAGCCAGGTATATAAAGGGATCTGGGCCGATTTACCCATTGCACCTACAAACAGCAGCATAGCAATAATTGCGATCTGGCTGCTGTAATTACTATGTGCACCTAAAGCTGCTGTTTTGGAAAACACTTCTGAGAAGGTAACGCTGCTGAACATGGCTATCATACCAAAAATACCCAGCAGAAAACCGAGGTCGCCAATACGGTTCATTACAAAAGCCTTTTTAGCGGCCTTGTTATAATTCGCATTCTTAAACCAGAAACCGATCAGCAGGTAAGAACATAAACCCACACCTTCCCAGCCAATGAACATCAGCACATAGTTAGCGCCCAGCACTAACAACAGCATGGAGAATACGAACAGGTTCAGGTAAGCAAAGTAACGGGCAAAGCCTTCGTTACTTTCATCATGCATATAAGAGGTGGAGTAAATATGAATGAGGGAGCCCACACCGGTAATGATCAAAAGGAATAAGGCGCTCAGCTGGTCAACCTGAAAAGCAAAAGGGATCTGCAGGCGGCCTACGTTAATGAAGTCGAACAAAGTAACTACCTGCCCGCTGAAACCCGGCTGCCTTACCTCCAGGAATATCATTACACTAATAACAAATGCAGCCAGTATAACACCGCTGCCCACAACGCCTACCTGGGATTTGGATAAGTATCGCCTTCCTAATCCATTAATCAGGAAACCCAATAATGGTAAAACTGGTACCAGCCAAACGAGATTGATCATTTATCAATTACGATTTATGCTAAACGCTAAGTGCGGAACGCTGAACGCTGATTGTGTTTTGTCTTTTGCGTTAAGCGTTATGCATTAAGCATTCAACGTTTTTAGTTTTTAAGTCTGTTCAGAATGTTAATATCCACGGAGTGGGTATTCCTGTATACCATGACAATAATAGCCAGGCCCACCGCCACTTCTGCTGCTGCTACCACCATAATAAAGAACACAAAGATCTGCGCTGCTGCGGCATCTATACGGCCAGCATCGGCCCACATTTTAGAAAAAGCCACCAGCAGCAGGTTCACGGCATTCAACATCAGCTCTATGCACATGAAAATAATAATGGCGTTCCTGCGCATCAGCACGCCCATTATTCCTATACAGAACAAGGCTATGCTGAGAAATATGTAGTATTGAACAGGCATATTATTTAATTACGAATTATTTAATTACGAATTACGGATTGAGGATGCTTTGCTGTTTGTCATTTGCACATTTGCAGATCTGCACATCCGCACATTTACTCTTTTTTACCGATCACCACGGCGCCTACCATGGCGCTCAGGAACAGCACACTGCTTATTTCAAACGGTACCACGTATTGGTGGAATAAGGTTTTACCCAGGTTTGCGATCAACCCGATATCTGAGGAGCCGCTTTGCAGGGAAGGCATGCTGGCATCACGCAGGGCAGCTACCAGTATTACCAGCAGCGTACCGCCGCTGATAGCGCCGGCATATTTTAACCAGTTACGTTTTTGCGGCTCTACATCCGAATTCAGGTTCATTAACATGATCACGAACAGGAACAGTACCATGATGGCGCCTGCATATACAATGATATGCACCACTGCCAGGAACTGTGCGTTCAGCATTACATAATGACCGGCTATAGTAAAGAAGGTAAGGATCAGGCATAATACGCTGGTGACAGGATTCTTGCTCAGTATCACCCCCATGGCAGATGCCAGGGATATTGCGGAAAGTACCAGGAAAATGACTTGTTGCGTATTCATTTATATGGTGAATTGTTGGAGGTGGTGCAATTTATTTTTTCTTCGGATCAGGGATCAGCAGATCGTCTTTACCGTATATAAAACCTTTACGATCGTAGTTAGACGGCGCAAATGTTTCTGTTAAATAAATAGCATCCTTCGGGCAGGCTTCTTCACAGAAACCGCAGAAAATACAGCGCAGCATGTTAATCTCATAGCTGGCAGCATATTTCTCTTCACGATACAGCTTTTCTTCACCGGGTTTTCTCTCTGCAGCTTCCATGGTGATGGCTTCTGCGGGGCAGGCTACTGCACACAACCCACAGGCGGTACATCTTTCACGGCCTTCCTCATCCCGGTTCAGGATATGCAAACCACGGAACACCGGGCTAAAGGGGCGTGTTTCTTCCGGGTAGTTCACCGTAGCTTTCTTCTGGAAGATGTGCTTAAAGGTAATACCCATGCCTCTTAAAATAGCCGGTATATATAGCTTCTCCACAAAGTTCAGCGGCCTGCGGTCTACCGGTTTTACTCTATCTGTTAGTGCTTGCATAATTCAATTAGTTTTTCTTATCCCTGTTTATACAATATCCACGCGCCTGTGAGCAGCATATTTACGATGGCGATCGGGATCATAATATTCCATCCCAGGCGCATCAGCTGATCATAACGGAACCGCGGAATGGTCCACCGTACCCACATAAAGAGAAACAGGAAGCATATTATTTTAATAAATAAAGCTACAAATCCAAGAATGGTGATCAGGTTAGCGTCCAGGCCCAGGCTATCCATAAAAGGAAAGCTATAACCGCCAAAATACATACTGGCCATGAGCGCAGAGCTGATGAACATGTTGATGTATTCAGCAAACAGGTAAAAGCCCAGCTTCATGGAAGAATATTCCAGGTGGTAACCGCCGTTCAGTTCATTCTCTGCTTCGGGCAGGTCAAACGGTGTACGGTTACACTCTGCAAAAGCGCAGATCAGGAAAATGATGAAACCTAATGGCTGGTATACCACATTCCAGTAACTATGACGCTGCTGCTCTACAATATCTTTCAGGCTCAAGGAGCCGGTGAGCATCAGCAGGGCTATTAAGGATAGGCCCATAGCCAGCTCGTAGGAGATGATCTGCGAAGCAGCACGTATAGAAGCCAGCAGCGAATATTTATTGTTGGAAGCCCAGCCGCCTAACATAATGCCATACACGCCTAAGCTCACTACTCCAAAAATGTATAAGATACCAATGTTAATGTCTGCTATCTGCAGGGATACCTGCCTGCCTCCAATGGTAAGCGTATCGCCCCAGGGAATTACAGCGCTGGTCATACAGGCCACCAGCATGGCCAGGGAAGGCCCCAGGATGAACAGGAAGCGGTGAGAGAGGGTGGGAATGATCTCTTCCTTAAAAAAGAGCTTACCTCCATCTGCCAAAGGCTGCAGCAGCCCCATAAAACCGGCCCGGTTAGGACCGCGCCTGTCCTGTATAATAGCTGCCACCTTTCTTTCTCCCCAGGTTGAATACATGGCTACTCCCAACGACAGTGCCAGCACCCCTGAGATGAGCGCTATCTTTTCAATTATAAAGAACCAGTCTATGTTCATCAATTACGAATTTTATGCTGCTTTATGCTTTTAGCTTTTAGTTTTTAGTTTTTAGCGTAGCCTTATTAAAATCATCCGAATGCGCAGGCCCGTCTATCTTAGACAGGTCTATCTCCGGCCGGTTCACCTGACTTACGCTATGAATATCCATGAGCAGGCGTGGCTGGCGGCCATCCATTACTTCGGTGATCGTATCTTTCGGTTTAACCGTACCTACATAATGCCCTTGTGAGATTACGCTGTGACGGTCAATTTTGCGCGGGCCTTCAATGGTCCAGGCACCGGCTTCTTTGGTATCAAAGCGGCAGGTATCGCAAATAAAATCTTCTACCTCACCGTATTTATCCTTGCGGGCTGTTACACGGAATATTTCATCACCCCGCATCCACAGTACGGTTTTACCGCAGCACTTATCACAGTTACGGTGCGCATCTACCGGTTTCAGGAACCATACGCGGTTCTTAAAGCGGAAAGTTCTGTCTGTTAAAGCGCCTACCGGGCATACATCGATCACATTGCCTATGAACTCACTGGTCAGCGCTTTTTGAATGTACGTGCCGATTTCAGATGCCTCACCGCGGTTCAATACGCCATGCACACGGCTGTTGGTAAGCTGGTCGGCGGTGTATACACAACGGTAGCAAAGAATGCAGCGCGTCATGTGCAGCTTAATGTTATCACCGATATCTACCTGCTCAAATGTTCTGCGTTTAAACTCGTAGCGGGTACCATCTGCACCATGCTCATAACCCAGATCCTGCAAATGACATTCGCCCGCCTGGTCGCAGATAGGGCAATCCAGCGGGTGGTTCAGCAGCAGGAACTCTACTACGCCTTTACGGGCATCCTGTACTTCGGGAGAGGTGATGTTGGCTACTTCCATACCATCCATTACGGTGGTACGGCAGCTGGCTACCAGCTTGGGCATAGGACGGGGATCGGCCTCAGAACCTTTGGTTACTTTCACCAGGCAGGTACGGCATTTACCGCCACTGCCCTGTAACTTGGAATAATAACACATTGCCGGCGGCACTATATCTCCTCCTATCTGCCGGGCTGCATTCAGGATGGTTGTTCCCGGCTCCACTTCCACGGAGATATTATCAATCTTAACCTTAAATAGTTTCTTTTCTTCAGCCATGTTTATATGTTTAAAGCTGTGGCATTACACTGCTGCTGCTGCAACAGGTAAAGGATCGGCGTAATGTGCAATACCAAAATTGCGCTGCTGCGCGGCATTCGGATTTTTCACGTGCCATTCAAATTCATCACGGAAGTGACGGATAGCTGCCGCTACCGGCCATGCAGCCGCATCGCCCAGCGGGCAAATGGTATTACCTTCTATTTTACGTTGTATATCCCACAGCAGGTCTATATCACTCATCTTGCCTTTACCATACTCAATGTTATGGAGCACACGTTTCATCCAGCCGGTACCTTCGCGGCAGGGGCTGCACTGTCCGCAGCTTTCATGATGGTAAAAACGGGCCAGTGTATAGGTATTGCGTACCACGCACTGATCCTCATCCAGCACCACAAAACCGCCGGAGCCCATCATAGAGCCGCTGGCAAAACCACCGTCGTTCAGGCTTTCGTAGGTCATCATGCGGGTTTCGCCCTTGGCTGTTTTCAGCAGCAGGTTAGCCGGCAAAATGGGTACGGAAGATCCGCCCGGGATGCAGGCCTTCAGGCGCCTGCCTTTGGGTATGCCCCCGCAATATTCATCTGAATAAATGAACTCTTCTACGGAAATGGTCATATCAATTTCATACACCCCCGGCTTTTTAATATTGCCGCAGGCAGAAATGAGCTTAGTACCGGTTGATTTGCCGATACCTATTTTAGCATATTCTTCTCCGCCTATATTAATGATGGGCACTACCGCCGCTAAAGTTTCTACGTTATTTACCACGGTTGGGCACTGCCATAAACCTTTTACAGCCGGGAATGGCGGCTTAATGCGGGGATTACCGCGTTTGCCTTCCAATGATTCTATCAATGCAGTTTCCTCACCGCAGATGTAAGCGCCGGCGCCGCGCTGCACATAGATCTCCAGGTCAAAACCGGTACCCTGGATGTTCTTGCCTAACCAGCCATTTTGTTTGGCTTCTGCAATGGCCTCTTCCAGGATGTCCGGGATCCAGGCATACTCCCCACGGATATAGATATACGTGCTGTGAGAGCCCAGCGCATAGCTGGCTATGAGTAACCCCTCTATTAACAGATGGGGTAAAAATTCCATCAGGTAGCGGTCTTTGAAAGTACCGGGTTCAGATTCATCTGCATTACATACCAGGTAACGGGGCACGCCTTCCGGTTTGGCCAGGAAGCTCCACTTCATACCGGTAGGGAAACCCGCACCACCACGGCCACGCAGGCCGCTCTTCTTCACCTCTTCCACCACCAGGTCGGGGCTCATGGTCTTAAACACTTTGCCAGCAGCCTCATACCCGCCATTTTTCCGGTAGGTATCATAATACCGGATGCCCTCTATATGTGCTTTATCTAAAAGTAATTTGCGTCCCATATTCTCGTTTATTATCCGCCTTACTTGTTCTTTAGTTTGCGTTTGCTTTTGACCTGCATTCTGCAATAATTGCATCTACCTTTTCGGGGGTCAGGTGCTCCCGGAAGTGTTTGCCCAGCTGCATCATGGGTGCGTAGCCACAGGCGCCCAGGCACTCTACCGTTTTAAGGGTAAAGAGGCCGTCGGGAGTGGTTTCGCCAACACCAATTTTCAGCTTTTGCTTTATGTAGTCAATGATCTGGTCAGAGCCATTGAGCATGCAGGGACCGGTTTGACATACTTCAAACAGGTATTTGCCTACCGGTTTCAGGTTAAACATGCTGTAAAAGGTAGCTACCTCGTACACTTCAATAGGCGTGATCTGCAGCAGGGAGCCAACGTAGTCCATTGTCTCCGGGCTTAACCAGCCGCCAAACTCTTCCTGCGCCAGGTGCAGCAACGGTATCAGCGCGCTTTTCTGTTTCCCTTCCGGGTAGCGTGCGATAATCTCTTTTACTTTATTCAGTTTCTCTTCTGAAAACATATCCTAAAAATGTAAAATTCTTTTTTCCTCCTAAGCATCCAGCTCACCTGCTATCAGGTTCAGGCTACTCAGGCAAATAATGGCATCACTCAGCATAGCGCCTTTTACCAGCTCCGGATAGGCCTGGTAATAAATAAAGCACGGACGCCTGAAATGCAAACGGTACGGGCTACGGCCGCCGTCACTGATCAAATAAAAACCCAGCTCCCCGTTAGCGCCTTCAACAGCGTTATACAGCTCGCCCGGTAAAATATCCGATTCACCCATAATGATCTTAAAGTGATAGATCAGGGCTTCCATTTTATTATATACATCCTGTTTTTCCGGCAGGTAATAGGCCGGTACATCCGCATGGTACACATCTTCCGGCAGACCTTTCAGCTTATCCATTGCCTGGCGTATAATGCTGAGGCTTTGCCACATTTCTGCATTGCGCACCAGGTAACGGTCGTAACAGTCGCCGGTGCTGCCTACCGGTATGGTAAAATCAAAATCTTCGTAAGAGCTGTAGGGGTGTGCTACCCTTACATCATAGTCAACACCGGCGGCCCTTAAGTTAGGCCCGGTAAAACCGTAGCTCATAGCCCTTTCAGCGCTGATAGCCCCTACCCCGGAAGTTCTTTCCACAAAAATGCGGTTACGGGTCATCAGGGTTTCAAACTCAGTGAGCGCTTTAGGATATTCTGCCAGGAATTTTTCTATTTTCTGGAAAGCAACCGGTGTAAAGTTCCTTTCAAAACCGCCTATACGGCCTATGTTGGTGGTAAGGCGGGAGCCGCACACCTCTTCATAGATCTCATAAGCCAGCTCACGGAACTGCATCAGGTACAGGAAACCGGTAAAAGCGCCGGTATCCACCCCTACTACTCCGTTACAGATCAGGTGATCGGTAATACGGGCCAGCTCCATAATGATCACACGCAGGTAATCAACCCGTTTGGGTGTTTGAATGCCTAACAGCTTTTCTACGGTCAGGTGCCAGCCCATGTTGTTGATAGGGGAAGAACAGTAGTTCAACCGGTCTGTTAACGGCGTGATCTGGTAATAGGGACGGCGTTCTGCTATCTTTTCAAATGCACGGTGAATGTACCCTACGGTAGATTCTGCGCTCATTACCCGCTCACCATCTATTTCCAGTATATTCTGAAACACACCATGCGTGGCCGGGTGGGTAGGACCCAGGTTCAGCGTGGTAGTTTGCTTTTCCACGGAGCCTTGCGGCAAATGTATATGTTGCTGCTCTGACATAGTCAAGATGAATAATGAATAATTAATAATGAACAATTAAGCAGTTCGTTAGGACATTGATACGCTGCATTACGGTTATTCATTCTTAATTATTAATTGTTAATTGATTTAGCGTCCAAACATCTCGTCATCCTTATCTATACGGCTCTGGTCTTCCAGCGGGAATTCCTTGCGCATAGGGAAATACGTCATTTCATCCACATTCAGGATGCGTTTCAGGTTCGGGTGACCTACAAATTCAACCCCGAAGAAATCATAAGATTCCCGTTCCATCCAGTTAGCGGATTCAAATAGTTTGGTAGCTGTAAATACCTGAGGTGCTGCAACAGGGACAAATACCTTAAAACGCAGCCGTACTTTTTCGCGGAAGTTATAAAGGTGGTATACTACGGCCAGTTCTGCATCTACCTGATGGGGATAGTGCACCGCAGTAAGGTCTGTTAAAAAACGGAATTGCAGCTCCTCATCATCGTACAGGAACTGCATTACTTTCAGGTTGAGGGCGGCAGGTGCTGCAAAGGACAGTACGCCAAAAGATTCTTCAAAATTGGTCAAGGCCTCTCCAAACTTTTCAACCAATCTTTGCTTTATATAGTCGTTTGTCAAAGACATCCGATTTCAGATTTACGATTTACGATTCTTGATTTACTGGATGCCATATTCATTCATCAGGTCCTGATAGCGTTGTGAGTGCCGGCGGCGCATGCTTTCCTGGCCTACGAGGTCCTGGATGCGCATAAAACCGTCCAGGATAGCTTCCGGCCGGGGCGGACAACCCGGTACGTATACATCCACCGGTATGATCTGGTCTATACCCTGCAGCACAGAATAAGTATCGAATACCCCACCGCTGGATGCGCAGGCGCCTACAGCTATTACCCAACGGGGCTCTGCCATTTGTAAATATACCTGGCGTAATACCGGTCCCATTTTTTTAGCAATGGTACCCATTACCATCAGCAGATCACACTGCCGGGGTGTAAAAGCCATACGTTCAGAGCCAAACCGGGCCAGGTCATAATGCGAGGCGGCCGTGGCCATAAACTCAATACCACAACAGGATGTGGCAAAAGGTAAGGGCCAGATGGAGTTTTTACGCGCCAAACCGATCACCTTGTCAAAAGAGGTAGCAAAGAACCCCTCACTGGAATACCCTTCGGGTATTTCCACCATCTTCACTTTTGTATTATGCGAAACCGGACGTGCCATAGACAATCCCTCCTAAAATTTAAATACGGTTTATAATTGTATTGCTACTTTTCTCTTAATCCTCCCACTTCAGAGCGCCCTTCTTAATAATGTAAAAGAAGCCGCCCATAAAGAATGCTACAAACATCAGCATAGCAAAAAATCCGTCCCAGCCCAGCTCCTTAAAGTTCACTGCATAGGGGTAAAAGAAGATCACCTCCACATCAAACAGTACAAAAAGAATGGCAGTCAGGAAATATTTAATGGCCACAGGTTGCCGGGCATTCCCGATCTGTTCTATTCCACTTTCAAAGTTAATCAGTTTGTCTTTGGTTTTCCTTTTAGGTCCCAGGAAATGCGTTGCCAGCATGGTAATGCCTACGAAGCCTACGGCAGCCAAAAGCTGCAAAACAATAGGAAAATAGCTGAAAGGAGTAGTTGCTGACAATAGTTCAATGTCTAAAAACATAAGCTTCCCAATAAAACGTTCACGCGAATGTGCAAAAATACTGCAACAAACGGCAAAATACAAATCTATGAACGTCTAAAATATTATCTTTTTTTACCAACCGGAAACTAAAAAACCCCGGCGGTACGCTGTGATGCCCCGTATGCAATGATTTTTAATGCGTGTTAACCCCGTTTTAATAAGTATGCCACACCGCTGGGGTGTGGCATACATCGTTAACCATTCATTTAGAATGAATTATCTTTTATCTATGCCCGGATCTGTTTCCGGATTGCCCTTTGGGGGCCGTTTTATTGGTATTGGAGATGTTTTCCTTGATCTGTTTGGCGGCCTCGCTGGTAGGATCCAGCGCCAGCAGCTTATTCATGTATTTTTCCAGGTTGGGCTTGTCTTCCTTATTATAATAGTACACCATAATGTAGGTGTAGGCTTTCACCAGCCCTACCTTGTTCTTGGCAGGATCAGATTCGGCCATGGTAATATACTTTTCATAATAAGGCACTGCCAGCCCCTTCTTAGCTTCGGGATCTTTTACCGCATTTACCGAGCCCCGCCAGTAAACACCGGTGGTAATGTCCGGGAACTTTTCGGACAGTACGCCAAAAGCGCTGTCTGCACGGTTCAGCATCAGGGTATCCGGCGGAGTGGTATTACCGGCTGCCCGGAAGTAGTTTTGCCCTACATTATAATAGTCCAGCGCGCCCAGCGTTTCCTTTTGCTGTGTTTTCAGGTCTATGATCTTCTTATACCAGTCTGCGGCCTTATCAAAAGCGTCTGCATTAATGTAAGCCTTGGCTACATCTTCATAGCGGGCCACATCTTTGGTAGTATCCAGGGTGGCGTATTTTTCCAGGTATTCCAGCGATTGTTTGTTAAGCGCGGCTTGCTGAGTGGAATCCGGAGCCTTTATACGGCTGTAAATAGCGCTCAGCAGCTTATAATCCAGCACCTCCAGCTTTTCCGGGGGAGTAGCCTTCGTATAGTCGTCCATCGTTTTCTTCGCATTTACAGAATCGCCTTTTTGCAGGTAAGCGTCCGCCATCAGGCGGGTGAACTTGCCCTTATAGGCATCGGTTGCCTGTGGCAATACGCTTTTGGCTTTAGCAATGGCGGCATCATAATCCTTTTTATAAAAGGAGATGGCGGCCAGGTTATATTCGTTTTCCAGCTTACCGGCGCCGGTACCTACCACATCAATGTATTTCTGCAGGTATTTGGCGGCGTTTTCCAGGGAAAGCTGGTTTTTAGTGGGCGTAATGTAAAACTGGTATAATTCGTAATACGCCGGGCCATAGTTAGGGTCCATGGTGGTAGCCTTGGTCCAGTCGTTCACTGCTTCCTGCAGCAGCTTGGCGTTGTAATTTACCAGCCCTTGTTTAGTTACGGCCTCTGCCCGGTTAGGTTCCAGCTCCAGGGCCTTTTCGTAAGTGGTAATGGCTTTACCGCCATTTTCCCCACCCAGGGCGCGGTAAGCATCCCCCAGCTCAATATAATCAGCGGCAGTAGCAGTATACTGCTCCTTCTTTTTACGGCCGGTATTGTTCAGGAGCTTTTCCATTACTGTCATGGCATAACCGCGGTCACCGCCTTTGACTTCCGTATTCGCATCTGCAATGGCCCGCGCTACATCGCCATTAGCACCCAATGTAGCTGTATTGGCTGCCTCAAACTTTTGTTTGGCTGCAGCGGCATTTCCATTCAGCAGATCAATGCGGCCCATGCCCGCCTGTAACAGCGGAGAATTAGGTACGGCCTGCAGCCCTTTCTGGAAAGCGGCGGCAGCGGCATCTTTGTTTTCCAGCCCCAGCTCCGCCATACCTAAATAATAATAGGCGCGGTCGTCCGGCTTGGCTGTACTTAGCTTGGTGAATGTTTGTTTGGCAGATTCGTATTTATCGTAATACAGATCCTTCAGCCCATCTTCTATGGATTGAGCCATTATGTTGTTAGTAATGCAAAGTAATGTTGCAATAAAAAGTTGCTGTCTCATGCGGTCTGATTTTGTGATATAAACCAGTTGTTTCCTTATCCTTTACTCTTACTGTAATATAACAAAAATCGGGCGGAACCGGAACTATTAAAAAGTTAAAAAGGGGAGCGCTTTGGCAGCACTCCCCTTCTCAGGAAAAATATTCTAACGGGAAAAATTATTTCTTGTTCTGACCTTCTTTGGCAGGTTTAGAACCGGGTTTAGCATTGCTTTTTGCAGTGCTGGCCAGGTTCTCCTGGATCTGCTTGGCAGCAGGATCGTTCGGGTTCAGTGATAAAACCTTATCCATCCAGGTTTTCAGGTTGGTTTTATCTTCTTTGTTATAATAATAGATCATCATGTATTGATAAGGATACATCAGCAGGTTAGGCTTTACTTTGCTTTCGCCGCCTACTTCAAAGAACTTGGTGAAGTAAGGAACTGCAGATCCTTCTTTTGCTTCCTTATCGTTCAGCATGTTGGCACGGCCTCTCCAGTATAAGCCAAGCGCTTCCTGGGTAGGATATTTGCTTACGAAAGTACCGAAGGTAGAATCCGCATCTTTAGGTTTGTTAGCATAGATCTCCATGGTGCCTTTCCAGAAATAATCCTGGATCTTACCGGTATTCTGCTCATCGGTAAAGTCGGTGGTAAGCTTGCCATACCATTCGGCAGAACGGCTGTAATCGCGCAGGCTCTTAAATTTTTCTGCTACTTCGCGGTAGTGGTCTACGTCCTTGGTAGTATCCAGGGAAGCGTATTTTTCCAGGTACAGGGAAGCCAGTGAATCAACCACTGCAGCCTGTGCGCTGTCCTGAATTTTTACGCGGCCGTAAATTTCGCTCAGCAGCTTGTAATCGTTAGGTTCCAGCTTGCTTTCGCCAGCGGTTTTTACGTATTCGTCAATGGTTTGTTTTGCTGTCATGGAATCACCTTTCTGCAGGTAAGCATCTGCCAGCAGGCGGGTGAATTTACCCTTTTCTTCAGCAGGTACCTGTGGTAATACCGTTTTTGCTTTATTGATAGCTGCATCATAATCTTTCTTATAGAAAGAGATAGCGGCCAGGTAATATTCATTTTTCAGCTTGTCAGCAGGGTCGCCTACTTCCATATATTTCTGCAGGTATTCTGCTGCTTTATCCCAGGAGAGCTGATTCTTTTTAGGTGTGATGTAGAACTCAAACAGTTCAAAGAATGCAGGTGCATACTTAGGATCTGTATTGGTAGCCTTGGTCCAGTCGTTCACTGCTTCCTGTAACAGTTTGGCATTGTAGTTCACCAAACCCTGTTTCATGATCGCTTCTGCGTTGTTAGGTTCCAGCTCCAGCGCTTTATCATAAGTGGAAATGGCTTTACCACCATTTTCACCACCCAGTACGCGGTAGGCATCGCCCAGCTCAATATAATCAGCTGCAGTAGGAGTGTATTGTTCTTTCTTTTTACGGCCTTCGTTATTCAGCAGTTTTTCCATGGTGCTTAATGCATAACCACGGTCGCCGCCTTTTACGGAGGAGTTAGCGTCTGCAATAGCCCGGGCTACATCGCCGTTACGGCCTTGTGTAGCAGTAGCAGCAGCTTCAAATTTTTGTTTGGCTGCAGCTGCATTATTGTTGATCAGGTCTATACGGCCCATACCTACCTGTAATAAAGGTGAGTTAGGGATAGCCTGTAAGCCTTTCTGAAAGTCAGCAGCGGCAGCATCTTTATTTTCCAGGCTCAGATCTGCAATACCCATATAATAGTATGCTCTTTCGTCTGGTTTAGCGGCGGCTACTTTTTCAAATGTTTCTTTAGCAGATTTGTATTTACCGTAGTACATGTCCTTTAAGCCATCTTCTACAGATTGAGCCATTACGCCATTCGCGACGCACAGCAATGCTACAATTAAGCTTTTCCGTCTGTTCATGAGCAATCTGGTTTTAGTTGTGTTGTGTTTTTTTGCTTTATTGAATATTGGCTTCCCTGAACACCGCATTAATCTTAGCAGGGAATAATCTGAATTTCTTAATCACTAACTGTCCTTCATAACTGCCGAGGAAGGTTGCAAATCCCGTGCCTAAGCCCCTGTAGGGCTCTCTAAGCACAAAGAAGCAACCGCGTTTCAGCGGGTAAGAGCCGGTAGCAATGTATGCCTGGTAAGGCTTTACAAATTCGGAGCCATAATCGGCCCGCACTTTTACTACCGTTGCTTTGCTGGTGAATTCGATCGATGTGGAATCATTCGGATCAGAGATCCAGTTCACACCGATGACGCCGATGGCGGCTTTGTTCTTCGTAACGTAGTCCACAACTTCCGGGTTGGTTTTAGCGGCCATGGTATTGGTTGGCAGCGCTTTTCCCTTGTTCAGGGAATCACGTATATACCTTACGGTACTGGAATTTTCGTTATCAAAAACAATTTGCCATTTGCGTTCTGTGTCGGTACCATCCATAATGTGGCGTACCTGGTCCATGGTTAGAATGGAATCAGGATTCTCATGGTTAGTAACCAGCGCCAGCGCGTCCCAGGCCAGCAGCATGCTTTGCGGAGTAATCTTTAACTCTTTAAAGTAGGCTTTTTCTTTTTCCGTTAATTCGCGCGTGACAATGACCATACGCGCACTATCATTTAAAAGATCTTTAAAACATTCTGCCTCCGGTTTGTATTCCGCCACAATCTTTGTTTTGGGATACAGGGAGTGAAATACTTTCAGCTCTGCTTCTATCAGCGGTTCATACGTTTCATCTACACTAATATGGATCGTACCTGTTGTGGGTGTATCCAAAGGCTGTTTCCCATTATTGCTGTTACATGCAAACAGGCCACCAGCCAACAATGCCAGCCAAGCCGCCTTATGCTTTAATACTTTCAAAAACATAATATAGCTCCTCCGGTTAGTTTTCTTCTGTTCTTTTGTCAAAAAATAATTGCTTTACGCCCCTGTACACACGAAATAATCCATACGCTACCAGTATTGCACCAAAGATATTCATCACCCATGGGTCTAATCTAAAGTTGCCTAAACCCAGTTTTTCAGCAAAGAAGGCAAAGAGTCCAAATAGCAGAAAAAATATACCTCTTAACAATTCCCCCAGTGGGCGGTACGCTATCTGTATCCGCCGGTTACTTGATCTTTCCTGTTGCATTAGCATGATAGTAAGTTACAATTATACAAAAATTATTTTTTTAATCTCACATATTCAAAGCCAGTAAAATGTTAAAACTACGGGCTGGTATGTGTTCAAATGGCCGTTGCTGCTGACTTTGCGGGCATTAACTTTTTTTGTTCCTTATTTATTGTTAATATATTTAACAATTGGATATGAAGGCGTTAAGCGACCGTTAATGCAGCGGCTGTATCGGCGGACATTCAATAAATAGATGCATCCCGCAGCTATTTTCCATATAGGGACTTCCCGTAAAATCTTGTAGGTTTGCGGTCCCGGCCAAACCGGGCGATCATATGAAAATATTAATGGTATGCCTGGGCAATATTTGCCGCTCTCCGCTGGCAGAAGGCGTGTTACGGGACCTGGCACAAAAAAAGGGACTTAACTGGGAGATTGATTCAGCCGGCACAGGCTCCTGGCATATTGGCGATCCGCCGGATCACCGCTCCGTAAGGGTGGCCCGGCAGCATGGGGTGGATATTTCGGGCCTCCGGGGCAGGCAGTTTGGTGTGGCAGACTTTCAGCAGTTTGACCGCATTTATGTGATGGACCTGGACAATTACCGCAATGTACTGCGGAAGGCCCGCAGTGAAGCCGATCAGGCAAAGGTGCAGCTGCTGCTGGCCAACCAGCAGGAGGTGCCCGATCCCTGGTATGACGATAAACTTTTTGAGCCCGTGTATCAGATGATATATAAGGCCTGTGAGCGGATAATTAATAATGAAAAATGAATAATTAATAATTATGGAGGCCGGTAGCCGTACGGTTAGGAGTCCATATTAATTGTTCTAATGAGGTATTGATTTTTCATTTTTATATTATTGTTCCCGATTGTTAATTATTAATTCTTAATTATTCATTCAATGATAAAACCCAGCATCCCCAAGGGTACACGTGATTTTGGGCCGGCAGTGGTGAAGAAGCGGCAATATATTTTTCAAACCATCCGCGAAACGTTTGAGCTGTTCGGCTTTCAGCCGCTGGAAACACCGGCTATGGAAAACCTGAGCACACTGACGGGTAAATATGGAGAAGAAGGCGATAAGCTGATCTTTAAGATCCTGGATAATGGCGAGATCTTAGGCCGTGCGCAACAAGCCAAAGACAGCCGGGAGCTGGCTACCCTGATCTGCGAAAAGGCTTTACGATATGACCTTACCATTCCCTTTGCACGATATGTAGTAATGAACCAGCATGAGCTGGCCCTGCCTTTTAAACGCTACCAGATGCAACCGGTGTGGCGGGCCGATAGGCCGCAAAAGGGCCGCTACCGCGAGTTTTACCAGTGCGATGCCGATGTGGTAGGCAGTAACTCCCTGCTGAATGAAGTGGAATTATTAATGATTTACGACCGGGTATTTACTAAACTGGGGATGCACGGCTACGAAGTGCGGGTAAATAACCGCAAGATCTTAAGCGGCCTGGCAGAAAAGGTCGGGAAACCGGAGCTGCTGATGGATATTACCATTGCCATTGATAAATTAGATAAGATCGGAGAAGCTGGTGTGAATGAGGAATTACTAAATCGCGGACTGAGCCAACAAGATGTGGACATAGTCAACAATTTCCTGCGCATTGAGGGCAACAACGCTGAAAAACTACAGCAATTGCAAACCTTGTTGCAGGGTTCAGGCATCGCGCAAAAAGGCATTGAAGAATTATCGTTTGTACTGAACAGTGGCTTGGGCCGTTTTCAATCGGCCCCGATCGTAGATGTAACCCTTGCACGCGGACTGAATTATTATACCGGCATGATCGTAGAGGCCAAAGCGCCGGCAGCAGTGAAAATGGGCAGCATTGGCGGCGGCGGCCGTTATGACGACCTTACCGGGTTGTTTGGCCTGCCGGGTTTGTCGGGCGTAGGTATTTCCTTTGGGGTAGACCGTATTTACGATGTACTGGAAGAGCTGCAGCTGTTCCCTTCCACTGCACAGCAAAGCACCAAAGTATTATTCCTGAATTTAGGCGAGCAGGCCTTACCGGTGGCGTTTAACCATGTGATGCAGCTGCGCGATAAAGGTATTGCGGCAGAAGTATTTCATGAGCAGACCAAAATGGATAAGCAAATGAAGTATGCTGATAAACGTGGTATTCCTTATGTAGTGATCATCGGGGAAAGTGAGCTGCAGGAAAATATGCTGAGTATTAAAAACCTGCAAACCGGGGAGCAGCAGAAGATTGGAGCAGGGGAGCTGTTAGGGTTTGCGTTTTAGAATTAATAATTAATAATCGCAGGGCCGGTGAATGCATGCTCTGCACCAGCAAATAAAAAGAAGAGGGCGATATTTCAATTTGAAGTATCGCCCTCTTTATTATTCATTATTCATTATTACTTATTTACCGCAACATTACTGCTCTTAAACGCCTCCAGCCCGCATTTCAGCCAGCTGGCATATGCTTTTACATCCGGTGTATAACCTACCGGGCGTGTAAGCAATTTTTCATCGGGGCTAATTAACACATAGAACGGTTGCGAGTTATTGCTGAAATTTTCTGTTTGCATAGTGGCAAACTTATCCCCTATCGTTTTTATCTCTTTCTTATGGCCTGTGCCGGTAGTGAACAGGAACTGCGCATCTTCCGGCAGCAGCTTACGGTCATCTACGTATAGGGATACCAGTATGTAATCGTCTTTGATAATTGTTTTCACTTCATCCTTCGGCCATACATTTTCTTCCATCTTACGGCAGTTCACACAGGCCCAGCCGGTGAAATCAAGCAGCAGCGGTTTGTGCTGCGCTTTGGCCAGCTCTAAGGCTTTCTCATAATCATTAACCACATTGGCTTCCACACCTTTTCCTTTGGCAGCATCTTCCCCATACACACTGTAGGTTAAGGGCGGCGGAAAACCACTGATCAAAGCACGGTTTGCATAAGGCGTATTGGTAACACCCGGTAACAGGTACAGGGTGAATGCTGCAAAAATAAGCGCGAACACCAAACGGGTTGGGCTTAGTTTCTTCAGCGGCGCATCATGCGGGAAACGGATCTTACCCAGCAGGTATAACACAATACAAACACCAATAATGATCCAGATGCCGAAGAACGCTTCACGCTTTAACAGGCCCCAGTGCTTTACCAGGTCGGCATTGGAAAGGAACTTAATGGCCATAGCCACTTCCAGGAAACCCAGCACCACTTTCACGGTTGTTAACCAGCCGCCGGATTTGGGTAATGAATTTAACCAGCCCGGGAACATGGCAAAAATGGCAAAAGGTAATGCCAGCGCAAAACCAAAACCGGCCATGCCCATGGTTAGCTGCATAGCGCCGCCGTCTGTTGAAAGGGAGCCTGCCAGCAAGGAGCCTAATATAGGACCGGTGCAGGAAAACGATACCAGCGCCAGGGTAAGCGCCATAAAGAAAATACCAATGATCCCGCCTACGCTGGTCTTGGCATCTACCTTACTGGCCAAGCCGCTGGGCAGGGTGATCTCAAAGTAGCCGAAGAATGAAATGGCAAATACAATGAAGATCACAAAGAAGGCCAGGTTAAGCCAGATGTTGGTAGAAATATTATTGAGTATTTCCGGGTTCAGGGAAGTTAAAAAGTGAAAGGGCAGGCTTAATAATACATAGATCAGGAAAATGAAAAAGCCATACAATGAGGCATTCATGATCCCTTTACTTTTTTCCTTTGTTTTTTTGGTAAAGAAAGAAACCGTGAGCGGGATCATGGGAAACACACAAGGTGTTAGCAAGGCAATGAAACCACCCAGCATACCCAGTATGAAAATACCCCACAGGCTTTTCTTTCCCTCATGCCCAATACCACCGCAGGTATTGGCAGGGCTGTCCAGTATAATGTTATTGCGTTTCAGTGTTTGCGCAGCATCGCTGGATTCCTGTAAGCCGGCTGCTACGCTGGTTAAGTTACCGGCTGCATCCAGGTTGAATTTAAAAGCTGTTTCTTCCGGGCCAACTACTTCTTCGCCCTTAATGGCCATAAAGTTCACACTGCCGGCTACCTTATTGGCACCGGGTTTCAGCTTTACGGTGGCCAGCAGCTCTACTTCGTTCTCAAAAAATTTAATGTTGGCATTATCCAGCAACGGCTCTTTGCGGCTATTCAATTTACCGGCTTCTGTTACATTCGTTAAGGTGGCAGTAGCTGCAGCGGTGGTATCCAGCACCACGCGGGTGTTAGGCTCATCATCGCTCATGGTAGTGGAAAATAGCTGCCAGCCTTTATCAATGGTGCCTTTCAGGTGCAGCACATATTCGCCGTCATTTTTTTTCTCAGCGGAATATTGCCATTTTACCACGGGAGCCGTGGAGTCCTGTGCATGGGCTGCTGCAGTGGCGCCCAGCATATATAGCAGAAATACGAATAAGTGCTTCATGGTGGTTTTATCACGGAACTTTAAAATAAAAAAATGGCAGTCCGCAGGGCTGCAATGGGCAGTGAATGGAAAAGTGTTGCATCTTATTTCATTCACGGCTGATTGCCGGCTGCAAACTGCCAGTTACAAATGATGAGTCAAATACTGCCTCACTTCCCTCCTATGCCTATTGCAAATTCAATCTCTTTAGGCGGCAGGCATTGGTGATCATCACATACCATGAACTCAACAGAGCCCTTTACTTTGGTAGCCGCTTTTCCTTTAACGGTAACGGTTTGTACAAAGTTTACCTGGTTCTCGTAATATTTTAATTCAGAATCAAAGTTCTTATCAAATGCTTTGTGCAGCTTACCATCTTCCTTTATGCGGCCGGTAGCAGCTACCAGCGGGTTCTTGCTGAATTTAAAGGAGGTAGGCACCGGTCCTTCACCGGCTTCCTGCGCATACAGGTGCCATCCCGGTTCTATGGTGGCTGTCATATGCAGCTCATAGGTCTTGTCATTGATCTTTTTAGATGCAAAGCTCCATTTTACAGGATTTTCGATCTGCGCACTTGCCAATATGGGCAAGGCAAACAAAAGCAGTGCAGTGAACAGTTTCTTCATAATCAATTTTCTTTTTAAATGGTTGGTTGGTTCTGGTTCTGGTGTCTTAATTATTTGCGATCAGGCTCTGGAATATAAGCTGACCGTCCCTATTGTTCAAAGCGGCGCTGGTAGCGCGCTCCGGATGTGGCATCATGCCAAAAACGTTCCTTTCCTTATTACAGATGCCGGCTATGTTGCGGATGGCGCCGTTCGGGTTGGCAGCGTCCACAATATTGCCAAACTCATCGCAGTAGCGGAACAGCACCTGGTTGTACTTGAACAGGCTGTCCAGCGTGGCATCATCTGCATAATAGCGGCCTTCGCCATGGGCCACCGGTATCATCAACGGACGACCGGTTACATCTTTAGTGAGGGAGGTGGCGGTATTTTCGCTTTTCAGGAAGATATTCTTACATACAAACTGCTGGTTCTGGTTACGCAACAGCACACCCGGCAGCAAACCGGCTTCGCACAGAATCTGGAAACCGTTACATACGCCTATTACACGGCCGCCTTTGTTGGCAAAGTCAATTACGCTCTGCATCATAGGGCTGAACCTGGCTATGGCGCCGCAACGCAGGTAGTCGCCATAGGAAAAGCCGCCCGGCAGTATAATACAGTCCTGTGTTGTAAAAGTGCTAATGTCTTTATCCTTATGCCATAATTCTATAACTTCCTGCCCCAGGTCATAACGAAGGGCATCTATCATATCATGGTCACAATTAGAGCCAGGGAAGGTGACAACACCAAATTTCATGTGAAAATCTTTAATCAATAATACAGGTAAATTGCAAAATTAGGGAGCCGTCCGCACATTTCCATAGCCGTCTATACTAATCTAAGCATGTGCTAACAGGTTGATATTCTAATGTACTGACCAATAGGCCCATATATATTACTCTTATATCCAGCCAGTAAGCCGGCATTCAATTTTAACTAAAATATTGCATTACAATCACGTAGCCCAGCGTAATAAAGTGAATGATATTGGCCACCGTTTCATTGGTAATGGTCCAGTATACATTGGCCACGAACATAGAAATAGGTAATATAGCCAGCACCCAATAATCTGGTGAAAAATGCACATTAAACAAAGGCACCAGGATGGCCACCATCACAAAAACGATCTGCACGGCCCAGGTTTTACGTGTTTGAATAAGCATTTTCTTGAGCGGGCGCTGTAACAGCATCCACCCCAGTATAAAGAAGAACAGGCTGACTATTACAGCGCCCCATGCTTTATAATCACTAAGAATTGGCAGGCTAAAACCTATACGGGGGATTCTTTTCAGCAAAGCCCCCTGGTTGGTGATGAACAGGTAAGTGCCCAGCAGGTACAGCGGGCATATGAGGCCCAGCAGGGCAATGATCCACTCTGCCAGCCGGAAAGGCCTCATAATGAGCAGGCTGATAAGCAGCAGCACACAAAATACAATGGCCGGGAAGTAGAACAAACCGGCAATACCCAGCGCAAAACCTATATTAAATACCACATCCCTTGCTGAAGTGCGTGTATACAGCTCCGTTGTACTGGAAAATACCCACAGCATAATACAGTTCACCAGCAAGGCCGGTGAAAATACATTCCAGCCCTGCCATAAAGAGGTAAAGAGCAGGTAGCTCATTGCCGGCAGGTAGGTGGACTTGGGAAACAGGCGGTGGTGGTTAATGATCCTGGTGAGCAGCAGCGTTTGCAGGAACAGCAGCAGGATGGCTATGGAGGTAAAGAACAGCGGGCTTTTGCCTACCAGCACCTGCAGCCATTTTACCAGCAGGTCGTACAAAAGGCCCTCTGACCCGTCTGCGATAAAGGTTGACGGATGTAACAGGTAGAAAAACTTAACCAGTAACGTATATATTAACAGCAGCAATACCGTTAATGGATTGCCGGAGCGGAAAAATCTTACCACGGTGCAAAGGTGTGATTAAAAGTCAACTTTTGCAAAGCAAATATAATTCCTGTAAACACAGGGTATCAATACGCTGCGGCTGCTGATCTGCTTTCCGTAACGGGGCATCCACGTAAACCCTTTATCCAGGTTGCGCAGGGTAGGCAGGCGGCTGATCTTACCATCCGGCTGGATGCTGTTGTCCGTTAAGATGTAGTTGCGGCGGTCCAGCTCATTATACAGGAAACGCAGCTCACTGCCTATGTTCACCATTATAAAGGAGAGGTACAGGTCGGCCCCGTCGTCAAACTGGCTTTTGCGTACAAAGTTGCTCCATTGCGGGTTGCCCTCATTATCAAATGACAGGATAGCCACATTATCATAGTGGTAGCGGTTCCCCTGTGAGTTATTCCATCCCCAGGGATTATAATACATGGGGGAATACGGAGAATAATAATAGGAGTACGGGTACGACATGCCGCCATATGGGCCGTACATATAGTTCCAGCGGTTCCAGGGCTGATAGCGGGAGGTGGTGTAGAATGATTCTGCTGTTAACAGGAAGCCTCCGTCTTTGGTATTAATGATCTTACGAATGAAATAGTCGTTGAATGCCGCATTGGTAGAGGATTCTCCGCGGGCGTTCATTTTCAGCTCATTGGAGAACTGAGCCAGCTTTTCAAATATCTGCTGTTTCTGCTCATAGTCGTATTTGCTGATGTACAGGCCTTCTACATTACCCCGCTTCTGTTTGTAGTAAAAAGCGGTGATCAGGGCCCGGTGCTGGTTGTTATCCAGCTTCAATTTCACCTCATCCAGCAGCTGGTTCTGCAGCTTCATGGGAGTGATCTCAAAGGAATCTACTGCGGATCTTTTGATCACCAGCTCCCCGTTCACCGTATAATCCCGGTTGCTGGTACGTTCCAGCTTGGTAAATATCAGGTCGCCGTTATTGGAAAGGTTAAAATTGCCGAGGAAGCTCTTTTTCTCCATGGGCAATGACAGGCGGCTGTTATTTACAAAGTTGAAGGAGCTATCGTACTGGAAGGTATAAAACACGTTGTTGTCTTCCTTGTCCTGGTTGATCTTGTAGACCAGGATCCGGGACTTATCTTCCGAATACTCTACAGAGTACACTTTGTTTTCCTTGGAATAAAAACCAATGCGGGTAGAGTCTATTACTACGGGTGATTGTTCAAACTTGGCTTCTGGGTTCATAGTAGCGCAAACGCTGTACACGGCATCCTTACGCTGGAACTGGTAGATCATGAACACCTTGTTGGGGTAGGCCACAAAATCCATGCTGATGATCTTACGGGGTAAAAAGTCCAGCTTTACCCGCTGTTTCAGCTGCATGGCGTTGTCATATACGGACACCGCGTTGTCACCCCGGTCGCTTTTATACACCATGATGTTACCGCCAACCCGGCCTATAATTTCAAATTCAGTGCTTTTATAATCATCCCGTTCCGGTTCTGAGTAGGCTATTTTTTGGGCCATGAGTGATCCGCCACACAAAAGCAGGCAAGCCAGGAGAGAAAATCGGTATAGCATCGGTATATGTTTTAAATAATGTGGTAACGTAAATTCATTCTATATTGTTGTAGGCGACGGGCCATACCCATAGGAAAAATTTTACAGTCAAACCTACACGAAAATTTGCTTTTCACAAAGAGTATGTGGTCCATGGTCAATGGTCCGTAGTCCATGGCCTGCTCCGGTGCTCCTGTACTGCGGATGAATGGCCGATGGCAATGATGCACGGCTGCCGCTCATACGTGTAAAACCTACTATACTACGTTAAAGGCCATGGACCATCGACTATGGACCATGGACTATTTACTTTTATTCTGTACATTTAGATAAATTTAATTCAGAACCGTTCTTGCCTGATGGAAACAGTGTTAATTACCGGGGGTACGGGATTTATTGGAGAAGCGCTTACTCAACTGCTTACCGAACATGGATATCATGTAATTGTCCTGAGCCGTCAGCCACATGCGCACACAAATTCCGCTAACAACCTGCTCACCTATGCTCATTGGGATGTGCGCAAGCAGGCCATAGATCTGGCGGCCGTGCAGGCGGCTGATTTTATCGTACACCTGGCCGGGGCCAATGTAGCCGGCCATCGCTGGACCAATACCTATAAAAAAGAGATCGTAGACAGCCGCATTCAAAGCAGCCAGCTGTTATTCAATACGTTACAGCAGCATCCTAATAAGGTGCGCAAATTCATCAGCGCTTCCGGCACCGGTTATTATGGCGAAAATCATAATGGCCTTGCCCCTTTTACGGAAACAGACCCGCCTGCCACAGATTTTCTGGGCAATACCTGCCAGGCCTGGGAAGCGGGCGCCCTGCAAATGGAGCAGCTGGATAAAAAAGTAGTGATCTTCCGCACCGGTATAGCCTTAAACAAAAATGGCGGCGCACTAAAAGAATTTTATAAACCCCTGCAGTTTGGTTTTGCCACTATCCTGGGCAGCGGGGAACAATGGGTAAGCTGGATACACCTGCACGACCTGGTACGCCTTTACTTTAATGCGATCGTAAACCCGGGCTTAACCGGCATTTTCAATGCCGTGGCCCCAAAGCCGGTACAGCATAAGGACCTGATCATGACCATGGCCAAGGTGGCGAAGGGCAAAAGTTTTATTTCTGTACATGTACCTGCCTTTGCTTTAAAGCTGGGCTTAGGTGAGATGAGCACTGAGGTATTAAAAAGCGTTAACGTATCCTGCCGGAAAATACAGGACACCGGGTTCCAGTTCTCCTACCCGGAGATTGGTGCTGCAATGGAGCAACTGCTGGTTTAATTACGAATTATCAATTACGAATTACGAATTGGGCTGGATGTGTTCAGTTAAATGCTGAACGCGGAAAGCTGAAAGTATAAAGCACAATGCCTAAAGCAAAACACAATCAGCGTTTAGCTTTAGGCATTGAACGTTAAGCGTTCCGCACTACTTCACGATCCAGCGGTTCACCATATTATCCGGGCCTTCCAGCACTACTTTATAAAAGCCTTTGGGCAGCTGTTGTACATCTACTACTGCTTTTTCCTGTTCCAGCGGCACCTGTGCCAGCAGCTGGTAATCATCCTGGCCGCCTTCTTTGAACCGGTTGGTAGTGGCTACCCATATTTTCACCTTTCCTTTTTTAGCCATGGCCTTCCATTGCAGCTGCAGCTTGCCATCAGCATACGCGGCCTGCGGCTGTACCAGGGATATGGGGCCGATAAGCGGCACTCCATCTACTTCCCGGGCATTTGCTTCAGGGATCTTAACTTTCATAAAGCGGGCAATGCTGGGCATAATATCTATTATCCCCGGCTGGCCATGCTTAAAACAATCGTTCAGCTGCTGCGCATTGGTTACCATCCAGGTGGTACGCTCCCGGTCCGACTGGCGGCCATGCCCACGGCCGGTTACACTATCGCGCCCATGATCCGTGGTAATGAAGATCAGCCAGTCTTCCCCGAACTGTTTGCGGCGGTATTGGATGGCGCTCCAGATGCGGCCTACCTGGTCATCTACCATCTTCACGGCATCGTACATTTTTCCACTGTCGCCAAAGCGGTGCCCCATATCATCACTGTATTCCAGGTACACCCAGGAAAGGTCCGGCGCATTGGTACGGAGATAGGCTGCTGCCTGGTTGGTCACCGTTTCATCTATCAGATGAATGTACTGGCTGCTTTTATCGTGCGGGTACTGTACGGTATCCAGCTCCAGCCCATCCACATGATGATCTATATGCAGGTACCCGGTTTGCGGCAGACTGTCGCCTACCAGCTTGGTACGGTTATCCAGCCAGGTGGAGAAAATAGCGGCTTGCTTTTGCGGGTAAGCTGCTTTAAAATAGCGGAACAGGCTCCAGTAGTTGTAGTTCTGTGCGGCAATATCGTTATCCCATACATTGTGCTTATTCACCCAAACGCCCGTGAGCAGGCTGTTGTAGCCTACCGCAGAAATAGTGGGTGTTTGAGAATAACCGCCCTTTTCCCCTCCTACATAAGCGCGGGTATAACCGCCTACGGCTGCAATACTGTCCATATGCGGGGTGGGAACTTTTTCTTTTACATCTGCCGGAATACCATCTACTATAATAAATACCGCCTTACGGGCGCCTTGCTGGGCGTGCAGGGTAAGACAGAGACCGACTAACAGGAAGGTATATATGATTTTTTTCATTTGCATGGTTTTAAAAGTGAGGCTGCCACAAAAGAATGTAAAATGTAAAATGTAAAATTTTAAATCATAAATGTAAAAGTAAAATGCCGCGAACATGATTGTATATCCGGTATCGCCGCATTTTACTTTTACATTTGAAATTTTACATTTATGATTTTACATTCTTTTTAAGCTATTCTTTGATCAGTAACCACATTTGTCCGTTAATATTATCCCCTGAAGGATATTGGCGGCTAATAGCGGCGGTTACATTCTCACGGTTCAGGTCAAACTCATTTTCAGGATACATCCAGCGTTTGGGCACCTGGTGGTTGTTCAGCACACCGGCGCCGGATACATCAAATACGGGGAAGCCTGTACGCCGTTGCTCATAAAACGGCAGCCAGCCGGTGTTCACAAAACAGGCAATATATTTTTGTGTAATGATGGACTTCAGCTCCTGCCCTGCCTGCAGCTGCACTGCCGGTTGGGCCAGGTAGGCGGTAATGGCATCCGGCGCTGTTTTATAGAACTCATGAGATGCCTGTATACCTTTTTTATAATAATCGCTGGCGCTGCCACTGATCCAGCCGCGTACCACCGCCTCTGCCAGTATGAACTGCAGCTCTGCATAGCCCATAGCGGTGCTGGCCTCATTTACGGGATCATGGTAATAACGCTCATCTATCTTAGAGGCCTGCCCGGCTGCTACCCGGGTTGAGTTCTCGTCAATAGTAGCGCTGCCCATAACACCGCCGTAGGCATTAAAATCATCATCTGCCAGCCCGGAATGGATGGGCGCTTTAGCTGCCATGCGGAACAAACGCGGATCTTTCAGGCCTTTCAGCATGTTCACAAAAGTTTCCTCCATGTAATAGGCGGTTTGCAGATCGTTGTTGTTGAAGAAGGGATAGCGGTCGTCCTGCAGGTCATAGAACACCAGCTGCGCATTGTCGGCATTGCCGGTGAATAAGGGATACTGCGCCGGGTTGTTCACTATTTCACTGAAGCGTTGTTTGATATTCAGCTTGGTGTTGCCTTCTTTTTGGGAAAGAGAGATGAGCACCCGCAGGCTGAAGCTGTTGATCAGCTGTTTCCACTGTTTAATAGTTCCTTTATACACTACATCGCCCTGTATGGCACCTGCATCGTCTGTTAGCGCAGTGTTGGCTTCTTTCAGCTGGTCCAGCACTTTCAGGAAAATATCCTCCTGCTTATCATAGCCTGGTGTAAAATTTTTCTCGTTGCCCTGTAAGGCTTCGCTGTAGGGCACATCGCCAAAGGTGAGGGTAAGGCGCATAATAAAATAGGCCCTGAAAAATTTGGCCAGTGCCAGGTACACCGGCTTATTTACCCGCTGGGCTTCTATTTCCATCTGCACTACCTGGCGCAGGTTATCATAGTCGCCATAGCCGGAGCGTTGCCAGCCATAGTACTGGTTATTATTCACCCCGTCTGTATAGGCCATCTGGCGCGATGCCAGCGCAGCGGACAGGCTTACCTCATTAAAAGCATCGATCTCTATACTGGTAAGCAGCAGGTCCGGCGAGGCCTGTGTGGTTTTATTGGGATCTGTCTGGAAAGCCTCAAACTTCTTACAGCTCACCAAACCGGTTATAAGCAGCAGGTTAATGGCAATAAATATCTTTCGCATACTTTACTTGCTTTGATGATCAGAATTTAAAATTCACGTTAAAACCCATACTGCGCATAGAGGGTGTTTGCAGGTTATCTTCGCCGGTATCCGGGTCCACATTGGGCAGCTTTGCAAACAGCAGCAGGTTACGGCCTATCAGGGCTACGGAAGCGGAACGGAAGAAAGTGCCTTTCACCCATTTTTCCGGTACCTGCCAGGTGAGGTTCACCTCCCGCAGCTTTAAAAAAGTTTCTGAATAGTAGTTATAACGGGTGTTGGCGGCGTTGCTGGTGTTCACCATATAATCAATGTAGTTCACGGCTTTGGTGTTGGGTGCAAACTTGCGGCTATCGCCAACAATATTGCCTGCCCCGTCATACTGGATATCACCACCGGTTACTACTACGCCCTGGCCTACATAGGTAGCCTGCCCGGCATTCGCATCATCGCGGAACTGGTTCACTGTACCGGGGTGCGTACCGCCCCACCACATTTTCTGGTTGGTGGTGGAGTAGATCAATCCGCCAATACGCCCGTCTACCAGGAAGCGCAGCGAAAAATTCTTATAACGGAAGGTATTTTCCACGCCATACACCCAATCCGGATCATCGTTACCTACATACCGCGTAAAGGGATCATCTTTCGGAAAACCATTGCTCTGGTATACGATATTACCCTGCGGGTCTTTTTCATATACGGATGCAAAGATGCGGTCAACCCGGTCACCTACCTTCAGCTTGCCCAGCACGGCTTCATTATTGAAAATAGCCTGCAGGTAGCGGTGGTAGCTGCTGAAATTCATCAGCACATCCCAGCTGAAATTCTTATTACGTATAGGGGTACCTGTTAACACAAACTCAATACCCTTGCGTAAATACTTATTACCATTCTCACGGCGGGAGGTATAACCGCTGGTACCGGATACATTGATGTTCACAATATTGTTGTAATCCTGTATGCGGTAGTAGGTAGCATCAAAGCCCAAACGGTTGCCGAACCATTTCATTTCCAGGCCGGCTTCCCAGGAGGCAGAGGTGCGGGGCTTCAGATCAGGGTTCTGCAGCGTGCCGCCGTAAGTAAGGGAAGGTGTACCATTCCATTTAATGCCCCGGTCGTAAGCGGGCAGGTAATTGTAGGTGTAAGTATTATCCGAATCCAGCAAACCGCTGGACACTTTTGACCAGGAGCCGCGTGCTTTCAGGTAAGAGAACCAATGCGGCAGCTTTACCAGCTCAGACACCAGTATGGAACCGGATACGGAAGGATAAAAGAACGTATTGTTGCTTACCGGCAGCGTGGATATTTTATCGGTACGGCCGGTGAGCGTGAGGTAAAACGCGCCTAAATATTCCAAGTCCACAAAACCATAGGCGCTGCTGGTACGCCTTTCTTCCAGCCCATTGGTACCCTGCACCGGGTTGGTGGAGTTGCTGAGGTTATAAAAATCAGGTATTGACAATCCATCTGTATTAGACGACTGGTACCGGTAATTGCGGTAGTAGTTGGAGCCGCCTAATTCGGCATGCACCGCAAAATCTTTGGTGAAGGTATGCTCGTACCGCAAAATGAGGTCGGTAACAATGTCGATATAATTACCGCTGCTCACATAAAAGTTGCCGCGCGATTTATCACTGTAACGCACATAACTTTTAGGCTCTTTTACATTGGAGGTTAAGCCATAACTATTAACACCCGTGCGGAACTTGGCGCTGAAATCCTTACTGAACGTATAGTTCAGTGCCATGGAGCCAAATGTATTATCCTTGTAGTAACCGTTCAGCAGCTCATATGCCTGGAAGTAAGGATTGTTATACCACGACTGGTTATAGTGTTTTTGCTGGATGCCTTCCTGGCCCGGCTGCCAGTAGTTGCGCAGGTCGCGGATATCTACATCGGCGCCGGTCCATAAAACCAGGTTATACAGGTAGTTGCCGGGGCCGTAGCCTACTTCCGGGTAATTATCCGTGTACTGGCGGTTGTAAGTGATGCGCGCATCCACATTCAGCCGGTCAGATAAATTATAGTCGCCCGATAAGCTGAAGGAGCTGTTGTTCAGATCCGTATTCGGCACTACTCCCATTTGATAAATGTGAGAGGCTGATGCCCGGAAATTCCCTTTATCACTGCCTTTGGTAACACTGATGTTGTTAGTGGAGATAATGCCTGTTCTGAAAAAGTTCTTCACATTATCCTTACCGCGGGATATAAAGGGCAGCGGTACCCGCTGGTTGGTATTGGGATCTACAGAACTGTTATACTGCGGCGTTTCCCAATAGCCACTGGGCGTGCTTGGATCGGGCTGATCCAGCTTAGGGCCCCAGATCCAGCCGGAACCTTCCGTGCCACCGCCGGAACCATCCACATAGGCATATTTGCCTTTGTAGCCATCGCCATAAGTGCATTGCACTTTGGGAATGCGTATAAAAGAGGGCTGGAACATGGTAGAGGAATTAAATTCCACTGCCAGGTCTTTACCCTTACCCCGTTTGGTAGTGATCATAATAGCGCCGTACTGGCCTATGGAGCCGTATAATGCAGATGCAGTGGGGCCTTTCAGCACGCTAATGCTTTCCACATCATCCGGGTTCACCTTCCACATATCTGCCTGCTGATCGGGAATACCATCAATTACCATCAGCGGTTTTTGTCCTCTGAGGGAGATGCCTGCATCCCGGAAAAGGTCGGTAGAGCTGCGGATGGTAAGGCCGGCCACACGGCCGGTTAAAGAGCTTACCAGGTTAGGTTCCCTGGCCTGCGTCATGCTTTCACCTTTCACTTCCTGCACTGCATATCCCAGTGATTTCTTTTCTTTTTGTATGCCCAGGGCGGTTACCACTACCTCATTCAGGCCCGATACATCGGGCTGTAATGCCAGGTTAATGGTGGTTTGCCCGCCTACTGTGATCTCCACAGGTTTGTAGCCCATGAAGTTCACCACCAGTATATCTGTAGCGGCTACCTGGGGTATGGAAAAATGCCCCTTAGCATCTGTAACGGCGCCTTTGGTTTTTCCTTTAACGGTAATGGTTACGCCGGGTAATGCTGTGCCGGTAGTGGCATCTGTAATGTTGCCGCTTACGGTTACCTGCTGTTCGGCTTTTTGCTCACCGGCAATGCTGTGTATGGCGTAATAGTTACCGTACACCAGCTCACTGGTTAGCCCTAAAGGATGCAGCAGCTGTGGCAGGGCGGTTTGCAGCTCTTCCTGCGTTACTTTACGGTAAATGGCGTCGCTTACGGTTTTGCCGTACAGGAGATTGCTGTTGTAGTTAAATTTTACTTTGTGCGTGTTTTCCAGCTGCAGTAACACTGCTTCCAGCGAGTGCAAAAGCCGGATGTCCCCTTTGCCGGCCTTTGCCATCATATTTTGCCGTGCATAGGCGGTATTCAAACAACAACCCAATGCATGCAAAATAATAATGCCTGTTACTACTCTTTTTATAAGTAGCGTTTTGTGCATAACCATATTTTTTTCCGATGAAGAATGTTTGCAGGCAAATAGATCAATGAGCCGGCCGGATCACTACTTGCCCGTTTGTTTTATTGACCCTGATATCAAGCGATCTTTCAAGAATAGATAAAAGCAGCTCCAGGTTGCCTGCTGGCGCTGTACCTGTGAATTGGAGCCTGCTGAGCTCCGGTGCAGTAAATACCACCTGCACGCCAAAGTGACGTTGTATTAACCCTGCAATTTCCTGCAGGCTGGTCTGGTGAAAGATGAGTACATGATCCTTCCAGCCGGTGAGCACCAGGGTATCTGCTGCCTGTTTCTGCAAGGTTTGCGCTCCCCCATGGTATACGGCCATTTCGCCGGGCATCAGCAATACAGGCGTATTGTTGGCCGCCTTTACGCTTACCCGCCCGCTGTTCAGCACTACCTGTATGGTACTATCATTATGTGTTATATTAAACCGGGTGCCCAATACGGCTACCTGTAAACCCTGGCCTGCATGTACCGTGAACTGCGCGGCGGCAGGGGCTATTTCAAAAAAGGCTTCGCCCTGCAGCCATACTTCCCGCGCGTTGCCGCGCTGCATATTACTGTCATATTTCAGCTGCGAGTTAGCATTCAGGTGAATGGTGCTGCCATCCGGCAGGGTAATAGTGCGCATTTGTGCATAGGGCGTGCGCACGCTTACCCATTGTGCCTGCGGGCGGTTCCACCATAATGTGGTGGCTACCAGGCCCAATACCACTGCGGCAGCGGCCACCCAACGGATCATCAGCGGCCGGTAGTTCCGGCGTACCGGCACTACCGGCGGCGTTTCGAGAATGTTTCCAAGAATGCGCTCTGCTGCTGCTGCTTCCAGCACCGGCAGGGTGGTTACTTCCATCAGTTCCTCCGGATCAGGCAGCGCTGCGGCATCCTCATTTTCCTGCAACCAGGCTACCAGCAGGGCTTTTTCCTCCGCTGTACAGGCGCCTTTTGCATGTTTTATGAACAGTTCTCTGATATCCATTTTGTATTAATACAATCCGGCGGTTAAAAGGGACGATCCTGGTTGAAAATTTTTTTTCAGACGCCTGCATGCAGCATTACCTGGCAGCTGGTGATAATGAGCAGGGGCACGATCATGTCGTGCTGGTCATAATGGGTATGGAATTGTGTGCGCAGGAAACGGCTGGCCTTTGTGATCTGGTCTTTTACCGTGTTCTTGGATAAACCCAGCTTACTGGCAATTTCTTCGTGGGAAAGGCCGTCAATGCGGCTCATGGAATAGATCAGCCTTCTCTGGGGCGGCAGCTGTTCCAGCACCTGGTTATTCCAGCGCTGCAGCTCTGCCAGGGAAATGGCTTCTTCTGTAGTATTGAGCGAGGTAGGTTCGCGGTAAAAGATGACCCGGCGCAGGTTTTCGTCCAGGGCGGCTTTTTTCAGCAGGTTAAATACCGTGTGCTTGGTGGCTGTATAGAGATAAGATTTGATCGAAAGCTCTTCCTTCAGCTGCTGGCGGTTGATCCACAGCTTCATGAATACCTCCTGCACTACTTCTTCTGCCAGCTCCGGAGACCGGCATAGCTTACAGGCATAGCCGAACAGCGGATCCTTTACTGCGTAAAACAGATCTCTGAAAGCGGCGGCATTTCCTTCCCTTATTTGTGGTACATATTCCTGCATATGCAGCGTATCGATTACAAGCGCTAAAGATCGGAAATGACCTTTACCGTAGTATTAAGGTAGTATTAAATTTAGGTAAAAAAGCGGAAATGCTAAACGCTTAATGCTAAACGCGGAACGCTTAATGCTGATTATGTTTTGCTATTAGCTTTTTGTATTAAGCGTTATGCGTTACGCCTTCGGACATAAGCGTTAAGCGTTCAGCACCTTCACCATTGCCTCCGCCTTCAGTAAACATTCCTCCCACTCTTTTTCAGGATCGCTGTAAAACGTAATGGCTGAGCCGGTAGGAAAAGAGAGGTGGCCGGTAGCTGCATTGTAGAGGATACTGCGGATCACTACATTCAGATCCAGGTCACCGGCAGGGGTAATGTACCCTACGCTGCCGGAGAATAAGCCGCGGCGGACAGGCTCATACCGGTCAATGAGCTGCATGACCTTTAATTTGGGGGCGCCCGTCATAGAGCCCATTGGGAAAGCATACTGCAGCACAGTGGTAAAAGGCATGTTATTTTCGCGTATAGCCTTTACCGTGGAGATCATGTGGTGTACATGCGCAAAAGAGTAAATGCCAAACAGCTCCTCCACCTGCACGCTGCCCTGTATAGCGGTATGCGCCAGGTCATTGCGCACCAGGTCTACTACCATTACATTTTCCGCGCGTTCCTTGGGGCTTTGGAATAAGGTGCTGCGGGCCTGCTCATCCAGCGCTGCATTCTCCAAACGGCGGGTAGTGCCTTTAATGGGCTGGGAAATAATGTTGTTACCCTGCTGCTGTAAGAACCGCTCGGGGCTGGAGCAAAGCAGGTACTGACCCTTTACCCGGTAATAAGCGGCAAAGGGGGCGGGCGATAAACGGTTCAGCTGGTCAAACAACGTTAAGGGATGTACGCTGATGTCCGGTATAAAATTATCCCGGCAAAAATTCACTTCATAACAATCTCCGCGGTGTATATGATCCTGCAGGGTTTTAACCGTTTCCAGGTACGCAGTCCGGTGCAGGCGGCTTTGGGGCTGCGGGGCAGCAATCGTACTCCGCTGCGGCTCTATATATGCAGGCATTTGCAGGCAGGCGTTATAAATTTCGCGGGCCTGCTGCTCTGTAAAATCCTCCCCTCCTATCTGCACCTGCTGTGTTTGTAACAACATTACCACCCGGGGTCTGAAAAAATACAGGTCGGGAAAAGCAATGCCGTTATCACGGGCAGCGCTATACGGAGTAGTAGTATGGGAGGTTTCCTGTTTCAGGTCGTAGGCTAAGTGACCAAACAGCCAGTCCTGGCAGGTATCATGGAATTGCTGCAGCGCGGCTAATGCACTACCGGCGGGCAGCGCAACGTATTCTATTGCTTCAGTTGCCAGCAGCGCTTCGTAGCGGTTATACGGTGAGGGGTAATCATTGTTGTCCAAAAAACAACAAATGTTGAACCGGTTAGACCAATTCAACATTTGCCGTTTAAAAACTTTATGATCGACTACTGGAAAATCGTGAAATATCCTGATAATGGTTTGTTTTAACGCTTAGAAATCGTCATCGTCATCATCAAAGCCGCCCCTGTCGTTAAACAGGTCCATGTCTTTGAACTCATCATCAAAACCCAGATCATCGTCATCGTCACCGGTTTTCTTACCCGGGCGGCCACGGCGAGCTTTAGGCTTAGGCATATCAAACTCTTCGAAGTCTGGATCATAGTCTTCATCCTGTTCTCCTTTTTCCCATGCATCATCATCGTCATCGGCTGCGTCATCATCGTCATCTATATCGTCGTCGTCATCATCTTTACTTTTCTTAGAAGCCGGCTTATCTGATTTTTTTGCAGCAGCAGACTTCTTCGGAGTTTCCTCTTCATCATCTTCTTCGTCCTCGTCATCTACTTCTTTCTTAGGTTTGGCGGCAGCCTTAGGGGTCCCTTTGGTTGGCTTGGGCGAAGTAGGTTTCTTGTTCTCTTTTTCGTTATCAGATTTCGATTTCATAATAGGTTCACTTATTTCTTTAGCGTAAAGTTTTAACAGTTTTTTTTATTCGCCAAATTTTTTTTCTTCTCTTTTTTTTGTAATTTTTTAGGTTTTATTGTTCCAGTATCTGATCCCGTCCAGGCCCGTTGGAAACGTATTTCACAGGTACCTTCAGGTAGGCTTCCACTTCCTTAACAAATGCTTTCATTTCTGCCGGTAACTCGCTGTAAGAGTTACTGTTGGCTGCTGCTTCATCACTCCAGCCGGCGTACTTTTCCCATACCGGCTTCACATCCAGGCTGGTTAACTGAAACGGCATTTCCCTTGTTTTAGTACCATTTACTTCATAAGCGGTACAAGCGTACACTTCATCAAATGCATCCAGCACATCGCTTTTGGTCATTACCAGCTGGGTTACACCGCTTAACATGCAGGTATAATCCAGAGCTACCAGGTCTATCCATCCGCAACGGCGGGGGCGGCCGGTGGTAGCGCCAAATTCGCGGCCTATTTCGCGCAGCTTTTCGCCGGTGGCATCATGCAGCTCCGTTGGGAACGGACCGCCGCCTACACGGGTGCAATAGGCCTTTGTAACGCCTATTACTTCCTGTATCCATTTGGGCGCTATGCCTAAACCGGTACATACGCCTGCAGAAATGGTGTTGGAGGATGTTACGAACGGGTAAGTTCCAAAATCCACATCCAGCATACTGCCCTGCGCCCCTTCCGCCAGCACTTTCTTACCGGCTTTCAGCTTCTCATTCAGAAAATATTCTCCGTTTACAATATTCATTTTCTTCAGCAGCTCAACTGCGGCAAAAAAGTCTTTTTCCCAGTTGATGATGTCCTGGCTAATATCTTCCTGGGTATCGTACCCGGCCAGCAGGTGCAGGTGCTTCTGCTTCAGCTTTTCGTACTTTTCTTTAAAGTCAGGCAACATCACATCGCCTACACGCAAACCGTTACGGCCGGTCTTATCCATGTAAGCCGGGCCTATGCCTTTCAGCGTAGAACCGATCTTTTCACTGCCTTTGGCTATTTCAGATGCTTTATCAAGCGCCCGGTGCGTGGGTACTATGAGGTGCGTTCTTTCTGCAATAAATAAGTTCTCCTGCAGGTTTACGCCTAATGCGGTTACCTTTTCACATTCCATACGGAAGGTTACGGGGTCCAGCACTACGCCATTACCAATGAGGTTCACGGTGTTTTTGTGGAACACCCCGGAAGGGATGGTGTGCAGCACCACCTTCTGATCATTGATATATAAAGTATGACCAGCGTTTGGCCCACCCTGGAAGCGGGCTATCACGTCATATTTACCTGCAAAATAGTCCACAATCTTCCCCTTGCCTTCATCTCCCCATTGCAGGCCTAACAAAACATCTACCATAATTTGTGTAAGTTTAGAAAAGAAGTGGCAAAATTAAGGCGAAATATGAAGATTTGGAGAATTTTCTGTTCGCTTGGGTCCACGGTCCATAGCCGATGGTCCATAGCATATACCGCAGGGAAAATGCGCCAGCACCACCGCTACACTTCACTACTTGTGTGCCACGTAGTATTTATACCTCTGATAAAGGCCATGGACTATAAAACTACTGCTCCTCTTCTAACCGGTTCACAGACTGAATGCCATCCAGGCGTTTCAGGCGGTCTACCAGCTCATCCAGCTCCTCTTTATCGTGTACATATACTTTGATCAGCCCTTCGAACAAACCTTCCCGTGATTCAATGGTAAGGGCGGAAATGTTCACCTTCAGCTCACCGGATATAATGTTGGTTATCTTGTGGATCACACCCACATCATCCATCCCAATGATCCGTACGCCGGTCAGGAAGGATATTTCACGGTTCTTCACCCACTTGGTCTTTACCACACGGTGGCCGTAGTTGGCCAGCAATTGCGCGGCATTGGGGCAGTTGGTACGGTGGATCTTAAGTCCTTCGCTGGCGGTTATAAAGCCAAATACATCATCGCCGGGTATAGGGCGGCAGCAGTTGGCCAGCTTATAGGCGATCTTGTCAGAACTTTCCCCGAAGATGATCAGCTCTGCATCTTTCTTGGAAGGCGCCTGATGTTTCAGATGCTCTTCCGGCTGGTGCTGGTGCTCCGGCTGTTTTGCCGGCTTAGGCGGTTCCAGCTTATCGCCCAGTACGGTGAACTGTTTCAGCTCCTTCAGGTCAATGTTCCTGATGGCGATCTGGTAGTACAGGTCCAGCGGGGAAGGCTGTTTATAGAACTGCACCAGCTCATTGATATTATGCTGGCTGGCGGATATTTTCTGGTGGTCCAGCTTACGTTCCAGCTGGGCTTTACCGTCCATGGCTATCTGCCGCTTTTCCTCCTTCAGCGCATCTTTGATCTTAGACTTGGCTTTGGCGGTGAGCACAAAGTTCAGCCAGTCTTCGGATGGTTTTTGCTTGTTGGAGGTAATGATCTCCACCTGGTCCCCGCTGCGCAGCTTATGGCTCAGAGGCACCAGCTTGTAGTTCACCTTGGCGCCTATACACTTGTTGCCAATGGCGCTGTGTATGGCATAGGCAAAGTCCAGGGAGGTGGAGCCTACGGGTAAGATCTTCAGATCGCCCTTGGGCGTGTATACATAAATTTCTTCGGTGAACAGGTTGCTCTTAAAATCGGCCAGGAAGTCCAGTGTATTAGAATCCGGGTTGTTAAGTATTTCCCGGATCTGGGTAAACCACTGATCAAATTTAGATTCCTGGCTGGCGGGGCTCTGGTTGCCTTCTTTATACCGCCAATGCGCTGCCAGGCCTTTTTCCGCATAATCGTTCATGCGTTTGGAGCGGATCTGCACCTCCACCCATTTACCCTGGGGGCCCATTACTGTTACATGCAGCGCCTCATATCCATTGGATTTGGGGTTGCTAAGCCAGTCGCGGGTACGTTCCGGGCTAGGGTGGTAAAAGTCTGTGATAATAGAATATACCTTCCAGCAATCCGCCTTTTCTTTTTCCAGGGCGGAGTTCATGATTATGCGGATGGCAAACAGGTCATATACTTCTTCAAAGGCTACGCCTTTTGTTTTGATCTTATTGTAAATGGAGTGAATGGATTTGGGGCGGCCATAGATCTCAAAGTCAAACCCCTCTTCCTGCAGCACTTCCTTAATAGGCTTAATAAACTCGTTGATATACCGGGTGCGTTCCCGCTTGGTTTCCTTCAGCTTTTTGGCAATATCGCGGTAGGTTTGCTGTTCCGTATATTTCATGGCCAGGTCCTCCATCTCCGACTTGATGTTATACAAGCCAAGGCGGTGGGCCAGGGGGGCATAAATAAATACGGTCTCAGAAGCTATTTTCAGCTGTTTTTCCCGGCTCATGCTGTCCAGGGTACGCATGTTATGCATACGGTCGGCCAGCTTGATCAGGATCACGCGGGGATCATCGGCCAGGGTAAGCAGGATCTTCTTGAAATTTTCAGCCTGTGCGGTGCTGGTGCTGGAATCTATAACGGTGGAGATCTTGGTGAGCCCGTCTACAATATGAGCGATCTCATTGCCGAACTCGCGTTCCACATCTTCCAGGGTTACTTCAGTATCTTCTACGGTATCATGTAATAATGCGCATATAGCCGAACGTACGCCCAGACCTATTTCTTCCACGCATATCTGGGCTACTGCCAGCGGGTGCAGGATGTAGGGTTCCCCGGATTTACGCCGCATGTCCTTGTGTGCATCTGCCGCCATTTCAAAGGCGGTGCGCACCAGCTCCCGGTCGCCTTTCTTCAACCGGGGTTTCAAAGCCCTCAATAATGCGCGGTAATGGCGGACGATCTCCTTTTTCTCCTGTTCCTCGTCTAAATTATATTTTTGAACTGCCACTGTTTCCATCTGCACTAAAGTTACGATTTTATGCAATACGATTACCCGCCGCCTGCGGCAGCTTTAATTAATAATTAAGAATGAATAATTAATAATCATAGCGGCTGGCTTTACGTTGGTATGCCGGCGGCCACGATCATTCATTCTTATTCTTCATTATTAATTACAGGGGCTGTCCCAGCCTGCACTTCTGCAGTACTTCCCAGGAGGAGCCGTTATGGCGCATAAAATAAAGGTTATTGACCTTAAAGGAGATGTTGAAGGGGCGGTGCTCATATTCCGGCCAGGCCGCTTCCAGCTGGGGTTCTGTAAGGTCGTTAAAGGCTACGGTAACATGCGGTTTAAACACATCGCGGGCCAGCATTCTGCTAAAGCCATACTCCCGGCGCAGAAAGGTTACCAGCTCTTTATGAATGTTCATAATCGCCGGCTCCTGCGCTACTTTTATGTACAGGATGCGCTGCGCTTTGAACAAAGAGGTTCCGAAACCATTTAAGGTAACTTCAAAGGGTTGGGCGCCGGCGGCAAATCCGGCCAAGCCGGCGGTCAGTGTTTTTTCCAGGAAGGGATCGGCGGTAAAGGGCACCTGCAGGGTAATGTGTGGCAACACCTTCAGCGCAAAACGCGCCCCGTAATGTTCCGCAAACTCCTGCTTCAGGCGAATGATCTCCTTGCCTGCTTCTGCGGTGGGTAAAAGGGCTATGAAATAGATCTTTTTCTCCTGCCTGGGCGGTTTGTTGAATCGTCTTTTGGGTGCAGGCCGGTTGTTGCCCTGGTTAAACCGGTTGCCCCGGTTATAACTGTTTCCATGGTCCCTGTTGCCACCATAGCCACCTTGTGAAGATGGACGGTTCTGCGCCACCCGTGGACGGTGGGGTTGTTCTCCTCTTTCAAAGTTCATGACAAAAAATATTGGGTTTAACACCTGTATGTTAAGTGTATAGGTATTTAGTGCTCTTTATGATCTTCCTGTTGTCCCTGATGATTTTCCTGCTCGGGTAGATTTAAACGAAATCCCACATTGTGTAATGTTTCCAATTGTATTTGCGGATCGGCCCGGAAATGTTTCCGCATGCGGGTAATAAAAACGTCCATGCTGCGGCCACTGAAGAAGCCCTCTTTGCCCCAAACGTTCAGCAGGATCTCTTCCCGCCTCAGGATCTGGTTGGCGTTCTCTTTAAAATAACGGATCAGGGCTACTTCCCGCGGGGTAATTACGCCTATGCGCACACCATTTTCATCTCTTACCTGCAGGCTTTCCGAGTTAAAAGTTAGTTTGCCTAAAGTAAATTCATTTTGTTCATTATGGGGCCGGGGTAAGGTCCTTTTCAAAAATACCTTGATCCTTGCCACCAGCTCATCGATGCTGAATGGTTTGGTAATATAATCATCGCCGCCCAGGCGGAACCCTTCCAGGCGGTCTTCGTCCAGTTTGCGGGAGGTAATAAAAAGAATAGGGATCAGCCCGTTTTTTTTCCTTATTTCCTGTGCCAGGGTAAACCCATCTTTCTTCGGCATCATCACATCCAGCAGGATCAGGTCAAAGTCCTCTTTCTGAAATTTCTTCCAGGCTATTTCGCCATCAAAACAAAGTACTACGTCAAACCCCTTTGATTCAAGATGCTTTTTGACAACGCCACCGAACTGGTAGTCATCATCAACCAGCAATATTTTTGCGATACGATTCATCTTAAATTAACAATGGGGATATGGTTAAAGCTTTATGGTTATAAGGTTCTTCGCTTTACTATGCGGGGGATAGTAACACCTGCAATATTGTTAATTTATTGTTGCCATCGCGTTAATAATTCGTTATTCCAAGTAATTTTTTAACAGCCATTAAAATCGAATTAACTAATTGAGATGCGCTTTTACAATAATTATATTATCATATCATACGCATCCCATAATTAGGCTTCCTAACTATTAAGATACATGATCTATGCGGATGGCTACGGCATGCTGCCAGGGTTTGCCCTGTACAGCAGCAGGTAAGTTGATCTCTACCACCTCTCCTGTTTTTTTCCAGCTTAACTTTTCTTTGGCGCCCAGTATGATCATCTTAGCTCCTTTGGCGGGGGTAAGGCCTTTAAAGGAAATGGTGGCCGGCAGCTTTTCATTCTCACCCAACAGGTATATTGCATATACACTGCCATCTTTTTTAGTGGTGAAACATACCTTCCCATCCTTATAGGGCGCTATGGCACGGGTGCCATAGATAGCATCCCCATTCACCTGCATCCACAGGCCGATATTATGCATAGTGGTATAGGCCGCATCATGTAACTCCCCATCCGGACCGGGGCCTACGTTCAACAGATAGTTGCCGCCTTTGGCCACAATGTCTACAAGATTGTGAATAATAGTGTTTACGGATTTGTAATGATCATCCGGCACATAAGACCAGGAGCCGGCCATCGTCATACAGGTTTCCCAGGGATAGCTTAGCGGCTTTTCCGGGATCTGCTGCTCCGGCGTACGGTAATTTTCAAAAGGCCCGTGCACGCTGCGGTCTACCACTATAAGGCCCGGCTGGTGCTGCCGCGCCATTTTGGTAATACCCTCCATATTTATATCCTGGTTCTGCGGAGGCGTTTTAAGCCAGGAAAGTGATTCTGCGGTTTGTGTTTTCCGGGGACGTACCCAGCCTCCGTCCAGCCAAAGGATATCCAGCTTGCCATACCCGGTCATCAGCTCCTCTATCTGGTCGTAGGTATATTTCTTAAACTTTTCCCAGCGCTCGGGATATTTGGTAATATCATAGTTCACGTTACGGTCTTTGGGCGGAAAGTAAGACCACCAGTAATATTCCGTATGCCAGTCGGGCTTGGAGAAATAAGCTCCGGCATGAATTCCCTGTGCGCGGAATGCTTCAAACACCTCTTTAGCTATATTGGAACGGGGATCTTTGCTAAAGGGGCATTGGGGACCGGTTACGCGATAGTCTGTTTGTTTGGTATCAAACATACAGAAACCATCGTGGTGCTTGGTGGTGAACACCAGGTACTTCATGCCGGCATCTTTAGCGGCTTTGGCCCATTTGGAGGGATCAAACTTCACGGGGTTAAAGGTATTGCCCAGCTCCTCGTATTTTTTCAGGTACTCAAAGTAAGGAATGCCGTATGGCTTGCGCTGGGTAAAACCTTCATCTTCCGGGCAAATACTCCAGGATTCCACTACCCCCCATTGAGAGTAAGGCCCCCAGTGCATGAGCAGGCCAAACTTCCAGTCCTGCCATTCATCCAGCTTTTGCAGTACGGCCGGATCTGTTTCAGGTACGTAAGGCGGCTCCGCATGCTCCTGGGCCTGTGCAGTGAACAGCGCCAACAGGGCGGCGGCAGTGATCCATAATTTGCGCATGATAATATTTGTGGTGTGAGTGATAGGTATATGACTTTGGGGAACAAAATAACAAATATTAGCACTATTCCCTTACAGTTCTTTACCTGTTTTGCATAGCATATTATCAACGGTTATAATACAGTGGGAGCTGTATCTTTGCGTTATGAAAAGTATCTGGCAGCAAATATTACGATACCTGTATATTGGCAAAAAAGATCCCGGGGCGCCGAAAACGCGTTATGTGGCTATGATGCACGGCATGAACCGGATCTCCATTTTACTGTTCCTGATCGCGCTGATCATTATGCTGATAAAGCTGATAAGACGATGAATGATGTGCAAATGTGCGGATATGCAAATGTGCAAATGAATGAATGCGAAGTCCTCAATCTGCACATTTTCATATTTACACATCTGCATATTTAACTATGATCTCAGCTGCCAGGCGGGAGGCATTGCGCTCTCCCAGGCGGCTCCATAAAGCGGCATAATCCGCCTGCATCTGCTGCCGGGTTTGTTCATCCTTCAGCAGCAGGGTCAGGGCTTTCAGCAGGTTCTCTTCCGTTAGCTCGTTCTGGATCAATTCCTTCACTACCGGCTTATCCATTACCAGGTTCACCAGCGAAATGTATTTTACCTTAATGAGGCGTTTTGCAAAAAAGTAAGAGATGGCGCTGCCTTTGTAACACACTACTTCAGGCACCCCGAACAGGGCGGTTTCCAGGGTAGCGGTACCGGAGGTTACCAGCGCTGCCTGCGCCTGCCGCAGCAAAGCATAGGTTTGATTTTTTACGGTGGTTACATTGGGATGCTGGCCAATAAGGCCCTGTATAAACTCATCGTCCAGGCTGGGGGCCTGGGCTATTACAAACTGGTATTCCGGAAAATATTTGGCCATGGTAAGCATAATGGGCAGCTTAATGCTTACCTCCTGCTTACGGCTGCCGGGCAATATGGCTATGATGGGTTTGTCTGAAAAAGATACTGCTGCCGGTTTGGCTTTTTCTGCCTTGATCACCTCTACCAGCGGATGGCCTACAAATTCCACTTCGTACTGCCATTTCCGGTAAAAGTCCTGTTCAAAGGGCAGGATCACTATCATTTTATCTACACACTCCTTTATTTTTTTCACCCGGCTTTCTTTCCAGGCCCATACCTGGGGCGAGATATAATAAACGATCTTATAACCCTCTTTTTTAGCCCATTCTGCAATGCGCAGGTTAAAACCGGGGTAGTCAATAAGCACCAGCACATCCGGCTGAAAGGCTTTGATATCTTCCTTGCAGCGGTCCATATTACGGAGAATGGTACGCAGGTTCATGGCCACTTCCACAAAGCCCATAAAAGCCAGGTCGCGGTAATGTTTCACTACATGGCCGCCTGCCTGCTGCATCAGGTCGCCGCCCCAGCAACGTATATCCGCTGCCGTATCCAGCTGTTTCATTTGCCGGATAAGGTTACTGCCATGCAGGTCGCCGGAGGCTTCGCCGGCTATGAGGTAATATTTCATGTGGCAAAAGTAGAGAATTACGAATTATTCAATTACGAATTACGAATTAATGCAGCCGAGATAGCCATTATCTTAATACGGTTATCTTCATGGGTCACCCCTTGTAAATAACATTATTACATTTCTGCAATATTCAAATTTGTAATTGAATCCGCTTCCACGAAAGACTCAATTTGTAATTCGTAATTGAATAATTCGTAATTAAATTTTATCCGTGAATTAACTTCAGCAGCAAAATGGTGATGGCATACAGCATCGTTACCAGGAAAATACCTTTGGCGGTAATATCCCTTCTGTTGCGGGTGTACAGGTAAAACACCAGGCCATTCAGCAACAGGCAAATACTAATTACTTTGGGGATCATTTGCCGGTTGGTGCTGAGGATGGTAATAAATTCACTCAGCCCTATATGCTGCTTAAAAAGTATGAGCAGGTAATACAAGAAGAAACCAACAATAGGTGTTAGTAAGCCCAGCATAATGCCCAGGGGTAAATTATCTTTCTTGAACATAACATAATTCATATGACGATATGCTAATGTGCTTTACAACTTCCACGTTTTTTCCATCTCCTCTTTCATCCGGTAATGCGTCAGGTCAAACTGCACGGGTACCAGTGAAGCATAATTATTTTCCAGCGCCCATACATCCGTATCTTCTCCGGGGTCCATATTCTTGAACTCACCGGTAAGCCAGTAATATTTTTTACCGTGCGGGTCGCGGCGCTCATCAAATGCTTCCACATACTTGGCGTTGGCCTGCCTGCATATCTTAATGCCTTTGAACTCGCGGGTATCGGCTATCACCGGTATATTAACGTTAAACAGGGTGTTGGGTGATACGTCGCTTTCCAGCAATTTCTTCGTTACATCATACGCTACCTGCTTGCTCAGTGTAAAATCAGCGGCAAAGCTGTAATCCAGGTACGAGAAGCCAATGGAGGGAATACCTTCAATGGCAGCCTCCATAGCAGCCGACATGGTGCCGGAGTAGATAATATTGATGGAGTGATTGGCGCCATGATTAATGCCGCTCACACAAATATCAGGCTTGCGGTGCAGTATTTTATCGCGGGCCAGCTTTACACAATCTACCGGAGTACCGGAACATTGCCAGGCCTCTATCCCTTCAAACTGCTCCACCTGGTTCAGGCGTAAAGGTACCCCAATGGTAATGGCGTGTCCCTTGCCTGATTGCGGGCTGTCCGGCGCTACCACCACTACTTTACCCAGCGGGCGTACTGCTTCTATTAACGCATGTATGCCCGGCGCAGTTATGCCATCATCGTTGGTGACCAGTATGATCTTTTCGTCTGTTTCCACGTTCCGCTTTTTTTACTTGTTACAAATTTAGCATGTATTATCACATTTTATGTTAATAATCTGTTTTCAGCATTCTTCTGAAAACCAGGAAGATCATTAAACCAATGTATAAACATAACACCAGCAGGTAAACTCCATCATCATAATGTCCTGCATTGTTCATCAGCTTACCAATTACCGGAAAGGGTATCAGCTCATCGCCTGTTTGCAGGGGCAGCAGGCCGCCTATTTCGCCAAAATTGCGTTTAAGCACCAATACCAGCACCTGTTCCACGATCATAATATAACACAGGTACAGCACAATGGCCAGGCCGGAGCGGCGTACCAGCACAGCTATCAGGGTGGCAATGCCCAGTGATAACAGCACCTGCAGCAGGTAATAGAAAAGATATTCAAAATTCTCAAAGCTGAGCGAATGGGTGCCATAGGCCAACCCCAGCACCAGCGCAGTAATAACAGTGGTTAAAAAAGCCAGCAGGCTTAGTGCAAGCCACCAGAAAAGCTTTGCCAGCACAAACTCGCGCCGCTCCCATCCGTCAATAATATTCTGCCGGTGGGTTTTATAGGTAAATTCATTGGTGATCAATATGATCATTGGAATGGCAAACAGCGCAGTCATATAACTGTTCACATTCGCAATGCTTTGCCAGATCAGGGGAAAGTCATACGGCGCTACCGCAATCAGCTCCTTGGTTTTACTTACGATCTGGCTGGTGATCTCTGCGGCAATATAATTGCCTGCCGGGATAATGGCCACCGCCAGGCCTACCATTACCCAAAAGGCGCGGTAGGGCTTTATTTTCAGCCATTCAGTACGTATCAAATGCAGCATGTACGTTAGTTGTTGGTGATTTGCAGGAAAGCTTTTTCGAGGCTTTGTTTGCGTGTATACAAATGGTTGAGCCACAGGCCCTGATCGGCACACCAGGCATTCAGCGTGGCCGGGTCTACCGGTTGTTTGAACACCACCTGTAAGTGTTCCTGGCTGGAAATAATATGATCAAAAGCAGGGTGCTGGCTAATGACAGACATCAGCTTTGTATTATCGCTACAGGAAAGCTCCACAAAATCTTCCCGCACCAGCACCTGGTTCACCGGGCCTGATAACAGCAGCTTTCCTTTTTGCAGGATGGCCACATGGGTACATACCTTCTCTACCTCATCCAGCAGGTGGCTGGCCAGTATAATGGTTTTACCCGTTTGCGCCAGCTGCTGGATCAGCTGCCGTACTTCTGCAATACCGGCGGGGTCCAGGCCATTGGTTGGCTCGTCCAGGATCAGCACTTCCGGATCGCCCAGCATGGCGGCTGCAATGGCCAGCCGCTGTTTCATACCCAAAGAATACGTTTTGAAACGGGAGTGCTGCCGGGCGGTTAAGCCTGCAATGTCCAGCACACGGGGTATATCCTGGCCGGACTGTTGTTTAATAGAGGCGGCCACCTGCAGGTTCTGATAGGCCGACAGGTAGTGGTAAAAGTTAGGCGTTTCCAGCAGGGTGCCTATACGCTGCCGCTGGCGGGCTGTGGCCGGCGCATCCAGCAGGGTAAAAGTACCGGTATCTGCTTTTAATACATCGGTAACAATACCCAGCAACGTCGTTTTGCCGCTACCGTTAGGTCCGAGGATACCAAACACTGCGCCTTGAGGCACTTCAAAGCTAACGCCTGACAGTGCCTGTATAGCCCCATATCGTTTGGAAATGTTCTGAAGAGAGAGGATGGACATATGCGGATTTACGATTTTAGATTTACGATCTTAGATTTGAGGATGCTGACGGTAGCCTGTGATCAAATCTAAGATCGCAGATCGTAAATCTAAGATCAATTTCTGATGGGTTTACCGGTTTTAATAACACTTTGCAGGCGTTCCAGTGTTTTTCGTTCCGCAGCCAGGCTTAAAAAGGCCTCCCGCTCCAGGTCCAGCAGGTATTGCTCACTTACCAGGGAGGTTTCGCTCAGGTCGCCCCCGCACATTACATAAGCCAGCTTAGCGCCTATTTTGGCATCATGCGCTGAAATATATTTCCCTACCTGCATAGCGTTAATGCCGGCCAGCAAAGCGCCCAGCGCCGTGCGGCCCAGCACTTTTACATCTTTTCTTTCCTGCGGGCGGGTATATCCTTCATCGGCCAGTGTGATCACACTGCGCTTGGCATCGGCTATCAGGCGGCTCAGGTTCATGGTAATTTCATCCTTACCGGGGCGCAGAATGCCCAGGTCATAGGCTTCATGTGCGGCGGTAGCCACTTTAGCCATGGCTACGGTCATAAAGCGGTCTTTTAACGGCTCTTCTTCAATGCGGCCTTCTTTAAACTCATCGCTGGCGCGTACAGCCATTTCTTTGGTGCCGCCGCCACCGGGAATTAAACCTACCCCCAGCTCTACCAGGCCTATATAGGTTTCTGCAGCTGCCTGCACCTTATCTGCATGCAGACACATTTCGCAGCCACCACCCAGGGTAAGCGCATGCGGCGCCAATACCACCGGTATGGACGAGTAACGGATACGCATAGTGGTTTTCTGGAACAGGCGCACAGCCATATCCAGCTCATCATACTCCTGCTCTGCCGCCAGCATAAAGATCATGCCCACGTTAGCGCCGGCAGAAAAGTTAGCGCCGTCATTGCCGATCACCAGCCCGCGAAAATCTTTTTCTGCACGGTCTATGGCTTTGTTCACGCCTTCCAGCACTTCGCCGCCAATGGTGTTCATCTTGGTTTTCCAGTCCAGCCCTACTACTCCATCGCCCAGGTCATACAAATTGCAGGCGCTGTTCTTCCACACTACATTATTGCTCAGGTTTTCGAGGATGATAAAGGTATCGGCCCCTGGCACCAGCTTATAGGCCTGGGTAGCTACTTCGTAATAATATTTTTTTCCGTTCTCTACCTTATAAAAAGCTTTGATGCCTTTGGCCAGCATCTCTTTCACCCAGGCGGCCGGTGCAAAACCTTTTTCTTCCATGGCCTTTACCGTGGCTTCCACGCCCAGCAGGTCCCAGGTTTCAAAGGCGCCTATTTCCCAGCCAAAGCCGGCCTTCATGGCATCATCCACCTTGTAAATATCATCTGCTATCTCCGGGATACGGTGGGAGATATACGAAAACAGCTGCGCATGGAATAACTGGTAGAATTGCCCGGCTTTATCCGTAGCAGCATTCAGTATACGAATGCGCTGTTTCAGGTCCTCTATGGGCTTGGCGGCTTCTATGCTGCCAAACTTGGGCCGCTGCTTAGGGCCGTACTCCATGGTTTGCAGGTTCAGCGTAAGGATCTCCTTACCGCCTTCCCCTTTAGTCTTTTTATAAAAACCCTGACCGGTCTTATCGCCCAGCCAGTTGTTCTCCACTACTTTTTGCAGGAATGGCGGGATCTCAAAGATCTTACGCGCCTCATCCTGCGGACAGTTATCCGCCACGCCTTTGGCTACTTTTACCAGCGTATCAATACCTACTACATCTGCAGTACGGAAAGTGGCGGATTTAGGCCGGCCTATTACCGGGCCGGTGAGCGCATCTATTTCATCAATGCTTAAGCTCATCTCCTGCATAATGTGGAAGATGGCCATGATAGAGAACACGCCTATCCGATTGGCTATAAAGGCCGGTGTATCTTTACACAGTACGGTGGTTTTACCCAAATACAGGTCACCGTAATGCATGAGGAAATCTATTACTTCCGGACCGGTATGCGGTGTGGGAATGATCTCCAGCAAACGCAGGTACCGCGGGGGATTGAAGAAGTGCGTACCGCAGAAATATTTTTTGAAATCATCACTCCGGCCTTCTGTCATTAAATGAATGGGAATGCCGGATGTGTTGGAGGTGATGAAAGTGCCGGGCTTGCGGTATTTTTCTACCTGTTCAAATACGGAACGTTTAATGTCCAGGTTTTCTACTACTACCTCTATTACCCAGTCACAATCGGCTATGCGGGGCATATCATCTGTAAAGTTGCCGGTTTGAATGCGTTTTACCACATCTTTTGTAAATACCGGCGAAGGGTTTGATTTGAGTACGGATTGCAGGGCTTCATTTACAATACGGTTTTTCACAACGGGGCTGTCCAGGGTTAACTTTTTAGCCTGCTCGGCTGCGTTGGGTTCTTTAGGGGCAATGTCCAGTAATAACACCTGCACCCCAATGCCGGCAAAGTGGCAGGCAATACGGGAACCCATTACACCGGAACCAAGGACGGCAATTTTATTAATGTGTCTTTTCATAGCTTTTAGCTTTTAGCCATTGGCAGTTAGCCGTTTGTGCGGTTACTCTTTAGCTTTTCGATCAATGAATTTAGCATTTTTTGTACTTCATTGATCAACGGGAAAATTTTTTCTGCCTTTTCCTTTAAGGTAATAGCAAAAAAGCCAATGTAAGTAGCTTACACTGGCTTTTCTAAAAGCTAATATCTAAAAGCTAAGAACTATATCAGCTTACGCCACTACCCGGGCTCACCATCTCTGCCGGGTTTACAAACACCAGCTTCCCGTTATCCTCTGCCATCAGGATCATACCCTGGCTTTCAATACCTCTCATTTTGCGGGGGGCCAGGTTGGCTACCAATGTTACCTGCTTGCCTACAATATCCTCCGGCTTAAAGTGCATTGCAATACCGGAAACGACTGTACGTTTTTCCGTACCAAGGTCTACTAACAGCTTTAACAGCTTATCGGCCTTCTCCACTTTTTCGGCCTGTATAATAGTACCTACACGCAGGTCCAGTTTGGCGAAATCATCGAACTGGATCTCTGCTTTGGGCGGCGCTACCGGTGCAGGCGGCGGTGTGGCAGGCGTAGTAACAGCAGCAGACTTTTTCAAACCGGCATGCAGCTTATCTACCTGCGCTTTTACCTGCTCATCTTCCACCTTTTTGAACAACAGCTCCGGCGGACGCAGACTATAACCCACGCTCACCAGCTTCAGGCTGCCGGCATTTTCCCATTCCAGCATACGGTCCACCACTTTCAGCATGTGGCAGATCTTTTTAGCGGTGAATGGCAAGAAGGGATTGCTGAAAATAGCCAGGTTGGCGGTGAGCTGTAAACACAGGTGCAAACAGTTATCTATCAGCTTTTGATTTTCCGCCTGCAGCTCCGGCGTTTTAGCCAGGATCCAGGGCTGTTTTTCCTGTAAATAACGGTTGCCTTCACGGGCTACGTTCATCATTTCCTGCAGGGCATCGCGGAAGCGGAAATTCTCCAGCGCATCTTCTATTTTCTGTTTGGCTTCCTGCAATGCGTTCATTAACGCATCATCCTTTGCATCTTTTACATCGGCATGGAAAGCAGGCACTTTACCGTTGCACAATTTGTGCATCAGCACCATGGTACGGTTAATGAAGTTGCCGAAAATAGCTACCAGCTCGTTGTTATTGCGGTCCTGAAAATCTTTCCAGGTAAAGTCATTATCCTTTGTTTCCGGTGCAGTACTGCATAATACATAGCGCAGCACATCCTGCTGATCCGGGAAATCCTTCACGTACTCATGTACCCATACGGCCCAGTTGCGGGAGGTGGATACTTTTTCGCCTTCAATATTCAGGAACTCGTTGGCCGGTACATTTTCCGGCACTACAAAACCACCGTGGGCCTTTAACATGGCCGGGAAAATAATACAGTGGAACACGATATTATCCTTGCCTATGAAGTGTACCAGCTTGGTATCGTCCTTACACCAGTAATCGGCCCAGTTGGGCGTTAGCTCTTTGGTGGCGGAAATATACCCAATGGGCGCATCAAACCATACGTACAGCACTTTGCCTTCAGCATCAGGCAGCGGCACTTTAATGCCCCAGTTGCTGTCGCGCGTCATGGCGCGGCTTTGCAGGCCGTTATCCAGCCAGCTTTTACATTGGCCGTATACGTTATTTTTCCACTCCTTATGACCTTCCAGCAGCCATTCCCTTAGCCAGGGCTCATAGTCCTGCAGGGGCATGTACCAGTGTTTGGTTTTCTTTTTCACAGGCACAGCATCGCTCAGGGCAGAGCGGGGATTGATAAGCTCTTCCGGGCTCAGGGAAGTACCGCAGCGCTCACACTGATCGCCATAGGCCCGGTCATTGCCGCAAACGGGGCAGGTGCCTACAATATAGCGGTCGGCCAGGAACATCTGTTTAACCTCGTCGAAATACTGCTCACTTTCTTTTTCCTCAAAGCGGCCGTCGTTATACATTTTCAGGAAAAAAGCGGCGGCTGTTTCATGATGCACCTGGCGCGAGGTACGGGAGAAAATATCAAAGGATATCCCCATCTCCGCAAAACTCTCGTTGATGATCTTGTAATATTTGTCTACAATATCCTGTGGGGTTACGTTCTCCTGCATGGCTTTGATAGTAATGGGCACACCATGTTCATCTGTTCCGCCAATGAACTTTACATCGGCTTTTTTTGCACGCAGGTAACGCACATAAATATCCGCGGGTAAATAACAACCGGCCAGGTGACCAATGTGCACCGGCCCGTTAGCATAGGGTAACGCAGCTGTTATTAAATATCTATTAAATTTTGCCATATCCGTTTAAACAATACTTAAATGTTTGAAGGTTTGTTTGTTTTCTGGTTTATTGATTTATTTTGGACTGAAGTTTTCGGTGGAACTGTTTTCCAAAACATACCTCCTGCTTTTTATGAGGGAAGCGTAAACCGGCAAACCAGTCCGCAAAGGTAAATAAAGCGCATTAGAATGATGAAAATTCCCCCTTATCTGAAGAAAGGCGATCTTATAGGCATTACCTGCAGCAGCAGTAAAATGGAGCTGGCTGCGGCAGAATATGCGGCCGGTGTGATCAGCTCCTGGGGCTACCAGGTGCACCTGGGCATTACCGTAGGCACCAGCTTCCATAATTTTTCCGCCCCGGACGAGCTGCGGCTGGAAGAGCTGCAGTCCATGCTGGACGACCCGGAAATAAAAGCAATTATATTTGGCCGTGGCGGTTATGGAATGATCTGCCTGCTGGATAAGCTTGATTTTACCCGCTTCCGCAAACATCCCAAGTGGCTATGCGGTTACAGTGATATTACTACCCTGCACACCCATATACAACACCGGTATGGCATTGCCACCCTGCACTCCCTGATGTGCAGCGGCATTACCGAAGCCACTGCAGAAAATGTGTATGTGGACAGCCTGCACCAGGCACTGCGCGGAAAAGCTTATAAATATGCTGCGGCCCCGCATGAGCTGAACCGCCCCGGGGAAGCCAGCGGTGTACTGGTAGGCGGTAATTTGTCATTGCTGGCCAACCTGTCGGGCACCAGGTCACAAATTGACACCAAAGGCAAGATCCTGCTGCTGGAAGACATCAGTGAGTACCGCTACAATGTGGACCGTATGATGTATAACCTGAAACGCGCCGGCTGGCTGGACAAGCTGGCTGGCCTGGTAGTAGGCGCTTTTGTAGATGGCAAGGAAACCACTACCCCTTTTGGTCAGAATGAATTTGAGATCATCCAGAATATCGTAAAAGATTACAAATACCCGGTGTGCTACGACTTCCCCTCCGGACACCAGGTGGAGAATTATGCCCTGCGGCTGGGGGTAAAACATCAGCTAAAGGTAGGCGGTAAAGGCAGCACCCTTTATACGGCCCAATAGCCCTGACATGAACTTCACTAGGGATGGACTAGGGAAAAACATGGGATCCAGTAGGGAAAGTCATGAGAAACTCATGGGAAAAACATGGGAAAAGCTGCTAATCCTCCACGTCCGGCACAATCTCCAATCCATAATCCTCAGCGGTTAAAATGCCTGCTGCTTTCGTTTGTACGATCAGATCCCTATCCGGTGTAAGGTTATGGCTCCTGAACTGGTTGTGCAGGTAATCCATGCTATACAGCTTATTTACGAGGCCGTCCGGTACGGCTACCAGGTATTTCAGTATTTCATTCACCATCAGCAAACCGGTAGCACCGTGTGTAACGCCCATGGCCCCTGCGTCAAAATTGCGGTAGGTTTCCGTGAGGGCGGCGCTGCAGCGGTAAGAGGCCGAGGGCGCGCCATCCGGCTGCGGGATGTTATACCCTGCCCACCAGGATACCCAGTTATGCACCTCCCCTATTACAAACGGTTTTTCATGCAGCACACAGGCATCGTTCACCACCAGGTGGGTGGGCATATGCTGGGAGCAGTCAATCACCAGGTCCATTTCAGTGATCAGCTGCACCACATTTTCCGGTTTTATCTGCACCAGCAAAGGATAATGCTTGGTGAAGGGGTTAGTGGCCCATAAACGGCTGGATGCCATTTTAGCTTTATGCTTACGCAGGTCCTGCATCTGGTAAATGGGCTGGCGGTACATATCCTCATCCGTGATCACGCCATAGTCTGCAATGCCTATTACGCCAATGCCACTGGCGCTGAGATATTGTATCACCGGACATCCCAGGCCACCGGCCCCTATTACCAATACCCTGGATGCTTTGAGCTTTTCCTGCATCGCCAGTCCCATACCGGGTACGGCTATGGGATGCCGGAAGTGTTGTATTTCTTTCTCTGTTAATGCCATGCTATGAATGCTTAATGCTGAATGCTAAACACTGAACGCTAAAGCCCATTATGCCTTACCTGCAACAAAACGCAAGCAGCGTTAAGCGTTCGGCGTTCAGCATTGAGCGTATTTAGCCTATTCCTGCGGAAATTCTAAAGTGAATTTGCTGCCCTTGCCCAAAGCGCTATCTACCTTTATTTTGCCTTTGTGGGCATCCACAATGGCTTTTACGTAGCTGAGGCCCAGGCCAAAACCTTTTACGTTATGCACGTTACCGGTATGGGCGCGGTAAAATTTTTCAAAGATACGCGAAATCGTATCCCGGCTCATGCCAATGCCGTTATCGGAAATGGTGATCACAATGCTTTTGCGGGTGTTATAGGTGCTGATCATTACTTCCAGATTCTGCTTGGAGTACTTGATGGCATTATCCAGCAGGTTAAAGATCACGTTGGAAAAATGCACATCATCTGCTTTAATGATAGGATTGATAGCATCCAGCCGCAGCTCCACCCGCCCGTTCTTGGAAGCCATTTGCAGCTGCAGGTTATCTACGGTATGCTGTATCACCTCATGCACATCCAGCACCTGGAGGTTCAGGCCTATTTCGTTCTTTTCCAGCAGGGCAGATTGCAGAATGCTTTCCACCTGTTTATTCATGCGCTTATTTTCCTCTTTAATGATGCCGGAGAAGTACTGGATCTTTTCCTTATTATCCATCACCTTATGGTTGCCAATCGCATCTATTGCCAGGGAAATGGTAGCCAGCGGGGTTTTCAGCTCATGCGTCATGTTATTGATGAAGTCTGATTTTATTTCCGATAGCTTTTTCTGGTTCAGCAAGGTCCGGATGGTAAGGGCAAAGGCAGTGACTATGATTAGTGTAAACAGTACACAACCGGCTATTACCCATCCCAGCCAGCGCAGGATAGAGAGGTTATTGTTGGGGAAAATTATATACAACAGTTCGGTGCGGTCCGTCAACAGATCGAGGCTGTTGACCAGGGGAACACTTTGTATGGAATAGTCCAGGGTGTCCTTATTGGCCAGGTTCATATGATCGGAAAAGTGCGCCGACTGCAGCTTTACAACAATTTTGTCGTTGCTTAAGCTGCTTCTGCCCACAATGCCGAAGTCAATATCCGTATCCAGCTTTTGCTTATGTAATATACTGTCTATCAATTGCTCTACTTCGTCGGTGGTAAAGCGGTCGCTTACGTCTACGGTTATATTACTCAGCTCATATTTTTCCAGGGTAAAGCTGTTATCCGCCCCTTTGCTCAGGGCAGTGCCTCCCATTTTAAACCGGATGGGCGGGGCCTGGCGGCGCACCATTTCATCACGCACATTCATCAGCACATTGAGGAAACGCTGCTCCATCTGCTCTTTGCGCAAAATGGCCGCATTGCGGATCCAGCTGACCTGTATTACAATAATGCCCAGCAGCGAAAGGGTGATAAGCACAACGATGATCGGAAATGTTTTCTTTAGCGGTAGCATGTATTTTGTAAAAACTTAAATAAGCAAGTATCTGATTTGTAACTTTCTAAGATAATATTAAGTGTCTTAAATTCTGTCAAAAACAATTATTGCTATAGCAACGATAATACAAAATTAGAGCACGTAACCCGTTCAGCAGCTTCTTTTTAACAAAACACTATCACTTTAACGTAATTTTAACTGCGTACCGCTGCATTTTTTATTGCTTCTTTGCTTACCTTTGCTGTATAATCTGGTATCAAATTTGTAAAGTAGATACCAGAGACAAAATTGAATAATTAAACTTTCTACATACATCGACGTGGATTTCGTTCCATAAGCGATTTAGATTTTGGTTGATAAAATGGTAAGGAGGCTTTCTAGCCTCCTTTTTTTATTATAGCTATTTCATTTCCAATCAAAATTGGTTAAATTTATTTTAGTGATCAAAATTGTTGCGTATGGTGTCCCTTGCTCCCGGAATATTACTCATAGCTGATCCCTTTCTGAAAGATCCGAACTTTGCACGCACCGTGGTATTACTTTGTGAACACCAGGATAAGGGCAGTTTTGGTTTTGTGATCAATAAGCTGTTTGATCAAACGCTGGATGAGCTGGTGCCTGAAGTGCTGGTGCCCAACATTCCCGTGTTCTTTGGCGGCCCGGTGCAAATGGATACGATCCACTTTGTACACCAGCAGCCGGATCTTATAGATGGTGGTTTTGAGATCATTCCCGGCATTTACTGGGGCGGCCGTTTTGAGAATGTAGTATCGCTGCTGAATGAAGGACGGCTGGATCTGGGCAGGATCAAGTTCTTTATCGGTTATAGCGGCTGGAGCAGCGGACAGCTGGTGAATGAGTTCAACGAAAAATCCTGGATCTTATCGGAGAGCGATACGGCCCTTATTTTTGATGAAAAGGAGCAGAACATCTGGCAGCAATCGCTGAAGAATTTAGGGAACAATTTTGCCATTATGGCCAACTTCCCCATTGACCCTTCTTTGAATTAAAAAGTTACTTTATAAAGCACGGATCCCGTTGTGGCGTAGCTGCAACGGGATCTTTATTTCCGCCAGAGATTAAAACCTACAGGCATACTTTAACCACTATACGTTTAGGAAAATGAAAAAATAATTGTCAATTTTATAAGCATAAACATTTACTGATCCCGTTGTGAAAGACATTGTATGATCACCCGTTGCTCCCCGATAAGACCATTGCCTATTCCCGTTATAACTTACAGGCAGCACGAGGTACACCCGTCAACCAGGCTATTTATCACTATCAAAAATATTGTGCTGGTAACAGCATGCCGATTATGGTACTACAGTTATTCGCGACTGTTTGAGAATGTATTGGCACACGAAAATCTTCCGTTGTAGCCATCCTATGACATAACCGCAAAGGCCGGGTTTTCCCGGCCTTTTTCATGTATAAAAAGCCCTGCAGCATGCATCGTTTGCTGATTAAAGCTGGTCAGGTGAAAACAACCTCGTTTATGCCGTTAAAGCATCAGCCCAATACATCCGGGCCTAAGAACTCTGCCGGTTCTACTTTCAGCAGATCACAAATTTCGAACAGGCGATGAATGGTAAGCGGTGTTTTACCATTCTCCAAACGGCTATATGCATTTTGAGAAATATTCAGCATAAAAGCCATATACTCCTGCGAGTATTCCTTTTTACGGCGTAGTGAACGGAGCTTTTGGATAACACGCATGATGTACGTGTGTGTAACGGTATTTTGATCCATATGAGAGGGTTGCTATGTAAAAGACGGATATGATCAGGATTATTAACGCAGGAGTACTAACTATCACCCCTATACGGTAAACAGCAACGTTTAGTCATGCAGGTGATCACTCGTTTTCTCCAGGCATAAACCGGGTTACGCGGGCAAGTTAAGTGTAAGGACATGGTACATCAGTTTATCAAACAAACAATTGCATTTAATGCATACAATGGAGTGTGCCTTTATGGTCTAATGGTTTAACAGGAATAGCTATAAAATAGTTTAGAGAACCTCTTCTATTAAGTTAACAAATTCTGCACGCCTGAATTCTTAATAACTTGTTAATGAATTGTTAAGTGAAAACACACCTTTAAGCATAAACGTAACCGGTTAAGCTGCAATGGAAATGAAGCATTTACGCTTTTTTATCTGCGTAAGCACGCAACAGCGATTCCATAGCAAAGGCAGCTAAAACAATACAGGCCTGATCTTCAAGCGGATAGGAATATCCTGGGCGCTGCTGAAAAAGATTTACATGCGCAGTTTTTTTTGTGATTTAACAACAATTGGGATCAGGAGGGTTCATAGTGTGGTCGCTTTCAATCACTTTCGTAAACTTGCGGCTGCCGCATTATTACAGTTCCGGCTGCTTTCATCTGCTGGCAAGGCTCCTGGCGGGTGAGCCCGGTGTATTTTTACACATCAATCTGTTAATAAAAATTTTGATTTTTTTTTCTGTGCCTATGCTTTGAAGTCCAATGGTTAACGTGCCGCCCTTTGTTTTCCCTAACAAAAATGACTAAACGGAGTGAGAATATTCAAAACAATTTAAATATCTTGCTAATGTAAAATGGAAACGGTAGGATCAACCACGGAGCGCGATGCATTTTAACCCATTTTTCAACTGTGAGAGCAGGAGCAACGAAAGCATTAGTACCGAATAGCTAAACCTATGAAAACGATAACGGTAGGTCTCTTTTAGGCCAGCTTGCATCGGATAATATATAAAAACACCCAAAAACTTATTGAAGAAACACCTGTACTTCTGTAACGGCAGCTACCGTTCAGAGGCGCTTAAATATATTCATTTTCATAGGAATAGGGTTATATGCCTGCTGCATGGTAACTATGTAATGTAGTTATCATAATCGGCAATAACCTGCTCGTTGAATAACCCGGCCAGTATTCCTACTGCGCTTTAAACGGGGTCTTCTTAGATTGGAATAGTTAGGACAAAAACAAAGGCCGGGTAATCATACCCGGCCTGTTTGTTATATGTGCAGATGTGCAAATATGAAGATGTGCAAATGATGATCATCTGCACATTTGCATATCTACTTATTAACTAATTAATGACGCTCCTTCTACCAGCACAGTTGCTTTATTACGCAGCACTTCCACAAAGCCGCCTTCTATCTGAAAATACTCTGCCTGCACTTTATCTTTCAGCACCTTCATTTTGCCTTTGCCCAAAGCAGCGATCAGCGGCGCGTGGCGGTTCAGCACTTCAAAAGAGCCATCTATACCCGGCAGCTGCACGCCGTACACTTCTCCGGTGAACAGCTTTCTTTCAGGTGTTAAAACTTCAAGCAACATTATCATCAATAATTAAAAATGAAGAATTAATTTTTAGCTGCTTCCAGCAGTTTCTTACCTTTTTCAATGGCATCATCAATGGTACCTACCAGGTTAAAGGCAGCTTCCGGATACTCATCTACTTCACCATCCATGATCATGTTAAAACCGCGGATCGTTTCTTCAATGGGAACCAGTACGCCTTTCAGACCGGTAAACTGTTCTGCCACGTGGAAAGGCTGTGACAGGAAACGTTGTACACGGCGTGCGCGCAAAACGGTCAGCTTATCTTCATCACTCAGCTCATCCATACCCAGGATGGCGATGATATCCTGTAACTCTTTATAACGCTGCAGGATCATTTTCACCCTTTGTGCGCAGTTATAGTGTGCTTCACCTACAATGGCAGGCGATAAGATACGGGAAGTAGAATCCAGCGGGCTCACAGCAGGATAGATACCTAAGTCGGAGATCTTACGATCCAGTACGGTGGTAGCATCCAGGTGGGCAAAGGTTGTTGCAGGAGCAGGATCCGTTAAGTCATCCGCAGGTACATATACCGCCTGTACAGAGGTAATAGAACCGTTTTTGGTAGAGGTGATACGTTCCTGCATCAAACCCATTTCCGTAGCCAGAGTAGGCTGGTAACCCACCGCAGAAGGCATACGGCCTAACAGCGCGGATACTTCGGAACCTGCCTGGGTAAAACGGAAGATGTTATCTACGAAGAAAAGGATATCGCGGCCGCCGCTGGCAGAACCATCTCCGTCGCGGAAATATTCTGCAATGGTTAAACCGGACAGGGCCACACGTGCGCGGGCGCCCGGGGGTTCGTTCATCTGGCCAAAGATAAAGGTGGCCTGTGAGTTCTTCAGGGCCTCCATATCCACTGCGCCAAGCTCCCAGCCGCCATGCTCCATGGATTCCTGGAATTTTTCACCATATTTTACGATACCGGCTTCGATCATTTCACGCATCAGATCGTTCCCTTCACGGGTACGCTCACCTACACCGGCAAATACTGATAAACCTTCGTAGCCTTTTGCAATGTTGTTGATCAGTTCCTGGATCAATACAGTTTTACCTACACCCGCACCGCCGAACAAACCGATCTTACCACCTTTTGCATAGGGCTCGATCAGGTCGATTACCTTAATACCGGTATACAGCACTTCTGTATCGGTAGCCAGGTCTTCAAAACGCGGCGGCTGGCGGTGAATGGGGTAGCCATTGGTAGTGTCAATATCACCCAAACCGTCAATTGCTTCACCTACCACATTGAACAAGCGTCCTTTGATCTGATCGCCAACAGGCATTTTAATAGGAGTGCCCTTATCAGATACGGCCATTCCTCTTACGAAACCATCTGTAGAGTCCATGGCTACACAGCGAACGCTGTCTTCACCCAGGTGCTGCTGCACTTCCAATACTACTTTCTGACCATTTTCACGGGTTACTTCCAGGGCGTTGTAGATTTCGGGTAATTTTCCTTCAAAATGCACGTCCACTACGGGACCGATAATTTGCTTGATCTTACCTGTGTTAGGCATATATTATTGCTATTTATAAATCTTTAAATGAGCGGTTTATAAAATTTGGCGCAAAGGTAATGGTTAAAGGGGTAAAATTCAAATAAACGCCCGGATTCATCGGAGTCAAATTCAAATATATAAATAACCTAATACCAAACCAACTCCTGGTCACCTTATTTATCGCTGTTTGCCTTATTTTCTTCGCTCACTGCACAATATTCACCTGCCAAATTGCGTGTTACACCGTATAAATGTTAAGGTCGTCCTAAAATCCCCTGCCTGACCGTTAAATAGCGTTAAGAAAGTGCCGGTATGGCACCTCTGGTACGATAATCGCATTATTTGTATTGTACACAACAACCTAAGGAAATACCGTGACAGCGTTTCCTGATATCTTAAAAGTATGCGATATGAAAAGCAAGATAAACTTCTATGCGAGCGTAATTATTGCCAGCTTTTTCATTACTACATTAGCCAATAGTTGCGCTACCGCCAGACCACAACAGTACTATGACCAGGGTTATGATCAGAATTATGACCCCGATCCTTACCAGCAGGGAAATGTATCTTTTTCGGCCTTTTATGATGCCTTAAGCCCATATGGACAATGGATGAACTACGGACAATACGGACAGGTATGGGTGCCTAATGCAGGGCGGGACTTTCAGCCCTACTCTACTAATGGGCACTGGGTATATACAGACTATGGCTGGACCTGGATGAGCGACTATCCCTGGGGCTGGGCGCCTTTCCACTACGGCCGCTGGGCCTTTGATAATAATTACGGATGGTTATGGGTGCCGGGCGCAGAATGGGGCCCTGCATGGGTTAGCTGGCGTAACAGCCCGGATTATTATGGCTGGGCGCCGTTAACACCGGGTATGAGCATTGGGGTAAGTATGAACATTCCGACGGCTTACTGGTCATTTGTGCCTTGTGCTTATATAAGCAGTCCCAGCATTCACCAGTATTACGTGCCCCGCAGCCGCAACGTAACCATCATTAACAATACCACCATAATCAATAATGTGCGGGTGGTGAATAATAACCGTTACTACCGCGGCCCTGAAGTGCGGGATGTGGAAAGGGTAACGCGCCGGCCTATTACCCCGGTACGGGTAGTGAACAGTGACCGCCCGGGTAGTGGCAGCCTTAGTAACAACCAGATGCGCATTTTCCGCCCGCAAGGTGCAGAGCTGCGCCGTCCGCTGGCTGATAATAACCGGGGAAATAATCCTACCAGGATCAATGGTAATAACAATAATGGGAACCGGGTAACTCCCGCACCTACGCCTAACAACAACAACAATAATAACGTTACCCAGCCGGGTGCACCGGGCAGAACCCGCCGGATATTTGATAACAATGATGATAACCGGGTGAATCCGCCTGCTAATGTGCCGAATAATAATCAGCCGGTTAATACTCCTGACAGAAATGCGCCCAGGCGTATATTCGACAATAATCGTGGGGTTGATAACAACAATAACCGTCCGGTAACACCGGCTCCTAATAATCCAGCGCCGAACCGGCCCAGTAATCCAGTTAATAACCCGGCTCCGAACAATAATCCGCCCCGGCGTATATTCAACGAGCCAAGCAACCGCCCGGCAGCTGCTCCTGTAACTGCTCCCATGCCAAGGACACAGCCTTCATCACCTGCGCCAAGGCCAGAGCCCAGAACAAGTCCGGCGCCGCAACCCAGGAGTTTTCCTGCACCGCAGCAGCAACGGTCCATGCCAGCTCCTGCTCCACGCCCTGAACCGCGTATGCAGCAGCCGTCAGCACCCCGGCCTGCACCAGCACCAGCCCCACGCCGTGTTAATGACAACAATGGCGGTGGCGGAGGAGGAAGGATACAGCGAGGATAAAATGAAGTAGGAAGTACGATACAGGAGATTGAAAAGAGGGAAATAAGAGATATGAATCACATCATAGTCTTATTTCCCTCTTCTTTTTGTACCTGATCATGTCAGTCAGCAACACACTGAAAAGGATCAGGGTTGCCTTCGGGGGCAGGTTTATTAAATGCCCAGCAAAAGTTCATGGCCTGGCTGGTAATGCTGATCAGCTTTAGCTGCACCTTCATGCCTTTGCGGCTGCCGGCAGCATCCGCAGCGCGGGTTCCCTTAGCCGGTATATCATTCACCGTATATTGTTCTGTTTTGAATACATCCCCGTTACTGCGCAGGTATTGCACGCTTACCACCACATTGTCCAGCGGATATTCTGTCTGGTTTTTAACGATCACCTGCAGATTTTTGATACCGCCAAAGAAACCGGTTTTGTAGTCGCTGGTGCTAACGGAAATAAACTGCTTCCAGTTACGGCGGTAATAGGTGCGGCGCTCCACAAACTTGCCCTGTACACGCTGCTGCTGGTCTTTACGGTCGGCTATCTGCTGGGCCGCGCCACTGGCCAGGTTCAGGCTCTGCTTCAGATCGCGGTTCTCATTCAGCAGGCGCTCATTTTGCTGTAATACTTTGCGTACCCGCTGCTGCTGGCGGTAATAGCCCAGTCCCAGGATAACGGCTACAAAGAAAAAGATGATCGTATAAAGAAACGGTGATGTTTTTTTCATCTGAAATAGTTGTTAATAGTATTGTACCTGTTTTACCGGGCTTATCCTGGCAATTAGAAAAAATGATGCCATGATAAAATTGCTTTATACATCCTTTCGCTTCATTTGCCCGACTTCCTTATTTTTGCTCCCTTATGGAGCTCATCAAAGTAGATAACGAACAAACCGCCCGGCTGTTTATACAGATCCACGTAGACCTTAACAAACATAACTCCCAGTGGATCCGTCCGTTGGATAAAGATATTAATGTTGTATTTGACCCGCAGAAGAACAAAACCTTCCGGCATGGGGAATGTGTGCGCTGGCTGTTAAAGAACAAGCAGGGACAATGGATTGGCCGGATCGCAGCTTTTGTGAACAGCAAATACCGCACTAAGGGTGATGAGCAGCTTACCGGGGGAATCGGCTTTTTTGATTGCGTGCATGACCAGGCAGCGGCCAACCTTTTATTTGACACCGCCAAACACTGGCTGCAGGAAAGGGGCATGGGCGCTATGGACGGCCCTATTAACTTTGGTGAGCGTAATAACTGGTGGGGCCTGCTTACGGAAGGTTTTCATGAACCCCTGTACTGTATGAACTACAACCCGCCTTATTACAAAGACCTGTTTGAAACCTACGGTTTCCGGCCTTTCTTTTACCAGATCTGCTTTGCCATAAATGTTGGGGTACAGCTGCAGGATAAGTTCTATACCCGCCATGATGCCCTGGCCAGGGACCCTGCCTACAAGGCACAGTACCTGCAAAAAAATAAGCTGGAAAAGTATGCGGGAGATTTTTGTACCATCTATAATAAAGCCTGGGCCAGCCATGACGGCGGCAAAGAGGTGACCCAGGCGCAGGCCCTGCAGATCTTTAAGCAAATGAAACCGGTGATGGATGAAAAACTGGTATGGTTTGTTTATCACAACAATGAGCCTATTGCCTGCTGGTTAAACCTGCCGGAGCTGAACCAGTTCTTTAAACATATGAACGGTAAGTTCGGATTATGGCAAAAGCTGCAGCTGCTATGGATGAAGTACACCCGCCAATGCCGCAAATTCACCGGGATAGTGTTTGGTATTGTTCCGGAGTTCCAGGGCAAGGGGGTGGATGCTTATATGATCGTGGAAGGCGCCAAGCTGATACAGGGAGAGCACCTGTATGAGGATTATGAAATGCAGTGGATTGGTGATTTTAATCCCAAAATGCTCAATATTGGCGAGAACCTGGGCGCTTACCGCAGCCGCCAGCTTACCACCTACCGCTATTTATTTGACCGGACGAAGGAGTTTAAACGGCATCCGCTGGTGTGATGTGCAAATTGTAAATATGCAAATGTGCATGGAATGCAGCGAAGACCATCATCTGCACATTTGCATATTTGCACATCTGCACATTAGTTATTTGCCTGCATTCTGGCCCGGGGCAGCTGTTTCAGAATACTTTTATAAATATCCCTTTCCTTAAAGGGTTTCAGCAGCCAGTCATTGAACCCGGCTTTGCGGAAAGCTTCTTCATCGTGCCGGTCAATATCAGCGGTGAGCACTACAACCGGAACTTTTGCTTTTTTGGTGTCTTTATCGGCACGGATGTGCTGTACCACTTCCAGCCCGCTCATTTCCGGCATTTGCAGGTCCAGCAGTATCAGGTCGTAGTTATTGGTCTGGTACAGCTCATAGGCGATGGCGCCATCCCTGGCCATATCAAACCGGCATTTCCAGCGGGTAAGCATTATTTTCAGCAGCAGCAGGTTCATTTCCTGGTCGTCGGCTATCAGCACATACAGGCCTTCCAGCTGGTTGCCCGTCATTTGCTCAATATCATGCTGGGTAATAATCACTGTTTGTGCAGGAGTGGCCAGCTCATAAGGGATCTGGCAGCTGAAGCGCGTGCCTTTGCCTACTTCACTCTCCACGCTAATGCTGCCACCGTGCAGCTGCACCAGGCGCTGGGTAATAGCCAGCCCCAACCCGGTACCGCCAGGCTTATGGTGGGCGGAATGTACCTGGTAAAACCGTTCAAAAATACGGGGCAGCACTTCGGGCGGCACACCCGGGCCGGTATCTTCCACAGACAGGGACAATACCCCCTGCTTACCGGTACTCTCCAGCTTAGCGGTTACGGTAATACTCCCCGTTTCCGTGTATTTGATGGCATTGCCCAGCAGGTTCACCAGGATCTGTTTCAGGCGGAACACATCGCCCGACACATGCTGCTGCTGGTTGCCCGTAAAGGAAAAATGCAGCTGCAGCTGTTTGCTGGTGGCTTGTATGCGCAGGGTGTTCGTTACATCTGCCAGGGCCTGGTATAATGTAAAGGGCTGCTTATGAATAGAGATATAATCGCTGTCCAGCTTTGAAAAATCCAATACATCATTCACCACATCCATCAGCATGCCGGCAGATACCTCTACGGCATGTAACAGCTCATGCTGGTTTTCCTGTAAGGGAGTATGCGCCAGTTGTTCGGTAAAACCTACAATAGAGTTTAATGGTGATCGGATCTCATGGCTCATATTGGCCAGGAATACGGAGCGGGCTTTGGCAGCAGTTTGGGCATGCTGTTTTTCTTTCTTAAGCCGTTTATCCTTACGGTGGTAGTCCCACCAGATAATGCCGGTTACCACTGCGGTAGCCTCCAACAATGCAGTTACCAGCAGCATAATATTCTCCATATCCCGACTGCGTCCGTTGAAATCGGCCGTAATGGCGGCTTGCCGGGCTTGCATAGCCTGCTTTTGTGCAGCATCCATTGCGGGCAGGGCACTATTCTCCAGCTCTAACTGGTGCATAGCCTGCCGTAGTTGGTTCATGTTATGACGATGGTAATAGAAAGCTGTCACACCAACAATTAATTTACAGGCCAACAGGACAAACAGTGCAATACGTAAAACGCGCATTTAATTAAATTAAAATTTGATACATGGTGTATTGTCTCTTTTTTACAGATAACCTGGAAGGATCCTAATAGATCAGCTGCGACTTATTGTACATACGGGTAAAACATTCACTCCCCTACTTTTGGTTTATAGTTATTTCAAAGGGATACCGGTCGGGAATTAACGATTGGGTATCAGCAAGAAAATTAAAGAAATTTACAGACATGGTAAATTTTAATTCTTGCAAACGGTTTCAGATCCATAAAAAAAGAGGGTGCTGAACCGCTGATCTGTCCTGCTTTTCGTTACATATCCGCTTAGCATCCGGCCACCGGCAAGCTGCGCCGCCGGGCGGATAACAGTCCGAAAAAATGTGTACTTTCGGGCTTTGCGAATGCTTGCATATGGAGAATTTTATCGTTTCGGCCCGTAAATACCGTCCTCAGAATTTTTCTACCGTAGTAGGACAATCCCACATTACCACTACGCTTAAAAACGCTATCCGCAATAACCAGCTGGCGCATGCCTTCCTGTTCTGCGGTCCGCGGGGGGTTGGTAAAACCACCTGTGCCCGTATACTGGCCAAAACCATTAATTGTGAGAACCTTCAACCAGACGGAGAGGCTTGTAATGAGTGCCACTCCTGCAAATCGTTCAATGAGGGCAGCTCTTTTAATATTCATGAGCTGGATGCGGCTTCCAACAACTCGGTGGATGATATCCGTACCCTGGTAGAGCAAGTACGTTTTGCACCGCAGGCCGGTAAGTATAAGATCTATATTATAGATGAGGTGCACATGCTCAGCTCATCCGCCTTCAATGCATTCCTGAAAACACTGGAGGAACCGCCCTCCTACGCTATTTTCATCCTGGCCACCACAGAAAAGCACAAGATCCTTCCCACGATCCTGAGCCGTTGCCAGATCTTTGACTTTAAGCGCATTACTATACAGGATACGGTAGATCACCTGCACGAGATCTGCGAAAAAGAGCATATACAGGCAGAAGCCGATGCCCTGCATCTGGTAGCCCAGAAAACAGACGGCTGTATGCGTGATTCCCTGAGCACCCTGGATAAGATCGTGAGCTTTACCGGCGGGCGCCTCACCTACCAGAATACGCTGGAGCACCTGAACATACTGGACTACGACTATTTCTTTAAAGTAATGGATGCCGTGCTGCAGCAGGATGTAGCCGGCGCCCTGCTGATATTTGACGAGATCCTGCAGAAAGGCTTTGAGGGAGATAACTTCCTGAACGGCTGGGCGGAGTTCCTGCGTAATTTGTTAATGTGTAAGGAGGAAAAGGTGCTGCATCTGCTGGAAGTATCCGGCAACCTGAAGGACCGGTACAAACAGCTGTCCGGCAAAATAAGCCCGGCCTACCTGATCACCGCCCTGCACCTGCTGAATGAAACGGAGATCAATTACCGCATGGCGCGCAATAAACGCCTGCATGTGGAAATGGCGCTGATAAAGCTGTGCTACCTGCAGCAGGCTGTTACCCTGGTCGGCGATGACCAGTCGGGCGAAGTGGTAAAAAAAAAGTTAGTACCTGATGGCGCAGTGCCACAGCAATTACGCGCACCTTTTGCCCAGGCAGCCGGGCCCAAAGCCAGCGGCAAACCTGCTACAGCGGCCTCCATTGCACAAAATGAAGGCGCTAAGCTAACGATAGAGACCCCGCCGGCGGCTAAAACAGCGGCTACTGCTGCACCGGCAACACCTGCAGCCGGGCAAACAATACCGGCAACGGCCGCCAGTTCACCCGCAGCTACTGCGCCTGTTGCTGCTGCAACCAATACTACGCTTACTAATAATAATACTGCGCCGGCAACCCGCACTGCGCCCGCCAAACAGGGCGCGCCTGCTACCGGCAGCAAGCTTACGGGCCTGGCAGCCATGAAGGAAGCCCTGGCAGCCAAACAGCAGCAAACCACCGTGCGTGAAGCAGTGCCCATTACGGCAGGCGCGCTGGCCGTGTACTGGGAAGAGTTTATTGACATTTTCCGGCAAGCCAATAAAATGACGGTGGTGAGCAACCTGCAGCTGGCCATTATTAACCTGCTGGGAAAGGAAGAGATCGGGATCGTAAGCCGGAACATTGTACAGTTCCGGTTTATGGAGGAAGAAAAGCTGGCTATTTCCGACTTTTTTAAACGCAAGTTCAATAACCCGGCTATTATTCTCACCCTGCAGCTGGATGAAAGCCAGCAAACCCAGGATATTGGACCGGCGCCGCTAAGCAGCCGGGAACAATTCCAGCTAATGGCGGAGTATTATCCCATGATCAAAGAGCTGAAGGACCGGCTGAACATGGAATTGGATTTTTAAACCGGTTATTGCTGACTACGTTGGCGCTAACCGCTCATTTCTTACATAATAACTCCCGGCTTTACTTTGAGATTCGACTTTCGACTTTCGACTTTCTTTTGTAGGTTTGGGCAAAATTTTGACTAAAGACTATGGCAGAAGTTATCAGAATGCCCCTTTTAAGTGATACGATGACAGAAGGGGTGATTGCGGAATGGCATAAAAAGGTGGGTGATACCGTAAAATCAGACGACGTAATAGCTGAAGTGGAAACCGATAAGGCTACCATGGAAGTAATAGGATATGTGGAGGGAACGCTGTTATATGTAGGCGTGGAAAAGGGAAAGGCTGCCAAAGTAAATGAGATCATAGCTATTGTAGGTAAAGCCGGAGAAGATTATAAACCTTTACTGGAAGGTGGTGGCGCCGCTAAAGCGCCGGCATCCAACGGTAAGGCCGATGCAGCACCTGCCCCCAAAGCAGAAGCGCCGAAGGCCGAAGCCCCTGCTCAAAAAGCCCAACCGGCCGGCGATGCCGCTGCAGCAGCCGAAGCGCTGAAGAATGCAACGGTGATCCGTATGCCGCTGCTGAGCGATACCATGACAGAAGGCAAGATCGTAGCATGGAATAAAAAAGTAGGCGATACCGTTAAGAGTGATGATGTGCTGGCAGAAGTGGAAACCGATAAGGCTACCATGGAAGTGATAGGTTATGCCGACGGTGAGCTTTTATACGTAGGCGTAAAAGAAGGCGAAGCCGCAAAAGTGAATGGCATTATAGCCATTGTAGGTAAAAAAGGAACGAATGTAGATGCTATACTGGCAGCTGAAGGCGGATCTCCCGCTCCCGCAGCCGGTGGCGCAGCTGCTGAAAATAAAGATAGTGCTGCCCAACCGCAGGCGGCTGCAGCTACTGCTGCTCCCGCAGAAAGCAATGGCGCCGCTAAGGATGGCCGCGTAAAAGCCTCCCCTCTTGCCAAAAAGCTGGCAGAAGAAAAAGGTATTGACATTAACCAGGTAACCGGCAGCGGTGATGGCGGCCGTATCGTGAAAAAAGATGTGGACAGCTTTGTACCCGGCGCTAAACCGGCAGCTACTACGGCTCCTGCTGCAGCAAAAGGTGGTGCAGCTCCTGCATTTGTACCGGCCGGCCAGGAAGGTTATACCGATACTCCGCTGAGCCAGATGCGCAAGGTAATTGCCCGCCGCCTGAGCGAAAGCAAGTTCACCGCACCTCACTTCTACCTGAAAATAGATGTGGTGATGGACAAGGCAATGGAAGCCCGCAAAACCATCAACGAGATCTCTCCTGTAAAAGTTTCCTTTAATGATATGGTGATCAAGGCCGCTGCCATGGCCCTTCGCCAGCATCCTTTCGTGAACAGCAGCTGGATGGGCGATTTTATCCGCACCAACCAGCATATTCATATTGGTTCTGCCGTAGCTATTGACGAAGGCCTGATCGTGCCGGTGATCCGTTTTGCAGATCAGAAATCCCTGAGCCAGATAGCCGGTGAAGCTAAAGAGCTGTATGAAAAAGCCAAGAACAAAAAACTGCAGCCGCAGGAGTTCAGTGGTAATACTTTCAGCATTTCCAACCTGGGTATGCTGGGTATAGACGAGTTCACGGCTATTATTAACCCGCCGGATTCCGCAATCCTGGCTGTGGGTAATATCAAAGAAACCGTAGTATCAGAAAAAGGACAGTTCAAGGTGCAGAACATCATGAAGCTGACTATGAGCTGCGACCACCGTATTGTAGATGGTGCAGTAGGCGCCCGCTTCCTGGCTACCCTGAAAGGGTTCCTGGAAAACCCGGTGACCATGCTGGTATAGCACTTACGCAAATCACTATACGAAAGGGCGAAGCAGTTGCTTCGCCCTTTTTAATTTGGGATACCCGGTTGTTTAAACGACCCGTTTATTTTTGATACATCTCACCGCTGCAGCAGATCTGCAGGCGATTTGATTCCACTGGCAGGTGAACAGGCAGGAAAACCTGCCGTATAACGGCACCATCCCCCGGAAACTATCATGAACAGTATGCCGTTATTCCGCTTGGACGGTTCGGCTGAATTCAGTAAATTTAATTATACCCCAACATCCTAATCCTGTTCTGTCATGAAATTGCCCGTAAATACCCTTAACTGGTTCGAAATACCTGTCAATGATTTTGACCGTGCCCGCCAGTTCTATAGCCAGCTTTTTGAATACGAGATGCCCGTTTCCGTTATGGGCCCTAATCAAAGGGGCTTTTTACCGTTTGACCCACAAGGTGGCGGCATTGGAGGCGCTATTGTGCATGGCCCGGACTATATACCCAGCCAGCGTGGCAGCCTGGTGTACCTGAATGCCGGTGATGATCTGAACCTGGTGCTGATGCGTGTTACGGCCGCGGGCGGGCATGTGGAGCAGGAGAAAGCGCCGGTATCGGATGAAATGGAGCTGGGTTATTATGCCATTATCCGGGATACGGAGGGGAATAGAGTGGCCTTGCATTCGATGGGGTGAGTGGTTGTTAAGAAGCCCTGTAGTCCTACATCTTAACCTTACTAATCCCACACTTCTTCTATTTGAACAAGGCAATGGACTATAGACCGTCAACCATCAACTCATTACTTTCTTTCACTAACTTTTGAAAATTCAAAAACTTCTCCTATCTTCGGTACTGAAAAGGGAAAGACTATGAAACTGGCAGAAGCAAAAGCACAATTTATTCAAACCTGGGGCTCACTGGGCGCGCAATGGGGCATTAACCGCACCATGGCGCAGATCCATGCGCTGCTGCTTATTATGCCCGATCCCCTGAGTGCGGATGAAATTATGCAGGAGCTGAACATTTCCCGGGGCAATACCAATATGAACGTACGGGAGCTCATTAACTGGGGCCTGGTAGAACGCATCCTGGTGCCCGGAGAACGCCGCGAATTTTTCTCCGCAGAAAAAGATATCTGGAAAGTAGCCACCTACATTGCCAAAGAGCGGAAAAAACGGGAGCTGGATCCCATTATGAAAGTGCTTAACCAGCTGCAGGATGTGGAAGGCGAAGCAAAAGATAAATATGTAAAGTCTTTCAAAGATTCCATTCAGAACATTAACAAGTTTGCGCATCATACTGATAAAACCATCAACTCTTTTGTAAAGTCCGAGGAAAGCTGGTTCTATAGTACGTTGCTAAAGATCTTCAAGTAAAAAAAATTTATCACCATATTTCAATAATTATTGAAAGTTATGAAACCATTATTACAACATAAAAAGATCGTAGTGGCCGGTGGCACCGGTTTTATAGGACAGGGCCTGATAGACCATTTTGGAAAAGAGAATGACCTGGTGATCCTCACCCGCCATCCTAAACCGGATCAGGGCTGCACCACCTATGTACCGTGGGATGGCCAAACCCTGGGGGACTGGGCAAACCGGCTGGAAAATGCGGACCTGCTGATCAATCTTACCGGTAAAAGTGTGAACTGCCGGTATACGGAACGCAACAAAAAAGAGATCTTCGACAGCCGCACCCATGCCACCACGGTATTAGGGGAAGCCATCCGCAGCCTGGCACACCCGCCGCGTTTGTGGGTAAATGCCGCATCTGCCACTATTTACCGGCATGCGGAAGACCGGCCTATGGACGAATTCACCGGGGAAACAGGAACCGGTTTTTCTGTAGAGGTATGCAAAAAATGGGAACAGACCTTTAACGATATAACGCTGCCCCATACACGGAAAGTAGTTTTACGTATAGCCATTACATTAGGTGCACAGGGTGGCGTGATGGCGCCTTACCTGAACCTCATGAAATTCGGGCTGGGCGGATACCAGGGTAATGGGCGGCAGATGTTTAGCTGGGTGCACATTACCGACGTATGCCGTATGATTGCCTGGTTATATGAACAGCCGCAGCTATCCGGTACTTTTAATTGCAGCGCGCCTAATCCCATACCTAACAAAACATTTATGCAAACGCTGCGCAAAGCTGGCCACTGTAAATTCGGCCTGCCCGCTCCTGCCTGGATGCTGGCCCTGGGCGCACGTATGATAGGTACTGAAACAGAGCTGCTGTTAAAAAGCCGCTGGGTGCTGCCGGCAAGGATCACGCAGGCCGGCTTTACGTTTCAATATCCGCAGCTGCAGCCTGCGTTTGAAAGTATTTTACAGCAGCTGCCACGTAGCGCGTATCATTTGTTCTGAAAACAGGATGTAGAAAGCAAGATGATGGGTGCGGAATACAGGATAATTGATTGAAGATTTCACTATTCAGGCCGCCCCGTTTTCCAGGTAATTGCCTTAACTTAGTTTTATGGCTACCAACACTAATAATAAAAAACTAACCGTAGTAATTGGCGCATCCGCTAATCCGCAGCGATATAGCTACCTGGCCGTATCGCGGCTAGTTGCGCACGGGCATCCGGTGGTAGCCATTGGCTTAAAGGATGAAAAGATCGGTGATACGCCGGTGACCAAAGAACATCCGGCAGTAGAAGCGGTAGATACCATTACCCTGTACCTGAATCCCCAGCGGCAGCAGGCCTATTATGATTATATTCTGCAACTGCATCCCAAGCGCATCATCTTTAATCCCGGTACTGAAAACCCTGAGCTGGAGCGGCTGGCCATTGAAAATGGGATTGAGCCCCTGGAAGCCTGCACCCTGGTTATGCTGAGCACCGGGCAATATTAACCTGTTACTTTTTTTCGTATATTCGGTTGACTTTTTTGGATCCATCCATTCCCCACTACTGCAAGGCTTTAAATACAGACTGGCTTTCCGTAACCGACTAAGCGCGTATAACACCAACGCCTATTCACTTTTTAATTATAATCACATGTTTAAATGGAGAAGATTCAATGGCGACCCCATTAACTTACCTATTAAGGATGAGGTGCGCGAGGCCATTATCCGCGAAACAGGCCGTGGTTTCAAACTGAAAGTTTGCATTGGCACAGATTCCCAGGTGAAGGGCGTAGAAACTGAATTTGCAACCGTGATCGTTTTCCTGCGGGAAGGACACGGCGGTTTTATGTTCATCCACAACGAAAAAACAAGGGATGTGTATTCCATTAAGGAACGCATGCTGATCGAAGTGGCCAAGAGCATTGAAATTGCCTATGAGCTATGCGATCTTTTCACGGAGTATGATGTGGACATGGAGGTGCATGCCGACATTAACACCAATCCCCAGTTCAAAAGTAACCTGGCCTTACGCGAAGCCATGGGTTACATACTGGGTATGGGCTTTGCCTTTAAAGCCAAGCCGGAAGCCTTTGCCAGCAGTAGCTGCGCCAATAAGGTAGTGAACTGACCGTGAAGAAGTAAAGTAGATCTTAACCCCTGTTTTGGACGTGGCCACGCGTCCGGTAGGTTTGTCTCCCCTATTCCAGCCAGCTCCGCGAACTCCGGTATCCCAATTTATCATCAGCAATAACAACGGAAAATACAGGCTAAACGAACTGCAATAAACAACTGCATAACAAGGTTTTATACAACTTTACACGGTTGTCCTGAACTGTTCGTTCATTTCATCAATAAAGCCCAGGATGGCGTCGCGGCCTGATTTTTTAACGGTAGAGGTAATAAAGTGCTGCGGCAGAAATTCCCACTCTTCACGCAGCTTATTGAGGAAGGCTTTTACATTTTTACTGGTTTCGGCCTGGGTATTTTTATCGGCTTTGGTAAATACCAGGTTAAAAGGTACTTCCCATTTACCCAGCTGATTAATAAAATCAATGTCCAGCTTCTGGGGGGTATGGCGGCTGTCTATCAGCACAAACACATTTACCAGGTTCTCCCTTTTACGCAGGTAATTCTCAATCATTTGCTCCCATTGCCGGCGCTGCGACTGGCTTACTTTAGCAAATCCGTAACCCGGCAGATCTACCAGGTACCAGGCCTCGTTAATAACGAAGTGGTTGATCAGCTGCGTTTTACCCGGCGTACCGGATGTTTTGGCCAGCTTATCGTGGTTGGCCAGCATATTGATAAGGGAAGATTTGCCTACGTTGGAACGGCCTATAAATGCGTATTCCGGCAAATTGGGTGCGGGGCATTTTTGCCAGTCCACGTTACTGATAAGGTATGCTGCTGATTTGATGTTCATTATAAAGTCCATGATCCATGGTTCACAGCCCATGGAAGTTTAAAATAGCATGCATCTGTACATTGGCACAGCTGCATATTTACACATTTACTACCTTTGCCCCCTATGTCAGATAAAGCGAATGTTCAGAAGGTAGTTCCGTATGCGGAGTCAAAATTAAGCAAGAAGGAGCAAATAGCGTCCATGTTCAATGATATTGCGTTCCGCTACGACTTCCTGAACCATTTTATGTCCATGGGAATTGATGTGCTGTGGCGCAAAAAAGCTTTACGGCAGCTGAAAACCCTGCAACCCAAACAAATGCTGGATGTGGCCACCGGTACCGGCGATTTTGCCATTATGGCCAACCGGCTGCTGCAACCGGATCATATAACGGGGATAGATATTTCCGAAGGCATGCTCCATTTCGGGCAGGAGAAAATAGCTAAGCTGGGACTGGAAAATAAAATAACTCTGCAGGTGGGCGACAGTGAAACAATAACTTTTCCGGATAGGACGTTTGATGCCATAACGGTGGCATTTGGCGTGCGCAACTTTGAAAACCTGGAAAAAGGGCTCTCAGAAATGTGCCGCGTACTGAAACCTGGCGGAAAACTGGTGATCCTGGAATTTTCAAATCCAACAGTTTTTCCCATTAAACAATTATATAATCTGTATTTTCGTTATATAACACCACTGCTGGGAAAATGGATTGCGAAAAGCCAGGCAGCTTACAGCTACCTGCCGGATTCAGTGAAGGCTTTCCCACAGGGGCAGGTAATGTGCAATATTTTAACTAACACTGGTTTCCAGTCGGTTACATGCAAAACGCTCACTTTCGGCATATGTTCAATTTACTGCGCAACGCGCTGATCCTATCCCTTTTCGTATTCCTATGGAAGCCAACAACCGTGTGCGCCCAGCAAATGATGAACATGTTGGAGCATGATGCCAAACCTTATTATTTTGGTATTACCCTGGCGGCCAATAATTCTAATTTTAAGCTCGCCCAGTCGCAGGCTTTCCTGAAGGACGATTCCATTATGGTGGTAGAACCTTTGCGCACCATGGGTTTTAACCTGGGCCTGCTGGCTAATGCCCGCCTGAGCCAGTATTTTGACCTGCGTTTTAACCCGCAGCTGGTATTTGCCTCCAAAAATCTGTATTATAAAGAGATGTATCCCATACAGGAAACCACTAAAAAGGTGGAATCCATTCTCTTAAGCTTTCCTGTACAGATCAAATTTAAATCGGACCGCATAGGTAACATGCGCGTATATACGATTGCCGGTTTAAAGTTTGATTATGACCTGGCAGCCAATGCCCGCGCCCGCCGCGATGATAACCTGCCCAAGATCCGCACTACGGATTATGGTTATGAATTAGGGGCCGGTTTTGAGTTTTACTTCGAGAGCTTCATCTTCTCCCCTGAAATTAAGATCAGTAACGGGTTGGGCAATGTGCATGTAAAAAACCCGGACCTCCGCTACTCCAATGTGGTGGAGAAAATGCAATCCAGGATGTTTGTATTTTCTATACACCTGGAAGGATAGTTTGCAGTAGGGAGTTTAACTCTCAACTCATTATCTTTGCGGCATGCAGAATTATCTCATCAAAAATATTGCAGTCGTAAACGAAGGACGTACTACAGTACAGGACGTATGGATCAAAGGCGACCGCATTGAAAAAATAGCGCCACAGATCACCCTGAATGCTGATCACAAAGAGATAAACGGGGAAGGCAAACACCTGCTGCCCGGAGTTATTGACGACCAGGTACATTTCCGCGAACCCGGTCTTACCCATAAAGCCAACATCTATACTGAAGCGCGTGCAGCTGTAGCCGGCGGCACTACCAGCTTTATGGAAATGCCCAACACCAAACCTGCTGCGCTTACCCAGGAAATACTGGAAGAAAAATATGACATCGCTGCACAGCGCTCCCTGGCCAATTACTCCTTTTTTATGGGCGTGGCCAATGACAATGCAGAGGAAGTGCTGAAAGCCAATGCAAAAAAAGACCGCGTGTGCGGTGTTAAAATATTCATGGGCTCCTCTACCGGTAATATGCTGGTAGATAATTACCTGACCCTGGAGAGAATATTCTCCCAAAGCGAGCTGCTTATTGCCACGCATTGTGAAGATGAAAAGATCATCCGCACCAACATGGCCGCCTTTCAGGCAGAGAAGGGAGAAGGAAACCTTACCGCTGCCGATCATCCGCTGATCCGCAATGAGGAAGCCTGTTTTGAATCCTCCTTAGTGGCGGTGCAGTTTGCACAAAAGCATAATTCCCGCCTGCACATCCTGCATATTTCTACAGAAAAAGAGCTGCAGCTGTTCAGCAACATGCTGCCCCTGTCAGAAAAACGTATAACCGCAGAGGTATGTGTGCACCATTTATATTTTACTGCTGATGATTATGTGCGTTACGGTAACCTGATCAAATGCAATCCGGCCATTAAAGCGGAGCATAATAAACATGCCCTGTGGAAAGGCCTGCTGGATGACCGCCTGGATATTATTGCCACGGATCATGCCCCGCATACCTGGGAAGAAAAACAGCAACCCTATATGCAGGCGCCCTCCGGCGTACCGCTGGTGCAACACAGCCTGCTGATGATGCTGGAACATGTAAGCAAAGGCAACCTGACCCTGGAAAAAATGGTAGAAAAGATGAGCCATGCACCGGCCACCTGTTTCCGCATACAGGAAAGGGGCTTTTTGAGGGAAGGGTATTTTGCTGATTGTGTGATCGTGGACCTGCAACAGGCCACGATGGTAGATAAACCCAATATTTACTACAAATGCGGCTGGAGCCCGTTTGAAGAACATACTTTCCCGGCAGCCGTTACCCACACCTTTGTAAACGGCCACCTGGCCTGGGAAAACGGCCGGTTCAATGAAAATGTACAGGGCCGCCGGCTTACGTTCGGGGCATAAAAAAACTTACCTGTAATGATTGATAGTTAGTTAAATGCATAATGCTGTGCTAACTACTAATAACTTTTATGGAAATATGATTGTCCTGCATCCTTACAAAACGTATATTCACTAAAATTAAATACGGTTGCATGGAGCTGGACAAGACGACCTATTACGATCTATCTATTTTTAACCGGGAGGAAGAATTTTCACTGTTCCACCGGTTAGACTTTACCACTACTGCGGGCGGCCGCGAATACCTGCGGCAACTGTTCAGCGCTCCCCTGGCCGATATTGCAACCATAGAACAAAGGCAGCAGGTGCTGCAATACATACTGGCCCAGCAGGCCCAGTGGCCGGAGATCATTACCAACGGCACCATTGTAGTAGTAGAAAATTACCTGGAAGCGCAGATACAGCCTATTTCCAGCACCGGCGGCCCCGGCCTGCTGCTAAGCGCTGTAATGACCAAAACCATTTATGCACCGGATTACGGGTTCATTAAGTTCTCGTTCTCCCAGCTCATGAACCTCATAAAAGGCTTTCGTAAGCTGATAGATGTATTCAATACAGATACTACCCCAAAAATACTTAAACAGCTGCTGGAGAGGGCCCAACAGCTGCTACAGCAGCGGGAGTTCACGGAGCTGCTGCATATAGAATCCCTGGAAAAGCTTTCCTTTGTACAGATCTTACGTTATGATAATCTCATCCGCACCCGCCAGAAAAAACACCTCTGGGAGCTGGTGGACCTGTATAAAAAGCTGGATGCCTATTATGCGATGGCCAAAGCGGTGAAACATTATAACCTGCAGTTCCCTGAATTTGAAGATACCCCTCATCCCTTTATAGTAGCTAAGCAGCTGTATCACATGATCTTACAGACGCCGGTATCCTACGATATTGAGCTGGATCCGCGATCCCGTTTTTTATTCCTTACCGGGGCCAATATGGCGGGCAAAACCACGTTTATTAAAGCAGTAGGCGTGGCGGTATTTCTTGCGCATATTGGAATGGGCGTACCCGCAGAACATATGAAGCTTAGCTTTTTTCACGGTATTTTCAGCAATATACAGGTGCAGGATAATATCTTTAAAGGAGAAAGCTATTTTTACAGCGAGGTGCAGCGCATTAAGAACACCATTATCAAGATCAGTAACGGCCGTCACTGGCTGGTGCTGATAGATGAAATGTTCAAGGGCACTAATGTGGAAGATGCCAAGAACTGCTCCCTGGCTGTGATACAGGGCCTGTTGCGCAGCTCTAACTGCTTGTTCATTCTATCGACCCATTTATATGAGTTGGCGGAAGAGCTGCAGGGAGAAAAGAATATTCTTTTCAAGTACTTTGAATCGGAAGTTATTGCGGATAACCTGCACTTTACCTACCAGTTAAAAGACGGTATTGCCCGTGAAAAGATCGGTTATCTGATCCTGAAACGGGAGAAAGTGCTGGACCTGCTGAAAGAAATAAAATAGTGCTTATTTTTGACAAGATTTTTAGGGGTTGCTGCAGGATAATAGCAGCGGCAACTACTAATTTTATCGCTATCCTCTGTTTTTTTGACCATTAAATGAAAGCCTATGTATCCGTGTGAGAACCTGCTTTTTCTGGAATGAACCTCGTAGCAATGCTTTGCAGCAGTACTATGAAAAACCTGTAACGATCATTAAACCATATCTATTCATCATGTTAACCATTAAATACTAACAGCCCATGAAGTATTCATTTCCGGATGTGCCGGCACATTTGGTGAGTGCTACCTATGACATACCGGTACAGTACAAGAACTACCAATATCCCTTTGCACAAAGCCAGCTTATTTCCACTCCGTTAACGGTGATCCTGGAACAGAAAATTACCGTAAGAGGCTGCGTGGTATCCCATCACTGGATGTTTGTAAAAGGGCCGGTAAAATTGTTGCTGCAGCCCGATGAAACCGGCGCTACGCTGTACTGTATGATGCAAGGCAGCATAGACTGCCGTATTAATGGCAGGGAGCGTGTACGCCTGTACCAGGGGCAGTATAACCTGCTGCAGCTGCACCAGGGCAGCCATGAAATATTCCTGAATCCCGGTCTGTATGCATCCTGGGGGGTAGATAGCCCTTACACGCTGCTGGAAGAAATGGCCATGGATTCTTTTCATGCTAAAAAGCTGCTGCATCAAACCCTGAGTAAGGATGGCGCACCCAAACCGCTTTCCGGCATTACCTGGAATAAGCTGTACCAGCTGATAGAGGATATTAATCACAGCACGCCTGTGAAAAAAATAACGGAAATGCAGCTTTTTGGCAAGCTGCTGGAAATACAGGCCATGGTACTGGAAGACCTGGATACCTCCGGCGACCGCCCTTACCGCGATGCCAACAGCCAGCTGTTTGAAACCATTAAGGTATACCTCTCCAACCACCTGGATACCCGGCCCGACCTGGCGCAGCTGGCACGCAGCTTCTGCATCAGCCAGTCAAAGCTAAAGCAGGGTTTCAAAAAATATTTCATGACCACTGTATGGAGCTACCATCATAAACAACGTATGGAGCGCAGCATGCAGCTGCTGCTGCATACCAATAAAAGTGTAGCCAACATTGCGGCGGATCTGGGCTATATGCCTACCAACTTTGCAAGGGACTTTAAAAAGTTCTTTGGTTATTCCCCACGGTCGCACCGGGCCAATGGGGTAAGCTATGCCACTGAAGAATAATATATCAGCGTCAAATCTTTTTTGACCAAGTGTTTAAACCTATGTCCAACAAAACGATGGCGGAAGTCATTGCAGGATTGTTTATTCTCCTGTTTTTGTATACCGCATTAAGCAAATTGGGTGAATTTGCGGTGTTCCGCCATTTCCTGCGCAGCTCTCCTTTAATAGCCCGTAATGCCGGTATTATGGCGGTATTGATACCTGCCGGTGAAATACTGGTTGCCTTATTATTGTTCCTGCCGGCTACCCGCAGGCAGGGCATGCTTGCATCCCTGGGGCTTATGCTGGTGTTTACCGCTTACCTTGCCTACATGCTTCTTTTTGTGCCCAGGCTGCCCTGTTCCTGCGGCGGCGTTATTAGCCGGCTAAGCTGGCAGCAGCACCTGGTGTTTAATGTTGTGCTTATTGGGCTGGCGCTGCTGGGTATGCGGTTACATGCTCCCAGGCTGCACCATCCTGTTTCACCATCTATAAAAACAGGCGAAGCTGAAAACCTGTAAAAAAGAGTAAGCCTATTAATCCATTAAACCTTCAAATTTTTGTATGAAGAAAAACCGTATTTGCCTGCTGGCTGTGCTGCTGGCGGTAGCAGCAGTGTCTTACACCCAGGCGGGCAAGCTGGTAAGAAAACCTGCAGCCACGCAGTGGTTCCTGTATTCAGATGGCGGAGACGATATTGCTTTTAATATTAGTGAAGCCCGTAATGCAGGAAATTATATTGAAGCGGGCACCGATGTATCTGACATTTGCAACGGTACAGCGAACCTGTGTGCGGTGCTGGCGCAAACCAATAACCATTTGCCGGTAATTACGCAGGGCAGCACGCTGGATAACCAGCTGGTAACCTATTTCAACACCGGCGGTACTTCTGTGGGAGGGTTTCTCAGGGAGAAACCGTAAAGAATTTTAAATGTAAAATTTCAATGATAAATGTAAAAGTGAATACCGCGGATAGGTCACCGCGGCATTCACTTTTACATTTTACATTTTGCATTTATGATTTTATATTTATCTCGTTCATAAAATATTTTCAATGGTCTCTATGAACCTCCTTCGCCGGTTTTATGGATTCTGCTCAATCCCCGTCATACTAACTACATTGCCCGGTATCTGCAATACATAACGCGGGCTGTTAGGCGGCAGCGTGTAGGCTTGCCCGTTTAGGATCCGTTGTGGTGTTACTGCAAAAGCGGTCTCGTACTGCAGGCGGCGCAGATCGGCCCAGCGGGCGCCGCGGAACAGCAGCTCTTTTCTTCTTTCACGGAGTATTTGTTTTAGCGCATCTGCTGCATCTGCAGCTGTGAGCGGCACAAAGGAACCCTGCCGCCAGCGCTTTACCAGCAAGGCATTCAGATCGTTCATTGCCTGAGTGGCGTTACCGGCACGGGCCCTGCTTTCTGCACGTACCAGGTACATTTCATCTGTAACAATACCGGCGAAAATATAACCATTATCTGCGCCCATCCCTGCATAATCTCCTTTAAAGTTGTTACCGGTAAAGTATATATGTTTTCTCAGATCATTCTCCGCATAGGTATTATAAAGCAGGGTATCTACTTTACATACTGCCGGCAATAACGCCCTGGCATTTTGCGAGATCATTTCAAAGATCACTTCATCATTAAAACGTGGAACAGGTGCATCTGCCAGGGTATCCAGCTCATTGTAATCCATCAGCCGGTTATACAATTGCAGGCAGGAATCTGCATAGGCGCCGGCCCGGGCATAGTCCCGCATATCCAGGCATACAAGGGCCAGCGCGCCGTAAGCGGCCGGCTTACCCGGGCGGCTTTTTACTATTGGCGTTCCCGGTAATAAAGTGAGCGCGGCTTTCAGGTCCAGCAAAATGCGGTCATAGGTTTGTGCAACAGATGCCCTTACCGTAGGATCATTGTAATTGGAGGTATAACGTAACGGAATACCCGGATCCTGCGCGGCGGTAGCGGGATCGTAAGGTTTGGCAAACAGCTGCGCCAGCGCATGAAAATACTTAGCGCGGAAAAAGAGAGCCATACCTTTCAGGTTATTCCAGTCCTCTACGGAGCCGGTACTACGCGCCTTGTCAATATTTTCCAGCACTACGTTTGTATTTAAAATAGCCTGGTAGGGCCCATTCCAGTAATCGTTGGTCTGATCGGTTCTTTGCCATATATACAGCTTCCGGTCGCTTTCCTGCAAAGTATTCCAATCTGCTGCGGCCAGGTAAAAATTATCGGCCATTAAACCGCCGGCAGCCGGCCAGGTATTGTTCATAGTAGCGTAATCGTCCATCAGCAGCTGCAGGTCCCGGATAGTTACAGGCACTTCCAGCTTTACATCCGGCCTGGCATCCAGGTAATGCTTACAGGAGGCCAGCAGCAGCCATGTTATAATATAACAGTATCGTATATACGTTTTTTTCATTTAAAGATCTGCTTTTATACCAAATGCAAAAGCGCGCGGTGTACGCAACCCGGATGGGAAATCCGGATCCAGGCCCGCTTTGTTCGCTTTCCAGATCAATATATTCAGGTTAGTAATGTAGGTGTAAAACTGCAGCTGACTGAAGAGGGTTCGGCTGTTCATTCCTTTTTTAAGGGTGTAGCTTAAACGTACATCTTCCCAGCGCACATGATCTCCCTTCTCTACCGTGATGGATGAATTGGTATAGAACTGATCACGGTAGGCAGGGTTAGGATATACGAGGGATGGTACATTGGTGTACTTTTCATCACCTGGCTGCTGCCAGCGCTGCCTGTAATCGCTATGGCCCGCACCACTTGCAAACAGTGTATTGTAGGCAATGGTATTGCGCCGGAAATAATAACCCAGCCGGTAAGTGATGTTGGCAGATAAGGAAATATTTCTCCAGCTAAATGTGTTTAATACATTGCCAAAGTAAGTGGGTAATGCGGGACCATGGATCACCTGTTCGGTAAGCGGATTTTTTATCAGGGCTGCATAGTCGGTACTAATGCTTTTGTTAAGGTACCCGCGCGGATCGCCGGTGGCAGGGTCCAGGCCAGCCCATTTGTAGCTCACCAGTAAATAAGGATTGTAGCCGGGCAACGGGATAATTGATCCCCCATCACTCACAAAACCATTGGTAAGCGGCGGCAGCAGATACCGCGATACTTCATAGTGCACATAATTAAACAGCAGGCTGGTTTGCCATTGAAAGGCGCCTGCATTTACAGGCTTACCATACAGCTGTACCTCTACTCCCCGGCCTTTAACATCTGCCGAGTTGGTGAACGCTGATCCAAGGCCGGTGGTGGGATCCAGCGCTTCCAGGCCCATTACATCTACAGATTGCTTATGGTAATATTCAATGCTGCCGCTTACGCGGTTATTTTTGAAAGTAAAGTCCAGCCCTGCGTTCAAGGTATTCACTTTTTCCCAGCGCAGCTCCGGGTTGGCTACATTTATAATAGTGGCAAAGGGCAGATTGGTGAACTGGAAGGAGGCATCATATTTATAAATAGTAGCCAGTGCTGCAATGGCATTATTCACATTACCGCCGGAGCCGTAGGTAAGGCGCAGGTTCAGATAAGGCAGCCAGCCCGCATGATAAGATTTTTCATTGGATATTTTCCATGCTGCGCCGGCCGACCAAAGCGGCACACCTTTCCGGTTAGCCCTTACTCCAAATAAGTTAGAGGCATCTTTCCGCACACTGGCGGAGAATGTATAGCGGTTATCGTAAGTATAGGCTGCATTGGCATATGCGGAAGTAAAACGATCCAGGCGGTCGTCTATATCTGTATTAGATGGAATGGTGGCCGTACGGCCGGTGACCAACGGGTAGTAACGGATCAGGTCTGCAACCGTATTCCCATAATCGCGGTAGCTGTTACCTGTTGTGTGCAGCTGCCGCAGCTCAGCACCGGCAATAGCCGCTAACTGGTGCTTGCCTGCCCAGGTACGATTAAAATTTAACTGCCCGCGTAACATATGTCCCTGCTGCAAACTGGCGGAACGGTCTGTAATAGGGGCATTAGGTATTATATAGGTTACGCTGTCGCCACGGATCTGTGAATAGAGGTTAATAAGGTCCCTGGCAAAAAAGGTTTGTGTGCTATAATAGGCGCGGCTATTCCTGTCTGCACGCTGGTATTGATATTTTACCTCTGCACTAATGGCATTGGAAAAATTATACTGCACTCCCAGGTTAGCGATCAGCACCTGTGCGCGGGAGGTTTTATCGTTCAGGGCCAGCTCCTGCAAGGGGCGGTATTTCCAGTCCAGCAGCAGGCCATGCCCTGCAGTATCTGTATACGTACCTGCGTACCGGGTATCCAGCGTTAAAGGATTGCCGTTATCATCTGCCAGCCGGCTATAAGGTGGCAATATGCGTGTGCCCAGCTTATAGGCATTGCTGTTATAAGGCCCGGTGCTGTTATTGGTATCATCATGCTGCGTATATTGAATGCCGGCCTGTACCTGCAGTCCGCGGGCCGCCTGCCAGGTATTGTCTGTACGCAGGGTTACACGCTGATAGGTGTTGCCGACCAGGTTAGTGCTGTTCTTATCATACCCGGTGGAGAAAAAGTATTTTATCTTTTTACTGCCGCCGCTTACATTGGCGGCGTATTGCTGGTTTACGCCCTGCCGGTAAATGTATTGCAGAAAATCATTGCGCACATCTATACCACGTAATTTATCAATGGCGGCCCGGGTTTCAGCAGCTGACATTTGCCCGTTCCGCTCCTTTACCAGCAGGTTCACCACGGGTGTCAGGGGCGGGTAGCGCCTGTTATTAATAGCACTGTTATAAAAACCTTTGCTGAATAAGAACGCCTCCAGGTCAATAAGATCGGAAGCGGATATTTGCGGTAAGCGGAATAATTCCGGTTTATTGATCACCGTTACATTAGAGTTAAAAGATACGTGGGGCGCCTGATCATACCGCCCTTTTTTAGTGGTGATCACAATTACCCCGTTGCCTGCTTTAGCACCCCAGATAGAGGCTGCAGCGGCATCTTTCAGGATGGTGATGTTCTCTACATCATTAGGATTAATATCATTTATATCCCCTTCATAAGGAAAATTGTCCACGACCACCAAAGGTTGTGCAATGGCTGAGGTAAGCGTATACAAACCACGGATCTGGATCCTGGTGCTGGCAGCATCGCGTTTATCAAACAATACGCCGCTGGCCACCCCATCTAACCGGTCCAGGATGCCGGTGCTCACTTTACGGTTCAGCAGCTCATTATCCAGCTTTACAAAAGAGCCGGTAGCCCGCTCCCTGGGAATGGCCTGGTAACCGGTAGCTACTACAGATACGCTGCTAATGTCCAGGATCTCCTTTTGCAAACGCACCTGCACATTACCTGCTTCATTTAATCGTACCTGTTGTTTCAGGTAACCGGCATAGCTTACCTGCAGGGTTACGGGGCGGGTAATACCATCAAGTACAAACCGGCCCTGTTCATTGGTGGTGGCGCCTTTGGGCGTACCCTCCACCAATACGGTGGCCCCGGCTAACGGTGTACCGGTAACATCTGTAACCTGTCCGTTGAGGATCGTGAATAATGAATCACGCGGCGGGCCGTTAATGGGAGCCGCTGCCGGCGGCGCCTTTTTTATTATAACAGTGTTACCATTAAACACCCAGATCAATCCTTTTCCCTTCAGCAATTGTTGCAACACCTTTTCCACAGGAGCTTCCTTTACATGCAGCGTTACTTTTTCGTTGTTATTAACCAGGTCGGCGGAGTAAAAGAAATAATAACCGGTTTGCCTGTTCATCGCTTTTAGCACCTCCCGCAGCGGCCATTGATCTGCAGAGAGGGTTACCTTATCCGTGTACTGAAAAAACATTGTGTTACCCGCAAACGCAGGCAGGGGAGCGATTGCCAGGCACACGCACAGCAACAGTAGCATTAAATTAAAACGCAGGGCTGCAAGCCACATATGGTTATTCTTTATTGCCAGAGTTATTTGAACAGGATGATTATTTTCACCAATATAACCTACATGTATAAACGAATATTGCTATGAATGTTTCAGGTGTAATCCGGGTTGATGGGTAAAAATGGTTACAACGGTTTTCATAGTCATTGACAAAATTTAAAACTTTTTTTGGTTAATCCAATGTTAACATCAAACTATTGTGTGAAATTGGCAGATCCGGTGTTTTCTCTTATTTTCGTTTTCCATCAACCATATCCATCCATGATTGTTAAAACCTTTGGCAGCGCAGTACAAGGCGTAACTGCTATTACCATTACCCTGGAAGTGAATGTTTTCCCCAAAGGCACTAAGTTTTTTATTGTTGGCTTACCCGATAATGCAGTAAAGGAAAGTGAAAAGCGTATTGAATCCACCATCATCAGCCTGGGATACCGTTTTCCGCGGTTCCGCACTGTAGTGAACATGGCGCCGGCAGATATCCGTAAAATAGGATCGGCCTATGACCTGCCTATTACGCTGGGTATTATTGCGGCTTCCGGACAAGTGCCCGGTGAAGCATTATCTCAATACGTTATTATGGGCGAGCTATCCTTAGACGGCACCATACAACCTATTAAAGGCGCCCTGCCCATGGCCATACAGGCCAGGAGAGAAGGTTTTAAAGGTATGCTGCTGCCCTTGCAAAATGCACGGGAAGCAGCCATGGTGAGTGAGCTGGAAGTGTATGGCGTATCACACATACGCGAAGTGATCCAGTTCCTGCATACGCCGCAATCACTTTCACCTATACACGTGGATGCGCGGCAGGAGTTCATTACAGCGCAGCAACATTTTGATGTAGACTTCAGTGATGTAAAAGGCCAATACGGCGTAAAACGTGCACTGGAAATAGCGGCAGCCGGTGGTCATAATGTACTGATGATAGGACCGCCGGGCGCAGGCAAAACCATGCTGGCCAAAAGGCTGTCGTCTATTTTACCACCTTTAAGCCTGCACGAAGCGCTGGAAACAACCAAGATCCATTCGGTAGCGGGCAAGCTACCGGCGCATGCATCGCTGATAGCACGCCGGCCTTTCCGCTCCCCGCATCATACCATTAGCGATGCTGCGCTGGTTGGCGGCGGCAGCATACCACAACCGGGCGAAATATCCCTGGCGCATAACGGCGTACTTTTTTTAGATGAGCTGCCGGAATTTAAACGTACCGTGCTGGAGGTAATGCGGCAACCCGTAGAAGAAAGACAGGTAACTATTTCCCGCACTAAAACCACGGTTGATTTCCCTGCCAGCTTTATGCTGGTAGCGGCTATGAATCCATGTAGTTGCGTTGCCTTGTTCCGTCTTTCTGAGAAGTGACGTGATTAGGGAGATAAGCCAGCCTAATAGAAACGTCTCTATCTTCAATAATAATCTGTTCAGTGATAGTTTCAACAATGGCGCGCCTTTCCTCATAGGACAGATGTTGCCATCTGCTATATAAGTCTTTGGCATCTGAAAGAACCGACTCCGAAGAAATAACCTGTATTTTTAATGCGTCAATCTCCCCTTGAAGCTGAAACTGGTGGCCTTCCAGCTCTTCCAGGCGGTGTTTAAGCGGCTGATAGTACCTGTTGAAGTCGTTGGAAGTTAATTCCTGATCCATCCTCATTTTTACCAATTGCCCCATTTTTTGCTCTAACCCCAAACTGTCAGCTTTGGAGGTTTCCAGTAAGCGAACCTTCTCCTGAAGTAAGGTTTCGGTTTGCTCTTGATAAGTCCCAATTTCTGACTCTGTAAAAAGGAAGTTTTTCAACTGAGCATAATAAATATCGTCAATATCTTCCACCGAAATTTTATTCTTACACTTTTTACAATAGTAGATTTTTGTATTATGAAATACGTACATTTTGTTCGAGCAGTGACATTGCACAAACCCCGCTAACAGAAACTCAGATTGCCTACCGGGCTTGCGGCGCTTTTTATACTGTTGTGCCAGAAACTGATTACACTGATTGTACGTGTCTTCATAAATGATACTGGGACACTGGACCAATACCCATTCCGAGCTAGGTTTTACGTCCCAGTGCTTCTTATTACCTCGACTTTTTGTGTAGTTTGCCCGCCGGATACCCTTGGCGGCCGGATCACGCAGGAGTCGATCAACCGTGGTATCGGTAAACTGTCCACCTTCTCGGGTTCGGTATCCTAATTTGTTCAGCTCTGCCGCGGTTGTTTTTTTCCGCTTCGTACGCAGAAAGATTTCATACATGAGTTTGCGGACTGGAGCTTCTTGCTCATCAAGCACTAAGCATTTTTCTTTTTTCTCCCCCTCCCAACGATATCCAAAAGGTGCAGCTCCTCCTGTGGGCTTACCTAACCGGGCACGGACCGGCACAGACGCAGCAACCCTGCTCCCAATTTCTTCCCGCTCCCACTGCGCCATAGCTGCAATAATTGTATAGAATAAACGACCTGCCGGGCTACTGGTATCAATGGACTCTTGCAAGGAGATCAGGTCCGCGCTGTGATCCCGGAAGTAGTCCGCGAAAGTGAGCAATTCCTTTGTACTGCGGGCGAGCCGGGCGAGTTTGGAAAATACAAGGCCGGTAATATGACCATCTTTAACGTCCTGAAGCATCCGCTTTGCTTCAGGATGGTCGATTACCGATTTACCAGAAACAGCCTCGAGATGATATACGGTTGCCACCTCCCAGCCTTTTGAATTGCAATACCATCGGGCACGTTCTTCATGATGTTCCGGTGCTTCTCCTTGGGCCTGGTCTTCTGTACTCACTCTTATCCAAATACCAACAATTTTTTTTGCTTCCATAATTGTTGTTTTTTAATAATCAATTTGCCTACATGGTAAAAAAGCCATCCTATTCTCTTTTTTTTGGGGCCTTTGCTAAGATGTGTTTTATCATGTTGCTTTTTTGTTCTGTTTCTTCAACAGATAACTTGCAAAATTCCACTCTAATTCGCCGCCCTTTAATGTAATCCTCTCTTATCAAATCATTCGGTATTAGGCTATCAAAATAGCCACCCAGCCGATCTGGCATTATAAATACCACTTTTCCACATTCGGCACTCGCCAAATATGGAACTACCACCTTGCGAGCCGTCTCCGTCGACTTATTATCATAACCAGATATAAGCACCCTATCGTAATCACCAAACACGCCGTCTAATAGAGCCCGAGATTCTAATGATGTCCAGTAGGACCGGTAAACGAAACAGGCAATTTTAATCTGGTCAACCTCTATGCCAACGTCAATAAGTCCTTGCCGGATTGGAACATCCAAGAAAGTAACCAACTGCCGCTGCTCCGCCATCTTTTTAATTCGCTGCTTTGTCCCTTCATATAGACGCTGTTCGGCATCTTGAATAAACTGCTCTGCCTTTTCGCCGGTTACCTGTTTAGCCTCCACTAATGAGCTTGGCGGGCAACCCTGTTTTTCCTTGGATGTGCCCTGGTTGCTCTCCTGGGCCATCAAAACTTTTTCCAGGACAGCTTGCGCGATCCTATTTACTAATTGTTCCTCTTCTTCATTCGGCACAAATTTCATTTGGCTCATAAACACGACTGTTTGCCGTGTTGTCATCCTGGGGGCATCAATACTAAAATACGCAAGTGTTATGATAATATTATTTTTATCATAACATTTTAATGTTAAAATTATTATACGCTTCTGTGTGTTTTACAGTTGCTATGACGAAACATGCCGAGCCCCAAGACGTAGCGAGCGCTCGGCCATTACGGTTCAGTTCAGTTGTTTAGTAGATATTAATTACCCTGGATGGTCTTAAAGTCTCTCAACGCAGAAAATTTATTTAGATATCTAAAGGTCTGGGGGGGGCTAAATGCAGGATTTATTAACTTGATGGCACTTAATAGAATTTCTGCATCGAGTTTAAAAACGTTTTTCAATTCAATACCTACCGCTTTTGTAGTCCGCTTATAATATTCGTTAAAACTTTCTTTATCAATTCCTATTCGTTTCTCAAAATTGTTCCACATTTCTTCTGGTGTACTAACAATAATTTTGCCTACTGTGGCAATTGCAGTAACAGCCATTATGGGTTTGGTTGTATAAATCAAGAGTGTGTCCCCTTCTCTAGCCTTTGGCATGGACTTGCGTAGCTCTATTGTCTTCCTCCCAGAAAGAATTTCATTAACGTATTTTTCCTTTATTGAAATGAGGATTAGATTGTCCATGATGTGCAAATTTAACTCTTACCTAGGGAATATAGAGCCATAAATGTTGACGATTTAATTCGTAGTGGCGACTGAAAATTATTATCTACTTCTTTGAAGCATTTAAGAATTTCCTTTATCTTTCTTAAAGATACAACTCTCTCAAACGATTCAGAATCGCTAAATCGCAATATTTTTATCTCCCGATAAGGATCATTCTTAGCCAGAGGCTTAATATGCCTTTCCCAGGAATAAATACCAAATTTTTCATACTTCTTGAATAATTCCTTTGCTGGCCCTATGATCACCTCATCAAGATATGAGGAACAGACAAGCGACTTTTGGCGATCTGAATGTTTGTCAGTGCTTGCATACCAAAGCACTCTTGCCGGAAATTTCTCAATGGCAGGACGAATATTCCGATAGTAAACGTTCTCTTTATTCCATATTAGCTTTGGCTCTACACCGAACAAATCTTGCTTTGCGGCGTTCGAGTCAAATAGCTCTCTCGCGTAAGCTGGCTTAATTGGAATAACAAAGCAAGGGATATCTGCATCCATAATTTTTAATGGCCAGAGCTTCTTTTCCAATATATAAGTATTAAATAAAATATCATCGGGACCTGGATTCTCGTAAAACTTGTTTACAATCGGCGCCAACTGTGGAATCTTTTGAATTAGCTGCTGCGTTTCCTCATCAAGGCTTTTGATTTTAACTTGTGCATCGTGAATTCCTCTAATGAAACGGTTGTTGTTCTTATAAAATCCGTAAGAATCTAGAATTGACATTTCCACCTCTGTTAGGAAATTGTCTGTTATAACTATATATTTTTTCTTCTTCCTTATAGCATAGTTTATTAAATCATAGGCGTTCTGCATGAATATCGTTTGCCGTAGATGATACTGTTTAGTTCTGATGAGAGGAACAATCAATTCATCGTCGTTTTCAAAACTCCCCACAAGGGCCACACAGTCTTTGCCTTCATTAATTAAATGCAAGCTACCTGAGCTGCGCAAAATTTTATCAATGTGCGTAGAAAATTCACTTTTCTTCTCCGAATTTCCAGTCTTTAAAAAAGAAGAACACAGCATATCAATTTCATCAGCAGTAGATTTCTTGATAGTGAAGTTGCTCGCAGCCAGGCGACTTGGATAATAATCCGTAGCATTATTAGAAGCATCAATCTCAAGAAACAAAGCTGATGGCTTCAACACCTTTAAAGGATATTTTTCCATTATGACCTTTTTACTTTTTAAAAGGCCCTCATCTAGCGTAATAAAATACGGAAAACCGGAAAGGATAGCTTCCGCAATCTGCCTTCGGTCTGATCTATCATTATCTGAATTGCCGGTGATAATACTCCGCAGTTCATTCTCAATACCGTTTACACTTGCTTTATGAATATTTAATTCAGGAAACTGCTTGATAAAAGACCTAGTTCGACTCTTGCGTTCACTGTTCTGATCACGGAATATTTCGCTTGTGGTTTCCGCTGTCTGATAATATTCTACCTCATCCACCAGATAATCACTCTGTAAAATTGCAACCTCTTCATAAGATTCATCTCCAATTTCCAGATCACGCAATTTAGCAATGATATTAAAATCGAGGACAACTCTTATTTTGTCTGTGTGAACATAGGAAAACAAGTCTTTTTGACCAAAGCTAAACCACCAAACAATAAGGTGAACATTTGGATTACTGCCCCTACTAGGAAGGATACCCTTCGGTTGAAAATTGTACCGTTTCCAGAACTCAATGGCGTGCAAATAATCACTACGGCAACTTAACTTAATTCCTAGAGCCTTATTTTTGTAAAGCTCAACCAGTTTATCAATCAGCTTTGATGATAATCCTTTTCCTCTGTTTGATTTGTCCACACACAAATGAACTATAGATAATGTTTGATTCCTATTAGTAAATCGGAAAAGTAAATATCCGGTGATGAGGTTATTCTCGCTTGAAATAAGAACCCATTTCTTTCTTATGGCGTCTTTGAAAGCGTCTTTTGGCATAAGTCCAAGTGTGGCTCTGTTAGCTCCCCAGAGTTTATAAATAAATTCCAAATCGGACAGGCTAGCTAAGGTTATTTCAGGGATCATAAGTTTCTATTCAAGAGGTTTATGCTAGATAATTAAATAGAAAGTTAATATTTTATCTCCATATAATCTCTCACTTAGCTAGCTTTGACTATTTCGATTCCTTGAATGTGTTTACCATATGTGTTAATGAAAAGTCGAACAAGGATCTCTATTAGAAGAAGTTCATTCCTTGCCACCCCCACCTGCCCATTGACTTCAACATTTGCGCTTAGATGATAATTTACCCATTCCGCTAACGCACGTTACTATAAGCTCAAATACTTGTCAACAGCCTCCAATACACTGTTTACCTCATAGTCCGGATGGCCTTTCATGAAGGCTGAAAACTTCAACTGGGTATCTGGGTTGAGCCAATTGAAAACAGGCAATCTCGGGTACGACCGTCGGTGGCCAGTCAAAAAATGAGCAAATTGATATAGGGGCAGATAAGGAGGCGCGTAATGAACGGCATTAGATTCTAGTGTTCGCATCAGCACATCCTTTAGGACGGTTTTCAAATCCTCATATATGTTTATGGCCAATACCTCTTTGCTTGCGGCCTCAATACACCTACTTATAAAGGGAAATCCTTCGTCCGCAAAAAACACTTGCAGGTATTGCTTGAAGTCTGCTTCAAAGATGTGAAGTAAATCGCGGCAGTAAAAGGCATACTGCTTTTTAAACAGTTCCAGCGTAAAATTGTCCTTGTGTTTATCAGTAACAAATTTTACCACACGTTCTTCTTCTTGGATTACGTCTTCCAACGTTGGCACCGCGTTGCCACTTAGAAGGTAATTAGTATACTGTTGCTTTGAATAAAGATCAAAATAGTAGCTTTCAAAGTAAATGCTTTGCCGCCGATAGGTAACCTGTACATATAAAGGATATACCTTTCGTTGGCCGAAAGTTACCAGGCCGAGTCGTTCGTTAGCATACGTTTTAAACGTGATCTTATATTCTTTCGACATGCTCAAATGTAGCAAAAAATGGGGCCTGTACCCTATAAAGTAAACCAGCAGTCGAAAACAACCACCGGGTTACATATATGAACACTCCACTTCTTACCAGAACGTCAAAACCCACGTTCCAACGTTCATCGCCTGACTGCTTCTCGTTCGTCTGGTCGCTTATAATATAGGGGGAAAGTTTTGGTTTGGATCTCTCCCACCGCCGCCCCTGTTACTGGTCTTCGTATGAGAACTTGGCACCCTTGCCGTTATTGCTTTTTATTTGCCGGAGTTTGCTATATAGCTGGTATAATTCGGTAATTGTTAAGTCGGCGGATGACACGTTTCTAAGGGCTCTGGGCGCTTGGGTTATACCAATCTGCAATACTGATGACGCCTTTTGTCCGATCTTTGCAGATCCTGGTCTGCATTGCAAATACCGAACAGTACCAAAAATCCTATCCAGGCCTATTGCATCCCCCAGTTGTATCCTATTAGCATGTTCCGTTTCCATCAGTTGCCAAGTAATTTCCAGCAGGGCCGCTTCGAGATTACGCCGCATCTGCAGCCATTGCCTATCAATTCCATCTGCGGAAAAAACTGGATTAAGTTCTGCGATGTTGGTTTCCTCGTATATCTCAAAGTGCCCGTTTTCTAAATTTTGTAACACACAACGTATAACTGCGCGTTCCACCGTGTCAAATGGTATGTCTTTATATTCGCCGTTCCAAAACCGGACATCGTTATGTAAATAGCTCATTCTATTCAGCGATGATTTGGTGCCTTCCGAGTCAATACACGGAACAGGCTCCAAAAATTCGATAAAACGGTTCCCTCTATGGCCCAATATTTCCGCAACACGGGTCTTTATCCGCTCTTTCAACGCGGCGATGGATTCATCCTGCCCGGTGGCTATAGGCTCCGCGGTAGGCTCGCCATTTTTTTTGTCCTGGGCTTCGTGCCGTTCGTCCAAAGTATGTGTCATAAACATTTCCGTTGAATTGTTTGAACTGCCGACGGATACGGCAGGTTTTGAATCATAACGTAATTAGTCAAAAAGAGTGGGATGTTGCAGGGCGACAGGCGCTGTCCTGGCAATGCGGCGTCTACGCACCAATTGAAACACTATTACATCCTCATGCTGATAGATTGTCCAAGCAGCTAGGAGCGATTTTGCACGGGACTGCTTTTTGCTGCGCTGAATTTCCCACGATGTGCGCATAATGCGCGAGCGCTGATGGCTGGTAACTTTCATTCTAATGCGTTTTAATGTTGGAGAGCCTGTGACGTAGGCTGCCATCTCTCAACCGATAGCAACCTGCAATGGCACGGACAGGCGGAAGAACGTTCTTGGGAAAAAAAATACTACCCCGCGTTTGGGTCAGCAGTGTTGAGAGGGGTAAATGGGAACGTTGTCGCAGACGAAGGGGATCATCAGAGCCGGGTGGAGATTTTTTTGCTCTTGAATGTTCGCACGCCTTGGGCCGTGCATTATCTTCGCGGTGCGGTTGGTGATGGCATCTATTTACCCTGACCTCTTAGATGTCCTTTCAGTATCTGCCGCCGTTTATTGTAGATATGGGTCCGTAATCTATTCAGGTTGGTGTGATGCCAATCGCTTAATTCTTTCGGCGCTCCCGTTTCTTTCCAATGATTTTCCCCAAACCAGTCCTCTAATGTTTTGCAGCCAACGTGCAGATAGATGTCTGTCCATTCCAAGTCCATGGGCGCTTCCAGGGAACGTGTGTAGATGTAGATTGCGCATTCTGTGTTGGTCGCCAGTTGCTCAGACTGCATAAGGCTTTTCATCCTTGCTAGTGGTACGATATCCATTAATCGTTTCGGTATAGTATCCGCCCAGTGGGCACTGAACGTCAAAACCGGAGCGTTAAGGGCATCCAAAATATCAAATATATAATCACCGGATGCCATTTCATTTTGCTTCTTAACGATATTAGAGTCGTCCGCTTCAAAAAGGCACTGTTGGACGACATGAATCGACGGCTTTTTCATTGTAGTACTTTAAAGTGAAAAAAGAAAAGGGAGAGCGTTAGCCCCCCCTTTACAGAAAGTAATCAAATGACCATGACGCGCGCCTATCCTCTCAGGTGTTGTAGCGCAATTTTCCAAGAAGGATTGCTGTTAGCTACATCATCTAGAATTTAGTAAGGTAGGTCCTCCAGGAATTCATCATGATTGTGATCCATCCCCTTGCCTGCTCTCTTACTCCCTCGATCTGACAGCAAACCTTCATAGTATATATTATAACATTGCAGGCAGAGCCTTCCAATCTCATCGAACAGCACACCATAGTTGCCGCATTCCAGACAGTGGTCATAATGAGTAGATGGATAGCTTTCAACTTCACACCGTTCCTGCTCAGGCTTAGAATAGGCATTCTTCCATGTATTGTAGAACCCAGAATATCGCCTGGTTTGAGTCGTCGGCAAGAGGTACACCTTACCGGCAAGCGTATCGATTACTTCACTAACAAAGTCCAGTGTATTAATAACATCAGGCACGACAGCGTATTCATCCATCTTATGCGGGTTATAATATCCCGTGCTTAGATTGATACAGCTTTTGCCAATTCCATTGTTGACTAACTGATACACATCAGTGAGCATTCCAGGTGATTGCCGATAGCTGTACTTTGTCATCAGTGAACTGACATCATTTAAAAACCCATCACTACAGATTTGGGTCCAGTAAACATCTGTAACCAAGTCGCGGTTCCCCTGCCTGTCACACTGAATACAGTATGACACATCTTTGAAGAAAGACATGTCCGCTTTGCGGCTACCCACGGCACCCGCTTCTTCCCCGTGGGGAAAAAAGCATTTCAATATATTTTTTTGTTGAAGCATTTGCAGCGCTATCCAGATGCCTATTTTGTCATCCATACCAAGACCCGTATAGGTATCTTCTTTTGTGTTGCGGCCTAGAATCATATCTCCATAATAAAAAACTTCCAGGTGCTTCTGAGGGATGAAAGGAAAGACGGTGTCTGTGTGAGCGACCATACATGGATATGCCTCAGCCCGTCCCTTTACAACGTATACATTCTTATTTTTAACCCGAACTTGGCAACCAATTGATCTGCAATAGTCCTGAATAAAGCGAATCATAGGGCCCTCCGCGAACGAAGGAGACTGGATGAGCAGAAGTTTATGTAGTAAGTCCATAAAATGAGAAAGTTAAGAGTGAAGAGGAGGATAAGGTCACGACTAATCAAGCCGTGACCTTACGATCATGTCAAAATTTTATATCAATGTGCTGCTAGGCGGCTGAGGAATTTCGGAACAAGTCGCTTGGGCGACTGTCGACTATGACAGCAGGTGTGTGAACATTCGGAACCGGCTCCGGGATTGAATTTGATGTAGCAGATGAAGAAGAATTTGGCTGTGTATGACGCGTCACGGTCAGACTTGTTGTAGGCCCCGACAAAATATCGTCGGCGAGCGGTCCGTTGGGGCGTCCTTTTTGGAATGTGCCGGAAGGCTCGTGAAAAACGGCGTCTTTCCGATGGCAAAAAGAGCCATCACCGAGAATGGTCATGTCATCACGATGAATATACATTCGTGTCCCCGATACAAGGACTACATCATTTAAAGGATAATACGTTCTTCGATCTCTGACATACCGGTAATACTTCCGCTGACTAGACCGGATCCAGCCGACACCCTTTAATTCAATGGAATCTTTTTTCGGATGCTGGGTACCATCGATGAGTACAATCATGTCCGGCTTAAGCCTCCAGTTGCCATTCTCGTCCCTATATGCCTGATGCGTCCAAACAAACGCGCGTTGATCAACGTAGACCGCACGGGTAGAGTCAATATATCCCTGATTATACTCACTCCATATTAAATTATCTAGTCGCGTGTCGCCATCTGTACTTGTCAGGCTTATCCAACCAGGGCTACTTTCACGAACGCTGTTTGTCAGCAACTTGTGGTCCATATCCAGATAACGAAACGTGTCTAAAAAGGGATAAAGGCTGAACTTCCAACGATCCAAATGAATGTTGAAAAATAGGTCGTCAGTCGATTTTCCGTCAGGATCAGTGAACCAATTACAGTTGGCATTTTGGTATGTTTTGTGCAACCACCCATTTTTGCGGGCATAGTCCTTGAATACCTCCGTGTTCGCGTCACTAGCATAGATCCGGTCCAAAATCACAATGTCAGGGTCAACTTTCCAGACTAATGCTCTTCCCACCGCTTTAGCTTCCTTATCTAAAAGCACCAGTAGCGAAACGCTATTCGAGTTGTGCACGTAAATGTCAAGATAGCCTTGGCATCTTGGATACCGCATACAGGATTCTGACACACTGCCGGTACTGTGCCGAAGTGAATAGTTTGACTGGTTGTAATAATGGCGGATATCTTCACCCTGGACAAGGTGGAACGTAAAGCCAAAGTCTTCATCATTTGCCTGAGAGGCCTTGATCAGATTGGCAAAATCCTCTAAGTCTTTGTTGGTAATTCCAAGCTGGCGGATGATCTCTGGCCGGAGTAGCTTCTGGATCAATTTAGCAGGTTTGATGTCCTGCCGGTTCGTTCTTTTCCAGCTGCCGTCTGCGTTTACCTCGTGCTGCTTGCCGGCCGGCAGAAAGGAAAGCTTGTCGCCTCGCCGTGCTATATAGTTGCCAAACTTTGTTGTGCAAAGTGTCTCTAAACTAAGAGCCGCGCAAATAGCTGTCTTTTTTGTAGAAAGGAGTCGGCGTAAGGAATGCGCTACGATAAGTTTGTCTTCCATTTTTAACTGTTTAAAGTGATAAAATGAAAAAAGGCCACCGAGCTTCAGTGACCTTCCATGTCCCTTAAGGCGGGATCATGCTTATGAACTATTCAGATACATGTCGTAGATTTTTAATGGTGATTGAAGGATAGGATAGTGGCTAGTCAGGGTATATCTGCTCTGAGAATTTTTGTATAGGTAGTTACGTCGTTTGCTTCTCAGTAAAATTGGGCTTTATTTCTTTGTACCTATGAGGCTTCGTATATTCGGTAGAGATGCTATGTCCCGCCCAGGTGCCGACGTACTTATTAAATCTGCGGTAATCTCCCCCACCGCGCCCATTTCCAGAGCAAGTCAACAGAGGCAGTGGATGAATAATCCAGGTCGTGACTTCTTTTGGTAGAATCAATAAGTTTACAAACGTCTGATTACTATGATTAACCAATAGGGTAGGTAATGGTCCATCCTGGAGTTTGGGGTTAACTTTCTTGATACACGGAAGCGACCCATCCCCGTTATCACAAGAACAACTATATAGTGTATCATCGCTCGCTCTCTTTCCAGTAATATCGTCCATAAAAATTCCGTTGTCCATGTAATCACCTGCCCATACTATTCTGTCCTTATGCCATGGAGCTCCCGGTTTTAATAAATCGGTTAACACATTCATAAACGGCGTTAACAACCAGGCATGTTCCATTAGTTTTATACCGCTGCCATAGTCATGGCCCAATACAAACTCTTGTTTGTCCAAATTGATCGGTTTATAATATTGTCCCATAATCAAAGCTTTGTGGATTCGTAATTTTTGGAATAAAAAAAGGGAAGCATTGCGCCTCCCCTTTTTTATCTGTAATAGCAGCCTCAGTCAAAGACCCTGCTTATCGTTCCATCCATCGGGTTAAACTCCATTTGGTTGTAACTCCTGAGCTTTGCTTTTTTAAACACCATGCGGTCATGTTCATCATGGGTTAAAATCCCGACATCCTCGACCATCATGCAGATACATTCTGTTGTCCGGCCGAATTGAACCCCTGCATCGGATTGCAGCACATGTTTGTGGCCGATGGTTTCGCCTTCACCCAATACGAGTCTGTTTGATTTTTTTGTGTACATAATATATCCATTTTAGGTTTCTGAAAACATAAGTGCGAGATATTGTTCCTTGGAAAGGTGGTAAGGTGACACCGTCTGTGAACCTTCCGATTCCTCAGCGATAATAATATCGCCTTGCCTGTAGATGCGCTTGGGGCTACTAATATCTATGCGTATCGTCCATGCAATTGCTCGCAGTGCATCCGGCTTGTCGTCGATGTGCTGCCACCTATTCCTGCCCAGCGCTGCTTCTTCCGGCACGTAAATCCAATATTCTCTACCTGTCGTTGTACACCAGCACCGGACAGAATAGATTGACTCGGGGCGCTGAAGTGGATAGACACCAGCAAATAACTTATTTCCACCCAACCGGTAAAGCTCATAGATATCATCATATTCATGCTGATAAGCATTGTTGTGCTCATCCCATCGTGTTCGGATCTTATGAACCATTTGTCTGTCCAGGAGTTCGGGGTTAAGTTCTCTAAAAAGGGTGGAAACACCGATACAGTCAAACATTACCCGACGCTTCTCAACGTTTCCCTCCCGAAGGGCTTCAGGAACAGCAACGGGCAGGATATTATCCCACATTTCCTCCACAAAATTTCCGAGTTCCTCCAGGGAGGAATGCTTAATAACATCCCTTTTAAAGTGCTTGATTGTCTCAAACTTTGCCTTCCAGAGCCGAAGCGCTTGATCGAGTTTATATCCTCTCAGTCCACACACGCAATAATCCGCGTTGCGAAAATCATATGTTACCATGGTCATATATTTGAGTGTAAACGAATAATAATATCTTTTTCATCAGTTTTGTAAGCGGCGTAGCTAAATTCGCGGATCATGTATACCCAATTGTCGCCATCCTCTGCAAACTCACTTTTTTTGATAATGAACTCATCCCACAATCGGTCAAAGTTCGCCACGGTTTCAATAGCCTCGCTGAACGATCGTTGCAGAGCGTTGCTAACCTCGGTTTCATAGCTTCCGTGAGCATCTGTATATGGGCCATCTAGGACGATGATCTGCGCTTCTATTTCCGATATACCGGCATCTATTTCAACATGAATATGAAATTCATCGAACCATATTTCCCTTGAAACAACAACCGGTATACTACACGCTTTTATGTCATCCTCTGTTTCACCGTAGCGATCTGTGCCCTCGAAGCACCTCGATTTGCGATTGTATATCACTTGACCTTCCGTTGAAAAGTCGCCCGCGAAAGAGCCGTATCCTAAATAATCAGCGACCAGCGCTATAATAGAGTCGTCGGCCTCACTAGTGACTTCAACCGCCATATCATTGAGCTTAATTTCAAACATGCCGGAATCATTCCCTCCATCCCAACTGACCGACAGGATATCTCCGGTTTTAGTAAGGTCATCGCATCGTTGCCTGATGGATGAATAATTATGATTTGACATGACGGATTTGTTTAAATTGTTCTTCTTTTATTTGCTTTAACAATACTTTATCCGATTGGCGTGGATTGTTAAACCAGCTTTTGTGTGCCATAGGAACTTCAAATCGGAGGCACACCAGCCAATCCTGTAGGGACGGTACGTGCCCGTTGTGGTCTTCCTTGCAATGTTCAAAAAGGATATCTCGTGTAAAGATCATCTCACCAGTTTTTGTATTCGGTACGACGTCCCCAATGATCTCTGTTAAGACATGCACAAACCACGAATTGTGTGAGAAAATCCGGTGCTGGCTTGTGGCGAAGAATTGCTTCGAGCTGTCCATTAACCTGTGCAACGCAAGCGTGTCGTCAACATTGCAGTTGAATTTTTTTGCACTCAGTAATGCGTGATCATAATAATGCATAATGAAAGTTTTAGATTGTTTTAAAAATCCCGGAAATCGTTTTGATAAGTCTCCTGCCAACGGTTCTCGCTCCAGTTATCCGGCATTTGAACTTCCGCTGGCCGGGCCTTAATCTCCGCCAGCAGTGCATTTCGGTTTTCAATGATATACGCTTTCAGTTCTGGGTTGCATGTATTGCCCTCGAATAACTTTAAAAGATAGGGCGCTGGGACCTCAATCAGGGAACGGCCTTTGAACCTTCCGGATGGCATGGGACTGTTATCAGTTAGCATACTCGTGAAATTTTTAGGTAAATAATTACTGGTCCTGTGTGGCGTTAGCGTTTCGGCTTTGCTAAGCCCTCGTCAGTAGCGGAGCATTACCGCTAGACGCCTCTTTTGAACCGGTAGCGAACGATGGGGACAAGTCAACCAACCCGCTTTCTCGGATCTGAGCTCTTACTTTGCTATTTGCATTTCAGGCAGCCACTTTGCTCGTTTCGCTGCCGCTGGAATGACTCGGCTGCTAGGCCATCCGTCCTTGCGTGTTAACGAACTTCCCCGGTGGGGTTGATTCGTTCAACGATAGCAACCGGACATTGACCTGCGGAGGCCGGAGAACGGGGCCCGAAGAAAAAAATACTACCTCCGTAAGGAGCCCTGTGTGGAGCTACGGGGTGGAGATTTTTTTCCGGGCCCTGTTCGTAGGCTCGGAGCAGGTCAATAGGTTCGCGCCTCGTTTGAACGGATGGACCCCGGTGGGCGAAGTAAGAAGCTCGCAAAGCGTATGGCGGAAGGGTGAGGTTACAAGGCAGTGATGGAAAGAGGTAATGATGGAAAGATTGGAGAAAGGTAAGGAGCGATCTGGAGGGGTTTAATGAAATAGTAACTATGGAGGCAGCGGACTCAAAAATGGCTTCTAACCAAGTAATTCATTGCCTTAATTAGCTCTATCTAATTTTAAAACTGTTACATCCGCCAAAACAAACGGTAAACTAAGAAGGTGTCAAAAAATTGTACCTTCCGACGTGTGGTGTTAATTACTCATCGGTAGCATATGTGTGCTTATACTTTTGACACACAACTATCCGATGCCCCTGGGCAAAGGTGTGCCTGTTGCACTCAGCGGCTAAGTCATCTATGGCGTGGCGTGGTTATTGCGTTTTATTGATGCGTAAACTTTAGCCATATTATGAAGAAAATATTGTTAGTCGATGATGATCAGGACATCCGACATGTAGTCCAAATGCTGTTCAAACAAGAAGGATATGCGGTAACCGCCTTAGCGGGATTTACTAATGTGAACCGGCAAGTACATGAATATGCTCCGGATCTTATTTTACTTGATATCATGCTCGGAGATATGGATGGCCGTGAGATTTGCAAAACGATTAAAGAAGACTCAACGCAAAGATCTATTCCCATTATTATATTTTCTGCCTCTGATGTACTGCGAGATGATGTATTGACTTGTGGCGCGAATGATTTTATTGCTAAACCGTTTGACATCACTGAAATGTTAGCGAAGGTCAATTCTTTATTGATTTGTGAGGCTCTTATAAGTGCACAATTATCATCCTATTTAAATTGATCGACATTGCAAGAGGGATGAACAGTTGGCTTTGCATTTATATAGTAATTTCTATTTCTAAGTAATAACCCCTTTGGGGCATTTTACACAACATCTATAGAGCAATCAGGAAGAATATCGAAAAATAGCAGAGAACTTAGAACGTATTTTAAGTTGAAAACAAATATCTCTTGATTTTTTAAAGTGAAGTGTAAGGGGAAAGCCAAATAGATAGCAGAATGATGAACGTACTGCGTCGCAACGGAGTCCAATGGATGTACGAACGCTGGGGACAAAATACTCCTATATTGGCATCACAACATGCAATTGCGATCTGTGGTCGCCTTACAACCCTCAGGCGCAGGGCAACGCCATTTAACAGCATGTCTTTGAGGTTTTCGAGTTCTTTTAGTTTTTCGTCGATCATCTTCATTTTCCCTCCCACTTTCTTGCTCAGAACGTTACATGAAGCCATATTCCCCTCTATTATCGCAAGCAGATCCACCGTCTCAATCAAGGTAAATCTAAGATCCTTTAACCGTTTTATAATCAACAGAGTTAATAAAAAGGGTGCTGAAATGTAACTATGATCCGGTTTGTATCATCTACTAGGCACTCAGAAATTAGTTAAGCACCCATCCGCACTTCGTGCCTGGTACCAATGTCTCAACCATTTTGTGTATATAATTTTTGGTAATTATTCAAACTATAATTAAATTAGGCCATGTAGAGTTTTGATACCTGTCGTAGAAAGTACCCCAGTAGTTTGTACCCACCTCGTTTTTATATAAGTAATGTTCATCCAGGATTTGTCACATGGAAAATAAAGAAGCTTTTCATCGTTTTTTTAAGACCTGCACAGTTAATCAACCTGATTTTTGGGAAATCGAAACAGCGTGGGATTCACAAGATTATCTTCATAGCCTTATGATGTATTTGGCTGTGGAAATGTCGCATGTCAATAAAGAAGAGAAGTGGCTGGAGATACTTCAATCGAAGGCAGCGGCGTTTGTGCAGGACCTGCAGGAGATTAAGGAAAAAGGAATGGTCAATTCCGAATTGTGCGATGCGTTACAGTTTTTTATCTGCTCGCTTTTAACACACCCGCTCACATCCAATAAACTTCGTTCCGCCGCTTATAATTGGCTTTGCAATTCACTAGCCGATGAGATATCTGAGGAACCATCGCGGGAGTTTCAGTATGACCGGCTATTGCGAATGGCATTTTCCAAAAATGATCTTATCCTGTTCCTGTTTTGGAGAAGTTTTCGTTCATGGCTTGGTGATGTGTTCAATTATTCCAGACACACGGGAATATTATTCGAATTATGCAGGAAAATTCTGGACGATTTGCTACCTGTTGTTCTCGAAAAGGCTGAAGCACAACCATCGGAAGACCTTACTAACGCACTTTGCCAAATGACAGCCTTCTGCAATCTTCACCATCTGGAAGAGCAAGAAATGCTGGTTAATAAATGCCTTTTATCTCTGTATGAAAAATCTCCCACGAAAGAAATCAGAAAAATTGCGGCTTATCAGTTTGCTGTAGGAAACAAAGCTTTTGGAGGACTGAGCCGGAGAGAATGGATACATAAGGTGAGGGATGAATTTGGTGAAATACTTGTTCACCACGAAAAATTTCAATTGTTGATTACAGAGCATCGTTCAGATGTTAACAGGCTTATTGAACATTTAGATGAAATAAAGGCTGAAATAAAGGAGTATGCAGCGCAAGCCCGCTATCCTAACGAATTGAAGTCTAATTATTACATTGGAGGTATCTTCGAAATTTTGCTACCAGCTCTTATTTGTCTTATCATCAGTGGTCATGTAGCGGAAGCTAACCAGTTGATTGGCGCCTATTATTCTATTGCTGAAGGGGAATTATGTGAGCCATTTAATTTGGTGATCGTACCGAACTATGTTACGGGTATTGTGTATGGCTATAATGGAAATGTAATCACTAATGATGCACCTACGGGTGTATATAAGGATTTGATTGCTGGCAGGGGTGAATTTCTGCGCATCCCTACTGCCTTGCGTGACGACCCGAATTATATAAAAAATACTAGGGAGAAATACGGAAAGCCTAATATTGAAGCGGGTCCCGCTTTGCAAGCAGCCATGGAGACCTATTTCGATTTAAAAAAAATAAAAAGCCTTCCCGGGATAGAGCAATCAAATGGTTTTTGTTTGCTATCAGATGTACCAATGCCGATCCAAAACTTGATAAGTCTTCAATTGGGAAAGACACTTCCTTTAATGAGAAATTTTTTCAATTTAAGAGCACAGCGGCCTGTGAAAAAAGTTTTTATATGGGAAGGGGAAACCTATTTTACGGAGATCGAGAGAACCGGATTGCAGGAGATTTTCGAATCGAAAGGCATAGAAGTAGTGGTTAAAATTGCTGCTGGATCAACCAAAGAAGAATTCCTGGAGCATTTTAAAAGCCCAGATTATGATGTGTTCTGGATTCTCTCGCATGGTGAGTATGATCATTTTCAGGCACATAATTCTGTTTTGAACCTTGGCAATGGAATCATAGTAAGTATAGAAGAGCTACATTCTAATAATTATAATGGTGAAAAAAGGCGACTTCTGTTGATGGACCTTTGCGATGGCGCTACTGCCTCCATGAATAACCCGGGATCTGTGGGACTTGGTACATCATTGACACATGCAGGACAATCGCTGATGGGTTTTTCGTGGCCAGTAGAAAATTTACAAAGTTTGATCCTGGGCTTACTACTTGCCGGATTTCTGGCGGAAGGTGCTACTTATGAGGAAGCTCATTATCAAACGGTTAATTTATTTCATGGGGGATATGACCCTGTTTTAGATCGCTTAAAACAGGTGTTAACTAATACCGACATTATTGACAGGATTGAACACGTTTCCTTTGATTTTAAGAATTTATATTATTGGGCGGCACTGAATTACATTGTATGATAATACCTAAACTACAAACTGAATTAACCCAAGCCCTGACAACAGCCTCAGAGATCTATATAGCGGTGGCTCTTATTAAAGACCGCGGGCTGAGGCTGATTGAGAATAGCATTCCAGATATATGTGATCGTCACTATCTCGTAGGCATAGATTTGCCAACGACACCATCCGTGCTATACAGGCTTAACGAGCTAAAGGAGCAGAACACAATGGTCAAAGCCAGAATCTACACTTCGTCTGTCTATCACCCCAAGGTTTATATCATCAAAAATAATATCGGAAAGTATGTTGCTTTTGTCGGTTCCGGGAATGCAACATCAGGCGGTTTTGGAAATAATGTGGAGATGGCGATTAAGGTAGAGGACCAACGACAATGCATTTCTCTGTTAAATTGGTTTAATGAGTTATTTAAAGACGGAATAGATTTTAACGAAGCATATGTAGAAGCTTATGAAAAGGTTTACTGGAGAAATGCGGTATCAAGAAGCAGGACAGGATCTGATATTGATCAGCTATTAAACAGGCCCGATAAGGAAAATGGTATGGCGACCGGTGTACCACAGGGCCAATTTCTTAATCAGGACGACTTTGATGCATTTGCTCCGATATACCATAGTGATGATTCAGAAGAAGCTAAGGACAGGAGAAGATCGGTGAGGGATAAACTCTTAGAGCTCGATGAGATCATCTTTCCTGAATTTATGGCATATGGGATAACAGATCTACATCGACATCCCAATTCTGGAAATAGGACTTCGCAATACTTTCACTCCCGCGGTTCTAAGGCCGCTAAAGATGCTATTTGGCTACATTATGGAAAATCGTCCAGTCAATTGAATGGAGAGCGCTTTACAGATACATGCAGAGTTCAACTGATATTGAGAAATACGGCAGCCGAAGCTTTTATTGGTATCTGGTTATTTGTCGGCAAGCCCAAGAGCAGCTGGATAGATCGACAAAATCTCAAAGATAAATTGAACGACAAATCCTTTAAGGAACTATTTTACCGGTATTATCTTGACCTAGGTAATTCTTATTGGATAAATATTGACAGTGCACCGGAAGATGAAGTGTTGACCGATACTGTTGATAATTTCAAAGCAACCTTACAAAAAGACGATTTTTCCGGATATTATATAATTGGGCGCAATTATCATCCTGGTGATTCCGCTTTCTCGACAGAGAATATCAAAGAAACCGTACTGGTGGAATTCGGAAAAATGTTCAAACTGTATAAGTTAATTATTAGTCAATAACCTTCATACCGACGATTCTTTGGTATGACTGCAATAGTTGCTGAGAGAGTCCATCAAATATCGGAAATGTAGGCCATAGTAATATGCAAGGGAGCGTCAATCGGTATTACTACTTTTGAAATTGGGGAAAAACAGTCCTTCTTTATGGTAACTTTTAATGGCAAATGGAAGTCATTGTTGCAGTCGAATGTAACGGCTATGGAACAGATGTAGATTTGTAGCCGTTGAAAACATACAACCCACAGAAAAGGCTTATTTTAGAGTCGGATTAACACCCCCCAATTCACATAAGGATTAATTTAAATGTGACACCAACTTAAATTTTACAAATTCATGGCTGATACTACTGCTCCAAATGAGAAGGGCCTAACTCCTATTAAATTTCACTTCTATAAAGTAAAATTTACCCCGTACAATAGCGCAAAACATGAAACATCTGAAAGCATTGTTAGGCAGATAGTTACCTTTTTAAGTCAGGAACAACTCGCTAAAAGAGGGATTTTAATCGATCGACATGAATCGAGAGGAAATGACATAGCCAGGCCATTATTCGTCACGAGTACTGTTATTATGTTCAAAGAAAAAAGAATCAGATGCTCAATAGCGTTATTAAGGACCGGAAAAATTCCGATGTTGAAACCCGCAGACAAATTTAAGCTGATTCCTTTAGATGCAAGCACCGGCGAAATTGCTGAACAAACTCATTTTTTTATTGATTATAGCGGCGACTCCGTTACATTATGTGTTGAATTTAATTATAACGGCCCGCGCATTTCAGATATCGAGTACTATTTCAGAATAGTTGCCAGGGATAAGTTGAGGATAGCAAAAGCAACTGAATTGGAGGTTTATATGGATAACACCATTGACAAAACGCTCGCTGAATTAAAAAATGTATTAAACTTCGAGGTGAAGGTTCAACCGCAGAAACTGGCTAGATTGGATACGGCACTGGTGGGGCAGTATTTTACAGGTATTACAAACTTGGCTAACAATGTTAAGCCGAAGTTCATAAGAATGGAAGCCATGTTTCAGACACCTGGAAAACAGGTAGTAAGTTCCGAATTGAATAAAGACGCCAATACAATGGTCACCCGGTTTTTAAATGCCTTTAAAGCCAAACCTACCAATATTGATGTATTTGAACAGTTCAATGTAAAGTATGAGGACAAAGACGGTAAAGAGGAATTCTTCAACTTATTGACCGGGAAAAAAGAAATAATTAAATGGATTGACTTGAAAAAAATTAAGAACCGGGAATGGTACGAACTAATACAAAGTGATTTTGATGAGTTTGTCAGTAATTTATAAATTATATGATTGATCTATATTTTCGACGACCTGTGTTTTGGGATTATTTTTTAGCGTTTACATTCTCAGGGGCCATTACGCTGCTATGGAGGAAAAAACTAATCGTGCTCCCAAAGGAAGAACATATTTACTCGGTCGTTTCCGATTTGGCTACTATCTCTTTAACAATGGCTGGTTTTGTGCTCACATTATTAACGGTACTGATTTCTTTTAAAAGCACAACAAAGCGTTCTACCGAGAGCATTACAGAGAACGATACCGTCTTTGAGATTTTCTTTTCTACGGCTCTTTATTTTGATACAGTCAAACATTTAAAGAATTCCATCATATCCCTTACGCTGATAGCAGTTTTAGGATACATTTTGAAACTTGCACTGAACTCACAAACATTTGTTATCCTATTCGTTTATGACGTCATAGGCATAACCGTCGTTTTCCTCACGCTTTGGAGATGCTTGTTTATCTTATCCAAAATCATCAAAATTCAGCAAGACAATTAATACTGTTCCGAAAAATGATGACAGCTTGTCAGGATAGATTTTACCAAACAATACAGTGAATTTGAAGAACTTTAAATATTCGCACCGATTAGGGCTGAAGATGCCTCTGAGGTAGAAACATAAAAGAATTATTACCTATGCACATTACGAAGTACAAACAAATACCATTCTGCTAGACGTGGACGTTTGGTTACAAAACATTGGACGTTCATTATTTGCAGCCAAATGGAACGGACAGTGGCCTGGAATGTATTACATATCAACGCCACCTTGATTTCGATACGTTAAACCGGTATATGTTACTTTACCGTACTGCCCGTGAATCTTACTAACATATAAGGAGTTTACCTGAAAGAGCAAAAGGCGTACACCCGGCTACTAAAGTACCGGGTGTACTTTTTATTGGTCAACACTGGAGGACATTCCGAGAGACCGCTGTAAACAATAGTTGACAATTGTACGCCGATAACGCAACTAGTCGTTCATGAAGGGCTACACATTTTTTTGATTACTTCCTATCTTGTGTGGAATTATTGGTGGAAGTAGAATACCATTTTGACATGAAAGTAGTTTTGGATTCAAATATCATTGTAGCCGATTTCTGGATGGATTCGCCTGGATTTAAGATTCTACTGGAGAATGCAAAGACTGATAATGTAGAACTTATCATTCCGAAAGTAGTGGTGGACGAAGTAAAGAATAAATTTCGCCAGCGAATCAATAAGTCGCAATCAGACATTAACGCGGAGGCAGCCAAATTAGACAAGATAACTCGTTCTGCTTTTGGAATCACCGTTTCGAAGGATTTACTTGAGAAGTCATTGAAAAAATATGAGCGATATCTCAAAAAGACTTTCAGAGAAAATAACATTACGGTTGCACCCTATCCAGCTGTGCCTCATGAGTATTTAGCCCAAAAAGCCATGCTGAAACTCAAGCCTTTCAATGAAAATGAAAAAGGATATCGTGACAGCCTGATCTGGGAGACGATTAAAACATTCCTTTCAAAAGTTGATACAGAAGTTGCTGTATTCCCCGAGCTTATCTTTATCACGAACAATGCGACAGATTTTGCATCTGCTGGTAAACTTCATACTAACCTTTTAGAAGAGCTCGAAGAGGAAGAGTTTTCTTCCCATGCGGTAGGCCTTTATACCTCTTTAACCGAGTTTAACGACAAAGTTGCCAAGCTGAATTTAGATATGGCAAATGCCTTCGAAGATCAGTTAAGGGAAAACAAACTAGATGCGTTCGGTTTTAAAGAGCTTATAGAACACCATTTGATTACGCATTTCATAGGCAGCGACTTGCATCATTATCACGGTTTAGCTCCCTATGCGAATGGAGCGCCTACCGTCAGCGGCTTTGAGGAGGATTACAAAATTGAGCACCTTTCCGTAAGAAAGCTCAATGCCAGGGAATATGTGGTCGATTTAACCTTCCAACTGACAACCGAACTTGATTACTACATTGACAAGTCCGACTACTATGGAGCTGAGGACTTGAATGTATTTGTTATCGATGCTGATTGGAATGATCATGTGGTGGCCGTGAGCACTTCAGTTAATATACCGATTCAAATGACGCTGGTAGTGAATAAAAAATTGGACTGCACCAGTGTTGAGATCAATAAGATTAATGACAAATACGATTATGAGCATGATGAATATTGATATGTAAAAGTTGCTACTTTAGCTGCCAACTTTGCAATAAAGTTTACACATAATCTTACAAAACGTTGCTAAAATTAGTATCAAAAACCCAATTTCTTTTGAGATTTGTGACAGGTACCGGTAATCCGTATCCTATTTTATTGTGCTTACCGAAAAAACGGCTAAAAGCTTATTTGGTTATTTCCGCAACTCCTTACTTTTAAAGTCGGTAAAGTAGCATATAATTCATGTATGGGTCGGCTAGATAAATTTTGTTCAGGAAGAAGAATCGAAATAAACGTTAACGCATTTCCCTTAACTGGAATAAATCCATTTTCCATTCTTAAAAGGACTTCATGCAATTGCTGATATGCGTCAAAAAATAAAACCATGATTCTTCTAGATTGATAAAGACGGATGATTAAAAAATATTATACATTATAAAAGACCGTGGCTTAAGCGTAAGCAACCGGCCAAGAGAAGCGGCATGCTGTATTCTTTACTCGGCACCTGTAAGATGCATGGTATTGAACCTTACTCCTAGCTCAAAGATGTAAGCTCTTTGATAAGTATCGCAAAGAAATTCTGCATTCCAGGTTATTAATGGTGGAAGGTAAAGTGCAGATTGAAGGACAGGTAATTCATGTTATCGTTAAGCATTGCCATGATCTCACCAAGCTCCTGGCCTACCTTACAGCTGAGCAGCAACAAGACCTGCCGTTACTTACATTGTCCCGTGCAGATGAACGGGGCCCATTTCCTGCGGAAAATAAGAGAACACAGGTCAGGAAGAATGATCAAACAGAGATTTTTCCTAAAGGCAGGAATTTTAAATAAGTGCAGCGAAAGAAGTAGTCATAACATTAATTACGCTTTACAGTCCATTTTTAGAGACTGTAAAATAAACTGTGTAAAAGATTAAAAAATCAAGACTAGTCCCAATCTGAATACCGAAAACTATATTCCTACCGTGAATGAAAGTAGGCTGTTTCAGTTTACACCTAGCACGCAAGCAAAGCTCAATTGTTATTTGAAATAGTCATGACTTAATCTGACAGTTAGGGATTAACTTTAAGTAACCACACTTATTAATTAATCCCCTTTAAACTGCCAGAAATGAAAAGTAATGACAAGTTAATCAAAACCAAGTTAGGACT